>LULK01000002.1_pt1 | contig 406924 bp, 402 predicted proteins | sample 728181 | NCBI WGS metagenome assembly LULK01 (sample SAMN03860291, study PRJNA289734) | marine metagenome | biome: seawater column; feature: ocean; material: water; isolation source: Red Sea water column Station 169 - depth 10m | place: Saudi Arabia: Red Sea | collected 2011-10-15 | depth 10 m | reverse complement strand
ATCTGCTCTTCTGAAAACCTCGTTCTCTTCATCTCGTCCGTCCTTCTGTCAGGGCCGGACTCTAATCCAACTTGGAGGAAAATCAGGGGGTCACGTCAGTGAGCCCACAGCGCCGGGCCAGAATTGTTGTGCAGGTATTTTGCGTGGACCACGTAAACCTTTCAGCTAAAGCGCTGCCAATGATCGAGAGCAATCCTGCCTTTCTTCACCTCACTACGACTGATCGCGGCGGGGCAGGAATGGCAGCGGTGCGCATTCACCGTGCCTTAGCAAACAGTGGCTTTCATTCGCATATGGTGGTGGGAGACGGTATCGGGGGCGATGGAATCACGGTCTGTGGAGGGCCGGCTGCTTCTCTCCCGCGCATCGCTTCCAAGGCTCTGTTTCGATCGATAACGTGGCCGCGATACTACTTCCGAAACCAGCGCTATGGCTTGCCCTCCATAGCCAAAACCGTCGAATCGGTTGCTGCTCAAATACAATTAAAACCCGACGCGATAGTCGCGCACGCGCTGACCGACCTGATCTCATTCGCATCGGTAAAGCGATTAGCGCGGCGCTTCGACGCACGTGTACTCTGGTCGTTGATGGATATGGCGAGCTTTACGGGAGGCTGTCACTACGCGTGGGGCTGCGAAGGCTATACGACAGGGTGTGGTGATTGCCCTGCGCTGCGTTTCGGTAGTGGGCCGAAAGATTGGTCCGCGAAGACATTGAACGAAAAGAGATCGGCTTTGGCGCAGATGCGCACGACGGTTGTTGCCGCCTCTACCTGGCTGGCGGATCAAGCTCGCGCTTCTGCGCTCTTCTGCGATACTCCGATCGAAATCGTACCGCTCAGCGTCTCGCCGGAAACATTCGCACCACGCGATTCAGTCGCAGTACGATCGGAATTGGGGTTGGATGCATCCCGCCCAGTCGTATTTTTTGGTGCACGCGATCATGGCGACGCGCGTAAGGGAATGAGCATCCTAGAAGAGGCGCTGAAAAAGCTGGCATCGCTCCGTGGACCCGGATTGCTGCCCACGCTACTTGTCGCGGGCAACGGCGCGCCGTTCGAGGCGCTCGCAGGGGAGGGCTATGTGGTGCGCCAGCTCGGGATGTTGCCCCCCGAAGGATTGGCGCAGGCTTATGCCGCTGCCGATCTATATGTCAGCCCTTCCGTGGAGGACTCAGGACCAATGATGATCAATGAGGCGGTGATGAGCGGAACGCCCGTAATTGCCTTCGATGTCGGCGTCGCAATCGACTTGATCGAGCCTGGAGCAACCGGCGTTATTGCGTCCCGCCGCAACGCGGATGCACTCGCCGCTGCGATGACGCACGTGCTCGATTGGAGCGCGGACAAGAAAAAACATGCGACGATGCGCGCGAGGGAGATCGGATTATCGCGATGCTCTCCGACAGCCCAAGCGAAAGCGCTCGCCCGATTGGCATTGAGCGACGAACGCCAGGAACGCCCAGCATGACCGCTCAGGACATCGCGATCGAACCGCTTGAGTGGGACAGCGATTTCTTCGGCTTCCCAGTCGCTCGTCTGACCTTCCACGGTAAATTGACGCTTGATGACGCCATAGCCGAACTTAGGGTCTCCAAGACGCGACTGGCCTATCTCGACGTGGACGCAGACCATACCAGTCTGCGCGAGAAGGCGGAAAAGCTTGGCGGGCGTTTCGTCGGACGGCGAGTGGAGTTGGTTACACACCAACTCGACAGATTGATGCCGGAAGGCGTCGAAGAACTCAGCCACAATCCTGATGAGGCGGATCGCCGCATGGTACGGTCGCTCGCGCTCGCAAGTGGGGAACTATCGCGTTTCCGGATCGATCCTGGCATTACCGACCAGCAATTCACGGCTCTTTACGACATTTGGATCGATAACAGCATGGCCGAAGGGCACGACCAAGCCGTGTTGGTCACTCGGGTAGCAGGCACGGTCGGTGGCATGATATCCATCTCCATGAAGGATGGCGTTGGCGTCATCGGATTATTTGCAGTCCATGCCGCGCATCGTGGCCGCGGCCTCGGCAGCGAGTTGCTGCGTGGCGCAGTCGTGTGGACAGCGGAGCATCGGGGATCCGCCGTTCAAGTGACCACGCAGGGCGAAAATGCTGGTGCACTCGCCGCCTACGATTCCGCCGACTTCAGTATCGAGCGGATTTCGGACACTTTTCATTTCTGGATCTAAACGTGACGCCCTTCAACAAACCCTATCTCACCGGACGCGAAGCGCCCAATATCTCAGAAGCGCTGGCCGCGCGTAAGCTTTCGGGCGACGGCCCATTCACCAAACGGTGTCAGGCGATGCTCGAAGGATTGCTGGGGTCGGGTAGAACTTTTCTCACCACTTCTTGCACCGATGCGCTCGAGGCCGCAGCACTACTTTGTGAGATAGAGCCGGGCGATGAGGTGATCGTCCCGAGCTACACGTTCGTTTCGACCGCTAATGCCTTCGCACTGCGTGGCGCCATAATACGTTTCGCCGATAGCTACGCGAATCATCCAAATATGGACCCCGCCTCCGTCGCTGCGCTCATCGGGCCTCAGACCAAAGCGATTGTACCGGTCCATTATGCAGGTGTCGCGTGCGATATGGATGCGCTCGCCGAACTCGCCGAACACAACAGTGCACAGATCGTCGAAGATGCAGCGCAGGGTATCGCATCGTCATATAAAGGTCGGCCGCTCGGGACATTGGGCGATTACGGAGCCTTCTCGTTTCACGAGACGAAGAACATCATCGCGGGCGAAGGCGGCGCTCTCCATGTCAATCGAGCCGATCGCGTCCGGCAAGCAGAGATCGTTCGCGAGAAGGGCACCGACCGATCGGCCTTCTTTCGGGGCGAAGTAGACAAATACGGCTGGGTATCGCTTGGCTCATCCTATCTGCCGTCGGAAATGATCGCCGCCTTCCTGCTCGCGCAACTGGAGGATATAGACGCCATCCAGGCGCGGCGGCTGGCCGCGTGGTATCGCTACGCCGCCATTCTGGAGCCGCTGGCGCAAGAGGGCGCGATCGAGCTGCCGACCATTCCCGCGTATGCGACCAACAATGCGCATATGTTCTTCTTGCTCTGTCCCGATTTAGAGACACGCACCGCATTGCTGGAACATTTGAAGGCGGACGGTATTTACGCCGCCTTTCATTACCAAGCCCTTCGATCAAGCCCGTTCTTTGCGGATCAGGCTGGCCCTGACACCCCCCATGCCGACCGCTTCTCGCACACGCTTGTGCGACTGCCTTTATTCGCTGAACTTGGCGAAGACGAGGCCGAGCGCATTGCGCACAGCGTCGTACATTTTTTCAAACGATAACAAGAGTGCAGCCATCATGACTGATCGCAAAGGCATCATCCTAGCGGGGGGAAGCGGTACACGTCTCTATCCGATGACCCGGGTCGCGTCGAAGCAGCTCCTGCCGATCTACGATAAACCGATGATCTACTATCCGCTGACCACCTTGATGTTGGCGGGTATCCGCGAGATACTGGTGATCTCCACTCCCGACGACACCGCGCTGTATCGCCAATTGCTCGGCAGCGGCGAGCAGTGGGGGCTCGATATCCAATATGCAGTGCAGCCGAAGCCCGAAGGCTTGGCGCAGGCTTATGTCATCGGCGCGGATTTCGTTGCCGACGGTCCATCGGCCTTGGTCTTGGGAGATAACATCTTCTATGGGCACCAGTTCGGCGCGCTCTTGGCGCAGGCGGACGCCCGCGAGCAAGGCTGCTCGCTTTTCGCCTATCATGTGCCCGATCCCCAGCGCTTCGGCGTCGTTGAGTTCGACACCGACTATAACGCGCTTTCGCTCGAGGAGAAGCCGGCAGAGCCGCGTTCCAATTATGCTGTTACCGGCCTGTACTTCTACGACGCGCAGGCGCCGGCCATCGCGCGCGATCTCAAGCCCTCGCCGCGCGGCGAGCTCGAGATCACCGATCTCAACCGCGTGTATCTGGAGGCGGGGCAAGCCAGCGTGCGCATCATGGGACGCGGATACGCCTGGCTCGACACCGGTACGCCCGACAGCCTGCTCAGCGCTGGCCAATTCATCGCTACGGTGCAGCGGACCCAAGGGCTGATGATCGCGTGCCCGGAAGAGATCGCTCTCGGCGCCGGCTGGATCGACGCCGCAGAAGTGCGTCGCGAGGCTGCAAAAATGCCCAACAGCGATTATGGCAGATATCTGAGGGAACTGGCCGAGAGCTGAGAAAACGGGCCAGTCCGTCCTCTACCTCGCCCAACATCGATTAATCGACAATTGATCCGGCAAACCAGGATTTTCCTATATTTCCGTCGGCAACGAACTGCGTTTTCGAAGACGATTACATCAATCATCCAAGCTGCGATCTTGAAACTTTCGCAGGTGGATCGTGAAAAACAATTACCCTAACGGATGCGGCGACCCCACGCTGATTAGCGTCAATGGCGGCGGCGTTTGAAAAATTGGGCAATCGCGGCGGTGGCTAGATCGACCCACGCCAATTTGAAAACTTCACTGGTCATCCAAATATTGCGAACGTGATTGATTTCGTTATGGGAGCGACTGAGCTGAGCTCATAGGATCGCTTATGTTTGATCCGTCTTATACGGCTAATTTTTATGGGCTCGCCTAATCCGCGACCGCGCCATGGTGAGCAGGCTTAAAATGCGTATCTTCCAGAATAGTAGTGTCTATCCGTCATACCGCCTACGCCTGCGTGCCCTTACCGCGGGCGCCAAAAGCTTCGACGAGGCGATCGCAGCGTTTCTCGACGACCGGTTTGGAGCTCCTCACTTTTTGCGCCCGGTGCTGGACGGCTCGCGAGACGCGTTTTTTACCAATGGCGATGACGAAGTCGTTCAGCGAATGTGGGCTGATGAAAACGGACTGTCGTCGGGTACGTCACTGGAGGACATTCTCCTTGCCCAGATCGAAGATCATCGGACCGAGGTGTTCTACAATTTGGACCCGATGCGCTATGGCGATGCATTCCTTGCCCGACTGCCGGGCTCGGTAAGAAAGACGATCGCGTGGCGCGCCGCTCCATCCGACAGAGGGGCGTTTTTGAAGTACGATTTGATCGTGAATAACTTCCCGTCTTTGCTCGAGGGTTATCGCGCCTCGGGAGCGCGCGCGGAATTTTTCGCACCGGCGCATGATCCGGCTATGGACGCTTATGCAACCACGGCGGACCGCCCGATCGACGTGCTATTCGTCGGCACTTATTCGCGCCACCATCGCAACCGAGCCGCGATGCTACAGACGATTGCATCCTTACGTAAAGACATGACCGTCGCCATGTGCCTTGATGTATCGCGCTACACACGTCTCGCGGAAACGCCGCTCGGTTGGGTGGGGCCGTTGCGAAAGGATCGACGCAACCGCGATCTTCGCGCCGTAAGCAGACCGCCCGTGTTCGGTCGCGACCTTTTGGCAGTCCTCGGAGGCGCGAAAATCGTTGTGAACGGCGCTATAGACATGGCCGGTCACGATCGCGGAAATATGCGAGTATGGGAATCGTTGGGTTGCAGAGCTGCGCTAGTGAGCGATCAAGGGATCTATCCCCCCGGCATGGATGAGGGCATCCATTTTCAAACCTACGGTACGACGGAGAACTTGCGCAAACTCCTTTTGGAGATGGTTGCCGATCAAACTGCAACAAGCCAACTTGCGACCAGAGGGAATACGATGATAAGATCCCTCTACAGCAAAGATCGGCAGTGGGAGCGGTTCGCCGAATTGGCGAGCTGACTTGCCGCGTCTGACAAGCGACCGGAACCGAAAAAAGCTAGAATCGGTGCTCTACACGAAGACGCGCGACATGAAACAATCGCGCAAGCAATACATTTTGAACGAAACCGAATTGCATATGAGGCGCCCTGCATTATGCCGCTGGCGGCTGAATTGGCGGAAAGGACAACAGCACCGTGAGTTTGAAAGCCAAGCTACAAAAATTGGCCGGTCGCGCTGGCTATCAGATAACACGTGAAGTGCAGCCGATTTATGCTGATCCGTCTGCCACTGAGAAGAACATCCGCCTCGTCCGGGGCAATACGATGTTGCCACGCCCACGCCTGGTGAGTCTTGCGGACCAGGTTGCTTGGATTGCAAAGCATCGCATTCCAGGTGCGTTGGTCGAGTGTGGTGTCTGGAAAGGCGGCGGAGTGGGCATGATGGCTGCCACCCTGCGCGACTGTGAAGCAAGCGAACGCAAGCTTCATCTTTTCGACAGCTTTACCGATATCTGCCCCCCCGATCCAAGTGTCGATGGTGCGCGAGCGGTGGAGGAGGCGGGACACCATCTCTCTGAGATCGGAGCCGCTCAGAAACCGATGACGGGTTTCTACGATTCAGTCGGTGGGCACGGAACGGTCGATCTGTGTCGTGAGCTTCTCGACCGCGGCGTCGGCTATCCCATGGCGAACGTATGTTTCCATCCTGGTTGGTTCGAAAACACGTTGCCGGCGGTACGTGATACTATCGGGCAGATCGCGCTCTTGCGCCTGGATGGCGACTGGTATTCATCGACCAAAGTTTGCTTGGACAATCTTTACGACTTGGTCGTTCCTGGCGGCATCGTGATTATCGATGATTACGGCTCTTATGAGGGATGTCGCAGAGCCGTCGACGAGTTCTTGGAGATGCGCGGCGTACAAGCATTTCTGAGTAGTGTTGATAACGGTTGCTATTTTTTCTCCAAGCCTCGGCAATAGCGCCATCTTGTGACAGGATTGACCTGTTCGACTTTCAAAAACGTAATTACGACGCTGGTCGCAACGTATCTATCCAGATCCGCTTTACGTTCGATAATAACGGCTTCGGCTCACGAGCGGACCGGGCACGCCTATCGAACCCTTGGCGAGGCGACCCCGTAGGACTTGGTATCTTCTGCTAAACGGTAGAAGTAGAGCAGCAAGGCTGCCGCAGCGCCGCCGTTTGTCAGAATGGCGGTGAAGAGAGAGGCGTCGGCGAGAGATGTGATAAAAGGCATCAACATTGCACAGACGATTTGGCGATTGCCCTGTCCTACCAACCGCGACGCGAACCATAGCCACGCAGCGGCGAAAACAAAGATCACTGGCACGCCCCAGGTGCTGAAGCCGGCAATACCATCCGCAGCGATGAAATTCGCGTTATAATTATTTGCGGCGCCGAGTGTCGGCGTCACATACCGACCGATCACTTGGCCGACGGATTCGCTGCCATACGGGTAAGTCGAGAACGCACGCCCTACGAGCGAGTGTGATAGTTTCGTAACCGGATAATTCAGGAAAAACTCGCTGTAGATACCGACTAGCGCACCGGGCAAGACGAGGATGCGAAAATAGATGAGGTCCGATAGCGCGCCTATGAGCCCGCCCATTATTACTCTCGGCGCAGTTATCCACGGTCCCAGAATAGCGAAGAGCAGGATTGCGGCCCTGATGCGCGTGAATGCGACGCGGCCATGGCGAAACGCCAGAAATGTTCCGACCGTAAGCAGCGTCGACCTGAGCACCACCTTGGCCGCCAGGGTGGAATAGATCAGCACCTGTCCGGCTAGCGCCATAGCTACCAGAGACCAGCGCCGCTGTGCCAGACCGATGACCAGCAGGAATGGATTTACCGCGCCGCTCATGAACCCCATGACGTAAACTATGGCAGCTCCACCCAGACCGGACGTGCTGCTTCGCTGGTCGTAAACTTCTTCGAGGCTTGCGAGGCTCAAGGAACCGCCAAAAACCGCCAAGATGGAGAGATTGCCGAGTATCCAGCAGACGATCACGCCCTGCCACAATGCCTGCCGCGATAAGCGCAATGGCGGAAATGGCGCTCCATCACGCAGAAAAGCGATGAACACGACCGCGGATCCCAGCGCCAGCGTCTCGAGCAGCAGAAGGTCGTCGGTAAGCAGGGTTCCCTGCTGCGGTGGTATGGTAACCGTTGGAATGAACAGACGGAAGCAGAGCACCCATTTGGCAAATCCGACGACTGTCCAGCTGCGCGCCGGCAACATTGCCCCCAGCAATCCCGCCGCCGCCACCGACAGCGCCGTGACCGACGGTTCTGGCGGCGTGTACCAGAATCCCAGATACCCCCATATTTTGGAAAGCTCGCGATAGGTGAGCATCAGGAAGAACCCGTAAAAGGCCGCGACCCCTCCATTCAGCAGGTGCCTCAGCGGTATGGGTAGCCCCTGATCCGAGGTGGCCGCCGTCATCGCCGGATCCACCCCATCAATCGTCGCAGAGCACTGCGAAGGCGCATCATCCGGTCGCTCATTCTTTTGTCGCTATCGAAAGCATCGTGCGGCATCGTAGGCGCGTCGATTAGCGCGGCAAGCTCGGCCGGGTCCATGCCCAGTTTTTTGGCGACAAAACGCGTGTCGCGTTCCGCCTGTCGCGCCGTGGTGATTGGCTTCGCTAATTCCGCGATTGCCTCGTCGCGTGTCATCTGTCCCGCGACGATGAGCGACGAATAGAACAGCCGCCGTTTGTCGAAACGCAGTTTCCGTGGAAGGTAAACTTCCTGATAGAATTTGGTAAATCGCGACTCGCTATGCTTGGGTCCATAGTCGCGCCAAGCGTAGTGCGCTTCGAGTTCGCGCCGAGCGGCTTCCTTGTCGTAATCGACGAAATCAAGGGGGCGGTAACGGCTGGGCAGGCCGCGGACGCGCGTCGTCCAGAGATATTCGGCCATCGTCATGATTGGATAGGATTTGAGCGGCTGCTCGCCCAAAGCCTTATGGACCGCGCGCACGTGCTTTCCGTCCGTAGAGCTCGGCCCGTCATGCGGAATATGAAGGTTTTCCGATGAGAAATTCACGCCCGACAGGAAACTGCGCACGTCGTATTGCCGCGCGACCCGCAGCAAAGTGGCGAAGAAAGCGTGGTCCTGCGGGAAATCCTGATTGAGGACATTGGCGCGCAGGAACGCACTTTGCACGTCGCGCACCTCGCCGCATTCGATGATCTCCGTCACGAAAGCGAGGTCGAGCGCGCGGATTAGCTTCTCGGTATTATGAACCGCAGGTTCGCTGTTCCACCCGGCATCGTCGTGTACCGCCAACAGACGCAAGCCGTAGCGGGTCGCGATCAGATGCGCGAGATAAGCGCTGTCGATACCGCCGCTTTAGCTGACCAGCGCGTCGTACCGTTTGCCCTGCGGCTCTTACTTCAGCTGCGCAACGAAAGCTGCCACGCGCCACACCACCAGCGGCACTATGTTACGAAGAAAATCGGATAGTCTTTGGGGACTATAAAAGGGCGAGAGCCGTGATTTTCTGTCGGATATTGGTTAAGGTCTGCGAAATTTCCGCGATTGACATAGCATTACTAGTACCATGAAGGGATCGGGGTCCGTTGCACGGCCATCCCGGTTCGAACCGGGTCCCGAACTAACCATGTTAACATGAAGAATAACGCTGAGCCCCAGATCGAACCAGAAATCCAGGCGTTAACGAACATCATCGTGCCGACAAACGGCAAAAACAGTTCGCCCGAACGCGCTGTTTTCCACGCCCCTTTCAAAAGTGCGATCTGCAGCGCCCCCATCAGAATGAAGCCGCCAAGCCCCAGCGCCATTGCAGCTTCCGCCAAAAGATTGTGTGGATAAATGCCTGTTATTGGTTCAATATACGAATAACCGGCTAAAATATTATCCAGCGCGGCGTCGATCGCAAGCTGTAGGGCATAAATTCGTGTAAGCGCCGACGGATCATAAGTGAGGTTCCGGAATCGCTCAATGAATATATCGGGAATTCCTGAATAAATAAACCAGCCTAAAATTAGGGCTCCGCCGAATAGATAAATTACATTGGTTCGGTGGTTGGCTGCGCCAGTTAGAAGAACAGCGCCTACAAGTGCGACAATCGGCCCCCGTGAACCTGAAGCGACGAGCAAAAAAATCCCCAATAGTGTTGCTGCAGAACATAAGACACGCAAAGATGCAAAAGGTCGACGCGCAAAGAGCATTAATCCGGCAATCGCTAGAAAAAGGCCGTGGTAGCCTATAGATATAGGATTAAGAAATTCAAGCGTGGCCCTGTCTACGGAGGTGTTCGCGTTTGCATTTATTCCGGTTGTCAATAATATATAAGAGATTAGGACACCTGTAGCGCCACCAATAACTAGTATAATCTTTAGCGTCATTCCCTCATCATACCAATCTCGTCCGCCGGCAATCGCAAGTGTCGGTATAAGTGTGGCTACAATGTAGAATAGTGCATCTTCCTCGATCGAAGGCACTGGCGAATATCCGTAGTCGTAAATAATACGCATGGAATAAAAAAATAGAAAAATGCCGATAAGGGGATCTACACGATAGGTTCCGCGGGCTAAAGTCCACAACAACAAAATCATTGCAAGACCCAAATAAGTAGCCCGAAAGCTAATATTCAATGTACTACCCTCAAAGCCAAACAGCTGGGAGAGGGATGCAGACAAAGGGAATCCAACGAAAGCCAAAGAAAATACGGCATTCCCTAACCAGCGATACCCGGCACGGGGGAAGGAACGTGAACTCAGGATTTTTGTCCTTGAGTTCATCTCAGGTATGGGTAGTTTTGAGGCATGTGTAATATTTTTTTTTAGTTCACTTGGCATAGTGTCGAACTTACATCTCTTGAAATTATTTGCTCGCTCATAGCTTTTGACTGCTCTCAGTGATTGGGCGGTCATTCAGAAGAACAGTTTCACGTAACGGATGCTTTAGAGCTCGCGCACACAAAATAAGATAAAATAGGTTGGCAAATACTAGTACCGCGCTATGAAGAGCGAGGGACGTTACTATTGTCAGGTTCAAGATCGGCACTGTTGTCCAAAGAGCAATAAGCGTCGCCAGGCGCGCAGTGTTCCACGCCATCTGCGTTTTCTGCCGACCGACCACGCTGAGTGTCATGTTTACGCCGCCTGTTATCAAGCCGACGAATGCGGCGGGAGCGAGGAGCTGTGCCAATCTACCAGCCAGTTCCCATTCGCTCCCGAAAAGGAGGACAAATGCTGTCGGAGCACTTAAGATGACCAGAAGGGTCGGGAGGATGCCGACGATGGCCAGCCATCGTATGACACTGAGGAACTGCGTCCGCGCTTCGGTTCCATGGCGCATCGCGGTGGCGAGCTGTCCCATAAAGGCCTGTGACACCGAGGTTGCCACCACTGCGATGGGGAGAGACATGACACGATCAACCAGGGCGTATTGCCCCGCCGCGTCGACATCGAAGGTCGCGTAGATCATGATCGGAGTAATGGTGATACCTGCTGAGTTGATAACAACTGCGGGTAATGCGACAATCGGATATTCGCGGTACCGGCTGGCTACAGCGCGGATCGACACGCAACCGATTCGGCTCATCGGAGCACGTTTGCGCATCCAGCGACAAAGCCATGCGAGGCCTGCAATGCGCCCCAAGAAATCGGCAAAGACGAGACCGCCATTGCCGATACGCGCCACGCCAAGCGCGGCACCTACTCCGGCATAGCTGACGGCTTGTGCCACCTTACTGTTGGCATTTACAGAAAAACGTTCGTCCCGGATCGCGACGTAAAGCAGCACTTGGCCAACGCTCGTCGCTACCATCGCCGCAATCGGCGTCCACAGCGGAAAGGGCGATTGCGCCAGCCAGCCATCTGGGAACAGAGCCGCTCCGCCATAGGCCACCGCCAAGAGGAGTGCCGTTACGGCGATATTCGCGCGGAAGCACAGGCTTAGCAGCGAAGGTAGCTCGGTGTCCTCGGCACGCAAGATCGCGATATCGTAACGAAGGCTGGGCAGGACGATCAACATCGTCAGCACCGACAGATAGAGTTGAAGATGGCCGAACGCGGCCGGGTCGAACAGGCGTGTGAGGACCGGCAGGATCAGGACCGCCACAGCCTGCGCGATGACGGTGCCGCGCATCACTGTGACGATATTGCGGATCATGCTATGATCGCTTCCGGAAGGCGCAAACGCTCCTGCACATGTCCGACGAATGTAGTTGGAATTTTCGTACCGAACCTCGACTCGATGTCGCGTGAACGATCGGTATATATGGGTAAGATCGAATGCCCCAGATATGAGAGCCTCGGCACATTGCCGAGAAATGCGCCCCACAGGCTGAAGCCTGAGCCTGATGCTATCGGGCAAGCGCCATGCCCAATCTGGAACAAGTCATTCACTGATGCTTGTGAGGGCGCCTGCGCTGTATTCGCACACGCAAGTAGCGGCGCAAGCTCAGCGCTGGAACCATCTGAGAAAACGAGCGCGCGGATATCTTGGCCAAGCGCGTCGCGCAATTCGTCCAGCCGATCACCATACCAATCGATCGGTAGACGCGTGTTGGTCATTGTCGCGGCCACGTCACCGGATGGTCTTTTAAAATCCCCCATCCGGACGTGAATCGCGACGAATGGAGCGGACGAGCGCTCAGGCCGGAATTGAGGTCGAGTCATAGCGAGCAATTCCTCGCGCAGGAAAGCCCCGTGACCGACGACTTGTGCGAAGGATTTCTTCTCATTGTCCTTCACCGCATTGTGCACGCAAACGAGGACCGGTTTCTTGCCCGATTGAGCTTTATCGGTAACCGCTCCCGGCCATTCGGGTCCGATCTTGATCCGGCGTGCTCGTGTCAGCACCATAAGCCGTCGCAGTCCCGCAACCGCATTCCCGCGGCCAAACAATTTGAAATAGGCTCGCTTGTCGCGCTCGCGACGCAAGTAAGGCCCGATCCGTGGCCTTAACCAGAACGGCGCGAGCATCGTCGCTCCGGTCTGTTCGCACCACAATCGGCGACGCGCCCAAGCCAGTAGTCCGTGCGCCAGACCATAGCGGCCCAGAACTGGAATCGCATAAATGGACGGTTTACTCATTTTTCGACGTTCATTGCGTCCCGTACGCCAGCAACAACCTCGTCCTGCTGCGCCTCGCTCAGTTCCGCATAGATCGGCAGCGAAAGTATCCGCTCTTGCAACCGGTGCGCAACGGGGAAATCGTCGGCCGTGTGACCACGATCGGCATAGGCCGGAAGGAATGGCAATGCCCGGCGGTAGTTGATGACCGTGGGCACGCCACGCGCCTTCAGCGCGGATTGAAGGGCATCCCGTTCGTCCGTTTCGATCACGTAGAGGTGGTAGACATGCCCCCGCCCATCTGCCGCCGTCGGCGTCGTGATACTGGGTATATCGGCAAGCAACCTGTCGTAGCGTGCCGCGACCGCGCGCCGACGCTCTGTCCAGTCGGCGAGGTGCGGCAGCTTCACTCTGAGTATGGCCGCCTGAAGCCCGTCGAGACGGCTATTGATACCCTCGATCTCGTGGTCGCCCTTGTTAATCCCGCCATGCCGCGCGAACCGGGCCATCTTTCGCGCCAGGTCGTCGCTGCTCGTCGTCGCCGCACCCGCATCGCCCATCGCGCCAAGATTCTTGCCAGGATAGAAAGACCAAGAAGAAATCTCGCCGAATGTACCGACCTGCTGGCCCCGATAGGTCGCGAGGTGTGCTTGCGCGCAATCCTCGATCACCCACAAGGCACGTCGCTTTGCGATCTCCATAATCGGATCCATGTCGGCTGCTTGGCCATACAGATGAACAGGGATGATGCCGACGGTTCGGTCGGTAATTGCCTCCTCGATCAGATTCGGATCGATCGTCGAAGTAGTGGGATCGATATCGACGAACACCGCTTTGGCGCCGTGCTGTCCGACGGTCTCGCTAGTCGAAATCCAGGTCTGTGCGGGCACGATAACCTCGTCCCCCGGCTTCAAGCCCAACGCATGCATCGCGATGTAGAGAGAATCGGTACCGTTTGCGGCCGACACGCAGTGCTTCGCCTGCATCAGCTCGGCGTATTCGGCCTCGAAGGCCTCGACATCGGGGCCGCGCACGAAGCTGCTGTTGGCGATGGTCCGCGCGATAGCGGCGTCGATCTCATCCTTCAGCGAACTATATTGCGCATAAAGGTCGACGAAAGGCACAGGCATGAAAGGTCTCCGAATCTGAAGGATCAGGCGCGGCGCAAGAGACGCGCTGGGTTGCCGGCATAGCTGCCGGGCACGTCGATCGACTTGGTCACGACGGCACCGGCACCGATGACGACGTCATCGCAGATTGTGACCGGCATGATGGTGGCATTGGAACCGATCGAAACTCTATCGCCGATTACGGTCGCTTCCCATTTGCTCATATCGCCCCGGGCGGGACCACCTCCGGAAAAACGGTCATTAACGAACATCACTCCGTGTCCGATAAAGCAATCGGCGCCGATGGTCACAAGCTCACAAACGAAACTGTGACTTTGAACGCGGGTCCGCGCACCGATGCTAACTCCGCGCTGCACTTCGCAAAAAGGACCGACGAAAACGCCGTCGCCAAGTTCGCATTCGTAGAGATTGCCCGGCTCTACCACGGTCACACCTCTACCAGTGGCAATGTCACGAACGGCAGCTTCGATGAGCCTCACAGTACCGGCCATAATTTAACCGCCCAAACGAGCATGCCGCGAGCGGAACTGAATCGGCACCTCAAGCCCAGTCTCGATTGATTCGTAAAGCGCGGTGATCAACTCAAGACTACGCCGCCCCTCCAGCCCATCAACCAATGCTGCGGCGTCGTTTTTCAGGCAATCGAGGACATGTTCGTAATAGGCCTGATGCCCATATCCGTACACATTCGGTGGATTGACGGAGTACTTGTCCAGCACCTCGGCATCATCCGACTGCGGCTCCACAAAATCCCATGTCACCATCTTGTTGACCGCGAAACCGCCGATCACCACTGTTCCACCCTCTCCCAAAATTGACAATGAGCCCTCTAGATCTCGCGGACGCGCGGCATTGGTCGCTTCGATGACACCCAGCGCGCCATTGGCGAACTGCAAAGTGGCAATCGCGGTGTCTTCCGCTTCGATATCCACAAGTGTCCGACTGGCGCGGGCGTGAACCGAGACGACATTGCCCATAAAATATTCTAACAAATCAACGTGATGGCTCGCCTGATTAGCAAGGACTCCGCCGTCCTGCGCCCAAGTTCCGCGCCAGCTATCCTGATCATAATAACTCTGGTCGCGGCGCCAACGTACCCTGACGGTGCCGAGAACCAGTTTCCCGAAGCGGCCCGCCTCGAGCGCTTCACGCGCCTTTACGACCGGTACGTTCAGTCGATTCTGCTTTACGACAAAAAGCTTCACACGCGCTTGGTCACACGCTGCGATCATCGCATCGGCATCATCCAGCCGCAACGCCATCGGCTTTTCGACAATGACATGCTTGCCAGCCCGGGCAGAGAGGATGGCATGTTCGGCGTGCATTCCGCTGGGAGTAAGCACGACCACCACCTCGACATTCGGGTCACCCAACATTTGCTCTAGGCTGTCATAGGCGGCCACATCATACTTCGCCTTAGCCTCGGCCAGCCTCTGGCTATCAATATCGCATATGGCGACAAGTTGCGCGCCGTCGATCTCACCGCCACCAAGCAAATCAAGATGGCGCTTCGAAATGCGGCCACAACCTACGACACCAAACTTAATCATTTTTATTCCCGAAAAAAGCAAGGAGCCAATGCCCAAATGCGGCGGACGCGGACATGCGAAGAAATTTCCGCGCGGCATAAGCGTATAGTAATGGCCTGACAAGGGTTCCCTGGCTGCTTGCTTTCTTCCGACTTTGAACCATCGATCACCAACAGTACCGAGGGTTAGATCACGGCTGATCGCGTGTCGCCGTCGCTTAAGATAATTCGGCTCTCCCGATCGCGCGAGCAAACTTTTCGCATGAGAAAAAGAAGCGAGATATCCTGTTGCGGTAGGTCTGACTTGGCTGAAAAGGCGATCGGCGCACCGGTGAATCAGCCGCCCAATTGCCGCTCCTGGGTGGCGGCGGCGACCTGCTTCGCCGTCTTGGCTTTCACTTCTGCTACGCATGCGCGCATTGTGGAATTCTTGGCGATCCGCGTGCCGCTGCGCTGCTCATCATGGCCGCAGATCTTGTGCGCAGCACCGGCGATTCTCTTATCGAGCGTCGCTTGGCCTTGCGGGCTCGTCAGATCGAGATCGGAATATTGGACACCGATGCTCATGCTCTGCGCCACAACGGGGGTAGAGCTGGCCGTAAGAGCCAAGCCGAACGCTGCGATTGCGGATGCGAGAGGGACGAATTGCGTTTTCATACTATCCTCCTGGGTTGCGGCGCGCCCGGAACGTAGGGGGGGAGGCGCGCCGCAGACCGAGTAATGGGCGTTTACGATCGTAGTCGCATCTCGCTATCGACGGGTGCGGCTGTCTTCCGATCGGTTGCGCATGATCGCGGACGAACGACCTCTGGCGATCCGCCAACGACGCGCCTATCCCCTTCGTCGATGCTGTTCGCGCTCGTCTTTCTGTTGGGGATTGCCAATTTCGCCGCCCACAAGGCGGTGCTGGAAAGCGGCCATCCGATCCTGGAGCGAGTGGCATGGTTGCGACCGGGGCGGTTCGGACCGCCCTCGCTGATCGTGGAATTCGCGGTCCTGCTGGCGACGCTGCTGTTCTTGGCGGAGGGGTATGGAGGAATCGGTTGGGTCTACGCGATCTATAGCCTGTGCAATATCGGCAGCGCCTGGGCGCTGCTGACAGGCCGGATGTGACCGAGCGTTCGATCTAATTCAGAGGGTTATCGCCTCTGCGCCCGGAACCGGCGCGTGAATGAAGCGCTTGGCTTCTATGGCTCCGATCGACACCATCTGGCTGGTCCTCAACGCACGCAGCGGCAGCAATGAAGACGGCGCGATTGCGGAGCTGCGCGAACACTGCGAGCGCCGCAACCTCTCGCTGGCGCGCGAAATCTGCTTTCCCGACGAGGATCTGCCGACAGCGAGCGAACTGGACGCGGCGGGGATAGACTGTCTGGCCGTCTTCACCGGAGACGGGACGCTGAATGCGGCGATCACCGGGCTTTACGGTTGGTCCGGATCTATCCTGGTGCTGCCCGGCGGAACGATGAACTTGCTCAGCCGGAGAATGCATGGCGAGGCCGAGTGCGAAGAAATCCTCGATCGGATCGCAAGCGGCGCTTTCCGGAAGGTTCGCCCGCAGATCGCTCGGTGCGAGGCAGGCGATGCTTTGGCGGGTCTGTTGAGCGGTCCGGGGACGTCATGGGCGAGCGTGCGCGAAGCGATGCGCGATTTCGATATCGCCGCGCTCGCGGAGGAAACCGGCGAGGCACTGGCCGAGACGACGGGCGGGGCGTTCGTGCGTCTCAGAAATCCCGAATTGGGCTCGCGCGAGGGTTATCCGATGATCGAATTCACGCCCAGCCATCGCGGCCTGCAACTCGATGCCTATCGCGCGCAAGATCCCGGCGATTTCCTGCGTCAGGGCTGGGCCCTGTTGCGCCGCCGTTTCCGGGAAGGGCCGCATGAACGGCTCGGCCTGTTCGACGAATTGGAATTGGAGAATTGCGAGGACGCTCCGATCGGAGTCCTGCTCGACGGCGAACCCGCAACCCTTGGATCGCGCGCCACGTTTTCCGTGGCCGCGTGCGAAGTCGATCTGCTAGCGACCGCCCATGGCTACTGATCCCTCGCCCGCCCGAAACCGCCGCGAAACGCTCGTTTTCCATGTCTCCGATGTGCATTTCGGGCTGGAAGACACCGATGCGATCGCCTGGGTCAAGCGGGAGATCGCGGAAAAGCGGCCCGATGCCGTGGCAATCACCGGCGATCTAACCATGCGCGCCCGGCACCGCGAATTCGAGGCGGCCACGCGATGGATCCGCTCGCTCGATGTGCCGATCACGGTTGAGGTCGGCAATCACGACCTGCCCTATTTCAATCTGATCGAGCGCTTCTTCACCCCGTACAAGCGCTTCAAGGGCGTCGAATCGGTGGTCGAAAAGGAGCTTGACCTGCCCGGTCTGGCGATCGTGCCGCTCAAGACCGCCGTGCGCGCCCAACCGCGTTTCAACTGGTCGAAAGGCTGGATCACCGATGCGGCGCTGACGAAGTGTCTCGACGCCATCGATGCCCTTCCCGAGGGCGTGAAGGCCCTGGTCGCCGTCCACCATCCGCTGCGCGAGGTCGGTACGAAGGGCACGGCGCTGACGCATGGGGGGCAGAAGGCTCTGACCGCTCTTGCCCAGCGACCGGTTCTCGGCGTGCTGAGCGGCCATGTCCACGATCCCTTCGACCTGACGCAGGAGACCGTCCACGGCCCGGTGCGGATGATCGGAGCGGGCACGCTGTCCCAACGCGTGCGCTCCACTCCGCCGAGCTTCAACGAATTGCGCTGGGATGGCGAGACATTGACCGTGCGCGCTCGCAATCTGGGCGATGTCCGCACGCGCGACATGCAGATCGACGATGTGCCTGAAGATGCGATGCCGCCGCGCCAGCCGGGCGAGCCGGTCGCTCCGGTCAATCAGGTCCCCCGCGCCGATCCGCCAGTGCATTGAAGCCTGTCGGCTCAATCGAATCGTAACCATTTCGAGGCATGATAGGCGTCCGTAATAACGGAGGCCGAACATGACGGAACTCATCAAGGCATTGCCCTGCGGCGCGCTTCTGGCGTGGATCACTGCCCTGTTCATCGGGCACGGCGGCGGCATGGGTGGAACGCTCGCGATCGAACAGATGCAGATCATGGACCAGTCCTTCTTCTGGTCCTGGCCCATTTTCCTTGGCGGGACCGCGCTCGCTTGGGGCATCATGGCGATCCAGAACTGACGCCGCGTAGCGACAGGATTCACGCCGACTCTCGATAGCCCACGAAAAAGGGCGGCCCCTCTCGGGACCGCCCTTCCTCGGTGATCGATAGATCGCTGGCTTAGCGCTTCGAGAACTGGAAGCTGCGGCGAGCCTTGGCCCGGCCATACTTCTTGCGCTCCACCACGCGGCTGTCGCGGGTGAGGAAGCCGGCGGCCTTGACGGTGCCACGCAGCGTCGGCTCGTACTTGGTCAGCGCCTGGCTGATGCCGTGCTTCACTGCACCGGCCTGGCCGGAGAGACCGCCGCCGCGCACGGTCGCGATCACGTCGTACTGGCCTTCACGATCAGTGATGGTGAAGGGCTGGTTGATGATCAGGCGCAGGGTCGGACGCGCGAAGTAGACTTCCTGGTCCTTGCCGTTGACGATGACCTTGCCGCTGCCCGGCTTCAGCCAGACTCGCGCGGTGGCGTCCTTGCGGCGGCCGGTAGCGTAGGCGCGGCCCTGGTTGTCGAGCTCCTGCTCGCGCAGGGGAACGTCGGCGCGCTGCGCGATTTCAGCGGAATCGCCCTGCGGCGTATCGCCGGCGATGTCCTTGAGATCCGCGAGGTCGGAGACGCTGCTCTTCGCATCGGCGCCTTCGTTCTGGCTCGTCGCGCCCTTGGTCGCGGCGTCTGCGGGCGTGTCGGCGGCGTTCGCGGCGCCGTTTTCGGACGCGGTGGTGTCGGGCGTGGTGTTGTCGTCGGCCATTATGCGGCAGCCTTGTTCTTGCGGTTCAACGAAGCGACGTCGAGCGTCTGCGGCTGCTGGCCGTCATGGGGGTGTTCGGTCCCGGCATAGAGGTGGAGCGCCTTCATCTGCGCCCGGCCCAGCGGCCCGCGCGGGATCATGCGCTGCACGGCCTTTTCCAGCACGCGCTCGGGGAAGCGGCCTTCCAGCACCTTTGCCGGAGTCGTTTCCTTGATGCCGCCCGGGTGGCCGGTGTGCTTGTAATAGATCTTGTCGGTCATCTTGCGGCCGGTGAACTTCACCTTGTCCGCATTGATGACGATGACGTGATCGCCGCAATCGACATGGGGCGTGAAGCTCGGCTTGTGCTTGCCGCGCAGATGGTTGGCGATGATCGCCGCCAGGCGCCCGACGACGAGCCCTTCGGCGTCGATCAGGTGCCATTTCTTTTCGACCTCTGCCGGTTTGATCGACCGGGTGGCCTTGGTGAGAGCCTTCATGGCGCTGTTCCGTCCTTGATGTTGCTTGGCCCCGGCGCGAAGCCGAATCCGTTGAGCAGCGAATCCGGGCCAGCCGAATATCGCGATGCGGCGCGCAAATGGCTCTGGATCACGCGCAAGTCAAGCAAATCCGGGGATGCTGGGTGGGGTATAATAATACCCCACGACTTGCGATCAGGCTGGGCGGCCCAATGCGTGCGCGTTCCATGCGAAGGTGGCGGTCAGCAATGCGCCCACGACCTGATGCGCCACGGCCAGCCAGAGATCGACCCCGCTGATGACCGTCGCGATACCGAGCAGAATCTGCGTCCCCAGTAGCGCATTCATCGCGATCGAAGCGGGCCGGGCGATCGGCTTCACGCGCCGCGCCATCACGATCAGCGCCACGAACGCCACCCATGCCCACCAGCGGTGGAGGAAATGGATCAGGAAAGGATCGTGCGTGATCGAATGAAACACGCCCCCCGTCGCGTCGAATTCCGGTACCAACCGACCCTGCATCAAAGGCCAGGTGTCGGAAGCAAGCCCGGCATTGAGGCCGGCGACCCAGGCGCCGAGCAGGAGCTGAACGAACAGGATCGCGCCCACCCAGCTCGCCGTGACAGTCCAGAGCGAGCGCGGTGCGCTGCGGTTGGCCAATTGCCGGAGATCGAGCGCGGTCCACACCAGTCCGCCCAGAGTGAAGAATGCCGTCAGCAAATGGATGGACAGCCAGAAGTGGCTCACATCGGTCATCGTGCCCGCCAGCCCGCTCTTGACCATGAACCAACCGAACACGCCCTGTAGACCGCCCAGCGCAAGCAGCGCGACGAGCCGGTGCTTATACCCTTTCGGAATAGCGCCTTTTATCCAGAACCAAGCGAGCGGCACGGCGAAGGTGATACCTATCACCCGGCCAAGCAGCCGGTGGAACCATTCCCAGAAATAGATGAATTTGAACGCCGCCAGATCCATACCCGCCGGGCCGGTCACATTGATGTATTCCCCGGTGCGGCGATACAGGTCGAACTCGGCCTGCCAGGCCGCCTCGCTCAGCGGTGGGATCGCCCCGGTGATCGGTTTCCACTGGGTGATCGACAGTCCGCTTTCGGTCAGGCGCGTGATGCCGCCGACTGCCACCATCAGAACCACCAAGGCAGCGACCACCAGCAACCAATTGGCGATCGCGATCGGGCGCGCAGGCGAGATGGAACGCGATGAAATCGACATGGGCGCTGTTTGCTGCGCGCGGCGGCGCATCGCAAGTGCATTTGCAGCACCAAGTGCGTTCCTGCGTGCAAGACCCGGCTCGGCAATGCAGCGAAAAAACGTCAGCACCCCTTGCATTATGTTACATTGTCACATACTTGAGCGCTCATGGTGGAACGCCCGATCTCTCCGTTTCGGCGTCGGCTCGATCGCGCCGGCATTGCGCTTTCGGGTCTGTGCGCGCTGCATTGCGTGGTCAGCATCATGATCGTCGCGGGGCTGGGCGCAGGGTTCGGCATTGGGGGCGAATTGTTCCTCAACCCCGATATCCATCGCATCGGCCTCGTCTTTGCCGTGCTGATCGCCGCAGTGGCCATCGGCTGGGGTGCGTTGCGCCATCGCAAGGCCGCGCCCTTCGTGATTGCGATGACCGGGCTGACCTTCATGGGTGGTGCTCTGGCCGTGCCGCATGGTGAGAAAGAGGCGATTTTGACCATCATCGGCGTCGCGCTGGTCTCGCTCGGCCATATCCTCAACTTGCGCCATTCGCATTGAGGCCTATGTCGCGCGGGTGATGACCCAGCCTCTTTCCCTGACCGTCAACGGCGAAACCCGCCGCACCAGTGCAGCCACCGTCGCCGATCTCGTTCGCGAGCTTGAACTCGATCCTGCCAAGGTGGCGGTCGAACGCAACGGCACCATCGCGCCACGCAGCGAACTCGAACAGCACGCCTTGGCAGAAGGCGACACGCTGGAGATCGTCCATTTTGTCGGCGGCGGCGACCATGACGTGCAGGATGACAGCTGGACCGTCGCGGGCCGCACGTTCCGGTCGCGCCTGATCGTCGGAACGGGCAAGTACAAGGATTTCGCCCAGAACGCAGCCGCGCTCGAAGCCTCAGGGGCGGAGATCGTCACCGTGGCGGTGCGGCGCGTCAATGTCAGCGATCCCAAGGCGCCGATGCTGACCGATTTCATCGATCCCAAGAAGGTGACCTACCTCCCCAATACCGCCGGATGCTTCACCGCCGACGATGCGATCCGCACGCTTCGTCTCGCGCGCGAGGCGGGGGGCTGGGATCTCGTCAAACTCGAAGTCTTGGGCGAAGCGCGTACGCTGTATCCCGATATGCGCGAAACGCTGAAAGCGACCGAGGTGCTGGCGAAGGAGGGCTTCCTCCCCATGGTCTATTGCGTCGATGATCCGATTGCGGCGAAGCAGCTGGAAGAGGCGGGCGCCGTTGCAGTCATGCCGCTGGGCGCGCCGATCGGATCGGGCCTCGGCATCCAGAACCGCGTGACCATTCGCCTGATAAAGGAAGGGGCTAGCGTGCCCGTTCTCGTCGATGCGGGCGTCGGCACTGCGAGCGATGCGGCAGTGGCGATGGAGCTGGGCTGCGACGGCGTGCTGATGAACACCGCCATCGCCGAAGCGAAGGATCCGGTCCGCATGGCGCAGGCCATGAAGCTGGCAGTCGAAGCTGGACGGCACGCCTATCTCTCGGGCCGGATGGGGACGCGCAAATACGCCGATCCCTCCAGTCCGCTGGCGGGACTGATCTGACGCGTCTTATTCGTCGATCGAATCGTCGTGGCCGGTTCCGGCCGACAGGAAGACGAGGCCCATCAGCGCGCTCGCCAGCAGCATCGTGAAGCCGATGCCCAGCGCCACCGCGATATAGTAATGCACCGACGCCTCGCTCTCGCCATCGTAGAGAAAGGCGATCGCCACTGCGACCACGCCAATCGTGATCGCAAGCATGAACCACATGATGCGGCGATAGCGCGCCCAGGCGAAGGCGGCGGTTTCGGGGTCTTCGAGGGGAGACTTGCGAGCCATGAGCGCTTCAATGCGCGTTCCTCCGAATGCGCGCAAGACCGGCCGGATGTACCGCGATTCGCGTTTCGTAAACAATCGTGGCATTCTCACGCCCGAAGCGGGTGAGGAGAGCGGCAATGAATATCGCGAATTTGATCGAGGGACGGGCGAGTTCGGAAATCGTGAGCTGCACGGTGGACAGGCCCATGCGCGATGTAGTCGCGCTGTTGGCGGACCGGCGCATCGGGGCTCTGCCGGTGATGGAGGAAGGCCGGGTCGCGGGCATTTTCTCGGAACGCGACGTCTTGTATTGCCTCGCCAAGGAAGGTGCCGCTGCGCTCGACCGGCCGGTGCGCGAAGCCATGACCGCGCCCGCCATCACGGTCGACCGCGCCACGGATGTGGACGAAGCGCTTTCGCTGATGACCAGGCGGCGTATCAGGCATCTTCCCGTCCTCGACGGAGAAACCCTGTGCGGCTTCATTTCCATCGGCGATCTGGTCAAATCGAAGATAGATCAGGTCGAACACGAAGCGGCGCAGATGCGGCAATATATCCAGACCGCCTGAGATGCGCTTGAGGGGAGGGCTTCGGCTCCCTACATCGGGACTATGTCCGAACCGCTCTCCCTGACCCAAGCTGCCGCCGACCGCGTCGCGGCCATCGCCGCCAAGCAGGGCGCGCCCGCGATCCTGCGCCTTTCCGTGGAAGGCGGGGGGTGTTCGGGCTTCCAGTACAAGTTCGGCCTCGCCCCCGAAGCCGAGAGCGATGACAGCGTCAGCGAAACGGGCGACGTGCGGTTGGTCGTCGATCCGGTCAGCCTCGACCTCGTTGCAGGCAGCACGGTGGATTTCGTCGAATCGTTGGGTGGGGCGGCGTTCCGCGTCGAAAATCCGCAAGCGGCTGCCGGCTGTGGTTGCGGGACCAGCTTCGGCATTTGAATTAGACGCGTAGGCCGGTTTCGGGCAGACGGTCCCGATGCGCATTGCCAGCTTCAACATCAACGGGATCAAGGCGCGACTGCCGCGTCTCAAGGAATGGCTCGCGGAGACGCGGCCCACGGTCGCCTGCCTGCAGGAGATCAAGACGCAGGACGAAGGCTTCCCGGCAGCCGAATTTGAAGAGATCGGCTATCACGCGATCTGGCACGGGCAGAAAAGCTTCAATGGCGTGGCGATCCTGGCCGATGGAGTAAAGCCGGTTGAGACCCGGCGCGGCCTGCCCGAACTCTTCCCCGAAGATGCCGAGGACGATCACGCCCGGTATCTCGAAGCCGAGGTAAATGGAATCCGCGTGGGCTGCATCTACCTGCCCAACGGCAATCCGCTTCCCGGCTCCAAATTCGATTACAAATTGCGCTGGATGGAGCGGCTGAGAACGCATGCCGCCTCGCTCTGGAGACAGGAAATTCCCACCGCGCTGGTCGGCGATTACAATGTCATTCCCGAGGACAAGGATGTCTGGTCGCCCAAGGCCATGGCGAGCGATGCGCTGATGCAGCCTGAATCGCGCAATGCCTACGCCCGTATGCTGGCGGACGGGTGGACCGACGCGATCGACACACTCAACCCGCGCGGCGGCGTATGGACCTTCTGGGACTATCAGGCAGGCGCCTGGCAACGCGACCACGGGTTCCGGATCGATCACCTGCTCCTGTCGCCCGAACTCGCCGACAGAATGACGGCGGCGGGTGTCGACAAGGAATATCGCGGGCGCGAGAAATCGAGCGATCACACGCCCGTCTGGGTGGAATTCCAAGACGAACACTGATTGCGGTCGGTCGCATCAGCGACCGCGTGCCGACCGTTAGGCCGTAGCCAAGCGAGCCGGACGGCTCGCGCCCGGGGCTTGAGGGTCACCTGTAGAAAATATGCGAATCGATCGTGGCCCGCGCCACTTTGGTCCGGCTCCAGCTGGGGCGGACGTATTTGGCGTGGAAATAGAGCGCGTCGTCGGCTTCGCTATCCCACAGGTCGCGATGCGCGATCCGGGCGATGGCCTTGGCGCGGGTCCAGGCGGCGCTGGACGTACGCGGCTGCGGCATGCGGCCGTTCTTCACGAAGGAGAATTGCGAGCGCTGATGCACGACCGAGCAGTAGCTTTCGGGAAACTGGCCCGATTCGGCGCGATTGATGATAACCTTGGCCACGGCGAGCTGGCCGTCGAGCGGTTCGCCGCGCGATTCGAAATAGACCGCACCGGCAAGGCATTGCAGCTCTTCGGAAAGCGCACCGTCGGTGGGAGTCTCGGCGACGAGTTCGCGCAAGCTAGCGGCGCGGGGGGCATCGTCGTCGGAGGGAAGTTCGAGCACGGCATCTGTCGGCTGTTCCGGAAGGGGCTGGGCCACTTCCTTCTCGATGAAGACCGGGGCGGTTGCGGGGACGATTTCGTCCGTCACGTCCGGGTTTTCGAGAGTGAGCGCCGGGGCGGAATCCGATTCCTGCGCCACGGCACCGGAACTTTGTATCCCGGCAAAAGTAAGAAGGGCGGCGGCAGTGATACCCGCACCCGCGGTAAGCGATCGTTTGAACATGAAACCGATACATTCGGCGGTGAATACCTGTCGCAGGCTGGGATCCTTCGCGCCTTGATAGCGTCGTTGAGCGATCCGTAACGGGCCTGCCGGCCATTCCCCGACTGCGTGCTAGCTACCGAACCCCATGTCCAACAGCCGCCTACGCAAGCGAAGTCGGCGGCCAACTAGTCACATTCGAAACCGAGTCAACCCGTGCGTTCGATATGGTGCTCAAACAGCGATGAAGCGTTCGGCGTTTTCGATATCCAGTTCGATCTGCCAGGAATCGGGATCCTGGCGGAGGCGCCGCGCCAGATATTCTTCGAAATCATTTTTATTTTCAGTATCTTGTGTTTTCGTCGCCACGAATTTCCTTGAGCCATCGAGCTGCGGCATACGCTCCCAAAGCGTTGAATTGTGGCCATTATGCGTCGCAATCACGCAAATCGCGCCCGCGTCCCGCTCGCCCTTGTGGAGCACGGTCGCAAAGCCCCCGGCCGCCTGGACCGACCGGATCATGCCCGCGATTTCGACATGGGCGGGCAGGCGATTATCGCTCATCGGATCACTGCGAATAGCCGGGCAGGCCGGACAGCGCGATGCGCGAGCGCATGAAAGTGCCCGTACCGCGTCCCACTTCCTCGCCTTCCGCATCGACCAGACGCGATTCGGCGACGAACACGCGCCGCCGCCCGCTGACCCAGCGCCCCTCCGCCACCACGCGCCCGCCACGCACGGGCTTGGTGAAATGCAGGTTGAACGAGGTCGTCAGCAGGAATCGATCGGTCGCCAGCGTGTTGGCTGCATAAAAGGCCGCATCGTCGAGCATTTTGAAATAGATCGTCCCATGCGCTGCGCCCGCAGCATGGAAAACGTCTTGCGTGATGTCGAACCCGATCCGGGCGCGCCCTTCGCCTTCGATCGTCAGTTCCGAGGCGAACAGGGCGTTGACGGGGGCCGAAGCGTAGAGGCGTTCGAGCGCGCGGTAATGCGATTCGGCGCCTGCAGCGGTTGGCGCATTGGGGGAGGGCGGTGCGGTCTCGTCCATTTCCCTCTCCCCGTGCCCCGGATCGCCTACCGGGTGCAAGCCGCTCTGCGCATCAATCGGCGCGGCGCGGTTCGACCCAGCCGATCGTTCCGTCGCGGCGGCGATAGACCATGTTGTGCCGCCCGGAGCCCGCATTCTTGAAGAACAGCGCGCTCGTATCGCGCAGATCGAGCATCATGACTGCGTCGGCCACGGTGGCTTCGGGAATGTCGGCAGTGGTTTCCGCCACGATGGGGGGCGCGCTATCTTCCTCGCGCTCTTCGGCCTGTTCGGGCTCGGACGCGGCGAAGATCGTGTACGCAGCCTCTTCCTCCGCCAGAGCGTGGGCGGCCTGGCTGTGCCGGTCCTGCACGCGGCGCTTGTAGCGGCGCAGCTGCTTTTCGATCTTGCTCAGCGCCTGATCGAAGCTCTGGTGGACGTCATGCGCTTCGCCATGGCTCTTGAGAATAAGGCCCTTGCTGACGTGCGTGACGATATCGCTGGAATAGGCGCCGGACCCGGCCTTGCCGAATGTGACGTGCGAGCTGAGTGCACGGCTGAAGTATTTTTCCACCATGGCCTGCAGCTTGTCGGACACATAGTCCTGCAAGGCGGCGCCGGTGTCGATCTGATGGCCCGAGACGCGGATATCCATAAAAATCGTTCTCCTTGTTTAACGTCGTCGATGCCGATCCCGGCCTGGCTCGTCCGCCGCGCTCCGCCGTCCCGAAGCGCACCGGCAATTCCTAAATCACTTCAACCACAAGGGTGCCTGCATCCGCCCGACGAATTCGGCATGGCGCGCCAGTTCGGCGGCGGATGGAGCGTGGGGGCGCGGTTCGCGGCGCGCGCCGATGGAAGCCGTGCGCAGCTGGATCGAGGCGGGCATGAGCTCCTCGCGCCCCTGTGCAGGCGCCGAATCCGCCGCCAGTTCCAGCCCGATCTGCCGCCCGCCGCGCAATTCGACATAGACCTGCGCCAGCAATTCCGCATCGAGCAGCGCGCCGTGCTTGACCCGGTGGCTGCGATCGATCCCGTAGCGGCTACACAGCGCATCGAGCGAGAGCTTCGCCCCCGGATGCCGCTTGCGCGCCAGCGCCACGGTATCGACCATCCTGCTGGTGCAGACCGCCGCCAGCCCACACAATTCCAGTTCGGCGTTGAGAAAGCCGAAATCGAAGCCCGCATTATGCGCCACCAGCGGATCTTCGCCGATAAAGTCGAGCAGGCCCTTGGCCCCGTCCCTGAACAACGGCTTGTCCGACAGGAAAGCGGCGGACAGGCCGTGGACCGCTTCGGCCCCTGCGGGCATGTCCCGTTCGGGATTGTAATAGGCGTGGAAGGTGCGGCCCGTGGGCATGAGATTGACGATCTCGACGCACCCGATTTCCACCATGCGATCCCCCGTCTTGGGGTCGAGGCCGGTGGTTTCGGTGTCGAAGACGATTTCGCGCATTGCGATACCTATCGGACGGGGCGAAGCGGATTACAAGGGGTCGGATACCGCCTTCAGACGCTCGATCAGGGCAAGCACCTCCGCCTCGGTCTCCTCGATCGACACGCCCGTATCGACGATGTGATCGGCGCGGGCGCGCTTTTCCGCGTCCGGAGTCTGCAAAGCGAGGATGTCGGCGAATTTCGCTTCGGTCATTCCGGCTCGAGTCAGCACGCGTTCGCGCTGGACCGCTGCCGGGGCGGACACCACCACCACCCGGTCCACTGCGTCCGCACCGCCCTTTTCGAACAGGAGCGGGATGTCGAACACGACCAGTGGTGCTTCCGCATGCCGCTCGAGGAACGATGCCCGCCGCTCCGCCACGGCGGGATGGACGATGGCTTCAAGCCGGGCGAGGGCGTGCTTGTCGCCGAACACCAGCGCGCCGAGCTTTTCCCGCAACACGCCCTCTGGCCCGGTGCTGCCGGGAAAGGCCGCCTCGATCGTGGGCACCAGCGCACCGCCGGGCCCCTGCATCGCGCGCACTTCGTGATCGGCGTCGAACACGGGCACGCCCGCGCCTGCGAACATCGCCGCGACGGTGGACTTGCCCATCCCGATCGACCCGGTGAGCCCGACGATGAGCGGTCTGGTCATCGCGTCAGCAGGTCCCGCAATTCGGCATCGTGCTCGCGCGGCGCGGGCTGGCCGAAAAACAGCGCGAACGCCGCCGCCGCTTGGCCGATCAGCATGGAAAGCCCGTCGATCGTTTTGAACCCGGCTGCGCGGGCGTTCGCCAGAAACTCGGTTTCGACCGGATCGGTGACGATGTCGTAGGCGATCGAGCCGGGTGGGGCATGGCTCCAGTCGAAAAGAAGTGGCGGCTGGCCGCGCATACCCAGCGGGCTGGCATTGACGATCAGATCGAGGCAGCCCTCGCGATCGTCGAAGGCAAAAGCAGTAGCTTGCGCGAAGTGAGCGAGGTCGACGGCGTGGTGTTCGCCTTCGGGGGCCAGCTCGTCCAGCAGAGCGCGCGCCTTGTCGGGATTGCGCCCGGCGAGGACGAGAGTGAACCCTTCCCCCGCCAGCGCCGCCACGATCGCGCGCGCCGCGCCGCCCGTGCCCAAAATGCGCGCCATGCGAAAATAGTGCTGGCGGTTCAGCATAGGTCGCAGAGGCTCGAGGAACCCGCCAGCATCGGTGTTGTGGCCGGTGAACTTCGTTTCGGTCGAGTGAATCGTATTGACCGCACCGATAGCGGCGGCAGGTTCCACCACCGTATCGAGATAGGGCTGTACCGCCTGTTTATGCGGCATGGTCACGTTGCAGCCGCGCCAATCGGGATCGGCGCGCCGTTCCGCCAGATAGGCTTCGAGCCCTGCGGCGTTGACACATGTGGCACGGTAGTCCGCTTCGATACCGAGCTTTTTCAGCCAGAAGCCGTGGATGGCGGGCGATTTGGATTGGGCGATCGGATCGCCGATCACTTCTGCGTAAGGAACCGTCATGCAATCAGCGCGCCTTCTTCACGCAGCGCGTCCAGCACCGGCAGCAGCGGCATGCCGAGGATCGTGAACTGATCTCCCATGATCCGTTCGAACAAATGGACGCCCGGCCCCTCGATCCGGAAAACGCCGACACAGTGCGACACGGCGGGCCATTCGAGGTCGAGATAGGAGGCGATGAAGTCTTCGGAGAGATCGCGGACCGCCAGCCGCGCGAAATCGCTGCCGATCCACACGATCCGGCCTTCGCGGGCGAGCGCGGCGGCGCTGTGCAAGGTCATCGCTCTGCCGGAAAAGAAGCGCAGATGATCTTCGGCCTGCTCGCGGCTTGTCGGCTTGTCGAATCGCCGTCCGTCCACCTCGACCAGCGAATCGCTTCCCAGCACCAGCCGATCGGGATGCAGGGCCGAAACCGCCGCTGCCTTCGCCGCGGCCAGAGCCTGCGCAATTTCGGGGGGTTCGGCATTGTCCATCTCGGCTTCCAGCGCCCGCTCATCCACATCCGCCGCTATCGCGTCGAATTCGACTGCCGCAGCGCTCAGCATCGCCTTGCGCGAGGCGCTGTTCGAGGCGAGCACGATTGTTTCACGTGAAACCATCCCGCGACCGGAGACCATCGAATCGCTCATATCGGCTTCAACCCTTCGAATTGCCCATCGTCAGCCCGTCGGCTGCGTTCGCCCAGCAGCTTGATGACCGCCGCCGCCGTTTCCTCGATCGAGCGGCGCGTCACGTCGATGATCGGCCAGCCCTTGTCCGCGAACATGCGCCGCGCGAACAGGATTTCCTCCTTCACCCGCTCGTGATCGACATAATCGGTCGTGGTGCCTTCGTTGAGGCTGAGCAGCCGGTTGCGCCGGATCTGCACCAGGCGTTCCGGCGCGCTGGTCAGACCGACGACGAGAGGCTTCTTCAACTGGAACAGCGAGGACGGGGGCGGGCTTTCCACGACCAGCGGGATATTCGCCACCTTGTAGCCGCGATTGGCGAGATAGATGCTGGTCGGCGTCTTGGAGCTGCGCGAAACGCCCGCCAGCACGATATCGGCCTCTTCCCAATCCTCCCAGCCGACTCCGTCATCATGCGCGATCGTGAACTGGATCGCTTCGACCCGGTCGAAATAGGCCTTGTCCATCAGGTGCTGGCGGCCGGGCTTGCCGCGCGCTTCCTGACCCAGCGCCGATTCCAACGCAGCAGTCACGCCATCCAGCACCGGCACCGCCGAAAGCCCCAGCGTGCGGCACCGTTCCTCCAGCCGTTCTCTGGTTTCGGGATTGACGAGCGTGTAAAGGACGAGGCCCGGATCGGCGGAGAGATCGGGCACGATCCGGTCGAGATGCTGGCGCGAGCGGACCATTGGCCAGAAATGGCGGACCACATCGGCGTCCTCAAACTGGGCGAGCGCGGCCTTGGCGATCATCTCCAGCGTCTCTCCCGTGGAGTCCGAAACGAGATGGAGATGGATGCGGTTCACTGCCTTGTCGCCCCTGTTTGGTGTCGGTTTCGTCTCTGCCGCCCTGTGGAGAACCCCGGCATAAACCACGGGACGAAGCTGGCGACAAGTTGGGGAGGGGATTCGCTCCCCGCTACCGGCCGATCCGCCCCGTCACTTGCCGACAGGCAAGCAGGGATGTCGACAGGCTGGGGATAGCGGGGAGAGTTCGCGTTTGACTCAAATCCGACCACGAGTCGCACGCCGCCTCGCTCTGGCATGAGCGGGAGAAATCGGGCAGGGGCGGGATATGCCCGCTTTCCACAGGGCCAACAGACTCCATCAGACTCTATAATAATATTGTATTATTGGATTGGACCTACCCGATGCCCGGTCTCTTGCTCGATACTCTGAACGGAAAACGCGGGCCCCGTGCGCCCGTCTGGCTCATGCGCCAGGCGGGGCGCTACCTGCCCGAATATCGCGAACTGCGCGCTGAGAAGGGCGGCTTCCTCGAACTCGCCTACGATAGCGAAGCGGCCTGCGAAGTGACCTTGCAGCCGATCGAACGCTTCGGGTTCGACGGGGCGATCCTTTTTTCCGACATCCTGATCGTTCCGCACGCTCTGGGGCAGCATCTGGAGTTTCTGGCAGGGGAGGGCCCCAAACTCTCGCCGACGCTTCTGGAGACCTCTCTCGACGCTCTGGAGCCCCATCCAGAACGCTACGAGCCGATCTACGAAACGGTGCGCCGCTGCCGGGCGAGATTGGGGCCGGAAACCACTATGCTGGGCTTTGCCGGATCGCCGTGGACCGTCGCAACCTATATGATCGCGGGCGAGGGCAGCCGGGACCAGCACGATGCCCGCGCGCTGGCCTATCGCGATCCTGCGCGCCTCAAGGCGATTCTCGAACGCATCGTCGATCAGACCGTGACGTATCTGCGCGGGCAAATCGATGCCGGTGCCGAAGCGGTGCAGATCTTCGACAGCTGGGCGGGAAGCTTGGCGCCCGATCAGTTCGAAAAGCAGGTGATCGCGCCGAACGCGGCGATCGTGGCGGCGCTCAAGCAGTCGCATCCCGATACGCCGGTGATCGGTTTCCCCAAGGGCGCGGGCGAGAAACTGCCCGGATATGCGCGCGAAACCGGCGTCGATGCGGTCGGCCTCGACGAAACGCTCGATCCCGTCTGGGCGGCGCGCGCTCTGCCCGAAGGGATGCCGGTGCAGGGCAATCTCGATCCGCTCCTGCTGCTGGCGGGAAGCGACGATCTCGAAAAGCGCGCCCGATTCATCCTCGATGCGCTGGGCGATCGGCCGCACGTGTTCAATCTCGGCCACGGGATCGATCGCCGCACGCCGATAGAGCATGTCGAACGTCTGCTCGCGGCCATTCGCGGTTGATCGCCAAACTCACCCTTGGCGCGGGCCCGGCACGGCCCTAGATGGGCTGGCGATGCAGGATGTGTTTTCCATGACCTATCTCTGGCTCAAGGCCGGCCATATCATTTTCATGGTGTTCTGGATGGCGGGCCTGTTCATCCTGCCGCGCCAGATGCTGTATCTGTATCCCTACGATGCGGATGCGCCCGAAACCGCAGTGTGGAAGGACCGGATCGGCAAATTGCGTCATATCATCCTGACGCCGAGCCTGATTGTGGTCTGGGTGCTCGGTTTCGCGCTGGCCGGGACGATCGGCGCGTTTTCGCAAGGGTGGTTCCACGCCAAGCTGCTGCTGGTGCTGCTGATGACGGGCTATCACATGTATATGGTCGTCCAGGCGAAGAAGATGATCGGGGGCGCACGGCCCTTGAGCGAGAAGCAGCTGAAGCTGTTCGGCGAAGTGCCTGCGATCCTTCTGGCGCTGATCGTGGTGCTGGTGATCGTCAAACCGTTCTGATTTCTCTGTTCCCGATTGACGGGCGGTTGAGCCGCCCGTAATCCGACATCTCCTTTCGGCTGAGGCTTGCGCGACGCGATCGCGCCGGCCGGGTCTGCTTTCCCCAAGCCTGTTCGCGATCCAAACTGCGGACTCACGACCTCCCGGGCCATTCCAAGACTTTTTATAATTCGAGAAAACCAATGCATCTCAAGGACTTGAAAGAAAAAACCCCGGCCGACCTCGTGTCGATGGCGGAAGAACTCGGCGTCGAGGGCGCGAGCACGATGCGGCGGCAGGACCTCATGTTCTGCATCCTGCGCGAACTGGCTGAGGACGAGGAATACGAAGAAAAGATCATGGGGATCGGTACCATCGAGGTGATGCAGGACGGCTTCGGCTTCCTGCGCAGCCCCGAAGCCAATTACCTCGCCGGGCCGGACGATATCTACGTCTCGCCCAACCAGGTCCGCAAATGGGGCCTCAGGACCGGCGACACGGTCGAAGGCGAAATCCGCGCGCCCAAGGAAGGCGAACGCTATTTCGCGCTGACCACGCTCTACAAGGTCAATTTCGACGAGCCCGACGCGGTGCGGATGCGCACCAATTTCGACAATCTCACGCCCCTCTATCCCGAACAGAAGCTGTCGCTCGACACGCTCGATCCGACGGTGAAGGACAAGAGCGCGCGGGTGATCGATATCGTTTCTCCGCAGGGCAAGGGCCAGCGCGCGCTGATCGTGGCGCCCCCGCGCACGGGTAAGACGGTGCTGCTCCAGAACATCGCCAAGGCGATCACGGACAATCACCCCGAGGTCTTCCTCCTCGTCCTGCTCGTCGACGAGCGGCCCGAGGAAGTCACCGACATGCAGCGTTCGGTGAAGGGCGAGGTGATTTCCTCCACCTTCGACGAGCCTGCCAATCGCCACGTCCAGGTCGCCGAAATGGTGATCGAAAAGGCCAAGCGCCTGGTCGAACACAAGCACGACGTCGTGATCCTCCTGGATTCGATCACGCGCCTCGGCCGCGCCTACAACACTGTCGTGCCCAGCTCCGGCAAGGTGCTGACCGGCGGTGTCGATGCCAACGCACTCCAGCGGCCCAAGCGCTTCTTCGGCGCGGCGCGCAATATCGAGGAGGGCGGCTCGCTCTCCATCATCGCCACCGCGCTGATCGATACCGGCAGCCGCATGGACGAAGTGATCTTCGAAGAGTTCAAGGGCACCGGCAACAGCGAAATCGTGCTCGACCGCAAGGTGGCCGACAAGCGCATCTTCCCGGCCCTGGATGTCGGCAAGTCCGGCACGCGCAAGGAAGAGCTGCTGGTCGAGAAGGACAAGCTGTCGAAGATGTGGGTGCTGCGCCGCATTCTCATGCAGATGGGCACGATCGACGCGATGGAATTCCTCCTCGACAAGATGAAGGATTCCAAGACCAATGAAGACTTCTTCGCGACGATGAATCAATAGGTTAGCAAGTCGTCGTCAGACGACACGCTTAAGCGCTTCGTTACCATTCCGGGCCATGAACGGCTTGGACGGGTAACGAGGTGGGTCGAGGATGATTTCCAGCCTTTCGATTCGAGCGTCGCTTCAACGCATGTCGACAGCGGCGATGTGTTTGCGATCATCGAGGAATCGGCCCGCAACAATCCTCAACGCCAAGTGACCGGCTTCCTGCTTTATAACGGACGCGGCTTCCTGCAGTATGTCGAGGGGCCGGCGCTGGCGCTTGACGGTCTGCTCTGCATGTTGATCGGGGATTATCGCCACCATTCGGTTCGTATCCTGCATCGCGCCCAGCGCGAGGATCGTCTGTTCCCGAAATGGAAGATGCGCCGCGGGGGGTTGGGCGCCGAAGATGAACTCGCGGCGATCTATCATGCGGATCTGCCCAACGAAATGCGCGCCGAGATCGAACGCTTCGGAGCGCAGCGAAAGGCCGCCTGATCAGCTGGCGCGGTCACGCTCGAGCTGTGCGGCCATCATTTCCCAGACCTTGTTCACGGCCTTCAGGGGCCGCACCATCACTTTGAAATCCAGGATCGCGCCGTCCGCATCGAAGCGGATGATATCGACACCGTTGACGTGGATGCCCTCCATCTCGGTCTCGAATTCGAGCATCGCGGTGTCGCCATCCACCAGCTCGCGGACATAGCGAAAGCTGTCATTGGCGAGCGTCTGCCCGGCGGCGGCGAGATAGGCGGTCACGATCGGACGGCCCTTTTGCGGCGTATGGACGACCGGCGAATGGAACACCGCATCCTCGGCGATCATCGGGCCGAGGCTGGCGGCATCGTTTCCATCCGCCATCGCCCGATGCCACCGCTCCACACCCTTTTCTGCCGACATCCCGCTTCTCCGAAAGGTAATCCTGTCCCGACCCATACCGTGGATCATCGGACGCCGCGCGTCCACCGCCAGTGCCGAGACGAGTGCCGAGACTCAAGCGAGCCCCGGCACTGTCGGTGGCGGTGTGATCAGGCGAGATGCGTTTCGAAGAAGTCCGCCGTCCGCTTGTCGGCGAGATCGGCATTCTCCTCGTTGCGGCGCTGGCCGAATTCGGTCGCGAAACCGTGATCCATGCCTTCGTAATCGTAGAGCGTGGACTTGGGGTGGGAATCGAGCCCTTCATGCATTTTCTGCTGCGTTTCCTTGTCGACAAAGCCGTCTTCGGTCGGAATATGCAGGATCAGCGGATTGGCGATGGCGTCCTTCTCGCGCAGCAATTCATCGACGCCGACCGCGTAATAGCCCACCGTCGCATCGGAATCGGTGCGAGCCGCCGTCATATAGGCTAGCCGTCCGCCCAGACAGTATCCGACCGCACCGACCTTTTTACCGCCGGTTTCCTCGCGCGCCCATTTGATCGTGGCTTCGATGTCGCGAACGCCCTCGTCCTGGTCGAACTTGCCCATCCAGTCGAGCGCCTCCTGCATTTCGGGCTCGATATCGGGATCGAGCTCGATGCCGGGCTGCATCCGCCAGAACAGGTCCGGCGCCACGGCGAGATATCCCTGTTCGGCCAGCTTGTCGCATTTGCGGCGAATCCCGGCATTCACACCGAAGATTTCCTGAATGACGACGATTGCCGCTTTCGGCTCATCCGCCGGGCGCGCGACATAAGCTTTGAAGTCTGCGTCGCCGGACAGGGTCGAAATGCTGATATTCTCGCTCATCGTGTGGTATCTCCCGCAAGGTTGAAGGCCGAAACTCCGGTACGCGGCTTGCGCACCGCCGGCTTGCGACCCAAATAGGCCATGTGATGCCAACGGAGGAAGCGCGATGAAGGTCCATGTCGAAATCGATTGCACGCCTGAAGAGGCCCGGAGCTTCATGGGTCTGCCCGACGTGGGCAAGGCGAATGCCGTCTATGTCGACATGATGTCGAAGGCGATGACCGGCGTTTCCGACACCGAAAAGCTTCAGGAATATGCCCGCCAATTGGCGCCCATGGGCCAGGCCGGCTTCAAGCTGTTCCAGAGTTTCATGGAAGGGGCGCAGGCCAATCGCGCTCCCGGCTCGACGAAGCCGGACGATAGCAAGACGGGCTGAGCGCACACCATAATACTGAAGCGGTTGCGATGCCCGACACGATTTTCGCCCTGTCTAGCGGCGCGCCGCCCTGCGCGATTGCCGTGATCCGGATCAGCGGGCCGGATGCGGGCGCGGCGTTGAGTATGCTGGCGGGCGAGTTGCCCGATCCGCGGCGCGCTTCGCTGCGAACCTTGCGAGACGAAGAGGGCAGGGTGCTCGATCGTGCCCTGGTTCTGTGGTTCCCCGGCCCCCGCACTGCGACGGGAGAGGATCTGGTAGAACTCCACTGTCATGGTGGGCGCGCCGTGATTGCGGCTATCGAGAATAGGCTTTCGAATGTTTCCGGGCTGCGCCGTGCCGAGGCGGGAGAATTCACCCGCCGCGCTTTTGCCAATGGTGTGCTCGACCTGGCGGAAGCCGAAGGGCTCGGCGATCTGCTTTCAGCCGAAACCGAATTGCAGCGTCAGGCGGCAACCCGCGCGCTTGGCGGTGCGATCTCGCGCCAGGCGGAGAATTGGCGGGATCGGGTGCTGACACTCGGTGCGCAGGTCGAGGCAGTGCTCGATTTCTCCGACGAGGACGATGTCGAGGAGCTGCCCGGCGAATTCTTCGACGAGATTGCGGCATTGCGAGCGGAGATGGCCGATTGGCTGTCACGGCCCCCGGTCGAGCGCTTGCGCGAAGGCGTGCGCGTGGTTCTCGCAGGACCGCCGAATAGCGGCAAGTCTAGCCTTTTCAACGCTTTGGTAAGGGATGCGGCGGCAATCATCTCGCCCGTGGCAGGCACCACGCGGGACGCCATCGAGCGTCCCGTCGCGCTCGATGGCGTACCTCTCATACTGGTGGACACCGCCGGGCTGCGTGATGACAGCACGGATGCGATCGAGCGGATCGGTATCGAGAGAGCCGGGGCCCAGCTTGAGCGTGCGGATCTCGGTCTGTGGCTCGGCCCGGAAGGCGAAGGGCCGGAGGGCGCTATCGAAGTGGCGGCGCGGGCCGACGCGGAGGATTTCGAAACCAAGCAGGCGGCGCAGCATGTGGTTTCTGTCGTTACCGGTTTGGGTCTTCGCGAACTTGAGGCGGATATCGCCCGGCGAGCGCGATCGATACTTCCGAAACCGGGCGAGGCGGCTTTAAATGCCCGGCAACGCGCGGCGATAGGCGAGGCTGCCGATGCTCTAACTGCAATTGAGCGAGGGCAGGACTTTCTCGTCATGGGTGAGGAATTACGCCTCGCCCGCTGCGCTTTCGATGCCTTGCTTGGTCGCGCATCGACCGAAGATATGCTCGATGCGCTGTTCGGGCGTTTTTGCATCGGCAAATGATGTTCCACGTGAAACGTCAAGGCCGCGAACGGCTTTGACCCTGCGCGTGAGGGGCTCTAATGCGCGACCCATGGCGCAATTCGATATCATCGTCGTCGGTGGAGGGCATGCGGGCGTAGAGGCCGCAGCGATAGGCGCGCGCATGGGATTGCGGGTCGCGCTCGTCACCTTCGATCCGCAAACGGTCGGCGCGATGAGCTGCAATCCGGCGATCGGCGGATTGGGCAAGGGCCACCTCGTGCGCGAAGTCGATGCGCTTGACGGCGTGATCGGCCGCGCGGCGGACGCCGGCGCGATCCATTATCGCATGCTCAATCGCTCGAAGGGCAGTGCCGTTTGGGGGCCGCGCGTTCAGGCCGATCGCCATCTGTTCAAGCGTTCGGTGCAGGCGCAGCTAGCCACGCTTCCGACGCTCGAGATCGTGGCAGGGGAAGTCGCTGCACTCCGCTTCGTTGGCGAACGCGTGGTGGGCGTCGATCTCGGCGATGGAACGTCCGTGGAAGCACCGAAGGTCATTCTGTGCACCGGTACGTTCTTGGGAGGCATTCTCTATCGCGGAGAGGTTCGCCAGGAGGGTGGTCGGGTCGGGGAAAATGCCGCCCACCGCCTTGCCGATCAATTGCGCGGAGCCGACTTGCCGATGGCGCGCCTCAAGACGGGGACGCCCCCGCGCCTCGATGGGCGAACCATTGATTGGGCGCGGCTGGAAGAACAACCTTCGGACGGTGAGAGTTGGACGATGTCGTCGCTCTCCAGCGGGCGAATGAATCCGCAAATCTTCTGCGCGATTACGCGGACAAATCGATCGAGCCACGATATCATCCGTGCAAACCTAGATCGCTCGCCCTTGTTCAGCGGAGCGATCGCTGGGCAGGGGCCGCGCTATTGCCCGTCGATCGAAGACAAGATCCACCGCTTCGGTGATCGCGAAGGCCATCAGGTGTTTCTCGAGCCGGAAGGTTTGGGCACCCATTTGATCTATCCGAACGGGATCAGCACATCTCTGCCCGAAGACGTTCAATTGGCCATGCTGCGGAGCATGGAGGGGCTGCAACGCGTTGAGATGGTCGTGCCGGGTTATGCCGTGGAATATGACCACATCGATCCGCGCGCTTTGACCCGCGATTTGCAGGTCCGCGCGATTCCGGGCCTCTATTGCGCGGGCCAGATCAATGGCACGACCGGATATGAAGAGGCGGCGGCGCAAGGGCTGGTGGCGGGGATGCATGCGGCTGCGGACTGTCTGGACCGCGATCTGCCAGCACTCGATCGGGCAAATTCGTACATTGCAGTGATGGTCGACGATCTGACGCTTCACGGTGTGAGCGAACCTTATCGGATGCTCACATCGCGCGCCGAATACCGATTGCGGCTGCGTGCCGCGAATGCGGACACGCGCCTCACCCCGCTTGGTCAAGCGATCGGCTGCGTCGGCAAGGAGCGTGCGGCATGGTTCGTGCAGAGGCAGGAGCGTCTCGAACAGGCCCGATCGGCGCTGGAGACTTCCTTGGCTCCCAAGGAGCTCGCCGTGGCGGGTAATCCCGTTGAGCCCGTTGGCGCACCGCGAACAATCGCGGAGTGGCTCCAGCATCAATCGGTCGAAGCGGATGACCTGTCATCCTTTATGCCCGAAGACTGGGACTGGTCCGATCCGGTCGTGACCGAAGCGACCGAAGATGCCGCCTACGCGCCCTATCTGGCGCGGCAGGAAGCGGAATTGCGCGACTTGCGAGCCAATGATCATGTCCCGTTGGCACCGGAATTTCCGTATGCGGATGTCGCCGGCCTCTCGAACGAGATGATCGAGCGGCTTACTCGTGCGCGGCCCGACACGCTGGCTGCGGCGGCGCGTGTACCGGGTATCACGCCCGCCGCGCTGGCTGCGCTGCTGGTCCAGGCGCGCAGGCGCGAGAGCCAGGCAGCATGATCGCGACAGAGGAAGAAGCGCGAGCCTTCGTCGCCGCACGTTGCGACGCGAGCGTGCTCGATCGATTCGAGCATTTGATTGCGATGCTGCGTGAGGAAAATGAGCGGCAGAACTTGGTGGCTGCACGCAGCCTCGACGAGGTGTGGCTGCGCCACATTGCGGATTCGATCCAGCTGATGGATTACGTTTCGCATGAAACGCCCCTCTGGCTGGATCTCGGCACCGGTGCCGGATTTCCCGGTCTCGCGCTCGCGATAGCGCGTCCGGAACACCGCTTTCATCTGGTCGAATCGCGCAAGCGGCGTATCGAATGGCTTGCTGAAGCCATCGAGACTATCGGTCTCTCCAATTGCACGCTGCATGGAACGCGCCTCGAGCAGGTCGAGAGCTTCGAAGCCGATGTTATCACGGCGCGCGCCTTTGCCCCGTTGCCGAAGCTGCTGGACTTATCCGCACGCTTCTCCACAAAGGGAACGCGCTGGATCTTGCCCAAGGGGCGGTCGGCGGCGCAGGAAGTCGATGCGCTTCCGAAAAAGCGAAATGCGCTGTTCCACGTGGAACATTCGAAGACGGACGGTGAGGCGGGCATCATCGTGGGATCCGGACAGATAGAGGCACGGCCATGATCACAATCGCGATCGCCAATCAAAAGGGCGGTGTCGGCAAGACGACCACCGCGATCAACATCGCCACTGCGATGGCCGCGACCGGCTGGAAAACTCTGCTCGTCGATCTCGATCCGCAGGGAAACGCTTCGACCGGGCTGGGCATCGCCTCCAATGCACGCGAATTTTCGAGCTATGATTTGCTCTTGCAGGAAGCGACGCTCGCCCAGGCCGCGCAGGGGACGGATGTTCCCGGCCTCGATATCGTACCCGCCACGCAGGATCTGTCGGGCGCGGAAGTCGAGCTTGTGGGCGTGGACGATCGCACCGCTCGCCTCGGTCAGGCGCTGTCGGAACGGAGCGGCTACGATATCTGTTTCATCGACTGCCCGCCTTCGCTGGGCCTTCTGACGCTCAACGCGCTTGGCGCGGCGGATACGCTGCTGGTACCGCTCCAGTGCGAATTCTTTGCTCTCGAAGGGCTCAGCCAGCTACTTCAGACCGTCGAACGGGTGCAGGAGCGTTTTAATCCCGATCTCGGCATCATCGGCGTGGTCCTTACGATGTTCGACCGCCGCAACCGCCTGACGGACCAGGTTGCGGACGATGTGCGCGATTGCCTCGGCAATCTCGTCTTCGAAGCGGTCATCCCGCGCAATGTTCGCCTCTCGGAAGCGCCCAGCCATGGCCTACCGGCACTGATCTACGACCATGCATGCCCCGGCAGCCGCGCCTATATCGCTCTGGCGCGAGAATTGATCGGCCGCCTGCCGCAGGAAAGGAAAGCCGCATGAGTGCCGGGAACGAGGACGATCAGCGGCCCGGATCGCCTGCCGCAATCCGCAAGCGGAAGCTTGGCCGCGGGTTGGGCGCCTTGATGGGCGAGACTCGCCGCGAGGAGCCGGTCGCGGCGCCCGCGCGCAGTTCGAATGCTACACCGACCTCTAGCGAAGCAGATGCCGCTCCGGGCGAATCGCGCGAAGGTTTGCGCTCCATCCCGATCTCGGCGATCTCGCCGCTAGCAAATCAGCCTCGCACGCATTTCGATGAGGACGCACTCGCCGAACTCGCCGCATCGATCGCCGCGCGCGGGGTCATTCAGCCCATCATCGTCACGCCAGAAAGTAACAATCGTTACCGCCTTGTTGCGGGCGAGCGACGCTGGCGTGCCGCGCAAAAGGCGCGCCTGCACGATATTCCCGCCATCGTGCGCGAGCTGGATCCGCGTGAAATCACGGCTCTGGCGCTGATCGAAAATCTCCAACGCGAAGATCTCAACGCCGTCGAGGAAGCGCGCGCCTACAGCCGCCTCTCGGAAGGCGAGGGCATGACGCAGGCCGAGATCGCGGCGATGGTCGAAAAATCGCGCAGCCATGTGGCGAACACCATGCGCCTGCTGGCGCTTCCCTCGCAGGTTCTCGACTTGGTCGAGGTCGGCAAGCTCTCCATGGGCCACGCACGTGCCCTGATCGGCAACGAACAGGCGCTTAGACTCGCGGAGCAGGCGGTGCGGCAGGATCTGTCGGTGCGGGAAGTGGAGCGGATGGCCCGCGGCGATGCGCCCGCGAAGCCGAAGCGCAAGCCCGGTACCAGCGGCTCATCGCCCGTCGATGTCGATTTGGAAGCGGTGCAGACGCATCTGGAGGAGTTTCTGGGCCTTCAGGTCCGTATCAAGCCAGACGAGCCGGGCAAAGGCACGGTGAGCATCCGCTACCGCACACTCGACCAGCTCGATCTCGTCTGCCAGCGCCTGACCGGCGGAGAAATCTGACTTTTCAGGCGCTTGGCGGCAAGTCAGTCGACATAGACAGGCTGCTGCGCCACTTCGACCGTTACCGGTACGAGGAAATATTGCTGGCCCGGTACGGTCGTGGTGGCAGTGCCCGCCGTCTGACTGGCGCGGGCGAGGTAATCGTCCAGATAGGCGGCGCAATAGCCGCCATCTTCGCCGTAGCCTTCCCGATAGCGCCGCGCATCCTCACGATCGTCGATCGCATCGCCGACGACCGATCCGGCTACCGCGCCGGTCCCCGCACCGATCACGGTGCCGCCAACCCGATTCCCGCTTCCCGCAACGCGATTGCCGATAAGGCCTCCTGCTGCTGCGCCCACGACGGTCCCGATCAGACGTGCACGATCGCTTTCCTCGTAGGTTCCGACGCGCGCCCGACATTCGGCGAGCCACGCTTCGCGATCGAAACTGACCAATTGCCCGCCTCCGGGAAGATAGCCCGATTGCGGCGCGTTCTGAAAAGCGTAAGCGCCGCGATAAACCGGATAATTTTGAGCAGGAGCAGGTGCGCCCGCATAGGCAGTGCCGATTTGCGACGTTTCGCGATAGCTCTCGCCCGCCTGGCGAGGAGGAATCGAGCGGACGCCGCCACGCGGCGCGGCGGCCTCGACCACAGTCCCACCGATCGGCTGGACAACCGGATTGTATTCGAAGACCGGCTGCGTAACGTCCTGCGGCGGAAGGACGATCGCGCCGTCCGCCTGCGGTTCGACAGTCTGTGTGACGACGGTTTCCGCCGGCACGGCGTAGAGATAATCGCCGTCTTCATAGTAGATCGTCTGCGCGCCCGCGGCGCTCGCAAGCAAACCCGTTCCGGTCGCGAGTGCGGCGGCGAATGTTCGTACGGACATCATCATCTCCCTCTCGGCAAAGCGAGTCTGCGCCGCTTTGGTGCGGCGTTATATCCGTATGATATCACCATCGTCGAAGGTGCGTAAAACCGGCAGGGATGCGCTGTCCCCCTTTGGGGCGGATCGCGCTGAAAGTACGAATCAAATCCGCGAAGCCAGCATTTGGGCGAGCGCCTCGATCCCGTCACGATCCTGTTCGTCGAACCGCGCCCTGCTCGGGCTGTCGAGATCGATAACCGCGATCACTTTGTCGTCGCGCATTACCGGTACGACCAGTTCCGAAGCGGTTTCCGAATCGCAGGCGATATGGCCCGGAAACGCGTGCACGTCGGGGACAAGCTGAGTCTCCGCGCTTTCAGCCGCCGCGCCGCAGACGCCCTTGCCCTTCGGGATCCGGATACAGGCGGGCCGTCCGGCAAACGGGCCGAGGACCAGCTCCCCGTCGGGCGAGTTCGGATCGGTGCGATAGAAGCCGGTCCAGTTCACATCCGGCAGAAATTCCCACAGCAGTGCCGAGACATTGGCCATGTTCGCGACGCCGTCCGCCTCATCGGCGGTCAGAGCATCGGCAGCCGCGAGCAGGTCGCGATAGAGATCGGGCTTCGGTGTGCCATCGGCGGGTCGGAAATCGTACATGCCCGGCTAGCTAGGATGCACGCGCCATTGCCGCAAGGCGCGCAGCGGCCTAAACCTGTCGGTCATGAGAACTCGCACAAAAGTCCTGATCGGCGTCGTCATCGTTATCCTCCTGATCGCAGCGGCGATCTTCTACGTCACGCGCGGCGACCGGGCCGATCTGAGCGTGGACGAAGTGGCGGGGACCGATCCGACTCTGCAGGAACCCGATCCGGAGACGATCCCGACCGTGAAGATCGCCGAGCCAGTAGGCTGGGGCGCGAACGAGGTTCCGGTGGCTGCGGAAGGCCTGACCGTGGGGCGCTTTGCCGAAGGGCTCGATCATCCGCGTGTGATTTATACGCTTCCCAATGGCGACGTGCTCGTCACTCTGACGCGCGCTCCGGCGAGCGAGGGGGGCGGGTTCTCCATTACCAATTTCATCGCCGGACTGTTGTTCGAGCAAGCTGGGGCGGCAGGCGTTTCGCCCGACGAGCTGGTATTGCTGCGCGATGCCGATGGCGACGGGCGGGCCGAACAGCGCGCCACGCTGACCGACGAGCTGGCCTCTCCTTCGGGCATCGCCTGGGGTGACGGGACGCTCTACGTCGCCAATCATGATGCCGTGCTGGCCTTCCCGTACGAGTTGGGAGCGACCAGTCTGGGAAGCCCTCGCAAGGTGATGGATCTGGCGCCCGGCGGCAATCACTGGATGCGTAATCTGATCCTCCATCCCGATGGCGATCGTCTCTATGTCGCAGTCGGATCGGCCTCGAATGTCGGTGAAAAGGGCATGGAGGCCGAAGAAGGCCGCGCTCTGATCTGGGAATACAATCTGGAAACGAACCGGCAGCGCGTGTTCGGTGCGGGGCTGCGCAACGCCAACGGTCTCGATTTCAGCCCCTGGTCGGGCGAGCTGTGGACCACGGTGAACGAGCGCGACATGCTTGGATCGGACCTCGTGCCCGATTACCTCACCAACGTGCCGGTCGGCGCGCAATACGGCTGGCCGTGGGTCTATTGGCGCGACAATATCGACGAGCGCGTCGATGCCCCGATGCCGGCCTACCTCACCGAATACGCCCGCCGTCCCGAATATGCGATGGGCCCGCATGTCGCAGCGCTCGGTTTCGTCTTCAGCGAAGAGGGCGCGCGCATGGGTCCGCAATTCGGCTCGGGCGCTTTCGTGGCGCGGCACGGCTCATGGAATCGCAAGCCTGCGTCGGGGTACGACGTGGTCTATGTCGCCTTCGATGCGCGCGGCAATCCGCAGGGCAAGCCGGTTCCGGTCCTGACCGGGTTCCTGACGGGCGAGGGCACTACGCGCGGCCGCCCCACCTGGGTCGACTGGGCCGAGGACGGGGCGCTTCTGGTGAGCGACGACACGGCCGGGATCATTTGGCGCGTGATCGCTCCGAATGCGCAGCCCGCCGCGGCGATCGAACGGCGGCAGGCGCGCTCGCTTCCGCCGCAGCGCGAACTGACCGGCGATCTGCGCGCCACCTTCGGGGATGACGATTACGCGCGGGAAGAACCCGCGCAGTAAGTCACGCCAGCAGGGCGCTGCTTTCCAGCGAATAGAGCAGGTCCGCGCCCGCAATCGCGCTGGCCTTCAGCCCCGCCGCTTCGGGCACGATCCGTTCGAGGAAGAAGCGCACGGTGATGGGTTTCGTCGCCGCGAGCGCAGGCGCGGCGCCTTGCGCGACCGCATCGCGCTGCTTCACCAGCTGCCATCCGGCGACGAGCACTGCCATCATGGTGCAGAAAGGAACGCTCCCCGCCAAACGATCGTCGAGCGAGGCTTCTTCGCGCATCCAGCGCGCCACGCCCGCGCAATCGCCGGCAAGCGCAAACAGGGTCGGCTCGTCCGAACAATCGCGCGCGATGCCTTCGAGGAAACCGATCAGGGCTTCGCCACCATCCAGGCCCAGCTTGCGCGTCACCAGATCGGCGGCCTGAATCCCGTTCGTGCCTTCGTAGATCGGAGCGATCCGGGAATCGCGCCAGTGCTGGGCGGCACCTGTCTCTTCGACATAGCCCATGCCGCCATGGACCTGGATGCCGAGGCTCGCGACCTCGGTGCCCGCATCGGTGCCCCAAGCCTTGATCAGCGGCACGCAGATATCGCCGCGCGCCTTGGCCGCTTCGTCGCCCAGAGTGCCGCGATCAGTCTGTCCGGCGGTGTAATAGAGCAGCGCCCGCATCCCTTCGGTCAGCGCCTTCATGCGCAGGATCATGCGGCGCACATCGGGGTGTTCGAGAATGGCCACGGGTTCCTTATCCCCCGAGCCTGCGCGCGCGGACTGGATGCGCTCGGCAGCGTAATCGGTCGCCTGCTGCGTCGCGCGCTCGCCGATCTGGACGCCCTGATTGCCGACATTGATGCGCGCATTGTTCATCATCGTGAACATCGCCGCGAGCCCGCGATTTTCGGCACCCACCAGCTCGCCCACGCATTCGCCATTGTCGCCATAGCTCATGACGCAGGTGGGCGAGGCGTTGATGCCGAGCTTGTGCTCGATGCTGACGCAGCGCAGATCATTGCGGCTGCCGAGCGATCCATCTGGTTTCACGTGGAACTTCGGCACGACGAACAGCGATATGCCGCGGCTGCCTTCGGGCGCGTTGGGCGTTCGTGCCAGGACGAGGTGGATGATATTCTCCGCCAGCTCGTGCTCGCCCCAGGTAATGTAAATCTTCTGGCCCTTGATCGACCATTTCCCGGCGTGCTCGCCGTCCTCGATCGAATGGGCGGTGGTCCGCAGAGCGCCGACATCGGAGCCCGCCTGCGGCTCGGTCAGGTTCATGGTGCCGGACCATGCCCCGCTGACCAATTGCGGAAGATACTTCTGTTGCAACTCGCTCGACCCGTGATGCTCCAGCGCCTCGATCGCGCCGACGCTCAGCATCGGAAGCAGATTGAAGGCCATATTCGCCGTGCCGAGATTTTCGAGCACGTTGCAGGCGAGCGTGAAGGGCAGGCCCTGACCGCCGAATTCGCCGGGTGATGCAATCGCGTTCCATCCCTGTTCGACGTAATGCTTGTACGCTTCCTCGAACCCGTCGGGCAGGCGCACCACGCCGTTTTCGAGCTTCGCGCCCTCCAGATCGCCCGTACGGTTGAGCGGCGCCCATTCCCCGGCGGCGAACTGGCCGACGCCTTCCACGATCGCTTCGACCATGTCTGGCTCGGCCGCGGCGAAGCGTTCGCTCTGCGCAAGCTCCCCTATTCCGGCGTTGACGCGGATGGCGAGCAATTGATCCTGAGTGGCGGGCGAATAGGTCACGGGTAAAGTCCTCTTGGCTTGTCGCGAGCACAGATATAGCGCCAACGCATGAGCGGCAAATACGCTACGGAAACGATCCTCGCCAACGCAGAGGGAATCGCGCGCGCGGCGCAGGTGCTGCGCGATGGCGGTCTGGTGGCGGTGCCGACGGAGACCGTATACGGCCTCGCCGCCCGCGCGGATAGCGACGAGGCGGTGGCGCGCATCTACGAAGCGAAGGGGCGGCCGAGCTTCAATCCCCTGATCGTTCATGTGCGCGATGGGGCGCAGGCGCGCGAATATGCCGAATTGCCGCACGATGCGGGCATCATCGTCGACCTTTACTGGCCCGCGCCGCTTACTCTTGTCGTGCCTCGCAAGCCGGATGCTAGGCTGGCCGCGGCAGTGACGGCAGGGCTCGACACCGTCGCGCTGCGCAGTCCGAACCATCCGGTGATGCAGGCCCTTCTGGCCGAATGCGCGTTTCCGCTGGCCGCCCCCTCCGCCAATCGCAGCGGTTTCGTCAGCCCGACCAGCGCCGCGCATGTCGCCGCCACGCTGGATGGGCGGATCGACCTGATCCTCGACGATGGGCGCCCTTGCGCTGAGGGCCTCGAATCGACGATTCTGGCGATCCGCGCGGATGGCCAATGGGAGGAATTGCGGCCCGGCCCGGTCGATCTCGACCGATTGCACCGCCATTACTGGGACAGCGCTCTACCCATTGGCGAGGGCACTGGCGGGATCGAAGCGCCCGGCCAGCTCGCCAGCCATTATGCGCCGGGAAAACCGATGCGCCTTAACGTGCGGGAAGTTGCGCCAGACGACTTCGCGATCGGGTTCGGAAGCATTGAAGGCGATTGCACCTTGTCCGCGCGCGGCGATCTGAACGAGGCTGCTGCGCGCCTCTACGCCTGCCTGCACGAAGCGGCGCGCTCGGAAAAGCCGCGCATAGCGGTGGCACCGGTGCCGAAAGAGGGGATCGGAATTGCGATCAACGACCGCTTGCGCCGGGCAGCGACTCCGCCCGACTAACGTTCCGGTTCGACCGGGAGAGAGCGGATGAGCAATTGCATCTCCGCATAGATATCGCGCGCTTCAGCGCAGGCGCGGCGATCGCCGTCCTGGCAATCCTCCATCCGGTCTTCGTAGCGGCGCTCGAGCTTGCCGAGGCGCTCTTCGCGCTGGCGGATTTCGCGGCCGCGCTTCTCGTCGCGTTCGGACTGGCTTGTCGTGGCAAGGTCGACCCCCTTGCTTACGACCTTCACCGGCGCCGTCGCGACGTCGACCAGCGTACCGACGCAGCCCGACAGAGCGACGGACGCGATCAGAAGCGAAGAAGCGGGAAACAGGACAGAGATTCGGCGCATGGGGGAGATACCTTTCGCGCCATCTTACGCCGATCCTATGAAATGCCGATTAATTTGCGCCCGAGGCCCCTTGGGACGCGTCACCGGCTGTTTCGCGTTCAGCGGCGCGGCCATTGCCGCCGCGACACGTCACGCTGCCGGATCCCATCTTGCTGACATCGCATTGCGCGTTCCCGGTCACGGTGACGGCGCCCGAGCCCATGACGCTGCCTTCGACCGTTCCGTCCGAAGCGAATTCGGCATCGCCCGAACCGACGATCGTCACGTCCGCACGATCCGCCCGAAGATCGGCCATGCGGCCCGATCCCGATCCGGCAATGGTGAGATCGAGCTTGTCGACCGTGCCGCTGCCTTCGAATTCCCCCGATCCGGCGATGGTCAGGTCGAAGGTTTCCGCCGCGATCTCGCGCGCACGCGCCGTGCCCGATCCCGCGATCGTGACCTCCGGCTTGCCGGAGAGCCGCTGCGCATCGAGAGTACCCGATCCGGCGAGGACGATGGCGGTGAGGCTTGGCGTGGTCACGCGCACCTGCGCTCTGCCGATATTGCCATCGGCATCCTTTTTCCGGCTGATCGCGAGCGATCCGTCTTCGAGCGAGAAACGCAGGGCTTCGACCGCGCGTGGATCGCCCGACACGGCGATATCGAGCGCACCGCCTTCGACCACCTCGACGCCATCGGGGCCGGCCAGGACCAATTCCGTCGGCGCAGGCCCGCTGCGGTCTAGTTCGGCGAGAGGCACGCCGTTCCTGTCGTCCAAGGGGATATTGCCGCCGCACGCGGAAACCGCCAGCGCACCAGCGGCGAGGCTGGCGGCGGGAGCCAGTCGTTTCACGAGATCGTACAGCATGGAAGTTTCCTTTCGCGCAAAGCGGCGTTCCGTGTTGGTGTAATAATACACCTTGGTGCGTCGTGCAAGCGCGAGCCCATGCGAAAGGGGCCGCTTCCGGCTTGGAAACGGCCCCTTCGTCGAATGTCGTAAGCGGTTCGCCGAAGCGCCCCGTTTTAAATCGGATCAACCCTCTTCGGGGTTGTCGTAATATTGCGGCGCGTGTTCGCGCAGCACGTCGAGGATCTTTTCGAGCGCGGTCGGCTCGTCGGTCTTCTCCATCGCGGCCAGTTCGCGGGCGAGGCGGCTGGAGGCGGCTTCGAAGATCTGGCGCTCGGAATAGCTCTGTTCGGGCTGGTCGTCAGGGCGGAACAGATCGCGCGTGACTTCCGCGATCAGGACGATTTCGCCAGAGTTGATCTTGGCTTCGTATTCCTGGGCGCGGCGGCTCCACATGGTGCGCTTGACCTTGGGCTTGCCCTTCAGGGTTTCCATCGCCTCCTTAAGGGTCTTGTCGCTCGACAGCTTGCGCATGCCGATCGATTCCACCTTGTTGACCGGAACGCGCAGCGTCATGCGCTCTTTTTCGAACCGGAGAACGTAGAGATCGAGCTGCATGCCGGCGATTTCCTCGCTCTGCAGTTCGATCACACGGCCAACGCCGTGCTTGGGATAGACAACGTAATCGCCAACATCGAAGGCATCATCGGCCTTGCTCGCCATGCGCAAATCCTTTCGTCCCGGGCAGGGTTTGGGAGGGGCAGCATTACGAGAGGTCCGTGCCGCGGGCGCGATGGCCGCGGGCGAAAACCGGATCGGAATGCTTGGAGGGGTACCTGCCCTTTCAATCAAATGCGCCCGTCCGGCGGCAAACCGGCGGGGTTGTTGCATTATATAGCACGTCCTCGCCTTTATTGCGAGTCCGTGTAATCAAGTGTCGGAAGCGGCCGCTTTCGCCCGGACCGCCGCATATTCGGCGCTCAAAAGCAGAAAATACCCGGTGAGGTAAAACCAGGTCAGCAGGATCACCACCGCGCCGAGCGAACCATAAGTCGCGCCATAGCTGGCGAAATTGGCGGCATAGATCCCGAAACCAATCGTCGCGACCAGCCAGAGCAGGGAGAACAGCGCTGCGGCGGGCTTGATCGCGGCCCAGGGAAGGGGATGCCCATAAGGGGCGAAGCGGAGCAGCATGGCGCTGCCTCCCATGCCCGCCAGAAAAACGACGAGCGGGCTGACAATACCCGAAACGCTGGCGGGAAGAAGTCCCAACGCCGCAACGGCACCGGCCATGACCGCCAAGCCGACGACTGCGCCCGCCGTCAGTGCGAGCGCGACGATATTGGCGCGCAGGAACCCGCGCCGGTCTTCGATATTCAGCGCAATGGCAAGGCCCGTCATCAGCGATTTCGCGCCGTTGCGCGCGCTGAACAGCGAAAGCGCGACGGCAAGCAGGAGGCTCAGGATCTTTCCGCCGTTCTCGCCTTCGGTCATCCGCTGCAATTGATCTCCGATCAGCTGGGCGGCGGATTGGGGCAATGTCTGGGCGAGAGCGGAGATGTGCTTGGCCACGGTCGCCGGATCGGCAACGATACCGTAGGCCAGCACCACCGTCGCCAGCAGCGGCACGATTGCCAGGAGCGCATAGAAGGCTATCCCCGCAGCGACGATGCCGATCTCGTCGTCACCGCCGGCTGCGAAGGCCGCCTTACCATCCTGGATAAAACGCTGGAGGATAGGCTTAATCGCCTTCGCCGGGTTCGGGGCTGAAATAGGCTTCGAACTTGTCCTCTTCGCCCTTGTGCTCGTCGGCGTCCTCGGGCGGATCCTTCTTCTGCGTGATGTTGGGCCATTCGGCGCTGAACTTGGTGTTCAGCTCCAGCCACTTTTCCAGATTGTCCTCGGTATCGGGCAGGATCGCTTCAGCCGGGCATTCCGGCTCGCACACGCCGCAGTCGATGCATTCGCTGGGATTGATGACGAGCATGTTCTCGCCTTCATAGAAGCAATCGACCGGACAGACCTCGACGCAGTCGGTGTATTTGCATTTGATACAGGCGTCGGTGACGACGTAGGTCATGGGAATGCCATCCTTCAGGGTGTGTCTGACGCCCGGCCTATGGGGATTTGGGCTTTGCGGTCAAGAGCCGGATCGAGCATCCGGTAACAGGCCTGCGCTTCGCGCGGCGATCCGCGACGGTCCGGCAGGCTGATGATTTCGATCAGCGCGACCCGGCTGCCGAGCGGCACGGTCAGCACGTCGCCCGGTTCGACCGGCTGGCTGACACGGGCGACGCGCGTCCCGTTGCGGCGCAGATGGCCGCTTTCGACGAGGGCGGTGGCGCGGCTGCGGGTGCGTACGAACCGCAGGTGACAGAGCAGCCGGTCTATCCGCATCCCGCTCAAACGAGGCGATTCCTAGCGCACCAGATCGGCGAGCGCGGCAAAGGCGCTGCCTTCGCGGGGGCGGATGGGTTCGTTGCGCTGCTGCTTGCGGCGTCCCGCATTCGGTTTCGGGCGCCATTCCCAGCGATCGGGCCGTGGCGGACCGAACGCGCCTTCCTTCAAAGGGCGAGCGCGCTGGACGCGGAACCCTGCCTGGCCGAGCAGGCGGACGGCATTGTCCTCTTCCAGCCCGATCGAGATCGGCAGCGCCAGATCGAGCACAAATTTCTTGCGCCTGTCCTGCTGCTTGCCGCTCCCTTGCGCCTTGGCGCGCGTTTCGTGCGCGGCGCGGAAAATTTTCTCCGCGAGATCGATGCGGATCGCCTGGCTTCCCGCATGGCGATAGCCCGAGGGCAGCTTTTTGCGATCCGCGACCACCGGCAGCATCGTCTCTTCCAGCGAGCGCCGATCGGTCCCGATCGCGCTCAACAGGCGGCGCGGCGCGGGCTTCAGCAGCGCAGGCGCAAAGATGTCGAGCGCGCCGAAAGTGACGCCAATGCGCCGCAGGAAGGGGCGCATTTCCTTGGGCAGGTGTTCGATCCCCGCCTGTTCGCGCGTGACGAAGCCATGCCCGGCGAGGAGATTGAGCAGGAGCGCGCGCGCCTGCGATCCGGCTTCGGGGTCGCTCGCTGCCCGGTGCAATTTCTCCAGCGGATCGAGCGGGGCGAGAACGGTATCGAGCCAGGTTTCGAGCGCGGCGAGCAGCGCCTTGCGCGGCGCTTCGGGCAAGGCCGCGACTTCGCGCGAGGGTACCAGCAAAGGCCGTGCCTGCCCCTCTTTCGCTTCGAGATTGGCCAGAATCTGCCCGTTCCAACGGATCGCGCCCTTCGCCAGCTCGACGCGATCCGCGACACCGGCTGCGACCAGCGCCTCGACCTGCTGGCCGAGCAGGCGCGGCAGCGCCTTTTCCGCGGCGGCGAGCAGCATGCGCCGGTCCTCGTGCCGTGCGCTCGGATCGACAGTGAAGCGCAGCCCCTCGACACGGCCCAGATGCTCTCCGTCGACGCTCACCGCGCCGTCCTCGCCTATTTCGATCGGCAGCGCCGATGCATCCTGTCCCAGCGATTTCATCAGGATCGTAGTCCTCCGATTGACGAAGCGCTCGGTCAGGCGACCGTGCAGCGCGTCCGATAATTTGGCTTCGACGGCGTGGGCGCGCGCGGCCATCTCGTCGCGTGCCAGCACCCAATCGGGTCGCTGGCAGATATAGGCCCAGGTGCGAATCGCCGCGATGCGGCCCTGCAGCGTATCGATATCGCCCGCCATGTTGTCGAGTTCGGATATCCGCGCCGCGGCATAATCCGCGCCGAGATACCCTTCCTGCAAGTCCTGCCACAGCCGCGCGACGAAGCGGGCATGGACGTCCGGCCCTCGCGCGCGGAAATCGGGCAGCGAGCACGCTTCCCAGAAGCGCCGCACCTGGCCCGCGCCCCGGATCGATGCGGCGAAGGGTTCTTCCGCCAGTCGCTTCAATGTCGCAAGGTCGATCGCTTCGGGCGCGGCGCGCAGCATCGCATGCTGCGGCGGGCTTTCGAGATCGCCGATCAGCGTGGCGATACTGTCGAACCGCGGCTCCGCCTCGCGCCAGTAGAGATGCGTCAGAGGCGCGAAGCGATGCTCCTCGATTGCGTAGATTTCATCTTCGGTGAATTCGGGCGGTGCAGCGTTTCTGCCGCCTTGTCCGGAAAGCGTGCCGAAAGTTCCGTCGCGCTGGTGGCGACCGGCACGCCCGGCGATCTGGGCCATTTCCGCCGGAAACAGCCGCCGCATCCTTACCCCGTCGAATTTGGTGAGGCCTGCAAAGGCGACGTGGTTGACGTCGAGATTGAGGCCCATGCCGATCGCGTCGGTGGCGACGATGTAATCGACCTCGCCATTCTGGAACAGTTCGACCTGGCGGTTGCGCGTCTCCGGGCTCAACGCGCCCATCACCACCGCCGCGCCGCCGCGAAACCGCCGCAGCATCTCGGCCACGGCATAAACCTGCTCGGCACTGAAGGCCACGACCGCGCTTCTGGGCGGAAGGCGCGAGAGCTTGCGCGGGCCGATATGCGACAGCGTCGAAAACCGTGGCCGCTCGCTGACCTCGACCTTCGGGATCAGCGCCTTCACCACCGGTTCCAGCGTGGCCGCGCCCAGCAGCATCGTCTCCTGCCGACCGCGCAGATTGAGCAGGCGATCGGTAAAGACATGGCCGCGCTCGCGATCGGCACCCAATTGCGCCTCGTCCAGCCCGACGAAACTGACGTCGAGACTGCGCGGCATGGCTTCGACCGTGCAGCACAGATAGCGGGCGTTCTTCGGCTCGATCCGCTGTTCGCCGGTAATCAGCGCCACCTGATCGTCACCCTTGATGGCGCGCACGCGGTCATAGACCTCGCGCGCCAGCAACCGCAGCGGAAAGCCGATCGCTCCGCTCGAATGGCCGCACATCCGCTCGATGGCGAGATGGGTCTTGCCGGTATTGGTCGGCCCCAGGACCGCCTTGATCGCTTGATCGCTCACGCCGGAGTAGATGGCAGGCGTGCGAGCCGCGCACAACCGTCTGGCGCGTAAGCCCATCCGCTCGTCGCAGGTGCAGCGCCATCCGGCGCGGATTAAACGGGACTTAACTTTAAAAGCGCACAGGCTTTCGCCATTGGCGCCGCGCTTTCGGCCCGGATCGCCGAAATGTGGGCCACCGATGCGGCGGAGGGACTGTGTTCAGAACGCGCGAGGACGATGCGCCGCAAGAGGTGGGCACAGGCTTAGGCCTGCCCGCCGCCGCGCTCGCGCACGATCAGATCGCGCTTTCCCCGACAAAACCCCCGCTTCGCACGGCGCCCGGCTGGCGCGAGCGCCTTTCACGGCGACTTTCCGCGCTGGATCTTGCTCCCGATCTCGGGCGCGGGATCGGGAGCCTGCGCTGGCTGCGCGGCGTGGGCACGTTCATCGGCCTGTCGAGTGCCGCCATCGCTTTCTGGCCCGACTTCGCGCCGCTGGAGGCGGCACCGCCCGCGCGATTGAGCGAGGCAGAGCGGGACGAATTGCGCAGCCAGACGATCGCACCGCTGGCTCTGGGGGCCGATACCGGCCACCGCATGGGCGCGACCGCGCTGGTTCGCCCCTTGGCTGCCGCGCCCGAACGTCCGCGTCTCGAACTGGTGGCCACTCTGGCTGCGGGAGACAGTTTCGAACGCATGCTGCGCCGCTCCGGCGTGGGGGCAGGCGATGCGCAGCGGATCGTGGCGCTGATCGGCGGTGCCATGCCGCTCTCCCAGATCGAGCCTGGCACGCAGGTCGATATCGTGCTCGGCCGCCGCACCATAGCAGGCAATCCCCGCCCCCTCGAAGAGCTGCGCTTTCGGGCGCGTTTCGACCTCGAACTGGCGGTGGCACGATCGGACGATCGCGCTCTCGCGCTCAGCCGCGAGGCGATCCGCGTCGACGACACGCCCCTGCGCATTCGCGGCAAGATCGGATCGAGCCTCTATCGCTCGGCCCGCGCGGCAGGCGCTCCGGCAAGCGCGGTGCAGGCCTATCTCAAGGCGCTGGGCGAGCAGGTGGACGTGACGAGCGATCTCAGCGCGGACGACACGTTCGATATCATCCTGTCCCATCGCCGTGCCGCAACAGGCGAAAGGCAGGCGGGCCAATTGCTCTATGCCGGAATCGAGCGCGGCGACAAACCGCGCGTCCAGCTGATGCGCTGGGGCACTGAAGGGCGCTTTTTCGAAGCCAGCGGCGTCGGCGAACAGCGCAGCGGCCTCGTCGCGCCGGTGCCGGGCCCGATGAGTTCGCGTTTCGGCATGCGCCGCCATCCGATCCTGGGATACAAGCGGATGCATGCGGGTGTCGATTTCCGTGCCCGCAGCGGCACGCCGATCGTGGCAGTGACCGATGGGCAAGTGACCGGCGCGGGCCGCATGGGTGGCTGCGGCCAGGCTGTGCGCCTGCGCCATGGAGGCGGGACGGACACGCGATACTGCCATATGAGCCGGATCGCGGTGAGCCGCGGGCAAAGCGTCAAGCGCGGCCAGGTGATCGGCTATGTCGGCTCCACCGGCCTGTCGACCGGGCCGCATCTCCATTACGAAATGTATCGCGGCGGGCGTGCGATCGATCCGGCCAGCGTGCGCTTCGTCACGCGGGCGCAATTGACCGGCGCCGAACTGGCGCGATTCCGTGAAACGCTGGCGAAATTGAAGACCGTCGAACCCGGCGCCGCGCTTGCCACGCTGGAGCCGACCGCGAGCGAACGCGCCGCCGAAGCGCCGCTGCGCGAGATCGACCGGCTGGCCGCCCCCAAACCGGCCGAGGCGCGCTAACTCTTTAAGGGCGCGGACGCGATTGCGCCTCCGATCGCTCCCTAATTGCGCCCCCGATTGCGTGAGGGGCGCGATTGCGGCACAGCGCACCGCCATGATCGGCAGCTATCCCAACACCCGCCTGCGCCGCGCCCGCGCCCATGCCTGGAGCAGGGCGATGCACCGCGAAACCATGCTCACGCCAGCAGACCTGATCTGGCCTCTGTTCGTGACGTCTGGGCAGGGCGTGGAAGAGCCGATCGCCAGCCTGCCCGGTGTCTCGCGCTGGTCGGTCGACGGGATCGTGGCGCGCGCAAAAGAAGCGATCAACCTCGGTATTCCCTGCATCGCGCTCTTCCCCAACACGCCGTCCGACCAGCGTAGCGAGGATGGCGCGGCGGCCTACGATCCCGACAATCTGATGTGCCGCGCAATCAGGGCCGTGCGCGACGCCTGCGGCAACGATATCGGCATTCTCACCGATGTGGCGCTCGATCCCTATACGACCCATGGGCAGGACGGCCTGCTCGACGGACGAGGCTATGTGTCGAACGACGACACCGTGGCAGTCCTCGTCGATCAGGCGCTCAATCAGGCCGAAGCGGGTGCCGACATCATCGCTCCGTCCGACATGATGGATGGGCGCGTGCGCGCGATCCGCATGGCGCTGGAAATGGGCGGGCATCCGAACGTCCAGATCATGAGCTACGCCGCCAAATATGCGAGCGCGTTCTACGGCCCGTTCCGCGATGCGGTCGGCTCGGGCGGGCTGCTGAAGGGCGACAAGAAAAGCTACCAGATGGACCCCGCCAATGGCGAGGAGGCGTTACGCGAGGTCGCGCTCGATATCCAAGAAGGGGCGGACAGCGTGATGGTGAAGCCCGGCCTCGCCTATCTCGACATCGTCTGGCGCGTGAAGGAACGGTTCGACGTGCCCGTCTTCGCCTATCAGGTGAGCGGCGAATACGCGCTGATCGAAGCGGGCGCGGCGGCGGGCGTGGGGGATCGCGACGCGCTGGTGATGGAAAAGCTGGTTGCTTTCAAACGCGCGGGCTGCACCGGCGTGCTGACCTATTACGCCGCTGATGCCGCGCGCCTGCTGAATGGCTGACCACTTCCTTTACGAGACCGAGCGGCTGGTTCTGCGCGACTGGCGCGAGGGGGATTGGGCACCGTTCTGGACCGGGACCAACACGCCTGCCGTGATGCGCTGGCTGGGCGGAGTCGCGGACGAGAGCAAGCGCGCGGCAGTGCAGGATCGCCTGCTCGGCTATCGCGAGCATCACGGCCACACCTTCTGGGTGGTCGAACGCAAGTCGGATGGCGCGCTGCTCGGCTTTTGCGGGCTGAAGCGCACCAATCAGAAAGGCGGCCCGCTCGGCGCGATGGAAGTGGGCTGGCGGCTGCGCGAAGATGTCTGGGGGCAGGGCTATGCGAAAGAGGCCGCCAGCGCCTCGCTCGATCTGGCGTTCGACCGCTTCGGGGCCGAGGAGGTCGTGGCGCTGACGGTGACCGGCAATGGGCCGAGCTGGGGCCTGATGAAACGCCTCGGCATGGAGCGGCGCGAGGATCTCGATTTCGACAACAGCGAATTCGATCCCGAAACCGGGCGGATCATCGTCTATTCGATTGCCAGAGACGCGTGGAACGCGGGGCGTCTTCCCGCATGAGAGCACGCGCGCTGTTCGTCGCGACGATCCTGACGGGCAGCTTCCTGCTGTTCCTCGTCCAGCCGCTGGTCGCACGGCTTGCGCTGCCGCAATTGGGCGGGGCTCCGGCGGTGTGGAACAGCGCGATGCTGGTCTATCAGGCGCTGCTGCTGGCCGGATACGCCTATGCGCATGCGATCGCGCGCCTTGCGCTGAAACGGCAGGCGATCATCCATCTGATCGTCCTTGTAATCGCAGGCCTCACCCTGCCCATCGGGCTTGCCGATCTGGCACCGCCTGCATCGCAGGGGCTCGAAGCGCTGTGGGTGCCGCTACTGTTCGCGCTCACCATCGGGCCGGTCTTTTTCGCCGTGTCCGCGCAGGCGCCGCTGATGCAGCGCTGGTATGCCGCGAACCCGGAGGCGGGTGATCCCTATTGGCTTTATGCCGCCAGCAATCTCGGCAGCTTCGCCGGCCTGCTCGCTTATCCGCTATTCCTCGAACCGAACCTGCCGCTGGGATCGCAGAGCTGGGCGTGGAGCGCGGGCTATGTCCTTCTGATCGCACTGGTGGCGGCAGCGGCGTGGACGCGCCGGGGCGCTCCGGTCGAAAGCGACGCGGCCCTGTCTGACGAGAATGCCGAGCCGATCGGCTGGCGACGGATCGTCTTGTGGCTGGCTCTGTCCGCCGTTCCGTCGGGCCTTATGCTCTCGACCACGACGCATCTCACCACCGACATCGTTGCCATGCCGCTGCTCTGGGTGATCCCGCTGGGGCTTTATCTCTTGAGCTTCGTGTTCGCTTTCAACGAACGCAGCGCCCTGGGCTATACGCTCGCACGCGTGGCTCCGGTCGTCGTGCTGCTGGCGGGCGGCATGGCGATGGTGAGCCAGAACGCGGCCAGCCTCTCGATCGGGCTCGCTACTGTCCTCATGCTGTTCGTGCTTGCGACCGCGCTGCACCGTCGCCTCTATTTCGAACGGCCAAGCCCGCGCCGCCTGACTCTGTTCTATCTGGCGATGAGCGCGGGCGGCGCGCTGGGCGGCGTGTTCACGGCACTGGTCGCGCCGCTGCTGTTCGACTGGGTGTGGGAACATCCGGTCCTCGTCCTCGCTGCTGCGGCTCTCTTGCCCGACCGGCCCCTGGTCGCCTGGATGGACCGGTTGGGGCTGACCGGGCGGCAGAAGCGGATCATGGTCGCGACGCTGCTGGCGGCGGCGGCTGGCATCGCCATGCTCGTCAATCGCTGGGTGATGCTTCAGGACGATACGCTGGTCCTGCTCGGCATGCTGGCGGCGGCGGCCTGCGGCGTGCTGGTGCTGGGACACCGGCGCGCGATGGTGGCGGTGCTGTTCGTCCTGATGCTGGGGCGGGGCGGATATCAGACGCTGGAGACCTCCGTCGAAGGCTCGCGCGACCGCAGCTACTTCGGCGTCTACACTGTCCGCGATCTGCCTGAGGAGGGCAGACGATCGCTGATCAGCGGCACGACGCTGCATGGGCTTCAGTTTACCGAGCCGGATAAACGGCGTGAACCGACGACTTATTATGGGCGCGATTCGGGCGTCGGCGCGGCGCTGTCGCAGCTTCCGGCGATTGCCGGGCCGGGCGCGCGAGTCGGCGTGGTCGGATTGGGCGTGGGGACGGTGGCCTGTTATCGCAAGCCCGGCCAGCGCTGGGACTTCTTCGAAATCGACCGCACGGTGCTCTCCTATTCGCGCGACGAGACCTTCACCTTCGTCAGCGATTGCGCGCCCGATGCCGACATCCATCTGGGCGACGCGCGCATCGTCCTCGACCGGTTCCGCGAGCGGATGCGCCCGGAAGACCGCTTCGACGCGTTGGTGATCGACGCTTTCAGCTCGGACGCGATACCCCTGCACCTCGTCACCGACGAGGCGTTCGATATCTATCGCCGCACACTGGCGGACGACGGGCTGCTGCTGATCCATATTTCGAATCGCTTCATCGATCTAAGCCCGATGATGGCCGCTGTGGCCCAGCGGCATGGAATGATCGGCGTGCTGCGATCGCATCAGGACCCGCCTTTCGCGGACGGGATATCGCCTTCGCTCTGGGTGGTCATGGCGCGCGACCCCAAGCCGCTCGCCGCCTTGCTTTCGGCGCGGCCCGACCTTGCCTGGCACCGCCTGCCGCCGCCCGCCCAAGAGGTCTGGACCGACGATTTCGCCAGCATCCTGCCTTTCATCCAGTGGCAGAATGTGCTCGGTAGAGGGCCATGAGGATAGCAAGACCCGGCGTTCGCATCATCCCGATCCACGGGAAGACACCGAAAATCCATGACAGCGCCTTCGTCGCGCCCGGCTGTACGCTGATCGGCGATATCGAGATCGGAGCGGACAGCTCGATCTGGTACAATTGCGTGCTGCGCGCCGATGTCTTCACGATCCGCATCGGCGAACGGACCAATGTGCAGGACGGCAGCATCCTCCATTGCGATCCGCCGCGCCCCGGCGATCCTGACGGCAGCCCGCTGGTGATCGGGGACGATGTGCTGATCGGCCACATGGCGATGGTCCATGGCTGCGTGATCCACGATCGCGGCTTCGTGGGGCTGGGCGCGATCGCGATGAACAAGGCCGTGATCGGCAGCGATGCCATGCTGGCGGCGGGCGCCATGCTGACAGAGAACAAGGTGATGGGAGCGCGTGAATTATGGGCGGGCCGCCCGGCGAAGAAGCTGCGCGATCTGGACGATGCGGCGGTCATGGGCATGCGCGCGGGCGTGATGCATTATACGCAGAACGCGAAGGATCACGCGGCGGCGATCGACGCGGCGGAGGATTGACGCGAAGTCGCGCCGCGCGACTTATCCTTGCACGTCGTCGCTCGCTTCGGTCCGCCAGGCGAGCGCCAGCAGCAGCGCATTCGCACTCACCGCGACGATCGGGCCGATCGCGCCATCGAATGTGTGCAGCCACGTCCCCAGCACTGCGCCTGCCAACAGGCAGAGCCACAGGGCGCCGTAACCCGGCTTGATCCGATCCCTCTGCCCCATCATGTGGGCGGCGAAATTCTGCCCGATCCGCACCAGCGCGCCGGTCATGTAAGTGACGCCTGCGGAAGAGCGATCGTCGCGCAGAAACACATTGTTGACGAGGCCCATGGCGAAGGCGGTCGTAATCAGGAAACCCAGCGTGCTGCCGAGCGCATAGGCCGCCGCCGCCACTGAGACGAGCACGAGCGAGATCGCCAGCAGGATGGTGCGCGGCCGTTTCTCGCTGGTCCAGCCCACGGCCGCACCCGTCGTCACCCCGCCGAGGAAACAGGCGATCAGTCCGGCGGGGAGCAGGACCGACCCGATCCCGTCGAGCGCATTGACGCCTAGCTGCGTCGTATTGCCCGACATGAAGCTGACGAAGTAACCGTTGGCGATGAGGAAGCCGGTCGCATCGAGCAGGCCGGCGAGGCCTGACAGGCCGAGCTGGAGCGTGCGCAGCGGAGGGCGGTTTTGCGGCATATGTCCGCCAAAGCATCCGGCGGCGCAGCGATCAATCGCTTATCGCGGCAACTCAGTCCCGCACCAGCGCGCGCAACGCTTCCACCCGGTCTGCCTCGTGCACCGGTTTGTCCCAGCGGATGCGGTGGATGCGGGGGAAACGCATGGCGAGGCCGGATTTGTGGCGCTTGCTTTCATGCACGCTGTCGAAGGCGACTTCGAAGACGAGGCTTTTGTCGGTCTCGCGCACCGGGCCGAAGCGGTTGACCGTGTTCTGGCGCACATGGCGGTCGAGCTTCTTCAGCTCCTCGTCGGTGAAGCCCGAATAGGCCTTGCCGACGGGGAGCAGTTCCGCGCCCTTGTCGGGATCGCCGTCCCAGCAGCCGAATGTGTAGTCGGAATAGAAGCTCGACCGTTTGCCGCTGCCGCGCTGGGCATACATCAGCACGCAATCGACGAGCAGTGGGTCGCGCTTCCACTTGTACCAATATCCCACGCGCCGCCCGGCGATATAGGGGCTGTCCTTGCGCTTGAGCATCAGGCCCTCGATCGCATCGTCGCGGCTGCCTTCGCGGATTTGGGCGAGGTGGTCGAAATCGCGCGCTTCGACCACGCGGCTCAAATCGAAATGCGTGTCGGGCAAGCGCGACATCAGCGCTTCGAGGCGTTGGCGGCGCTCGGTCCACGGCAGCGCGCGCAGATCCTCACCGTCGATCAACAGTGCATCGTAGAGCCGCACGAAAGCCGGCGCTTCGGCCAGCATCTTCTTCGACACGGTCTTCCGGCCCAAGCGCTGCTGCAAGGCGTTGAAACTCGCCGCGCCCCCCTGCGTGACATCGTTGGCCTCGCCCCCCTGATGCGAGCCGCGCACGAGCAATTCGCCATCGAGCACGGCTGGGAAGGGCAGCACGTCGAGCAGTTCGGGGAAGGTCGCCGAGATATCGTCGCCCGAACGCGAGAACAGTTTCGTTTCGTCCCCCGCGCGGACCAGTTGCACCCGGATCCCATCCCATTTCCACTCCGCAACATAGTCCGAGAGATCGACCACCGTTTCCTCGAGCGGATGAGCCAGCATGAAGGGGCGGAAGGTCGGCAGATTCGCCATGTCGGGAGGAGCCTGCCCATCGGCAGCCCAGGCGAAAAGCTCGGCAAAAGGCGGGGCGAGCCCATGCCAATATTCCTCAACCTCCTCGACCGACACGTCGAAGGCTTGGGCGAACGCCGTCTTGGCGAGGCGGCTGGAAACCCCGATCCGCATGCCCCCGGTGGCGAGCTTCAGCAGCGCGTAGCGGCCCGAAGGGTCCAGCCGGTCGAGCAGTTTGGGCAATTCGACGAACACGCTCTTGCGATTCATCGCTTCGAGCAGCTCGACGGTCTCGCCGACGCTGGGAGGAGACGGCGGATGATCGGGGGCGGGCCACAACAGGCTTGCCGTTTCCGCCGTATCGCCCACGAAATCGCGGCTCAGCGACCACAGCACCGGATCGACGCGATCCTTCAAAAGATTGCGGATGGTGGAGGATTTGACCGCAGGAAAGTCCAGCCCGTCGGACAAGGCCGCCAAAGCCCAGCCGCGGTCCGGATCGGGTGTGGCGCGCAGATATTCCGCGATCAGCCGCAATTTCTCGTTGCGGCTGCGCGTATAGACCAGCGCGTCGATCAGGGCGGCGAATTCCTCCACCGCCTCAGTCGTCCTCGTCCTCGTACCCGACCATGGCCAGTGCCCGCGCCCGTCGCTGATGCAGTTGGCACCACCGCAGCAAGGCATCCTCGCGGCCGTGGGTGATCCAGGTTTCAACTGGATCGACTTCCTCGATGGTGCGCGTCAGCTCGCCCCAATCGGCATGATCGGAGATGACCAGCGGCAGCTCGACATTGCGCTGCCGCGCCCGCTGACGCACGCGCATCCAACCGCTTGCCATGGCAGTGATCGGATCGGGCAGGCGACGGCTCCAGCGGTCGTTGAGCGCGCCGGGCGGGGATATCACCACGCTGCCACGCATGTCGTCCTTCGTATGGTCGGACACCAGCCGCAATTCACCCAGATCGACACCGTGTTCCTCGTAGAGCCGACACATCTTCTCCATCGCGCCGTGAAGATAGATCGGATCGTGGTGCCCGGCGGCACGCAATTCGGCGATCACCCGCTGCGCTTTGCCCAGCGCGTAAGCCCCGACGAGGACGCAGCGGTCGGGATGGGCGGCCAGCCTGTCGAGCAGTTTCGCCATTTCCTCCGCGATCGGAGGATGCGTGAACAGCGGCAGGCCGAAAGTCGCTTCGGTGATGAAGATATCGCAGGGCACGATTTGGAATGGCGGGCAGGTCGGATCGGCGCGGCGCTTGTAATCGCCGGTACAGACGATGCGCTCGCCCGCATGCTCCAGCAGGATTTGCGCGCTGCCGAGGACGTGTCCGGCGGGAAAATAGGTCGCCTGAACATCGCCGGGCAGCTTTATCGTCTCGCCATATTCGACCGGAACGGCCTTGTGCGGAATGTCGCCCGCCTCGTCCTGCGTCCCGGTGCGATAGCGCAATTCCATGATCGCCAGCGTTTCGGGCGTGGCGACGGTCTGCCCGTGCCCGCCGCGCGCGTGATCGGCATGGCCGTGGGTGACCAGGGCACGCTCGACCGGGCGCGAAGGATCGACCCAGGCGTCGGCAGGCACGACATGAATGCCCCACGGTTCGGGCCTGATCCAAGAGAATGGGGCGGGCATGCCCGATTCAAGCGCGGGCGGGCACAAGCGTTCCCGTCAGGAGGTTACGCGGACATACAACGCATTCCCGTCAGGAGGTTACGCAGGCGTCCCTCGAAACCGTTCGACGATCTTCTTGAGGCTCGGCTTCTGGCCCGTCGAGAGCAGGCTGGCGCGGAAAAGGCGACCGATCAGCACCAGTTCCAGCACGATCGTCACCGCGAGCAGAATGCCCGATCCGACCATCTCCCACCACTCGATCCCCATGCCCAGTCGCGCCATCACGGTGAAGGGCGTCCATAGCGGCACCCAGGTCAGCACCTGCACCATCCAGCCCGAATTGCCCGCCAGGATCGCCTGGATCAGGAAGGTGATCGGCAGCAGGATCAGGAGCAGGACCGGCATCAGATAGCCCTGCGCCTCGCTCATCGAATCGACCATCGCGCCGATCGCTACGAACAGGGCCGAGATCAGGATATAGCCCGCGATGAAGAAGAACAGGATCGCCGCGATGATGCCGGGGCTGGAGACGGGCTCCAGCGCGGGCCGGATCAGGTCCGCGATCGCGCCCTGGGTGGCATAGGCGGCCACGCCCGCACAGGCGCCCCAGACGAGGATCATCAGCAGGCCGACAGTCAGCGAGCCCAAGAGCTTACCATACATCAGATCCTCGGGCCGAATGCAGGCGAGCAGCGATTCCAGGAGCTTATTCGAACGCTCCTCGACCGAACCCTGCAACATCCAGCTGCCCGACAGCATCAGGCTCATCATCAGGATATAGGCAAGCGCCAGCGGCACGATCGAGCGGACCAGCAGGGTTTCGCGTGCGCCGCCGCCGGGCGGAGGGGTATCGACCGCGATCACGGGCGCCGCGCTCTGCACGGCCGCTGCCTCGGCGGGCGAGACGCCCTGCGCCGCCAGCAGACGCGCGCGCAGGTCTACGGTCAGGACTTCCTGCATGGTCGATACGAAGCTGCCGCGCGGCTGGTCGGCGGAGAACAATTGGATGCGCGGGTCTTCGGGATAGGTTTCGCCGATAAGCACCACGATTTCGGGCGCCGTGTCGTCGTCCGCATCGAACAGAGCGCGCGCTTCGTCGCCGAACGCGTCGCCTTGCGCGGAAGCGAGGGCTGCGGGAGCGGGCGCAAACGCGTAATCGGGCGCGTCGGCTTCGAATTCGGGGACGCCTTCGGGGCGCACTGCGTCGATCTTCGCCAAGGCCGCGTCGAGGCCGCCCGCCGCTTCGAAGGCGGCGATATCGGCGCCGGTATACCAGCGGTCGAACTGTGCCCAGGGCGCTTCGGGGTCCGCGCTTTCGAGATCGTAGCGCTGGACGTAGCGCGAGAGGTCGCGCAGCAGCCATTGCGTGTCTTCCATGGCGAAGCGCGCTTCCAATGCCTCTGCGGCACCGCCGCCCGAGCGATCGACCACGGCGACCCGCGTCGGTTCGTCATCGTTTAGCGTTTCGGTGAAAATCGGACCGAGAGCGAAGGCGACCGGCAGGATCAGCAGCGTCAGCCAAAAGCTCTTCATCTTCAGGATCTGGCGAATCTCGCGCGCGGCGACGAGCAGAATGCCGTTCATCGAAGCCGACCGGTTCATGCCGCGATCTCCTGATTTGCCTTCCCGGCGCCGGCAGGATCCTCGCCCACCATCCGCACGAAGACGTCATGCAGGCTTGGCTTGTGTTCATCCCACCGGCGCAGCGCGATGCCGTTGGCGGTGCAATGTTCCAGCACGTCGGCAGCAGGCACGCCCGGTTCGAGATGGAGCGTCCAGTCGTGCCAGCCATCCTCGATGCCGTCACCCGAAGCCGCCCGGGCGACACCGGGAATGCGGGACAGATCCTCTTTCGCGCTGGCGATAAGGCGCGCGGGTAGAGCGGCTCGCGCTTCTTCCAGCGTACCTTCGAACCGCTTGCTGCCTTTCTTCAGCAGCAGCAGTCGGTCGCACAGCCGCTCGGCATGCTGCATCACATGGGTCGAGAAAATGACTGCCGCGCCGCGTTCGGATGCGCGCAGGATCTCGTTTTCCAGGAGGCCCTGATTGACCGGATCGAGGCCGGAAAACGGCTCGTCCAGCATCAGCAGCTCGGGATCGTTGACGAGCGAGGTCGCGAGCTGGACCTTCTGGGCCATGCCCTTGGACATATCGCCGATATCGCTTTTCGCCCGGTCCGCCAGATCGAACCGCGCCAGCAAGTCCATCCCGCGACGGCGCGCGGTACCTGTATCCATGCCCTTCAGGCGCCCGAAATAGATGATCGTGTCGATCGCGCTCATCCCGGCATAAAGGCCGCGTTCTTCGGGCAGGAAACCGATCGCCTGCGTGTTACGGCGGCCGGGCGCGCTGCCGAACACCTGGATATTGCCCGAGGTCGGGCGGATGATGTCGAGCACCATGCGCAGGGTCGTGGTCTTGCCCGCGCCATTTCCCCCGAGAAAACCGAAGATTTCCCCCGGCGCGACCGAGAACGACAGATCGTCCACCGCCAGAACGCCATCGAAGCGTTTGACGAGATTCGAGACTTCCAGAACCGACATCGGCGCATCCCCCTTGCGTGGCAGAGGCGTAAGACAGTGACGCGGTGCGCGCAACCGGATACGGGCGCGAACCCGTTCAAATGCAAACGGGGGCCGACGAATGTCGACCCCCGATGTGTTCAGGTTCCCGGCCCGGACTCGGGCCGCCTATCGCGGATCAGTTTTCGCCGTCCGTGTCGGTGCCGCTTCCGCTTCCGCTCGCATCGGCGGAGGGAGCTTTCTTCTTCTTCGCGCCGGTTTTCGATGCCGCCTTTTTCGTCTTGGGCGGCGCGGGCGTCAGCTCGAAACTGGGCTTGCCGTCCTTGATCGTGACATGGACTTCGCCCCCGTCGGCCAGTTTGCCGAACAGCAATTCCTCGGCCAGCGGCTGCTTGATCTTGTCCTGAATCAAACGGCCCATCGGGCGCGCTCCGTAGAGGCGATCGTAGCCCTTGTCCGCCAGCCAGTCGCGCGAATCCTTGTCGAACTGGATGTCGACATTCTGTTCCGACAGCTGGAGTTCGAGCTGGAGAATGAACTTGTCGACCACGCGGGCCACCGTGTCCTTGCCGAGATAGGCGAAGGGCACGATCGCATCGAGACGGTTGCGGAATTCGGGCGTGAACATGCGCTTCACCGCTTCCTCGCTCGCATCCTCCTTGGATACGTCGCCGAAGCCGATGCCGCTGCGTGCCATGTCGGCGGCCCCGGCATTGGTGGTCATGATCAGGACGACATTGCGGAAATCGACCGTCTTGCCGTGATGATCGGTCAGGCGGCCATTATCCATCACCTGCAGCAGGATGTTGAAGAGGTCCGGATGGGCCTTCTCGATCTCATCCAGCAGCAGCACGCAATGCGGATTCTGGTCGATCGCATCGGTCAACAGCCCGCCCTGATCGTATCCGACATAGCCCGGAGGCGCGCCGATGAGACGCGACACGCTGTGCCGCTCCATATATTCCGACATGTCGAAGCGCTTGAGTTCGATCCCCATGATCGAGGCGAGCTGGCGCGCGACCTCGGTCTTGCCGACGCCGGTGGGGCCGGAAAACAGGAACGAGCCGATCGGCTTGTCCGGATCGCGCAGGCCCGCACGGCTCAACTTCATGGCCGTCGACAGCCGCTTGACCGCAGAATCCTGTCCGAACACGACATGCTTCAGATCGCGTTCGAGATTTTCGAGCGCCTTCTTATCGTCCTTCGAAACCGATTTCGGCGGAATGCGCGCCATCGTCGCAATCACCGCCTCGATCTCGCGCGCGGTGATCTTCTTCTTCCGCTTGGACGGCTGCACCAGCATCTGCATCGCACCCACTTCATCGATCACGTCGATCGCCTTGTCGGGCAGCTTGCGATCGTTAATGTAGCGCGCGCTCAGCTCCACCGCCGTTTTCAGCGCGTCGGCGGTGTAGGTCACCTTGTGGTGATCCTGGAACGCGCTCTTCAGGCCCTTCAGGATCTTGATCGTATCTTCCACCGTCGGCTCGTTCACGTCGATCTTCTGGAACCGGCGCAGCAGCGCGCGGTCCTTTTCGAAGTGATTGCGGAATTCCTTGTAAGTGGTCGATCCGATGCAGCGGATCGCGCCGCTGGAAAGCGCCGGCTTCAGCAGGTTCGAAGCGTCCATCGCCCCGCCGCTGGTCGCGCCAGCGCCGATCACGGTGTGGATTTCGTCGATGAAGAGAACCGCGTTCGGCATGTTCTCCAATTCGCTGACGACCTGCTTCAACCGCTCCTCGAAATCGCCGCGATAGCGGGTTCCGGCGAGCAGTGCGCCCATGTCGAGCGAGTAGATTACGGCTTCGGCCAGCACTTCGGGGACTTCGCCTTCCACGATCTTGCGCGCCAGGCCTTCCGCGATCGCGGTCTTCCCCACGCCGGGATCGCCAACATAGAGCGGATTGTTCTTGGACCGGCGGCACAGGATCTGGATCGTGCGATCGACTTCCGGCCCGCGACCGATCAGCGGATCGACCTTGCCGTTTTCCGCCTTCTTGTTGAGATCGACGGTGAACTGGTCGAGCGCGGTTTCCTTCTTCCCGTCCTTGCCCTTGTCGGCTTCCGCTTCGGGTGCCGAATCTTCGGCATTGCCCTGCGGCGTGCGGGAATCGACCTGGCGGCCGCCCTTGCCGATGCCGTGGCTGATGAAGCTGACTGCATCCAGCCGGCTCATATCCTGCTGCTGGAGAAAATAGACCGCGTAGCTGTCGCGTTCGGAAAACAGCGCGACCAGGACGTTGGCGCCGGTCACGGTGTCCTTGCCGCTCGACTGGACGTGCAGGATCGCGCGCTGAACCACCCGCTGGAAGCCCGCGGTGGGCTGGGGATCCGCATCGTCGTCGCTGCGCAGCGACTGATATTCCTGTTCCAGATACTGGCGCACCACTGCGGTCAGCTCGCTCAGATCGACGCCACAGGCATTCAGCACCTGCGCGGCATCTTCATCGTCGATAAGCGCCAGCAGAAGATGTTCGAGCGTAGCGTATTCGTGTCGCCGCTCGGACGCATCGGCGAGCGCCTGGTGGAGGGTCTTTTCGAGATTCTGGGCGAAACTGGGCATTCGGGGTCTTTCAGTGCGAGTCCGCAAGAAGCGCGGAACGGGGACAGGCTAGACGACCGAGATGAGCCGCCGCTGTATCGGATGGAACCAATATGGGAAGCATTGCGGCGATTGTGAGTCCGCGCCCCATTCCCGATCAATCCTTGGCACCGAACAGGGCGTCGGCGGCGGCGCGGTGCGCTCTGGCACTCTCGCTGTGGCGGCGCACCCGAGCGATCTCGGTTTCGAGCAGCACGATCCGTTCCGCCAGCTCGTCCTGCGAATAGGGCGCCAGATCCTCGCTGGCGAGGAGGGAGGCGGCATCGCCTCTGCGCTTGGGCCGGTCGTCGTCGTCCATCGAGCATCGTTCTCGCAAGCAAGGTCGGTTGCTGTCAAACGAAACGCGCGATAGACGAGGACGCCGGGGGCAGTGGATTGGCAAAAATGGGGATTGAAATGGGTGCGAGCCTACCCGAACGGATGACGGCGATGGGCTTCGACGAGCCCGGCGGGCCGGACGTGCTGCGGGCCGAGGATTGCCCCGTGCCGCAGCCGGGCGCGGATCAGGTGCTGATCCGGGTCAGCCATGCGGGAGTCAACCGGCCCGACGTGATCCAGCGCAAGGGGCTCTATCCGCCGCCTCCCGGCGCTTCGCCGATACCGGGCCTGGAAATTTCCGGCACTGTGGTCGCGATAGGGACCGGCGCGCCGCCCGAACTGCTCAATCAACAGGTCTGCGCGCTGGTGTCGGGCGGGGGCTATGCCGAATATTGCCTCGCACACGCGGCACATTGCCTGCACGTGCCCGATGGCATGTCGATGGCGGAAGCCGCCGCCATTCCCGAAACGCTGTTCACCGTGTGGCACAACGTATTCGAGCGCGGCTGGGCCCGGGATGGGGAAACCCTGCTGGTCCATGGCGGGACCAGCGGGATCGGCACGATGGCGATCATGCTGGCCAAGGAATTCGGCCTTACGGTGCTGACCACGGCGGGCAGCGACGAAAAATGTGCCGAAGCGCGCGAAGTCGGCGCGGATCTGGCGATCAATTACAAGACGCAGGATTTCGTCGAGGAGGTGCGCAAGGCCACCGATGGGCGCGGCGCGGACGTGATCCTCGACATGGTGTCGGGCGATTATGTGCAGCGCAATCTCGATTGCCTGGCGGAGGACGGTCGACACGTCACGATCGCGGTCCTCGGCGGGATGCAGGCCGAAATCAACATGGCCAAGCTGATGAGCCGCCGCCAGACCATGACCGGATCGACCCTCCGCCCGCGATCCGACGAATTCAAGGCGCTGCTGGCCGATGAAATCCACAACCACGCCTGGCCCCTGTTCGAAGACGGAACCATCCGCCCGGTGATGGACGAGACCTTCCCGCTGGACCGAGTGGCGGACGCGCACAGGCGGATGGAAGCGGGCGATCATATCGGCAAGATCGTGCTCAAGGTCGCGGACGACTGAGCCCTGGCGGCGGAGTCCTCGAACCGTCTTACTGTCCCCGTTCGGTCACCGCGCTGTGAATCGCCTGTAACATAACGGCGCTAGGCTTCCTGCCGAATGGTGGGAGAAACGCCGTGACCGAACTGCCGACCGATTTCGAGACCTTCGCGAAGCTGGGAGACAACATCGCCAGCTTCCCAGCGATCAAGCCCGCCGTTCCCGAACGGATCGTGGGCGAACGCCGCAAATTCCGCACCATCTGGATCAGCGACGTCCATCTCGGCACCAAGGGCTGCAATGCCGAGCTGCTGATCGACTTTCTCGACCATACCGACAGCGAGACCCTGTATCTGGTCGGCGATATCATCGATGGCTGGCGGCTGAAGAAGAAGGTTTATTGGCCCGCATCGCACAACGACATCGTCTGGCGCATCCTGAAACGCGCCAAGCGCGGCACGCGGATCGTCTATGTCCCCGGCAATCACGACGAGATGGTGCGACCGTTTTCGGGCATGAATTTCGGCGGGGTAGAGATCGCACGCGCCGCTTTCCACACGACGGCGGACGGACGGCGGCTGATGGTGCTGCATGGCGATGAATTCGACACGATCATGCTCGCGCATCGCTGGCTCGCCTTCTTCGGCGACGCGCTTTACCACGCGGCGATGGGATTGAACCGCTGGGTCAATCTGGTGCGCCGCCGGTTCGGCCTGCCCTACTGGTCGCTGTCGAAGGCGGCCAAGCACAAGGTCAAGAACGCGGTCGAATTCATCTCGAAATACGAGGAAGTGGTGGCGCGGGCTGCGGGCGAGCGGGGCGTGGACGGCGTGGTCTGCGGCCACATCCATACGGCCGACATTCGCACTTTCACGCAGGACGGGCGCACGGTCGAATACTACAATGACGGCGACTGGGTCGAAGGGTGCAACGCGCTGGTCGAACATTTCGACGGGCGGATGGAATTGCTCCACTGGCCAGAAGAAGTGGCGCGGCGCGACTCTGTGCCATCGGTCGCTGCGAAGGGCGATGCTGCGCGGGCGGCTGCGTGACGTCACTGGAGCGCCTCACCATTGCCGATGCGGCCTCACCTCAGTCCCCGATGCTGGCGGATGGCCCCAATCGCATCGCTATCGTGACCGATGCATGGCTGCCGCAGATGAACGGCGTGGTCCGCACCCTGACTACAACCTGCGACATTCTGCGCCAACACGGGCACGAGGTACTGACGATCTCGCCGGATCAGTTCGCGAATTGTCCCTGCCCGACCTATCCGGAAATCCGCCTCGCTTTGTCCGCGCCCGGCGCAGTGGCCGACAGGCTGCGCCGCTTCGCGCCGGACGCGATCCATATCGCCACCGAAGGGCCGCTGGGCCTTGCGGCGCGGCGCCATTGCCTGCGCACCGCAACGCCCTTCACCACCGCCTACCACACGCAATTCCCCGATTACGTGGCCCAGCGCACGCATCTGCCCGCCGAATGGTTCTGGCGCTACATCAGCTGGTTCCACGCGCCGGCCTGTCGCATTCTGGTCGCGACCGCGAGCATTGCGGAGGAGCTTCGCAGCCACGGCCTCGACCAATTGCACGGCTGGAGCCGGGGTGTCGATCTTGCGTGCTTTACGCCCGATGCGCCCCCGCCGCCGGAATATGCCGGATTGGAAGGGCCGATCCAGCTTTATGTCGGACGGGTCGCGCCGGAAAAGAACCTCGAAGCATTCCTTGAGGGTTCCTATCCCGGCAGCAAGGTCGTGGTGGGTGACGGACCCGCGCTCGAAAGCCTGCGCGCTCGCTATCCGCAGGCGCTGTTCCTCGGACGACGCAGCGGGCGGGAGCTGGCGGGCTGTTATGCCGCGGCGGACGTCTTCGTCTTTCCCAGCCGCACCGACACGTTCGGGCTCGTCATGATCGAAGCGCTCGCCTGCGGAACGCCCGTGGCGGCCTATCCCGTGCCCGGCCCGTGCGATATCGTGACCGATCGTGTAGGCGCGCTGGCGGAGAATCTCGACCGGGCGATAGCGGCGGCCCTGTTCTGCGATCGCAGGGTCTGCGCGCGATACGGCGCGAGTTTCAGCTGGGGTGCCGCGACCGCGCAATTCCTGAGCGGGCTCGCCTCGCTGGAAGTTTCGGACGAGGCATACGCGCTGGCCTGAACCGGGCGGCACGAACACGCCGCGCTTGCGGACAAAGCCGGTTCGGCCTACAGGATACGGGCAACGGCCGCTCCGCAAGGGGCGGCCCTTACTATTTCAGGTCTTCAGAAAAGGCGCCGAAAATGGCCGACCAACCCAAGCCCCTCATGCCGCATGCGACCGCCACCTGGCTGGTCGACAATACTGGCCTCAGCTTCGAACAGATCGCAGAATTCTGCGGCCTGCACATTCTCGAAGTCCAGGCCATGGCAGACGATCTGGCAGGCGCGAAATACACCGGGCGCGATCCGGTCCACGCCGGCGAATTGACGCAGGACGAGATCGAGAAAGGCCAGCAGGACAGCACCTATTCGCTCAAGATGCAGCGCGCGCCCGTCGCGGTCAGCCGCACCAAGGGCCCGCGCTACACGCCCGTGTCGAAGCGTCAGGACAAGCCGGACGGCATCGCCTGGCTGCTGCGCAACCACCCGGAAATCTCGGACGCGCAGATCGGCAAGCTGATCGGGACGACGCGCACCACCATCGGCGCGATCCGCGACCGGACGCACTGGAACATCCAGAACATCCAGCCCAAGGATCCGGTGACACTGGGCCTGTGTTCGCAGCGCGAGCTAGACGCGGTCGTCGCCAAGGCGGCCAAGAAGGTCGCGAGCACCGAGGAAGACGACGGCGAAACCGCAGCCCCCGCCATCGGCGAAGGCACCAGCGATCGCGAGCGTCTGATCGAGGAATTGCGCGCCGAACGCGCCGAAGAGAAGAAGGCCGCCGCCGAAGCCGCGCAGGAAGCGGAAGCTGCCGCCTGGCTCGAAAACAAGCGCGCGAGCGAGGCCGAAGCCGAAGGCTGACACTTACGTTTCGAAAATTACCGAAGGGCGGGAAAGTAAGCACTTTTCCGCCCTTTTCGCTTGTCAGCAGGCCCCGGCTTGCGCCATGCAACTGACATGTCTGTCAATAAGCGCTTCCCAATCCCGTCCGGCACTTACGGCCACGCGCAACCCTGGAACAGCGCGATCTATGCCGAACCCCTGCCGATCATTTTCGAACGGCAGGCGAAGGCACGCCCGAACGCGGTGCTGGCCGAATTCATGGGGCGCGACTTCACCTATTCCGAACTCTACGCCGAGGCACGCCGCTTTGCTGCCGGGCTGATCGAGCGCGGGATCGGGCCCAAGGACCGCGTCGGCCTGTTCCTGCCCAATGTGCCCGCTTACGTCGCTGCCTATTACGGAGCGATGATGGCGGGTGCGGTGGTCGTCAATTTCTCGCCGCTCTACACGGCGGAAGAGCTGGCCGCGCAGGTCGAGGATTCAGGCACGCGCCTGCTGGTCACGCTCGATTCGCCGATGCTGCTGCCGACTGCGGCGGATGTGATCGACCGCTCCTCGCTCGAAACGCTGGTCGTTGCCCGGCTGGCGGACGCGCTGCCGAAAATGAAGAGCCTTGCGCTGCGCACGCTCGGCCGCAAGCAGATCGCCTCAGTGCCCTCGCGGTCCGATGTCGGCCAGTGGAGTGACTGGCTGGGCCGCGATACCGGCGGATTTCCCGACCTTTCCGCCGACGATCTCGCTCTGCTGCAATATACCGGCGGGACCACCGGCACGCCCAAGGGCGCGATGCTGAGCCACGCCAATCTGGCGAGCAATGCGATCCAGGTCGACATGATCGACCCGTTCGATCCCAACGAGCCGGACAGCGTGCTCGGCGCTCTTCCGCTGTTCCACGTTTTCGCCAACACCTGCGTCTTGAACCGCACGGTGGTGAAGGGCGGACGGATCGTGATGCTGCCGCGCTTCGATGCGGGACAAGTGCTGAAGACGATCACGAACAGCCGCCCGCGCGCCTTTCCCGGCGTGCCGACCATGTTCCAGGCGCTTCTCGACCACCCCGATTTCGCGAAGACCGATTTCTCTTCGCTGCAGATCTGCATCTCGGGCGGCGCGCCGCTGCCCGCCCCGGTGCGCGAGAAATTCGAGAAGGGCACCGGCGTGCGGCTGGTCGAAGGCTACGGCCTGACCGAAAGCGCGGGCGTCGTCTCCACCAATCCGTATGAAGGCACGCGCAAGCCCGGCACGATCGGACTGCCGATCCCGGCGACGCAGATCCTGCTGCTCGACAAGGAAGACCCGACGCGTCTCGCGCCCGATGGCGAGCCGGGCGAGCTAGCCGTGCGCGGCCCGCAGGTGATGTGCGGATACTGGAACAAGCCGGAGACGCAGGCCGACGCCTTTGCGCGCTTCAACGGCGAGGACTGGCTGCGGACCGGCGATGTCGCCGCGATCGACGAAGACGGCTTCCTCGCCATCGTCGACCGGATCAAGGACATGATCGCAGTTGGCGGCTTCAAGGTCTTCCCGAGCCAGGTCGAGCACGTGCTGTTGCAGCATCCCGCGATCAAGGAAGTGCTCGTGATCGGCGTGCCCGACGAGTATCGCGGCGAAGTGCCCGAAGCCTATGCAGTCCTGAATGAAGGCGAGAGTGCGACCGGCGAAGAGCTGGCCGCCTGGCTCAACGGTCGCATCGGCAAGCACGAGCGGGTCGCTCGCGTGGTGCTGCGCGACGATCTACCCAAGACCATGATCGGTAAGCTGGACCGCAAGGCGTTGCGGGCCGAAGTCCTCCCGAATTGAGAGAATAGAGCGCGGGTGGAGATCGTCTCCACCCGCTTGAATCGGCTCAGTTGGCGACAGCCAGCTTCGGCTCGTCGGCCTTGGAGCCTGCGGCGGGCTTGGCGGATTTGGTCTCGCCGCGCGGAGCGAAACGGCCCTCGACCTGCGCGCCCTGTTCGATGGTCAGCGCGTCGTAATGCACGTCGCCATCGATGCGGGCGGTCTTGAGAATGGTGAGATCGCGCGCCGTGATCGAACCGGTCACGCGGCCCGCCAGACGCGCGGTTTCCGCCGTCACGCCGCCATTGATCGTGCTGCCTTCGCCCTGGACCAGGGCGGAACAGGCGATGTCGCCTTCGACATTGCCGTCGACGTGAAGATCGGCCGAAGCCGTGATATCGCCCTTCACGGAAATATCCGTGCCGAGCACCGAGAAGGTGGAATTGCCGTTGCGGGGGGTCATGGCTCTCTCGTTATTGCTGCGCGCGCGGAGCGTCGCTGCGGGCTTTTTCGAGAACATCGGGGGCTCTCTCCAGAAATGTGCGGGGATTGACGGCGCGTCCGTTCAGGCGAACCTCGAAATGCAGGTGCGATCCGGTCGAACGCCCGGTGCTGCCCATGGCGGCGATGCGCTCGCCCGAGCGAATTTCAGCGCCGCGCTTGACGTTGAAGGCGGACAGGTGGGCATAGCGCGTGATCAGGCCGTTGCCGTGATCGATTTCGACCACCTTGCCGTAACCCGACTTCACGCCGACGAAGCTGACCCGGCCATTGGCAGCGGCCTGGATCGGCGTGCCGATGGGGCCGGCGAAATCGAGGCCGCTATGCATTGCGCCGCCGCCGGTGAAGGGATCGCGGCGTGGGCCGAAGCCGGACGACATGCGCACGACGGAAGCCGGCATCACCTGCGGGACGGAATCGAGCGTCAGTTCGAGCGCGCCCATCCGCGCAAGGCTGATGCCCAGGCGTTCGAAACGCGGATCGATCGGGCCGCCTGATGCGCTGACGAACTTCTCCAAGGGACCACCCATCGCCTCGCGTTCGGCCTGGCGCAGCACGGTGGCGGGGTTGAGGCCGAGTTCGCGCAGCGCCGCTTCGGCGCGTTCCGCCCGGGCATCTGCAAAGCGCGTCATCCCGTCGACGAAAGCGAGCTGGCGCGCTTCGATCCGGGCGAGGGCTGCGGCTTCGGGAATGGCGGCGCTGACCTTGCCGACCATCGCCTGCGTTTCGGCGGTGTCCTTGCCATCGGCCTTGCCGCCCTGCGTATGGAGATCGGAGACTTTCACGTCTTCCGGCAGCGCGGCGACCATGTCTTCGATGAAATCCTGGCGGCGCTGAAGGTCTTCGGCGACCGTATCGATATCGTCGCGATAGGTCGCGAGCCGCTCTTCCGAATCGGCGACCTTCGCGGCGCGCGTCATCAAGGCGGCGCGTTCGGCCGAAGCTTCGTATTGCGCATAGGCCATCGCTCCCATGCTGCCGGTCATGCCGATGACGGCGGCACCGATCAGCGCGGCGGCGCCGATCTGCAAGCGCGATGAAATGGTGACGAAGCGGACCTTGCCGTCCGAGCGCATGAAGAACTCGCGTTCCGGAAACCAGGCGCGCATGCGCTGCGTCCAACCGCGAGCGGTATCGTTCTTTTTCAAAGCGACCCCATCCTGTGTTGTCTTATACGATCCGCCGGGGTGCCTAGCGAGCGATCTGCCGGAATGCGAATCCATGACCCGGAAAATGGCCGAATCGACGGGTTCGCGGGATGAAGCGTTTTGGTTCCCGAAAAAATCGATAAAAAATCGGGAACGAATCGCGAATTTTGCGTTGTGTCTGGCCTCGCCAATCGTGTCCTGACAGCGATCGGGGCAGGTGATACGCTCCGTCCGATGGTTCCGAACGCTCCACTCGTCGCCGGCCTGCCCCGTATCGGTCTCTTGGGCGGCAGCTTCAATCCGGCTCATGGCGGCCACCGCCGCGTCTCTTTGTTCGCGGCACGCGCGCTCGGTCTCGACGAGGTGTGGTGGCTGGTCTCTCCCGGCAATCCCCTGAAGCCGAAGGAGGGGATGGCACCGCTTGCCGCACGCTATGCCTCGGCGCTGAGTCAATCTCGCCGCGCACCGATCCGGCCCACGGCGATCGAGCGGGAATTGGGCACGCGCTACACCGTCGACACGCTGAAAAAGCTGGTGCGGCGCTATCCCATACGCGAATTCGTCTGGCTGATGGGGTCCGACAATCTCGCCCAGTTCCACCGCTGGCGCGACTGGCGCGAAATCGCGCGGACGATGCCGATTGCGGTCATCGCGCGTCCGGGTTATGATGCGTCCGCCTTCGCGAGCCCCGCGATGGCCTGGCTGCGGCGCTACCGCACACCCGCCGCCGGTTTCGCGAACAGGGCCCGATGGAGCGCTCCGGCACTGGTAATCCTGCGTTTCGATCCCGACCATCGCTCGGCAACGGCCATTCGCCGCGCCGATCCCGATTGGTCGGCCCGCATGGCAGACACCGCCGGATACGACCGATTGCGCGACCGCCTGACACATCGCCCCATTCCCGCACAAGCATCGCGCGCGGTTTCATGAAGCCCATGACGCGCGCCTTCCCATCCTTCGAGGAGCACACCATTCCTTCATGCCCCAAGCCCACACTTCTTCCGCGAGCGAAGCCCGCACCAAGGCACCCCCGATGAGCGGCAGCGAAACCGATTCGCTGCTGGCGCTCGTTCTCGAGCATCTCGACGACGATCAGGCGCAGGATATCGTCACGATCGACCTCGAAGGCAAAAGCTCGATCGCCGATCACATGGTGATCGCTTCGGGCCGCTCGACGCGCCAAGTGGCCGCAATCGCCAACAAGCTGGCCGAAAAGGTCAAGCAGGCCGGGTTCGGTCCGGTGAAGCTGGAAGGCCTGCCCGCCGCCGACTGGGTGCTGCTCGATGCGGGCGACGTGGTGGTGCACCTGTTCCGCCCCGAAGTGCGCAGCTTCTACAATCTCGAACGCATGTGGGCCTTCGGCGACGCGCCGCCCGTCGCAGGAATGGCGTAGGTTTTTCGAACCCGCCTCCGCGGGTTCGTCCTCGGTGCTTTTCCTCCCTTCGGTCGGGCACCTGCGGGGCGGGCGCGTGCCCTTGCGGTCCGCTGGTCGCGGACCGTTCCCTGCCCATAGCGCTGGCTTGGTCGCGGAGCTCGGACCCGATAGGGTCCGCAAGGCCGACCGGCCGCCCGCAGCGCCGTGAGGCGTGAGGATATCGCAGCCGCGGAGGCGGCTGCGCAAACAAGGGTTCTCCATGCTCCTTCACGTCATCGCTCGCGGAAAGATCGCGCGTTCGCCCGAGGCGGAGCTGGTCGCGCGCTACGAGAAGCGGATCGCCTGGCCGGTCAAATTCACCGAACTGCCTGAGACGGGGGGCAAGGTCTCCGATCCGGCAAGCCCGCATCGCACCGTCCTTCTCGACGAGCGCGGCAGGGACCTGACCTCGCGCGAATTCGCCACCATTCTCGAACGCTGGCGGGACGAGGGCGTGCGCGAAGCGCGCTTCGTGCTCGGCGCGGCAGACGGGCATTCGCGTAAGGAGCGCGAGGACGCAGACCTGCTGCTCGCTTTCGGCAAGGCCACCTGGCCGCATCTGCTGGCGCGCGCCATGCTGGCCGAACAATTATACCGCGCGACCACCATCGTCGCCGGTCATCCCTATCATCGCGACTGAGCCCCTATCATCCAAGCGTAGATTGCGGCATCTGGCAGCATGATGCGCCCGGGGCTCGCCTTTGCCGTTACCGTTTTCGGTCTCGCCGGACTGAGCGGCGCGGCCATCGTGTCGAGCCCGATCACGGCGCAGACCGCGCTCGACGCGCGCTTTTCCGATGCGCCCGATGCGCAGCGCGCACTGGACCGGGCGCAGCGGCGCAGCGCGCAGGCGCAGAACCGGGCCGCTCGCTTCGAGGCGCGCGCGGCAAGCGCCAGCGAGGCTTCCGCCAAGGCGCAGGCCGAGGCCGCAGCGCTCGCCGCGCGGGTCCAGCAGGCCGAAGCCGCGATCGGGGTGGCGGAAGCGGAGCTCGCTCTGGTCCAGTCCGAAAGGCGCCGGATCGACCTGCGGCTTGCCGAGCGGCGCGAACCGATCGTCCGGCTGACCGGCGCCCTGCAGACGCTGGTGCGGCGCCCGCTGTCGTTCAGCGTTCTGGCACCGGGATCCCTGCGCGATACCGTCTATCTCGGCGCAGTGCTCGACAGCACGGTGCCGCTGGTGCGCGAAAGCACGGCCGATCTGCGCGCGGAGCTCGATCGGTCGCTGGAATTGCAGAACGAGGCACGCGAGGCCCTTGCAAACCGGCGCGGGGCCGAGCGGCGCCTGACCGAACGGCGAACCGAGCTGGTCGCCATGGCTCAGCGCGAACGCCTTGCCGCCCGGCGTGCCCGCGGGGCCGCCGATCGCGAGGAATTGCGCGCGCTGGCGCTGGGCGAACAGGCGCGCGATCTCGATGGGCTGGTGGAACGGCTCGAAGCGGTCGGATCGCTGCGCGAGCGGCTGGCGGCCTTGCCCGGACCGGTCTTACGGCCTTCCGAGCCGGGATCTGCGAGCGCGCGCGTGAGTGATCGGGCGGGCGCTACCCCGCCGACGCCGACGCCGTCCGCCACCGCGCCGCCATCCGATTACCGCCTGCCGGTCGATGGGCAATTGGCCGCAGCCTTCGGCGCGCCGGGCGAGGGGGGCGTGCGCGCGACCGGCCTGTCCCTTATCCCGCGTGCGGGGGCGCAGGTCGTGGCACCGGGCGCGGGCCGGGTGGTCTTTGCCGGTCCCTATCGCGGCTATGGACGGATCGTCATCATCGAACACGCCAATGGCTGGACCAGCCTTGTGACCGGGCTCGGCAATCTGGTGGCGCGTGTGGGGCAGGACGTGGTCGCAGGATCGCCGGTCGGCATGGCAGAGGCCGGAAATCCCACGGTTACGCTCGAATTGCGGCGCGGCGGCGATCCGGTCAATCCGCTCGACTACATCGACTGAACCGGCGAGCGGACGGGCCGGACCGCGTGGCGATCCTAATCTGGTGTTCATGGCCCGGAAGCGATAATACGGTCAGCAAACAGGATTGGACCGCGCCCAGATGAAATTCGCCGAACTCGCCCGCAGCGCCGCGCTCGTCACCGCGCTTGCGCTGATTCCCGCCACGACGGCGGGCCTCGCCCAGGTCGAAGGGCGCGCGGGACCGGAATTTTCCAAGGTTTTCGCGGTCTATCAACGGATCAAGGCAAGCTATGTCGAGGAAGTCGACGATCAGACGCTGATCGACGGCATGATCGATGGGATGCTGGCCGCGCTTGATCCGCATTCGGCCTATCTCGACGGGTCCGATCTGGACCGGCTCGAAACCATGATCGACGGCAATTATTCGGGCCTCGGCCTGTCGGTGATCATGGAGGACGGGGCGGTCAAGATCATCTCGCCCTTCCGCGGCAGCCCGGCGGACAAAGCCGGGATCAAGGCGGGCGATTTCATCACGCATTTGGACGGCAAGCTGATCTATGGCGGCGAGCTGGACGATGCCGTGGCGCAGATGCGCGGGCCTGCGGGCACTGCGATCCGGCTAACCGTGTTCCGTCCCGGTCGTGACGAACCGTTCGACGTCACCGTGACGCGCGGCGTGATCGAGCTGGAGCCGGTGACGCACGAATTGATGGACGGGAATATCGGCCACATCATGGTCAACGAATTCTCACGCGATGTCGGCGCCGATGTGCTGGCATCATGGGAAGCGTTGCAGCAGGAGGCCAGCGGGCGGTTGAACGGCCTGGTGCTCGACATGCGCTCCAATCCCGGCGGTTCGCTGGACGAGGCGGTCGCGCTGTCGGACCTGTTCCTCGACGATGGCCGGATCGTGTCGCAACGCGGGCGCATCCGCGGCGAGAATATCGTCTACAACGCCGAAACCGTGTTCCGTGGCGACATTGCCGAAGGGATTCCGATCGTGGTCCTGATCGATGCGGGTTCGGCCTCCGCGTCCGAAATCGTGGCCGGGGCCCTGCAGGATCATCGCCGCGCGGTCGTCATGGGCGATCGCAGCTTCGGCAAGGGCAGCGTCCAGTCGCTTCTCCCGCTCGGCAGCGACGCCGCGCTCAAACTGACGACGGCACGCTATTATACCCCCTCGGGACATTCGGTGCAGGAAGGCGGGATCAAGCCGGACATCGCCGTGCCGCAGCTCTCCGATCCCGATCTGGCGCAGCGTTCGCGCTTCATCATGCGCGAATCGGATTTGCGCGGCCATCTGGTGAACGAATTGGGGCTGGAGGATTCCGCGCTCGAAACCGACAAGCGGGACGATCCGCGCTTCAAGCTCACGGCGGAGGAGTTGAAGGAGCAGGGAATCGAGGATTTCCAGCTCCATTACGCCGTCGACACGCTGCGCCGGGCGAGCCCTAACGCCATGGCGAGTGCCCCGCGCAAATCTGCAGCGAAGCGAAATTAAAGCTGTGGCGCCGATCTCGACAGCGCCGGTCCGCCCTGTACCCGGCCGGGTGAAGCTGGCCCAATTGCTGGCGCTGGCGATCCCGGCGCTGTTGCTGGGTGGGGCCTATATTTCCGAATTCGTTTTCGGACTGCATCCGTGCGAAATGTGCTGGTGGCAGCGTTGGCCCCATTTCGCTGCCGTCGGACTGGCGCTCCTGTCGTTTGCAGTGCCGTTGCGAGTGCTTTTTACCGGGCTTGCAGCGCTCGCTATTCTGGTGTCGGGCCTGATCGGCCTGTTCCATGCGGGCGTCGAATATGGCTGGTGGGAAGGCATCACCGGCTGCGCCACCATCGTGGCGAGCGAGGGGACCAGCGCGCTCGATGCGATCATGAACGCGCCGATGATACGCTGCGACGAGGCGCCGTGGGACCTGTTCGGGATCTCGCTCGCCGGATGGAATTTCCTCGTCTCCACCGCGAGTGCGCTCGCGATCCTTTCTCTGCTCGTAAGGAGCCGATCCAATGTCTCGCGATAATTCGAACCCCAAGCCGTTGCGCCCCGAAATCGAACGGATGATCCGCGTCGATCAGGCCGGGGAATTCGGCGCGACGCGCATCTATAAGGGCCAGCTCGCCGTGATGGGCAATCGCGGGCCCCACTCGGCAGAAATCGCCGGAATGGCCGAACAGGAAGAAGGGCATCGCGCGCGTTTCGATGCCATGATGGCCGAACGCGGCGTGCGGCCGACCGCGCTCCAGCCCTTCTGGTCGATCGCAGGCTATGCGCTCGGCGCGGGCACGGCGCTGCTCGGTCCGGAGGCCGCGATGGCCTGCACCGCTGCAGTCGAGGAAGAGATCGACCGGCATTATTCCGAGCAGCTCGATCGCCTTGCGGAGACGGGCGACGAACCGGAATTGAGCGCGATGATCGAGGAATTCCGCGAAGACGAGCGCGAACATCGCGATGCGGCGCTGGCCGCCGGGGCGGAACGCGCGCCCGCCTATCCGGTGCTGTCCGGACTGATCCGCCTGGGTTGCCGCGCGGCGATCAAGATTTCCGAGCGCGTCTGAGGCCGGAACCGCGCCGCCCCTTCGCGCGCTTCATTCACAGTTCACCGCTCCGCGTCTCTACCGGAGCGAACCTGATTTCGGAGACGACTCTCATGATCCGCCGCCTTACCGCATCCCTGCTGGCCGCCACCGCCGCGCTGACCGCGATCCCCGCTGCCGCGCAGGACGAGGCGGGCGACAAGGTCAACATGGTCATCGTCTATGGAGACGATGCCGCGCCGGAGCCTGTCGCCAACGAGATCGTCGTCGTCGCACGCCTTCCCGAAGCGGACCGATTCCGCATTCCTGAAACGCTCCGTTACAGCGACAACCCCGCGAACAAGTCCTGGGCTTCGCGCGTCGAACGGCTCGATATCGTCGGCGATTTCGGGACTCTGTCCTGCTCCGCCGCCGGAGCGGGTTCCGAAACCGGCTGCACCCAGGCGATGATCGAAGCCGCCTATGCCGACCGCGCCAGCGGATCGACCGTGCGCTTTGCACAACTGATCGAAGCCGCGCGCCAGGAACGCCTCGCCACGATCGACGAGGATGCCGCTGCGGAGCAGGAGCGCGTCGAAGCGATCGAGGATGCGTATATGGAGCGTCTGCAGCAGGAACGCGATGCCGAGGTGCCGGAGACGACTGCCGCCGATACCTCACTTCCAACGCTCGACGGCGCCGATCGCGGCCCGCCGGCCACGCCGTCCAAGGATACGCCGTTCGACGATGACAGCGAAACGGCGCAACCGCTCGGGGCTCAGGTTCCGGCGCGCGATCCGCAGTAATGAGCCGGCGATTGCGACCGCGCTGAGATCCGCTCCAGCTTTTAACCTTTGCGCGCTATAGGCACCGGCCATGGCGCGCAAAATCCTCTCGGTCTTCGGCACGCGGCCTGAAGCCATCAAGCTCTTCCCGCTGATCCATGCGTTGGAGCGTGACGATCGCTTCGTCTCGCGAACCTGCATTTCCGCGCAGCATCGCGGCATGCTGGATCAGGTGCTTGCGATTGCGGAGATCGCGCCCGATCACGATCTCGACCTGATGACGCCGGGCCAGACGCTCGACGAATTGACCGCGCGCGCCCTGACCGGGATCGGCCGCGTTCTCGATACGGAAAAGCCCGACTGGGTGGTTGTGCAAGGCGATACCACCACCGTTATGGCAGGCGCGCTTGCAGCCTATTACCGCCAGATTCCGGTCTGCCATGTCGAGGCGGGTCTGCGCTCGGGCGATATCCACCACCCCTGGCCCGAAGAGGTCAATCGCAAGGTCGTCGGCAGTTTCGCCGCCTTGCATTGCGCGCCGACCGAGACGGCGGCGGCGGCGCTTCGGCGTGAGAATGTCGATCCGGAGAGCGTGCGTGTCACCGGCAACACCGTGATCGACGCGCTTCACTGGGTGACGCAGCGTATCGAGCGCGAACCCGATCTCGCCTCGGGCCTCGCAGAGCTGGAGCGGCGCTTCGCTGGCAAGCGGATCATCGGCATGACCAGCCATCGGCGGGAAAATTTCGGCGAAGGGATGCGCGGGATTGCAGACGCGGTGAAGCGGATTGCGGCGCGGCCCGATGTGGCGGTGATCTTCCCGGTCCACCTCAACCCGAATGTGCGCGAAGTCATGAATGCAGAGCTTTCCGGGCTCGACAATGTCGCTCTGATCGAACCGCTCGACTATCCCCATTTCGCGCGGCTGCTCGACATATCCTATCTGATGCTCAGCGACAGCGGCGGCGTTCAGGAAGAAGCGCCTGCGCTCGGCAAGCCCGTGCTCGTCATGCGCGAGACGACCGAGCGGCCCGAGGGTGTCGAAGCGGGCACCGCCCTGCTTGTCGGGACCGATCCCGATCGCATCGTGGCAGAGACGGTTCGTCTGCTCGACGACGAAGCCGCTTACGCCGCGATGGCCCGCGCGCACAATCCGTTCGGCGACGGCAAGTCCGCAGACCGAATCTCCGACCTTCTGGCGGGCTAGACGCGCGTCTCAATCCAGCGCGTGGTAGCGCTTGAACCAGTCTACGAAACGCGGGAAGCCTTCGGCTGCCGATACCGTCGGCTCGAAGCCGAGATCGTCGCGGATCGGATCGATATCGGCGTAGGTCTGCGGAACGTCCCCCGGCTGCATGGGGAGCATTTCAAGCTCTGCCTTGCGCCCGCATGCCTCCTCGATGATAGCGATGACATCCATCAGCTGTTCGGGCCGGTTGTTGCCGATATTATAGAGCGCGTGGGGGGCCGCGCTGCCGCCCGGCTTGATGGCGCCATCGTCTGCGGGAGGTGAATAGAGGCAGGCGAGAACGCCCGAGACGATATCGTCGATAAAAGTGAAGTCGCGCCGCATTTGCCCTTCGTTGAACACCTTGATCGGGCGGCCCGACAGGATCGCATCGGTGAATAGCCACGGCATCATGTCCGGGCGCCCCCATGGACCATAGACTGTAAAGAATCGCAGCCCGGTCAGTGGGATACGGTAGAGATGCGCGTAGGTCTCGCTCATTAGCTCGTCCGCCTTCTTGGTTGCGGCATAGAGCGAATAAGGATGATCGACGCGGTCCTCGACGCTGAAGGGCACCTTGTCGTTGCCGCCATAGACCGAGCTGGAGCTGGCATAGACCATATGCCCGATTTCGCGATGGCGCGCGATTTCGAGGAGGTTCAAATGCCCCACCACATTCGCCTCGACATAGGCACGCGGATTTTCGAGTGAATAGCGCACGCCCGCCTGCGCGCCGAGATGGACGATACGGTCGAATTTCAGCCCATCCAGTTTGCTTTCCAGAGCGGCCGCATCGGCGAAATCGCCTTCGATCGAGGTGAAGGCATCGCCCGCCGCATTCTCGACCCGCGCGATCCGGTCACGCTTAAGCTTCGGGGAATAATAGGCGTTGAACGAGTCGATCCCGATGACGCTTTCTCCGCGCGCGCAGAGCGTTTCGGCAACCGCCGATCCGATGAAACCCGCCGCCCCAGTAACCAGAACCGTCATATTCGCGCCCTTCGAGCCGATCCGGCCTCGCTATGAAAAATCGCTGCGGTTACTGCAATGTTTACCCGCCCCCGGCTAGGGGCAGCACAAACGAGACGGGACTTTCAACAATGCGCGGCGATTCCAAACCGACTGTGTGTGTAATCGGGCTGGGCTATATCGGCCTGCCCACGGCGGCAATCATCGCGCGGGCAGGCTGTCCCGTCCATGGCGTCGACGTGACGCAAAGCGTGGTCGACACGATCAATCGCGGCGAGATTCATATCGAGGAAGTCGATCTCGACGGTCTGGTTCAAGCCGTGGTCCAGCGCGGTATGCTCAAAGCCTCGACCGAGGTGGCGGAGGCTGATGTATTCGTGGTCGCCGTGCCGACACCCTTCGCCAAGGACGGAGCACACACGCCGGATACGAGCTATGTGATGGATGCCACGCGCAAGCTGGCGCGCGTCCTGAAGAAGGGAGATACGGTCATTCTGGAATCGACCTCGCCGGTCGGCACGACAGAAGAGATGGTGGACGCGATCGCGCAGGAGCGGCCCGATCTCGCTTTGCCCGGTCGCTGCGAGGGAACGCCCGATGTTTCGATCGCCTATTGCCCCGAACGTGTCCTGCCCGGCAGGATCCTCGAAGAACTGACGCATAACGACCGTTCGATCGGCGGGATCACGCCGCGGTGCGCGCGCAAGGCGCTCGCTTTCTACAAGCGTTTCGTGAAGGGCGAATGCGTGGTCACCGATGCGCGCAGCGCGGAAATGACAAAGCTGGTCGAAAATGCCTTCCGCGACGTCAACATCGCCTTCGCCAACGAACTCTCGATGATCGCGGACCGGCAGGGGCTCGACGTGTGGGAAGTGATCCGCCTCGCCAATCGCCACCCGCGCGTGAACATCCTTCAGCCGGGGCCGGGCGTGGGCGGCCACTGCATCGCGGTCGATCCATGGTTCATCGTCCACGGAGCTCCCGAAGAAGCCAAGCTGATCCGCCAGGCGCGCGAGACGAACGATGCCAAGATGCACCACGTGCTCGACCGGGCAAGGGCGCTCATCGCCGAGCATTCGAAAGCAAAGATCGGGTGCCTTGGCCTCGCTTTCAAAGCCAATATCGACGATTTCCGCGAAAGCCCGGCGCGCTTCGTGGCTGCGAACCTGGCGCGCGAATACGGCGAGCGCATCCAGATCGTGGAACCCTTTGCCGCCGAATTACCGACGGAATTCGACGGCAGCGGTGCCAGCCTGGTCGATATCGATGACGCTCTGGAAGAGTGCGGCGTGCTGATCGTGCTGGTGGATCACGACGTCTTCAAGGCCATCCCGGCCGAGGAACGCGCAGCGGCCGCCGTTTACGATACGCGAGGGATTTGGCCGAGCTAGCTTAACGGTGGCATGCCGGCTGGACGGGCTACCAGCCTTGTTCAACTCGCCGGGATTTGTGCCGTATTGAGCCCGGATTCCGAGACGTATTCGGGAACTAGGCGGCGCAGGATCGAGAGCGCGGTCTCCCGGTCGCCATCCAGAAAGCACGCGTGCAGCCTGTCGAGCATAGGCATCAGCTCGCTTTCTTCCAGGCTGTATTCGTGCGCATGCATAATCCGCGGATGACGCGTGGGGCGGCTTTCGCTGTCGATCAGCAATTCTTCGTAAAGCTTCTCTCCGGGGCGCAGCCCGATCTCCACGATCTCGATGTCGCCGTCGGGATTGTTCTCGTCTCGCACCGTACGGCCCGACAATTCGATCATGCTGCGCGCCAGATCGTAGATGCGGATCGGTGCACCCATATCGAGCAGGAAGACTTCGCCGCCTTCCGCCATCGCGCCAGCCTGGATGACGAGCTGCGCCGCTTCCGGAATGGTCATGAAGAAGCGGGTTATGTCGCGATGGGTGAGCGTGACAGGCCCCCCGGCACGGATCTGGCGCTCAAATTGCGGCACGACGGAACCGCTCGATCCGAGCACATTGCCAAAGCGCACCATTGCGAAACGTGTCTTGTCCGGGGTTTTGGCAAGCGCCTGAAGGACGAGTTCGCACACTCGCTTGGACGCGCCCATGACGTTGGTGGGGCGTACGGCCTTATCGGTACTGATCAGGACGAAATGCGAGACGCCATTGGCCTTTGCGGCAAGCCCTGCATTGAGCGTGCCATCGATATTGTTGCGAAGTCCGCTGACGACATTGGCTTCCACCAGTGGCACGTGCTTGTAAGCTGCGGCGTGAAATACGGTGTCTGGGCGCCAGCGCGAAAAGAGCCGATCGACCTGGGGGCGGTCGGCCATGTTGATGAGCTGCGGGACGATTTCGGGTCCCGATACCCCATCGAGACCGGAAAACCCGGTCATCTCGCGCTCGATCAGATACAGATTGTGTTCGCTTACTTCGGCGAGGATCAGTCGCTTGGGATGCGCACGGACTATCTGGCGGCACAATTCGCTCCCGATCGAGCCTCCGGCTCCGGTTACGAGGACCGTCTTGTCTCGAATGGTGCGGCTCAGCAGCAAGTCGTTGGGCGCTACCGAGGTCCGTCCAAGCAAGTCTTCGATCCGGATCTCGCGCAGGTCCGAAACCGACACCTTTCCATCGACGAGGTCGGCCACGCTCGGCAACAATTGAACGCTGACGTCCAGCCCGGTGAGCGTCCCGATAATCTCCTTGCGCCGTTCCCGAGAAATGGATGGCATGGCGAGAAAGATTGTGTCGATGGCATGACGTTCGATCAGCGCGGCCAGCCGCTCCGAATGATGGACGGTCAGGCCGTCGAGACGCTGCCGGTCCAAACGAATGTCGTCGTCGGCATAGGCGATCAGAGAGAAGCCCGGATCGTGCCTGATGGAGGAAGCCAATTGCTGTCCGGATGCCCCGGCCCCGTAGATCAGGCACCGCTTGACCTCGATCCCACCATTCGCTCCGAAAAGCTCGACTAATACATATCGCGCCATGATCCGTGAGATCGCGGTCAGGAGAAAAAACAGGATTGGAAACAGGATCGCGATAGTTCGCGGAATTCCGTCGAACTGGAAGAAGGTGAAAATCAGGATCAGTGGGATGGCGAGAATGCCGACCGCATGCGCCAATTGGAGAATGGTGCCGGATCCGGCAAACCGGAAGATGTGGCGATATGCGCCGGTCGCGAAGAAGATGATCGGAAAAAGTAGCAGGGTAACAGCGGTAAAAGTCACCAAAGGCGGCGACCAAGGCATCCATTCGCTAAGCCTTAGCGAAAAGGCGAACCACGCAGAAAGCGCACAGGTCACTGCGTCGGCAGACAAGACGAGCGCACGCTTTTTCCAGCGATCAAGCGCGAGAAGATCTCTGACGGCGGAGGAAAATATCTGCCCCGCGTAAGCTTCAACTTTTGATATATTCGACACGACTGTTTTTACCAAGACCGTTCGACGGGAAAGTCGAAAGCGCTACCTGCATTCTATGAGGCGGTAAATGAACGAAAAACACTCCTAATTCAAACCAATCCAATATCCGGCGCATCTTCCTGCTTCATGCCCACCACATGATAGCCGGCATCGACATGATGCGTTTCGCCCGTCACGCCGGATGACAGGCGCGAAAGCAGGTACAGACCGGCGCCACCGACGTCCTCGATCGTGACATTGCGGCGCAGCGGCGAATTCAGCTCGTTCCATTTCAGGATGTAGCGGAAATCGCCGATGCCGCTTGCCGCGAGGGTCTTGATGGGCCCCGCACTGATCGCGTTGACGCGGATGTTCTTGGGGCCCAAATCGTTGGCGAGATACTGGACGCTCGTTTCCAGCGCAGCCTTGGCGACGCCCATCACGTTGTAATGCGGAATGACCTTTTCCGCACCGTAATAGGTCAGGGTCAGGATCGATCCGCCTTCTGGCATCATGTCGGCCGCGCGTTTGGCCACCGCGACGAGGCTGTAGGCCGAGATGTTCATCGTCATCAGGAAATTGTCGAGGCTGGTGTCGACATATTTGCCGCGCAATTCGTTCTTGTCTGAAAAGCCGATCGCGTGGACGACGAAATCGATCGTCTCCCACCGCTCTTTCAGACTGTCGAAGGCACGGTCCAGCGCATCCATGTCCGACACGTCGCATTCGAAGACGAAATCGCTGCCGAGCTGTGCGGCAAGCGGTTCGACGCGCTTCTTCAGCGCTTCGCCCTGATAGGAAAACGCGATCTCCGCGCCCTGGTCAGCCAATTCCTTGGCAATGCCCCAGGCCAGCGATTTGTCGTTGGCCAGGCCCATGATCAGGCCGCGTTTTCCGGCCATCAATCCGCTCATGCTTCGTCCTTTTCCAATTCGCGCTCCTCCGCCATGTCCCGTTCGAGCGCGGCGCGCCGATCATCGTCGTCATGGCCGAGGGATTTGATCTCTTCCTCGGGCGTTTCCGCCAGCGCGGCGTTCAATTCGGCTCCGATAACCACTCCGAGCCCGACCAGCCAGAAGAAGAATAGCGCCACCATGATTCCGGCAAGGCTTCCATAAGTGAGATCGTATGTGAAGAAGCTGCGCAACACCATCGGCAGCAGGGTCGTCACAGCCACCCACCACAAAGTCGTGAACAGGACGCCGGGCCATTTGGGATAGCGGCGATGGCGATAGCGCGACGGAGTGAGCGTGAAGAAAATGAGATAGAGCGAACCGAACAGGCCGAACGCAGGCACGATGCGCGAGAGGCGCAGCGCCTGGATCAGATCCACCAGTTCGGGGAAATAGGCGTCGATGACTTGCTGGGCCGCGCCGATCACGAATTGCGCGATCAGCGACAGCATCAAGAGCAGAACTGCCCCGAGAATCACGCCGCTCGAAAACAAGCGGTATTTCCAGAATGCATGGGTCAGTTCGGTGCCATAGGCGCGGCGCAATATATCGCGGATCGTCTCGATCAGGCTGCCCACGGTCCACAGGGCGACGAGGGCGCCGAACCACAGAAGCCAACCGCTGCGCGCCTCGATCACGTCGCGCGCCACCGGCTCGATCACGTTTCCGACCACCGGGGGGAGGGCATAGAGCACCGCGTTGATGCTTGCCGCCCGCTCGCTTTCCTCCCCGATCAGGGAAAACAGCGCAGAGCCGAGAATGAAGAAGGGGAAGATCGAGAACATCGCCAGATAGGCGAGGTTGCCTGCATGGATGAAGCCGTCGTTGAAGGTGCCGATCCCGGCACGCTTGGCGACATTCCAGGCGCGCGTGCCGGGCCCGATTGTGTCGACGACGCGTTCCTGCAGGGTTTCGGCATGCTGGCGACGCGCTTCGGGAGAAAGCGACCGGACCTCGCGGTGCTCGGGGGGCGGAAGTTTTCCGGGCGGCAAGTCCTACGCTCCGAGACCGGCCCGTGGGTCGCCAGTATCCTTCCATCCTTCGAGGCGGCTCGCCAGCTCGCCGAGATCCTCGGGCAGCTGGATTTCGAGCGTGACCAACTGATCGCCGCGCGTGCCGGATTTGTTTGTAAAGCCCTTGCCCTTTAGGCGCAGCTTGGTGCCGCCGCTCGTGCCCGGCTTGATCGTCATCATCACCGGGCCATCCACCGTGGGAACGCGGACCTTGCCGCCGTTCACCGCTTCATCGAGCGTGATCGGCAGGTCGAAGCGCACATCGTCGCCTTCGCGGCGGTAGAGCTTGTGGCTCTCGATCTCGATCGTCACCAATCCATCGCCCGCGCCGCCGGGGCCTTGCTGGCCCTTGCCCTTGAGGCGCATCTGCGTGCCGCTTTCGACGCCCTTCGGCAGCTTCAGATCGATTGTCTTGCCATCGGACAGAGTAATCCGCTGCTGCTTCAAGGTCGCGGCATCGACGAAGGGGACGCGCAGGCGATAGGCGATGTCGGCGCCCTTCTGCTGGGGCGGCGCGCGGCGTCCTTGCCCGAACGGATTTCCGCCGCCCATATTCGGATTGCCCCGCTGACGGCCACCGCCGAACAGCCCGTCGAAAATGTCGCCGAGATCGACTTCCTCGCCACCGCCGAAGCCCTGGAAGTCTTCCGCGCGGAAACCGCGCTGGCCGCCGGGATTGAAGCCGCCCCGGCCTCCTCCCATGCCGCCACCACCCATACCCGCAAACGGATTGGCGGGATTGCCGTCGGCATCGATCTCGCCCCGGTCGAAGCGGGCGCGTTTGTCCTTGTCGGACAGGAGATCATAGGCATTGGTGACTTCGGAGAATCGTTCCGCCGCTTTCGGATTGTCCTTGTTGCGGTCTGGATGCAGCTCCTTGGCGAGCTTGCGATAGGCGCTCTTGATCTCCGCTTCGGAGGCGGTGCGCGCGACACCGAGGGTGGAATAGGGATCGGCCATGGTGTGTCAGCTAGGTGGGGCGGGCCCCAAGGGCAAGCGTCCAGAGCTTTTCACAGGCGCAAGCTGCCGCTAGGGCGCCGGGCATCGCAGCAAAAGGATCGAGCGATGGATAGAGATCGCAGTGCCATTCCGCAGACCGATCCCTTCGCCCTGTTCGAAGACTGGTTCGCCGAAGCGCAGGAGAGCGAGCCGAACGATCCCAACGCCATGGCGCTGGCCACCGCGACGCCCGATGGTGCGCCGTCGGTACGCATGGTGCTTTTGAAGGATCGCTCGGAAGACGGCTTCACCTTCTACACCAATGCCGAAAGCCGCAAGGGCCGGGAAATCCGGACCAACATGCAGGCCGCATTGCTGTTCCACTGGAAAAGCCTGCGTCGCCAGATCCGCATCGAAGGCCCGTTGAGCGAAGTGAACGCCGAGGAGGCCGACGCCTATTTCCATTCGCGCGCGCACGATTCGCAGATCGGTTCGGCGGCGAGCGACCAGTCCCGGCCTCTGCCCGATCGCCAGACGTATCTGGACCGGATCGAGGATCTGGCGGAGCGATATCCACAAGGCGATGTGCCGCGCCCCGCACACTGGACCGGTTTTCGTCTGAACCCGCGCCGGATCGAATTCTGGCTCGACCGGCCCAATCGCCTGCACGATCGTCGCGTGTTCGAGCGCGCGGGAGCAGACGCGAGCTGGACCGACACGCTGCTCTATCCGTGAGGCAGAGTACGCCACCCGATCGCGCGCTCCTGACGCGCAGCGCCGCGATCGCCTCGATCACGGTCGCGCTGATCCTGGTGGCGCTCAAGGCGTGGGCGAGCTGGCGGACGGGATCGACCGCGATGCTCGGCAGCCTCGCCGATTCGACTCTCGACCTCCTCGCCAGCGGGATCACGCTGTTCGCGGTCTGGTTCGCCAGCAAGCCCGCCGATCACAATCACCGTTTTGGTCACGGCAAGGCGGAAGCGGTGGCCGCGATGGTTCAGGTTATGCTGATCGCGGTGTCGGCGGCGGGTATCGCGCTGAGAGCGGGCGAACATCTGCTCGGAGGACAGGAGGTCGAGGCGGCGGGGGAAGGCATCGCGGTTTCGGTCATCGCGATTCTGGCGACGTTCGGACTGCTCGCCTGGCAACGTTACGTGATCTCGCGCACCCGGTCTGTCGCGATCCGCGCCGATTTCGCGCATTACCAGTCGGACCTGCTGCTGAACCTCGCCGTGATCGCAGCGTTGGTGCTCGACGATCTTCTGGGCCTCAACGGCGCGGACCCGATATTCGGCCTGCTGATCGCGGTCTGGCTGGTGCGCAGCGCGTGGCGCGCGGGCAGCGAGGCGATTGAGCATCTGATGGACGCCGAATGGCCCGAGGACAAACGCCGCCGCCTGGTCGAGGTGGTCGCGCGCCATGACGGGTTCTCGCGCCTCCACGATCTCAGAACGCGCACTGCGGGCGATATCGACATCGCGCAATTCCATATCGAGATGGACCCGGACCTGACCGTGCGCGAGGCGCACGACATGCTGGAGCGCGTCGAGAACGATCTGGAACAGACGTTTCCCGGCCTCGAACTGTTCATTCATATCGATCCGCGCGGCCAGATCGATGCGCCGGGCAACACGCTCGTCGAAGCCAATGAATTCGAGAAACTGGAGAAGCGCCCATGATCCGCCTGCCCTATTGGCATGTCGATGCCTTTGCCGACCGCCCGTTCGCCGGCAATCAGGCGGCGGTAATGCCGCTCGACCAATGGCTCGACGACGCGACCCTGCTGGCGATCGCGGAAGAGAACAATTTCGCCGAGACCGCCTTCCTCGTGAAGGACGAGACGGGGGAAGCGGACTGGGAACTGCGCTGGTTCACGCCCACCATGGAGATCCGCCTGTGCGGTCACGCCACGCTGGCGAGCGGCCATGTGCTGCTGGCACGCGACGGCGGCGAAAGAATCACGTTTCGCACCCGCAAAGCGGGCGTGCTGGAGGTGGCGCGCAGCGATTCGGGCTATGAACTCGGCCTGCCCCTGATCGAATCCAGTCCCGGCGAATGGCCCGAAGCAGTGGGCCTGTTGGGATCGAAGCCTCGGCAAATATCGCTGAATCCCGAAGGATATGGCGTATACCTGTTCGAAAGCGAGGAACAGGTCCGTGCCCTCGATCCCGATCTGCGCGGGCTTGGAAGCCTGGGCGACGATCAGTTCATCTGCACTGCACCGGGCGAGCGGACCGATGTCGTCAGCCGGGTGTTCGTGCCTGGCGGCGGTGTTGATGAAGACAGCTTCACCGGGTCCGCCCATGCTTGCCTGACGCATTTCTGGACCGAGCGGCTGCGACGCGACAGCTTCACCGCGCACCAGGCTTCAAGACGCGGAGGCGATGCGACATGCCGACGCGAAGGCGACCGCGCCATTCTGGGCGGCCAGTGCGTGACGGTGGTGGAGGGGGGCTTCCTGCTACCCTGACGGGAAACGCTCAGCTTTCCGGATACAGCTCGATCACATCGGCGGCCTGTTGCAGCATCGCTTCGCGTTGGGGTGCGTCGGAATGGCCCAGCCGCACCATCGTCACCTTCTTGCTCGGCGAGATCAGGACATATTGGCCCATATGGCCGATCATCGCGAACAGCGAATGCGGCGCGCGGTCGGGGAAGAGCGGGTGTTCGGCCCCGGTCATGCCTTTCACCGGGCGATTGAGCCAGGTCTGGAAACCGTATTGAGGACTCTCCGGACTGGGCGTCACCATCTTTTCCACCCAGGCGCGCGGGACCAGCTGGGTGCCGCGATAGGAGCCCTTGTTGCGCAGGAAATCGCCGAACCGGGCATAATCGCGCGCGGTCGCATGCATCAGGCTTCCACCGATCAGCGTGCCCGCTGCGTCGAATTCGGGCACGATGGATGTCATCGCCAGCGGTTCGAACAGCCGCGCCTGGAGATAGGTCGCCACTGCCCGGCGGCGGATATCGGGATCCTCGCTATCGGTCAGCGCCCGCGCCGCAATATCGGCGAGGATGACGGTGGTGTTGCTCGAATACTCGAACTTGCTGCCCGGCTCGGCCTCGAGCGGCTGTTCCTCCGCCCAGCCGGCCATATCGTCGCGCCCGTCGAGGAAGAGCATCCGGACTTCGCTCGATTCGTTCGGAACCGGGCCCGCCTCGGTATGATCAAGGCCCGAACGCATCTGGAGCAAGTGCCGCAGCGTGATCTCGCTGCGCGGATCGCCGGGGCGCTGCCAGCCGGGAACGGGGGCGGGCTCGTCCAGTCGCAACCGCCCGTCCGCCACCAGCATCCCGATCATCACCGCCGTGATGGTCTTCGCCATCGACCAGCTGACGAAGCGCGTGTCCGCGTCGTAACCCGGCGCATAGCGTTCGGCCGCGATTTCGCCGCCATGCATCAGGACGACGGCGCGCGTTTCCCCCAACCCCTCCATCGTGAACAGATCGTCCACCTGCCGGGCAAGCTGACGAGTCGGCGCGCCGGGATTTTCCTTGATCGCGCCAAGCGCTTCCTCGCTCAACGGCGGCTCGCCCACCGGCTCCGCATGGCCGCACCCGGTCAGGCCGAAGGCGAGGGTTGTGGCAAGGGCGAGGGAGGCGATAAGGGGCTTGGGCCGCACGAACATGCGGCGTCACTCGCACGGAGATTTCCCGCTTGGCAACGCCTAAATCCCGCATGACGCAGAAGCGCCGCGCCTGGCCGTGGATCGCTCTGGCAGCGCTCGTGCTGCTGGCGCTGGGGTGGTGGTATGTGCGCGACAGTTTCAGCGGCAATGCCGAAGCCGGCACCGCCTATGCCGCGCGCGTCGCCTGCTCGTGCCGCCAGGTCGCAGGCCGCAGCCTTGAGGATTGCGAGAAGGACAAGCTCGATGGGATGGAGATGATCTCGCTGAGCGAGGACGAAGAGGCGCGCAGCGTCACGGCCAGCGTCCCCCTGATGGCCAGCGCGACCGCACGATATAAGGAAGGCTATGGCTGCGTGCTGGACCCCTGGGAGGACTGAGGCGGTTCGAGGCGGCAGTCGGACAGATTCGGCGGCGGAGGTATTGGCGGCATCGGAGGGGGCAGAGGCGTTCGGGCGTTCTTTGTTCCCGGCAGGCACGCTTTGCGGCTTCATTCAGTTCCGCGGTTAAGCCGCTTTCCCTTCGATATTGCTCGATTTGCGCTCGATCTTCCGCCGAACAGATCGGCCTGCGCTTTATCGTCTGTAAGCGGCGCATCGTGGCGACTCCGCATGATCGAGCGATCTCAGGCGGGGCCTGAACGGGCCGATCCCTGGAGCAGCCGACGCCGAGATATACGCCTTCCGGTTCGCCGACCCTCATTTCGTACTCCTCGCCACCATTGCGCATCCCCACGGCAAGATAGCCTGCGCGATCGCGGTGGACGCTGGGGATGCCGAGGACCAAAGGGCCGGGCCGATCGGATCTTGCGTCCTGAAAGCGCAGGCAGCCGTCGATCAGCACGATACGGCCGGAATAGGATGGCGGTCCTTCGAGGGTACAGACCGTAATCCGCTTTTCGGGGACATTCTCCCACCGCTCCCGAGGTACGCCGCGCAAGAAGCGCGCGACGTCGGGAGCGATGGTATCGCCTGAGGTCTGTCCGATCATGCTGCCGGGAGGGGCACGTTCCGCCAAGACTCTCGGTGCGTCGGTGACGGTGCCGAATCCCGAAGGCTCCAGGCGCATCCCGACTGTCGGGGGCGCATCCGCCGTCACGCCCGGCACAAGCATTTCCACAACCAAACGCGGCGGCGGGCCGAACTCGCCGTACCACCAGCGATTGGGGACGAAATAGAGGACGAAGGGTATCGCGATGAAAGCTGCTAGCAGGATCAGCGCAAGCGGCGGCATGGGTTTGCCGCGCGGCGCGCCGCGTCGGCTCATGCAGGCTCGGTCGAATCGATCCAGCCGCCGCCGACTACGCGCTCACCGTGATAGAGGACGGCGGCCTGGCCCGGTGCAACGCCGTATTCTGGATTGGCGAAGCGGATCGTGACCGCCGCGTCGTCGCCCAGCGGGCCTTCGAGCATTACCGGAACCGGCTTGGCGAGACTGCGGACCTTGGCGGTCAAGTGCTCCGTCGGCAGCGGGCCGATGCGATTCGTCTCGACGATCCGCGCGGACCCAACCGCGAGCAGGCGTTTGGGGCCTACGCGGACCTCGCGCCGCTCCGCATCGATACCGACCACGTAGAGCGGTTCGGGCTGGCCGCCGATCTCCAGGCCCCGGCGCTGGCCGACCGTGTAATGGACGACGCCCCTGTGCTCGCCCAGCGTCTCGCCGGTTTCCGCATGGACGATCGCGCCCGCCACGCCGCCTTCGGGGCGCATCTTCTTGACGATCTTGGCATAATCGCCGTCGGGCACGAAGCAGATATCCTGACTGTCGGGCTTGGCCGCGTTGCGCAGGCCTGCCGCCTCGGCCAGTTCACGCACCTCGCTTTTGGGCAGGCCGCCGAGCGGGAAGCGCAGATAGGCGAGCTGATCCTCGGTCGTCGCATAGAGGAAATAGGACTGGTCGCGCGCCGGATCGTGTGCGCGGTGCAATTCCGGTCCGGCCTCGCTATCCACGCGGCGCACGTAATGGCCGGTGGCGAGGCAATCCGCCCCCAGCTCGCGCGCCATCGCGAACAGATCGGTGAATTTCGGGCCTATATTGCAGCGGATGCAGGGCACCGGCGTGCGCCCGGCGAGATATTCGTCGGCAAAGGTTTCGACCACATCCTCGCGGAAGGCGCTTTCATGGTCGTGGACGTAATGGGCGATGCCGAGTCGGTCGGCTACGGCGCGCGCATCGGCGATATCGTCGCCCGCGCAGCATGCGCCCTTGCGACCCGTCGCCGCGCCGTAATCGTAAAGCTGCAAGGTGATGCCGATCACGCGTGCACCGCTCGCGGCGGCCAGCGCAGCGACGACCGAACTGTCGACTCCGCCCGACATGGCGACCACGATCGTGCAGTCCGCGGGCGCGCGGGGAAGATCGAACAGGGCGGCTGCGCGCTCAGGCGCGAGGGCTGGGGAAGGGAAGGAAACCGGGGCGTTCATGATCCGGCGGCCCTTACACGTCGCAGCCGGTTTGCGAAACCGCCCGCACGCCAAATCGCGGCACCGAGAAAGGTTTCACGGATCGTTTACCACGCGGCCCTATAGACTGAGGCCATGTTCGAGGGGCACATCAAACCATCCGGGCTGGACGAAGCCCAGGAATCGTCGGTTCTCCGCCATCTGCGCTGGACCGATCTGGTCGCGCGGCTGGAAGCGACTCGCGAGCTGCGACGCGAATTGTCGCGACCCCGCCCCGCAAACTTTACCGCGTTCAGCGTCCATCTCGGTGAAGCGCCGTGCGGTGAGCCAGCGGCGGGCGAGACCGGGCGAAAGGATCGTGACGACAAACGGGGCGTTAACCACGATGTTTTAAGCCGTGGCAAATTCAGCAGGCGTAGACCGGTTGCAGTCGCAAACGACGCGGCGCTTGGCGATAGAGACGATACATGATGCAGAACCAGGATATCCGCCCCGCACAGGTAATCGGCCCGCTCGGCGAGCCGCTTTCGCTGGCGGATCTTCCCTCGCCCAAGACCAAGCGCTGGGTGGTAAGGCGAAAGGCCGAAGTGGTTGCGGCGGTCAATGGCGGCCTGCTGACGATCGACGAAGTGCTCGAACGCTATGACCTCACGCTGGAAGAATTCGCCTCCTGGCAGCGCGCCGTCGATCGTTCGGGAATGCAGGGCCTCAGAGTAACCCGGATCCAGCACTATCGCGATCTCTACGAACGCCAATTGAAATACTGACCGAAAACCGCCGTTTCGCGGTCCGAGAGGTTTCCGGAGCGAGAGCTCGGGGAACCTTTCGTCGTTTCGAAGCCTGTTCAAGCATGACTTCCGCGCTCCCCCGCGGATCACCGCATGATCGAGACGCACATTGTGGTGCGATCCGGCGGCGGATTTGAACAGGAGGATTGTTATGGGTTGGATTATCGCTCTTATCGTCGGCGGCGTCGCTGGCTGGCTCGCGAGCATGGTGATGAACCGCGATGCTTCGATGGGTATCTTCTGGAATATCGTCGTCGGCTGCATCGGCTCGGTCATCGGCAACGCGATCGCGGGTCCGCTTCTGGGTGTGGGCGGCAGCGTTCAGGAATTCTCGCTGACCGGCCTCATCATCGCCATTGTCGGCGCGATCGTGCTGCTTGCGATCGTCAATCTGATCCAGCGCGGTCGCGTGCGCTAATCGCACCCGCGCCATACGGCTCATGAAAGGGCGGCGGTCTTCGCGGACCGCCGCCCTTTTTCGCGTGCCAGTCGCGTATCGGGCGTTTGTCGTTGGCAGGAAGGAATGGCCCCCCTGTCGAGCATCGCATTGCCCTATCTTCGCGCGAGGAGTACGGCATTGTGCACTAACGCAGCGGCATGCCCGGCTCCCGAAGCCACGGCGATGGCTTGCGGTGGCTGACTTATCCGTATAACACACCCGCCATTGAAGCGAGGCTGGACGAGCGATCCGATGAATTACGAAACCACCGTCAAGGGCTCCGACAGCCGACCGTATGCGACCGCCCAGGCCGGCGAAGCCGATGCGATGGATGTGGACGATACGGCGGAAAGCCGGAGCAGCCGTCGCCGCCTGATCATCGTCCTTCTCATCGTGGCCGTCGCCATTGCGGGCTTTTTCGCCTGGCGCAGCTTCGGTGCGGACAGCGCGCCCCCGTCGGATCCCAATTCGCAATTGCCGACCGTCACTGTCATCGCCCCCGGCCAGACTACCGTTGAAGGGACGATTACCGCCACAGGCACGCTCGCCGCGCGGCGCGAAACGCCGGTCGGCGTGGTTGGCGAAGGGGGTCGGGTGGTTTCGGTCGCGGTCGAAGCGGGCGACTGGGTACGCCAGGGCCAGGTCCTCGCAACCATCGACCGTTCGGTGCAGAATCAGCAGGTCCGCAGCGGCCGCGCGCAGATCGAGGTCGCACGATCCGAAGCCAATCTGGCCCAGGCCAATCTCGACCGCGCGCTTCAGCTGGTGGAGCGCGGCTTCGTCTCGAAAGCGGATGTCGATCGGCTGACTGCGACGCGCGATAGTGCGGTCGCGCGGCTCCGCGTGGCCGAAGCGCAGGTCGGCGAATTGCAGGCGCGCAACGACCGGTTGAACATCGTCGCGCCCGCAGCGGGCCTGGTGCTGGACCGCAATGTCGAACCCGGCGCCGTGGTCGGCGCGGGATCGGGCGCCCTGTTCGTGCTGGCGCGCGGCGGCGAGATGGAAATGCTGGCTTCCGTCGGCGAAACCCAGCTTGCGAGCATCGGTGTCGGTGCACCCGCGACTGTGACACCTACAGGATCGGACCGCTCCTTCACCGGGCGGGTCTGGCAGGTTTCGCCCGTGATCGACCCCCAGAACCGTCAGGGCACGGTTCGCATCGCCCTTTCCTATGCCGAGGGCCTTCGCCCCGGCGGCTTCGCCACCGCCGAATTGCAGAGCGGCACGGTGGTCGCGCCGGTCCTCCCCGAAAGCGCGGTCCTGTCCGACGACGAAGGCCCGTATGTCTATGTCGTCGATTCCGACGATACCGCGCAGATTCGCCGGGTGGAAACCGGCATGGTCACGCCGCAGGGAATCGTCATCGATAGCGGCCTGACGGGGCGCGAGCGCATCGTGCTGCGCGCCGGCGGCTTCCTGACCGAGGGCGAGACCGTTCGCCCGCAGCTGGCGCGCTGATGCCCGGCAAGACCGAGCCCGATCGAGTAACGTTATGAACTTTCGCAACATCTCCGCCTGGTCGATCCGCAATCCCGTGATCCCGCTGGTGGCGTTCACCGCGCTGCTGCTCGCAGGCATCCTCAGCTTCGCGCAGATGGACGTCGTGAATAATCCCGACGTCGAATTTCCCGCGGTCAGCGTCTCGATCTCGCAGCCGGGCGCCGCGCCGACGGAAATCGAAAACCAGATCACCCAGCGCGTCGAATCGGCGATCCGCTCGATCAACGGAGTCAAATCGCTCAATTCCACGGCGAGCGAGGGCAATTCCAACACTTTCGTCGAATTCGAAATCGGGACCGATCCCAATGACGCGGCGGTCGAGGTCGCGAATGCGATCGACACGATCCGCGGCAGCCTGCCGGACGGCATTCTGGAACCGCGCGTCACCAAGCAGGAAATTTCCGGCGGCTTCCTGGCGATCTATGCCGTCGAAGCCGACGATATGACGATCGAGCAGTTGAGCTGGTTCATCGACGACACGATCGCCAAGCGCCTGCTCTCGGTCGAGGGCATGGCGGAGGTCAATCGCTTCGCAGGCGTTGATCGCGAGATCGAGGTGATTCTCGATCTGCCGCGGATGCAGGCCTACGGAATCACAGCGAGCCAGATCAATCAGGTCCTGCGCCAGACCAATATCGATGCGGCGGGCGGCGCCACCGAGGTCGGAGGCACGCGCCAGTCGGTTCGCGTGCTCGGCAGCACCGAAACAGCCTATGAACTGAGCCAGCGCCAGATTCAGCTCGGCAACGGCACGTCGGTGCGTCTGGCCGATGTCGCCACCGTGCGCGACGGGTATTCGGAGCGGACCTCGATCAGCAAGGTGCGCGATCGCGAGGTCGTCAATTTCGGCATGAGCCGCGCCAAGGGCGCCTCCGACGTCACCGTCTTCGCCGCCGCAGAAGAGGAAATCGCCGCGATCGAAGCGGAAAATCCCGGCATCCGCTTCATCCCGCTGTTCAACACGGTCGAATACACCGAAGAACAATATACCAGCTCGATGCGGGCGATGATCGAAGGCGCGATCCTGGCCGTGGTCGTCGTGTTCTTCTTCCTGCGCGACTGGCGGGCGACGGCGATTTCCGCCGTGGCGATCCCGCTGTCCGCGATCCCGACCTTCTGGTTCATGGATCTCCTCGGATTCAATCTGAACACGCTTTCCTTGCTCGCCCTGGGCCTGGTGGCGGGCGTTCTGGTCGACGATGCCATTGTCGAGATCGAGAACATCGTACGCCACATGCGCATGGGCAAGAGCGCCTATCAGGCCAGTATCGACGCCGCGGACGAAATCGGCCTGCCCGTGGTGGCGACCAGCTTCTGCATCGTCGCGGTGTTCCTCCCCGTCGGCCTGATGCCGGGTATTCCAGGCCAGTTCTTCAAGAATTTCGGCATCACCGTCGTCATCGCGGTGCTGATGTCGCTCGCGGTCGCGCGTATGATCACGCCGATGCTTGCGGCCTATTTCCTGAAAGCGCACGGCCATGCCGAACATGGCGAGGGCGCGATGATGGACCGCTATATGCGCGTGCTCAACTGGTCGCTCGACCATGACAAGGCCAAGCGGATGCGGGCAACCTATGCCGATGTCGCCGCGCAGCCTGCCTATTACGCGCTGTCGATCGTCGCCGCGCTGGCAGCGGCCTGGTTCGTGATCACGACCTTCTTCATGGCGGACGGCGGGGACATGGTGCTGAACTTCATGTTCGGCATGCTGTCGCTGCTGATCGCCGTGCCGCTGGCGTTCTTCGTGGGATTATTGGCGACGGCGCTAATCGGGTCCGTATTGGGATCGCTCAGCAGCGCCAGCACCGGTTTTCTCGCCTGGTCGAAATTCATGATGCGCCGCCTCTGGGCGCGGCTGCACGATCACCGTGTGTGGATGCTGGGCGTGGGCTTCGTAGCGCTTTTGCTGACCGGGCTCTTGTTCGTCATAACGCCATCGCAATTCCAGCCGCTGACCGATAGCGACAACAGCCGGATCGAAATCGAGATGGTGCCCGGCACCACGCTGGAGACGACCGAGCGCGTGGCCGATCGGGTCGCAAAACTGCTTTACGAACAGCCCGAGGTAGAGATCGCGCTGGAACGCGTGCGCGAAGGCCAGGCGACGATTTACATCACGCTGAAGGAAGATCGCGAGAAGAAGTCGGTCGAATTCGAACGCGATCTCGCGCCGACCTTGGCACAGATCCCAGATGCGCGCGTCCGCTTTGCCTCGCAATCGGGCGGTTTCGGCAGCGGGCGCGACATAACGGTGATGCTGGCGGGCTCCGATCCCGAACTGCTCGAACAAACGGCGGCGACGCTGGTCGAGCAGATGAAGGGGATCGACCTCCTAGTCGCGCCGCGTATCAATGCCGATATCAACCGGCCCGAACTGATCATCGAGCCGCGCCCCGATCTCGCCGCCGAGCTGGGCGTTACGACTGCCGCGATCAGCCAGACGATCCGCATCGCGACGCTGGGCGAGATCGAGCAGAACGCGGCGCGCTTCTCGCTGTCCGATCGCCAGATTCCGATCCGCGTCAAACTGCCCGAACAGTCGCGCGAATCGCTGACCACGATCGAGAATCTGCCCGTCCAGACCCGCAATGGCGGCAGCGTGCCGCTGGCGCGCGTGGCGGATATCAGCTTCGGTTCGGGGCCGACGACGATCCAGCGCTACAACCAGAATCGCCGCGTGCTGGTGGGGGCCGATCTCGGCCAGGGCGTGATCAAGGGCGATGCGCAGAAACTGATCGACGAATTGCCGATCCTTCAGGATCTGCCCCAAGGCGTGATCCGCGACGTGGTGGGCGAGGACCAGTGGCAGCAAGAGATGATCAGCAGCCTCATCGTCGCCATCGTGGCCGGGTTCTTCCTCGTCTTCGCGGTGCTGGTCCTGCTCTACAAGCGCGTGATGAGCCCGCTGGTCAATATGACCTCGCTCTTGCTGGCACCGCTGGGCGGCATCTTCCTCGTCTGGATTACCGGCCAGCCGCAATCCATGCCGGTCTATATCGGCACGCTGCTCTTGCTCGGGATCGTGTCCAAGAACTCGATCCTGCTGATCGATTTCGCCATCGAAGCGATGGCTGCGGGACAGCGCAAGTTCGAAGCGATCATGGATGCGGGCCATAAGCGTGCCCAGCCGATCGTGATGACTACCGTCGCCATGACGGCGGGCATGGTTCCGGTTTCGCTGTCGGGCTATATCGGCTCTGGCGACGGAGCATCGCGCGCGCCGATGGGCACGATGGTGATCGGAGGGCTGATTATGTCGACGCTCCTGACGCTGCTGATCGTGCCCGCAGGCTTCAGCCTCGCTGACGGAATCGAGCGCCGGCTCGGCCCGTGGATGCGCAATCGCTTCCTGACCTATCGTCCCGGTGACGATCAGCGAGACGGCGGAACCGAGGCGGAGACTGCTCCTGCCGAGTGACCCCAATGGCGGGCGAACGGGGCCTTCAGGCCTGCGACGCGTGGTGCGCGGCGAGATCGTGACGCAAGACCGCGCGCGCAGGATGCGCTGGACCGCGACTGGGCTGCTTATCCTGATGGCGTTCGTGTTCGTGCTGTCGGGCCGTTATCTCGATGCGCATCCCGCCTGGGGCTTCGTCCATGCCTTTTCGGAAGCGGCGATGGTGGGCGGCCTTGCAGACTGGTTCGCCGTGACGGCCCTGTTCCGCCATCCGCTCGGCCTGCCGATACCGCACACTGCCATCATTCCCGAAAACAAGGATCGCATCGCCGATACGATGGCGGGCTTCCTGCGCGAAAACTTCCTTACTGCGCAGGTCGTGGCGCGCCGCATGGGCGCGATGAATCTGGCGGGCGCAGTGGGCAGCTATCTGTCCGATCCGACGTCGAGCCGCGATTCGCGCATCCGGGCGGGCGCGAGCGAACTCTTCGTGGAAGTGCTCGAATCGCTCGATCCCGAACGCCTGGGCACGCAGGTGCGTGCTGGCCTCGCCGCCCAGCTTGAGAAGCTCGACATCGCGCCGCTGATCGGCGGCATGCTCGACGCCATGATCGCCGATGGACGCCACAAGCTCGTGATCGACAAGATCATTCGCTGGGCGGGTCTGGTCCTCGAAGACAATGAGGAATTGGTGCGCGACATGGTGTCGAAACGCGCCAACGCAGTGCTGCGCTTCACCGGTCTCGACGAAAGACTGGCGACCTCGGTGATCGACGGCCTCTACAAGCTTCTGGCCGAAGTGCTGGTCGATCCCGATCATCCGCTGCGCGACAAGATCGAGGAAGGCCTGCAGGATCTGGCCCACGGCCTGCGCCACGATCCCGAAATGCAGGCACGAGTCGAGCGGATGAAAACCGAGCTCATCAACAATCCGGCAGTGGGCGAATGGTGGCAGGGTGTGTGGGAGCGGGTGCGGGCCCGCCTGATCGACAGCATCCGTTCTTCGGGCGGCAGCGGCGGCTATATCGGGCAGACTCTGGGCGAGCTGGGCGCCGCCCTACGCGACGATCCGCGTTTGCAGCAGCAGATCAATCGCTTCGCCCGCAGGACGGCGGTGGGCATCGCCACGCGCTATGGCGATCAGATCGTCCAGCTGGTGTCGGAAACCGTGCGCCGCTGGGACGCGCGCACTTTGACCGATCGCGTAGAAGGCGCCGTCGGCCGCGACCTTCAGTTCATCCGCATCAACGGCACGCTGGTCGGCGGGCTGGTGGGCGTGACGATCCATCTGGTGAGCGGGCTGTTCTGACCGATTTTGGCCGTCTGTCTCAGCCTGGCCACGTATACATCGGCCCCGAACGCATCGTGTAGCGCAGCCGGGTCGTGTAGAACGACGCCATGGGCTGCCCTTCCTCGTCGATCGCCGGTTCGAAGATCGCGCGCTGCCGTATGTCCGTGCAGGCCGCGTCGCCGAAGCTTTGGGCCACCGTCATGTTGGTGACCACGCAATTCGTGACCGCGCCATTTGCATCCACCATGACCCGCAGATGCAGATCGGCCTGTTCCCCGTTGCGAAGCGCCCGATCCGGATACTGGTCGATCAGGATGCGCTCGATCAGCGGCAGGTTCGTGAGGCGCGGGCCGACCGCCCGTTTCGCATGCCGATCGAGATCGACACCCCAGGAGGTGACGAGATCGTTCATGCACGCATTCATCGACCGGAAAAGCGGAGCGAGCGCGCCGGTCTCAAGCGCGATTGTGCCAATGCGGGGCGCGTCGATTTCGAGCGAGGTGAGGCCGTCCACCCGCTCGGGATCGAGGCTCGGGAGCCCGAGCTTGCGTGCGCGATCTTCCACTGCGGGCTGGGGGCGGTCGGTCCGTTCCTCCGCGATTTCGCCATCGCTGGTCAGCGCGGTGCCATACCCGTCCAGAGACATCCCACGGACCGAAACCTGCGTCCATTCCCCCGTCGAGCCGTAGCGCCACGAGGCTTCGGAATTCTTCCGCAAGTTCTTCAACGGTTTGCCGGCGACGATCCAGCGCAGCTGCGAATCGGGTGCATATTGTTCGAAGAACAGCACCGTCCGCTCATCGCCTTCGCCGAAGAAGCGCCCGATGCGGCACCGTTCCTTCTCGTATTCGAGCACCCACTTGCTCGACGGGGCGAGCGACAAACTTTCCTGCGCCGAAGCGGGCGTGCCGACAAGAGGAGCGACGCAGAGCAGCGTCAGGAAGCATGACCGCATGACATGAGCTTTCGTTTTACGTTGCATCGCCCTCAGCCCGGCATGCGATAGAGGATTCGCGTGACATAATAGCTGGGCACGGCCGTCCCGGTGGCATCGGTGGCGGGGGCGAACCGCGCGCTTCGGCTGAAGATTGTACAGGGATGGCGGCTCATGTCGAAATTGTCCGCTATGGTCTGATTGATCAGGGCGCATTTTTCGACGCTGCCATTCTCGCCAACGGTAAGGCGGAGATGGAAATCGGCTTGCGCACCGCTACTAAGCGCTTTCAATGGATAGCTGCGCAGGATCTGATCGACGACGTTTTTCGGGTTGAGGAAATTGGGAGGGCGAACGACCTCGCGCTGACGATCCACGTCGAAGCCCCAATGTTCGACCAGATTGGCCATGCAGAGGTTCAACGCTTCGAGCGGTTTCTTCATGTCGCCCAGATTCAGACGAATATCGTCGGGCGAACTGCGGCCGATATCGAGATAGGTGATGCCCTCCGCCTCATCGGCGTACAGGTGCGGCAGTCCGCGCGGATCGGCATCGTAGTCGCGGTCATCCTCCTCGCGCTCGTCTTTTGCGCCCTCCTGGAGCACGACCGATGAAACGGACCGAACTACGGTGCCGAAATCGCCGAAAGTCGATGGCAGGAAGTCGAAGGCTTCGGCATCGCCGCCAGGCCCGAAGGCGAAGGACGCCGAACGCCGCGATCTGTAGCTTTTGACCGCGTCGCCCGCCACCAGCCAGGAGACCTTCGTTGAGGGATCCCACTGTTCTAGCAAGAACAGCGTCTTCTTTTCTTCGGTCCCGAAAGCGCGCGCCAACCGGCAGTTGTTCTCTGCCATGTCCAATTGCCATGGACCCGCCGGATCGATGACTGTCGGCCCCCGATCGTCCTGCGCTGCGAAAGCGGGGGCTTCAGGCGCCGCCAGCCCGGCAAGCGCAGCGCACGCAAGAATAGCTCGAATCGTCATATTGCAACCCCCCGGTGTCTCGGCGCAAGGTGCCTTGCTACGGCAGTGATTTGCAACGACAAATCGAGCCGGATCGGGCCGAGATACGAAGAAGGCCGCCGGATCGCTCCGGCGGCCTTCCGGGTTGTTTAGTCTGGAAAGACTTCAGAGCTTTTCGGTGAGCTCCGGCAGGACTTTGTACAGATCGCCGACAAGGCCGATATCCGCGACCTGGAAGATCGGGGCGTCTTCGTCCTTGTTGATGGCGATGATGGTCTTGGAATCCTTCATGCCCGCCAGATGCTGGATCGCGCCGGAGATACCGATCGCGATATAGACTTCCGGGGCCACGATCTTGCCGGTCTGGCCGACCTGGTAATCGTTCGGCACGTATCCGGCATCCACCGCTGCACGGCTGGCGCCCACGCCCGCGCCGAGCTTGTCGGCGAGCGGCATGATGTATTCCTCGAACGTTTCCGCATCCTTCAAGGCGCGGCCGCCCGAAACGATCACCTTCGCGCTGGTCAGTTCGGGACGCTCGCTCTCGGCGATTTCCTGGCTGACGAAGCTCGACAGGCCATCGCCGGTCGGGCCGGAGACGTCTTCGATTTCAGCCGAGCCGCTCTCGGCGTCGGCCTTTTCGAAGGCAGTGCCGCGCACGGTGACGACAAGTTTCTCGTCGCTGGATTCGACCGTCGCGATAGCGTTGCCGGCGTAGATCGGGCGCGTGAAGGTCTTGTCGCCTTCCACCGAGAGAATGTCCGAGATCTGCATCACGTCGAGCAGGGCGGCAACGCGCGGAGCGATGTTTTTGCCCGTGGTGGTGGCAGGCGCAACGAACGCGTCATGGTGGCCCATGAGATCGACGATCAGCGGCGCGACGTTTTCGGGAAGGCCGTGCTCGTACGCCGCATCGTCGGCGACATGGACCTTGCCCACGCCCGCGATCTTCGCGGCTTGCTCTGCCACGGCGCGGCAATCCGCGCCTGCGACCAACAGGTGGACTTCGCCCAGCTTGCTCGCGGCGGTAACGGCTGCGAGCGTGGCGTCGGCCATGCTGGAATTGTCGTGTTCGACCCAAACGAGGGTTTTCATAATCCTATTCCTTCTCGTTTCGCGGGGTTCAGACGAGGTCCATAGCCTTGATCTTGGCGACGAGCGCATCGACATCCTCGACCTTCTCGCCCGCTTGGCGGACGGGCGGTTCGGAGACGTTGGTCGTCTTGAGGCGCGGTGCGATATCGACGCCGTAATCGGACGGGCTCTTGGTATCGAGCGGCTTCTTCTTCGCCTTCATGATATTGGGCAGCGAAGCGTAGCGCGGCTCGTTGAGGCGCAGGTCGGTGGTGACGATCGCGGGGAGCGACAGCTTGACCGTTTCGAGGCCGCCATCGATTTCGCGCTTCACCGTGACGCTGTCGCCTTCGACCTCGACGGTGTTGGCAAAGGTGCCCTGGGGACGACCCATCAGCGCGGCGAGCATCTGACCAGTCTGGTTCGAATCGTCGTCGATCGCCTGCTTGCCGAGCATGACGAGACCGGGCTGTTCTTCTTCGGCGATGGCCTTGAGGATCTTGGCAACGGCGAGCGGTTCGACTTCGTCGTCCGTCTCGACCAGGATCGCGCGGTCCGCACCCATTGCAAGGGCGGTGCGCAGCGTTTCCTGCGCCTTTGCCGGGCCGATGCTGACAGCGACGATTTCTTCCGCTTTGCCCGCTTCCTTGATGCGGATGGCTTCTTCCACCGCGATTTCGTCGAACGGGTTCATGCTCATCTTGACGTTGGCGAGGTCGACGCCCGACCCGTCCGCCTTGACGCGCGGCTTAACGTTGTAATCGATCACCCGCTTGACGGGGACGAGGATTTTCATGGGACTTCCTTCCTCTCGAATAATCTGCCGCGCTTCTAGCTTGCGTTTACGTAAACGTCAAGTCGCACTCGCGCAGAAAAGCGCGCTCCCGCAAGATACGGACGGGAAGGGGGCGGCGTTCCCGGCTGGGACCGGCCTATCGTGAGCGGACACGAAAAAGGCGGGCTTCCTGTGGAGAAGCCCGCCTTTTGCTTGTCGCTGACTTACCCTCGAGCGAAGTCAGGCCGCCTTCTTGACCTCGGCGACGATCTTCTTCGCTGCATCGCCCAAATCGTCGGCGCTGACGATCGGGAGGCCGCTGTTTTCGAGGATGTCCTTGCCCTGCTGCACGTTGGTGCCTTCGAGGCGGACCACCAGCGGAACCGACAGGTTCACGTCCTTCGCCGCCTGGACGATGCCGTTGGCGATGACGTCGCACTTCATGATGCCGCCGAAGATGTTGACGAGGATGCCTTCGACCGCCGGGTCCTTGAGGATGATCTTGAACGCCGCGGTCACCTTCTCGGTCGTCGCGCCGCCGCCGACATCGAGGAAGTTGGCCGGGAAGGCTCCGTTCAGCTTGATGATGTCCATGGTCGCCATGGCGAGGCCTGCACCGTTGACCATGCAGCCGATGTTACCGTCGAGCTTGATGTAGGCGAGGTCGTATTCGCTCGCTTCGACCTCGGCCGGGTCTTCCTCGGTCTCGTCGCGCATCTCTTCCACGTCCTTGTGGCGATAGAGCGCGTTGCCGTCGAAGCTCATCTTGGTGTCGAGGACGGAGAGGTTGCCGTCCTTGTCTTCGACCAGCGGATTGATCTCGAGCATTTCCATGTCGAGTTCCATGAAGGCGGTGTAGAGCTGCTTGGCGAGCTTCTGCGCCTGCTTGTTGCTGTCGCCTTCAAGCTTCAGCGCAAAGGCTACCGCGCGGCCGTGGTGGGGCATGAAGCCCTGCGCCGGGTCGATCGTGATGGTGGTGATCTTCTCGGGCGTCTCATGGGCGACGTCCTCGATATCCATGCCGCCCTCGGTCGATGCGATCATGGCGACCTGGCCGGTGGCGCGATCGACCAGCATCGAGAGATAATATTCGTGCGCGATGTCGACACCGTCGGTGACGTAGAGACGATTGACCTGCTTGCCCTCGTCGCCGGTCTGGATCGTCACCAGCGTGTTGCCGAGCATGTCCTTGGCGTTCGCTTCGACTTCCTCGACGCTCTTCGACAGGCGCACGCCGCCCTTGGCGTCGGGGACCAGTTCCTTGAACTTGCCCTTGCCGCGGCCGCCGGCATGGATTTGTGCCTTTACGACATAGAGCGGGCCCGGCAGCTTCTTCGCGCCTTCGACCGCTTCTTCGACCGTCATTGCCGCATAGCCGGTGGGCACGGCGATGCCGTATTTCGCGAGCAGTTCCTTGGCCTGGTATTCGTGGATGTTCATGGGGCTAAAGCGTCCTTCGCGCACAGATACGGGGGATTGGGTTCGAAAGTGGTTTGCCGCGCGCCTAAGCATGTATGGAGGCGCTTGAAAAGTGGCCAATCCGGGTGCACCTGCCTTGCACTCCTGATGATAGACGCCAAACGCCTCGAATCGATCACCGCCGAAGCGGGCCGGATCGCCTACGATCTGTGGCCGGGCGCGGGGCACGATCTCGATTCGTGGGAGAAGGAACCCGGCGCGCCGGTCTGCGAGGCGGACCTCGCGGTCGACAAATTCCTGAAGCGCGAACTGGGCCAGTTGCTGCCCTCGGCGGGCTGGCTGTCGGAAGAGACCGGGGACGATCACTCCCGGCTCGACCGCTCGCTGATCTGGCTGGTCGATCCGATCGACGGAACGCGCGATTTCATTCGCGGGCGCACGGGCTGGGCGGTGTCGGTCGCGCTGGTGAGCGCGGGGCGGCCCCTGATCGGCATTTTGAGCGCACCGGCAAGGGACGAGACCTGGACGGCGGTGGCGGGTCGTGGCGCGTGGCGTAACGGCACGAAGCTTGCGGCCTCGACGCGAAAAGATTTGGCCGGCGCGCGCGTGCCGACCGATTCGCTGCCCAAGGTCGATCGCGACCTCTCCATGGTGGACAAGCCCAATTCGATCGCGCTGCGCATCGCCATGGTCGGTTCGGACGAGGCGGATCTCGTCGCGACCTTGCGCTGGGGTTTCGAATGGGATGTCGGCGCGGCGACGCTGATCGCGCGCGAGGCGGGCGCAGCGGTCAGCGATGCATTCGGAAACACGCTCGATTTCAACAAGCGCGATCCGCGCGCCTTCGGCGTCATCGCCTGCGCGCCCGCGATCCACACCGCCGCGATCGAGCGCCTGGCCGGCCGCGCGGCGAAGATCGGCGGCGACAAGGATCTCTAGCCCGGCGGTGCTTCGACGCCGGCACCCACGCGAGACCCATGCCGACACGAAAAAAGGGCCGATCCGAAGACCGGCCCCTTCCAGTTATCCGCAAGTGCGGGGGAACTTACATGCCCTGCTGACGCGCTTCGTTTACGTCCTGCGCGTCGAAGGGAATGATCTTGATTTCGACCCGACGGTTGAGCGGCTGCGCCACATTGTCGCCGGTCTGCACCTTCAGCTGCGTCTCGCCGAAGCCCATCCAGCGGATGCGCGAGGAAGCCACGCCCTGCGAGGTGAGATAATTGGCGACGGCCTGGGCGCGCTGGTCCGACAGGCGCTGGTTCGCAGCGGACGAGCCCACGGTGTCGGTATAGCCGTACACGTCGATCAGGCTGTTGGGATACTGACGCAGGCTGCTGGCGACATTGTCGAGCAGGTCGCGGAAGGCGGGCGAGATCGTCGCGCTGCCGGTAGCGAAGGTCACGCCGTCGGGCAGGTTGACGAGAATGGCATCGCCGCCATCGATCGAGGTGACGTCCACGCCGGTACCGGCAGTGCCTTCGCGCAGTTCCTTGATCTGTTCGTCCATGCGATAGCCGACATAGCCGCCCGCAGCAGCGCCGCCGACCGCGCCGATGATGCGTCCGGTCTTGCCGCCGATGACGCCGCCGAGAAGCGCGCCCGCGCCAGCGCCCAGCACGCCGCCCACGGCCGTGCGCGAAATCTTCTGTTCGCCCGTATTGGGATCGGTAACGCAGCCCGACACGCCCAGCAGCGAGACCGATGCGAGAGCGGCGACGACGAATTTCGATCGTTTCATGGATACTATCCTTTGTTTTTGCGGGCGCCGGACGGTTCCGGACCTCCCCTGATCACGTAATAATTCGGGACGCGCCCACCATCGCGTCTGGCCCAACAACCTTCGAAGTGGGCGGGCGTTCCATTCTGCCCGCACGGAACGGACATCGCTTGGGCTGGCCTTAAGCCCCAACTGTGCTAGCGCGGATCGGGTGACACCCTTTCCCTGGACCGACCTCGTCATCATCGCCGGGCTCATCGTGCTCAACGGCGTGTTCGCCATGTCCGAACTGGCGATCGTTTCCGCGCGCACCGGCACGCTGCAGACCCGCGCACAGAAGGGCAATGGCGCGGCGCAGACCGCACTGGAGCTGGCGGCTGACCCCGGCAAATTCCTCTCGACCGTCCAGATCGGGATCACATTGATCGGCATCATCGCCGGTGCTTTTTCCGGTGCGAGCCTTGGCGGCCCGGTGGGTGAGCGGCTGGCGGCGGCGGGATTCCCGACCGAATATGCGGACCAGGCGGGCTTCGCGCTGGTGATCGCGCTGACCACCTATGCCAGCCTCGTGATCGGGGAATTGGTGCCCAAGCAGGTCGCGCTAAGGGCCGCCGTGCCGATTTCGATCATCATGGCGCGCCCAATGAAGCTGTTGTCGAAGATTGCCGCGCCGCTGGTCTGGCTGCTCGATGCATCGTCCGGCCTACTGATCCGTTTGCTGGGCGTGCGCCCGGGCGGGCAAAGCTCCGTCACGGCGGAGGAATTGCACATGCTCTTCGCCGAAGCGACCCGCACCGGAGTGATCGAGCACGAACAGCACCAGATGCTTCAGGGCGTGGTCCGCCTCGCCCAGCGGCCGGTGCGCGAAGTGATGACGCCGCGCAACCAGCTCGACTGGATCGACGCCGATTCGGACGCGGCCGCGATTCGTGCCGCGATCGAGGAGAGCTCGCATTCGCTGATGCCGATCGCTGAGGGGTCTCCCGACAAGGTGATCGGCGTCGCCAAGGTTCGCGAAATCCTCGCTCTGATGGTGGCAGGCGAACAGGTCGATCTACGCGCCATCGCCCGCAAGGCGGAGGTCGTGCCCGATCAGCTCGATGCCGTCGATGCGCTGCGCGTGCTGCAACATGCCGATGTCGCGATGGCGATGGTGCACGACGAATACGGTCATCTCGACGGGATCGTGACGCCGGTCGACGTGCTGACGGCGCTGGTAGGCGATTTCGCCAGCGATCAGGAACACGGCGAATCGCCGGGCGTGGTGGAGCGCGAGGACGGATCGCTCCTGATTTCGGGCTCGCTCTCCGCCGATGCGCTGGGCGACCGGCTCGGCCTCGATTACGGCGACGACCGCGAATTCGCGACCGCCGCCGGATTCGCGCTGGCCGTGCTCAAGAAGCTGCCCGAGGAAGGCGAAGTCTTCACCGAACAGGGCTGGCGCTTCGAAGTGATCGACATGGACGGCCGCCGGATCGATAAACTGCTGGTGAGCGAGGAAGCACCGCGCGAAACGGTCGAGTCTGACGGGGACGGGTAAGTCTTCGTATTTCGAACCCGCCTCCGCGGGTTCGTCCTCGGTGCTGTTCCCTCCGCTTCGCTACGGGGCACCTGCGGGGCGGCCGCGTGGCCTTGCGGGCTGCTGGTCGCAGCCCGTTCCAGTTCAAACTCATCGGCTTGGTGGCGGAGCTCGGACCCGCAGGGTCCGCAAGGGCGACCGCCCGCCCGCAGCGCCGTCAGGCGCGAGGAAATCGCACCCGCGGAGGCGGGTGCGCAAACAAGAAAGTAATACCCGGCGTCAGCCGGGAATTACGGCGCTGGCCCCGCGGCCTTCCCCTTCGGGGGCGGCGATGATGTCGCGGGTGATCGAGCCTTTGGCGACGGTATTCGTCTCGGGATCGCCCACTGCGGTGCGAATGCCCGGCGCGGCGGCACCGGCGCGGTCGAGCGCGCTGGTTTCGACGCCGCTGCGCTGGGCGGGGCCGCCGAACAGGGCTTCCAAAGCCTGTTCCTGCGCGGTGCCTTCAGCGGGGCGCGGGGCGCCGGCGGTCGGCGGGACGAGGTTGAAGTCGGGCGGGACCACCAGTGGCGCCTGACGCTGCACGGCGAATTCGTCGGGCCGCTCGCGTTCGAGGAAGCCGCCGCCGCCGCAAGCGGTCAGCAGGGTGGCCGAGGCGCCCAGCAGGGCGAAGGTGAAGGTCTTGGTCATGGCTTGGTCTCCGCTGAGCGAGCGTGCGTATCGGAATGGGCGGCTGGCGCGCTGTCGGCCATCATCTGGTCGGCAGTGTCGCGCACGAAAAAGGCGCGGGCAAGGATAATCACCACGCCGATGGTAATCGCGGCATCGGCCACGTTGAAGATCAGGAAGGGGCGGAAATCGCCGAAATGAAGGTCGGCATAGTCGATTACGTATCCGTAATCGTAGCGATCCTTGATGTTGCCGAGCGCCCCGCCCAGCACCAGTGCAAGGCCGAGAATATCGCCGAACTTCTCCTCGCGGATCATCCAGACCGTCACGACCAGCGCGATACCTGCCGTCACCGCCACCAGCGCCCAGCGCATTTCCGGGCTGGTCGCTTCGAACATGCCGAGCGATACGCCGAAATTCTGGGTCCATCTGAGGTCGAAGAACGGGACGAGTTCAATCACGCCGCGCTCGCGCAGCATCAGCGGGCCCTTGACCCAGTATTTGATCGCCTGGTCCACAGCGAAGATGGCGAAGGCGATCAGGATGCCGATCGCCTGATTGCGGCGGGCCGGGGTCACGACGAAACTCCTTCGGCGTCCAGCTCGGCGACGACGGCCTCGCAGCGATCGCACAGCGCGCCGTCTTCGGCCACGCTCGGCAGCAGGCGCCAGCAGCGCCCGCATTTGTCCTCAGAAGATCGGCTGGCAGTCACGTCGGCGCTATCGCTGCGCGTGACTGACGCGGTGATGAACGCTTCGGCGAGATCGGCGTCGGAGAAGCCTTCGGGGACGCGTTCGGCGGGAACGGTGACGTCGGCTTCGAGGCCGGAGCGCACGATCTTTTCGCGCCGCAACGGCTCGATCGCTTCCATTACATCCTCGCGCAACTCGCGCAGCGTCCCGAAACGCTCGCTCAGGCCCTCGTCGCGCCAGTCCGGCAGGTCGCGCCATGTCTCGAGATGGATCGAACCCGCATCGGGAAAGCGCGTGCCCCAGACCTCTTCGGACGTGAACACCAGCACCGGCGCGGCGTAGCGAACCAGCGCGTGGAACAGCGTGTCGAGCACGGTGCGATAAGCGCGCCGCTCCATCCCGTCCGGCGCATCGCAATAGAGCCGGTCCTTGCGGATATCGAAATAGAATGCCGACAGGTCCTCGTTGCAGAAATCCACGAGCGTGCGGACATAGCGATCGAAATCGTACCCCGTCGCCGCCTCGCGCAGCGCGCCGTCCACCTGCTTGAGCCGCGCCAGAATATAGCGTTCGAGCTGCGGCATATCTTCCGGCACCACGGCCTCGCTCTCGTCGTAACCGGCCAGCGCGCCGAGCAGATAGCGGAAGGTGTTGCGCAGGCGCCGATACTGGTCGCCGACGCCCTTCAGGATCTCGTCGCCGATGCGGTGATCTTCGGTGTAATCGACCGACAGGGCCCAGAGGCGAATGATATCCGCTCCGTATTGCTCCATCACCTTGAGCGGATCGATCGTGTTGCCGAGCGATTTGGACATCTTGCGCCCGTCGCTCGCCATGGTGAAACCGTGGGTGAGGACGGCGTCGTATGGCGCACGGCCGCGCGTGGCGCAGCTTTCTAAGAGGCTCGACTGGAACCAGCCGCGATGCTGGTCCGACCCTTCGAGGTAGAGATCGGCGGGCCAGCGCTGGTCGGGCCAGCGCGTGCCGTCGAGCGTGAAGGCGTGGGTGCAGCCCGAATCGAACCAGACGTCGAGAATGTCGGTGACCATCTCGTAGTCGTCGGGATTATGGTCGGGTCCGAGGAACTCCGCCTTGCGCTCCTCGCGCCACGCATCGACGCCTTCCTTGCCCACTGCCGCGACGACGCGGGCGTTGACGTCTGCGTCTTGCAGATATGAGCCGTCCGCGCGCACGAATAAGGTGATCGGCACACCCCAGGCGCGCTGGCGGCTGAGCACCCAGTCCGGGCGTCCCTCCACCATGGAGCGGATGCGATTGCGCCCGCGTTCGGGGACGAATTGCGTGTCGCCGATGGCGTTCAGCGCGAGGCTGCGCAGCGTGTGCTCGCTGGTCTGCTCATCGGCGGGATCGACCGCGCCGCCTTCGCCTTCCCAGCGCTGCTCCTTGTCCACCTTGCGCGGGGCGAGCCCTTCGAGCGGACGGTCCATCGGCACGAACCATTGCGGCGTGCAGCGATAGATGACCTTCGCCTTGGACCGCCAGCTATGCGGGTAGGAGTGCTGATAATCCTGGCTGGCGGAAAGCACAGCGCCCGCGTCGCGAAGGTCCGAACAGATCGGCCCGTCCGGCGCGTTGAAATTGGGATTGATGACCGCGCGGCGGCGCTCCTTGCCGTCCGCATCCACATCGCTCGCGCCCAGCCACGGCCAGTCGTCGCGATAGCGCCCGTCGTCCATGACCGCAAAGACGGGTTCGATGCTCACCGTCTTGCAAAGGTCGAAATCGTCCTCGCCATGATCGGGCGCCATATGGACGAGGCCGGTGCCGCTATCGGTGGTGACGAAATCGCCGGGCAGCATGGGGCGCAACGTTTCGTAGAAGCCGCCGAGCTTGTGCATCGGATGGCGAACTTTGGTTCCAGCGAGGTCGGAGCCTTTGATAACCCGATCATCATCTGGATGCACCGCCCCGATCGTGATGCCACGGTCGGGGAATTTGCCACGAGCAATCTTCGTGAGGCGGTCAGCGACCTCGTTTTTTAGAGCGTCGGCGACGAGGAATGAAGGGGAGCTCTCGTTATTGCCGCAGAACCATAGCTCTGATTCATCGAGAAAGTCCGACGACTGACCGCTATCGTGTGATGCCCAGAATTGTACTCGGCGATACTCAATCTCCGGCCCGTAAGCCAAAGCCTGGTTCACCGGGATCGTCCACGGCGTCGTCGTCCAGATCACGGCGTGCGCGCCGACCAGTTCCTCTATCGGCGATTCCACGATCTCGAACGCCACGTCGATCTGGGTCGAAGTGATGTCCTCGTATTCGACCTCCGCTTCGGCCAGCGCGGTCTTTTCGACCGGGCTCCACATCACCGGCTTCGCGCCGCGATAGAGGTTTCCGGCTTCGACGAACTTCATCAGCTCGGCGACGATGGTCGCTTCGCTTTCGAACTGCATCGTCAGATACGGATTGGCGAAATCCGCCATCAGGCCGAGCCGTTCGAGCTGGCCCTTCTGAACCTCGACCCATTTCGCGGCGTAATCGCGGCATTCCGCACGGAATTCGGCGCGCGGCACGTCGTCCTTGTCACGCTTTTTCTTGCGGTATTGTTCCTCGACCTTCCACTCGATGGGCAGGCCGTGGCAGTCCCAGCCGGGCACGAAGGGCGCGTCCTTGCCCATCATGCCCTGCGTGCGCACCACCATGTCCTTGAGGATGCGGTTCAGCGCATGGCCGATATGCATATCGCCATTGGCGTAGGGCGGGCCGTCATGGAGAATGAACTTGTCCGCGCCCCGGCGGGTATCGCGCAGCTTTTCGTAGAGGTTCTCGTCCTGCCAGCGGGCCAGAATGCCCGGCTCCTTCTGGGGAAGGCCCGCTTTCATGGGAAAGTCGGTCTTCGGCAGGAAGACGGTGTCGCGATAATCGCGCTGTTCTGATTGCTGGGGATCGGCGTCGGACATAGGCCTGCGCCGCTAACCGAAACGGGGCGTGTAGGGAAGTGTTTCGACGAACCGCCTAGCCGAGCAGGCGCCGTGCCTCGTCGCAATCCGCGGCCATCTGGTCGGTCAGCGCATCGAGCGTGTCGAACTTCGCTTCGCCGCGCAGGAAATGGTGGAAGGCCACTTCGATCTCCTGCCCATAAAGATCTCCGGAAAAATCGAAGAAATAGGGTTCGAGCAATTCCTTGGGCGGTTCGAACTGCGGCCGCATGCCGACATTGGCCGCGCCTTTCAGCTCCTGCCCCGTGCCCAGAATGCGGCCCGTCACGGCATAGATCCCGTAATGCGGGCGCAGATACTTCTCGAGCGCGAGGTTGGCGGTGGGATAGCCGATTTCACGGCCTCTTTTGTCGCCATGCTGGACCACGCCGCGCACGGCGAAGGGGCGGGTGAGGAGCCGTGCGGCCTCCTGCGGATCGCCCTGGCGCAAGGCTTCGCGCACCCGGCTGGACGAGATCGCGCGCCCATCGTCGATCACGGCGCCGACGGTGCGGCTGGCGAGGCCGCGCTCCGCGCCGAACCCCTGCAGCAGCGCGACATCGCCCTTGGCACCCTGGCCGAAGGTGAAATCCTCACCCGAAACGACACCATGCGCGCCCAGCCTGTCGAGCAGGATTTCGGTGATGAAATCCTCCGCGCTGGTGCCTGCCAGTGCGCCGTCGAAATGGAACACCAGCATCGCGGTCGCCCCGGCGTCGAGGTAAAGCTCCTGCCGCTGCTCCAGCGTGGTGAGGCGGAAAGGGGGCACGTCGGGCTTGAAGAAGCGCACGGGATGCGGATCGAAAGTGGCGATGATGGCGGGGCGCCCTTCGCGCCGCGCCCAATCGATGGCTTCCTTCGCCACCGCCTGATGGCCGAGATGAAACCCGTCGAAATTGCCGAGCGCGATGATGGCACCGCGCAAAGGGGCAGGCACGGTCTCGCGATGGTCGAGCCACCTCATGCCGCGCTATCCTCGTCGCGTTCGTAGCTGACGAAGGAATAGGCCGGGCGATCGCCATCCTCGCCATGATCCTCGCGCGCCACCACGCCCCAGCCTGCAGGGAGGGGGCGCATGAACACGTCGCCGTCGAAATCGGCGTGGATCTCGGTCAGTTCGGCGCGCGTGGCGATGGGCAGGAACACGTCGAAGATCGCCGCGCCCCCGATCACCGAGGCCGGTTCGCCTGCAAGCAGGGCGACCGCCTCGTCGACCGAGCGAACCACGTCGGCGCCTTCGCAATCCCACCGCTCGCGCCGGGTGAGGACGATATGGGGGCGCCCCGGCAACAGGCCCGGCAGGCTTTCGAAGGTCTTGCGCCCCATCACCATCGGCTTACCCATGGTGAGCGCCTTGAAGCGCTTCAGATCGGCGGGCAGGTGCCAGGGCAGGGTGCCGTTCTTTCCGATCGCGCCATTGGCCGCGCGGGCATAGACCAGCGTGAATTGCGGATCGCTCACGCGCGGACGATCCGCGTCACATGGCCCATCTTGCGCCCTTCGCGGGCCTTGGCCTTGCCGTAGAGATGCAGATGCGCGTCCGGCTTGCTCAACAGATCGTGCGCCGTGTCCGCTTCAGGGCCGATCAGATTTTCCATCCGGATCTGCGGGGCGATCGTCGCGGTATCGCCCAGCGGCAGGCCCGCCACGGCGCGCATATGGTTGGCGAACTGGCTGGTGGCCGCGCCCTCGATCGTCCAGTGGCCCGAATTATGCACGCGCGGCGCCATTTCGTTGAAGACGGGGCCCTCCTTCGTGGCGAAGAATTCGAGCGTTAGCACCCCCGCATATTTGAGCGCATCGGCGACCTGGCGCGACAGGGCGCGCGCTTCCTCGACCTGTGCTTCCACCGCCTCGCCAGCGGGCAGGACGGACGCGCTGAGAATGCCGTCGTGATGGATGTTGCGTGAAGAATCCCAGAAGCGGATCTCGCCATCCTGGCCGCGCACAAGGATGACGGAAAATTCCGCCTCGAAGCTCACGAAGCCTTCGTAGATCGCCGGTTGCGAGATATTTCCAACGCCGTCGGCATCGCGCTCGTCCTTCAGGCGCCACTGGCCCTTACCATCGTAGCCTTCGCCGCGCGTCTTGAGGATGCCGGGCGTGCCGATCGATTCCATCGCGGCGTCGAGATCGGCGCGGCTGTCGACTGCCGCATGCGGCGCGGGCCGCCCGCCGAGATCAGCGACGAAGCGTTTCTCGATCAATCGATCCTGCGCGACTTCCAGCGCCTTGCGCGGCGGGAACAGGCGATCTTTCGGCAGCGCATCCGCCACGGCGAGCGGCACGTTCTCGAATTCGAGCGTGATCGCATCGCACTGCGCGGCAAAGGCGGCGAGCGCGGGCCTGTCGCTCCAGTCGTTGGTGAAGAAATCGTCGCAGACGGGCGATGCGACATTGTCGCCCTCTGGCGCGAAGCCGACGCAGCGATAGCCCAGCCGCGCGCCCTCGATCGCGAGCATCCGCCCGAGCTGGCCTCCGCCGAGAATGCCGATCGTACTGCCTGGTTTGAGCATCGGATTACCCTTCGGGCCGTTCCGCAACGGCATCGCTGCGTGCCTGGCGCCATGCCTTCAGGCGATCGGCCAGCGCGGCATCGCTCCCGGCCAGGATCGCCGCGGCCAGAAGGCCCGCATTGGTCGCGCCCGCCTCGCCGATGGCCAGCGTGCCGACTGGCACCCCGGCCGGCATCTGGACGATCGAAAGCAGGCTGTCCTGCCCGCTCAACGCCTTGGATTTCACCGGCACGCCCAGCACGGGCAGATGCGTCATCGCCGCGATCATGCCCGGCAGATGCGCGGCGCCGCCTGCGCCCGCGATGATCACCGCGATCCCCTCGCCTTCCGCCGCGCGCGCAAACTCGACCATGCGATCGGGCGTGCGATGGGCAGAGACGATGCGGATATCGGTTTCGACCGCAAGCTCGTCCAGAACTTGGGCGGCGCATCGCATGGTCGGCCAGTCGGACTGGCTGCCCATCACGATAGCGATTTTACCCGCAGCGCTCATTTCAGGCATCCTTGAGATAATAGCGCTCGCCCGAGGGGCGCAGATCGTCGCCGAATTCGTAGACGATCGGCTGGCCAGTCGGGATTTCCAGGCCGGTGATTTCCTCGTCCGAGATGCCCGACAGGTGCTTGACCAGCGCTCGCAGGGAATTGCCGTGAGCGGAAATGATCACCGTCTCGCCCGCCGACAATTGCGGCAAAATCGCGCTTTCCCAATAGGGCAGGACGCGCTCGATGGTGAGCTTCAGGCTCTCGGTCGCGGGCACCGGGATGCCGGCATAGCGCGGATCGCCCGACAGATCGTATTCGCTGCCCTTGTCGATCGCGGGCGGCGGCACGTCGAAGCTGCGGCGCCAGATATGCACCTGCTCGTCGCCATGCTTTTCCCGCGTTTCCTGTTTGTCGAGCCCGGTGAGGCCGCCATAATGGCGCTCGTTAAGGTGCCAGTCCTTGGTCACCGGGATCCACAGCCGGTCGCACGCCTCCAGCGCCAGGTTCAGCGTCTTGATCGCGCGGGTCTGGAGCGAGGTGAAAGAGACCGTCGGCAGCACGCCCTTGTCGCGCAGCAGCTCGCCCGCAGCCTTCGCTTCGGCGACGCCTTTTTCGGTCAGGCCGACATCCCACCAGCCGGTGAAGCGATTGGCGAGATTCCACTCGCTCTGGCCATGGCGCACGAGGATCAGTTTGGTCATCAGCTTGTCCTGGGTATCTGCGAAGAACGCGTGAGCGCCGCTCGTTAGCGTTCGCCCTCGGTTTTGGAAAGCGAAGGGTCCGATTCGCGCGTATCGTCTCCGATCGCGCGCGCCTGCGATTTGCGCCGCCTGAGGTTTTCACGCAGTTTCGCGGCGAGCCGCTCTTCGCGGGTCGCGGAGTCTCCGCCGGTGGTCTTGCCCTTCGTCATTGCGCAACCTTTTGCGGTTAAGCCTCGAAATCGCAAGCGCGGCTTGACTTTGGCGGGCCAACTGCCAATAGCGCGCGCCTCGCCACCGGGTAAATTTCCCGGCGGCCCGGACGCTGCTGTAGCTCAGTGGTAGAGCGCACCCTTGGTAAGGGTGAGGCCGGGAGTTCAATCCTCCCCAGCAGCACCATTCTCGCCGGACAAGAGGGCCGGTTGCTTTTCGGTCTGAGGAGAACGGACCTGTCGATCGCCAGGCTGAATTCGGTTTGGTAAGGTCGCCTGTTTTGCTAAACGGCTGCGATGATAAAAATTGCGCATTTTCCGGTATTGATCGCTTTAAGTATCGTCGGCGCCTGCTCGTCGAGCGAAGCTCCGGAAGAGAAAACGGAAACCTCGCAGCAGCGCACGTTTACAGAAGAGGATAAGCGCATCGCGCGTCTGCTGACGGTTGGCAGTGACGAGATCGACGAGTCCGCGTCTCCGCAATACCGTGCGACCCTTTGCAGCCTGGCCCTCCAAGCGATCGAGGGACGGATGCGTGGGGCCCTGTCCGACGAACAGCTCAAAGCCTTCGCGCAAGCGCAATCCTTGTACGATCAACGCGCGAGAGCTGGCGCATCGGCGGAAGATGCACAGCTTACGCGCGACGAAGTCGAAACGGCGTATCCCGACGAAAGCGACCGTGCGCGCTTTGCCATCGGCTGCCTGCAAGATTTAGCTTAGTCAGTAGAGGCCAGGGACGTGCTGCCCTGGCCAGCAAGTTCATTGGGGACGGCGACCGACCGCAGTGCGCGTTCTTGTCTGTGCGCGTTCGAACGGCGCCGTCGCGTTCGCCGTCGCGTCGTAATTGCGATCAACGCGGTTGCGCAGACGGTTCTGGACGCGATTCTCGATCCGGTTGTCGAGTCTGCCGAGCGGCTCGACGTTCGGCGCGACATCGTCTCGTGTCTGGCGCTGACCGATTTCTCCATTACCCGCATCGGCGGTGCGCGCCGTTTCGCCGAGCCCTTCTCCCTGACTTTTCGCTTCTGACTGGCGCGCACCGGGGTCGATTGGGAATGACTGCGCCAGGCAGGGTGTGGACAGAACGGCGAAAGACATCAGGGCGATCGTGGGCGCGAAAAGTTTCATGACAGGGGAATCAGCCTTGCTTTCTCGATCTGGCCGCTGACACCCATGATGTCGTCGGTCGATCGCGCTACCAACGTAAGGGTCTGGGATACGCATCCTGCGGGAACGTCGAATCGACCGGTAAAGCGGCCTGAATCTTGATCCGAATTAGGAAGCACAATGCGACCGAGTTCGCGTCCGTCCTGACAGGTCAGAGACCAATAAGGTCGTGATCGTTCAGGCTGATCGATCCCGCGGCTTTGCCCTTCGAGACGATACGGACCGGGGGGAAGCAACTGCGCCTGGCTGACAAGTGCGCCCCCGACACTCGGCGGAACCGAAAAATCGAGGATTCCACGATTTCCTTGTTGCAAGATCGCCGCGGAAAGACGCGTGTCGGTTCCCGTCTGCCAGTCGAAGACCGACTTAACCGCTGTATTGAGCGCAAAATTCGGGTCGCGCGATAGATCGCGGCGAGCTCCGGACCGAAAGGTCCGGTAATAGGCCCATGCTTCGCTACGCTTATTCTGTCCGAAAAGCGCGTTGACCAGATTGGCTTGTGCATCTTCGGACGCCTCAAGACCAATGGCGCGGCCCTCCCGAAATAAGGCTATCGCGCCTTCAGGCTCAATGCCGGTCTTCGCGATATAGCCGAGAAAACTATCCTTCCACACGGGATCGGAATCTAGGACGGGGAGCAGAGCAGCACGGATACGCGGTTCGGCCAGCGCAGCGGTCAGGGAAGGAAAGAGCAGGCCGAGCGCATCGTTGGATGTGCGCAGCGCGATATCGTAATTGCGCAAAGCGCCGGCGATATCTCCGCGAGCTATTGATTCTTCGATCGCCCACAGGCGGGGCCGCAATTCGCGCCGCGATATGGCGGTGGAATATGAGAAGATCCGGTCTGCTTGTGCCGTATCTCCGCGCAATTGGGCCTGGAAGCCAAGGACGGTCAGTGCATCGGCGGCCGTAGGCTCAGCGAGCAAAGCCTCTCGAGCCAGATTCGCGGGGGCGGAGTTCGCTTCCTTGACGGGTCTGCGAGTGAAGGAAGTCTGAGCATAATCGGCCAGAATGACGCCGTTGTCAGGCGCCATGAGATGGGCTTGCGCAGGATCGGCCTTGACAACGACATGGGCCAAACTGCTCGCGGTACCGATGTAACTCAGCACCGCAAGGCCGAGCGCCAGCCCGCCACGCGCAATCCATTCGCGGCTCGACCGCTTTGCCGAGCCGCCATCGCGGCTGCGCTTCCCAGAACTTTTGCTACCCCTTAGCGCCATCAGGCAGCCTTCGTGTCCGTATCTCGTCCGTAGCCGTAGCCGTATTCGTAGCCATAGCCGTAATGAGCCTTGCGGGCTTCGAATTTGGTGAGCACGGCGCCGAACACACGGGTATGTGCCGCCTGAAGTCTTCCGAGAGCTGTCTTGACCTGTGTGGAACGGATGCCGTGCGACTCCACGGCATAGATCACGCCTTCGACATGTCCCGCGATCAGCGGAGCATCGGCGAGTCCCATGACGGGCGGAGAATCGACGATGACGTGATCATACTTTTCGTGCAGCCGATCGATCAGGCCCCGCATCCGGTCGCCGGTAAGCAATTCCGCAGCATTCGGAGGGATAGGCCCTGCGCTCATCGCGTCGATACCCAAATCGTCCATACGGAAGATCGAACCCGTGAAGTCTTCATCGCCTGCAAGGAAATTGCTCACTCCACGATCGTGACTGACATTGCCGAGATGATGCACCGAAGGCGAACGCATATCGCCATCCAGCAGGATCACCCGTTTGCCCGAACGTGCAAGCATGGTGGCCAGAGCAAGCGAAGTCGTCGACTTGCCTTCCGCCGGCCTTGTCGAAGTCACGGAGAAGGAGCGCGGAACGCCATGCTCGGTAGTGAAGGCCAGATTGGTCTGCACCGCTATGTAGGCATCGACCATTTCCGATTTGCGATCGAGCAGAGCATCGCGAGGTGTTTCCTCCTCATCCACTTTCGGCACCGTGCCCAGAAGAGGCAGGCCGAGGCGGCGCTGTACTTCCGACGGATCAGCGATCGCTTCGTCGAGCTGTTCGAGCGCGAGGGCGAGCGCGGCACCGATGCCGATGCCAGCGAGAAGCGAAACGAGCAGATTGATAAGCAGGCGGGGGCTCGAAGGGCGCTCCGGAACGTTGGCGGTATCGACGATTGCGATATTGTTGACGCCGACGCCTGCCGCGACGCCAAGCTCTTGGAAACGTTGCAGCAATCCATCGTAGAGTGCGCGGTTCGTATCGACCTCTTGCTGGTAGATATTGTATTGGATCGAACGACGGCGGACGTCGAGATATTCATCGGTGAGCGCGTTGACACGTTGTCGAAGCGCCTGCTCACGCGCTTCTGCCTGCTGGTATTCGGCTCTGACTGAACCTGAAACGCGCGATTCTTCACGAGCGATCGCCTGATCGAGAGCTTCGATCTGAGATTGAATGGCCCGCGCCTGTGGGTAGCCTGGCTCGAAGCGTATCATCAGATCCTGATATTCGGCGTTCAGTTCGGCGCGCCGTTGACGCAAATTGTTGATCGCATTGTTGCTCAGCGCTTCGGCCGAGCTTCCGCCGCCGCCTGCGCGCCGGAACCGCGCCTCCGCCGCGATACGATCGGCCGTGGCTTCATTCAGAGCGGCATTGAGGGATGCGAGATTGTCGACCACGATGGGGCGTTCTTGCGTATTCGTACCATCGTTGCCGCCTTCCGATGGAAGATTCACGATTTCCTGATCGGAAGCGTAAGCGACCAATTGTCGCTGCGATTCGTCCAACCGCTCCTTGTATTCAGTTAATTGGCGCTGCAGCGCATCGCGACCGTAGGATGTTGCCTGAACCTTGCGCTCCAGATTGGTCGTGATGAAATTTTCGGCCCACGAATTGGCGACTTCCGCGGAGAAAGCCGGGTCGGGGCTGGTCATGCTGATATCGACGAGGCGCGAGAGCCGGGTCGGGTTTATAGTCACATTGGTCAGCAGAATATCCGCTGCCTCGCGCTGACGTTCGGCCCTGCCTTCAGCGGAATATCGCTCGTTCGTAATTTCGAATGCGGGATCGCCGGAACCGTCGAAACCGAACATTTCGAAAAATTCCGGGTCGTCCACCAAGTTCAATTCGCTCGCCACGCGCTCGGCAAGAGAGCGTGCGCGCAGCAGGCCGTACTGGGTCTGGTAGAATTCCTGATCGGAAGCGGTCGCTTCGCGCTCGACACCCTCGATATTGGTAACGCGATCGGCTTCGCGGGAAATTTCAACCGTCGAGGTCGCGGTGTATTGTGGGGTCATCAGCAAGGTGACGATCAGACCAAGCAACACGCAGACAGCGATCGCGCCCAGGATCACCCAGCGCCAGCGCCGAGCGATCCGAAGATATTGCTCGAGTATCGACGGCCCAGTCTGCTCGGTGGGATTGGTATATCCCGGGGCCGAACCTTCAGGCGCGTTCCGAAACGGATCGGAATGGGAAGAAAGACTATTCATAAATCCGATCGAACTATTGCAATAATGCTATGACGGGAGAAGCGAGCAACGGCGCCACGCTAACGAAATCGCGGAACAGCCTGCGTTGAGGGCTGTCACCTACCACGACCAAATCATTCGCATAGAGTGCGGGATCTTCGTAAAGCCCGCGTCTGATAGCGCCGATATTGTAGAGCCCGGCAATCCGCTGCCCACCGACCGTGCGCAGAATAACCACATCGTCCTGATCGGCGAATTCGGTTAGGCCGCGAGCGGAGGCGACTGCGCGCAGCAAGGTCATCTGATTGGTGACCGGGTACAGACCTGGTTCGACGACCTGACCGTCGACGGTGACGACTTGGCTGACCGAACTCACAATATTCACCGTCACGTTCGGGTTGCGCACGTACCGGCCGGACAATTGGCTTTCGACGTCCCTGGCGAGTTCGGCCGGCGTCTTGCCGCCGGCATCAATCGTGCCGATGAGAGGCATTGCGATACGCCCACCAGCATCGACCTGCATTTCCCGGCTCAGCTCGGGAACTCCGAAGACATTCACCGTTATCGTATCCAATGGGCCTACCAGTGCGATCCGGTCCTCCGCCGCCAAATCGCCCCGATCGGGCGCTGGCAAAGCAGATTGACCATCGATCACCGTCAATCCCGGTGCCGACTGAATAGGCGGTGTCCCTGCGCAAGCTGTTAGCAGGCAGGCCGCCGCAGCCAAGCCAGTCAAATTTCGCATATAAATAGTCACGTCCGTTAGGAGGATATGGCGCGCTCGCTATAGATCGCACGTTCGGGAAGGTAAAGTTAAGGCCGTGGGCGATCTGCCGGATACGCATCCGATGATGAACCTGAGCCTAAGTGCAGCCATGCCGCCGCGATTACGAGCAGCGCCATTATCATTGGGGTCCGCGCCGGATAATCTGGAACGCTTGCGAGCATGATGAGCACCACGGCGAAAGCGCCCGGCAGCGCCAATCCTGCATTCTGCACTTTCCGTCGCCAAATCCGGACTGCGGATATGCCTACCCAGATAATGATGGCCGCAAGCAGCACCGCTGAAAGAACTCCGCCGTCCAGAACGACTTCGAGCCAGTCGTTATGCGCATGGTTGAAATATCGCGGTTGCAACAATGCATCGACCTCCCCGATCCTGTAGGCTGGATCGAACGCACCAAACCCCGATCCGGCCGGGAAATAGCGCATAAGGGTCTCGATAACGGAAGGCAGGGCTTGTGCGCGCAGATCTTCCCCAGCGTTCGAAACGAAGACGCGATCGATCGATACGGCCCGGCCCAAGCTAAAGGATAGGGCTGCGGCACCGACGAGGAGGACGATCGCCAAACCCACCGTCGCACCCGCGGCCCATCGCGGCAAAGCTTGCAATTGGCGCTTCACCTCGTCGCGGTTGAAGAAAAGGCCTGCCACAATGGCTAAAGCAGTCAGCAAGACGCCCGCGCGAGAGCCTGTCGCCAGCGCCACAAGTAGAAAGAAAGGTAGGAGGGTAAAGGCGATGATCGCAGTCCACCGTGTAGCCCCTACGCCTCGGAAGCCCCAGAGCGGCGCAAGCAAGCATCCGATCGCCACGAAGAGGGCGAAATGATTGCGGTTAGCGAAGTTTCCGGAAACCGCAGCGTCCTGATAATTGATCAGCGGATTATCGAAATTCGCGCCCGAGAACTGTAGCAGCGCCAGCAGGCTGCCCGCGAAGATCAAACCCAGCAGAATAGACGCAATCCGCCGGTGTTGGTCTCGCGTCAATTGCGCGCAGAGAACCAGGACGAGCGCGGGCACTACCAGCGATCCCAGCGCGTTCGCGGTTGCGCTGGGTGAAATCGACAGTGGTCGCCATGGTTGCGGCTGGTCGCTGACTTCGGCGGCACCTTTCAGCAATTCGCGGCCCGGCAGCGCGGTCCACACCTCGGGCGGTAGCGGCACAAGCTGCAGGAAGACGAGCAGGATCGCCAGCCCGAGAAAGATCGCGATCGGCTTGACCCGACGCCAATCGAAACGGGCCGAGAATAGAACGAAGACGATGAGGAAAATCCAGGCAAAGAACCGCACCACGGCCTGGCCTGAAACATCGGCCCGCGACGCACCGCCTGCGATCCAGAGAATCACCAGAAAGGCGCTGAGAAGCCAGAAGGACAGGCGAGCGCTGAAATCGGCCGAAGAGGTGGTGCTGCGGGGCATGCGCGCCGTCTAACGAATAAATTTCGAGCGGCAAAGCGGTGTCTTCCAATCGTTCCCGCCTGTTGGAACCGATTTCGTCTCAATCGCTCTTCAAGTGCGGAACCGGTCATCCGGACTGTCTCAAGCCTTCTCGACTTCGCCCCTCGTGAGCGGCATGGGCAGGGTGAGGGAGAGCATCATGGACTTTCGGCTTACCGAGCAGCAGCGCGAGCTTCAGGATGCGGCGCGCGCCTTTGCCGTTAAAGAATTGCCGGATCTGGCGCGCGAGATGGAGGCCAAGGACTTTCCCGTCCCCGATGCCATGGTGCGGCGCTATGGGGAGATGGGGTTTCTCGGCGTCAATCTTCCCGAGCAATATGGCGGGCTGGGGCTCGGCCATCTCGAAGCGCTTCTGGTGCTCGAACAGTTCGCCATGATCTCGAATGCAGTGGCGTTCCCGGTATTCGAAGCGCTGGTGGGGCCGGTGCGCACGGTCGATCGGTTCGGGTCCGGAGCGCTCAAAGAACGGATTATTCCTCAAGTCGTGAGGGGCGAAGCGACGGTGGCCGTGTCGATGTCCGAACCCGATGCGGGCACCGCGCTGACCGATCTTTCGACCCGTGCGCGCGAGGACGGCGACCATTACATCCTCGACGGAAGCAAGCGCTGGACCAGCGGCGCGGGGCACGCGCGCTATTATGTCGTCTATTGCCGCCTGTCCGACGCACCGGGAGCGAAGGGCGTGGGCGCGCTGCTGGTCGACAAGGACATGCCGGGCGTCGGTTTCGGCAAGCGCGAGGAATTGATGGGCTTTCGCGGCATCGAAACGCGCGACATCGCCTTCGACGCGGTGCGCGTGCCGCAAGACAATCTGATCGTCGGCGCGGGCGGGTTCGGGAAGCTGATGAGCGCCTTCGGCCTCGAACGCTGCGGCAACGCGACCCAGTCGCTTGGCCTCGCGGCAGGTGCGCTGGAGCAGGCGACCGCCTACGTTCAGGAGCGCACGGCGTTCGGCAAGCCGATCGTCGATTTCCAGGCGGTCCAGCTGCGTCTCGCGGATATGGCGATGCGGGTCGAGGCGGCGCGCCTTCTTATCTATCGCGCCGCTGCCAATGCCGAATATCAGGAAAACGGCCTTCCCAGCGTCTACGAAAGCAGCGTCGCCAAATGTTTCGCCAACGAGATCGCGCGCTCGGTGACTGCCGACGGGATGCAGGTGATGGGCGGCTATGGCTATCACAAGGAATACGGGATGGAGCAGCGCGTGCGCGACGGATTCGCCTGGGGGATAGCGGGCGGGACCACCGACGTGCAGAAGACCAATATCGCCGCTTCGCTGGTCGGTCGGCGTTTCGACCAGAGGCGCTGAGACGCGTGTTGCCTGCGCCGGGTGTATTAGATAGATAGGACGCAATGACCACGCCCCCCGAGTTGACGCCTGCCGACCTCACTCCGCTCGACCCCGCCTATCGCACCGTGCTGCGCATCGTCGCCAGCATCTGGTCCGCGGTCTTCTTGGTCGGGGCGCTGGTGGCGGAATTTGCCGTTCCCGGCTGGAACGGCGTGTTCGTCATTCCGGTTTTGATCTTCGCCGCGCTGCTGATCCTGCGGGTGCCGCAGCGGCGCTGGTCGGCGCGGGGCTATGCGCTGGGCGAGGAGCGGTTGCGCGTGGTGCGCGGGCTGTTGTTCCATTCGGACACGGTGGTGCCGTTCGGGCGGGTGCAGCATATTGACGTCGATCAGGGCCCGCTTGAGCGAGCCTACGATATCGCGACGCTGACCGTGCACACGGCGGGCAGCCACAATGCGTCGGTCCAGCTGCCGGGCCTCAATAACGAAGACGCGCTGGCGATGCGCGAAACGATCCGCGCCGCGATCCGGCGCGACACGCAGTGAACGAGGCTGTTTTGTCCGCCGACGGCGAGGCCCGCCGGACCGATCCGCTCAGTTTCGCGGTGAGCGGTGTGACGCTGCTGGGCCAGCTGGTGATCCCGCTCGGCTTCCTGGCCTTTTCGATCTTTCGCGATGGCGAACTGGATGCGCTCGCTTACTTTCTGCCCATCGTGCTGGCAGTGATCGCGTTCAATTTCGCGCTCGCCTACGCGCAATGGTTGCGGTTTACCTACACGGTGAACCACGCGGATATCCGCGTCGAAAGCGGGCTCCTGTCGCGCACCGCACGCGCGGTTCCCTACGAGCGCATTCAGGATGTCAGCCTCGAACAGAAGCCGATCCCGCGCCTGCTCGGCCTGACGGAAGTGCGGTTCGAAACCGGGGCGGGCGGCAAGGACGAAATCACGCTGCGCTATCTTTCCGAAGCGGAGGGAGAACGTCTGCGAGAATTGGTGCGCAACCAGAAGGCGGGCGGCGCGCCCATCGCGGCGAGCGAAGGGGAGGACGAAGCGCCGGTCCTGTTCGCCATGGGGCCGAAGCGAGTGCTGACCTTCGGACTGTTCGAATTTTCGCTGGCGGTGGTCGCCGTGGTGGCAGGCGCGGTCCAGCAGGTGGATTTCCTGCTCGATTTCGACATCTGGGAATGGCGGGAATGGCAGCGATTGCTGGCAGGGCCGGGCGGCTGGCTGCTGGCGCTGGGCGTGGTCGGCCAGGTGATTGCCGGAGCGATCGCGATTATTGCGCTGCTGCTTCTTGGGCTGGTGACGGGCGTCGTCCGCACGGCCTTGCGCGAATGGAACTTCCGGCTGGAGCGGACGGATAAGGGGCTGCGCCGCCGCCGTGGGCTGCTGACCCGCACCGATGTGGTCATGCCGATCCACCGGGTGCAGGCCTTGCGGCTCGGGACCGGGATCGTGCGGCGCCTGTTCGGCTGGCACCGGCTGGGCGTGGTGAGCCTGGCGCAGGACAGCGGCGGCGCCAATCACGACGCGGCTCCATTTGCGCAGATGGACGAAATTGCGCCGATCGTGCGCGAAACCGGATTCCACCTTCCGGCAGGCGATGCGCAATGGCAGCTCGCGTCGAAGCGCTACCGGGTGGACCGGGTGGCGATCGCCGCGCTGGTGCTGCTGCCGATCAGCGCGATTGTCGCGTTTCTCGTCGACGAGCCGTTCTGGATCGCGCCGCTGCTGGTCCTGCTCTGGACGGCGGTGGTGGAAGCGTTCCACTTCCGCCACACGCGGAACGCGCTCGACGCGGATCAGCTTTATTCGCGCCACGGCTGGTTATCCCCGAAGCTGGCGATATCGTCACGCGTGAAGCTGCAATCGGTGGAGATCGCACGCGGGCCGATCGCGCGGCGGCGCGGCTATGCCACGCTGAATCTGGGCCTTGCCGGCGGGAAACTCGCCCTTCCCGGCCTGCCGATCGCCCGCGCCGAAGAATTGCGCCATGCCGTGCTGCAATCGATCGGACGGCGCGATTTCAGCGAATTGCTCTGACCGTCAGTTCGCGGCTTTGAGCTCGCTCCATTCGGGATGGTCGCGAAACGCCTGCGCGACATAGCTGCAGGCGGGGACGATCCTGAAGCCTTCTTCCCGCGCATCGGCGATCAGCGCCTGGACCAGTTCCTTCGCAATGCCGCGTCCGCGCAATTCGGGCGGCGTGAAGGTGTGGTCGGCGACGCGCACATCGTCGCCGCGTGCCTGCCACGTCAGTTCGGCTTCCGCTTCGCTGTCGGCGACCTGGGCGACGTAACGGCCGCGCTGGCCCTGGTTCTCGCGGCTGATGGTGACGGCGGTTTCGGCCATGGATCGGTCTCCGTGTAGGGGGGGCGGGTAAAACGGGGCGGGGTCTCGCTTGCGCTCAACGCGCGCGGCTCTACAGGCGTTCCGATGCTCTTCCTGTCCGACAACGCCGCCTCCGTTCATCCGAAGCTGTGGGAAGCGATGCGCGCCGCCGACGGCCCCGATTCGCCCTATGACGGGGACGGGCATTCACAGGCGCTGGACGAGAAGTTCTCCGAGGTTTTCGGGCGCGATTGCGTCGCGCTGTGGGTGGCGACCGGGACGGCGGCGAACTGCCTGGCGCTTGCCACCCTATGCCAGCCGCATGGCGGAGTGGTCTGCCACGAAGAAGCGCATATCGAGGCCGACGAAGGCGGCGCGCCGGGCTTTTTCCTCCACGGGGCGAAGCTGATCCTGTGCCAGGGCGAAAGCGCGAAGCTGACGCCGCAAGCGGTGCGCGCCGCGATCGATCCGATCCGCGACGATGTCCACCAGGTGCAGCCGCATGCCCTGTCGATCACGCAGGCCAGCGAATACGGCGTTGCCTACCGGCCCGCCGAGGTGAAGGCGCTGGCGACGCTGGCCAGAGAGCGCGGTCTGGGCTTCCACATGGATGGCGCGCGCTTCGCCAATGCGACCGCCTATCTCGGCTGCTCGCCAGGCGAAGCGGCGGGGCCGGTCGATGCGTTGAGCTTCGGCTGCGTCAAGAACGGGGGGATGAGCGCGGAGGCGATCCTGTTCTTCGATCCCGCTCTGGCCGATGTGGCAAAATACCGCCGCAAGCGCGCGGGCCATCTTCAGTCGAAAGGCCGTTTCTTGGCGGCTCAACTCCACGCCATGCTCGACGGCGATCTGTGGCTCGAAAACGCGCGCGCCGCCAATGCTGCGGCGGCCGAGATTGCGACCAGTTGCGGCGAGCGGCTCATGCATCCCGTCGAAGCCAACGAAGTGTTCGTGACATTGTCGCCCGACGAGCGCGAAGCCTTACGCGCGCGCGGCTTCCAGTTCTACGATTGGGGTGCGGACGCCGCGCGCTTCGTGACTGCCTGGAACACGCGAGAAGAAGATGCCTGCGCACTCGCCGACGCGATCGCCGCTCTATGAGCGCGGGATCGGACGATTCCACGCTCCTGACGCCGCGCAATCTCGGCGCTTTCCTGCTCGTCAGCGTGATCTGGGGCGGGACCTGGCTGGTGATCAAGGACCAGCTCGGCAATGTGCCCGCGCAATGGTCGATCACCTATCGCTTCGTGGTCGCGTGCCTGGGAATGTTCGCGCTGGCGAAGCTGCGCGGCGAATCGCTGGCGCTTGCCAAGGGGGGGCAGCGTTGGGCGCTGCTGCTGGGCATCACGCAGTTCACGCTCAACTTCACCTTCGTCTATAATGCGGAACACTTCATCACATCCGGCCTCGTCGCCGTGATGTTCGCGCTGTTGGTAGTGCCCAACGCGCTGCTGGGGCGGCTCTTTCTCGGCCAGCGCATTACGCCTGCCTTCGTGCTGGGATCGGGCATCGCGGCGATCGGCGTGGCTTTGCTGTTTACGCAGGAATACCGCGCCTCGCCCGCGACTCTCGGCGAAGTCCTGCTCGGCGCGGGATTGACGCTTGGCGGCATCCTGTCCGCCAGCGCCGCCAATATCGCGCAGGCGATGGAGGGGGCGAAGCGCCAGCCGCTGCTGACGCTGCTCGCCTGGTCGATGCTGTGGGGTGTGGCGATCAACGCGGCGCTGGCGCTCGTCACGGTGGGCCCGCCGAGCTTCGATCCGCGCCCGTCCTACGCGCTCGGCATCCTTTATCTCGGCCTGCTGGGGTCGGTGGTGACCTTCCCGCTCTATTACGGTCTCGTCCGCAAGGTCGGGGCGGGGCAGGCGGCCTATACCAGCGTCATCGTGCCGGTCGTGGCGATGATCCTGTCCACGCTGTTCGAAGGATACCGCTGGGGGCTGTTACCCGCCGCCGGAGCCGTTCTGGTGCTGGGTGGCATGGTGGTCGCCTTGAGAGGCCGGGCGGCCGTTCCGCCCAGGCGGGCTACGCCGGAGCCTTAAGCCTTTGCGGCGAGAATCGCGGCCAGGCCTTCGCGATAGGTCGGATAAGCCGGTTCCCAGCCCAATACCCGCTTCGCCTTCCCATTGGCGACTCTACGATTCTCGGCATAGAAGCCGCGCGCCATCGGGCTGAGATCGGCTTCCTCCATCGTCTGGAGCGGCGGCGGCTCGCGGCCCGTCAGGCGGCAGGCTTCCTCCACCACCGCGTTCTGGCTGGTCGGGAGATTGTCGGACAGATTGTAGGCTCCGCTCGGCGCATTGCCTGCGATGGCCGCGATAACGCCGCTGACGATATCTTCGACATGCACACGGCTGAAGACCTGGTCCGGCATGTCGATCCGATGCGCGCGGCCTTCTTCAAGCCGCTCGAAAATGCTGCGGCCGGGGCCGTAAATGCCGGGCAGGCGGAAGACCCGCGCGCCGCAATCGAGCCAGCGCGCATCGCATTCGGCCCGCGCGGTGCGCCGCCCTTCGCCCGTCGGAGACTGCTCGTCGACCCACGCTTCGTCGGCATCGCCATAGACACCGGTCGAGGAGAGATAGGCGAGCCATTTTCCGTCCAGCAGATCGCCATAGCGATCGAGCACCGGGTCGCTATCGTCCGCGGGCGGAACGGAGGAGAGCACATGATCGGCGCGCCCGATTTCCTGCGCGACCGCGTCCGCATCCTCGAACGCGATGTCGCCCGCGCTGCCAGTGGCCGAAATGGTGAAGCCGCGTTCTTTCGCTGCTTGCGCGATCCGCGTGGCGGTGTAGCCGAGACCGAAAATGAACAAATGTGCCATCCTCGCGTTCTACCCGGGACTGCGCACAAGCCAAGATAATCCGAACCTTATGGAAATGCCGATATGATGGACATCGCCCGCACCCCCTCCACCGCCGATGGCAATCCCGAGCTGGCCGATGCCGCCATCCAGCCGCAATCGCCGCCGACGATCCTGCGCGAGGATTACGCGCCGTTCCCCTGGCTGGTGCCGACCACGCGGCTGGAATTCGCGCTGGGGCTGGAAAAGACGCGCGTGACCGCCACGCTCGATGTCGAGCGCAATCCGGACGCCGAACCTTCGCCCACGATTCGCCTGAATGGCGATGGGCTAGAGCTGGTCTCGCTCGAATGCGACGGCGGCGAATGCGACGGGCACACGATGGACGGGGACGATCTCGTCGTGACGCTGCCGGGCGACAAGCACACCCTCACCATCGTGACCGAGCTGGACCCGAGCGCCAATTCGCAGCTGATGGGACTTTACGCATCCGGCGGAATGCTCTGCACCCAATGCGAGGCGGAAGGCTTCCGCCGCATCACCTTCTTCCCCGACCGGCCCGACGTGCTCAGCACCTATACGGTGCGCATGGATGCGTCGGAAGAACAGTTCCCCGTCCTGCTTGCGAACGGCAACCGCACCGGATCGGGCAAGAGCGAGAACGGGATGCACTGGGCCGTCTGGCACGATCCGTGGCCCAAGCCCTCCTACCTCTTCGCGCTGGTCGCGGGCGATCTGGTGGCGCGCAAGGACAGCTTCACGACGAAGAGCGGGAAAGACGTCGATCTCGCCATCTGGGTCCGCGATGGCGACCTCCAGCGGACCGAGCATGCGATGGAATCGCTGAAACGCTCGATGGAATGGGACGAGAAGGTGTTCGGGCGCGAATACGATCTCGACGTGTTCAACATCGTCGCGGTTTCGGATTTCAACATGGGCGCGATGGAGAACAAGGGTCTCAACGTCTTCAACACCAAATACGTGCTTGCCGACGCGGATACGGCGACGGATGGGGATTTCGACGCGGTTCAGGGCGTGATCGCGCACGAATATTTCCACAATTGGTCGGGCAATCGCGTGACCTGCCGCGACTGGTTCCAATTGTCGCTGAAGGAGGGCTTCACCGTCCTACGCGATCAATTGTTCAGCCAGGATATGGGGAGCGAGCCGGTCAAGCGGATCGAGGATGTGCGGATATTGCGCAGCGTCCAATTCCCCGAGGATTCGGGCCCGCTGGCGCATCCGATCCGCCCCGACAGCTATCGCGAGATCAGCAATTTCTACACCGCGACGGTCTATAACAAGGGCGCCGAAATCATCCGCATGATGCGCAGCATGGCGGGCGAGACGCGCTTTCGCGAAGGCACGGACCTCTATTTCGAACGCCATGACGGCGAAGCGGCGACCTGCGAGGATTTCATCGTGGCGATGGAAGACGGCGCCGGGCTCGACCTCACGCAATTCCGCCTATGGTACAGCCAGGCCGGCACGCCGAAGGTGAGCGTGAAGACCGCGCTCGAAGGCTCGACGGCGGTCGTGGAACTGACGCAGGACGTGCCCGCGACACCGGGGCAGGACGAGAAGCAGCCGATGCCGATCCCGCTGCGCATCGCTCTGTTCGATCGCGAAACCGGGGCGCATCGCGGCGAGAAGCTGATCGTGCTCGACGAAGCCCGTGCGCGTTTCACCTTCGACGGGTTCGACGCCGAACCGGTCCTGTCGATCAATCGCGGCTTCACCGCTCCGGTGCGGATCGAACGGGACATCCCGCGCGAGGATCTCGCCTTCCTCGCCGCGAAGGACGACGATCCCTTCGCGCGTTACGAGGCCTTGCAGGATCTCGTAGTCGGCCATCTGGTCGAGGCGGTGGGCGGCGGCCTGTCCGGAACCGATCGCGATTCGGCGCGGCAGGCAATCGCCGAAGCTGTGCGCGCCATCCTCGCCGACGAGACGCTGGACGATCAGATGCGCGGCGAATTGCTGATGCTGCCGAGCCAGACCTATCTCGCCGAACAGATGCTGGTCGCCGATCCGGGTCGCATCTTCGAAGAGCGCGAAGGGCTGAAGGCGTGGCTGGGCGATAAGCTGGCGAGCGAATTCAACGCCCTCTACGAACGCGCCGCCGCGGCCGATGGCGGGCGCACGGCGCAAGCCAGCGGCGCACGCAAGGTGAAGACGCTGGCCCTGTCCTATCTCGCCGCGTCCGACCCGAAGCGGGCCGAAAAGCTGGCATCGGACCAATACGATTCCGCCGACACCATGACCGATCGCCAAGGCGCGCTGATGGTGCTGAGCGGGCTCGAAGGCGCTGCGCGGACGGACCGGCTCGCGGCGTTCTACGAACGCTATCGCGACAATCCGCTGGCAGTCGACAAGTGGTTCGCGATCCAGGCCTCCTCGCTGCATCCCGACGTTCTGGACCAAGTGAAGGCGCTGGCGGACCATCCGGACTTCACCTTTCGCAATCCCAACCGGGTGCGATCGCTTTACATGGCCTTTGCAGGTACGGCGCAGGGCTTCCACGCGGAATCGGGCGAAGGGTATCGCATGATCGCGGACCTTATCCTGGCCCTCGATCCGATCAATCCGCAGACCGCCGCGCGGTTCGTCCCTCCACTCGGGCGCTGGCGCCGCATGGAGCCGAAGAGGGCCGCGCTGATGAAGGAACAGCTCGAACGCATCGCCGAGGCGCCGAAATTGTCGCGCGACACCTACGAACAGGTTACCCGTTCGCTTGGCTGATCTGCTGACCAGCGCGATTCTGGGCGAAGTGCCGCACGGGTTTTCGACCCGCACGGGCGGTACTGCGGAGGATATCCTTCCCGGCGCGCCGCTGATCGTAGCGAAACAGGTCCACTCGCCCGATGTCGCAGTCGTCGGAAAGCCTTGGCCGGGCGACCCGCCCGAAGTCGACGCGCTCGTCACCGCGACGCCCGGCCTCGTGCTCGGGATCGTCACCGCCGACTGTGCTCCGGTCCTTCTCGCCGATGCCGAGGCAGGCGTGGTCGGCGCGGCGCATGCCGGGTGGCGCGGTGCCGTGGGTGACGAGAGGGGCGGCGTAATCGCCAACACGATTGCCGCCATGGTGGATCTGGGCGCGGAGAGAGCCCGCATCGCGGCGGCCATCGGACCTTGCGTCGCGCAGGCGAGCTACGAGGTCGATGCGCCGTTCCGGGCGCATTTCGACGGCGAAGACGCGCGCTTCTTCGCGCCGGGGCGGGAACGCCACTGGCATTTCGACCTGCCCGGCTATGTCGCGGCGCGACTGCGCGAAGCGGGTGTCGATCAAATTGATGCGCTGGGGCGCGACACCTATCGCGAAGAGAGCAACTTTTTCAGCTTCCGCCGCGCTTCGCATCGCGGCGAGCCCACCGGGGGGCGGCAGATCTCGCTCATCTTGCTCGCCTAAGCGTGCCGTAACGGTAGCGCGCACTGCGCCGCAACTTGCCTAAAATGGCGGTTGGCAAGGTGTGACATAGCGTTTACAGGCCGCGCTAACCGGCAATGTCGGGGCGCGGCGCGCCCTTCGCATGCGTGGCGCGAATTGACCTTTTGGAGGGGTGACCCCGCAGGCAATTGGCGCTTTGGGCCGGAGGGGCAATCCGTCCGGCATCCGCCGGACGCGCGAAACGAGACGAGACAGGCAACGCTCTGATGGCAGATACCGCTGCAACCACCGCTGCAACCACGGACACGCAGGTCGAGACCGCGACGGGCGAATTCCGCCGGCGCGACTTCATCAATGTCGCCGCGATCAGCGCCGCCGGCGTCGGTGGGGCAGTCGTCCTGCTGCCGCTGATCAGCCAGATGGCGCCGTCGAAGGACGTGCTTGCCGAAAGCACGACCGAGATCGACGTATCCGCGATCGAGCCCGGCCAGGCGATCAAGGCGGTCTTCCGCAAGCAGCCGCTCTTCGTGCGCCGCCTGACGCCGGAAGAAATCGCCAAGGCGGACGCCGTGCCGATCGGCGATCTGCGCGATGCCGAGACTCTGGCTGAACGCACCAAGGAAGGGCACACCGACCTTCTCGTTACGATGGGCGTGTGCACCCATCTCGGATGTGTGCCGCTGGGCGCTGCCGAAGGTGAGAACAAGGGCGAGTACGGGGGCTATTTCTGTCCCTGCCACGGCTCGCACTACGACACGGCGGGCCGCATCCGCAAAGGGCCGGCGCCGACCAATCTGCTGGTGCCCGATTACGAGTTTTCCACGGATACGACGATTCTCGTCGGCTGAGGCTGAGGACGGACTGGAAGAGAGATCATGAGCTTTCCCTGGGCGAAACAATACGAGCCGAGCAACGGGCTGACCAAGTTCCTCGACGAGAAGCTGCCTGTGCCGCGTCTGGTCTACAACGCGGTCGGTGCCGGTTATCCGGTGCCGCGCAACCTCAATTATATGTGGAATTTCGGCGTTCTCGCCGGGTTCTTCCTCGTGCTCCAGATCGTCACCGGCGTGGTCCTGGCGATGCACTACGCCGCCAATGCGAGCGTGGCCTTCGCGACGACCGAACATATCATGCGTGATATCAACTGGGGCTGGCTGATGCGCTATGCGCACGCCAACGGCGCCAGCTTCTTCTTCGTGGTCGTCTACATCCACATTTTCCGCGGTTTCTATTACTCCTCCTACAAGGCTCCGCGCGAAATGATCTGGTTGCTGGGCGTCACCATCTTCCTGCTGATGATGGCGACCGCGTTCATGGGCTATGTGCTTCCGTGGGGCCAGATGAGCTTCTGGGGCGCCAAGGTGATCACCGGCCTCTTCAGCGCCATTCCTCTTGTCGGCGAGCCGATCCAGGTCTGGTTGCTGGGCGGGTTCGCGCCCGACAATGCCGCGCTCAACCGCTTCTTCTCGCTGCACTTCCTGCTGCCGTTCGTGATCATGGGCGTCGTGATCATGCATATCTGGGCGCTGCATATCCCCGGTTCGTCCAACCCGACCGGCGTCGAAGTGAAGAGCGAGAGCGACACCGTGCCGTTCCACCCGTATTACACGGCGAAGGACGGTTTCGGCCTGGGCATCATCCTGCTGATCTTCTTCACGTTCGTCTTCTTCCTGCCGAACGTGTTGGGCCATCCAGACAATTATATCGAAGCGAACCCACTTTCTACGCCCGCGCACATCGTGCCGGAATGGTATTTCTATCCGTTCTACGCGATCCTACGTGCCTTCACCTTCGACTTCATCCTGCCGGCGAAGCTCTGGGGCGTGTTGGCGATGTTCTCGGCCATCCTGCTGTGGTTCTTCCTGCCCTGGCTCGACAAGTCGCCGGTGCGCAGCGGCCACTATCGCCCGCTGTTCCGCAAGTTCTTCTGGTTCGGCCTCATCCCCTGCATGGCGCTGCTGTTCTATCTGGGCGGTGCGCCGGCCGAAGAACCCTATGTCATGCTCAGCCAGATCGCGACGGCTTACTACTTCATCCACTTCCTCGTGATCATCCCGATCGTGAGCCAGATCGAGAAGCCCGAGCCGCTGCCCTATTCCATCACCGAAGCGGTGCTGGGATCCGACAAGAAGGCCGTGCTGGGCGAAAACACCCAGCCCGCGGTCTGACGCGACGCAACGCTACGAGAGAGAAGACTTTCGCATGATCCGCATCATCGCCATCCTCGTCGGCCTGGGTTTCGCCGTCGTCGCGCTCGTCTCCTTCGGCGTCGGGGCCTACACCGCCGCGACCGATGACGCGCCCGACACGCACCTGCCCTACAAGCATCCTCAGGACGTCAACTATTCGTTCGATGGACCTTTCGGCACGTGGGACTACGGGCAGCTTCAGCGCGGCTACAAGGTTTACAAGGAAGTCTGCTCGGCCTGCCACAGCCTCAAATTCGTTGCCTTCCGCAATCTCGGCGAGCTTGGCTACACCGAAGCGCAGGTAAAGGCCGAAGCGGCGACCTGGACCGTGCCGGGTATCGATCCGAACACCGGCGAGGCGAGCACGCGCCCGGGCGAGCCGACGGATTACTTCCCCAAGCCCTATCCCAATAACGTGGCGGCTGCGGCGGCGAACAATAATGCCATTCCGCCGGACCTTTCGCTGATGACGAAGGCGCGGGAAGATGGAACGAACTACGTGGCTTCGCTGCTGGTCGGCTATCAGCCCCCGTCGGAAGAATTGCTGGAAGAGCATCCCGAAGCGGCGCCGGGACCGGGCCTCTATCACAACGTCTACTTTCCCAACATGAACCTCGCCATGGCGCCGCCGCTGACCAGCAACGGACAGGTGACCTATGACGACGGAACCGAGGCGACCATCGGCCAGATGGCGACCGACGTGGCGGCCTTCCTGACCTGGACTGCCGAACCGACGCTGGTGAAGCGCAAGCAGACGGGTTGGCCGGTGCTGGTCTTCCTCCTGTTCGCGACCATTCTCGCCTGGTTCTCCAAGACCCAGATCTGGTCGGCGGTTAAGCCCAAGAAGACCAAGGCCTAAACCGGTCTCCTACCCTCATTCATCCGGCCTCTCGCGCTTTGCGGCGCGGGAGGCCGTTTTGTATTGGGTGCGTGTATGATGACACCTTCCGACCTCAAGGCGCTGGTCCGCACCGTTCCGGACTTCCCGGCAGCGGGCGTCCAGTTTCGCGACATCACGACGCTGATTTCCGATGGCGCAGGCCTGAAGGCCAGCGTCCACCACCTCGCCGCCCATGCGCGCGGGGCGGGGGCGCAGGCAATCGCGGGCATGGAAGCGCGCGGCTTCATCTTCGGGTCGGCAGTCGCGATCGAACTCGGCATCGGCTTCGTCCCCGTGCGCAAACCCGGCAAGCTGCCGGTCGAAACGATCGGGATCGATTATGCCCTCGAATACGGGTCCGACCGGCTCGAAATGGATCCGGGCGCGGTTCACGAAGGCCAGCGCGTCGTCCTGGTCGACGATCTGATCGCTACCGGTGGAACGGCCTGTGCGGCGGCCAGCCTGTTGCGCCAGGCGGGTGCGGTGGTGGACTCCGCGGCATTTGTGATCGACCTGCCGGACCTCGGCGGGGCGTCCCGTCTGGATGCCATGGGCATTGCAGTGTCGGCACTGATGGACTTCCCTGGAAATTGATGCGCGGGGTCTAAGCCGCGCCGAATAAACCACTTTCTCCTTGCATACTCTCACCTGTGCGGGTTCAGTCGCGCCGAGACGAGCACCAATCGGGGGCAACACGGCTCAGGCCATGGAAGAACAAGCGATCGTCATCGCCCTCGTGGGCATTCTCGGCATCGGTTCGCAATGGATCGCGTGGCGGACCGGTTGGCCTGCCATCGTGCTGATGCTCGCCGCAGGCTTTCTCGCCGGACCGGTCTTCGGCCTGTTCGATCCCGAACACGCATTCGGCGAACTGCTCGAACCGATGGTGGCGGTGGGCGTCGCGCTGATCCTGTTCGAAGGCGGCTTGAGCCTCGATTTTCGCGAACTGCGCCATTCCGGCCAGGCTGTATGGCGGCTCGCTACGGTGGGCGTTGTCGTAGGTTGGTTCCTCGGGGCGCTCGCCGCGCATGAGATTGCCGGCCTCGTCTGGCCGGTGGCCGTGCTGTTCGGCGGCATCCTCGTGGTGACAGGCCCCACGGTCGTCATCCCGCTCCTGCGCCAGAGCGCGGTCCAGCAGCGTCCTGCGACGATCCTGAAATGGGAAGCTATCGTCAACGATCCGACCGGCGCGCTATGCGCGGTCATCGCTTACGAATATTTCCGCAAGGTCGCGGAAAGTCCCGGCGCCTCGCTGATCGAGGTCGTGCCGCCGCTCATCATCGCCGCCGTCCTCGCCGGGCTGATCGGCTACGTTGCCGCCGTCATAATAGCGTGGTCCTTTCCGCGTGGGGCGGTGCCGGAATATCTCAAGGTTCCGGTGTTGCTGACGGCGGTGATCGCCGTGTTCGTCGTCTCGAACATGATCGAACACGAAGCGGGCCTCGTCGCGGTGACGGTTATGGGCATCGCGCTCGCCAATATGAACGTGTCGAGCCTCAGGAGCATTCATCCGTTCAAGGAAAACATCGCGATCCTGCTCGTCTCGGGCATTTTCATCGTGCTGTCCGCTTCGCTCAAATGGGAAGATCTCTCCTATCTCAACTGGCGCTTCGGCGCGTTCCTCGTGGCGCTGCTGTTCCTGGTCCGCCCGCTGACGATCATCATCAGCCTGCTGGGCAGCTCGATCCCGTGGAACGAGCGGCTGTTCCTAGCTTGGATCGCGCCTCGCGGGATCGTGCTCGTCGCGATATCGGGCCTGTTCGCGCTGCGCCTTGCCGAACTTGGCTTCGGGGACGGCAATGTCCTCATCGGCCTCAGCTTCGCCGTGGTGGTCACGACCATCGTGGCACACGGTTTCACCATCGATCTCGTCGCCCGTCTCCTCAAGGTGAAGGGCCAGACCCGCCCCGGCCTGCTCATCGTTGGCAGCACGCCCTGGACGGTCGCGCTGGCGGAACAGATGCGCGATCTGAAAACGCCGGTGACTGTAGTCGATTCCAGCTGGCAACGCCTCGCGCTCGCCCGCCGCAAGGGCGTTTCCTATTACCACGGAGAGATCCTGAACGAGGCGACCGAGCACAATCTCGATCTGAGCCCCTTCCAGACGCTGGTCGCAGCAACCGATAACGAGGCCTACAACACCCTCGTCTGCAACGAATTCGCGCACGAGGTCGGCCGCGATTCGGTCTATCAGTTGGGCGAGGCGGGCGACGAGGACGACCGCCACGCGCTGCCCGAAGCGCTGCGCGGGCGCGCCCTGTTCGAATCGGGTTGGGGCGTGACCGAGGTCAGCGAACGCCAGCAACAGGGCTGGGTCTTCCGCAAGACCAAGCTGTCCGAGGAATTCGATTTCGAGGCCGCCCAGGCGAAGCTGCCCGATGGCGCGCACATGCTGCTGCTGCTGCGCGATAACGGGCGGATGCGGTTCTTTACCCACGCCGCCCGGCCGGAACCGCGTGCAGGCGACGTCATCATCAGCTTTTCGCCCCAGGCGCGTACTGCGGAAGACACCGCGGCCAAGAAAGCCCAGAAGAAAGAGAAAGGCGGGCCCAAGCCCGAACCAGCATGATCGACCCGTTCGCGCACGTCCCATCGCATCGTATTCTCACCGGCCTCGCTCTGGCGCTGGCGCTTGCCGCCTGCGGATCCGGCGATACGCGCGAACCGGCGCCAGAGCCGAGCTCGACTCAGACGGGGGCGCAGAATTCGATCATTCGTGACGATCTGGAGGATACCGCGCCTCTGCCGCCGCCGCCTCTGGCGCCGCTCGACGCGCGGATCGGCTTCCCCGAAGGCGGAGCGGAGCTGTCCGAATCGGCGACCGCCGATCTCGACACCCTGCTTCAGTCGCCCCAGATCGAAGAGGGCGGTCCGATCGTCCTGCGCGCCCACAGCGATGCGGGCGGGCCGGGCGACGCCAACCAGCGCGCATCGCAATCGCGCGGCGAGGCGGTGCGGGACTATCTGGTCGAAAACGGGATCGACGAAGAGCGGATCACCATTATCGCCTTTGGCGAACAGAACCCGATCGCGCCGAACGCCAATCCGGACGGTACTCCGAACGAGCGGAACCGCGCCGCCAATCGCCGTGTCGAAGTGCATGTCGCGCTTCCCGGTGCGTCGGAAGAAGCCGCCCCCGAAGAGATCGAACAGCCCGAGCCGACGATCGCGGAGAACCTTTCGCGAGCGACTGCGGATTGAGGCTTCGACAGCGAATGGCTTCAGCCGGAAGCCACTCAAACCGACGTTAGCCGGACTAGCTGATAGCGCCGAGAATGCCGTCCGCCAGATCGGGTCGGCAGATCAGCAGATCGGGCAGATAGGTGTCACGCGCGTTGTAGCGCAGCGGGCTCCCGTCGAGACGCGAGCAGTGCAGTCCATATCCGAGCGCCACCGCGACCGGGGCGCAGCTGTCCCATTCGTACTGCCCGCCGGAATGCAGATAGATTTCCGCTGCGCCGCGCACCACGGCCATCGCCTTCGCGCCGGCGGAGCCCATCGGCACGATCTCGGCATCGACTGCCGCCGCCGCCTTTTCGGCTTCTGCCGGAGGGCGCGAGCGGCTGACCACCATGCGGGGGCGACACGTCGTCGGATCGCAGGCGATCGGTTGGTCGGATCGCAACACGCGCTGGCCCGCCATACCCGGTAGCGCAACCGCGCCGAGATGCGCCGCGCCATCAACGGCGAGGCCCACATGGACGGCCCAGTCCGGCCGCCCCTCGCCATATTCGCGTGTCCCATCGACCGGATCGACGATCCAGACGCGGCTTTTCTCGAGCCGCTCGGGCGTGTCGCGCGTTTCCTCGCTCAGGATACCATCGTGGGGACGGGCCTCTTTCAGCGCCGCCATCAACAGCGCGTTGGCGCGTCGATCGCCTTCCTCGCCCAACGCGCGGCCTTCGAATTCGCCCTGTGCGCGCAGATCGAGCAGCAATTGGCCCGCTTCCTGCGCCAGCCGCGCGGCCAGATCGCCATCGGTTTCGTGGCTTGCCATTCGCTCGCTCACTTCAGCGGGAGGATGCGCGACACGATATAATCCGCCGCTTCTTCGGCCGTCATATCGACCGTGTTGACGCGAATTTCGGGCGCCTGCGGCTCTTCATACGGGCTGTCGATCCCGGTGAAGTTCTTGAGGCTTCCCTCGCGCGCTTTCTTGTAAAGACCCTTCACGTCGCGCTGCTCCGCCACTTCAAGCGGCGTATCGACGAAGATCTCGATGAACTCGCCATCGGGAAGCATGTCGCGCACCATCTGCCGCTCGGCCCGGAAGGGGCTGATGAAGGCGGTGAGGACGATGAGGCCCGCATCCGTCATCAGTTTGGCGACTTCGCCGATGCGCCTGATGTTCTCGATCCGGTCGGTTTCGGTGAAGCCCAGATCCTTGTTCAGGCCATGGCGGACATTGTCTCCATCGAGCAGGAAGGTGTGGCGGTTCATCAGCGCCAGCTTCTTTTCGACTTCGTTGGCGATCGTCGATTTGCCCGAGCCCGAAAGACCGGTGAACCATAGCAGCCGCGGGGTCTGGTTCTTGAGACTGGCATGATCCTCGCGCCCGACGCTGGTCGCCTGCCAATGGACGTTCTGCGCGCGCCGCAGCGCGAAATGCAGCATGCCCGCAGCGACCGTCTGGTTGCTCACCTTGTCGATCAGGACGAAGCCGCCGAGCGTGGGGTTCGTATCGTACGGTTCGAACACGATCCGCCGTTCGGTCGTCACTTCGACCACGCCGATGGCATTGAGGTCCAGGCTGGTCGCCGCCAGCTTCGCCATCGTGTTAACGTTGATCTCGTATTTCGGCTCGGCGATCGTGGCGGTCACGGTCTGCGTGCCGAGCTTGAGCCAGTATCCGCGCCCCGGTTTCAGCGATTCGGCGTCCATCCAGACGAGCGTCGCTTCGAACTGATCGGCCACCTGGGGCGGATCGTCGGCGGATGCGATGACGTCGCCGCGCGAACAATCGACTTCATCGTCGAGAGTGAGCGTGATCGAATCGCCCGCTTCGGCGCTGTCCCTGTCGCCGTCGAAGGACGGGATCGCGCGCACCGTGGTGGTGGTGCCCGAGGGCAGGATGCGTACTGCATCGCCGGGCTTGACCGTGCCGCCCGCGACCTGGCCTGCAAAACCGCGGAAGTCCTGGTGGGGGCGATTGACCCACTGGACCGGCAAGCGGAATGGCGCGTCCGCGCTCGACTGGTCGCGTACCGGGATGGTTTCGAGATGCGCGATCAACGTCGGGCCGTCCCACCAATCCATCGCTTCCGATTTGGTGGCGATATTGTCTCCGGTTACGGCCGCAAGCGGGATCGCCGTGATGCGCTCGATCCCGAGTTCCTCGGCAAAGGCGCGGTATTCGGCCTCGATCGCGTCGAACCGTTCCTGGCTGAAATCGACGAGGTCCATCTTGTTGACCGCCAGCACCATGTTGCGAATGCCGAGCCGGTGGCACAGGAAACTGTGGCGGCGCGTCTGGGTCAGCACGCCCTTGCGCGCATCGATCAGGATGACGGCGGCATCGGCAGTGGACGCGCCGGTTACCATGTTGCGCGTATATTGTTCGTGGCCGGGACAATCGGCGACGATGAACTTGCGCGCCTCGGTCGCGAAGAAGCGATAGGCGACGTCGATCGTGATGCCCTGTTCGCGCTCCGCCGCCAACCCATCGACCAGCAGCGCGAAATCGAGCTCCGCCCCGCGCGTGCCCGATGCCTTGCTGTCCGCCTCCAGCGCTTCCAGCTGGTCCGCGAAGACCCGGCGGCTGTCATAGAGCAGGCGCCCGATCAGCGTCGATTTGCCATCGTCCACGCTGCCGCAGGTGATGAAGCGCAGCATGTCCTTGTCGCGATGGCGGTCGAGATATTCGCCGATGTCTTCGTCGATCAGGGCATCGGCGCGATAGGCGGTGTCGTCAGGCCGGTTCATCAGAAATACCCCTCCACCTTCTTGCGTTCCATCCCGGCGCCGGAATCGTCCTTGTCGATCGCGCGGCCCTGGCGTTCGCTGGTGGTGGTCAGCAACATTTCGCGCACCACGCCTTCGAGCGTGTCCGCCTCGCTCTCGACCGCGCCGGTGAGCGGATAGCAACCAAGGGTGCGGAAGCGGATCGAGCGCATCTGCGGCTCTTCCCCGTCACGCAGCGGGAAGCGCTCGTCATCGACCATCAGCAGCATGCCGTCACGCTCCACCGTGGGGCGGGGCTGCGACAGATAGAGCGGCACGATCTCGATATTCTCGGCCATGATGTACTGCCAGATATCGAGCTCGGTCCAGTTCGACAGCGGAAAGGCGCGCAGGCTTTCGCCTTTGGCCTTGCGCAGATTGTAGAGGTTCCAGAGTTCCGGCCGCTGGGCCTTGGGATCCCAGGCGTGGCTCGCGCTGCGGAAGCTGACCACGCGTTCCTTCGCACGGCTCTTCTCCTCGTCGCGCCGCGCCCCGCCGAACGCCGCGTCGAACCCGTAATGGTCGAGCGCCTGCTTCAGCCCTTGCGTCTTCCACATATCGGTGTGGAGCGGGCCGTGATCGAACGGATTGATACCGCGCTCCTTGGCCTCGGGGTTCTGCCAGACGAGCAATTCCATGCCTGCATCCTTCGCCGCCTTTTCGCGCAGCTCGTACATGGCGCGAAATTTCCAGGTCGTGTCGACATGGAGAAGCGGGAAGGGAGGCGGGGCGGGATGGAAGGCTTTGCGGGCCAGGTGCAGCATCACTGCACTGTCCTTGCCGACCGAGTACAGCATGACGGGCTTGGCCGCCTCGGCGACGACTTCACGCAGAATATGGATGCTTTCGGCCTCAAGCCGGTCGAGATGGGTTCGGCTGGTCATGATGGATGGCGAGGTAAGGTCGGGCCCGACGCGACGGAAGAAACATTTCGTGTCGCACGGACAAGCGCCCGGTGATCGGCCGCCGAAAAAAAGCGCGCGCACGGTATTGCGCAAACCGGCCGATGCAAACCAGTTGACGACGCGCCGCCAGGAGTGGCAAAGGCGGCGCCTGCCGAAACGTGCAGCGGGCGGGTATAGCTTAGTGGTAAAGCCCTAGCCTTCCAAGCTAGTTATGCGGGTTCGATTCCCGCTACCCGCTCCATGATTTTCATCGCTTCGCCGTGTTTCGCACGCTCTTCGCCACAGTAAACATGACACGCATCTGATTTTCCCACCATCTTGGCTTGCCCGCGACGTGGCGGAGCAATAAGCGCCATCGCATGAGCGAGAGTATTTCACCCGTAATTCTTTGCGGCGGTAGCGGCACGCGGTTGTGGCCGCGTAGCCGAATTTCGAGACCCAAGCCCTTCCTGCCGCTTGTGGGCGATGAGACGCTGTTCGGTCAGGCGCTAGCAAGGACGCAGGGCGACAGCGCATTCGCCTCGGCGATGATCGTGACCGGTAAGGGTCATCTCGACCATGTGGAGAGCGAGACTCTCGAGGGCGACGTATCGATCATCGTGGAGCCGAGCGCGCGCAACACTGCCGCGGCGATCGCACTTGCGGCTTTGCGGCTACCTGCGGATCAGGTCATGCTCGTTTGTCCGAGCGATCATCACATCTCCGATACCGAAGCCTTTATCGAAGCGGCGCGCCGGGGGGCGGAACTGGCGCGCGAAGGACGGCTCGTGGCCTTTGGGATCCGCGCGACCGCGCCCGAGACCGGCTTTGGATATATCAAACGCGGCGATGCCATGGGGGACGGCGCGTACGAGATCGAGCGCTTTGTGGAGAAGCCCGATCGTGACCGCGCCAAAGCTTTTGTCGAAGACGGCGGATACGATTGGAACGGAGGTATCTTCGTTTTCACCGCCGGGCGTTATCTCGAAGAGCTCGCAGCCCACCGACCCGATATCGCTGATGCGGTGGCGAACGCGGTCGCGACCGGTCACGAGAAGGACAATCGCTTCGAACCCGATGCGGAACTGTTCGCCGCCGTGCCCAGCGAATCGATCGACTATGCCGTCATGGAAAAAACCGATCGGGCTGCCGTCGTACCGGTCGATATGGGATGGTCGGATATCGGCAACTGGCATGTGGTGCGCGATAAGCGTCCAGGCGATGCGGACGGCAATCGAGTCATCGGGCGGGCGGAACTGGTCGACTGCCGCAATGTCCTCATCGAAACCGATGGCCCGCGCGTTTCGGCGATCGGTCTCGAGGACCTTTGCATCGTTGTCGATGGCGACGAGGTGCTGGTGACCACCGTGGACGGGACGCAAAAGGTCGGAAAACTCACGGGCGCCCAGAACCAGGATAAGCACGAATGAGTTCGCTTCTTCCGGTCCGCTCGGTCGAAAAACCCTGGGGGCGTGATCGGCTGCCCGCACCGTTCGTGGCACCCGAAGGAAAGCGCATCGGTGAATTCTGGTTCGAACCGCCGGCCGCGCTCGACGATCTGCTCGTCAAATATCTATTCGCCAGCGAAAATCTGTCCGTCCAGGTCCATCCCGACGACGCTCAGGCTCTGGCTGCGACCGGCAGGAGCGAAGGCAAGGAAGAGTGTTGGTTGATCACCGCTTGCGAACCGGGTGCGCGGATCGGTATCGGTTTCGAGGAACCGCTCGACGCCGAAACGCTCAAATCGGCCGCTCTCGACGGCTCGATCGAAGCGAGAATGGCCTGGTTCGATGTCGTCCCAGGCGATTTCTTCTATATCCCCGCCAACACAGTGCACGCAATCGGAGCAGGGTGCAGCCTGATCGAAATCCAGCAGAACAGCGACATAACCTATCGCCTGTACGATTATGGGCGCCCGCGCGAACTGCATCTCGATGCGGCAATCGCAGTCGCCAAGGGTGAACCGCATCCTCCGCGCATGAGGCGCCGCGTGGCGGAAACGGGGGAGGTCACTCTGGTAGAGGGACCGCTGTTCCGGCTCGATCGGCTCGATGGCGCGGCCTCGCCTGACGTGAGGGCGCGGTATGAGGGCGCCTTTCTCGTCATCCCGGTTTCAGGAAGCGCCACGATTGAGGGCGAAAGGGTCGCGGCAGGGCAATGTGCGCTGGTTCGCGACTGGTCGTCGCTTTCGATTGAAGGCGACGCCAAGATTCTAATCGCTCAACCGGTTCTTTAGACCGCGCGATTGTCGATCAGGCGTGTGCCGCCGATCCGCGCGGCGACGAACAGGCGCGCATTGCCGTTATCGCTCTCCAGCGGGGCCAGGCTGTCCGCATCGCGCAATTCGGCGTAATCGACGCTTTCGAAGCCTGCCACGCGCAGCGTTTCCTTCAGATTGCCCAGAGCGCGCGCGGCATCGCCGCCATCAGCGATCACGGCCGCCGCATCCTCCATCGCGCGGGGCAGAGCGGCGGCGCGCTGGCGATCGTCGGGCGAGAGATAGGCGTTGCGGCTGCTCATCGCGAGCCCGTCCGCCTCGCGCACGATCCCGACGCCGTAAATGGCCGCGACATGCGGAAAGGTCAGGTCGAGATCGCGGGCCATGCGGCGGATCACGGCGAGTTGCTGCCAGTCCTTCTCGCCGAAAAGCGCCATGTCGGGTCGAACCTGGTTGAAGAGCTTCAGCACCACCGTTGCCACGCCGTCGAAATGACCCGGCCGATCCGCGCCGCAGAGCCCTGCGCTGACCCCGCTGACCGAGACATTGGTCGCATAGCCTTCAGGATAGACCTCGCTCGGCGCGGGCGCCCAAAGCACGGCCACGCCCTCGCCCGCCAGAAGGTCGCTGTCGCGCGCCAACTGGCGGGGGTAGGCGTCGAGATCCTCGTTCGCTCCGAACTGGCGCGGATTGACGAAAATCGAGGCGACGACATGGTCGGCGCGCGCCCGCGCTTCGCGGATCAGTGTCAGATGCCCTTCGTGCAGCGCGCCCATCGTCGGCACGAGTGCGATCGAGCCGCCGCCTTCCTCGCGCAGCCCGGCGATGAAGCTTCTCAACATTTCGAGCGTGGTCGCGGTTTGCACGGGGGCACCCTTCGGTTATGGCCGGGACCGCCCTAGCCGCATCGGTTCGGGCGCGACAATACTCGACGTACGAACACGGAAAGCAGCGCACCCCTTGTCTCACAATCGTGCCCATCGCATCGTCTTCGCCAACGAGAAGGGCGGGACCGGCAAATCGACCACGGCGGTCCACGTGGCGGTGGCGCTCGCCTATATGGGCAAGACGGTCGCCGCGATCGATCTCGATCCGCGTCAGCGCACGATGCATCGCTATATCGAGAACCGCGAGGCCATTCAGGCAAAGCGCGGAATCGAACTGCCGACGCCGACCTGCGAGGTTTTCGACGGAACGGCGGCAGGCCAGGACGAGAAAACGCTCGAAGCGACGCTCGACCGGTTCGCGCAGACGGCCGACTTCCTGATTGTCGACACGCCGGGGCGCGACGATCCGATGGCGCGCATCGCCGCCGAACAGGCCGACACGCTGGTCACGCCGATGAACGACAGCTTCGTCGATTTCGACCTCATCGGCCAGGTCGATGCCGAAACGTTCAAGGTTAAGAAGCTGTCCTTCTACGCCGAACTGATCTGGGAAGCGCGCCTCAAACGCTCGCGCATGGGGCTGGAGCAGGATCGGCGCGAATTGGATTGGGTCGTAGTCAGGAACCGCACCGGTTATACCGAAGCGCGCAATATGGCGCGTCTGGAAAAGGCGCTGGCGGAAATGTCCAAGCGGGTCGGCTTCCGCATCGCCAAGGGCCTGTCGGAGCGTGTGATCTATCGCGAGCTTTTCCCCTCGGGCCTGACCCTGCTCGACAAGGGGCATCTCGGCGATCTCGGCACCAGCCACCTCGTCGCGCGGCAGGAACTGCGCGGTCTCATCGCCAGCCTGCGCCTTCCCGGCATCGGCCTGGAGGACAAGGCGGCATGATCCGCTGGCTGGTGATCGCCGCCCTGCTGGCGATCGCCTCCCGCTGGCTGTTTGGTAAATGGCCGTGGGAGTATCTACGCACTGCTCCGACGCGGACCAAAGAGCTGACGTGGGCGCGCCGCATGTTGGGCGTGGCGACCGACGCCGATGCGCGCACGATACGCGAGGCGCATCGCCGCCTTGCCGCGCAGACTCATCCCGATCGCGGCGGCAGTACGGCGCGCCTTGCCGAAATCAACGCCGCGCGCGACCTTCTTTTGAACCAGATCGGAACCGATCCATCGGAGCCTCGTGAATGACACACCAATTCGATTCCACAGTCCTGCGCGAATATGACATTCGCGGCATTATCGGCGAAACGCTGGGTGCGGACGACGCCCGTGCCATCGGGCGCGGTTTTGCGACGCTGCTGCGGCGCGCGGGCGGCAGCAAGGTCGCGGTCGGCTATGACGGGCGGGTCAGCTCACCCATGCTCGAGCACGCGCTGATCGAGGGGCTGACGGCGAGCGGCTGCGATGTCGTGACGATCGGCCTCGGCGCGACGCCGATGCTCTATTACGCCGAAGCCTCAAGCGAGGATGTGGATGGCGGCATTCAGATAACCGGCAGCCACAATCCCGCCAATTACAACGGCTTCAAGATGGTCTTTCAGGGCCGTCCGTTTTTCGGCGCGGATATCCAGAAACTGGGCGAAATGGCCGCGACGGGCGACTGGGACGAAGGCGCGGGCAGCGTCGAGAGCCGCGAGATTCTGAGCGAGTATGTCGAGCGCCTGTTGATGGGCCTTGGCGATGTCGACCCTGCTGCGCTCGCGGATCTCAAGGTCGGCTGGGACGCGGGCAATGGCGCTGCCGGACCCGCGCTCGAAATGCTCGCCGCGAAGCTGCCGGGCGAGCACCACCTTCTTTTCACCGATGTCGACGGCACTTTTCCCAATCATCATCCCGATCCTACGGTCGAGGCGAATCTGGCGGATCTGCGCACGCTCGTCGCCGAGAAGAACCTCGATTTCGGAGTGGCTTTCGACGGCGACGGCGACCGGATCGGCGCGATCGATGGTGAAGGCCGGGTGGTTTGGGGCGATCAATTGCTGATGATCTATGCGGAGGACGCTTTGAAAAACCGGCAGGGCGCCACGGTCATCGCCGATGTAAAGGCGAGCCGCGCCCTGTTCGATCATGTGGCGCGGTGCGGGGGCAATCCGCTGATGTGGAAGACCGGCCATTCGCTGATCAAGTCCAAGATGAAGGAAACGGGCGCTCCGCTGGCAGGCGAGATGAGCGGACATGTATTCTTCGCCGATGACTATTACGGGTATGACGATGCGCTCTATGCCGGCGTGCGCCTGATCGCGGCGAGCGCGCGGCTTGGCCGGTCGGTGACCGATCTGCGCGGGGGCATGCCCGCCATGGTCAACACACCCGAACTGCGTTTCCAGGTCGATGAAAGCCGCAAATTCGCTGCGATCCGCGAGGTCGAGGAGCGGCTTGCGGGCAGCGACGCCGACGTCGACGGGACCGATGGGGTGCGGGTCTCGACGCCGGACGGCTGGTGGCTGCTGCGCGCATCCAACACGCAGGACGTCCTCGTCGCACGTGCGGAAAGCGACAGCGAAGAAGGGCTCGCCCGCCTGATGGCGCAGATCGACGAACAGCTGTCCCTGTCGGGGCTGGAGCGCGGCGAGAGCGTCGGGCACTGAGGTAAAAGAGAGGGGGACATATCATGAAGAAGACTGCATTTTCGCTGGCCCTGGGCACGCTTTCGCTCGGCCTGTCCGCGCCCTTGGCGGCGCAGGATATCGAGATTGGGAAGGTCGAGGGCGAGGTCGCTCTGGAGCCTGCCGAAGCGGGCGGGGCCATGGACGAAGCCGCCGTGCTCGCGATGATGAGCGGGATGTTCCAGGCCGAACCGCTAACTGCCGACCAGGAAGCGCGCCTCCCCGCCGCCACCGCCATCGTGGCGACGATGATGCCCGAGGGCTTCTATGGCGAAATGATGCGCGACATGATGGAAAAGACCATGCGTCCGATGATGGCCATGTTTTCCGAGCCCGACTTCATCCTCGCCAGCAGGCTTACGCTCGACGAAGCGGCCATCGCGGAATTGGGCGATGCGGAGAAGAGAGAGCTTCTGACCATGCTCGATCCCGCGTGGGACCGGCGGGCCGACACCATGGTGGACGCGCTCATCGCGAATATGGGCGGCGCGTTCGCCGCGGTGGAGCCCCCCGTACGCGCGGGATTGGCAAAGGCCTATGCGGTCCGGTTCGACGAAGCGCAGCTTGCCGATATCTCCAGCTTCTTCGCGACCCCGACCGGGAGCGAATTCGCGCGCCAGTCCATGGCCCTGTTCGCGGACCCTCAGGTCATGGGCGCCACGATGGAGGCCCTCCCGGAAATGGTGGGCTCGTTCACCGAGATGGAAACTTCGATGGAGGCGGCGCTGGAAAGCCTCCCGGCGGAGCGGGACTATGCGGACCTGTCGGCGGCTCAGCGCGCGCGCATGGCCGATCTGCTGGGCGTGGAACCGGATGCGCTGGGCGATATGGTGATACCGCACGGAGAGGGCGAGGAGCCCGAAGTGGAGTAGTATTGGCATTGAACTTCGCGCCGGATGGGACACGGGCGGAACACCGCGCCCCATCCCGCGCTATCTCTTGGTGAGCACGCCCCCGATACCGCCTGAGATCGAAGCTTGGTTCGCTGGCCGCGGCTGGCGCGTGCGGCGCCACCAGGCCGAAATGCTTGCGGCGAGCGATGCGGGCCGCCACGCCTTGCTCGTCGCGGACACGGGGGCGGGCAAGACGCTGGCGGGATTTCTGCCGACGCTGGCCGCCTTCTGCCCCTCACGGCTGGGAGAGACGGAGCCGCCCGGCGGGCTGCACACACTCTACGTCTCCCCGCTCAAGGCGCTGGCGCATGACGTGCAGCGCAATCTCATCGCGCCGATCGAGGAGATGGGCCTGCCCATCCGCGTCGAGACGCGTAGCGGCGATACGCCGTCCGATCGCAAAAAGCGCCAGCGTACCAAACCGCCGCATGTGCTGCTGACCACGCCCGAAAGCCTCTCGCTGCTGCTGAGCTATCCCGACAGTTTCGCCATGTTCGCCGGGTTGAAGCGCGTCGTGATCGACGAAGTGCATGCCTTCGCGACCGGCAAGCGCGGCGACTTGCTGGCGCTGGCCCTCTCGCGCCTTCAGGCCATCGCGCCCGATATGCAGCGCGCCGCGCTTTCGGCCACGCTGGCGAACCCGCAAGGGTTTCGCGAATGGCTTGCCCCGCTCAAAACCGGGGACGAGAGCGAGATCGAAGCGGTCGCGATGGTGGAGGGCGAGGTTGGCGCGCCCGCCGAAGTCGAAATTCTCCTGCCCGACGAAGAGCGCGTGCCCTGGGGCGGCCACGCCGCCACTTGGGCGATCCCGCAGCTTTACGAAGCGATCAAGGCCAACCGCACCACGCTGATCTTCACCAACACGCGCTTTCTGGCCGAATATATCTTCCAGAACCTGTGGGACATGAATGAGGACACGCTGCCGATCGGGATCCACCACGGATCGCTGGGCAAGGAAGCGCGCCGCAAGGTCGAAGGCGCGATGGCGCGGGGCGAATTGCGCGCGCTTGTCGCCACTGCCAGCCTCGACCTGGGCGTCGATTGGGGGGATATCGACCTGGTCGTCCAGATGGGCGCACCCAAGGGCTCGTCGCGCCTGCTGCAGCGGATCGGTCGCGCCAATCATCGGCTCGACCAGCGTAGCCGAGCTTTGCTGGTGCCCGGCAACCGCTTCGAATTTCTGGAAGCGACCGCAGCCAAGGAAGCGGTCGACGAAGGGCAGCGCGATGGGGAGGAGTTCCGCCCCGGCGGGCTCGACGTGCTGGCCCAGCATGTCATGGCCTGCGCCTGCGCGGAGCCCTTTGGCGAGGCTGCGCTGCTGGCGGAGATACGCACCAGCCTTTCCTATGCCTGGGTGGACGAGACGGCCTGGGACCGCGTGCTGGAATTCGTCGCGACGGGCGGGTACTCGCTGCGTGCCTATGATAAATTCAAGCGCATCGTGCGCGAAGATGACGGCGAGGGGGGCGGCATATGGCGGCTGGCGCATCCCGAACAGGCCGCGCGCCATCGCCTGAATGCCGGGATCATCATCGATTCCGAAATGCTCGACGTGCGGATCACGGCGGGCTCGAACCGGGGCGGGCGTTCGCTCGGCAAGGTGGAGGAGCGTTTCGCCGCATCGCTCTCTCCCGGCGACACGTTCGCCTTTGCGGGCATGAGTCTGGAGGTGGTGAAGCTGCAGGAGATGGAGATTCTGGTGCGAGCGGCAAAATCCTCGGCCATGATCCCTTCCTATGGGGGGCAGCGCCTGCCCCTGACCACCCATCTGGCCGACCGAGTGCGCGGCATGCTTGTCGACCGTGCCGGGTGGGCGCGCTTTCCCGACGATGTCCGCGAATGGTTGGAAGTGCAGGACTGGCGTTCGCAAATGCCGGGGCCGGGGCAATTGCTGGTCGAAAGTTTCCCGCGCGGCGGGCGCGAATACACCGTCTATTACACTTTCGAAGGCTGGAACGCGAACCAGAGCCTGGGCATGCTGATCACGCGGCGCATGGAGGATCGCGGGCTATTGCCCGGTGGCTTCGTCGCCAACGATTATTCGCTGGCCGTCTGGGGCCTGAAGCCGGTGAAGGATCCCGCGCCGCTCCTCTCCCCCGATATCCTGCAGGACGAATTTATCGAATGGGTGCAGAATTCGCACTTGCTGCGCCGCGCTTTTCGCGAGGTGGCGGTGATCGGCGGCTTGGTTGAGCGGCAGCATCCGGGCAAGCGCAAGACGGGCAAGCAAGTTACTTTCTCGACCGACCTGATCTACGACGTGCTGCGCAAATACGAGCCCGACCATGTGTTGCTGGAAGCCGCCTGGGCCGATGCGCGGACGCGGATGACCGATGTCGGGCGCCTAGGCGATCTGCTCGATCGCGCGGGCGAGCAAATGGTGCATGTCGAACTCGATCGGGTCAGCCCGCTGGCCGTGCCGGTTATGGTCATGATCGGACGCGAGGCTACGCCGCAAGGGGCGGTGGACGACGAATTGCTGCTCGAGGCCGAGAGCCTGGCTGGCGAAGCTATGCGGGTCGAGGATTTTTCCGACGGTCCGGATTAAGCGGTGCAGCGCTCTCCATTGTTATCCGGCCTCGACCCAAATTGGAGCGAGCCTAGAATTGGCGGTAGCGCTCATTCCCGACGAAGCCGAATTTGGTCACGCCGCTGGCCTTGATCGTCGCTAGCGTGCGGGACGACGCGGCGTAGCTGGCATTGGCTGCGGGTTCGAATTGCAGCTCGGGCTCGATCGGGAGATCGCGGGACAGGACCAACAGCGTCGATAGCTGGCGCTGATCGATCGCCTCGCCATTCCAGAGCACGCGGTCGCTTCCGTCGATGACGATCTTGTTCCGCGTTGGCTCGAGATTGGGAAGCGGACAATCCGTACAAGGGGCAGGGAGGTCGAGTTCGACCGAGTGTGTGGCGGCGGGGATCACCATGATGAACATGATGAGAAGCACCAGCATGACATCGATCAGGGGTGTGGTGTTCATCTCGCCCATGGGTTGGGTGTCGGATGCGGAAAGCGCCATAGCCATCGTTATTTTCCCCTGTTTGTTCGCCACGTAATAACATAACACAAGGGCGGGGGCAATCGAGGCAAATTTTGCCCGAGAACCGGGCTTCGGCAGCGGCCATCCGCGGGGTGTCGTCAGCGATTGAGACCGATCTTTTCAACGCGATGGCGCGAGACAGCTGGCGTGGACGGAGCGGTACACATGAGCCGCGCACCGCGGGCTTTGGTCGGAGCGCACGATGCTTCGCGAAGCATTTCCGGTGGACAACAAAAAGGGCGGCCGAAGCCGCCCTCTCGTGAAGTCTTGGTATGTCCGCTTACTGTGCGGTCGTGCTGCCGAACGTGCGGTAACGCTCGTTTCCGACGAAGCCGAACTTGGTGACGCCGCTCGCCTTGATGACGTTGAGGACGCGAGCCGACAATTCATAGCTCGCGAGGGCTTCGGGCTCGAACTGCAATTCGGGCTCGGGCACGATGTCGCGGGTCAGATTGAGATTACGCACCAGCTCCGCTTCGTTGAGCGTGTCCCCGTTCCACAGGATCTCGTCGGTCTGAGTCAGAACGATCTTGTTCTTGATCGGGTCGATCTGATCCTCGGGCGGAGGATTCGGGTTGGGCTGGGGCAGGTCGATATTCACCGCGTGGGTGGCGACCGGGATGGTGATGATGAACATGATGAGGAGCACGAGCAGGACGTCGATCAACGGCGTCATGTTCATCTCGATCATCGGGGCGCCATCGTCCTTACCGCCTGACATTGCCATGATGGGTTACTCCTGAAACTCTTTGAAACGCGAAACCTGGGCTCGAACCGGCAGATCAGCCGTTCGGATCGACCGGGTTCGAAATGAAGCCCACCGTGGGATAACCCGCCGCCTGGACGTTGTAGATCGCACCCGCCACGCAGGACCACGGTGCGTTCACGTCACCGCGGATATGCACCTGCGGGATGAGGTCCGGATCCTGACGGATCTGCTCGGCACCGCCCGCACGCTGGACGATCGCGTCGAGACGTTCGAAGGCCTGGTCGTACAGTTCCTGCGAGGTCACCGGGGTGATGTTGTTGAAATAGACGCGGCACTGCCCGTCGCGCGAGGCGCCGGCATAGCCGGGCTCGCCGGCGCTGAGGCCGCTCGCATCGGTCGTGCTGACCGTGAGAAGCAGGTTCTCGACCTTGTCCTTCGATTCCACCGATTCGAAGATCGGGAGGCGAAGCTTCTCGATCGTCTGGATCGCGACCGGAACCGCGATCAGGAAGATGATCAGAAGCACCAGCATCACGTCCACGAGGGGGGTGGTGTTGATGTCCGACATCGGGGTCTCGACACCGCCGCCTACTGCAACCGCCATGGTTTATCCTATCCGTTCCGTTGTTTCGTGGGTTCCGCAAGAACCCGAATGCGTTCCGGTCCGCAGGACCGGGGCGGGCCGAGGCAAGCCTGAAAGGATCGCACCGGCCCGCCGAGCCGGATTACTTCCGGGTGGTCGTGGTGGTCGAGGTCGTCGCCGTGGTGGGCTTCGCCGCCGCCGGAGCCGTCTTGGTGGCCTTGGCCGAAGCCTGGGTCGACGTCGACGTCATCACCGCAGGACGCACCGCACCGTTCGAGCTGATGTTCGCGAGAAGATCGGTCGAGAAGCCCGACAGACGCTCGGCGATGCGCTTGTTGCGGCTCTGCAGCCAGTTGTAGGCAAGCACGGCCGGAACCGCGACCAGCAGGCCGATGGCGGTCATGATGAGCGCTTCACCGACGGGACCGGCGACCTTGTCGATCGAGGCCGAACCGGCGAGGCCGATGTTGATCAGGGCGCGGTAGATACCGATAACCGTACCCAGCAGGCCGACGAATGGTGCAGTCGCGCCGACAGTGGCGAGGAAGGGAAGGCCACCGGCGAGGCGCGCGTTGATCGACGCTTCCGAACGCGCGAGCGAGCCATGCAGCCAGTCATGCGCCTCGAGGTTGTCGCCCATCTTGGTGTGGGTTTCGCGAGCCTTCACCGCATCGTCCACCAGCTGGCGCCATGCGCTGTTCGAATCGAGCTTCTTGGCCCCTTCGTCGAGCGTGTTGGCACGCCAGAACTGCGAGCGCACGCTGTCGTATTGGCTCATGATCTTGCGCTGTTCGAACAGCTTGGTGAACAGGATGTAGAACGAACCGACCGACATGATCACCAGCACGGTGAAGATGGCCCAGGCGATGACACCGCCCTGTTCCATGGCTTCCATGAAGCCGAACTGGTTCTGCGGAGCGGCTTCGCCCGCGACGGCAAGAAGTTGAGTAATCATAGCGAGTGGTCCTCTTGAAAATCGTTATTGCTTTAGCGACGCCGCATCAATCGGGCAGGACGTAGCGAATGGATTGCGTGGTTGTCGCGGAAATCGGATTACCGGCAGCGTTCAGCGCGGGATTGTACCGGGCGTAACGTTGCATCCCACGGCAGGCCGCGTCGTCGAGTGCGCTCGACCCCGAGCTCCCCGTTACCGAACAAGCCTCCACACGGCCGTTGGCACCAACGGTGATCCGCATGGTGACCGTTCCGGACTCGTCACGCCGCAGGGCGCTGGAGGGATAGTCGGACTGGATCCGAGCAGCCCACCGAGCTGCGTTATCCGGCGACACGCTACGAGCCTGCGAAGGCGGGGGCGGCGGGGGCGGCGGTGCGGGCGGCGGGGCCGGCGGCGCCATAGGCGCGGGCGGCGGAATCCGGATCGCCGACGGTGCGGGCGGCGGAATCGTCGTCTGCGTGCGGATGTCCGGCGGACGCGTCGACACGTTGACCGGCGGCGGCGGAGCCACTGGCGGCGGGGGTGCGGTATCCGGCTGCGGCTCGGGGGGCGGGGGCTCCTCCTCCGGCTCAGGCGGGGGCGGGGGCTCTTCCACATCGATCGTGGTCACGCGTTCGAGCACCTTGGTAGCAGCCTCGTAAGCGAGACCGGTGACGAGCGCGTAGCCTAGGGCAATATGGATGAGGGCAACGATAATAATCGCGATCACGCGATTGCCGCTCATCTGTTGGTCAGCATAAGCCATTCGGTCGCATCACTCCATCGTCCGTACCGGGCGGACCCGGCGGCCATTCATCCGAGACGCCGTAGCGTTACTCGGACGGCGTTCTGGTGTTCCGCCGACATCCTTCCCAAGCCCCCCCAACGGCGTCAGCCATCGGAAGTTTCCGAAAAGGTCCGCTGCGGACCCGCCGGGGCAATTTTGTAATCTTTATCCCCGGACCGCCCGATCCTGTAGCCATGGTGACCGTACGGGGCAATCGCTTTATCGGTTAACCCTTGATTCACCGCTTAGGGCCTCCAATTCGAACCAAGGTGCGCGGTCGCGATGGAACCGGTCGCGCGCAAGATCGACTGGTAAATCTTCCGATCGGCTCAAACACTGGAACGCCCATGACCTTTATCACCCGCTCAATGCGCCTTGCGCTGTTTGCCGCCAGCTGTGCGGCGCTGTCGGCCTCCCCTGTCGTGGCGCAGACCGTGCCGCCAGCGTCCACAGCGCCGACCTATGCCGATCTGGTCGCGCTAGCCGAGGGCGCGCCGCTGGTCCTGAAGGCGCGGATCAAGGACCAGGCGGTCCTCAAGCCCGAACGCGCGCCCAACCTCGCGCCCGGCTTCGCGCGTCTCTATGTCGAGGCACAGACCCAGGCGCTACTCGCGGGCAATGTCCCGGTCGGCGAATCGCTGCGCTATCTCGTCGACGTACCTCTCGATGCGAAGGGCAAGGTGCCCAAGTTCAAGAAGCAGGAGGTGGTCCTGTTCGCCCGCCCGGTCACGGGCCGACCGAACGAGCTGCAATTGGTCGATCCGCGTGCCCAGCTTGCCTGGACGCCCGATCTCGACGCGCGCCTGCGACCCGTGCTCGAACAGCTGGCGGCCGCCGATCGCCCGCCACAGGTAACCGGCGTGCGCGACGCGCTGTCCATCGCAGGCACGCTGGTGGGCGAATCGGAAACGCAGCTGTTCCTCGACACGGCGAATGACGGGCCGGTTTCGATCACCGTCGTGCGCCGTCCGGGGATGGAACCGCGCTGGGGCGTGTCGTGGACCGAGATCGTCGACCAGGCGGCGCGACCGCCGCGCACCGGTACTCTCGAATGGTATCGCCTTGCCTGCGCTTTGCCACGCACTCTGCCTGCCGAGGCGAATCTGTCGCGCGATGCGGAAAGCCGCGCGCGCGCCGCGGAGGATTACAGTTACGTGATCAGCCGCCTCGGCGCGTGCGAGCGACGGCGCGGTTCGAACCAGAGCTAGGGCTGCGGCAAGACAAACTGGTTCCCACCCTGCCGCACGCTCGGCTAGGCGCGGCGGCATGGCAGATCCGTTTTCCCATCGTTTCCGCGTGCGCTATTCCGAAGTCGATCCCCAGGCGGTCGTCTTCAATTCGCGCTATCTCGAATATGCCGATGTCGTCGTGTCGGAGTTCTTCCGGGCGCGCCGCGCCGAAGGCATGCCCGACATCGAATTCCACATCCGCAAGGCCGAGGTCGATTATCTGCGCCCGATTCGGCTGGAGGAACTAGTCGAGGGACGGCTGACGGTCCTGCGGATCGGCAATTCGAGCATGCAGATGCGGATCGAACTCCATGGGGCCGGCGAGACTTCCGGAGAAAACGATCTGCGCGCCGAGATCGCGCTGGTCCAGGTCCATATCGATCTCGACAGCGGAGAGCCGCGCCGCATCCCCGATACCGTGCGACAGGCTTTCGGACCCTATATCGCCGAAACCGCAAAGGAGACGGTCGATGTCTGAGGCCGCCGCGAAACCCCTGCGCATCGCGCTCGCCGGACTGGGCACGGTCGGGGCGGGCGTCCTGCGCCTGCTTGAAACCAATCGCGCCGTGGTGGAAGCGCGGGCGGGACGGCCACTCGAAATCGTCGCGGTCAGCGCGCGAGATCGCCAACGCGATCGCGGTGTCGATCTGTCGCCCTATGCCTGGTGCGACGACATGACCACGCTGGCGGAGCGTGACGATGTCGATGTGGTGGTCGAGCTCGTCGGCGGGTCGGACGGCCCGGCGTTGGCGCTGGCGCGCCGCACGCTCGATGCGGGCAAGTCGCTGGTCACGGCCAACAAGGCGATGGTCGCGCATCATGGGATGGCGCTGGCCGAAGCGGCCGCCATCGGCGGCGCTGCGCTCAAGTTCGAAGCGGCGGTCGCGGGCGGCATTCCGGTGGTGAAGGGATTGCGCGAAGGGGCAGCGGCGAACGCGATCGAGCGCGTATCGGGCATTCTCAACGGCACCTGCAATTTCATCCTGACGCATATGGAAAAGAGCGGCGCGGATTTCGGTGCCGTCCTGTCCGAAGCGCAAGCCAAGGGCTATGCCGAGGCGGATCCCGCCTTCGACATCGAAGGGGTGGACGCGGCGCACAAGCTCGCCATCCTGGCCGCGATCGGCTTCGGCGCGCGAATCGATTTCGACGCGGTTTCGGTGACGGGCATCACGCAAGTACGCGCCGCCGACATCGCTCGCGCCGACACGCTTGGCTTCGTCATCCGCCTCGTCGGTATCGCCGATTGCGATATGGCGGAAGACGGATCGCCCCGCCTGCTCCAGCGCGTGCGCCCCTGCCTTGTGCCCAAGCACCACCCGCTCGCCCATGTCGACGGGCCGACCAATGCCGTGGTGGCGGAAGGGAATTTCTCCGGCCGCCTGCTGTTCCAGGGTGCCGGCGCAGGCGACGGGCCGACCGCGAGTGCGGTCGTTTCCGACCTGATCGACATCGCGCGCGGCGATATCGGCGCGCCGTTCTCGGTCCCGGTTTCGGACCTTGTCGCCATGGCGCCTGCCGATCCCGGCCACCGTGTGGGGCGCGACTATATCCGCTTCACCGTCACCGATCGTCCCGGCGTCCTTGCCGAGATCACCGCCGCGATGCGCGACGCCGATGTCTCGATCGAAAGCCTGATACAGCAGGGCCGCGATCAGGACGGGGGCGAAGTGCTGGTGGCCATGGTCACGCATGAAGGCCCCGAACGCTGCGTCGCCAAGGCGCTCGACCTGCTCGACGGGTCGGACAGCCTTACTGCGGCGCCGCTGGTGCTGCCGATCCTTCGGGACTGACGGGCGCGGCCTCGTCCTCGTCCGCAAAATCGGGCGGGGGAGGCAGATCGAGCGTGTCGGCGTTCTGCGCAGGCGGCAGCGGCAGGCGCGGCCCGTCGCGACCGAGCGGCGGGAGGCCGCGCGCGATCCGGTCTGCATCCGATCCCGGCGGCGCTTCGGGCAGAGCCGCGAAATCGACCACGATCGCAGGCGGAGGAGGGCATTTCTGCAGGCCCGGTATGCACAGGCCACCAATCGTCGGCGCACCGCGAAAGATGCCGGGCCCTGCGACATCGACCGGATCGGCCCCGCGCGTTTCGGCGGCATAGCGTTCTTCCCAGGCCTTTTTGTCGAAGCCGTAGGTAGCGGTATCGTCCCGCGACCTTCGGCAGACGACGATCTCGCCCGAAATCAGCGTCGCTTCGTCGGTCTCGCTGCAATTTTCGAGCTCGCCTTCCGCATTCTCGCTGGCAATCTCACGGCTCTGGGCGAGAAGATCGACTCGTTCGGGCGGGCTTGCCTGCGTGGGCGACGCGATCGGTTCGGCCTGCTGGGCGGCGAGGGCGACGGGCGCGGCGAGAAACAAGAAGGTGATCGCGGATAACGGCAACCTTCGCCCGATCTGGCCGGTTCGAAACGGTATGCGCACCAGCCCTGGCGCCGATTGTCTCGACAAGCCCATCCTCCCTGTCTACTCCGCCGCGCAAAGACCGCTTTGGGGACTGAACCGGCCATGAACTCGACCACCGACACTGCTCGCAATCCGCTCGACCGTATCCTCGTGCTCGAAATGGTCCGCGTGACCGAGGCGGCGGCGGTCGCGGCTTCCAAGCTGATCGGGCGGGGCGATGAAAAGGCCGCCGACGCTGCCGCGGTCGAAGCGATGCGCCAGGCTTTCGATGAGCTGTATATGGACGGCACGGTCGTGATCGGGGAAGGCGAGCGCGACGAGGCGCCGATGCTATATATCGGCGAAAAGGTCGGCGGCGCGCCGGGTAAGGGGCCCAAGATCGACATCGCGCTCGATCCGCTCGAAGGCACGACCATCACTGCCAAGGCCGGGCCGAACTCGCTGGCCGTGCTGGCGGCGGCGGGCGAAGGCGATCTTCTGAACGCGCCCGACGTCTATATGGACAAACTGGCAGTGGGGCCGGGCTATCCCGACGGGATCATCGACCTCGCCAAATCGCCGACCGAAAACGTGAAGGCAGTCGCCAAAGCCAAGGGCGTGGAGCCGGGCGAGATCATCGTCTGCGTGCTCGACCGGCCGCGCCATGCCGATCTCATCGCCGAATTGCGCGCGCTGGGCTGCGGTGTGGTGCTGATCGGCGATGGCGACGTGGCAGGCGTGATCGCGGTGACCGACGAGGACACCACGATCGATATGTATATGGGCCAGGGCGGCGCACCCGAAGGCGTGCTGGCGGCGGCGGCTCTGCGCTGCGTCGGCGGGCAGTTCAACGGACGGCTGGTGTTCCGCAACGATGACGAGAAGGCGCGCGCGGCGAAGTGGGGGATCGAGGATCTCGACCGGATCTATACGCGTGACGATCTGGTGAAGGGGGACTGCATCTTCGCCGCCACCGGCGTCACCAGCGGATCCCTGCTCGAAGGTGTGAAATATCGCCGCAACGGCAAAATGACGACCGAAAGCGTGGTGATGCGCGCGAGCTCGGGCACCGTCAGATGGATCAAGGGCGAACATCAGGCGAAGTAGGCCGATGGGGGCAAAAACCGCCCCTATGTTGCAATACGATGTCGCTCGGCTAGGCGGGGCGCGAGACCGCGCTACGTAAGGATTCGCTCCCACATGAAGATCATGGCCGCCAATTCGAATCTGCCGCTCGCCCGGGCGATCGCAGGCTATCTCGAAATGCCGCTGGTGGATGCCGGCGTGCGCCGCTTCGCCGACGAGGAGATCTTCGTCGAAATCCACGAAAACGTGCGCGGCGAAGACGTGTTCGTGGTCCAGTCGACGAGCTTTCCGGCCAACGACAATCTCATGGAATTGCTGATCTGCATCGATGCGCTGAAGCGCGCCTCGGCCCGGCGGATCACGGCGGTGGTGCCCTATTTCGGCTATGCGCGGCAGGACCGCAAGCCCGGCCCGCGCACGCCGATCTCGGCCAAGCTGGTCGCCAATCTGATCACCCATGCGGGCGCGGACCGCGTGCTGGCCGTGGATCTTCACGCCGGGCAGATCCAGGGCTTCTTCGATATCCCGACCGATAACCTCTATGCCGCGCCGGTGATGGCGGCCGATATCCAGGCGCGCTATGGCGATCAGGATCTGATGGTCGTCAGCCCGGATGTCGGCGGCGTGGTGCGCGCCCGCGCGCTGGCCAAGCGGCTCGACAACGCGCCGCTCGCCATCGTCGACAAGAGGCGCGATCGACCGGGCGAATCGGAGGTGATGAACATCATCGGCGATGTGCAGGGGCGCCACTGCATCCTGATCGACGATATCGTCGATTCGGGCGGCACGCTCTGCAATGCGGCGCAGGCTTTGCTCGATCAGGGGGCCAGCAGCGTGGCGGCCTACATCACGCACGGTGTCCTGTCGGGCAGCGCAGTGGCGCGCGTCGACAAATCGGCGCTCAAGGAACTGGTCATCACCGATTCGATCCGCGCGACCGACGATGCGGTGGATTCGGACCGCATCCGCATTCTCACCATCGCGCCGCTGATCGGCGAAGCGGTGCGCCGGATCGCGGACGAAAGCTCGGTCAGCTCGCTCTTCGACTGAGCGCTTCTGTCAGCGCGGCCGGATTTCCATCCGCGGATCGCGCCACGGGGCGGGCTTGTCCGGCGAGAGGCGCTTCAACGCCTCCATCCGGCGCGACTGGCGGATCTCCAGATTGAGCATCAGCAGCGGATTGCTCTCTTCGCGCAATTGGCGCGGAGTCCGGTCGAAGAAATGGCGGATTTCGCGGATCTGATGCGACTGGTCGAAATAGCGCAGCCTCATTTCCGCCTCTTCCTCGCTCATCGCCACGCCCATTAAGGCCGCAGCGAGATCGAGCGCGCGGGCCCGGCGCATGACCTGTTTCGGCGTCAGCCCGTAAGCCTTGCGCACCACCCGTTCCACGGTGCGGATCGACACGTCGTTCGCTTCGGCGAAGTCCTGAAGCGTGAAATCCGGGTCCGCAAGCGTGCAGGTTTCGAACTCCAGCGCGATGCGATCCGGGCGCGGAGGCGTCACCTCTTGGAAATAGCGCCCGAAATCGCGCGCGAACGTGTCGTACCAGACCTGCGGCGGCGCTGCGAAATCGAACAGCGAGGCGAAATGACCGCGCCCCATGAGTTCGTCGAAATCCATGACGCGATCGACGATTTCGCTCTGCGCCGGTGCGCCGAGCGCCTGCGCACCGCCGACCCCGAGATAAATGCTGATGACCTTGAAAGAGCCGTCGACCGATGTTCGCATGACCTTGCTCTGCGGGCCGAAATACAGCGCCATGCCTTTCTCGCCCGGAGCGAAGACGCGCGGCCCATCGGCTGTCAGGGCGGTCCAGGTGCCGCCGTGGCAAACCCGGATGGCCGCATGATCGCCAAGGATCCCGCCTTCGAGCACTTCGTTATCGGGCTTTTCCGCATGGGTGGCGGCAAACCAGCCCACCCACGGCCGCAGATCGCGTGCGGGAGCAACATTATACGCGAGCGCATTGCCATCGTGTGCCCTGCCCGTGCGCCCGATCAGAGGCGTGTGTTGAGGCGGATCGTTCGATACTCTCTTCTTGCGCAGCGTCGCCATTTCCAACCCCCAGCTAGAAATCGCCGATTAGGCTCCAAGCATCCTGTCCAAGACCCAGCGGTGTCGAATTCGTACAAATTTTGACAGTAATCAAGACCGCTCGTGGAGAGTGAATGATCCGGTATGAACCTATCGAAGGGGCGTTTCGCAACTGCGCGGTGCGGCTTGCACGGCGCGCTTGCGCTGCTAGGCGCTGGGCATGCCATCTTTCCAGAACCAGTCGCCCGACCGCGACGACCTCAAGCTCGCTCACCGCCTCGCCGATGCGGCGGGCGAAGCGATTCGCCCCCTGTTTCGCGGAAACTGGGACAGCGAGCGCAAGGCGGATCGTTCGCCCGTCACCGAAGCGGATCGCGCCGCCGAGGCGGCGATTCGCGCCATTCTCGAAGCGGAGCGGCCCGATGACGGCATTCTGGGTGAGGAATACGGCCTGACTCGCGAAAATGCCGGGCGCCGCTGGGTGCTCGATCCCATCGACGGGACGATCAGCTTCATGGCGGGGCGCCCGATCTTCGGGACGCTGATCGCGCTTTTGCAGGATGGCTGGCCGATACTCGGCGTGATCGATCAGCCGATCGGCCGCGAGCGCTGGGCCGGTCAGATCGGGGGAGGAACCACTTTCAACGGCAAGCCCGTCACCGCCCGCACCTGCCCCTCGCTCGACGGGGCGGTTCTCGCCACCAGCAGCCCGCATTATTTCGGCCGGGACGAGGCCGATGGCTATATGAAGCTGGCAGGCGCGGTGGGCGGAAACGAGCGGCAGGCCACCATCGTCTATGGCGGGGACTGCTACAATTACGGCCTGCTGGCGAGCGGCCACATCGACATCGTGTGCGAGGCGGGGATGGCGATCTACGATTACGCCGCCCTGGTGCCGATCGTCGAAGGGGCGGGCGGCACCATGTCCGACTGGCAGGGCAATCCGCTCGACGCCGACAGCGACGGGACGGTGCTCGCCCTTGGCGATCCGGCACGCCTTGACGACGTGCTGGATGCCATGGGGTGATTCAGCCGTAGCGGCGGGTCTGTTCCGGGGTCCCGTCGGGGAGAGCCTTGAAACGCGCGGTGGCGACGAAGCCGTAAACGACCTTGGCCGTCACATCGAGCACCAGGATCAGCCAAAGGCTAGCCGTGCCGCTCAGGATACCCAGCCATTCCGGTCCGATCGCGAACGCCACGGGATAGACCAGCCAGACCACGGTCAGGAAGACGAGGTTCCCGCGATAGACGTTCTCCATCGCCCCGCCGAGATTTTCGCCGATATCGCGCACCGGCTTCCAAAGGATGTAGAGCACGCCCGCAAAGGCGGCACAGGACCACGCGAACCAGATCAGCTTCTGCGTCGGATCCTCGGTGAGCGCGGCGACCAGGCCGGTCGCGACCATGATAACGTCGAGCACGATGGCGGGCAGGATATAGGTGGAGTGGCGCGGATGTTCGTGCAGCCCGGTCAGGATCAGCCCGGTGAGCAGGATCGGTGTCGTCACCGACCAGTCCAGATAGCGCGGGAAATAGATCGTCGTGCTGCCGATCTCGATCACGCCCGTGCCCAGCGTCATCGCCAGATAGGCGGTCGCCGCGATAAAGGGGACAAGGGAATGAAATTGGGTGTGGTGGCGGAACTCGCGCCGTTTATCGCCGTGAAGGAAGATCGCCACGCTACCAAGTGACATGACGATGAAACCGATCAGCAGCGGTATTTGTTCGGGCGTCATGGCAATCTCTCCTTTGTTAGATAATCTCGCAACGCAAGATTTCGGGTTTGGTTGCGGCACGATGAATGAGAATCCCGCAAGAGGAGTTGCGCGATGCAGGATAGCAAGCAGACGATAATGATCACCGGCGCAGGCAACGGAATCGGGCGCGCCGCGCTGCTCCATTTTCACGGCCTCAGCTGGCGCGTCATTGGCCTCGATCTGGACGACGATGCCTTAAGCGAGTTGCGCGACACTCTGCCGGGCGACACGGCGCTGCTGCTGGCCTGCGATGTCGGCAAGGAAAAACCGGTCGCGGAGGCGTTAGAGAGCATTGCGGACTGGATCGGCGAGGATGCGATCCACTGTCTGGTCAACAATAGCGGCATTGCCGATCCGTATTCGGGGCCGCTCGAAGATCTGTCGCTGGAAAAATGGCAGGCCTGGATCGACGCTTCGCTGACCGCCGCTTTCCTCGTCAGCCGTTCCGCGATTCCGTTTCTGCGCCGGGCTGCCGGGAACGGTGGCAGCGCGAGCGTGGTCAACATCTCCTCCACCCGTGCGGTGATGAGCGAGCCCGAAAGCTATGCCTATGCTTCGGCCAAGGGCGGGCTCGACGCCCTGACCCACGCCATGGCGGTGACGCTGGGCCCCGATATTCGCGTCAACGCGATCCGCCCCGGCTGGATCGAGACCGGCCCGTGGCAGAAGAAGGAGGACCGCTCGAACCCCGACCACCGCGACATCGACCGCGGTCAGCACCCGGCGGGCCGGATCGGGGAGCCGCAGGACATTGCGGAGGCCATCCAGTATCTCCACGAGGCTGGCTTCGTTACCGGCCAGCATCTGAACGTCGATGGTGGCATGACGGTGAAGATGATCTACGAACATTGAGAGAGCGGGCATTGAGATGAGTGACAGGCTGAGGGGCAAGCGCGCACTGGTGACCGGCGCGGCGCGCGGGATCGGCTTCGCGATTGCGCAAAGGCTGGCGGACGAGGGCGCCGAGGTGCTGCTGAACGGGCGCGACGGCGATGCGCTGGCGGATGCGGCGGCACGCATCGGCGATCGCGCGCAGGCAATGCCTTTCGACATAGCCGACGATGCCGCCACCGCCGCCGCTTTCGGGAGGCTGAGCGAGGGCGGGCTGGACATTCTCGTCAACAATGTCGGTCAGCGCGATCGCCGTCCGCTCGACGAACTGGCCCGCGCCGACATGGCGGCGCTGCTTGCGGTGAACCTCGTCGCACCCTTCGATCTCGCTCGCCGGGCAGCCGCGATCATGAAGCCGCGCGGGTTCGGGCGCATCGTCAACATCACGTCTATCGCTGCCGATATCGCGCGCGGCGACGTGCTCTATACGGCTAGCAAGGGCGGGCTCGCCGCGCTGACCCGCGCGCTGGCGGCCGAATTGGGCGGTAGCGGTATCACGGTCAATTCGGTCGCGCCGGGCTATTTCGCCACGGAGGCGAATGCGGACATGGTGGCGGACCAAGATGTCGCCGCGCATCTCCAGCGCCGGACATCGCTCGGGCGCTGGGGCCAGCCGGACGAGGTCGCGGGCGCGGTCGCCTATCTCGTTTCGGACGATGCGGCCTATGTCACCGGCCATTCGCTCGCCGTCGACGGAGGCTATCTTAGCCACTTCTGACTCGCAGCTCTAAGACGCCTAATTCATTTTCCAGTGATCTAATTTGGCGCGGACGAAATCCACGAATTGCTCGGCGTACTCAAGGTTCTCGCCGTGAAGCTGAAACGAGTATTCGAAGCCGTTACGCCGAATGCTGAAGAGGCAGGTGTGATATTCTCCACCATCTTGCGTCTCGGATATCATACAGGCGGGCGGTAGCATATCGTTTCGCTTCCAATCGCCTTCTTCATCCAAAAGGTCGAACATTCCTCGGCTTCCAACGTCCCAAAAGAAATTGGTTTGACCATAGCGAGTTAGCTTATCAGACGTCGTCGCACGCTGGACATTGGTGACGAGCGCCGATTGGAAGTTCGATTTGTCGGGAACACGTTCCACGACCACACTAGGGCTCGCATCTACGGGTCCGATATACCCTTGGGTTTTCGCCTTGAAACCGGGGATTGCAGCAGCAACTTCCGCGCCCGCGAATACTAATCCGATCTGATTGGCGTCCGATGCTAGAGCACCGCCATAGGTAAAGGTCACGTATTCACCCGCGAAGGTGTTCATCAGCAGATTTTCCGCCGGAATATCGTAGCGATCAACTTCTTCGGTTGCGGCCGTTGCCTTGAAAGCACCTAAGAACAGAAGGATTAGCAATCCACTGGAGATGACGATTTTTCTCATAGGTGCAGATCTAACGCAATGACGGTCTCAGGGTAAAGGAGCCGAATGAAGCCGGGATGGATGACGGCTCAAATGACTTGCGTTTGGCCCGTAAAACGCTATGTCGCGCGCCTTCACTGACACGTGATTCATCTGCCTGCCTGGCGACAAGGGCTGCCAGGGCCGGTTCGGACGTGTCTCTGCCATAGGAGATGAAAATGCCCAAGCTGAAGACCAAGAGCGGTGTGAAGAAACGCTTCAAATTCACCGCCACCGGCAAGGTCAAGCATGGTGTCGCGGGCAAGCGCCACCGTTTGATGAGCCATAGCGCAAAGTATATCCGCCAGCGTCGCGGCACCGAGGTGATGGCCGACTGCGACGTCGGTCACGTCAAGCTCTGGGCGCCCTACGGCCTCAAGTGACGCATTGGCCGCGCGGCCTCGTGGCTGCGCGCCTTTCCAGATCATAAGGATATACTGATATGCCTCGCATCAAACGCGGCGTCACCACGCGCCAGAAGCACAAGCGGCTCCTAGACCAGGCCAAGGGCTATCGCGGCCGCCGCAAGAACACCATCCGCGTCGCGCGCCAGGCGGTCGAAAAGGCCGGCCAGTACGCCTATCGCGACCGCAAGGTTAAGAAGCGCACGTTCCGCGCCCTGTGGATCCAGCGCATCAACGCCGCCGTCCGCGCCGAAGGCCTGACCTATTCGCAGTTCATGCACGGCGTGAAGCTGGCCGGGATCGAGCTCGATCGCAAGGTCATGGCCGATCTCGCCATGAACGAAGCAGGCGCGTTCAGCGGCATCATCAAGCAGGCGAAGGACGCGCTTCCCGCCTGATTGGGCCGCCTGACCTGCTGAATTGAATTAAGAGGAAGCGCCATTCCCGCACATGCGGGGGTGGCGCTTTTTCGTTGTCCCTCCTAATCGAGCGCCACGATGAGCACCGAACACGAACAACAGGTCACCGACACGCTGGAGCGGCTGCATAGCGCCGACAGCGTCGATCAGGTCGAAGCGATCCGCGTCGAGGCGCTGGGCAAGCAGGGCTGGATCAGCCAGCTGATGAAGACCCTGGGCAAGATGAGCCCGGAGGAACGCCAGCAGGAAGCGCCCCGCATCCAGGGCCTTCGCACGCGCGTCGCCGATGCGGTGGAGGATCGCAAGGCGGTGCTGGAAGCGGCGGCGCTGGAAGAGCGGCTGGCGTCCGAAACGCTGGATCTGACCTTGCCCGCGCCTGCCACGCCGAAGGGGTCGGTCCATCCGGTCAGCCAGGTGATGGACGAGCTGGCGGAGATTTTCGCCGATCTCGGCTTCTCGGTCGCCACCGGGCCCGAGGTGGAGGACGACTGGCACAATTTCACCGCGCTCAACATGGCCGAAACGCACCCCGCGCGCGCCATGCACGACACGTTCTATTTCCCGGATACGGACGCGGATGGGCGGCGGATGTTGCTCAGGACGCATACGAGTCCGGTGCAGATTCGCTCGATGGTCGCGAACGGCGCGCCGATCCGCATCATCGCGCCGGGCCGCGTCTATCGCAGCGACAGCGATGCCACCCACACGCCGATGTTCCACCAGATCGAAGGCCTGGTGATCGACCGGGACATCCATCTCGGCCATCTCAAATGGACGCTGGAAACCTTCCTCAAGGCCTTCTTCGAGCGTGACGATATCGTGCTGCGCCTGCGCCCAAGCTATTTCCCCTTCACCGAACCCAGCGTCGAAGTCGATGTCGGGTGGAAGGACGTGAACGGCAGGCGGGTTCTGGGCGGCGACGGCGATGCGCCGGGCCATGGCTGGATGGAATTGCTGGGCAGCGGCATGGTCAACCGGCGGGTGATCGAATTCGCCGGACTGGACCCGCAAGAATGGCAGGGCTTCGCCTTCGGCGTCGGTGTCGATCGCCTCGCCATGCTGAAATACGCGATGGACGATCTGCGCGCCTTTTTCGACGGCGATAATCGCTGGCTGACGCATTATGGCTTCTCGCCCTTCGACCAGCCGACCCTTTCCGCCGGTGTAGGAGCGAAGGCATGAAATTCTCGCTCGAATGGCTCAAATATTTCCTCGAGACCGATGCCTCGGTTCAGGAGATCGCCGCCGCGCTCAATCGCATCGGCCACGAGGTCGAAGGGATCGAGGATCCGGCGGAAAAGCTCGCCGGTTTCCGCGTGGCGGAGGTGCTGACCGCTGGCCCGCACCCCGATGCCGACAAATTGCAGGTGCTGAGCGTTTCCACCGGCGATGCAGAGCCTTTGCAGGTCGTGTGCGGCGCACCCAATGCGCGTGCGGGCATGAAGGGCGTGCTCGGCCTCCCCGGTGCGGTCGTGCCCGCCAACGGGATGGAATTGCGCAAGAGCGCGATCCGCGGCGTCGAATCGAACGGGATGATGTGCTCGGTACGCGAGCTCGAACTCGGCGAAGAGCATGACGGGATTATCGAGCTTCCCGACGATGCTCCGGTCGGAAAAGCGTTCGCCGAATACAGCGACGTCTCGCCCGTATTCGACGTGGCGATCACGCCCAATCGCCCCGATTGCATGGGCGTGCTGGGCATCGCACGCGATCTGGCGGCGGCGGGGCTGGGGACATTGAAGCCCGTCACTTCCGATCCTGTCGAAGGCGAAGGGGAAGCGCCCGATATCCGTATCGAGGACGAGCAGGGCTGTCCGGCCTTTTATGCCCGCACCATTACGGGCGTGACCAACGGCCCGAGCCCGGCCTGGATGCAGCGCCGCCTGAAAGCGGCGGGCCAGCGGCCCATCAGCGCGCTCGTCGATTGCACCAATTACCTGATGCTCGCCTTCGGTCGCCCGGCGCATGTCTACGATCTCGCCAAATTGAGCGGTCCCGTTATCGCGCGCCGCGCAAAGGATGGCGAGACGGTCGAGGCGCTGAACGAGAAGACCTATACGCTCGACTCCAGCATGACCGTGATCGCCGATGACACGCAAGTCCACGATATCGGCGGGATCATGGGTGGGGAGCATTCGGGCGCGACCGACGCGACAACCGATGTCCTGCTCGAAATTGCCTATTTCGATCCAGAGGCGATCGGTGTGACCGGCCGCAAGCTCGGCATTGCGAGCGATGCGCGCACCCGGTTCGAGCGTGGGGTGGATCCGGCTTTCCTCGACAAGGGGCTGGATATTCTGACGAGCCTCATCCTCAAGACCTGCGGCGGGACGCCCGGCGCAGTGGCGCGGGCAGGCAAGCCCCCGGTCGAGCCGACGCGGATCGCCTTCGATCCGAAGCTGACTGCGACGCTCGCCGGCGTCGACGTGGCCGAAGGCGAGCAGAAGCGCATTCTCGAAGCGCTCGATTTCGAGGTCGCAGGCGATTGGCAGGTCACCTGCCCGCCGCGCCGCCACGATATCGAAGGGCCGGCCGATCTGGTCGAGGAAGTCGTGCGCCTATACGGGCTCGACAAGGTCGAGAGTGTGGCTTTGCCGCGCGCCGAAGGCGTGGCGAAACCGACTGCCTCCCCGCTCCAGCTGACGGAGCGCAAAGTGCGCCGGGCAGCGGCGGCGCGCGGGCTGAACGAGGCGGTGACGTGGAGCTTTCTCCCGACGCAGAAGGCGCAGCACTTTGCCGACGGTGCGGATCTTTGGGTGCTCGACAATCCGATCAGCGAGGATCTGAAGGCGATGCGCCCCTCGCTGCTGCCGGGCCTGTTGATGGCAGCCAGGCGCAATGCGGATCGCGGCGCCGACACCTCGCGCCTGTTCGAGATCGGAAGGCGCTATTTCCGCGGGGCAGATGGCGCGAGCGACGAGAAGCCGACGCTGGGTGTCGTGCTGGCAGGCGAGAAGACGCTGCGTGGATGGAGCGAGGGTAAGGCGAAAGGCTTCGATGCCTATGACGCCAAGGCGGAGGCGCTGGCCCTGCTCGAAGCTGCGGGCGCGCCGGTCGACAATCTGATGGTGATGGCCGGAGAGAAAGGTGGCGCGGGTGCGCAGTTCCACCCCGGCCAGTCCGCCACCCTGCGCCTCGGGCCCAAGAACGTGCTCGCACGGTTCGGTGCGCTGCATCCCGCGACGCTGAAGGCGTTCGACCTCGATGGCCCGGTTGTCGCGGTGGAGATCTATCTCGACGCGGTTCCGGCCAGGAAGAATGCCGGCTTCGCGCGGGGTCCCTACGCGCCGCCCGCTCTGCAGGCGATCACGCGCGATTTCGCGTTCCTGGTGCCCGCCGATCTCGCGGCGGGCGATCTGGTCAAGGCGGTGCGCGGCGCGGACAAACAGTCCATCGTCGATGCGCGCGTCTTCGACGTGTTCGCAGGTGCGGGCGTGCCCGAGGGCAAGAAATCACTCGCCCTCGAAGTCACGCTCCAGCCCGGCGAGAAAAGCTTCGCCGAGGCGGAGATCAAGGCGCTGTCCGACAAAATCGTCGCCGCTGCGACCAAGCAGGGTGCGGAGTTGAGAGGCTGATATGACCAAGACCGCATTCGTCACCGGAGCCACCGCCGGGATCGGAGAAGCTACCGTGCGCGCTTTGGTCGCGGGGGGCTGGCGCTGCATCGCGACGGGACGCCGCAAGGAACGGCTCGATGCGCTCGTCAGCGATCTGGGCGCCGACAAGGTCCACCCGGCCGTGTTCGACGTGCGCGACGAGGGCGCGATGGATGCCGCCATCGCGGCACTGCCCGGCGAATTCGCGAAAGTCGATCTGCTGGTGAACAATGCCGGGCTCGCGCAGGGGTTGAGCCCCGCGCAGGAAGCCGATCTGGACGATTGGCAGACCATGATCGACACCAACGTCACCGCCATGGTCAAGCTGACGCGCAAGCTCTTGCCAGGCCTGATCGAGCGCAAGGGCGCAATCATTGCGCTCGGCTCTGTCGCGGGGAATTACGTCTATCCGGGCGGCAATGTCTATGCCGGGTCCAAGGCCTTTGCGAACCACTTCACGCTGGCCCTGCGCGCGGACCTTCACGGGACCGGCGTGCGCGTGACGAGCATCGAGCCGGGCATGGTGGAAACCGAGTTCACGCTGGTGCGGACGGGCAGCCAGCAGGCGTCGGACGATCTTTATCGCGGCTCCGATCCGATGACGGGCGAGGATATCGCGATGATGATCAAATGGGTGGCCGAACTGCCGCCCCATCTCAATATCAACCGGCTCGAACCGATGCCGGTCAATCAGGATTTCGCGGGCTTCCGGGTGGCGCGGGAACAGCAGTAACGCCCTAGGAAAACAGAATGCCGGACACCCACAATTCCCGCCGCACCTTCGCGATCATCTCGCACCCCGATGCGGGCAAGACGACGCTGACGGAAAAGCTGCTGCTTACCGGCGGCGCGATCCATCTCGCCGGCCAGGTCAAGGCGCGCGGCGCGGCGCGGCGTGCGCGTTCGGACTGGATGAAGATCGAGCAACAGCGCGGGATTTCCGTGACCAGCTCGGTCATGACGTTCGAGCGTGACGGGATCACCTTCAACCTGCTCGACACGCCGGGGCACGAGGATTTCTCGGAAGACACTTATCGCACGCTGACCGCGGTCGATTCCGCCATCATGGTGATCGACGCGGCCAAGGGGATCGAGCCGCAGACGAGGAAGCTGTTCGAGGTGTGTCGCCTGCGCAGCGTGCCGATCATCACCTTCGTCAACAAGGTCGATCGCGAAGGGCGTCCGGTCTTCGAACTGCTCGACGAGATCGCGGACATGCTGGCATTGGACGTGAGCCCCCAGGCCTATCCGGTCGGGATGGGCGGCGAATTTCAGGGCGTGCTCGATTTTTCGACTGGCTGCGTCGCGCGGCCCGAGGGCCCGTCCAAGGAGTTCAAGGGCAAGCGCGATGCGGATGTCGACCTGCCAGAGAAAGTGGCCGAGAACGTCGAACTGGCGCAGATCGGCTATCCCGAATTCGACCTCGACGCCTATCGCAACGGCGATCTGACGCCGGTCTATTTCGGATCGGCGCTGAAGAATTTCGGCGTCACCGAGCTGATCGAGGCGATCGCCGAATTCGCACCCCCGCCGCGCCCCCAGCCTGCGGGCGAGGAGAAGATCGGGCCGGACCATGACGAGGTGACGGGTTTCATCTTCAAGGTTCAGGCCAATATGGACCCCAATCACCGCGACCGGATCGCCTTCATGCGGCAGGTGTCCGGCACGTTCAAACGCGGTATGAAGCTGACGCCTAGCGGCCTCGGCAAGCCGATCGCGGTGCATTCGCCGATCCTGTTCTTCGCGCAGGACCGCGAGCTGGCCGACACGGCGGAGCCGGGCGACATCATCGGTATTCCCAATCACGGCACTCTGCGCGTGGGCGACACGTTGAGCGAGACCAACACGGTCCGCTTCACCGGCCTGCCCAATTTCGCGCCGGAAATCCTGCGCCGCGTCCAGTTGAAAGATCCGACCAAGACCAAGCAATTGCGAAAGGCGCTCGACGATCTTTCGGAGGAGGGCGTGATCCAGGTCTTCTATCCCGAGATCGGCGCGCAGTGGATCGTCGGCGTGGTCGGCCAGTTGCAGCTGGACGTGCTCGTTTCTCGCCTGTCTGCGGAGTACAAGGTGGAGGCCGCGCTCGAAGCCGCGCCCTTCGCCACTGCGCGTTGGGTGTCGGGCGATGCCAAGGCGCTGGACCAGTTCGAAAGCTTCAATCGTGCCAATCTCGCCAAGGATCGCGACGGCGATCTGGTCTTCATGGCCAAGAGCCCATGGGACGTCGGCTATCAGGAAGAGAAGAATCCGGAGCTGAAATTCTCGGCGACGAAGGAGCGATAATCGGGCGAACGGGCTTGCGCAGCGGCGCGGAGGATTTCAAACCGCTGGCATGACTCTCACCGGACCCACCTCGCAGACCTTCGTCTCGCAGCGCCTGCGCCTCAATTACCTCGATTGGGGCAATCCCGAAAAACCGCTGCTGATGCTCGTCCATGGCGGGCGCGATCATGCGCGCAGCTGGGACTGGGTGGCGGAGGAATTGCGTGAGGACTGGCACGTCGTCGCCTTCGACCATCGCGGCCACGGCGATTCGGACTGGGTCAGCGATGGAAATTACAACGTGCAGGACATGGTCTACGACCTTGCCCAGCTCGTCCATCAACTTGGCGACGACGAAGTCACCATCGTCAGCCATTCGATGGGCGGCAATGTCGCGCTGCGTTATGCCGGGACGTTTCCCGACAAGGTCCGCAAGATCGTCGCCATCGAAGGGCTCGGTCCCAGTCCCAAGCGGCAGGAGGAGATGCGCGCCGATCCCTATCCCCAGCGCATGGCGGAATGGATCGAGAAGAAGCGCGCCGCCGCCGCCCGAACGCCCCGCAAATACGACAGCATCGAAGCTGCCTTCGCGCGGATGATCGAAGAGAACAGCTACCTCACCGAGGCGCAGGCCCGCCATCTGACGTTGCATGGGGTCACCCGCAACGAGGACGGAACCTATAGCTGGAAGTTCGATCCGCATCTGAATGTCTGGCATGTCGAGGATGTGGCGGACGAATTTCTCCACCAGACCTGGGCCGCGATCACCGCGCCGACCCTGCTGCTCTATGGTGCGGACAGCTGGGCTTCCAACCCGCAAGGCGATGGGCGGCTGGAGCATTTCGAAAATGCGAAAGTGATCGAATTCGAGAATGCCGGACACTGGCTGCACCACGACCAGTTCGACCGCTTCATGCAAACCTTGCGCGACTTCCTCTGAGCGCGTGAAGCTCACATTCGCCAGCTATAACGTCCACAAGGCCGTCGGCGTCGATCGGCGGCGGGATCCCGACCGGATCATTTCCGTGCTCCGCGAGATCGATGCCGACATCATCGCCTTGCAGGAAGCCGATCTGCGGCTGGGCGATCGCGCCAGCGTGCTGCCCAAGGCCTTGCTGGACGATACGCCTTGGCGCGTGATCCCGGTGGCGAAGCGACCGCGCAGCATCGGCTGGCATGGCAACGCCCTGCTGGTGCGGCGCACCATGCAGGTGGAAAGTGGCCAGGCGCTCGACCTGCCGACACTGGAACCGCGCGGCGCGGCCTGCGGCCATATCGCGGTCGAGGGCCGGGCGATCCGCATCATCGGCACCCATCTGGACCTGTCCGGGCTGCGGCGGCGCGATCAGGTACGCTCGCTGCTCAAATTCGTGCGCGAGTGCGAGGGCGACTGCCCCACCGTGATTGCGGGCGATTTCAACCAGTGGGGCCGCAGCACCGGCGCGATGCGCGAATTCGGCGACAGGTGGACGCTGATCACGCCAGGCGCGAGCTTCCCCAGCCGCAAGCCGATCGCCCGGCTCGACCGGCTGGTCGCTTCGGACCATTTTCGCGTGATCGAAAGCGGAACGCATCACACCGCCCTTTCGGCCGTCGCGTCCGACCATTTGCCGATCACGGCGATACTGGAGCTGCCTGAAATTTAGGCACGCGCTTATTCGTTAAACAAAGGTTACCGAACCGCGCAGCCGCAGCGTATTGTTATTGCGCGATTTCGGGGTTTGGCACGCGCTTTGCTGCACTTGCGAAAGCCGGGAACGGGCCCGGCCTCTAACAAGGGGGATGCGCGCCGTGAAATACATCATCGCCGTCATCAAGCCGTTCAAACTCGACGAGGTGCGCGAAGCCCTCGGAGCGATCGGTGTTGCTGGCATGACCGTTTCGGAAGTGAAGGGTTTCGGACGCCAGAAAGGCCAGACCGAAATCTATCGCGGGGCCGAATATTCGACCAACATGCTGCCGAAGGTGAAGCTGGAAATTGCCGCGACCGACGATCTGGCGCCGCAGGTGGTGGAAACCATCCAGCAGACCGCGAGCACCGAAGCGATCGGAGACGGCAAGATCTTCGTGCTCGACCTCGCCGCCGCAACGCGCATCCGCACCGGCGAAACGGGAGACACCGCGCTATGACCTGCGTCACGAACATGGGAGGCACCATGATCCACACACCTTTCGTCCGCGCCGCTTCGATCGGCACTGCTCTTCTGGCCGGGGCATCCTCGGCCATCGCAACCGCGCAGGAAGCCGTTCAGGAGGCGGTTGACGGCGTCACCGGATCGCCCATCGCGGGCGCAACCGTGGAAGCCGCTGCGGCGGTTCCCAATCCGGGCAACAATGCCTGGATGATGACATCCACCATTCTGGTCCTGCTGATGATCCTGCCGGGCCTCGCGCTGTTCTACGGCGGCCTGACGCGGTCGAAGAACATGCTTTCGACGCTGACGCAGGTGGGCGCCACTGCCGCGCTTGCCATGCTGATCTGGGTGATGTGGGGCTATTCCACTGCCTTCGGCCCCGAAGGCAACGCCTTCTTCAGCTGGGGCAACGCCTTCCTGACCGGCACCACGGCCGACAGCACGGCGGCGACCTTCAGCGACGAAGTCATCAGCGAATACGTCTTCATCAGCTTCCAGATGACCTTCGCGGCCATCACCGCGGCCCTGATCCTGGGCGCAACGGCGGAACGCATGAAGTTTACCGCAGTGATGGTGTTCGTGCCGATCTGGCTGACCATCGTCTATTTCCCGATCGCGCACATGGTCTGGGCGACCGGCGGTCTCCTGTTCGATGCAGGCGCGCTCGATTTCGCGGGCGGCACCGTGGTCCACATCAATGCCGGCGTTTCCGGCCTGGTGCTGGCCATGATGCTCGGCAAGCGTCGCGGCTATCCTGCCGAACCCATGCCGCCGCACAGCCTCGTGATGACCATGATCGGCACCGGTCTCCTCTGGGTGGGCTGGTTCGGCTTCAACGCCGGGTCGGAACTGGAAGCCGACGGTGTCGCGGGCCTCGCCATGATCAACACCTTCGTCGCCACGGCGGCAGGTGCGCTGACCTGGATGGTGATTGAGAAGCTGGCCGGCCACAAGGGCAGCGCGCTGGGCTTCTGCTCGGGCGTGATCGCCGGCCTCGTCGCCGTGACCCCCGCTGCGGGCAATAGCGGCCCCTTCGGCGCGATCCTGCTCGGCATCGTGGCCTCGGCGGTCTGCTACTTCTTCGTCGCCAAGGTGAAGACGAAGTTCGGTTACGACGACAGCCTGGACGCCTTCGGCATTCACGGCATCGGCGGCGTGGTCGGCGCGATCGGCACCGGCATCGTGGTCCAGCCGTTCATCGGCGGTCCGGGCGATGGCGAAGTCGGCACGCTGGCGCAGGTTCTGATCCAGCTCGAAGGCGTGGTCGTCACCATCGTCTGGGCGGCAGTCGGCACCTTCATCGCCGGCATGATCGCCAAGCTCGTCACCGGTCTGCGCGTCTCGGAAGAGGACGAGGTCAACGGCCTCGATATCGCCGAGCACGGGGAGCGGGCCTACAACTGACACTACCGAATTGGCGGGGCCGGGGGCTCTCTCTCCTCTCTCAAACCCCGACCCCGCCAACCATTGTTCCTCCTGCGAACATAAGACTAAGGCCGGAGCTCCCGAATGGAGTTCCGGCCTTTTTTTGGCGAAGCCACCTCCGTGGCTTCGTCCTCGGTGCTGTTCCCTGCGCTTCGCTCCGGGGCACCTGCGGGGCGGGCGCGTGCCCTTGCGGTCCGCTGGTCGCGGACCGTTCCCGTCAAAACATCTCGGCTTGGTGCTGGAGCTCGGACCCGCAGGGTCCGCAAGGGCGACCGCCCGCCCGCAGCGCCGTCAGGCGCGAGGATTTCGCGAGCGCGGAGGCGCTTGCGCAAAACACAACCTCATTGCTCGGCCCTGGTGCGCGCGCTATCGGTCTAGCGCCCGAAACCGAGAGCGACCAATCTATCTCGCCATTCCCGCAGGCAGCGATATCTACCCCAGCTCTTCCTTCACGAAGTCGGCGCACCGTTCGCCGATCATGATGCTCGGCGCGTTGGTGTTGCCGCTGACCAGGCGCGGCATCACACTGGCGTCCGCGACCCACAGGCCCCTGATCCCACGCACCTTGAGCTTGGGGTCGACCACGCTGTCCTCGTCTGCCCCCATCCGGCAGGTGCCGACCGGGTGGTAGACGGTATCGGCGCGGCTGCGGATCAGATCGTCGAGCGCGTCGTCATCGTCGAGGTCGATGGGATAGCGATCCTTCGGCTCGAAAGCCTGCATCGCCGGTGCATCGACGATCCGGTGCGACAGGCGTACACCTTTCCTCAGCACTGCCATGTCGCGATCATCGTCGAGGAAGTTGGGATCGATCACTGGCGCATCGCCCGCGCGGCGGCTGGCGAGCCGCACCGTGCCCCGGCTTTCGGGCCGCAGCACACAGGCGTGCAGCGAGAAGCCATGCCCCTTGACCTTGGTGCGTCCGTGATCTTCCAGCATGGCGGGGACGAAATGCCACTGGACGTCGGGCGCGGGCGCATCGTCCATGACGGTCCAGAACCCACCCGCCTCGGCATAGGGCGTGGTCATGATCCCGGTGCGATGGCGGCGATGTTCGATCAGCGCCTTGGCCATCCGCATCGTGCCTTTCAGGCTGTCGCCGAAAAACCCGTCATCCTGGCTCTGCCAGCTCGAAACGTAGTCGATATGGTCCTGCAGATCCGATCCCACCGCGTTGCAGTCCCGTTGCACCGTTATGCCATGTTCGCTCAGGTGATCGCCCGGACCCACGCCCGACAGCATCAGGATCTGCGGCGAATTGAACGCACCCGCGCTCATCACCACGCCGCCGCGCGCACGCACGGTGCGCTGGCGATCGCCCGCCGAATAGGTCACGCCGGTCGCGCGGTCGCCGTCGATCTCCACCTTCTGCACCGTCACGCCGATGCGAACGTCCAGATTGCGCGATTTGCGCAGCGGCTCGACATAGCCGCGCGAGGCCGACCAGCGCTCGCCATCCTTCTGCGTAACCTGATAGAGGCCGAAGCCTTCCTGCTTCGCTCCGTTGAAGTCGCGATTATGCGGCAGCTGGAGCTGGGTCGCGGCCTCGACGAAGGCGTGGCTGCCGGGATTGACCGCGCTCTGGTCGCTGACCCAAAGCGGGCCGGACGCGCCGTGATAGGCGTCATCGCCGCGCACGTTGTGTTCGGCGCGTTTGAAATAGGGGAGCACGTCATCATAGCTCCACCCGTCGCATCCCAAGGCTGCCCAATTGTCGTAATCGTAGCGATTGCCGCGGATATAGATCATCGCATTGATCGCCGACGATCCGCCAAGGCCCCTGCCGCGCGGCTGATATCCCTGCCGCCCGTTGAGGCCTTTTTGCGGCACCGTTTCGTAGCGGTAATTGATCTTCGGTCCGGTGAAGGCGAGCATGGCGGGGGTCTTCACCCCGAACGTGTCGTTGCGCCCGCCCGCTTCCAGCAGGCACACGCTGTATCCCGCTTCGGCCAGTCTGCCTGCGACCGCGCATCCCCCACTGCCGCCGCCCACCACGATGACGTCGAATTCGTCCATGCTCACTCTCCCTTGGATCGGGAGGTTAGGTAGGCTTTCGCGTCTCCGCAATCGCGTTTTCGACTGCAACCTTGTTCGCGGCCTCGGATCGCGCGATCCAGTCGGCGCGGATCTGATCGGACGTCGCGCGACTGCCGTCATGGCTCCAGCCGGGTTCGCGCAGCAGATAGGACAATTTGTGCCGCCAGGGTGCGCGCCGTACGTCTTCGGCGATCCCGACCCATTCGTGGAACACCGCCCAGACCAGATTGAAGCTGCCGAGCTGTTTGACGATGCCGTAACGGATGCGCTCCTCGTCGTTCTCCGGTTCGAATGTGCCGAACAGCCTGTCCCAGAGGATGAAGACGCCCGCGTAATTGCGGTCGAGATAGCGCGGATTGGTGGCGTGGTGGACGCGGTGATGGCTGGGGGTGTTCATCACCGATTCGAACCAGCGCGGCATTTTATCGATCGCTTCGGTATGGATCCAGAATTGGTAGATAAGATTGAAGCCCGCGCAGATCGCGATCATGCCGGGGTGAAATCCCATCAGCACCAGCGGCAGCTTGAAGGCGAAGCCCAGCGTCAGGAAACCGGTCCAGCTCTGGCGCAGCGCGGTCGAGAGATTAAAGTGCTGGCTGGAGTGATGATTGACGTGGCTGGCCCAGAACCAGCGCACCCGATGGCCGAAGCGGTGGACCCAGTAATAGGCCAGATCGTCTAGCACGAAGCAGAGCGCGAAGGCCCACCAGCTCCAGGGGATGTCGAATGCGCGAAACTGCCAAGCCCACAGGAACAGGGCGAGGAAAAGGCCGCCGGTCAGCAGCCCGGCCACCGTGCTGCCCAGCCCGAAGGCGAGGCTGGTGAGCGTGTCGCGCGGCTCGTAAGCCTCGCGCCGCTTACGCCACGCCCAAACCATCTCGACGAGAACCAGAGCGACGAAGCCGGGAACGGCCAATTCGGTGGGCGAGAAATCCGGCATGGTCGCGCGGTCATAGGCGCGCGATGCCGTCTCTCCAAGTTTCGGGATCGGCGATCGCGAGCCGCACCGCGCCGTAGCGCCGCTCGCCACAGTCCACGATCAGGGCTCCCTCCTCGATCCGGGCACTCGCCCTTGTGTCCAGCAGGCGCGCGGCAAAGTGGGTGCCGTGCTGGCGAATCAAAAGAAGGCGATCGTCGGCATCGCGCAGCAGGGCGGCGCGGCCTTCGCGATCGCGGGCCATAGAGACGGGCTCGAATCCGTCCAGCGCCTCATGGGCGGCCTCGCGCGCTGCTTCGTCGCTATCCAGCCTGCGCTGCGGGCCCAGTTTGAGCGACCAGGCCAAGCCTGCGAGCAAAAGGATCGCGATAAGCGATCCGGCAAACCGCAGCAGGTCGGGCGGAAGTCCCACCGCTTGCGAAATCAGGAGCGGGCGCGGGCGGCGAGCTGCTCCATCGCGGGACGGACCGGCGAGACGTCATAGCCCGCCTTAGCCGCTTCGCCCGCCACCTCGTCGAGGTCGCGACCTCTATGGGCCTGAACGAGCGCCCAGAGCAGGGTCGAGCGGGTACCGGTCCGGCAGAAACCGAGTACCGGCCCGTCTGCCGTGTCGAGCACGCTGGCCAGCGCTTCGACATCTTCCAGGCCGAACCCGTTCGGCCCGATCGGGATCGCAGTATAGGAAAGGCCCGCTTGATCCGCCGCTGCGCGGATCGCGTCGCCCGGCGGCTGGTCCGGCACCTCGCCATCCGGGCGGTTGTTGACCACAGCCACCACGCCCGCCTGTTTCGCCCGCGCGATATCCGCAGGTTCTATCTGCCCGGCTGCGAGGAAGCCTGCGGCGATCGGTTTGAAGTCGCTCATGCGGAAATCTCCTGTGCGGCCCGCTGCTTCTGACGGCGGTTGCGTTGGACGATGTTGAGAATCTCGACTCCGACCGAAAAGCCCATGGCCGCGTAGATATAGCCCTTGGGCACATGGAAGCCGAACCCGTCGGCAATCAGCACCACGCCGATCATGACGAGGAAGGCCAGCGCCAGCATCACCAGCGTCGGGTTCTTCTCGATGAAATTCGCCAGCGGATCGGCGGCGATCATCATGATGCCGACGGTGATGACTACGGCGGCGACCATGATCGGGATATCGTCGGTCATGCCCACGGCGGTCAGGATCGAATCGACCGAGAAGACGAGATCGATGGCGACGATCTGCGCGATCACCGTGCCGAAGCTTGCCTTGACCGCATCGCCCATCGTGGGGGATTTGCCCGGTGTCTTGTCGAGTAGATCGCCCGAGTCGTCTTCTGGCTCCATCGAGTGATGGATTTCCTTGGTCGCCTTCCACAACAGGAACAGCCCGCCGACGAGCAGGATCAGATCGCGCCCGGAAAACGCGGTGTCGAAACTCGGCTCTCCATATTCGTTCGGCGCGCCTCTGATGCCGAGATCGAACAGGGGCGTCTGCAAGGTCACCAGCCAGCCGATCAGCATCAGCATTCCGATTCGCATGATGAGAGCCAGCGAAAGCCCGATCCGCCGTGCGCGCTGCTGCTGATGTTCGGGCAGCTTGTTCGACAGGATCGCGATGAAGATGAGATTGTCGATCCCCAGCACGACTTCGAGTGCGATGAGCGTGAGCAGGGCAAGCCAGGCGGCGGGATCGGAAAGAAGCGCGATAATGTCCATAGCGCGCGAATGCCCGGCTTCGCCGCACAACGCAATCGTCATGCAGCATGAAGGAAAGGCGACAATAGAGACTGCGAAGGATGGCCAAAATGTCATAATGATGCGCCAATGTGTTCATCGGCGCTAAATCGTTCGCGTATCGTTCGAATTGTCGCTATGGGGGAATCGATAATGGGGCGGATTTGCCTTTTCGGGCATGGCCGCTGCGCGCCGGTTCGCATTCGCGGCCCTCGATCCGGCGCATTCACGACGGGGCGGCGCGACAAGGTATATGTTGAGTTATGGGTTACGATAAAGGCCGTCGACGGGGACGGGACAAGCGCGACGGCATCGGAGAAGATTACGATCCCTTCGGCGGACCTCCGGGCGGCGGCTTCGGCGGTGACGACCGGGGCGGCTACGGCGGCGGTGGCGGCGGCTATCGCGTCGGCGGCGGTGGCGGCTATCGCGGTGGCGGCGGCGGCTTCGGCGGTGACGACCGGGGCGGCGGTGGCGGCTTCGGCGGCGGCGGCGGTGGTGGTTTCCGTGGCGGTGGTGGCGGCGGTGGTAACCGCATGCCCGCACAGGTCGTCGGCACCGGCAAGGGCACCGTAAAGTTCTTCAACGCACAGAAGGGTTTCGGCTTCATCCAGCAGGATGGCGGGGGCGAAGATATCTTCGTCCACATCAGCGCCGTCGAACGCGCCGGCCTCGAAGGTCTGGGCGAAGGGCAGGAGCTCGAATTCAACCTGGTCGATCGCGGCGGCAAGGTGTCCGCCCAGGATCTCCAGATCGTGGGCGACGTGGTGCCCGCCGGCAATGCCGGTGGCCCGCCCAAGCGCGATCTGACGGGTGAAAAGGCAACCGGTACCGTCAAGTTCTTCAACGCGATGAAGGGCTTCGGCTTCCTCACGCGGGATGACGGCCAGCCCGATGCGTTCGTTCACATCAGCGCCGTCGAGCGCTCCGGCCTTGCCGGGATCAACGAAGGCGAACGCTACACGTTCGATCTCGAAGTGGACCGACGCGGCAAGTACTCGGCGGTCAACTTGGTCCCCGCTTCCGACTGAGGAGCGAGCCGGGACGGTCCCGCGCCCCCGTTTGACCGGGCAGGCGCGAGACCATAGAACGCCGAGCAAACGAGAATGGCGGTTCCTCTCGGGGGCCGCCATTTCTCGTTCGGGATGCTACCGAGCCATGAGAATTTCCGGAGATGCAAATGTCGATTTCGCCGCTGATGCCTGTCTATCCCCGTTGCGGTGTACGCCCGGTCCGGGGTGATAACTGCCATCTGATCGACGAGGATGGCACGCGCTATCTCGATTTCGCCAGCGGAATCGCGGTCAATCTGCTCGGCCATTCGCACCCTGCGCTGATCGGTGCGATCCAGCGCCAAGCGGAAACGTTGATGCATGTCTCGAACCTCTATGGCAGTCCACAGGGCGAGAAGCTGGCCCAGACGCTCGTCGACAACACCTTTGCCGATACGGTCTTCTTCACCAATTCGGGCGCCGAGGCGGTTGAAACCGCGATCAAGACCGCGCGCGCCTATCATCAGCATGAAGATGGCGATTCGAACCGCACGGAGCTGATCACCTTCACCAATGCGTTTCACGGCCGCACGATGGCGACCATCAGCGCGTCCAATCAGGAAAAGATGCACAAGGGCTTCCAGCCTCTGCTGCCCGGTTTCGTCTATTGCGAGTTCGACGATCTCGAAGCGGCGAAGGCGCTGATCGGGCCGAAGACGGCTGGCTTCCTAGTCGAACCGATCCAGGGCGAAGGCGGCATCCGCCCGGCGAGCCGCGAATTCATGACCGGCCTGCGCGCCCTGTGCGACGAGCATGATTTGATGCTCGTGCTGGACGAAGTGCAATGCGGAGTCGCGCGCACCGGCAAGCTCTACGCGCACGAAGCCTACGGTATCGAGCCCGACGTGATGGCCAGCGCCAAGGGCATCGGCGGCGGCTTCCCGCTCGGTGCCTGCCTCGCCACCGAAAAGGCGGCCCGGGGCATGACCTTCGGAACGCACGGATCGACCTATGGCGGCAATCCGCTGGGCATGGCGGCGGGCCAGGCAGTGATGGACACCGTCGCGAACGAGGCGTTCCTGTCCGAGGTGACCGCCAAGGGCGAGCGGCTGCGCTCGCGCATCGAGCAGTTCATCGGCAATTACCCAGATCTGTTCGATTGCGTGCGCGGCATGGGCCTGATGCTCGGCATCCGCATGAAGGTGGAGAGCCGCCCCTTCTTCGTCCATCTGCGTGACAACCACCAACTGCTGACGGTGGCGGCGGGCGATCAGACGCTGCGCGTCCTGCCGCCGCTCGTGGCTGACGAAGCCGAGTTCGACGAATTTCTCGACAGGCTGTCGTCCGGCGCGGCCAGCTACGATCCGGACGCTGCGGGATGACGAAGGAGCAGCCTCTCGATCTCGCGCCGACCGTGCGCAATTTCCTCGACCTGTCCGATGCGGGCGGCAATGCGGTCGCGGCCATGATCGGCGACGCGATCGATCGGAAGGCTGCACGCGCCGGATGGCCCAAGGGCAAGGCTGACGCCGATGCTCCGCTGGCCGGCCATGTGCTGGGGATGATCTTCGAAAAAGCATCGACGCGCACGCGGGTGAGTTTCGACATCGGAATGCGCCAATTGGGCGGTTCGGCCCTGATCCTCGATTCCGGTACCAGCCAGTTGGGGCGAGGAGAGAGCATCGCCCACACCGCGCGCGTGCTCAGCCGCATGGTGGATGCGATCATGATCCGCACGGACGATCACGCCAAGGCCGAGGAGCTGGCGCATCATGCGCATGTTCCCGTCATCAACGGCCTCACCGATCGATCGCACCCCTGCCAGATCGTCGCCGATCTGCTGACGCTGGTGGAGCATGGCAAGGCTCTGCCCGGTCTCGAACTCGCCTGGTTCGGGGACGGCAACAATGTGCTGCATTCGGTTCTCGAAGCGGCGGGATTGATGAAGTTCAACGTACGGGTCGCGACGCCCCCCGGTTACGAGCCGGATGGCGAGTTCGTGGAAATGGCCCGTAATGGTGGGGCATCGGTTACGCTGACTCAGGATGCCGAGGCGGCAGCGCGCGGGGCGGATGTCCTCTTGACCGACACCTGGGTTTCGATGGGTCAGGCCGAGACGCACGACAAGCTTAAGGCGATGGAGCCGTTTCGCGTCGATGCCCGGCTGATGGAAGCGGCCAAGTCCGACGCGCTTTTCCTTCACTGCCTGCCTGCCCATGTCGGAGACGAAGTGAGCGAAGAGGTGTTCGAAGGCCCGCAATCGGTGGTGTTCGACGAGGCGGAAAACCGCATCCACGCGCAGAAATCAATCCTGCGCTGGTGCTTCGGCCAGCTTTGAGCGCGGTTCTCGTGGCGGTCTTCTCAGCGGGCTGATCGGTTCCCATATGGCCGGAATGACGGAAAAGAAGACCGCCCCGCAATTGCCTGCTGAAAACCCGCTACCCGAAATCTTTGCCGGGCAAGTGCTCGGCTTCATGATCCCTTCGCAGCATGCGCGCGGTCGCGCCGTGCGGCTCGATGCGGTGCTGGACGAAGTCCTTTCGGCGCATGACTATCCGCCGCCGATCACGCACCTTCTGGCCGAGGCACTGGTGCTGATCGCACTGGTCGGATCGCTGCTGAAGGACGAGGGCGCGCAGGTCACCATGCAGGCGCAGACACAAGCCGGGCCGGTGAGCCTGCTCGTGTGCGATTACAAGGATGGCGCCTTGCGCGGCTATGTCGATTTCGACGCAGATCGCCTCGTCGAACTGGGTGCGAATCCTTCGCTTTTCGCCCTGTTCGGAGCCGGATATCTGGCGCTCACCTTCGATCTGCCGGGCGAACAGGGGCGCTATCAGGGGATCGTTCCGCTCGAAGGCGATAGTCTGGCCGAAGCGTGCCAAAGCTATTTCGTCCAGTCCGAACAAGTGCCCACTCTGATCCGCGTGGCGATAGCTTCGGGATCGGATGGTTGCCGGGCCGCAGGCCTGCTGGTTCAGCACCTTCCGGACGGCGAGGAAGGGCGGGAGCGTCTGCACGTCCGCCTCGACCATCCCGAATGGGAGCACGTCGCAGTGATGGCGGGATCGATCCGGCACGAGGAATTGCTCGACACCGGTCTGTCGATGGACGCGATCGTCTGGCGGTTGTTCCACGAAGAGGATGAGGTGCGCGTCACGCGCGGTCCGCATCTCGTTCGCGGATGCCGCTGCACCAGCGACCATTACGAGAAGGTGCTGGCGCGCTTCTCCGAAAAGGATCGTGAGGAAATGCGCAACGAAGACGGGATCATTCTCGTCGATTGCGCATTCTGTTCGCGGAGCTTCCCGATCGCCGCCTGAAACGCTGGTCGACCCGCGAAGCCTTTTCATAGACCGAGAGGACAAACGGCACGATTTCACCTACAAGAGTAGGGTGGTCGCAGCTTGGAGAATGGCTATGGCCAAAACTGTTCGGAAATTGGGCGCCCTTGCGTCGATCGTCGTCGGCGTTTCGGCGAGCGTGATTGCATTCGCTCCGGCGACTGCGCAATCCTCGCTTCAGATGCTGTCGAAGCTTACACCGGGTCAGTGGGAAATTCGTGGCCGCAATGGCGGCTCGGCTCGCTCGATCTGCGTGCGCGACGGTAGCGAGCTGATCCAGATCCGCCATCGCGGCGCCGCCTGCAACCGTTTCGTCGTGGAGGACGGCGCGAACGAGGTGACGGTGCAATACACCTGTCGCGGCGACGGTTATGGCCGGACGCATATCCGGCGCGAGACCGCCACTCTGGCGCAGATCGACGGTCAGGGCATTGCAGGCGGAAAGCCATTCCAGTTTGCCGCCGAAGCGCGCCGCGTCGGCTCCTGTCGCTGATACTTGAAGCGCCGTCCCGAGCGGCGTAGCGCCGCCTTTATGGGCAACACTCTTTCGACCACCTCTCCTCCCGCCGTGATTCTGTTGTCTGGCGGCCTCGATTCCATGGTCGTCGCCGCTCTGGCGCGCGAGCAGGGCTTTGCGGTGCACGCGCTCAGCGTCGATTACGGGCAACGGCACCGGCGCGAGCTCGAATCGGCGCGTGACATCGGACGGCGGCTGGGTGTCGCTCGGCATGTCGTGCTGCCGCTCGATCTGCGTCAGTTTGGGGGCTCGGCGCTCACCGACGATATCGACGTACCAAAATCGGGTGTCGAGGAGGGCGCGATCCCGGTCACCTACGTGCCGGCCCGCAATCTCGTCTTTCTCGCTCTGACGACGGCCTTTGCCGAGGCGAGCCATGCGCGGGATATCTTCATCGGCGTCAATGCGCTCGATTATTCGGGCTACCCCGATTGCCGCCCCGAATTCATCGCCAGCTTCGCCGAAACCGCGCGGCTCGGAACGAAGCAGGGCGTCGAGGGGGAGCCTTTCACCATTCATGCGCCGCTGCAATTCCTGACCAAGTCCGACATTGCGAGCGAATGCCACAGGCTGGGCCTCGATCCGGCGTGGAGCTGGTCGTGCTACGATCCGGCGCCTTCGGGGATCGCCTGCGGCGTCTGCGATTCCTGCAGACTACGGCGAAAAGGCTTTGCCGAAGCGGGGGTTGTCGATACCACTCCCTATCAAGAGGATAATTCGGGTTAGGGAGAGAAGGCTTGAGCAAGATCGACGATGTCGTGCGTCCGGAGAAGACACCGATCGATCCGAACGCGAAGGTGCCCGCATATAGCTGGTATGCCCTCGGCGTCCTGGTGCTGGTCTATGTCCTGAATTTCATCGACCGGCAGATCCTCTCGATCCTGGCTAACGACATCAAGGCCGACCTCGGAGTCGAAGACGACTATCTCGGCTTTTTGTATGGAACGGCGTTCGCTGTCTTCTATGCGCTTTTCGGCATCCCGCTCGGCAAGCTGGCCGATAGCTGGAAGCGCGTTCGCCTGATGAGCATCGGCCTCGCCTTGTGGTCCACGATGACCGCGCTGTCCGGTTTCGCAAAGAATGCCTCCACGCTCACCGTGGCACGGATCGGCGTCGGTGTGGGTGAAGCGACGGCCAGTCCGTCGGCCTATTCGTTGATCTCGGACTGGTTTCCAGCCCGCCTGCGCGCCACCGCGCTGGCGATCTATTCCTCCGGCCTTTACATCGGCGGAGGTATCTCGCTGCTGATCGGAGGGCTGATCGTCGAAAACTGGAATGCGGCCTATCCCGGCGGGGGTCCTTACGGAATCGTCGGTTGGCAGGCTGCTTTCCTGAGCGTTGGTATTCCCGGCCTTCTTCTGGCGCTTTGGGTGCTGACCTTGAAAGAGCCGGTTCGCGGCGCGATCGACGGGTTGGAGACGCCAGAGGATCCCGAACCCTTCCGCGGTTTCCTGCGCGAACTATTCCAGGTGATCCCGCCCTTCACGATCTTCGGCGCCGCTGCGCGCGGCAGCCGGGCGCTGTTCATCAACCTCGCGGGCCTCGCTGGTTTCGCGATCCTGGCGCTGGTGCTGACCCAGCTCGTTCCCGCCAGTTCCACGCTGATGAATTTTCTCGGCGCCCCCGGCCTTGTATCCGATCAATGGCTGTTTCTCGGGGTCGGCTATTACGCTGTGTTCAGCTGGGCAATGGGCCTCAAGGCGCGCGATCTTCCGACTTTCTCGCTGACCTGGGGATCGCCAGCCTTCCTGTGCGTGGTGCTGGGCTATGGGATGGTGGCATTCATGGCTTACTCCGCTTCTTACTGGGGCGCGCCCTATGCGGAGCGGGCGCTCGGTGCGGCGAAGTCCGATCTTGGTTGGTTCCTCGGCGCTCCGGCAGCAGTCGCCGGTTTTCTTGGCGTCATCCTGGGCGGTCGCATGGCCGATTTCCTGCTCGAACGGCGGCCTGCCGGGAGGATCTGGGTCGTGCTTTTCGGTCTGATTGTGCCGCTGCCCTTCGTGGCTATCGCCTTCACGACCGATAACGTCACGATCTTTTATATCTTCAGCTTCATCGGCAATCTGCTGATTGCATCGGCGCTTGGCGCCGCAGCCGCTTCAAGCCAGGCGCTGGTCCTGCCGCGGATGAGAGGTATGGCGACGGCGATCTTTTTCCTGGCCACCACGCTCGTCGGTCTCGGGCTCGGACCCTTCATGGCCGGATACGTATCGGCAGCGAACGGTGACAATCTTTCGCTCGGTGTCCTGTCGACCTTCGTAGCGGTACCTTTCGGGCTCGCGCTCCTGTTCACCGCCCTTAAGCTGGTTCCGGAGGCGGGTGCCAGCGTGGTCGAGCGTGCACGCGAAGCGGGCGAGGCGGTCTGAATACCCCTCGCCCGAACATTTCGCTTTAGGAAGGTCCTCTGACGATTAGCTGCGGACGAGCACACCGCAGGCCTCGCGCGAGCCGGCATCGCCCGATGGATCGGTGCGATAATCGTCCGGTCCGGAATGGATCATCACTGCCGTGCCGTCAGCGTCGAAGATCTGTGCCAGCGTGTCGTTGCGCACATCGGGCACCTCGACAGTCGCCGTGACCATTCCGTCCGCGCCTACCTGAAGGTTGGCCATATCGCCGAGATGCGGACCTTGGGGATCGAGCCGTCCGTGACTGCGATTGCCGGGATTGAGATGACCGCCCGCGCTTGTGAAGTCCGGTGCCTCGCAGCGGCCGGTTGTGTGTAGGTGGAAGCCCTTCGCGCCGGGTTGCAGGCCCATGCCGCGGATCGCAACCGCGAAGTCGTCACCGTCGCGCATCAGCGTAGCAGTTCCGGCAGAAGCGCCGTTGGCAAGCATCAGATTGGCGACGCCGAGCGTTTCGCCAACCATTTCGTTTCCATCCGACATGGTGGTGCAGGCCGCCGTACCGGCCAGAAGGGCAACAGTGCCCGTAAGTGCGAGGAACGGTTTCAGGGTCATAAAGAGTGCTCCGATAGGAAGGTTGGGATGGCGCGATAAGCGCATTCACAGTGGAGCAACGAAAAAGGGGCCGGATTGCTCCGGCCCCTCAATCATTTCAACGCTAGGCGTTGGGCTTACATGCCCGAACCCGGACCGTAGGTGATTTCCACACGACGGTTCTGCAGTTCGCGGACGCCGTCGGCGGTCGGAACGCGCAAGTTCGTTTCACCGAAGCCTTCGCTGGTGATGCGGCCACCCGGGACGCCACGCGCCGTCAGGTAATCGCGGACCGAAGCGTTACGACGCTCGGACAAGCCGACGTTGTACTGTGCCGATCCCGAGGTGTCGGTGTAGCCGGCGAGCATGACCGAAGCCATGCCGCAATTGGCGTAGGCCGAAACCGCGTTGTCCAGAATGGACGCTGCTTCCGGAGTGATGTCCGACTTGTCCCAGTTGAAGAAGACGATGTACGGACCCGATTCACAAGCCGGAGCCGGCGGCGGCGGGGGAGGCGGCGGGGGAGGCGGCGGCGGCGGCGGCGGCGGCGGCGGCGGCGGCGGCGGAGCCACGACGTCCGGCGCACCGAAGTTGTAGGTCAGCGTACCCATCAGCGAGTGCGAACGGACGTCTTCCTGGAAAGAACGGCCAAGCGCATCGGTCAGAAGGACGTTTTCCGCATTGAACAGGCGATACTTCAGGCCGACGTCGATATTGTCGGTCAGCGGAGCCCGAACGCCGGCAAGGATCTGCCATGCGAAGTCGGTGTCCGAATCGTCGATACCGGCGGGGCCGCTCCGCGTGATGCGAGCTTCGAGACCCGTGCGGGCTACGCCAACACCACCGCCGACAAAGCCCTGAAGGCCATCATCGGGACCGAAATCGGCAAGGCCGTTCACCATGAACGCGAGCGAATCGATCTGGCCGCTGGCGGGATAGACGCCCGAACCGGCGCGAATGTTCGAAGCGAGGAAGCCCGTGTTACCGACAGTAACCTGGTCGATATTGGCTTCGGCATAGCGCGCTTCGGCTTCGATGCGAACCGGACCGAAATCGTAGCCGACGAAACCACCGGCATCGAAGCCGTAGTCGTAATCGACACTGGCGACGTCTCCGGTCGCACCGATGTCGAAAGTCGTATCTTCGACGATCATCGGACCTGCTTCCACGCCGACGTACCAAGCGCCGTCACGTGCAAGGGCAGGCGAAGCAAGGGCCGTAGAGGCCATCGCCATTCCTATGACGAGTTTCCGCATTATAAATTCCCCTTATTGCGAATTAGAGCCACCGAGTGGCGGGTTCTGTAACTTTTCCCCTCACGGGTGGCAAGCCGGACGTAGGCGTGAACTGTTGCAAGATAGTCGCTAAACTGCGCCATTGTCTTTTAATTCAGGCGGGATGTCCGTCTCGATAGCTGCAAACGAGCCCCCCCCATTTCAAGTTCCCTTAATTCGCGGGAAGAATACCGAGAGCTCGAAGACTTTCCAGAAGTGTTGCAATAGCGCCACGCGCTTCGTCGTCGACAACCGTCCCCCCGGCTGGGTCGGGGATCGGGGGCGAAAGGCTCCAGCCGCCCCGCCAAATGCGGATGGTTTCTTGTTCCCGATCGAAAATCCGCATCCCTTCGTAAGGAACCTGGAATTCCCAGTGCGTATCCTGCGAGATCGCGAGAGAGCCCTCCTGACCGGTCCATTCCGCGCTGGCTGGGTCGGCGACGAGAAACGTATCGCCCGCCGCATGGGTCGCGGGAGGAGCCGAAAGGGTAGAGGTAATGACTGGCTGGGCAAGCGCATCGAGCCGCGCGAGCGCTTCGTTCACGAACACTTCCTTCTGAGCCTGGCCCGGATAGAGAAGCGGCAGGGAATGGCGCGGCGTACGCACGCCGAGCGCGATGGGATCGGTCATGGGGGAATCCTCTTCGAAGTGAAATCAGGAAAGGGTGGTCAGCGCGAGCGGCACGGAACGGGCATGGGTACCGACCTGGCGAACCCAGACCACGCTTTCCGGCGCTGACGTCGCGAGGGCGGAGCGCTCCGATCCGGAGATCGCGAGCGACGGCGTGGATGTCTGCCAAAGAGCCTTTGGTGCTGCGACCGGGCCGACGCCGACCTCGTAGAGCTCGTCTTTGTCGATGAGCGGACCCTCTCCCCCGTCATTCCAGCGCCAGCCCCCCTGGATGCGGCGTGTCCACGCCAGCGACAACGTCCCGTCCGCCGCCATCGTCACGCGCGGATGCACGGGCGACGGGGGTGCGGCAGCCGATCTGCGGGCGCGGATGGAAGCGTAGACCGGCTCGTCTTCGGCTGTGCCGATTGCGGCGATCCGATCGACGGATAGCGTGTGTTGAGGATCCAACGCCAGAATACGCTCGTCGAGCAGCGCCATTCGAGCGCCGACCGCATGGCCGTCCCGCGCCGCGTGTTCGGTCCCAAGCCGACCGCGCAGTAGCCCAGTAAGCGCCCATCGCCGGGGTCCGATCTGCTCCGCGTGGACGAATTGCAGGACTTCCTCGCCAAGCATAAGCCGATTCGCGCCCAAGGCGACGGCCTCCATGGTGGCGGAATTGAGCTGCATGTCTTCACTCGCGAGATCGAGCACGAGCGGTGCGCCCGTTTCCATCATCAACGCCGGTGAGCCGCGTAACGGTTCTGCGAGGCTTCCAACGATGGCGCGCAGGCTCGAACTCGGGCCGAGCGACTTAAGAGCGCCGCCGCTTTCGGCGTACAGTGCCGCACCCGCCCAGCGGCCCTCGCTCGCGCTGACGGCCGCATGGACGGTTCCGATATCGGGTGCGCCGTAACCGTCCCACGGCAGTTCGAAAGCCTCGAGCAAAGTTGCGCCCGCACCCCGATCGGGCGGCGACCAGGGCAGGCCCTGGCTGGCGGGCGCGGGAAGCTGTGCTTGCGTAAAAGCGAGGCGATGCAGTTCGAGTTCGACGCCTTTCTCGCGCCATTCCCAGGCGACGACGCTCCAGACCCCCGCACGACCGGGGATGCGCACGCGCATGCCCGGCATGAGCGAGGGATCGAGCTCCGCAAGACGCACGAAGTGACGCGAACGTCGCTCGTCCTCCCGTCGCTGGATCGTTCGGCCGAGCTGGCGCGCGCCTTCGGCAAAGGTGGCGATCGGCAGGTCGATCAGATCGTGGCCGGTCCTTTCGGGCCGGGCGATGGCGCGCTGGACGCCGGGAAGGTAATCGCGCTCGACATCGTAATAGCGAACCCCGGCGAAGCGCGCGGGCGAAGGCGCTGCGCTTTCGCTGCGAACACCGCCCTGCGCTCCGAATTCGCCATCGTCCCAGTCCGCGAACGGGCCGAGCTCGCGAGCGGTCTCTGGCGGAGGCGGCGCGTCGAGCCGCAATCCATCCGGCGTTGCGACCGGCACCATCGGCACGACCGTATCGAGGAAAGCGAGCGTCTGGATCGGCGCTTCGCCCATCTGCGTGAACCCTTCGATCTGCGGCAGCACCAGCGCAAGGTCCGCCGCGATGCCGGCCTCGCGCGCCAGCACGCCGACTGTCGCCGCGCCACTTCCGGCGAACACTTCGTAACTCAGCGCCGGAATGCGATTGCCGAAATCGGCGAGCTGAAGGTCTTCGAACACCAGATAGGCCGTGCCGCGAAAGGCGGGGCACTGCGCGCCGAGCGCTGCCTGCATCAGGGGGTCCGGCAGTTGATCGCCATGGCCATGATGGATGCGCAATTGGCCGCCGGTCTTGAGATCGCCCGCCGCCCCGCGCAGGAGGTTTCCATCCGCCCAGATGCGCCCGACCGCGTCGATGGGGTGACAGGCGAGCGCCACTGCGAAGCTGGTCGAATAGGAATAGGTCGTGGTCTTGGGCCTGCCCTTGCCGCCGCTCGTCTCGCCATGCTCCTTCAGGTCGGTCGCCCAGATGACCGTGCCCGCCGTGCGCATTCGCCCGACATGGCGCTCAATCGGCTGGCCATAACTGGAGGTCGTTACCTTCAATTCGTCGAGCCGCGGCCCTTCGCGTTTGGGGCTGCCGATGATCGCACCGTCGATCTGACGCCCGGCCAGCGCGCCGAGCGCGCCACCGAGCGGGCCGCCGACCAGAGTGCCGACGGCGCCGAGGACCAGGGTTGCCATGGTGATCTACTCCATTGGAAGCCGCCAGGCGCGCAGGATAGGCATGGCGGGCTCAGGGTCGGCAAGAAGGGGCTGAGAGACGATCCGGCGAAGGCCGGCATGGGCGTGGACGATCATGTGGGGAGCGGTCGCGATGGCGAGATGGTGTTGGGCCGGGCCGGGCCGCAGAAGAAGGACGTCGCCCCGGATCGGATCGCTGTCGCAAGGCTTGAGGCCTGCAAGTGTGGCGAAGGGAAGGAAATCGGCGATATCGGCATTGCGAAGCCCGTATCCGGCGGGCACCGATACCGATCGGCCCGACCTCGCCAGCGCAGCCGCGACCAGTCCCACGCAATCGAGCCCATAGGCGGGGTCGCGTCCGAAGAGGCGAAAGCGGATGCCGACAAGGCTCTCCGCGGCCTCAGCGAAGGCTTCGCGCGTTTCGCTCATCGCGGCATCGGATAATGGGTCAGCAGGTCGTTACCCGGCAAATGCGGCTCGCCCTGGAAATTCGCGGCGTTGGCGAAGCGTGTGGTACAGGTCGCGATCGTGTGGTCGCATCCTTCGCGAAGCAGTGCGCGATGGCCGGGAAGGGTCTCGGAATCGATAGCCCGGTCGAGCACCAGCCCGTCCGCATCGGCGGCGATGACGGTCGCGGCAAGGCCGGTCTGTGGTCCGTCGATCCAGCGCAGTTCCCCTTCGGCGAAACGCGTCGGGTCTCCTATGGCGAAGCGCACCCGGTCGAGATCGCGGTCGATCGCTTCGGCCACCGCGCGATGTGTGAAGCGGGCGGGGGAGAGAGTGCAGCCTTTGTCGCAGAAGCGCGCGCGACAGCCCGGGCTGGTGCGCGGGATCGTGTCGCGCGCCAGCACGGCCTTCGCCGATTGCAGCCGGGCGGTGAAGCTGCCGTTCTCGCGCCCGACGCTTTCGATCGTGCCGCGATAGAGGATTTCCGTCTCTCCCGTTTCCCAGTCGATCGCGCCCACCGCCACGCGCGCGCCATCATAGCGTCTGGCGGCAAGGTCGCTCTCACGGATGGCGTCGTGCGACAGCGCACCCTCGATTTCGGCGGCGTCATCGGCGAAATCGACCGTGCGACGGATCGCGGACGGGACCATTCCGGGGCCTGCGCGATGGAGGAGGCCGTCCGACCAGATATCCCGATCATGCGTGGTGAAACCGAGCGCCACGCCGTCGCGGCGATGGATGCGCCAGACGCTCGCCACCGTATCGAGCGGGCGGTCGAAGAAAATGCGGCTCACGCGAAGATCTCCTCCCGCAATTCGATCAGCGGGATCGAAGGCGCTTCCCCGGCAGCGAAGGAGAGGCCAGACACGTCGATCCGATCCTCGGCGAAGCGGACGGGCACGTCGAACAGGAAGCCTGCGCGCAGGATCGCGCCGGCAGGCGGTCCAGTTTCGAACAGGATATTCCCGCCCGTGCCAAGGGTCCATTCGTTCGTCTCAGCGCCGTCGACGCTGACAAGCACCGAGCCTGCGTCCGGGCGCGTGATGCGGCGGGTCTGTTCGTCATAGGTTTTGACGAGCGCGAATTCGGATGCGAGCCCGTCGCCCGTGCCGATGATCTGGTCGAAGGCGGTCGGTACTCCCGTCATTCCGTTCGAGCTGAAATCGAACGGATCGCGGAGGCGAAATCCGCGTGCCGGACCGTGGCGGGCGCGGAAGAAAGCGATCAGCGTGCCAAGCTCGTCCTCCGAGCGGATACCCGGCCCGACATCGAAGCGCAGCCGCGCGTCCGACCACAGGGCATTGCGCCGCTCGTGCCCCGACGCGGTCAGAGCGACGGCGGTCGAGAATTCCGGGCTGACCGAAGCGTCCCGCCCCAGCGCGAGCGGATAGGCGATATCGTCGAAAGGCGTCATGGCATCCTCGTGAGTGTCGTCGGGATTGGGCAGGCGCGTGTATCCGTCGCGTGCGATCTGCGGCAGCGCCCAGACATAGCGACGCGGAACGCCCCGGCGGCGCGCCTCGTCCAGTCCCGCATCGATCCGCCGCCAATAGAGGTCGGCATCCTGTGCCAGCAGGACGAAGCCGGAGAGGTAATCCTGCACTTCCAGCGGATAGCCGAGCCGCGCCTGCACCAGATCGTAGCCCGCCCGCCGCGCGGCGGTGGCACCCCCGGTCAACCAGTCGTAATCTTCCAATTGCAGCCGGTCGAAGGCGGGATAGGCCCAGCCGATGGGCAGGTTCGCGCGCTTCAACTCGGGCATTTCGGGATCGAGAATTGTCGGTGTGAAGGCGAGCAGCAGGATTTCCGCCTCGCCCCCGCCGCTGTTAAGAGTCGCATCGCGGACCGCCTGGGCCAGCGCCGCCGTCGATTGCGCCAGCACTGCGCCCGCCGCATCGAGGAGGGCGAGCTGGCTCTCGTCCATCGGCGCGCGCATATCGGTGATGGGTGTGGCCGTGTCGCCCAAAACCGCTCTGGCGGCGTCATCGTAGAGGCAGGGCTTGCGGCCTTCGGGCTGGACCCACCACCACGGCTCACCGATCTGGAATTCGACCGACATTCCGGCATCCAGCGCGATTGCCACGAAAGCGGCGGCGACCTGGCGCAGATAGCCCATCGCGCCGTCATGCGCGGGCGAAAGCAGCGTCGATGGCGGCACCCACCCGGTCAGCGCAGGCGATCCGTCATGGGCGCGCTGCTTCCAGTCGTTCCAGCAATGTGCGTCGAACAGTTCGTAGGATAGCGACCAGATCACGGTGAAATCGCGCGCCATGGCCTCGGCAGCGAAGGCGCGGTGCCAGGCTTCGCACACGCGCGACAGCACGCCGCCCGCGAGGCTGACGTAATGGCCGCCGCCCGACGGTTCGAGCCGGAAATAATGGCTCATGCCGACATAATGGACGATCCGGTCGCGATAGCCGAGGGCTTCCACCGTGCGCAGCAGGCGCGCGGGCGTCTGGTTGAAACTGTCGTCGTAGGCGGTGGCGATCCCCTCGCCGTGGGCGGGCAGCATGACGTCCCCGATGGCCAGCATCGCGCGCTCGCCATGGCAGGCGATGTCGCTCATTTCCCCCCAGCCTTCGCTGCGCGCGGGAAGCGTCTGCGTACTGTCGGGGACGAAGGATGCGGGCACGAGGCTGACGAACATCCGGTCGATATCCGACGGATAAACCGGCTCGCCCGGCAGGCCGTAGCCCGATTGAAGGTCCGAAAAGCGCAGCGTGACGATCGCGTCTTCGGGCGTGCCGACCGCGTAATTCCACAATCGGACATACCAAACGCGCGCCGCGCCGCTCGCATCCCGGCCCTCGATCGTCAGCGTCGGCCCGTTCGGCTGGTCGAGCGGGACGATGCCACCCGAACGCCAGCGAAAGGTCAGGACGGTGCGCGAATAATCGCGGTCGGTCGCATAGCGCAGCAGGGGGTGATCGAGCACGTCCTCGCTCGCCCAGATCAGTCCTGCGAGTTCGCCCTCGTGGTAGAATTCGCAGTCGACCCGCAGCGCGTCGGGCGCGGTGGTGACGACGCTTGCCATCATGGGGCGGGGGAAATTGACGGTCCAGAACCGCGGATCGAACCGCTGGATCGTGTCCTCGTCCTGCCCGTCGCGACGACGGGCGAGCCAGAAGGGCATGAGTTTTGGGTCCTTTTTTTAAAGTGAACCCGCCTCCGCGGGTTCTCCTTGGTGCTGTTCCCTCAGCTTCGCTTCGGGGCACCTGCGGGCGCGCGGTCGCGCTTGCGGTCGGCTGGTCGCCGACCGATCCTGGCCGCGTTTGTTTGCTCTTATTATTCCACAACCGCCCGCCTCACCGCACTGGCGATCTGTCTTGCCGAGCGTCGCAGTGCGACCGGAGCCTCCGCTCCGCGCGCGGTGGGGAGGGCGATGTTCACGCGCACGTCACGAGCGTGCGAGGCGCCTTCGCGGTTCGGTTCGACGCGCCCGGCGCTGGTGGGGACGAACAGTTCCGGGCCTCTTTCGCCAACCAGATAGGGGCGTTCTGGCGAAACCAGCCCGCCAGTGGCGCGGCCGGGGAGGCCGGTCAGGCCCGCCAGGAGCCCCGCCAGAACGCCGCCGATCCCGCCGCTTTTGCCACCACTGCCCATCACGCGGTCGAGCCCCAATTGGAGCGCCTGCCCGGCGATCTGGTCTAGCGCGCCGAGCGCCACGCGCTTCAAATCCTCGAAACCCAGGCTCCCCTTGCGGATCGCCGAGAGCAATCCGCGTTCGAGCACGTCGCCCGCGCGACCGAATCCGTCCAGCAATTGCCCATCGAAGCTCGACCGCATACGCGCGATATCGGCGGCGAACCCGGCAGTGTTGGCGCGGATATCGATCAGCAGCGGGTCCAATTCGTCATCCATGGCGATCCCTTTCGATCATGGCCGCGATTTCGGCACGGTCGGGCGGTGCGGCATCGGCGGCTTCCTGGCCGATACAGGCGGCCAGTTCGGCGGGTGTTGCGGCCCAGAAGACCGGCGGCGTCCATCCCAGCGCTCGCGCGGCGAGGCCCGACAGGCGCAGCGCCGTCTCGGCGAAATCGATCACTCTGCGCCTTTCAGGATTTGACCGAGTAGCACCCGCAGCGGCGCGGTGCAGCGAGCGAGCCCAAGCGCCATCACCGCCTCGCCCACCTGTTCGCGCGGCACGGCGCGATCGGTGAGGCAGTGCCAGAACAGCGCCGCGATCTCGGCCAGTTTAAGCTGTCCGGCACCCGCCCGCTCGACCAGCGCGAAGAGCGGGCCGAGTTCCTCTTCGGCCCGCACCAGCGCGTCGAACGTCGGACGAAGCAGATGGTCGTGTCCGGCGATCGGGAGCGAGGCTTCACCGCGCAGTTTGTTCGCGCTACCGCCTTCGGCTGCTTGAGCGCGGGTCGCACCATTAGGGGTCACGACGGCACCACCGCGCCGGAACTTTCCAGCTGCATGGAATAGGTCCGCTCACCGTTGAAATCGCCCGAATAATCGAGCCGCTGGACGAGGAAGCGACCGCGCATCTTCGCGCCGTCTTCGAAGCTCAGCTCGTACTGGTCGAGCGTGCCCGCCAGCGCATGGGTGCGGACCCGCGCTTCGGCATCCGAACCGAGGAAGATCCCGCTCGCCGAGACCGAGACGGAGCGCGTGCCCGCCCCGGACAACAGTTCGCGCCAGCCGCCGGACTGCTTGTGCGTGACGACCACGGTGTCGCCATTGACGCTCATCTGCGTGGTGCGCAGCCCGGCGACGGTTTCGTAGGATGGCGTAGCGGCGCCATCGCCGATCTTGAGAAGGAAGGCAGCGCCTTTCTGGGCGGTCATGGGTAGATCTCCTTTTTTGTTTTTCGCACGCCATTCGGCGTGCGATATCCTCGCGCCTGACGGCGCTGCGGGCGCGCGGTCGCGCTTGCGGACCCTTCGGGTCCGAGCTCCGCGACCAAGCCGAGATGTTTTGATGGGAACGGTCCGCGGCCAGCGGACCGCAAGGCCACGCGGCCGCCCCGCAGGTGCCCCGGAGCGAAGCGCAGGGAACAGCACCGAGGACGAACCCGCGGAGGCTGGCTCGAAAAACTAATTCTCTTCTAAAAGCCGAAACCGGTACTCGATCAGCACCGCTCTCAATCCCTTCGCTCGCCGCTCCGCGCGGCTGCGCAGGAAGTGTGTGCTCACGATGCGATAGCTCTGCTGGATCGGCGCCATGGTCGCCAAGCGGCGCTCGATCATGGCGATGGTCTCGGCCGTCGCGGCTCCATCATCGGTGCGATCCGCCAGTTCGAGCGCCACCCGCACCTCGCGGCCCGCAAAGGTCTTGCCGCTCCAGTCGGCAGCAGCGCTCGCGGCGATGCCGAGCCACGGTGGGCTGGCGGCGACGGGGCTTTCCTCCTCGACTGCGTTGAGCCGCACGGTTAGCGCGGGATCGGCGCGCAGCCAGGCGATCAGATCGTTGCGAAACAGGGCTTCCATGGGTTGGGTCTCAATTCGCGAACAGGGGCCAGAGATAGGGGGCGGAGCGCCAGCGATGGCCTTCGGGGCGCCGCTGTCGGGCGCGGGCGAGGCGATCGGCGCGCGCGGTCAGCGCGGCGGCGAGGCGGTCGAACGGATGTGTCGGCGCGCTCACAGGCGGAGCGTCCGGTAAGGTCGCCACAGCGCCGCGATCGCAGCCGGCGGAGGGCGATCGACCCCGCCGTCCCGCTCGCGATATTGCCAGGCGGCGAAGCGGACGATCCCTTCGGCGAGCGCGGAGGGTAACCCGGCCCAGTCGGCAGGCATTGCGCTGGGCTCGACGAAGCGCGCGCAGGTCTCCCAGCCCGCAGCCAGCAGCCGCAGCAGCAACGCATCCTCGCGCGGGCCGGAGATCGCGAGCCACTCCTTCAGCGCAGCGAGCGGCGCGCCCGTCAGATCGGGCACGACGATAAGTGTCGGCATGGGCGGGTCCTTGAAAGAGAGAAAAAGGGGTGGGGGAGGACAGGGGGTATCCTCCCCCACCGACAGCGCCGCTGGAAGACTATCCCGTCAGGCGCGAGGATAGCCACGGCCGCGAAGGCGGCCGCCGGCGCTTGAGGCCAAACGAAAGCTTAGGCTTCGATTTTCAGCAGCTTGATCGCATTCCCGTCGAGCACCTGGCCGCCCACCCGCTTGGTGGCGTAGAAGTGGACGAACGGCTTGTTGGTGAAGGGATCGCGCAGGATCTGCGTCGCGCTGCGTTCCGCGATCAGATAGCCGTGGCGGAAATTGCCGAAGGCGATCGGATAGGCGCTTGCCGCGATGTCCGGCATGTCCTCCGCTTCGACCACCGGATAGCCCAGCAGGCGATCGGGCTGCCCTTCGACGAGGCCCGGTTGCCACAGGAAGGCGCCATCGGCGGTCTTGAACTTTCTGACTTCGGCCAAAGTCGCCGAATTCATCACGAAGCTCGCGCCCTGGCGATGGCCAGCCTTCAGCGTATGGACGAGGTCGATCAGGGTGAGATCGGGCGCAGCGCCCAGTCCCGCCGCATCGCCGCTGCCGATATATTGCAGCGCGCCGAAGGCCCGCGTGTCGTCCGCCGCGATCGTTGCCGGGGCGGTCAGGAAGCCTTCGGGCTGGTTCAAGCCGCTTCCGTTGACGAAGGCGGCGCCTTCCGCGCGGGCGAATTCCATCGCGATCTCGCTCGCCAACCAGGCCTGAAGGTCGAAGCCGACATCGTCGAGCATGGCCTGCGATGCTGCCGGATTGGCATAGAGTTCGCCGGTCGGAGGGGCGATTTCGTGGAAATCGGGCGTGGCGGTGCCGGGGCGGGCGGCTGTCTCGCTGACCCAGCCCGAGGCCGTGCCGCCGGTGGTCACCAGCTTGCGATAGCCCGCGCTACCGGTCTGGACGACTTGCGCGATGGCGCGGATCGGGCTGATCTCGGTGAGAGCGCGGGCGATGGCTGCGTCGATCTGGCGGGGGACGGCATAGCCACCGTCGGATGGCGCCGCACCGCTGATCGACTTGATTTCATGCGCTGCGCCCCGGCGCAGATAGCCATCGACGAAGCCTTTCACTTCCGGAGCGCTTTCCTGTCCCGAGGGTGCCAGGGCGGGGCGGGCAGCCGCGCGGGAGATGCGATCGACGCGAGCTTTCACGTCCTCGACATCGCTGCGCAGTGCAGTGACCTCCGCCTCGGTCCGGTCCTGCCGCGCGACGATATCGAAGCTGGCTTCTGCGATTTCGGGGGCGATGTCGGGGGTGGGAGTCGTTTCGGGAATGGTGGTCTGGAAATCCATATGCGGTCCTTTCGTGTGGAAATCGGAGAGTCTGTGTGTTTCGAACCAGCCTCCGCCGGTTCGTCCTCGGCGCTGATCCTCCCTTCGGTCGGGCACCTGCGGGGCGCGCGCGTGCGCTTGCGGTCCGCTGGTCGCGGACCGTTCCCGGCCAAACGTGTCGATGTGTTCGCGGAGCTCGGACCCGAAAGGGTCCGCAAGGGCGACCGCCCGCCCGCAGCGCCGTCAGGCGCGAGGATTTCGCGCGCCGGATGGCGCGCGGAAAACTAAAAACTAAATCAAAAAATGCACCCGCGCCCTATGCTGGAGCGGGTGCGTCACCACGCTGACTTCGAACAGGTCGATTGCGGCCAGTTCGCGCCCCAGCGGCGTGTGGCGAAACCCACGCGCGCGGTAGCCGAAGCTCAGGCCGCTGACCTTGTGGGCCCGCAGCATCCGGCCTGCGCGGCCCATCGGATTGTCGATCGTCGCGATCACGCGCAGCCCGCGCGTATCTTCACCCGCAGTCTCCACCCAGCCGATGCGCTGTTCGGGCCGATGCTGCCAATAGAGCGGGAAGGGCCCGCGCCGCGCGGCCAGCGTATCGCGGAAGGCGCCGGGCAAAATGACGTCGCGATCGGCGTCCGGTACGCCGAACAGGGCGGCATAGCCCGCGATCCTCAGTCCGTTCATCGCACCATCTCCCCGACGCCCAGCCTGACTGCGATGCCGACCAGCAGCAGCGCGAAGACGCCGCGCACCAGCCACTCGACCGCCGCCTTCCACGCGCTCGCCTTGGCGTCGCGCCAGGCCGACAGAAGCTCGCGCAATTCGTCGATGTCGCCCGAAGCCTTGTCGTCGGCGAGGCCCAGTCGGGACAGCGCGCGAGCCGCGCCCAATTCGCTCGCTTCCTCGATCAGCGCGCGCAGCGTGACGAGATCGCCGCCCTCCGCCGCCGCCTGGCCCACGAGGCGCGCGATCATGTCCTCGCGGTTCATGCGCGGTCCTCCAGCCCGAGCAGCTTGCGCTTCTCATCGTCCGACAGGAAATCGGCCGCGCCCACCTGCGACCACAATTTCTCGCGGTCTTCGGACAGCGCGGGCACGCGGTCGAGATCGACGCGCAGGCTGGCCTCGCCGAACCACGGCTCCAGCCCCCGGACGAGCCCGTCGAGGATACGCTTCGCCAGCGGCAGCAGCGTCAATCGCCACAGCGCGCGGTTGGCCTCGCGGTAATTGGAATAGGTGTTGTCGCCCGGCAGGCCGAGCAGCATGGGTGGCACGCCGAAAGCGAGCGCGATGTCGCGCGCCGCGCCCGCCTTCAATGCGGCGAAGTCCATGTCCGCCGGGCTCAGCGACATGCTCTGCCAGCTGAGGCCTCCTTCCAGCAGCATCGGACGCCCGGCATTGCCCGCGCCCTGGAAGGCCTGGGCGAGTTCGGCCTTCAAGCGATCGAATTGCTCGCCGGTCATGCTGGCGCCGTCGCCGGTCTCGTAAACCAGCGCGCCGGAAGGCCGCGCCGCATTGGCGAGCAGCGCGCGGTTCCATTCGCTCGCCGCATTGTGGACGCCGACAGCACCGTGTGCGGCGGCAAGACAGCCTGCGCCGTAATGGTCGTCACCGGGGTGGAAGCCCTTCAGGTGGATCACTTCGGGCCACCCATCCTCGTCCGCCAGAGCGAGGTCGATCACCTGCTCGGCTACGCGGTAGCGATAGAGAGCGGGCCAGCCGTCCTCGCCCGCAACCACCTCGACCCGCTCGGGCCGCAACGGATGCAGATCGACCGGATCGCCCGCCGCATCCTTCACCACCTGACAATAGGCATTGCCGTGCAGCAGAAGCTGCGCCGCCAGCGTCTCCAGCAGCGGCTGCGATCCGCAGGCGCAGTTGACGAGTCTTTCGAGCGCCTGCGTATCGCAGGACAGCGGCGCGCCGCCGATCCCCTCCGCCACGATCCGGACGCTGCGTTGCGCCACCGGATTGGCGAGATAGGCCTCGCGAATGGCGGCGGTGTAATCGAAGCCGGGACTGGCGGGGCTTGCGTCAAACAGAGTGCTCCATGGCGCGACGAAGCCGCCCGCGACAGGCACGCGGACATCGCCCCCGCCCTTGAAGGCGGAGACGAGAGTGGTGAGGAAGGACATGGGATCGACCTTTCGGACTGTGGCCTCGCTCCCGGCTATCGTGAAGCGGACCGAGAGATATCAGGCTAAGCTCAGCTTTTGCTCATGACCCCGGCCAGGCGGATGCGCAGGGAGCGCAGGCCACTTTGGACAAGGCCGTATGATTGAATTTCGATTGCCAGCGAGCGAGTCTTTTCGTTCGCAATGTGGCCTTGCTTCGAGAATTATTGCGGTGATCATTGGGATCGCGGTGACGGCAGGATTCTTCTCTGCATGGAGTTTCGTCGCGACCTTCCTCGTCATGATGTTTGCAGTTCCCTTCAGCCTCTTGATTGCCTTGATCGGCGCGGGCGTCCTTTTCATGGATGCGTTGAGATGTTTGCGCGATTACGAATCCCGCTTCGATGCGATCGCTGCGATCTGTCTGGCCCCTGTTATGGCGCTTGCCGCGGTCCTGATTTTCTTTCCGGCAGCGCAAGCGGGCGAGCGGCTCGGTGAACTCTCACGCTTTGCCGTCGAACACAGGCGCTACGAAGCGATCATCGCCGAGATACGCGAAACCCCGCGCGAGCAGCGTTTCGTGAAGCGGTATGGGGCGACCTACAGCGTAGATTCCGGGCCGCCGCTGCGCATAGCCTTCAATCCTGAAGGCCTCGGCGACAATTGGTCCGGTATCGTCTACGATCCGAGCGGCGAGGTCATGCTGGCCGACGGCTTCGACAAGCAGGGGCGGTTCCGTGCGCCTGATCGGATCACCAAGATTTTCGGCGGCGATCTGATGCGCTGCCGGTGGCTTTGGAGCGACTATTATACCTGCTCCTTCACGTGACGCAGCGCACCCGCGGCTCCCCGCCACCCTTCTTCAAAACCAGCTCCGTCAGCGCCCAGACCAGCGCGTCGGCGCGGTCGGGGCAGCGGCCCGGGCCTTCATAGGCGCCGCCTGCCAGCAATCCGCACATCTGGTCCTCCAGCTTGGCGAACAGGCCGACATGGCGCACGCGGCCCCGCTCATAGAGCGCGGCGACGGGTTCGGCGCGGGCGGCTTTGCCCCGGCTGGCGTGGACCAGCCTGATGGGGAGCGACATTTCGGCTGCGCGTAGCACGCTTTCCACCATCGCGCCGCCCTGATTGGCTTCGGCCACGACGCGGTCGGCATCCCATTCCTTTGCCGCGCGCGCCACCGCGCGGGCCCAGCGTTCGGGGCTGGCACGCTCGACCGAGCTATCCGCCAGTACGCGGGCGATCCCGTCCTGTCCGGCTGCGCAGACCACGATGCCGCACGCATCGCCTCTGGCCGAGGCGGGCGGATCTACGCCGATCACGACGCGCGCGGGCGGGGAAGATGGCGACGTTTCGCGGCAGGTCTCGATCAGGGCGCGGGTCCACAGCGCGCCTTCGCTGGCCTCCACCATTTCACCGTCAAGTTCCTGCCGCCCGAACCCGCTTTGCGAGAACTGTTCGATCATGCTGGCGAAATAGTCGGCGGGCAGGATCTCGCGATTGTCGACCGTCCTGCCGCGCGCCAACACGACCTTGCCGCGCTTCGCATCCGCCAGCAGCAGGTGCATCAGCGGCGCGTTGCGCGGCGTGGTGGTGGCGAGCACGCGGGGCTTCCTGCCCAGCCGCATGGTGAGCTGGAGATTGTTCCAGCACGTCATGGCGCGCTCGCCTGCGTTATCCCATTTGGCGATCTCGTCGCACCAGGCATGGCTGTGCTGCGGCCCGCGGAGGCTTTCCGGTTCGGCTGCCGAATAGAGAAAGGCGAGGGCCCCGTTCTCCCAGGTGAGGCGTTTGAGGCTCGGCTCGTAAACCGGCGCCAGCGCACCGGGCGCGGCGGCCAGCACGCCGCTATCGCCTTCGACCATGACGGAGCGGACTTCGGCAAGGCTGGCGCCCACAAGCGCGATCCGCGCCGCGCCGTCGTTTCGCGCCACGTCGCGGACCCATTCCGCACCCGCGCGCGTCTTGCCGAAGCCACGCCCGGCGCAGATCAGCCAGGTGCGCCAGGCATCGGACAGCTCGCCTTGCGGGGGCAATTGCTCGTCCCGCGCCCAGCCTTCCCAGTAATAGCTCCCCAGAGCGGCCAGTTCATGCGGGGCGAGCTGGGCGGCGAGAGTCTCGCGATCCGCCGCGCCGCCCGCATCCGTGCGGCGCAGCCACGATCCGCGCGACAGCTCGCGCTTACGCCGCGCCATCGTCGTCCGCTTCGGTTTTGCGCGCCTTCACGCCCTTGCGGGCCGTCGCTCGTGCTTGCGAGATCGCCTTGTCCCCCGCCTTGCGCTGGGCGCGCAGCGCATCGATCTTGGCATTGATCGCCGCGATCGTTGTCACTTCGCCCGCCAGCGTGCGGCGGCCCTTTTCGCGCGCCACCGCCTCGCGATGCGCGGTCAGGCACCTGAGAGCGCCCGCCGTATCGAATTTGCGCTTCGCCCCGTCCTTTGCGCCGGCGGTCTCGCCGTGGCGCAGATGTTCGAGCAGCTGCATTTCCAGATTGTCGTATCCCTCGCACAGGGCATCGAACCAGCGCCGGGCGAAATCCGGATCCTCGCGCCGCGTCTTGTAGACCCAGCTGAGGCTGATCTCCGCCGCTTCCGCCGCGGCGCTGATATTCGACGTTTCGCCCAAGGCGGCGATGAACCGGTCGCGCCAATTCCTCGGCGCGCCGGTCCTGAAGCGCTTCTTCGTCATATGTCCCGTCCCGATCGTCTGGCGAGCGTGCGACACGAAAAAGGGCGGCGCCGCTGCCGGCCCGCCCGTTTCATCGATCCCGCCGGTGCAGCGGCGAATCACACTATCGCGATGTTCCGTTTCTCTAACCAAAGAGCGTCACGATGTCAATCATTAAAAGCCATATAGGTTAAATAAGCCTTGCTTGCCGCTCGCCCCCGGTTCCTCTATTGGCGCGCCACCTGTCGCTTTTCCGGACGATTTCCCGATGCTGATGAAGCCCCTGCGCGGTCTCTACGAATGGACCATGGACAAGGCGGCGCATCCGCACGCCGTGTGGTGGCTGGCTCTGTTCTGCTTCATGGAAGCGAGCTTCTTCCCCGTCCCGCCGCATCCGCTGCTCGGCCTGATGTGCCTGGCCGAACCGAAAAAGGCGATCCGCTTCGGTACCGTGGCCACCCTGTCCTCGGTCGCGGGCGGCCTGCTCGGCTATGCGATCGGGTGGGGCTTGTGGGATTCGGTGGGGGCGCAGCTGATCGGCCTGTTGGGCATGACCGACAGCTTCCCGGTCGCGGCCTGTTACCTGCGCGAATTCGACTTCGAAGCGATCCTGATCGCGGGCGCGACGCCGGTGCCGTTCAAACTGCTGACCATCGCATCGGGCTTCGTCGGCATGAATCTGGTGACCTTCGTGCTCGCCAGCATCGTGGGCCGGGGGATGATCTTCTTCACCGTCGGCGTGCTGTTCCGCGTGTTCGGCGCACCGATCAAGCGCTTCATCGACGAATATCTGGGCCTCGTCACGATCGCCTTCGTCGCGCTCGTGGTGGGCGGCGTGTTCGTGCTGACCATGGTCGGCAGCGGCGAGGAGGACCCTGCCGATGCCTGCTCGGGCGCAACCTATGAGAGCCTGGGGCTGGAAGGATGAGCGACGCGCCGTTCGAGCCGGACCTTGCAAGGCGGCTCGCGGCCGAGGCGATCGGGAGTTTCTTCCTGTTCGCGGGCGTATTGGGCTCGGGCGTGATGGCGGAAACGCTCAGCGGCGGTAATATCGGAATCGCGCTGCTCGCCAACACGATCGCTACCGGCGCGATCCTTTACGTGCTGATCGCCATGCTCGGCCCTTATTCCGGCGCGCATTTCAATCCGACAGTAACGCTGGCCTTCGCGCTGCGGCGCGAATTTCTCTGGCGCGATGTCCTGCCCTATGCGCTCGTCCAGATCGTCGGTGGCGTGCTGGGCGCTTTCGCCGTCCATCTGATGTTCGATCTGCCGATCCTGCAACTCGCGACCAAAGCGCGCGAGGGGACCGGCCAGCTCGCCGCGGAAGCGATCGCAAGCTTCGGCCTGATCTTCACGATCATTGTGACGCTGCGACGCCTGCCAGCGTCCGTTCCGGCCAGCGTGGCGCTCTATATCAGCGCGGCCTATTGGTTCACGTCCTCGACCAGTTTCGCCAATCCGGCGATAACGCTGGTCCGCAGTCTGAGCGATACGTTCGCCGGAATCGCACCCGCCGACGTGCCCGGTTTCATCGCCGGACAGATCGTCGGGATGTTGCTGGCGGTGGTTGCAGGCGGATGGCTAACAGCCGATCCGCCTACGAACCAAGCGGATGGCTAACAGCCGATCCGCCCACCAGACAAGCGGATGGCTAACAGCCGATCCGCCCGCAGTTCAGAGGTCGAGCGACCTCAGCCGGTGAATTCGGTTTCCAGCGTGATTTCGCAGGTCAGCAGCTTGGAAATCGGGCAGCCCTTCTTGGCTTCGGCGGCGAGTTCCTCGAACTTCGCCTTGTCGAGGCCGGGGACATTGCCCTTGAGGTGCAAGGCCGACTTGGTGACGGAAAATCCGTCGCCGTCCTTTTCGAGGCTGACCTTCGCTTCGGTTTCCAGCGTGCCGTCCTCGTGCCCGGCATCGGCCAGCTTGAAGGCCAGCGCCATGGTGAAGCAGCTGGCATGCGCCGCCGCGATCAGCTCTTCGGGATTGGTGCCCGCACCGTCTTCGAAGCGGGTGTTGAAGCCATAGGGCTGATCGGACAGCGCGCCCGATTCGCTCGACACATGGCCCTTGCCCGATTTGCCGAGGCCTTCGTATTTCGCGTGTCCGGATTTAACGATCGTCATAAAAATCTCCTTGTTCAGGAGATCAGACGTTCGGCAAAGCGCGGAGTTCCGCGCTTTTCGGTTCCGATGCGGCTCAGATGATCCCGACGGCCTTGCCTGCCTTCTCGAAGATCGAGAGAATCTGTTCGACTTCTTCGCTCGAATGTTCCGCGCATAGCGAGCAGCGCAGCAGCGTCATGTTGGCGGGCGTTGCGGGTGGGCGGGCGAGATTGACGTAGAGGCCGTTCTCGATCAGCGCTTCCCACATCGCCGCACCCTGTTCGAGGTCGGGCATGATGACGGCGATGATGGCGCTTTCGGCTTCCTTCGTGCCGAGTTCGAAGCCGAGTTCGCGCAGGCCCTTGTGGAGAATGCGGGAATTTTCCCACAGATGCGCGCGCTTGTTGCCGCCATGCTTGAGCTTGCGGATCGAGGTCGCCGCAGTGGCGACCACGCTGGGCGGAAGCGATGCGGTGAAGACGTAGGGGCGGCAGACCAGCCGCATGATTTCGAATTTGGGGTGGTTCGACACGCAGAAGCCGCCGACCGTGCCCACGCTCTTCGAGAACGTGCCGATCACGAAATCGACCTGGTCGAGCACGCCCTGATCCTCGGCCACGCCGCGGCCGTTTTCGCCGATGAAGCCCATCGAATGCGCCTCGTCGACGAGGACCATCGCGCCGTGTTCCTTGGCGACGCGGATCATCTCCTTCAGCGGCGCGGTGTCGCCCAGCATCGAATAGACGCCTTCGAGAATGACCAGCTTGCCCGCATCAGCGGGAATGCGCTTGAGGCGTTTTTCCATCGCCTCGATATCGTTGTGCTTGAAGGGCACGACTTCGGCCTTGCCCATCGCGCATCCGTCCCAGATGCTGGCGTGGGAATCGATATCGAGCACGACGTAATCGCCCTTGCCCGCGATCGTGCTGATGATGCCGAGATTGGCCTGATAGCCGGTGGAAAAGACCATCGCGTGGTCCATCCCGTAGAAATCGCGCAGCGCCTCCTCGCATTCTTTGTGGCCCTGATAGGTGCCGTTGAGAACGCGGCTGCCGGTGGTCCCCGATCCGAAATCGGCGAGCGCCTGCTTGCCCGCTTCGAGCACATCGGGATCGAAGGTCATCCCCATGTAATTGTAAGTGCCGAGCAGGATCGTCTCGCGCCCGTTGCAGATCGCGCGGGTGGGGGAGAGCACCTGCTCCATCACCAGATTGAACGGATCCTCGCGCCCCTGTGAAAGCAGGCCTTCGCGCATCGCAATGATGTCGTCGAACTTGGAGAACAGGTCCGTCTCGCCGCCTTCTGGCGTTCGGGCCGAGGTTTCGGGACGGTCGGGCTGGGCGATGCCTTCGCTCATCGTCGGATCAATCCTTGCCGGCGTGAAGCTTGGTCACGGCGTCGACCAATTGGCCGTAGGTCTCGATCTCGGCCTGCTGGTTCATCGAGATGATGATGTCGAACTCGTCCTCGATCGCGGCGACGAAATCCATCACCGTCAGGCTGTCGAATTCGAGATCGTTCGCAAAGGTCGTGTCGTCCGTGATCGTCACGCCCTTGGTGTTGAAGGGTTCGATCAGCGTGCGGATGCGGGCATCGGTTTCGGCGCGGTCCATGACAAAGGTCCAGTTCAATGAGTGGACGCGAAGGATCGCGTCGGTTGGTGGCGGGACAAGCGCAAGGGTGGAGGACTTGTCAAGCGCACTCGCATGGTGCGCCACGGCAAACGGTTGAAATTGCTGGCCAGCCAATCGCTCGTCGTTCAATCGTCCAGCAGGCCGCGCACGGCCCGCATGAACGGGCCGATCGAGACCGGTTTGGCCAGATAATCGCTCGCGCCCGCATCGCGGATACGCTCCTCGTCGCCCTTGCCGGCATAGGCGGTAACGGCGAGGATGGGCGTGGGCGCAAGCCGCGCATCGGCCTTCAGGCCCGCGATCAGCTCGACGCCGGACACGTTGGGAAGCTGGATATCCATGATGACCAGCTCGGGCAGAAATTTGGTCGCAGTGGAGAGTACGTCCTGGCCGTCGGCTACGGGCACGACCTCGTATCCGTTCGCTTTCAGCACGTCGCAAAAGAGTTTGCGGTTGAGATCGTTGTCCTCGACAACCATTATCCGCTTGGCCACGGCATCGCTCCTATCCGGTGCCGCCCCTAGAGATTTCCGCGGAGACTGACAATCGATCCCAATTCGCCATTCCCCGCCAGGGCCAGCGCCGAGGGCGAAACGGCACAGGACCGCGCGAGCGCGCTGGCTCTCGGCGCGCTGGGATGGGCGCTGGAGGATCCGCGCCGCGCCGAACGCCTGCTCGACCTGACCGGGCTGAGCGCACAGGAATTGCGCACCGGCCTGGGCGATCCCGCCGTGCTGGGCGCCGTGCTCGATTTCCTCGCCAATCACGAACCCGATCTGATCGCCTGCGCCGAAGCGCTCGAGACCGAGCCTGCCCAGCTGATCCATGCCGCAAAGGTCCTGAATTCATGAACCGCCCCCTGATCGTTTCCGATTGCGACGAAGTGCTGCTGCACATGGTCGCCCATTTCCGCGACTGGCTGGGGGAGGAGCACGCCGTGGATTTCCGGATGGACGGCGATTTCGGCAATGCGCTGACGCGGCGTGGATCGGGCGAAATCGTGCCGCAGGAAGAGGTCTGGACGCTGCTGGGTGGATTCTTCGATACCCAGATGGATCGCCAGAAGCCGATCGAAGGCGCGCTCGAGGCGATCGACACCTTGTCGAACCATGCCGACGTCGTGATCCTGACCAATCTCGTCGACAAGCGGCAGGAGCGGCGGCGCGAGCAATTGCTCGCCCACGGGCTGGATGCGCGGGTTTTCACCAATCAGGGGCCGAAGGGCCCGGCCTTGCAGCGCATTCTCGACGAATATCAGCCGAACCGTGCGATCTTCATCGACGATCTGCCGCAGCACCACCAGTCCGCGCGCGAAACCTTCGGCAAGGATATCACCACGCTGCATCTGGTCGGCGAACCGCTGGTCGCGCCGCATATCGCCTGCGCGCACCGGGCCGGTCACGCCGATGCGCGGATCGACGACTGGGCCAGCGCCTTGCCCTGGCTGATGGAACAACTGGAAAAGGAACCCGCATGAGCGCCTCCAAGACTATTGCCGACCGCCTCAAGGAACTCGGCATCACGCTGCCCAAGGCCGCCGCGCCGGTGGCGAGCTATCAGCCGCTCGTGGTGCAGGGGAACCAGTGCTATCTTTCGGGGCAATTGCCGTTCGTGGATGGCGAGCTGGTGACCGGAAAGCTCGGCGCGGACGTCACGCTCGAACGGGGGCAGGAAGCGGCGCGCGCCTGCGGCCTGATGATCCTCGCGCAACTCGAAGCGCACGATCTGCTCGAACGGGTGGAGCGGGTGGTCAAGCTGGGCGGCTTCGTCGCCAGCGTGCCCGATTTCACCGACCAGCCCAAGGTGGTGAACGGTGCATCCGACCTGATGGCCGAAGTGTTCGGCGACAAGGGCAAGCATGCCCGCAGCGCGGTCGGCGTGCCCGTCCTTCCGCTGAACGCCGCTGTGGAAGTGGACGCCGTCCTTGCTCTTTCGGGCGCTTGACCGGCTGCTGACCCGCGCGCCCGATCCGGCCCGCGTGGCGTGGATCGGGCAGTGGACCTACGCGCATCGCGGGCTACACAAGCCCGGCGTGCCGGAAAACTCGCTGGCGGCCTTCGCCGGAGCGATCGCTGCCGGGTACGGGATCGAATGCGACATTCAACGCAGCCGCGATGGCGAAGCGATGCTGCTGCACGATTGGGAGCTGGAAAGGCTGACGGGTATGACCGGGCCGATCGCCGCGCACTCCGCCGAAGAGCTGGCCCAGATCGCCTATCTCGACAGCGAGCACCGGATCGCGCGCCTGACCGACCTGTTGGATTTGGTCGCGGGTCAGGTGCCGATCCTGATCGAGATCAAGTCGCGCGCCCGCTACAATGTCGCCAAGACCTGCCGCGCGGTGCGCAAGGCGCTGGAAGGCTATCCCGGCCCCTGTGCGGTGATGAGCTTCGATCCGCGCGTCGCCCGCTGGTTCCGCGCGCATAATTCGAAAACGCCGCTGGGCCTTGTGATCAAGGAGACGGATGACGGATCGACGCCGCATCGCTGGCAGCGCCATCTGGCCTTCTGGACCGCTCGGCCCGATTTCGTCGCCTACGATATCCGCGCTCTGCCCAATCGCTTCGCGACCGATCTGCGCGCGCGCGGCTTCCCGCTGCCAAGCTGGACGGTCGATACGCCGCATAAGTTCGAACGCGCGATGGAGCATGCCGATGCGCCCATCGCGGAGGGCAACGGGTTCCCGACCGCCGAACCGCAAGAGCGCGCGGCGTGAGCGATCGTATCGCCAAGATCGGCGGATCGGTGGGCGCGTTTGCGGCGGAGGAATGGGATGCGCTCGCGGGCGGCAATCCCTTCGTCAGCCACGCTTTCCTCACCGCGCTGGAAGATTCGGGCAGCGTCGGGCCGGGCACAGGCTGGCAGAGCGCACCGATCGTGATCGAGAGTGAAGATGGCGGTCTGCTGGCCGCGCTGCCCGCCTATCTCAAGGGCCACAGCCAGGGCGAATACGTGTTCGACCACGCCTGGGCTGATGCGTATCAGCGGGCGGGCGGCGACTACTATCCCAAGCTCCAGATCGCCGCGCCTTTCACGCCAGCCACGGGGCCGCGCCTGCTCCTGTCGGACGACAGCCTTGCGCGCCCGCTTCTCGCCGCAGCGGAGCAGGTGTGCGCGCAGAACCATTTCAGCTCGGCACATGCGACCTTTATCGAGCCCGGGCAGGTGCCCCTGTTCGAAGCGGCGGGATGGATGACGCGGCGCGACATCCAGTATCACTGGCACAATCGCGGATACGCGGATTTCGACGGATTCCTGGACGAGCTCGCCTCGCGCAAGCGCCGTGCGCTCAGGAAGGAACGCGCCGCCGCCCAAAGCGAAGTGCGGATCGAGCGATTGCGCGGCGATGCCATTCGTCCCGAACACTGGGACGCGTTCTGGATCTTCTATCAAGACACCGGCGCGCGCAAATGGGGCAGCCCCTATCTGACTCGCGCGGCCTTCGACCTGTTTCAGGAAAGAATGGGCGAGGCGCTTTTGCTGGTGCTCGCCTTCGACGGCGACGAGCCGATCGCGGGCGCGCTCAATTTCATCGGACCCGCCAAGGATGGGGGCGCGCTTTACGGGCGCTATTGGGGCTGCACGCGCGATGTGCGCTTCCTGCATTTCGAACTGTGCTATTATCAGGCGATCGACGCGGCGATCGAATTGGGCCTGGCCCGCGTCGAAGCAGGTGCGCAGGGCGGCCACAAGCTGGCGCGCGGGTACGAACCGGTCGAAACGATCTCCGCGCACTGGATCGCCGATCCCGGCTTTTCGGCGGCGGTGGAGGATTTCCTCGAACGCGAACGCCAGGGCGTCGCCATCGAGAAACTGCATCTGCAAGAGCTGACGCCCTTCAAAAAAGGCTAGGGCCGAGGCCCCAAACGCTCAGGCGGCGCGGCGTTCGATCGCAAGCCATTCGCGCGCGCGGCGCTGGGCTTCGGCGATTTCGCGCGCGGTCATCTCTTCGGAGATATCGGCCCGGCACATCGTGGCGGCTTCGTGTCCGCGCGATGCGGCGATGTTGAACCATTTATGCGCCTCGACGAGATCGCAGGTCACACCGTGGCTGCCGGTCGAAAAGGCGACGCCGAGATCGTAGATGGCATCGAGGCTGCCGCTCGAAAACGCGGCGAGGCATTCGGCCACCAGCGCATCCGCCTGCGGGCCTTGGAGAACGGTAGCATTGCCGCCGTCGATCGAAGTGAAGTGCATGGCTCTTCCCCTGTTCGTGCCGGTAACCCCATTACCGGTCATTCCGGTTCTGTCCGAACATGGTCAACAAACAGTTAACGCCAATTCGATTATTCCATGGGAAAGCCGGGGAAGCGCCCGAATTGGCAGGGATTGCCGCTTGTGCCGCATCGGGCCGCGCCCTATAGGCCGCGCCCGACGGACCTCGCTTTCGGGGGGCCGGGGCCGGGAGCCGGAGAGGGCTTGCGGAATGGGCCGGGTTTCGCGGATGGTGGTGGTCCGCCCGTCAGGGTAGGATAGAGGTGCCGATGGTCGCCACGTTAGCTGTGGATCAGGAAAAACTGGCCCGGATCAAACGGTCCGTGGGCGAAGATTACGTCCCGAGCGACGATGAGGAATATATGGACGAGCGGCAGCTCGACTATTTCCGCATGCTGTTGCTCGAATGGAAGAAATCCATCCACGACGCCGCCGAAGGCACGCTGCAGAATTTGCAGGACGGGCCGCTGCGTGAACCCGATCTCAACGATCGCGCCTCCAGCGAAACCGATTGGGGCATCGAATTGCGCACACGCGACCGGCAGCGCAAGCTGATCGCCAAGATCGATAGCGCCCTGCGCCGGATCGATGCGGGCGAATACGGCTATTGCGAGAAGACCGGCGATCCGATCGGCCTCAGGCGGCTGATCGCCCGCCCGGTGGCCACCATGACCGTGGAAGCGCAGGAAGCGCACGAACGGCGCGAAAAGATCTCGCGCGACGACTGAGCAACCGCGTAAAAATTCTGTGGCTTACCTTTTGTTGAGAGTTGGGCCCTAGAACCGGCGCGAAGCGTAAAAAGGAAGAGCCCCGACGATGTCTGCAGTCGACACCAGGAATGTCAGCCGGGACAGCCTGTTTCTGATGGCCGACATCCAGATCGAGGGACGCAGCGATGCGGTGCGCGCCAAGGTGCGCAATCTTTCGGCTGGCGGCATGATGGCCGATGGCGATTTCTCGGTCGAACGCGGCACGCGGCTGGTGGTCGATCTTCGCCATGTCGGCCATGTTTCGGGCACCGTCGCCTGGGTGCAGGACAGCCGGATCGGCATCGCCTTCGATAAGGAAATCGATCCCAAACAGGTGCGCGCGCGCGTCGGGGTGAGCGAATCGATCGTTCCCACCCATATCCGAACCGCGCCCGCCTTCACCGATCCGCAGAGCGGAAAACGTCGCTTGTGAAGCGAACGGGGGTCCTTGAAAGGGGTCTCCGGCGGCTTCTTCTTCCGGCGATAACGCGACGGTGCTAGCAGGGCAGGCCCATCATGCTGCTTTGCTCCCATTCTTTTCCTTTCGGCCCAGTCGCCCGTCGCGCCGTTTTCGCGATAGCCGCGAGCCTCTCGCTCGCCGCCTGCAATTCGGCGACCGATGACGGCGTGATCGATGTCGCGATCGTCGGCTCGGACGAGGCGATGCGCGCGCCGGGGCTTCGCCTGTCCTTCGCTGCCCAGCATCTGCGCGCCGCCACCGCCCAGGGGCTGGTGCGGCTGGATGCGAACGGACTGGTGGTGCCGGGTATCGCCGAACGCTGGATCGTCACCGATGACGGGGCGAGCTATATCTTCCGCATTCGCGAATTCGATCTGCCGGGCGGCGGGCGTCTGACGGCGCAGGCGGTGCGCGATTCGCTCCGGCGGACCATGACCCGGCTCGATGGAACCTCGCTCGGCCTCGATTTGGAGCGAGTGCGCGATATTCGCGCGATGACCGGGCGCGTCGTCGAAATCCGGCTCGACGGCCCGATGCCCGAACTGCTGCAATTGCTGGCCCAGCCCGAACTCGGCCTCGCCGTGGGCGATGCGCCGCTCGGCCCGATGCAAGCGGCAGTTGCAGATGCGGACGAAGCGGCGGAACCGCTGGAGGGGATCTATCTCGAAGCCATGCCGCCAGAACTTCGCGGCCTGCCGAGCCAGCCGGAATGGGACGAAGGCGTGCGCCCCGTCCGTCTCGTCGCCACCGATGCGCGCGATGCGGTCGCCGGTTTCTCGCGTGGGCTTTACGACGTGGTGCTGGGCGGGACGATCGTCGATTTCCCGCTCGCCGAGGTTGGGCCCCTGTCGCGCGGCGCCATCCGGCTGGACGCGGCGGCCGGCCTGTTCGGACTCGATATCCGCTCGCGCGAGGGTTTCCTTAGCGAAGCGAGCAATCGCGACGCTCTCATCATGGCGATCGACCGGCCGAGCCTGATCGCGGCCTTCAATGTCGGCGGCTGGACGCCAAGCGAGCGGATCGTTCCGCCTGCCCTTCCGTCCGAAACCGGGGCCGCCGCTACCGATGCCGCCGGAACGCCCGCCTGGAGCGCGCTTGATCTGGGCGAGCGCCGCGCCGAGGCTGCGTCGCGCGTCGCGGACTATCGATCCGCCACGGCGGGCGCGCCGATTTCGCTTCGCATCGGCATGCCCAAAGGCCCCGGTGCGGATATACTGTTCAGGGCACTCCAATCGCAGTTTGCCGAGATCGGTATTGCCACGGTGCGTGTGGCGATGGACGAGCAGCCCGACCTCGCGCTTCGCGAACGCATCGCGCGCTATAGCGGTGCGCAGTGGTTCCTCAACCAGTTCGATTGCGCGGTCAGCCGGGCGGTCTGTTCCGAAGACGTCGATTTCCTGCTCGATCTGGCGCGCGATTCGTCGACGCCCGAGGAGCAGGCGAGCTACCTTGCCGAAGCCGAAGCGGCGCTGGTCGCGCTTTCGGTCTATATCCCGTTCGGCCCGCCGATCCGCTGGTCGATGGTGCGCGGCGACGTGACAGGCTTTGCCGAAAACCCGTGGGGCCTCCATCCCTTGTTCCCGCTCTCGGGCGCTCCCATCTAGGGACGGTATGACCAGCGACGACAAACCTCTCGACGGTTCGACGCCCAAGCGTCCGGTTCCCTATCGGCCCGATCCCTCCGAAACGCCGCCGGGTGCGGAGCGCCTGCGGCCTCTGGGGATCGACCTGCCGACAGGTAACGATCCGATCTCGATCCGCCGCCGGGTCGAGGCGCTGGAACTCATTCTCGAGCGCAGCTTCCGCATTCCGGGGACGAATTATCCGGTCGGGCTCGATGCAATCATCGGGCTGGTGCCAGTGGTCGGCGATCTGATCGCCGCGGCTATGGCCTCCTACATCGTGTGGGAAGGCAAGAATCTCGGCATGCCCAAATGGAAGCTGTGGCGCATGGGCGGCAATATCGCCATCGATACCGCGATCGGCGCGATCCCGCTGGTGGGCGATGCGTTCGACCTCGCCTTCCGCTCGAACACGAAAAACCTCCGGATCATCCGCAAGCATCTCGACAAGCATCACCCGGCGGCGCGCACTCTCGACCGTTAGGGCGGCGCCCGCTAGGGCTCGGGAGCATGGCGCAAGACGTAACATACTCCTCCTATCTCGATCTCGACCGCATCCTCGCGGCGCAGCACCCGGTATCGGGCGCGCATGACGAGATGCTGTTTATCATCGTTCACCAGGCCAGCGAATTGTGGCTGAAGCTATGCCTGCACGAATTGCACGAAGCGCGCGAATGCGTGATCGCGGACGATCTGCGCCCGGCCTTCAAGATGCTGGCCCGCGTAGCCCGCGCGCAGGGGCAATTGATCCAGAGCTGGGACGTGCTGAGCACCATGACCCCGCACGATTATTCGACCGTCCGCCCGCATCTGGGCGGATCGAGCGGGTTTCAGAGCGCGCAGTACCGGATGATGGAATTCCTCCTCGGCGGGCGCAATCCGGACATGGTGACGATGCACGAGGCAGTGCCGCAAGTGGCCGAAAGCCTGCGTGCAGAGCTGGGCCGACCGAGCATCTATGCCGAAGTCGTGGCCTTGCTGGCCCGGCGCGGCTTCGCCATTCCCGATAGCGTGCTGGCCCGCGATCACACCGACAGCTGGGACCATAGCGAGGCGGTCGAAGCGGCCTGGGCCGCGATCTATCGCAATCCGCAGGATTTCTGGGATCTCTACGAACTCGCCGAAAAGCTGGTCGATCTCGAATATCATTTCCAGCGCTGGCGCTTCGGCCATCTGAAGACCGTGGAGCGCATCATCGGCTTCAAGAAGGGCACCGGGGGAACGCCCGGCGTGCCCTATCTGGCGGGCGTATTGAAGCAGGCCTTCTTCCCCGAACTGCTCAGTGTGAGGACCGCGATATGAGCGAACGGCGCATCTGGGACATCTCGCAGACATTGCGGCCCGATCTGCCGGTCTGGCCGGGCGATACGGCGTTTTCGTTGGAGCGGACCTGGAAGATGGAGGACGGCTCGCCCGTCAATGTCGCTCGCATGACGTTGAGCACGCATTCGGGCACGCATGCCGACGCGCCGCTGCATTATGCGGCGGATGGGCTGGACGCAGGCGATATGGATCTGTCGCCCTATCTGGGCGAATGTCTCGTGATCGATGCGCGCGGCGTTTCGAACGAGATCGACATCGGCGATCTGCCGCATATCGACAGCGCGGATCGCGTGCTGTTCCGCACCTGGGATGCATTCCCGCATGATCAATGGCGCAGCGACTGGCTGCCGATCGCGCCGGAGACGGTGGAATGGCTCGCGCTTCAGGGCGTCCGCCTGATCGGCACCGATGCGCCCAGCGTCGATCCGCAGGACAGCAAGACCATGGCCGCGCATCTCGCGGTGCTGGACCACGATCTGCGTATCCTCGAAGGGCTCGTTCTGGATGACGTGCCGGAGGGGCGCTACGAACTGATTGCCCTGCCGCTGAAAGTCGCAGGTGGGGATGCCGGCCTGTGCCGCGCCATTCTGAGAGGTCTGGCCTGATGTTCGACCGCGCAAGAGAGCTCGACGCCGCCGATCCGCTGGCGAGCTATCGCGACCGCTTCGTCCTGCCCGAAGACACGATCTATCTCGACGGCAATTCGCTAGGCTGCCTGCCGAAGGACACGCCTGCGCGCATCGCCGAAGTGGTCGCGCATGAATGGGGCCGCGATCTCATCGGCAGCTGGAACACCGCCGACTGGATCGTGATGCCGCAACGCATCGGCGGCAAGATCGCGCCCTTGATCGGGGCCGCGCCGCACGAGGTGATCGCCTGCGATACGGTCAGCGTGAACCTGTTCAAGCTGATCGCGGCGGCGCTGAAGATGCAGCCCGGCCGCAAGGTTGTGCTGAGCGAGCCGGGCAATTTCCCGACCGACCTCTACATGATCGAAGGCCTCGAACGGCAGGGCCTCGCCCAACGCCGCCTGGCCGAACGCGACCGGGTGGCAGAAGCGCTCGACGGGGATGTCGCTTTGCTGCTTCTGACCCACACCCATTACAAGACCGGCGAGGTTTTCGACATGGCCGCGCTTACGGAAGCCGCGCACGCGGCGGGCGCGCTTGTGCTGTGGGATCTGTCGCATTCTGTCGGCGCGATGCCGGTCGATCTCGATGGGTGCGGGGCGGATTTCGCGGTCGGCTGCGGGTACAAATATCTGAACGGCGGCCCCGGCGCGCCTGCCTTCGCTTATGTCGCTCAGCGTCATCACGATGCGCTGGCCCAGCCGCTGACGGGCTGGATGGGCCATGCCAAACCCTTCGAATTTCTGGACGATTATACGCCCGCCCCCGGCACCGATCGCCTGTTATGCGGCACGCCGCCGATCCTGGGACTGTCGGCCCTCGAAGTCGGTGTCGACCTGATCGCCGAGATCGGGGTCGGACGGCTTCATGAAAAATCGCAGGCGCTTTCCGAATTCTTCCGCGAATGTCTTGCGGATCGGGGAATCGACCTTGAGCTGGTAAGCCCCGACGATCCGAAGCGGCGCGGCAGCCATCTGAGCTTTGCCCATGAAAACGCCTACGCGCTCAGCCAAGCCCTGATCGCGCGCGGCGTGATCGGGGATTTCCGCGATCCGGACATTCTGCGGCTCGGTTTCGCGCCGGCCTATCTCCGGTTCGAGGACATGGCCGAAGCGGCGCGGCATCTGGCCGAAGTGCTGGAGACCGGCGAATGGAAGCGCGCCGAATTCAGCGAACGATCCGCCGTGACCTGACGAATCTGGTAGAGGTTCGAAAGGGTGCGCGCCATCGCTTCACCGCAAGCCATGCTTTTCCCGTTTGACTAAGTATCTTAATTTCGCCACATTTACGGCATCCGTCAGTATCGACAGGATTAAAGGGGAATTTTCATGAAGTTCAACAAAATCGCTCTCGTCGCTTCGGCTTTCGCGTTCGCGGCTCTCGGCGGTTGCGCCGAAAGCGAGCAGGAAGCTCAGGAAGACCTGGTCGAGCAGCAGTACGAAGCCGGTGAAGACGTGCTCGAAGAGCAGGCCGACCTCGCCGAAGCTCAGGGCAACGAAGCGCAGGAAGAAGCTCTCGACGCGCAGGCCGACGCCATGGGCGAAATGGGCGACCAGGCGGAAGACGCCGTGGAAGCCGGTGCGGACACCACCGCGCAGTAAGCCTTGCGTCCTGCCGATCCGGCAGGTCGAAGCATTCGGGCGGCGTCGGTCTTGGGACCGGCGCCGCCTTTGTTTTTTGGCGATATGAGCAAGCGACAAGCCCTCCCGCCCGCTATTCTTCCAGTTCGATGTCCCAATAGAGCCAGTCCCGCCAGGTCTCGTGGAGATAGTTCGGAGGGAAGGCCTTGCCGTGCTGCTGCAATTGCCAGTGGGTCGGCCGGATGGGTTCGGCGTAAAGCTGCATGCCCGCCTGTTTCGGCGTGCGCCCGCCCTTCTTCATGTTGCAGGGCGCGCAGGCGGTGGCGATATTTTCCCAGCTCGTCTTGCCGCCAAGCCGCCGGGGCAGGACATGGTCGAAGGTGAGGTTCGCCTGGCTGCCGCAGAACTGGCACGCGAAGCGATCGCGCAGGAACAGGTTGAAGCGCGTAAAGGCGGGAAATTCGGACGGCTTCACATATTGCTTGAGCGCGATCACGCTCGGGATCTTCATGTCGAGATTGGGCGAATGGACCTCGCGCTCGTAACTCGCGATCACGTCCACCCGGTCGAGGAAGATCGCCTTGATCGCAGTCTGCCACGGCCACAGGCTGAGCGGGTAGTAGGATAAAGGCGTGTAATCTGCATTCAGCACCAGGCTGGGGCAGGATTGCAGGTTCCGCGTCGGATCGTCTCCGGCGCTGCGGAACCGTGCCGCCCGTTCGAGCAGCTCGCTCTTAAACATGGGTACCTGACACGATCACGCGCTCCTCCCCGATGCGTTGGAGAATGCACTCGCAGGAAAAAGCGTCAAGCCTGTTACGGACAGCCTATCCACAGACTTGTCCCATCCTCGTTGCGATGGCGTCCCTCCGCGTCAGCGTATAAAGTGCCGCCATGCCGGTCACGCGCTTCGCCCCCAGTCCCAACGGGCCGCTTCATCTCGGCCATGCCTTTTCGGCGATCACCGCGCGGGATCTGGCGGGCGAGGGCGGTCGGTTCCTGCTGCGGATCGAGGATATCGACGGCGCCCGCTCGCGCTCCGAATTGGCCGACGCCTTCCGGGCCGATCTCGACTGGCTGGGCCTGACTTGGGAGGAGGTCGCGCCGCAATCCGCGCGGCTCGCACATTACGAGGCGGCGGCGGCGCATTTGCGCGATTCGGGCCTGCTCTACCCCTGTTCGTGCACGCGCGCCGAAATCGCGGCGGACGCGCCGGGCAAAAGCGCGATGGGGGCGATCTATGGCGGGCGCTGCCGCAGGCACGGACCGGTGCCGGGGCGCCCGGTTTCCTGGCGGCTGGACGTGACTGCGGCGCTCGCACGCACCGGTCCTCTGTCATGGTTCGATGCGCGCGCGGGCGCGGTTCCGGCGCAGCCGGAAATGGTGGGCGATGTCGTCCTCGTCAGGAAGGACGAACCCGCCAGCTACCATCTCGCCGCCACGCTGGACGATGCGGCGGACGGGATTACGCTGGTCACGCGCGGCACGGACCTTTTCGAAGCGACGCATATCCACCGCCTGCTCCAGGCCCTGCTCGACCTGCCGGTCCCGCGCTGGGACCATCATCGGCTGCTGCTCGACGAAAGCGGCCAAAAGCTTGCAAAACGGCGCGGTTCGCCTTCGCTGGCGGACCGGCGCGCGGCGGGCGAGAATGGACTGTTGCTTGCCGAGCAACTGCGCTTGCACCGATTTCCGGCTGGAATTTCGCTCGGCAATCCCTAGATTTGGAGCATCATGACAACATTCCTCGTCCTCGTTCTCGTCGTCCTCATGGGACTGACCCTGTTCTCGCTGATCCGCGGAGTGGTGGCGTTCCTGAAAACCACCAAGATCGATCTGGAGACCGGGCAGGGCGAAACGGCGACCGATATGCAGTTGCTGCAGAACAAGATGATGTTCAACCGCATCAAGTATCAGGCGCTCGCAGTCGTGGTGGTCGCGATCCTGCTCGCAGCCACGCGCTGATCGCACGCTCCAACCGATGGTAAAACTGAACAAGATCTACACCCGTACCGGTGACGACGGCACCACGGGCCTCGTCGACGGATCGCGCGCACCCAAGCACAGCGCGCGCATGGTCGCAGTCGGCGATGTGGACGAGGCGAACAGCGCCATCGGCCTTGCTGCTGCCGCGCTTGGCGAGACGGATCGGGCCGACGCTCTCTTTCGCATCCAGAACGACCTGTTCGATCTCGGAGCCGATCTCGCGACGCCTGCCGGTGAAGGCGAGGATTTCGAGCCATCCGACATGGTGCTGCGCGTGGTTGCGGGCCAAGTCGCATGGCTCGAACAGGCCATCGACGCGGCGACCGCGCAGCTCGAGCCGCTGACCAGTTTCGTCCTTCCGGGCGGCAGCGAGAGCGCCGCACGCCTCCATCTGGCGCGCGCAATCGTGCGCCGGGCCGAACGGTCGGTGGTCGCGCTTTCGAAAGAGGACGCGGTCAATCCCCAGGCGCTCGCCTATATCAACCGCCTCTCGGACTATCTCTTCGTCGCCGCGCGCCTTGCCAATGAGCAGGGCCGGGCAGACGTCAAATGGGTGCCGGGCGCCAACCGCTAGGCGCCGCTGGCAAATCCTTTCGTCCTTCGCTAGTGCAGCGCGATTGTTGCAGTTGCGAGGATAAAGCAGTCATGATCGATACAGTCGCCGTTATCGGTGCGGGCCAGATGGGTTCGGGCATCGCCCAGACCGTGGCCGCGCATGGCATGAAGGTGCTCCTCGCCGATATCGACCTCGCCACGGCGGAAAAGGCGCGCGGCGGCATCGACAAGGCGCTCGGCAGGCTGGTCGGCAAGGGCAAGCTCGAAATCGCGGACGCGGAAGCGACGCTCGCCCGGATCGAGGCGGTGGCGGATTACGCGCCGATGGAGCAGGCCGATCTGATCATCGAAGCCGCGACCGAGAAGGAAGCGGTCAAGAAGGCGATCTTCGAAAAGGCTGGCGAGCGGCTGGCGGCGGACGCGATCATGGCGTCGAACACCAGCTCCATCCCGATTACCCGTATGGCGAATTACGCGCCCGATCCGGCTCGGTTCATCGGCCTGCACTTCTTCAACCCGGTGCCGGTGATGCAGCTGATCGAGGTCATTCCGGGGCTGGCGACGAACGAGACCGTCACCGAACGGACCTGCGCCTTCGCTCGCGCGCTGGGCAAGGAAGTGGTGCTGAGCCAGGACGAGCCCGGTTTCGTCGTCAATCGCATTCTCTTGCCGATGATAAACGAGGCGGTGTTCGTATTGGGCCAGTCCACGGCGGGGATCGCGGATATCGACAAGGGCTGCCGCCTCGGCCTGAACCATCCGATGGGTCCGCTGCAACTGGCCGATTTCGTCGGGCTCGACACCTGTCTCGACATCATCCGCGTACTTCACGAAACGACGGGCGACACCAAGTACCGGCCCGCGCCGCTGCTGGTGAAATATGTCGAAGCCGGCTGGCTCGGCCGCAAGACCGGGCGCGGCTTCTACGATTATTCGGGCGAGGAACCCGTTCCGACGCGGTGATTGGTCATCGGTGCGGGAACGCGCGAGTGCGCCCGCTCGTTCAGACGGAAAGGAGAATTTCCGCGATGAGCGATACGAAGAACAGCAATCCCGACAATCCGCTGAAGGTCGATGGCGTCGGCGAAAGCCAGGAAGCGCGCCAGGCCGATCTCGCGCCCGAAACGCATAATGACGAGCAGGACGATCACCGCGCACAGGCGCAGGAGATCGCGCAGGACGCACAGGAGCTGACGCCGAAGACCGGCAGCCCGACCGAAAGCGTGAAGAGCGACAATTCTTCGGGCCTCATGGGCGATTCGACGCAGGATACCGTCGATCACATGCGCGACATGGAAAGCTCGGGCCGGGTCGATATGGACGCGTATAAAGGCGAGCCCAATCACGACGACAATGTCGACAAATATGGCAAGGACAAGAAGCTCGACGGCCTGCGCGGCGACGGGACTTGATCCTCTAGCCTAGTTGTTCGGCTCTGTGGGCCTTGCGTCCTTGGGGTCGAGCGTGCGCGGGGGTATGCGCTCGTTCGTCTGATTGAAGCCGGACGGGTCAAGCCCCATTGACGCAGGCGGCGTGAAAACGGGCCCCGGCGCTTGAAAGGCGGGCGCTTCGATCCGCCGTTCGAGCCCATCCGACCGCGTGGGCAAGCTTGCTGCGGGTGGCGGAGGTGGTTCGGGGCTGTACCATGCGGGCTTGGGCATCGTGCCGCTGGCCTTCTGGGCCTCGGCCTGTTCCTGCACCTTGCTGAGGACGCCGGGCGAATCCTCTTCGCCGACCATGACCACGACGAGGGCCAGGATCGCTCCGATCCCGGCGAGCGCCTTTCCGTGCGTTTGCAGAATGCCGTCCATAGTGACCCGACACTATCGGCGAGCCCTTACGATTCGGTATCCGCCGCCGCTTCGGCTTTGAGCGCGTACAACGTGTCGAGAGCCTCACGCGGGGCGAGCGCATCCAGATCCAGTTCGAGGAGCCTGTCCCGCAGCGTGTCGCGCCGGGGTTCGGGCTCTTCGGCCATGGCGGCGAACAGCGGCAGATCGCCGAGCCCCGCTGCCAGGCCGCCGGTCTTCTCGCGCGCCTTTTCCAGCCGGTCGAGCACCGATTTCGCGCGCTTCAGGACCGGCGGCGGCACGCCCGCCAGACGCGCCACGGCGATACCGTAGCTGCGATCGGCCGGTCCGCGCGCAAGTTCGTGCAGCAGGACGAGATCGCCCTTCCACTCGCGCGCGCGCACATGATGCAGGCTCAACGCATCGCAGTTTTCGGCAAGGCGCGACAATTCGTGATAATGCGTCGCGAACAGGCAGCGGCATTTGAGCGTCTCGTGCACCGCCTCCACCACTGCCCAGGCCAGCGCCATCCCGTCATAGGTCGATGTGCCGCGCCCGACCTCGTCGAGGATGACGAAGCTGCGATCCGTCGCCTGGGCGAGGATGGCGGCGGTTTCGACCATCTCGACCATGAAGGTCGAGCGCCCGCGTGCGAGATTGTCCGACGCGCCTACGCGGCTGAACAGCCGATCCGCAATGCCGATCCGGGCCGCTTCGGCCGGAACGAAGCTGCCCGCCTGCGCCAGCAGGAGGATCAGCGCATTCTGCCGCAGGAACGTCGACTTACCGCCCATGTTCGGCCCGCCGATCAGCCACAGGCGATCGTCGGGGCCGAGCGTGCAATCATTGGCGACGAAGCGGTCGCCGCTCTTCGCCAGCGCTTCCTCCACCACCGGATGGCGGCCTCCTGTTATGTCGAGGCAACGTTCGTCGAGGATTTCGGGCCGCGCCCAGCCGCCTTCCGCCGCGCGCTCTGCCAATGCCGCGCTGACATCCACGCGGGCGAGAGCCGCTGCCGTCGCCGCGATGGCCTCGCGCGCCGCTACGACCTCTTCGACCAGCGTTTCGAAATGCGCGTCTTCGGCGGCGAGAGCGTGCGCGCCTGCCTCGGCAATGCGGGTCGCCTCTTCGTGGAGGCCCAGCGAATTGAACCGCACCGCGCCCGCCATGGTCTGGCGGTGGGTGAAGCCGCTATCCGCTGCCATCAATTTGTCGCCGTGCTTGGCGGGAACCTCGATGAAATAGCCCAGCACCTTGTTGTGCTTGATCTTGAGCGTGGGCGTCCCGGTCTCGTCGCGATATTTCGCTTCGAGCGCAGCGATGGCGCGGCGCGCATTGCCGCTCGTGTCGCGCAGGGCGTCGAGCGCATGGTCGTACCCGCTGGCGATAAAGCCGCCCTGGCCGCGCTCGGTCGGCGGGGAGGGGACGAGCGCGCGGTCGAGATGGTCGGTCAGCGCGCCGTGGCCGCCGAGCCGCCCGGCCTGGTCCGCCAGCAGGGCGGGCAGATCGGCGCTACTTCTCAACAGGTCGCGCACGCGCCGTGCCTCCGCCAGCCCGTCGCGGATCTGACCGAGATCGCGAGGGCTCCCGCGCCCCGCCACCAGCCGTCCGAGCGCGCGCCCGATATCGGGCGCCCCGCGCAGGAGCGCGCGCAGATCGGCGCGCAGAAGGGGATCGTCGTGCAGATGCCGCACCGCGAGCAGGCGCGCTTCGATCGCGGTCCGCTCGGCAAGCGGGGCGGACAAATCTTCGGCCAATTGGCGCGATCCCGCCCCGGTCGAACATCGATCGACGCAGGCGAGCAGGCTTCCCGCGCGCGTGCCGTTCTGCGCTTCGAGGATTTCGAGGCTGGTCCGCGTCGCCGCATCCATCGCCAGTTGCGCCGTGCCCGAGCGCGCGACGGGGGGGAGCAGCAGCGGGAGATTGCCGCGCCCGGCATGGTCGAGATAGGCGATCAGTCCGGCGGCGGCGGCCAGCATGGGGCGCGAAAAATCGCCCATACCATCCAGTGTGGCGACCCCGTGCAGCGCTTTCAGCCGCGCCTCGCCATCCTCGCTGCGGAACTCTGTCCGGTCGCGCCGGGTCGCATCGGAAGCCGCCCCCTCCCAGTCTTCGGGCACCACAACCTCACGCGCGCCCAGCCGCGCCAGAGCGGCGTCGACCGCATCCGGCGCGCAGTCTTCCAGCACCATGCGCCCGGTCGAAATATCGCAGGCCGCGATACCCACCGCCTCGCGCAGGGGTGCCAGCGCCACCAGCACATTGGCGCTGCGCGGATCGAGCAGCGCTTCCTCGGTCAGCGTGCCCGCCGTCACGAAACGGACGATATCGCGCGCCACCAGCGCCTTCGAACTGGGCGTTCCTTCGCGTTTCGCCCGTGCCTTGGCCTCGTCCGGCGTTTCGACCTGCTCGGCGATCGCTACCCGCTCGCCCGCCTTGATCAGCCGCGCCAGATGCCCTTCCGCAGCGTGGACCGGCACGCCGCACATCGGCACGGGTTCGCCCCCGCTCTCGCCCCGGCTGGTCAGCGCGATGTCGAGGATGGCGGCGGCGCGCCGCGCATCGTCGAAGAACAGCTCGAAGAAATCGCCCATGCGATAGAAAAGCAGCGCGCCTTCGGCCTGACGCTTCAGCGCGTGATATTGCTGCATCATCGGAGTGTCGCCGCCGGCCATGCCCGCGCTCGTGCCAAGCCTTGGCCGATTCGGGAAGCGGTGCGGACACGCTTTCCCCGCGCTTTCCCCTAGTGCTTACCCGCTTGCGCGGTTAGGGCAGCGGAACATTTTCAGATTCAGGAGCCATCATGGCGGACGAAAAACAGGCCGGTTTCACCGCGCGCGAAGCGCTGTTCTATCACGAGACCATCCGGCCCGGTAAGATCGAAATCGTCGCGTCCAAGCCCATGGCGACGCAGCGCGATCTCAGCCTCGCCTATTCGCCCGGCGTCGCCGCCCCGGTGGAAGAAATCGCCAAGGATCCCGCCAACGCCGCGAAATATACCGCGCGCTCGAACCTCGTGGCGGTGATTTCGAACGGCACCGCCATTCTCGGCCTCGGCAATCTGGGCGCGCTCGCCTCGAAGCCGGTGATGGAAGGCAAGGCGGTCCTGTTCAAGCGCTTCGCCGACGTCGATTCGATCGATCTCGAACTCGACACCGAAGATCCCGACAAGTTCATCGAAGCGGTCGCGCTGATGGAGCCGAGCTTCGGCGGCATCAATCTGGAAGACATCGCCGCGCCCGAATGCTTCATCATCGAACAGGCCCTGCGCGAGCGGATGAACATCCCCGTCATGCATGACGACCAGCACGGCACCGCGATCATCGCGGCGGCCGGCCTCATCAATGCCTGCGAAGTGACCGGCCGCAAGCTGTCGGACTGCAAGATGGTGGTCAACGGCGCTGGTGCCTCCGCCCTGGCCTGCACGGCGCTGGTCAAGGCGATGGGAATGAAGCACGAAAACGTGATCGTGTGCGACCGTTCCGGCCCGATCTATCCGGGCCGCAAGGATGTCGACCAGTGGAAGAGCGCGCATGCGGTCGAAACCGAAGCGCGCAGTCTGGAAGAAGCGCTCGACGGCGCGGATATCTTTCTCGGCCTGTCGGCGGCCGGGGCTCTCAAGCCCGAATGGGTCGCCAAGATGGCGGACAAGCCGATCATTTTCGCGATGGCCAATCCCACGCCCGAAATCATGCCCGAAGAGGCCAAGGCCGTGCGTCCCGATGCGATCATTGCCACGGGCCGCTCGGACTATCCCAACCAGGTCAACAACGTGCTGGGCTTCCCCTTCATCTTCCGCGGCGCACTCGACGTGCGGGCGACCGCGATCAACGAAGAGATGAAGATCGCCGCCGCGCAGGCCATCGCCAAGCTGGCGCGCGAGCGCGTGCCCGAGGAAGTCGCCGCCGCCTATGGCGTTACGCACCAGTTCGGCACCGATTATATCATCCCCGCCCCGTTCGATCCGCGCCTGATCGAGGTGGTGTCGAGCGCGGTCGCCAAGGCGGCGATGGACAGTGGAGTGGCGCTGGACCGGATCGAGGACTGGGACGAATACCGGATGAGCCTCAAGGCCCGGCTCAATCCGACGACCGCGGCGCTCACCAATATCTACGAACTGGCGCGCAAGGAGCCGCGCCGGATGGTCTTCGCCGAAGCGGAAGAGGAAGTGGTGCTGCGCGCCGCGATCCAGTTCCGCGATTTCGGCTATGGCACGCCGATCTTGGTCGGCCGCACCGAAAAGGTGCGCGAGAAGCTGGTCGAACTGGCGGTGGACGATCCCGACGACTGGATCATCGAGAATTCCAAGCTGTCCGACAAGATCCCCGCCATGGTGGACTATCTCTACAAGCGGTTGCAGCGCCGCGGCTATACGGAGCGCGATGTCGGCCGCATGGTCAATCAGGAGCGCAACGTGTTCGCCGCGCTGCTGGTCGCGCTGGGCCATGGCGACGGGATGATTTCGGGTCTCACGCGCACTTTCGCCCAGACCGCGCGCGAGATCGGGCGGGTGCTCGATTCCAAGCCCGGCGCGATCCCCTTCGGCATCCATATGATGATCGGCAAGAACCACACCACCTTCATGGCCGACACCACGATCAATGAGCGTCCGACGGCGGAGGAGCTGGCCTATATCGCCCGCGAGACCGCGCAGGTCGCCAAGCGGATGGGGCACGAGCCGCGCGTCGCCTTCCTGTCCTATTCGACCTTCGGGAATCCGAGCGGCCAATGGCTGGAAAACATCCGCAACGCGGTCGCTCTGCTCGATGCGGAAAATCCCGGCTTCGAATATGAAGGCGAAATGGCGCCCGATGCCGCGCTCAATCCCAAGGTGATGGCGCTTTATCCGTTCAGCCGCCTGTCGGGCCCGGCGAATGTCCTCATCATGCCTGGGCTTCAGTCCGCCAATTTGAGCGCCAAGCTGCTGCGCGAACTGGGCGGGGATGCGACCATCGGGCCGATGATGATCGGCATGGAAAAGCCGGTCCAGATCGCCCCGATGACCGCGATCGCCCCCGATGTCCTGACGCTCGCCGTATTGGCGAGCGCCGGAGTGGTCGGCTGATGTTACAGGACGCCTTTGTGGACGGGGGCTATTCTTCGCATCGGTGTTAGATCGGTGTTCACAATACAGGAGATTTCCGCATGAGAAGGGCTTTCATGATCCTTGCAGCAACGGCTCTGGGCGGTTGTTCGAATCTCCACATCAAGCCGTCGAACCATGCGGATGTCGCAGTGACTCCGGGCCCCGTCGAAACTTTGGGGGAAACGATCGCGAAAGAGCAGCAGGGTGATGGCTGTCTGGTGGCCGGAAACCTGGGCAAAGGCGGCCATTGCGAAAAACTGCGCAAGGATCTGAACCCGCCGAAGGTTCCGGCTTCGAAAGACGATTGAACGGGAGAGCAGGCCGTTTCGGCAATCAGAACGGCAAGTCTTCGCCCTTGTAGTCGACATAGCGGTAGCCTGCGCCGCCGCTGTTCTCGACCACGTCGGCGAGGCCGCTGACGCTTTCGTGGACCGTCAGCTTGGCATTCTCGCCGCCCATGTCGGTCTGCACCCAGCCGGGGTGTAGCGAGAGGACGGCGATGTCGCGCTCCTTCGCGTGCTGTTCGGCGATGCCCTTCGCCAGCATGTTCTGCGCGGTCTTGCTGGTGCGATAGAGGTCGTAGCCGCCCGAACTGTCCTCGATCGATCCCATCAAGGAGGACATGAAGGAAAGGCTTCCGCCATCCTTGATGCGGGGCAGCAATTCGCGCGCCGCGCGGGCCGGGCCGAAGGCATTGGTCATCATCACATGCGCGACCTCGTCCGACGTTGCCTGGCAAGCGTCCTGGTGCTTGGCGCCGGTGATTCCGGCATTGACGATGATCACATCGACCGAGCTATCGGAAAGGCCGAGATCGGCATAGCTTTCGGGCTTGGTCACATCGGCGGTGACGATGCGCAGTTTCTCGCCTTCGAGCGCGTGGAGATCGTCGCTGCGATCGCGCTCGCTGGCGACGACCTTCCAGCCGCGTTCGAGAAATTCGCGCGCGAGGCCGAGGCCGATGCCGCGCGAGGCGCCGAGGATGAGGACGGTCTTGGACATGAATGATCTTCCCTTTCGCTGTGTTCGAACAGCGCTGGAAAGCCGCGAGCGTTCCGGCGGTTCATCGCTTCGCAACCGTAGTAAGGCCAAGGGGCGCCCGACACGGGATCGATTACGAAAGGACTATTATGAAATTCCCCCTGCTTCTCGCTGTATCCGCCACGGGCTTGGCCGCCAGTCTTGCGATCGCCGCGCCCGCTTCGGCCCAGAACGTCGCGCCGGGCGGCCTCTATGTCGGTGCGCTCGCCGGCTATGAAGGGCTCGATGTGGACGCGCAGGACGGCTCGGCAAGCGCCAGCGCCGATTCGGCGGTCTACGGCGTTTCGGCAGGCTACGACCTGTCGCTCGGCGGCGGCTTCGTGGGTGTCGAGGGCGAGGTTTCGACCAGCGACGGCTCGACCGATTTCCCATCGAACTTCAACTCGGCGCGCGACGGGCTGGAAGCCAACGGCCAGTATTACATCGGCGCACGTGCCGGTTTCGCGCTGACGCCGGGCATCGCGGCCTACGGCAAGGTCGGCTACACCGCGCTCGACACCAAGGCTTTCACCAGCGCCGGTTCGCTGGACGAGCTGGAAGAGAATGCGGGCGGTATCCGCTTCGGCGGCGGGCTTCAGGTGCAATTGCCCGGCCCCCTTGAAGCGCGCGTCGAATATCGCCGTTCGCGTTACGAGGATGTGGTCGACAGCCAGTTCGGCGATCTGACCACCGATCAGGTCGTGGCGGGTATCGGCCTCAGATTCTGACGATAGCGGGGCGGCCTCCTAAGGGCTGCCCCGTCATTTCCGGCGGAAGCGGAAATACCAGACCTTAGTGGTCATACTATCATAATAGACTGATATACAATCACAAATCGGCATTTTTTGATCCCCATTTTCTCGGCTAGCAATCACCGGGTAATCACCATGCCAAATTAGGCAAGCACGCGCCCCCATGAACGGATTTCTGCGTTTGCGATCATGACACAGGTGCTGCCAACCGGAAGCAGGTGGCGAAACGCTTGCGATCAGCCGCGCTTATCCCTGCTTTTGTGAATAGGTGTTCCCACCGTGTCGCTACGATTCTGCTCATGTCTTCGGCGATTGCGTTCGCGTCATCATGGCTGAGGTCGAAGACCGCGGCACCGGCGAGAGCGTTCTCGATCGTTGCAGCGCGGCCTTCCGGCCCGACGCCGAGGACGAGCCGGCGCTCCAGTCCCAGCTGAGGCTTCGGCACTACATCGTAAAGCGGCGAAAGCCGCCATCCCTCACCATCGAACAGGAAGCCATGATTACGTAGGTGATCATCATCATTGGTGACGAGGATATTGAACAGCATGCGACGAAATAATTCGTGCAGATCCTGGCGTACTTCGGTTCCGAATTGCCGGATCGCTCCTGCGAGATCGGCATAGCTGAAGCTGCTGACCTCGCTCTCATGCGCCCCGAGCATTGTGAGCCCCGAAGCAAAGGGCCTGCGTTCCAGCCAGTTGCCGTGAGGAATCCGATCGAACCGCTCGATCAGATAGATGTCACGATCAAGGACACAGCGGAAGTCGAGTGGCGGCACATCGAGACCACATTCGCTGGCAAGCCGCATTGTCGCCAGTTCGACCCGGCATTCGGGGAAGCTGTCTCCCCGCTTCTGAAATTTCGCGATCCAGGGTTTGTCGCCGATTTTTGTAGCAGCCTTCGGCCGGGCGCCGCCCAGAGATGACCCGGCGGCTAGCAACGCCCTCAAGTTCTCGTCGAGTTCGTCGACATGCTGCGCTCGTTCGGCGGCTTCTGCTAACTCTGCGAGCGTGAACTCTTCGCCCGGAGCAGGGCCGTCCCCCCATGGTGTAATTCTCTCAGGCTGGGCGGACGTCGGCCCAAAGGCGAGCGCACCCACGCGATGTTCGCCCGAGGCCAGAATGAGATCGATTTCGCTCGGCAAGCGATCGCCCATCGCCTTGTACATTAGGTATTGGCCCCAGCCGTCAGGAGCAGCATCCCGAATGCCACCGAACACGGCAAAGCCTTCTTCCGTCCTGAATGTTCGAGAAGTTCCAGCTTCGTGCAACGGCAGAGCTACAGGATCGACCGCAATACGGTCAGCGCGTTCCAGATAACGCCGCCCGTAAGCGAAGGTAGCAAACTGGTTGCGCGGTTCGTCGGTCATCGTGAGAAGGCCTGCCGGAACAGGCCCCTCCTCAAGATGCACGAAGACATAGGTGCGGATGGTCGTCACGGCTTGCTAGAAATCCAGATCATCGTCGCTGACAGCGTGGGTCTTCTGGGGCAGGCGGGACAAATCCTCGCTGATGCCAGCCCGGTCACTGTCTGGGGTTACCAGCTCGGCAAGGCGCTGTGTCATCCCCAGGACATGCAGGGCGCTCGCCAGAACCGCGAGGCCCACGGTAGGATCTCCCGCTTCGAGGCGTTGCAGCGTTTGAACCGAGACGATCATGCGCTCGGCCATTAAACGCTGGGGAAGTTTTCTCCGGCGGCGAGCAAGGGCGATATCCTTACCTAGCCGTGTAATCGCACGTTGGCTCTGGGGCGGTAGTCCGCTAGCAGCTCGAGACGAACGGGGCATGGCCCGATATATGACATATCATGCGAAATTCCGCAAATAGAAATGATATGTCATGTTTTTGTGCTCTTTCGCTTGAAGCAGATTTACCGAAGGAAGATGCTTCACCGCCTCCTGCACGAGGCTTACAATGACCATGACTGAGTGGAGAGGCGCTGGTGAGCGGTCGCTAGGCCGCGGCTTGACCATCGTACTTCAAAAGTCGCTGTGCAGTTGCGCGAATTGTCTCAGCGACTATATCGCAAACGTCACGCATGTCGGCACAAGCCGACAGCTTCGGAAGAATTCCGAGGTCCCGTCCTCCAGTTGGAGGTTAACCGGCGGACCCTGCAGAGGGTTCGCCGAATTTCGTTCGAACGCTCTCGCAGGTCCAACCCGATGGAGCATCGAATGCATTATTCAGACGAGGAAATCGAACGCGCGAAGACATTATTCGCTCGTGAAAATGATCAACCCGGCCATGGCAGAATGCCGGTTGCCGCGATGGCGGGAATGAGCAAGCCCGGCAAAATCAGCCATATCACTCATCGACGGACTTGGCGGGACTACCTTCCGAAGGCACGACGCGATTTGCAAAAGGAAAGATCGGACCGGAATTTTCGATTAGGTAACGTGTCGCATGATCTAAACTGACCAGGTCGTGGGGCAGCGATAAGGATCAATGGCGCTAGTGAGAAGTCACTACGAATAATCGGTAGACCTCGCGGGTGAGCGGCGATGTCGATGTGACGCTCAAATCGACGGGCTCGCAGTGCAGACGTGAATCCCCTCCGACCTGTTCTTACAACACAGAAGGGCTGGAGGGGAGGAGGGCCTTTGTGAGCGAGCCGAAAGGATCGCGATGTGCCATGTCCCACCGATATTCCACCAAGATAAGCTCTTTGGAAGAAGCCGCCCGCCGCATCTGTGAAAACCGGGGCGGCAAATGGTCCGGCACAAAGGGCATGGCCTGCTGCCCTGCGCATGACGACCGTACGCCGTCACTCGGTGTGTCGCTCGGCCAAAAAGCGATCCTTTTCCATTGTTTTGCGGGATGTGATCAGCAGAGCGTGCTGGCTGCTCTGGCGAGTGAAGGTGTCGACGCAACCTCGCTCTTCTCAGGTTCTGCGACTATCAACGGTCCCGAGCCGACCATAACGAGCAAACCCTCGGCGGCAGCGCTGAGGATCTGGCGCGACGCACAGCCACTGCGTGCCAGTCCGGCAAAGGCATATCTTGAGAGCCGCGGCATCCTCGCCGCATCTCCGGCCCTCCGCTTTCATCCCCAAACGCCGCTTGGCCCGAAGGGTCGCACTCGCTTTTTGCCGGCCATGATTGCGGCGGTCAGTCTCGACGAGGGACCGATCGCCATCCATCGCACATTCCTTTCGGGCAACTCCAAGGCCGACTTCGACAAACCGAAGCGCGCGCTCGGCGCGCTCGGCGAAGCTGCTGTCCGCCTCTTCGCTCCGGCCTCCGGCAAGCTCGGCCTTGCCGAGGGGATCGAGAGCGCGATGTCCGCCTATGCTCTTACCGGCATCCCCGCCTGGGCGACCCTGGGCAATGAGCGTTTCGGTCTCGTGAGCGTGCCCGAGAGCGTGACCGAACTCCACCTCTTCGTCGATCACGATGCTGGCGGCGAGCTGGCCGCGTCGCGTGGCCTGGCCGCTTATGCCCGCGAAGGGCGGACGATCCACGTTCGCAAACCATCCTCACGCGACACCGACTGGAACGATGAACTTAAAGCATGGCTGCGCCGCAAAGCGGCGCGGTAGAGGAGAGAGAGCTTCTCGAATTCCTGATCCGGCAGAGGGCGTGTCCCGATGCCCTCATCAGGAGGACGAATTGCCATGTTTCAATCAGACCTGTTTCCCGCCGGCGAGCAGATGCCGGCAGTGCCCCTGGCCTTCGCCATCGGTGCCCGGATTGCCGCGCTTCTCACCTCGGGTCGTCATCTTACCCGTGCCGGCATTTCCGGGCTGTTCGCCGAAGAGACCGGTGTTCTGGACTGGGGAGGTGCATGGACGATCGACGACTACAACAACGCGGTCGAGATCGGCGCACTGCTCTGGCTGCGAGAGTCTTCGCGCATCGATCTGGCGACAAGCATGCACGAAGCAGAAGCACGTTTTGACTGGCTCGAAGCAGCCTTGCCGCCGCGGCACGTTCGCAGCGAAGCACAGGTCGAGCTCCAGCAGTTCTCGACCCCGCCGATGCTGGCCTGGCTGATGGCGAAGGCCGCAGCTGTTTCTTCGCAAGACACGCTGCTCGAACCGTCCGCAGGCAATGGCGCCCTTGCGCTCTGGGGCAGCGTCCAGAACGCCTCGTTGGCCCTCAACGAGATCGATCCGGCCAGACGAGACGGGCTGGGCCATATCTTCCCCACGGCCACAATTAGTGCACATGACGGAGAACTGATGGCCGACCTGCATCGCGGCCCTGTTCCGTCGGTCGTCTTGATGAACCCGCCGTTCGCCCGCAGCCAGGAACGCGGCAAGGATGGCGAGACGGCGCAGCGCCACCTACGCAGCGCGATCCGGGCCGTTGCCAATGGGGCGAGGATTGTCGCCATCATGCCTGAAGGCTTCGACGCTTCCACCTTCGCCAAGGTACAGGATGAAGCGTCGCTGTTCCTCGATGTCCGGCTGCAGCAGATGTTTCGCCGCGCAGGGACGGGGATTGCCGTTCGCCTGGTCGTGTTCGGCAAGACGCCGGTTGCGTCTTCTCCCGCAATCAACGGAGATACTGCCGACCTGATCGCGCTCCACGAGCTTGTCACTGCGCTTCCGCCCCGTGCGCAGACATCCGCCAGGACTCATCGCCTGCCAGTCGGCAAGCCAGTGCGCCTCGTGGGCAAGACGTCGACCCATCGCGCGCCGGTCCGGCCGCTGGCGCCGTTCGCCGCGACACCAGCAGCTAAAGCGAATGCGACCAATCTTGCCTATTCGGTCTTGGCCGACCCCGCGCCGGTACCCGAACAGACCGGCATCTACCTACCTTACCGGCCCAGTCGCATCACGTTCGAAGGCGCGCCGGTTCATCCCACCCCGCTCGTGGAATCGGTCGCCATGGGCTCGGTCGCGGCGCCCCAGCCGGACGTTCGCCCGCGCCTTCCCGCAGGCTGGCAGGCCAATGGCCTCTTGTCCGAAGCGCAATGCGAGACACTGGTCTACGCTACCCAGGCATTTGCGCGCGATCTTCCGGGTCAGTTCAAGGTTAGCCAGGAAGGCACCTCGCTGGAACTCTCCGAGGACGGACACTCCTACCGCCAAGGCTTCTTCCTCGGCGACGGAACCGGAGCGGGCAAGGGACGGCAGATCGCCGCGGTCATCATGGACCGCTGGCTCGCAGGCGAGCGCCGGCATGTCTGGATCACCAAGAACGAGGCGCTGCTCGAAGATGCACGCCGCGACTGGGAAGCGCTTGGCGGGCTGCCGCTCGATGTCCAGCCGCTCTCGCGCTGGAAACTCGGCCACCTTGTATCGATGTCCGAAGGCATTCTCTTCGTCACCTACCCGACGCTGCGCTCGGGACGCGTCGAGGATACGCGGCTCGACCAGATCCTTGCCTGGGCGGGTAAGCATTACGACGGCCTGATCGCCTTCGACGAAGCCCACGCCATGGCCAATGCCCTCGGGGGCTCATCGACCCGCGGCAAGGTCAAGGGCTCCGAACAGGGGATAGTGGGCCTCAGGCTGCAGAACCATCTCCCGCGCGCCCGCGTGCTCTACGCGTCTGCCACAGGTGCCTCGGAAATCGCCAACCTCGGTTACACTTCCCGGCTTGGCCTCTGGGGACCCGAGACCGCCTTTCCGACCCACGAGGCGTTCATGACCGAGATCCGCGCCGGCGGCGTCGCGGCGATGGAGCTCGTCGCCCGCGATCTCAAGGCACAGGGGCTCTACCTTGCCCGTGCGCTGTCCTTCGCCGGGGTCGAGTACGAAATCCTCGAGCACTGCCTGACCGAAGCGCAGGTGCGGATTTACGATGCCTATGCCGATGCCTGGGCGATCATTCACCGCAACCTCGAAGCCGCGCTCGAAGCAACCCGCGTGGTCGACGAGGACAGCGGCGATACGCTCAATCGCAACGCCAAAGCGGCAGCGCTGTCGATCTTCGAGGGTACCAAGCAACGCTTCTTTGCCCAGCTCCTGCTTTCGATGAAACTGCCAAGTCTGATCCCCGCGATGAACGCGGCGCTTGGCGAAGAGTATTCGGTTGTCGTGCAGCTGGTCTCGACCGCCGAGGCCATGCTCGACCGGCGCCTTGCCGACCTTACCGTGGAAGAACGCGAAGCGCTCGATATCGATCTCTCACCGCGTGAATATGTCATCGACTATCTTGCGAAGAGCTTTCCGGTGCGATTGATGCAGGTCTTCGCCGACGAGGACGGAAATCTTCGCTCCGAGGCGATGAGTGATGAGGAAGGCAATCCCGTTTTCTGCCCGCGCGCCATTGCCGCGCGCGATGCGCTGATCGAGCAGCTTTGTGCGCTGCCGCCCATCGCCACTGCGCTCGACGCGATCATCGAGCACTTCGGCACCGAGGCCGTGGCAGAGGTCACGGGCCGGACCCGCAGGCTGGTCCTGGGCCGCGATGGTCAGCAGCGCCTCGAACGGCGAAGCCCGAGCGCTAATGTCGCCGAAGCGCAAAGCTTCATGGAAGGGGCCAAGCGCATCCTCGTCTTTTCGGATGCAGGCGGCACGGGGCGATCCTACCACGCCGACCTTCATGCGAAGAACCAGCAGCGCAGGGTTCATTTCCTGCTCGAGCCGGGCTGGCGGGCCGACAATGCGATCCAGGGTCTTGGCCGCACCAACCGCACCAATCAGGCCTCGGCCCCGTTGTTCCGGCCGGTAACCACCGACGTGAAGGGCGAGCGCCGGTTCATCTCGACCATTGCGCGAAGGCTCGACGCATTGGGCGCGCTGACGCGTGGCCAGCGCCAGACCGGCGGACAGAACCTGTTCGATCCGGCAGACAATCTTGAAAGCGACTATGCGCGCGATGCGCTCAGCCGCTGGTTTCAGCTGCTCTATGACGGCAAGCTCGAAGCCACCACGTTCGGCAATTTCGTCGAGCGTACCGGCCTCCGGCTTGAAAACCCCGATGGTGGGCTGACCGACAATCTTCCCACAATCCAGCGTTGGCTCAACCGCATCCTCGCGCTCCCGATCGCGCTCCAGAACGCGATCTTCGAGGAATATCTCGGACTGGTAGAGGCGCGGATCGAGGCCGCTCGCGAGGCGGGGACGCTCGACCAGGGACTGGAGACCGTGAGGGTCGATCGTTTTACGGTCCTGGCAGATGAACTCCTGCGCACCGATCCCTTGACCGGAGCCGAAACACGCCTCGTCTCGCTCGAAGTGACGAGGCACCTTCGGCCTTTGCGCTTGCAGCGACTGGTGCGGATGCACGAGATCGGCAGCCCGCACGCGGTCCCGATGCGCAATGCGCGGTCGGGCAAGGTTGCGCTGTCGGTTCCAGCCCGGCGTCTCATCGCCGACGACGGGGCCGTGATCGAACGTCGGCGCCTTCTGCGACCGCTCAAGTCCGCGAACTGGACGCTTGACGCACTCGCTGAGAGCCACTGGGAGGAAATTGGCGTCACTGCATTCACCAGCGCCTGGCGGGCCGAGGAAGAAGAGGCCGCCGCTTCACCGGTGACCGAGCGTGTCCATCTCGCCACTGGTTTGCTGCTCCCTGTCTGGAAGCGCCTGCCGGGCGATCATGTCCGCGTCACCCGGCTCGTTGCCGAGGACGGCCAGTCGATCATTGGCCGCGAAGTGCTCGATATCGATCTCGCTGCGATCGCCGATACCTTTGGCCTTTCCGGAGTTACCGGACCATCGGCTGAGCAGATCGGCGACCTCGTCCTCGTCAGCGGCAAACCGCTGGGCCTCACAAGCCACGATGCCTTGACCGTAAAGCGCTCGCTGGTGGGAGGCGAGCAGCGCCTTGAACTGACCGGATTCTCGCCGGAACGCCTCGAGTGGTACAAGGGCAAGGGCTGCTTCACCGAGATCATCCGTTACCGCACGCGGCTATTTGCACCGGTGTCGAGAGCAAGCGAGATCCTCCAAAGCATCGCAATCGAGCCTTGAACTTCTCATTTGCCCTAAACTGGTCTATATAGAGACCAAATTCAGTCCTAAGGTGTTCTATGAAGCTGGACCAGCGCATCAAACCGATCAGCTATCTGAAGGCCCACAGCGCCGAAATTATCCGGGAGATTGGAGATGGCGCCGGGCCAATGGTCATCACGCAGAATGGCGAAGCCAAGGCAGTTCTGCAGGATGTCGCCAGCTACGAGCGCGCACAGGAAACGCTCGCTCTGCTAAAACTTCTGGCGCTCGGACAGGCCGATGTTGCCGCCGGTCGGACCCGCCCGGTGGCAGGCCTTGCGGATCGCGTACGGGGTAAGTCAAACTGAATGATGACGGCCGCCGTAGCGATCGAGATCACCTCCGGTGCGGAGCGCGATCTCGCGGGTATCTGGCAGCGCCGCTTGACGCAGCGCGGGCCGGATGGCGACGATGGTGCGGACGCACTGCTGGATGACCTTGTCGCGTCTATCGAATCCCTTGTGAACAATCCTGAGAAAGGACCGGTTCCACCGGAACTTGAGGCTCTCGGGATCACCGACTTTCGGCAATTGTCGCGCTTTCCGTTCCGCATAATCTACGGGTATCAGCCCGAGCCGGCACCCGGTCAGGTGACCGTGTTCGTAATCGCTGATGCGCGTCGGGATTTTCGGACGCTTCTCGAAGAGCGCTTGCTTAGCAGCGGATAGGCATAGGCTCCGCTGAAGAGGTCAGGGTCCGGATGAAGCTGAGCGCTGCCTCCGATTGCGCTTAGGTTTCCCCTTCTCTCCTCCCCTCCGTGTGTCTGAATGAACCGATAAGCTCCCGTGTCGCGTACGCCGGAGCCTGATCACGTCCTTCCTCAAGTCCGGGCGACTGATCTGCCTGTGCCCGCTGATGACGGGCTTGCGAATGGGTTCGCGCATCGAGAACAACTGCTCTCATGGACGGATCTCAGCCGATCCCTGATCGCCCCATCCCGGTAGCATAGATGGTCGCCACAGCCATTGAAGAGAGTGGAGGGAGCCCGTTGGGCTTGTGGGCCTCGTGATCCTCACCTGCGCCTTCATTCCATCAGGAGAACACCCATGATCCAGTCGATTCCCTTGAAGAAGCTCGTCCCGAGCCCGCGCAACGTTCGCAAGTCGAGCGATGTGCTGGCTGACCTCCAGCTGCGGGCAGACATTGGTGCGCGCGGTCTGCTGCAGAACCTCGTCGTGCGCAAAGGAAAGCGCGGCAAGTTCGAGGTCGAGGCCGGTGGTCGCCGCCTCGCCGCGCTGCAGGCGCTGGCAGAAGAGGGTACCTTGCCCAAAAACCACGAAGTTACCTGCCTCGTCATCGAAGGCGAGGAAAGCGAAGTGCGCGAGGCCAGCCTTGCCGAGAACTTCCAGCGTCTCGCGATGAACCCGGCCGACGAAGCGCAGGCTTTCGCGGCGATCATCGAGGCAGGCGCTACCACCGAAGACGTGGCGCGCCGCTTCGGCCTCACCGTCCGATTCGTCGAAGGGCGTCTGCGCTTAGCAAGTCTCGCACCCTGCGTCTTCGAAGCGCTCGCCGAAGGCACGATTACGCTCGACATGGCCAAAGCCTATGGCGCGATTTCCGACGTCGAGCGCCAGGCGCATGTCTATGCCGAGCTGCAGGACGCCTGGTACCAGATCACGCCTGACACGATCCGCCGCATGGTGCTCGATGCAACTGTTCATGGCTCCGATCCGCGCGCGGTTCTCGTCTTACGAGATGCCTATCTCGCCGCAGGCGGCCGGATCGAGCGCGAACTGTTCGACGATGATGCCAGCGAGAGCTGGATCGATGTCGCGCTGCTCGAAGACCTCGCGCACAAGGCCATGGAAGAAGCCGCCGAAAGGATCGCGCTCGAATATGGCCTTGCCTGGGTGCACCCGACGCTGGGCACCTATGTCAGTCATGACCTTGTCGAAGGTCTGAGCCGTCTGCCTTGCGAACCTGCGCCGATGACGGAACAGGAAGCGAAGGAGCTTGGCGAACTCGAGGCTGACTATGACCGCGTCGCCGCCGTGCTCGAAGACGAAGACAGCGACGAAGACGAGGTCGCCAAGGCCGAAGAGGAACTCGTGGTGATCGACCGCGCCATGCGCGCGCTCAATGATCGGCCGCCAGTACTCGCCGATGAGCTGAAATCCGAGGCTGGTGCCTTCCTCGTCCTTTCGCGTAATGGCGAGCCGACCTTGGTCCCGCAGTTCTATACCAAGACCGAAGTCATCGCTGAGGAAGGTCCTATCGAGGCAGTCGAGGACAGCGGAACGGCGAAGCCCAAGGGTAGCTCGCTGTCCCAGCGCTTGCTCGACGAGCTCGCGATGCAACGCCGCGACATCCTGGCAATCCATCTCGCCAACGATCCGGCACTGGCGCTCGACTTCATGGTCTTCACGCTCGCCGATGCCGATGGGCACGACTGGCGCGCCAAGAAGGCGTCGACGCTTGTCGGCTCTGTCGCGTCCGGCCCGGTCACCGGGTTCGAGGCCAAGGATGCGCCCGCGAGTGCTGCTTTGGCCGAGTTTGCCGGGTCGCTCGATGAAAGCTGGCGCTCTGGCGAAAGCGATGTTGAGCGGTTTGCCAGGTTCCGGGCACTATCCGACGAGGGGCGCTCGGCCTGGCTTGGTCATGTCGTCTCGCGCACGCTTGTCGCGAGCCTGGCCTGCGAAGGCGAGCGCTCGGTGCCTATGCATGAGGCTCTGGGCTCGCTCCTGGAAATCGAGACCGCGCATTGGTGGCGTCCCACGGCGGCGAACTACTTCGACCGCGTGGCCAAGGCCCGCACGCTCGAGGCACTCGATGCTGCCGGTGGTCCCGAACTGGTCAGTCGCTACGCTGCATCGAAGAAGGCCGAATTGGCGAGCGCTGCCGAGCGCATCTTCTCCGGCAACTTCATTGGCGAGTCTGAGGTCAAGGAGCGGGCGCAGGCTTGGGTTCCGCCGATCATGCGTTTCGCCGGTTCCGAAGAAGGCGAATTGTCCGACCGCGAAGAAGACGAAGCGGTCAACGCAGTAGAAACTGACGAGATTGCCGAGCAGGCTGCCTGACCCCTCCTGACAGGTCCAGGTCACTCGGCGGGCGGTCCGTCCCTTCCGGGACGGGCCGCCTTTTCCGTGTCAAATTTCGGGGCGGTTGCAGACCGTTGGGTTTTGGTGAGCAGGCAGGAGAAAGCAGCCGTTTTCTTTCAGGAGATCGGCGAATGCCAATGTATCCCCACGAAAACCTTGGGCAACTTGCTCAATTACTTGACGCACGTCTCCCAGAAACGTCATCTAATTGGGTGACCTACGATTTCGCTTCCTTGTCGCACAGTGAGTTCGAAGAACTGGCAAACGCGCTCATCGGGGCAGAGCTTGCGGTTCGGTTTGAACGTTTCGCAGAAGGACCGGATCAGGGAATCGATGGCCGATACGCCGAGAGCGACCGCAGCGTCATTTTGCAGGCAAAGCACTATCTGCGCTCGGGCTTTTCCAAACTGAACTCGGCGATGGCGAGCGAGCGCGCCAAGATCGATCAGCTCGCGCCTAGCCGCTATCTTCTGGCAACTTCATGTGACCTAACGCCAGCTCGCAAACAGACGCTCGCCGAGAAGATCGGGCCCTCTCTCCAGTCTCCCGGTGATATTTTCGGTCCTGCGGATCTAAACGCCCTGCTGCGCAAATTTCCTGACATCGAGAAGGCTCATCCGGCGCTTTGGCAGGGGTCGACCGCAGCCTTGCGGTCCATCGTCTCCGACGCAGTCGTCGAGGCGCTGGGTACCAAGCAGGATCTCCCAGAAATCTTCTCCGACCTGCTTGGTCAATCAAATGCGGCGAAAGGCGAAGGAGAAAAGGCGTCGAATTTCGAACGCAACGTGTTGTTTCTGATTAAGACCCATCCCGCAGACGACGAGTTCGCGCTCTGGCTCGCTCCCAAGCTCGAGGCAGAAGGGTACACTGTCTTTGCTGATATCCTCTCACTTGAGCCTGGAGACAGATGGCGACGCGAGGAAGGCTTGGTCCTGCAACATCGCGCAGCCAAGGCCTTGATCTGCGTCTCGGCGGCGGCAACCGCAGACACAAACGTTCAGGACAATATCGATCTCGCTCTGGAAGTGGCGCAAGCGATCGATGACAGCCGCTTCATGATACCATTGAGACTTGAAGCGACCAATCGCATCAAGGGGATCGGGGATGCTCGGCCGGTCGACTTCGTGCGCGGATGGGGCGAAGGACTGCAGACCCTTCTGGAGACTTTGCGCCGGCAGAAGGTGCCTCAGCGTGCCGACGGCGTTGCGATCAACCTGAATTGGGAATTGTTTCGGCGGCGTCGCAGCATAGAATTGTCGACCGATCCCGAGCCCTTAACCTCGAACTGGCTCAGGGTTCTCGAGGCGCCCGACACGATCCGCTTTTTTTCCGCAATGGGTGCTCAGACCGAACAAACGAGTGCCATCGCCGCCAAGACGCTTTCATACCCGGCAATTGCCCATCGCGGCGGGATTGTCAGCATGGCGGACTTAGGCGACATCGAGGCTGAGCTCGGGTCAATCGGCCGTTTCGAGCTCACCGCTGAATTGCCGATTGAGGAATTTGCTGAGCATGGCTGGGCCGAACTCGCGATCGTGCGGCAGGTCGCGCAAAAGATGCTGGTGCAGATGTTTGGCGAGGCTTGGATCAGCTACTGTCGTGAGCGAGGCCTGCTGCAATACAATTACTCCAGTTCAATCGGTTTTCATGCGTCGCCAGAGCTAGCGCCGATAGGAAAACTGATCCCTTGGGGGCGGCAAGGCGAACGACGCGCTTCGATGCTCCGCAACATTGCCAAGGGTCATATCTGGCAGTTCGGCGTGACCGCCACGCCAGTCTTGTGGCCCTTCTGGCATCTAAGACTCAAATCCCGCGTTCTATTCGCGGACGACAACGGCACCCCCGAAGGCTTGCAGATCGACGATGCGAAGAAGATGCATCGATTGCGCAGATCAATCTGCAAGGGCTGGCGCAATAAGCAATGGCATGGCCGATTGCTTGCCTTCCTCGAACTGCTCTCGGGTGAGTCCGCCTATATCCGCCTCAAGCTTGGCGGTACGCGCTCGCTCATGCTCGATGCCTCTCCGATCCTGTTTACCTCGCCTGTCAGCACGGTCCTTCCAGACCTGCTGGATCCGGACGCTGAGGAAACTGACGCCAGTACGCTCGGGAGACCCGAGCTGTCGCTGGAAGAGGATTCGGCATGAGGTTCCCGGAGACGCAACTCAAGGTTGAGCACCTCGCTGAACCGCAGCTTGAGTTCGCTTTCGGCCAGCAGAGTCCGCATCCAAAGGACGGGCTGTTTCTCTACGGCCCGCTGGCCAAAGCCAAGAAAACGAAGGAGATTAGGGTCGGCGTGGTCGGCACGCCCGAAGGTCTCGCGCATTTCCGGAGCTGGTCGCGTTCTTTGCTCCGCTCGGTTGAGGTTCCGCCGCCGGGAAAAGGGGAAAAGGCGGACCGGTTGCATCTGGCAAATTTCCCCGGGCTCGAAGAGGCATTCGGCATTTCCTTCGATCCCGACGAATGCAGCGTGCTGTCAATTCCGCTCGCGGATATCGACAGGGCCACGCGCGTGACCAACCTCAATGAGGCGGTCGACCAGGTGGCCAGTCTCTACATCGATCGCGTGCAAAAGTATCTGCGCAACGAGGAGAAGGCGATCGATGTCTGGGTGCTGGTCCTGCCCGAAATCGTCTATGAGCGCTGCCGTCCGGAATCTCGCCGCACCGGTTTGCCCTTGGTCAAGGGAGAATTCGGCAAAAAGCAAAAGTTTCGCGCAGACCTGCCGCTCCTGTCAGGGGCGGGAATCATCGACCAGAGCGGCGAGCGGATCTTCGAAGATGTCCCGGACTTTCACCGCCGTATCAAGGCAGAGTTCCTAAGGATCGCCCCCACTCAGCTGGTGCGCGAAACGACGCTCGCTCCAGGGGCATTCCTGAACAAGGCAGGCTACCCGATCCGCAATACGCAGGATGCCGCGACCACTGCCTGGAATCTGGCAACGGGTCTCTACTACAAGACCCAGCCAAAGCCACCCTGGCGCCTAGCCGAAGTGCGCCAAGGCGTTTGTTATATCGGGATGGTCTACAAAAGCCTGCCTAACGATCCTGACGGTCATTCATGCTGCGCCGCACAGATGTTTCTCAACGAAGGTGACGGCGTCGTCTTCCGCGGAGCCAATGGCCCTTGGAAGACGGGCGACCGCGAGTTCCATCTCAAGCCGCGGGCCGCCCGAGAGCTCATGGAACTCGTCCTCGAGACCTACATCGAAACACATGGAGCCCCGCCAGCTGAACTATTCATTCACGGGCAAACGACATTCAACGACGAAGAGTGGCAGGGCTTCGTCGCGGCAGTGCCGGCTGAAACCAACCTTGTAGGGGTTAGAATCCGATCAACTGGCGGTGAAACAAAGCTTTTTCGCGATGGGGATTATCCGGTCCTGCGCGGCACGGCACTTTTGCTTGACGACCAGACCGCCTACCTTTGGTCGTCAGGCTACGTGCCCCAGCTGGATACCTATATAGGTCCGGAAACACCCAATCCGCTTCACATTACTGTGCTGCGAAGCCGATTCGCCAAACCCAATATCCTGACGGTGCTACAAGACATCATGGGACTGACCAAGATCAACTATAATTCCTGCAACTTCAATGACGGCCTGCCCGTAACTGTGCGGTTCGCCCGTATGGTCGGCGATGTCCTCACCATGGGCTCGGCAAAGGGAGAGGAGAAGCAGCCCTTCAAGTTCTATGTCTAATTGTTGCGGCACATTCTTTGCGAGATGTCCTTTTGGCTGTCCGCTATTGGGATAGCGTCGCGCGCGGCAACAGGTCCGAAACGAAGACTCGTAGCGGCATTCATTAATGAGAGGGGAGGAAGCTTTGCTCTTCCTGAACCGGGACAATTCGGTCTCGGCGATCAGGAGAACTCCCATAAAGAAGTCCCGTCGCGCTGCATCGACTTCGCCGGCTCAGAGCATCACCGCCGCTATCATCGAAAAGCTCGAGCAAGGCACCAAGCCTTGGGTCAAGCCATGGCGCGGTGTGCCGGTCTCGCGGCCCTTGCGGAGCTGCGGGACACCCTACCGCGGCATGAACACATTCTGGTTGTGGATGGTGGCCGATGGCTGCGGCTATACCTCGCCTTACTGGATGACCTATCGCCAGTGTCAGCCGCTCGGCGGACAAGTCCGCAAGGGTGAAAAATCGACCCTCGCGATCTTCTACAAGAGCTACACCAAAGAGGTCGAGAACGCCGAAGGCGAAGCTGACACCGAGAACCGGCGCGTGCTCAAGGCCTATGCCGTGTTCAACGCCGATCAGTGCGACGGCCTGCCCGAGTTCTACTTTCCCAAGTCGCTGGTTGCCGCGCTTGAGCCAGAAGGACGCGAAGACCGGCTCGATGCTTTCTTTGCCCATATTGGCGCAGACCTGCGCCATCATGGCTCGCAGGCCTACTACGAGCCGCTGCGCGACCGCGTCACCATGCCGCCAGCCGAACTGTTCGAAGCCTACGACCACTACTACGCGACGCTCGCACACGAGTTGTCGCACTGGACGGGGCATTCTTCGCGGCTCGACCGCGATCTCAAGAACCGCTTCGGCAGCGACGCCTACGCAGCAGAAGAACTGATCGCAGAACTGTCCTCGGCAATCCTTGGAGCCGAATTGGGCCTTCCGGTCACCCACCTCGACCATCACGCCAGTTACATCGCGTCCTGGCTCAAGATCCTCAAATCGGACGAGCGCGCGATCCTGACCGCCGCGGCCAAGGCCGAAGAAGCTGCCAGCCTGTTGCTCGAACTTGGAGGCCATCAATCCCGTGAAGGCGAGGCCGACATCGATCTCGCCGATGCAGCCTAAGGAGTAGTGAGATGGGACGTTCCGTCAGCTACCCGACCGGCTCCGTAGTGGCCTTTCGCTTGCTCGATGACGGCGAAGACGAAGATATCGACTGGGTCTATGAGTGCCTCGTCGACGAGGTCATCGATGCCGCGAAAGCGGCCTTTCCTTCGTTCGAGCGCTTCAATGGATGGCGCGGCCGCGAAGATCGTATCCTCCTTCGCAATGCCTTCGCTGATTGCGGCATATCGACCTATTGCGGTCTCGCCGCGATCTGGCTCGTCGAGCGTGACGATGCCCGATACTGGGAGGCGGATTTCTACGTCCCACGAACGGCAAGGGCACGGCACTGGCTCGCCCAGGTGTCGGGACGCTTTATTGACCTGTTCGGGGATCTGCGCCTGGTCGGGCGATTCTCGAATGGCGAAGCGATCTTCGAGCGCTCCCGATCCACCTGCGACATCGGGACCTGATCCTGCCTCATCCCTGTCCGCCGGGAGAGGCCCTTGGGCCGGTCGGGGCGCGCCGCAACCTGCGGCCCGTCGGCCCGTGTTGCCCGCGCCAGCCTAGGGCCGCAGGTTTCCCGCTACGCGGTGCGTCACGCCCCTTGTCCCGGCCCTGATCGGGCTCCGGCGGACAGGGCCGAGGCAATGGTGCCTCCTCTCCTTGTCCCCGCGATCAGGAGACACCCCATGTACGACAGCTTCATCGACCAATTGAACGGTCTCGATCTCTCGGGCCTAAGCATCAGGCCAGCCCCCTTCAACGAGACCGACTTTCCCTGCGAGGATGCGATCGAGCAGACCCTCGCTGCAGTCTGGTCCGATCTTTTCGCGATGTTTTCGGACACGGCCCTGGAGGCCGATGCCGAGGACATTGCCTGGGGCATGGTCAATCTCTTTCACCGCGCAGCCAGCCGCAAGTCGGCTCAGCTCGACCGGGCCAGCGATGAAATCCGTGTTCTGCTCGCATCGGCCGATGGCTCCGAAGTGCATTCGAGCAATCTGGAAGAGCAGGTAGAGCGCGCGCAGGCCGCCGAAGCCAGCATGCTTGCCTTCGAGCAGATGCGCGAGGCTGCGGCAGCACTCTATCGCGACGAGACCGGTTCCTCGTGGAAGCCCGTTTCCGGCTCGCGCACGAGCCATTCGCGCAACCTTACCTCGACTGTGATCGATGCCCGCGACTTCCTTCGCGCACGTGCTGAGAACCGGCGTCACGCCCTGATCCCGGAAGGCACTCCAATCGTCTTCGCCGGTGGTCGCCAGAGCTTCGAAAACGCAGAAGATGCGCGTGTCTATGCCGACAATATCTGGGCGACGCTGGACAAGGTTCGCGATGCGGTTCCCGATCTCTTCCTGGTCCATGGCGGCGACGGCAAGGGTGCCGATCGTCTGGCAGCGAGCTGGGCCGAGCGCCGCGAAGTCCAGCAGCTGACGTATTCGCTCGATCGTCGGCTTGGTGCCCGCGCCGGGTTCAAGCGCAACGAGCAGATGCTTTCGCTCAATCCGCGTTACGTTGTCGCCTTTCCGGGCAATGGCGTGACTGAACGGCTAGTGATCGACGCCAAGACGCGCCGGATCACCGTGGTCGATCGCAGGACCGTGACGTCCGGATCCAAGACTAAGGGATAATAGTCTGTTGGTCGCTGCAGCATGTCTACCATCGGTTGGCTGCGGCGACCATCTCAGACAATTGTCATCGATTGCCTTTTCGGTTGGAGAGGGGATTTCTTGGGAAGGCATCTCGGGTTATCAGCCCCGCATGCACCACGCCGACTCCAATCCGCTCGCCCATGATCACAACTTCCTGAGCGCCTCGCACGACGCCCATGAGCGGCGCACGCGTTATGTCGTTGCCTTGACCGCCGCGATGATGGTGGTCGAAATCGTCGCTGGCCTGTGGACCGGATCGATGGCGCTTCTCGCCGATGGTATCCACATGGCGACCCACGCAGGTGCCCTGGGCGTCGCGGCCTTTGCCTACTGGTTTGCCAGGCGCCATGCGAACAACCCGCGTTTCACATTCGGTACCGGCAAGGTGGGCGACCTCGTCGGCTTCGCGAGCGCGCTTGTCCTCGCCATCTTCGCAATCGGGATCGCGGTTGAATCGGCTCAAAGGTTCGTCAGTCCGCTCACGATTGCCTATACCGAGGCGATCTGGATCGCCCTGCTCGGCCTCGTGGTGAACCTCGCGAGTGCCTGGCTGCTTGGTGCCGATCATCACCATGGGCATGATCACGACCATCATCATCACCACGACCATGCGCATGCCGACAACAATCTGCGCTCCGCCTATTTCCACGTGCTTGCCGATGCCCTGACCTCGGTCCTGGCTATCGTGGCCCTTCTCGCCGGCATGTACCTCGGCTGGGCATGGATGGACGCAGCAATGGGTCTGGTAGGTGCATTCGTGATCGGGCGCTGGTCATGGTCGCTGCTGCGCGATACCGCAGCCGTGCTTGTCGACGCCGAGGCGGACTCTGAACGATACACAGAAGTGAGCGAGGCGCTAGAGGACCGGGACGCCGCGATCGGCGATCTGCACATCTGGCGTATCGGCCCTGGCAAGTATGCGGTCATCGCCTCGCTCATCGCCGGTGATCCGCTCGCGCCCGACCATTATGCGAGCCGACTTTCAGAGCATGCGGAATATGTGCACGTCACGATCGAAGTGCATCGCTGCGAGCATCCCCATCCCGAGCTTCGCGCGGCCTGATCGCGCCGTTCTAAAAGACCGAAACAGTATTCGAGGACTGTTATACTGTAACAAACGACTTATACTTCATCGTGTTACGGAGCTTGCAATCTTGATCCGGTTTGCTAGGAGCCGTCGGAATCCATGACCACAAGCTATCGTCGCCTTGTCCTGCATCCTTTCGTCGTCCTGCTCATGCTGGTCGCGATGGTGTTCGTGACGGCGGCGGATGCTGCTGCTTGCGGCGCCGAAGTGGCGCCCGGAAGCACGCCCGTTCTGGTTTCGCTCGACAGCGCGTCCGCGTCATCCGCAGCTACTGACGAAGTTCCGGGCGATCCGGATGCGCCGACCGAGCAACACGGCGTGTGTGGGCACGGCCATTGTCATCATGGGGCGAGCTTTGCCAGCACCGTGCAGAAGAATTCGGTTCCTCACTTGGTTGTGGTTCCCGATGCGCCTCCCGCCGAAGCGCTCGCTTCCGACATTGCCGACCGACTGAAGCGCCCCCCTCGCGCCTGACGACCGTCACCGCGCTGCATGCCGCAGCGCAGTTCGGATCGTCAGCAGAGGAATATTCGAAAAATGTCAGCCATTCATTGGCGAGGGGTCCTCCTTGGAGGGCTGTTCCTCGCCGCTCAAGCCACGACCGTGGCGGCGCAGGAGCGTGAGCTTCTGACGCTCGAAGCTGCGCTCGCTCGTGCGGGCATCGTCGACAGCGCAGATGAGCCCCCAGAAAATCCGCGCCTGATCGGACCGCGGGCCGAAGCCGACGCGGCGCGGGCCCTAGTCGACCAGGCGCGGCTGCGGCCCAACCCAGAAATTGCTTTCGAAGCCGAAAACATTGCCGGGAGCGGCGCGTTTTCGGGATTGCAGGCCACCGAGTATACTTTGTCCCTGAGCCAGCGGCTCGAATTGGGCGGCAAACGGGGAGCGCGCGTCCGCGCCGCCCAGGCGGAAGCGCGCGTCGCGACCCTTTCAGGAGCGCTCTCGGTTGCTCAGCTCGGGCGATCGGTGCGCGAACGCTATGTCGAAGCCGTCGCTGCGGCAGCCCGATTGGAACTCGCGCGGGACATAGTCGAGCGCAATCGCGAGCTTGCCAGGATCGCAGGCGTACTGGTCGATGTTGGGCGGGAGCCTCCTCTGCGATCGCTTCGTGCCGAAGCGGCACTTGCGGAGGCGCTCGCGGAGCTTGAAGCGGCCCTGGCTGCCGACAGTACGGCGAGGAACGCGCTCGCCGCGCTTTGGGGCGAGGCAACACCTGCTACGGACGTGCCTTCGGTGTTCCCCGAGATCGAACCTCCGGCGACGCTGCTCGCGTCACCTTCGGCCTTACGACTTCAGGTCGCCCGTGCCGAACGCGAGGCCGCGGATGCCGCGATCGCCCGGGAACGCTCTCTCGGCATTCCGGATCCGGCAATATCCGCCGGAGTCCGACGGTTCGAGGAAAGTCGAGACCAGGCGTTTCTCGTGGGGGTTTCGATCCCGCTTCCATTGCGTAATCGCAACCAGGGAAACATCGCCGCTGCCGAAGCGCGGCTTCGCGCCGCGACGGCGCGGGAAGCAATTGCCCGCACCGATTTCGAACTCGAGGTCACGCAGGCCCGCGGACAATTTCTGGCAGCCGAAGCGCGGGTCGAGACCCTCGCGGAGACGTCCTTGCCCCAAGCCGAAGAAGCCTTGCGCCTCGTTCGGATTGGCTACCGCAACGGCAGGTTTCCGCTGATCGAAGTTCTGGCTGCGGCCGAAGCGCGTGACACCATCCGTGAAGCTTTGATTCAAGCTCAGGAAGATCGTGGTCGCCTGGCGGCGACACTGATCTGGCTCGGTGCACAATGAGGTATTTTCCGATGAACCGTAAACGTCTGGCCGTTGCGATCGGCCTTTCCATTCTCTTTGTAGTCGCGGCGCTCATGCTGTGGCCCGATAACGAAGCTGACCAAATCGCCGAGGAGACGAGTGAGGAGGTCGAGCTTCCCGAAGGCCTTGTCCTGCTTGGCGCCGAACAAATTGAAGCGTCCCAGATAGTGGTCGAAACCGTCGGCCAGGGATCGGCGGTCGAGCTGGTCTTCCCGGCCACCGTCGCGGCAAGCCCGACGGCAAGTGCCCGCATCGATGCCCGCGCGGCGGGCGTGGTCCGCAGTGTCGGCAAAACGCTGGGCGATTACGTGAGGCAGGGCGAGACGATTGCCCGCATCGAGAGCGCCGACGCGGCTGCTCTCGCAGCGCAGTTGAGCGCAGCGCGCGCGAGGGTCAACGAACTGTCCGCTGCCTACGATCGGGAGCGCCGCCTGTTCGAGGCCAATGTCACCGCACGGCAGGATCTCGAGGCCGCGCGAGCAAATCTGCAGGTCGCCCAGTCGGAACTTGCGCGCGCCCAGGCGGCAGTCTCCGCGGCGGGCGTTAGCGGCGACGGGCGCTCCCTTGCGGTCACGAGCCCGCTCGCAGGCCGAGTGACCTCGGCGCCTATCGTTCTCGGCTCCTTCGTCGATGCCGGGGAAGAACTCTATCAGGTCGTGAATCCGAGCGGCATGCAGGTCGAGGTTGCCCTCCCGTCGGCTGAAGCAAGCCGCATCCAGCCTGGCGACGAGGCGACGCTGGAAATCGCGGACAACCGGGAAGTGGGTGCGCGCGTGCGGTCTGTCACTCCCTCGCTCGATCCCGAAAGCCGCAGCGCTACGGCGGTCCTGTCGCTGGCAAGACCGATCCCCGGTCTGCAACCCGGGGCCTTCCTGCAGGCACGTATCCGCCCCTCGGGTGAGGTCGATACAGGCCGCATGTCGGTGCCGGAAAGTGCCGTCCAGACAATCGATGGCGCAGAAGTGGTCTTCGTTCGCACGCGCCGCGGGTTTCAAGCCCGTCCGGTGGTCACCGGTGCGCGTTCGGGAGGACGCGTGGTCATCGAGTCCGGTCTCGAAGCGCAGTGGCGGATCGCCACCGCCAATGCCTTTTTGCTGAAGGCTGAACTCGAGAAGGAGGAGGCCGAGCATGGACACTGATCACATGCAGGACGCGGATCGCTCCCACCGCCATGGCCTGATCGGCATGATCCTCGACGTCGCCGTGCGCTTTCGCTGGGCGATGGTCGTACTGACGCTCGGTGTGGCAATCTATGGCGTGGTGAATTTGCTGCGCCTGCCCATCGATGCCGTGCCCGATATCACCAATGTACAGGTGCAGATCAACACCGAGGCACCAGCCCTGTCGCCTTCGCAAGTCGAAACGCAGGTCACCTATCCCGTTGAAACCGGGCTTGCCGGTATCGAGGGTCTGGAGATGACCCGCTCAATATCGCGCAACGGGTTCAGCCAGGTGACCGCGATTTTCGAGGAAGGGACCGACATCTATTTTGCGCGTCAGCAGGTCAACGAACGGCTGACGCCCATAAGTGCCTCCCTACCCGAGGGTGCCGAACCGGTGATGGGACCCATCTCGACCGGCTTGGGCGAAGTGCTCATGTATACCATCGAGTACGAGTTTCCTGACGGCAAGGAAGCACCGCTGGGCGGAGCGGTCGGTTGGCAGTCCGACGGGAGCTTTGTGACCGAACGTGGCGACCGGCTCGACAGCGATGTTGCCAAGGCTGCCTATCTGCGAACCATCCAGGACTGGGTGGTTGCCCCCCTCATGCGGTCGGTCGACGGTGTGGCGGGTGTCGACTCGATCGGCGGCTTCGAAAAGCAATACCTTGTCCAACCCGATCCCGCGCGATTGACCGGGTACGGTTTATCGTTCGACGAAGTGATCGATGCGCTGGAAGCGGCCAATCTCGCCGAAGGGGCCAATTTCGTCGAGCGGGCAGGCGAAGCCCTCCTCGCCCGAGTTGATGCGCGCCTCGGCAGTGTCGAGGATATCGAGCAGGCGGTCGTTTCTACACGCGAAGGAGTCCCCATTCGCGTAGGAGACGTCGCCACGGTCAGCATCGGTGGCGACCTGCGAACGGGCGCGGCGTCGCTGAACGGCGATGAAGCGGTCGTGGGCACCGTGCTCATGCGCGCGGGCGAGAACAGCCGCACCGTGTCGGCCCAGGCGGCCGAACGGCTCGAGGAAGTTCGCAGCTCCCTGCCGGAAGGAATTGTCGCGGAGATCGTCTACAACCGGTCTTCGCTGGTCGATGCGACGATCGCGACCGTCGAGAAGAATCTCGTTGAAGGCGCGCTTCTGGTGATCGCGATCCTGTTCTTGCTGCTGGGCAACATCCGGGCAGCGATCATCGCGGCGCTGGTCATTCCCTTTTCCATGCTGATGGCATCGATCGGAATGAACCGGCTCGGCGTGTCGGGCAATCTCATGAGCCTGGGTGCGCTGGACTTCGGCCTGATCGTCGATGGTGCCGTCATCATCGTCGAGAACAGTGTCGCGAGGCTCGCGGCCCGGCAGGAACACGAAGGCCGGCTTCTCACACTGGGCGAAAGGTTGACGGAAACGCGGCTTGCCGCGCAGGAAATGATCAAGCCGACTGTGTACGGGCAGGCGATCATACTTCTCGTCTTCGCACCGCTTCTGACCTTTACCGGGGTCGAAGGCAAAACCTTCTCGCCCATGGCGATCACGGTCATGCTCGCGCTCGCCTCGGCGTTCGTGTTGTCGCTGACCTTCGTCCCGGCAATGATCGCCATCCTGCTCAACAAGAAGCTGACGGAAAAGGAGGTCAAGCCGATCCGGATCGCCAAGGAGCGATACGGACCGCTGGTCCGCAGGGCGATCACCCGCCCTTGGCCGGTCATCGGCATGGGCGTCGGCATCTTCGCCTTTGCGGCCTTCGTGTTCAGCTTCCTCGGGAGCGAGTTCACACCGCAATTGGACGAGCGCGACATCGCCGTGCAATCGCTGCGTATTCCTTCGACATCCCTCGAACGTTCGCTCGCGATGCAAAGGCGGGTCGAGGACCGGCTCGAGCAGTTTGAGCAGGTCGAGCTCGTCTTTTCGCGGACGGGCACGGCGGAAGTGGCCAGTGACCCGATGCCGCCGAACGCTTCCGATGCGTATGTGATCCTCAAACCCCGTGAGGAATGGCCCGATCCCGACCTCGCCAAGGACGAGTTGGTCGCGCAAATGGAGAGCGCCCTCAGCAGTCTCGTCGGCAACCTTTACGAGTTCAGCCAACCGATCGAATTGCGGTTCAACGAATTGATCGCAGGCGTTCGCGGAGATGTTGCCGTCAAGATCTACGGAGACGATCTCAGCGCCATGACCTCGGCGGCGAACGAGGTTGCGGGCGTGCTGCGCGATGTCGACGGCGCCGCGGACGTCAAGGTCCAGCAAGTGTCCGGGTTCCCCACCCTCGATATTGCCTTCGATCGGCCAGCGATTGCCCGTTACGGGCTGAAGGTCGAAGACGTTGCGCAATCGGTGGCGATCGCACTGGGCGGTCGGCCTGCGGGCCTCGTTTTCGAAGGCGATCGCCGCTTCGATGTGGTTGTGCGGTTGTCGGACGCGACCCGCGACGATTTCGACCAGTTGGGTGCTTTGCCGGTGCTGCTCCCGAACGGGGCAACCATACCGCTACGCTCGGTTGCCGAGTTCCGTGTGGTGGATGGTCTCGCGGAGGTTCGCCGGGAACAGGGACGCAGACTGGTGATCGTTTCGTCCAACGTGCGAGAACGCGACCTCGGGTCTTTTGTAGAAGAGGCCCAGGAAAGGGTTGCGGCGCAGGTCGAACTGCCCGCTGCCGCGTTTATCGAGTGGGGCGGTCAATACCAGAACCTCCAAGCCGCTCAGGAAAGACTTCAGATCGTTATTCCTATCGCTTTCGCGGTCATTCTCCTGCTGCTTTACATGGCGGTTGGGGGCTGGGTGCCGGCGCTCGCCGTATTCAGCGCGATCCCGTTGGCCCTGGCAGGCGGAATATTCTCCTTGGCCCTGCGCGGGATGCCATTCTCCGTTTCTGCGGCGGTAGGCTTTATCGCCCTGTCGGGCGTGGCGACCTTGAATGGCCTCGTGATGGTGACTGCGATCCGTCAGCGGCTCGACAGGGGCATGGCGCTCGATGACGCCATCGTCGATGGTGGATTGGCGCGCCTGAGGCCGGTTCTCATGACCGCGCTCGTTGCTTCGCTCGGCTTCGTGCCGATGGCCATTGCGACCGGGACCGGCGCGGAAGTGCAGCGTCCCTTGGCGACAGTCGTCATCGGAGGATTGATCACGGCCACCGCGCTCACCCTCTTCGTCTTGCCCGCAATTTTGAAGCTGGTTTTCGGGACCAGAGAAGATGACCAGACCTGGCGACAGCGCTGGTGGGACCGGCTGCGGCGCAACGTGACAAGCGATGAGCAGCGCGAGCTGAAGGACATCGCATGACCGATCGGGAAAGGAAAAAACGGTGCTGGCACTGAAGGAAGAGAACGGACTGCTCTGGATACGCGCCGGAGGCAGGCTGGGGGATGAAGCCTATGACCGCTTTGTTCCCCAATTCGAACATATCGCAGAGCGCGAGGCCGGTACCGTCCCGATGGTGATCGAGCTCGCGCCTGACTTTTCGGGTTGGGACTTCGGAGGTCTCTGGCGCGATCTCAAGTTCGACATCCGGCATAAGGATTGTTTCAGCCGGATCGCCATGATCGGCGACAGCAAATGGGAAGAGCGGGGCTGGAAATTGTCATCCTCACTCTTCCGCGCCGAAATGAAGTTTTTCCGGCCATCACAGCGTAGTCATGCGGAAAGCTGGGTACAAACCGGGGAGGACGCAGCATGAGTGGCGGACATGAGGTCGATGTCCGGTCGCCTGAAAAGCGCAAGACCCTGTGGGTTGTCCTGTGGCTTAACGTCGCCATCGCGATCGGCTTCTTCGCGGTCGGATATTTTGCCGATTCCAACGCGCTGTTGGCAAACGGCCTCGACAATTCATCGGATGCAATCGTTTATGCGCTCAGCCTGCTTGCGCTAACCCGCTCGCGGACCTGGAAACGCGGGGCCGCGCGTTTCTCCGGCATCATGCTGCTGGTCTTCTCCGCTGGGGTCATTTTCGATGCTTACCGACGGTTCGTGGAAGGTTCCGATCCGGGCGGCATGCTGATGATGGCGATGGCGTTCGTCGCGGGACTGGTGAATCTCTATTGCCTGCGCCTGTTGCAGAAGGTGGAGAACAAGGACGTCAATATGCGGGCGGCGACAACCTTCAGCTTCAACGACTTCATCTCCAATGGCGGGATCATCATCGCCGGCATCGTTGTGCTGATTACCGGTGCCAACTGGCCCGACCTAGTGGTCGGAATAGCGGTCGCCTGCATAGCGCTTTACGGCGGAGTGCAGATCCTGCGCGATACGCATATGGATGTGCACGACGAGGCGGGAACCGTCCACGGCGAGAAGAGGAATTGACGCTAATCGATACCTTGTTTGCCGCGCAGGACCTTTCGCGGGTCCTTGTCCTGGCGATGCTATCAGGCATCGGGGTCATGATTGGCGGCAAATTGGCAAAAGGCAGTTGGAGCTTCCTGCATCCGCTCCTGCCGGGCGGCGTTTCGGGTGCTTTTGCCGCCCTTGCCGTCTTGCTAACTCTTCCGCTGGGACAATCTCCTCTCACCCGCTGGACACTCACTGGTTTGATGCTGGCGGGCGGCCTGCTGCTTCTGATTTTCAACGAGCTTGGTCGATACGCAAAACTCAGACCGGATGATGACGGACCTGAGCGATGCTCCGATAGGCCAACCCTGGTACGTCGCATCTCGGTGTCGATGGCGTCCGATATCCTGCCTTACAGCGTTATCTTGGGTGCTGCCGCTGCTGCATCCGCGACGACAGCAATGGCGGTGTCTGCAGCGCTTGTTTTTGCGAACCTGGAAATAGGACGCCAGGCGATCGATGAATACCGATCCGCCCAAGTGAGCAGGATGGACCAGCTTGCGCTACTTGTCCTCTTTTCCCTGTTTTTCATCGGTATCGCTCTCTTGACCTTTTGGGCGCTGCACGGATTCACCGACAACGGGCGAGGTTGGCTAGCGGCTATTATCCCGGGCTTTCTTATAGTTGCATCGGCGCGCGCGCTGCTTCGCATGGGAACCGGATCGGTCGCCGCCAATCATATTACGCTCCTGGCATTCGTCGGAGGGTTCGCGCTGCTCGGCCTCGCGATCTCGGCGCTTGGAGAACTGTCGCGCGAACTCGATGTCTCGAACAGCACGTTCCAGCATTCCCCCGCGCAGTCCGTTACGACGACCAAGAGAACAGAAAAAGGAGGCAGGTAGTGGCACAATCGGGCGGTCATGCCGGGCACAGTCACGGCGAAGAAAGCATGAGCGACGGCCGCCTTGTATTGGCCGTCGCCCTCAACGTCCTGCTGACTGTCGCCCAGATCATCGGGGGGATATTGTCGGGTTCGCTCGCACTGATCGCCGATGCGCTGCACAATTTCAGCGACGCGGCATCGCTTGGACTGGCTCTGTTTGCGAGGCGGATCGGGCGCCGGCCAGCCGACAAGCTTATGACCTTCGGCTATGCTCGTGCGGAAGTCGTGGCGGCGCTCATCAATCTGACGACTTTGCTTATCATCGGTTTCTATCTGCTCGTCGAGGCGATCAACCGTTTCGCAGACCCTCAACCCGTTGAGGGGTGGACCGTAATCTGGGTCGCCGGGATAGCGCTGGTGATCGACGTGGTTACGGCGGTGATGGTTTACGCCAGCTCGAAGAACTCCCTCAACATGAAAGCCGCCTTTCTGCACAATGTGTCCGATGCGCTGGCTTCGGTCGGTGTGATCGTGGCTGGCGTACTCATTCTGCGATACGAACTTTATATTGCCGATCTGATCATCACTGTGGTCATTGCTGCCTATGTGATCTGGCAGGGCGTCACTTTGTTGCCTCGCACGGTGCGGCTCTTGATGGGTGCGGTGCCGGACGAAAGCGAGTTCGATCGCATTGTGAGCGACCTGCGTGACACAGAAGGCGTGGCCGACGTCCATCACGTCCATGTCTGGAGCATCAGTGAGCATTATCGCGCGCTTGAGGCGCATATCGTTCCTGCCGAATCTTCGCTGCAGGCTTTCGAGGATGTGAAGGCGCGGGCTCGCGGTATGCTCGAGACGCAGCACGCCATCGCCCATGCAACGTTCGAAGCCTGTCTCGCTGCGGAGTGTGATCCGGACATGATCCCGGACCATCAGGTCGAGAAGAACCATCACCACGACCATGACCACGACCATTGACAAGCGCGGCGATCGGGTCGGTCGCTGTGGGCGAGCAGCTTGGCAGCGCACGGCATAAACCGCCCTGCAACTCGTAAAATGAGGACCAACGAATGAAAGCATCCGATCTCATGGTCGCCGCACTCGAAGCCGAGGGCGTCGAATATGTTTTCGCCGTTCCAGGCGAAGAAAACCTGGATCTTCTGGAATCGCTGCGAACTTCCGCCATCACGCTGGTTCTGGCCCGTCACGAACAGGGCGCTGGCTTCATGGCGACGACCTATGGCCGCCTGACCGGCAAGGCAGGTGTGTGCCTGGCGACTCTCGGGCCTGGGGCGACGAACCTGACCACACCGGCGGCCTATGCCGCGCTCGGGGCCTTTCCGCTTGTCATCATTACCGGACAGAAGCCGATAAAGACATCGAAACAGGCCCAGTTCCAGATCGTCGATGTCGTTTCCCTGTTCACTCCGCTCTGCAAGGCTTCGACCCAGATTGTGAACGGCAACCGCATCCCCTCTCTCGTTCGCGAAGGTTTCCGCCTGGCGCAGGAAGAAAGACCCGGAGCCGTCCTCCTGGAACTGCCCGAAGATATCGCTGAAGAGGAAACGATCGAACCGGTCATACCGCCGCATGACAGGCGTTATGCGGTCGCCGGAGATGCTGCGCTCGACGAAGCGGCCGAGCGCATCATCGCGGCTGAGCGGCCATTGCTCCTGATCGGTGCCGGAGCGAACCGCCGCCGCGCTTCGAAAGCGTTGCGCAAATTCGTGTCTGATACCGGCTTTCCCTTCTTCGACACCCAGATGGGCAAGGGCGTGGTCGATGAAGATAGCGAGCTCTATCTGGGCACCGCGGCGCTATCGTCGGGCGATTATGTTCACTGCGCAATCGAAAAGGCCGATCTGATCGTCAATATCGGTCACGACGTGGTGGAGAAGCCGCCCTTCTTCATGGAGCCGGGCGGGCAGACCGTCATCCATATCAATTACAAGGCAGCCGAAGTCGATCAGGTCTACTTCCCGCAGCTCGAGGTCATCGGCGACATCGCCGGATCGGTCGAGCGGCTGGGAAACCGCCTGGATGGCAAGCTGCAGTGCGACCGCAGCTATTATACCGCCCTGCATCACGAGATTGCATCGCACATCTCCGAGACCAGCGACGACGAACGTTTTCCAATGGTCCCCCAGCGCGTGGTTGCCGACGTACGCAGCGTAATGGCGCGCGATGATATCGTTGCGCTCGACAACGGCATCTACAAGATCTGGTTCGCCAGAAACTACATCGCCCACGAGCCTGGCACCATCCTGCTCGACAATGCATTGGCGACGATGGGTGCTGGCCTTCCATCCGCCATGATGGCTGCGATGCTGGCGCCGGGGCGCAGAGTGCTCGCGGTATGCGGCGATGGCGGGTTCATGATGAACTCGCAGGAACTGGAAACGGCCGTCAGGCTTGGACTGAACCTTGTCGTTCTCGTTCTGAATGATGCAGCATACGGGATGATCCGCTGGAAGCAGGACCAGCTTGGCTTTCCGGACTACGGCCTGACCTTTTCCAATCCCGACTTTGTCACCTACGCACAAAGCTATGGAGCGACCGGCCACCGTGTCGAGCGAAGTGCGGATCTGGTTTCGGTCCTGAACGCCGCATTCGAGGCTGGCGGCGTGCACCTTGTCGATCTGCCCGTCGACTATTCCGAAAACAAGAAGGTGCTGATTGATGATCTCGGCGCAAAGGTGTGTGAGCTATGAAAACGATCGTTCACAATCCTTTCGACCGCTCGCCGATTGCAGAAGTACCGCTTGTTGGCTGGGCTCAAATCGATGAATGGCTGAATGAAGCGCAGTTGCTCCACCGCGACCGCCATGGCTGGCTTGCCGTGCACGAGCGTGTCGCCATCCTCCGGCGGGCTGCGGATATCATGCGCGAACGAGCCGAGGATCTGGCTCTCCAGATCGTCAGGGAGGGCGGCAAACCCCTGGTCGATGCGCGCGTGGAAGCCGGTCGCGCGATCAACAGCGTCGACTTGTGCGTTCAGGCGCTCAGCGATGGCGGCGGTCACGAGATCCCCATGGACCTGACAGAAGCGGGTGCGGGAAGGACGGCAAATACCTTCCGCGAGCCGATCGGTCCTGTCGTGGCGATCTCGGCATTCAATCACCCGCTCAACCTAATCGTCCATCAGGTTGGACCGGCGGTAGCAGCCGGGTGCCCCGTTCTCATCAAGCCTGCGCTGGAAACGCCTCTTTCATGCCAGAGCTTCGTGGGCATTCTCCATGAAGCCGGCCTGCCCGGGGCCTGGTGCCGGTTCGCTCCGTGCAGCAACAATGTCGCCGAAAGAATGGTAACCGATCCGCGCACGGCGTTCTTCTCATTCATCGGTTCTGCGAAAATCGGCTGGATGCTTCGCTCGAAGCTGGCGCCGGGAACCCGCATTGCTCTCGAGCACGGCGGTGCGGCGCCGGTAATCGTGGACAGCGGCGTGGAGCGCGCAGCAGTGATCGCCTCGTTGCTAAAAGGCGGGTTCTATCATTCGGGTCAGGTCTGCGTTTCCGTGCAGCGCGTATTCGTCCCTGCTGCAGAATTGAAAGACTTCGCCAATGACCTAGGGCGAGCTGCCGAAAAGCTGGTCGTGGGCGATCCCGCCGATGCTGAGACCCAATGCGGACCCCTGATCCGAACGGAGGAAGTTGACCGCGTCGAACGCTGGGTCGATGAAGCCATCGCAGCAGGAGGCACCCTGGTGTGCGGGGGAAGCCGTCTGAGTGACACTCTTTTCTCCCCGACCGTCATTGTTGATCCTCCGGAAAGCGCCAAGGTATCCCAGGAAGAAATCTTCGGCCCCGTGATCTGCGTGTATGGCTATGACGATATCGACCTGGCTATCGAGCAGGCCAATGCCCTGCCTTACGCCTTTCAGGCCGCTGTATTCAGCGATCGGCTGTCAATCGCCAATCATTGCATCAGGTCTCTGACGGGATCGGCGGTGATGGTGAACGACCATACGGCATTCCGCGTCGACTGGATGCCTTTTGCAGGGCTGCGCCGCTCCGGGCTTGGCGTCGGCGGGATCGCCTACACGATGGAGGATATGAGCATTGAAAAAATGGCCGTCTGGAACTGGCCGACAGCAGCATCATAACCCGTTCGACAGACCCGGGATGGCGACACGGGCAGCTTCGCACTCGTCGGCCTTCCCGAAGTTAAGTCTCTTAGGGGCGGCGGACAAAAGCCGTGCATCGGCGAGCCTGACCGAACTGGCGCACGAGGCGCGGGCATCAAGGCTCGGTGGTACCGGCAAGTGCATCGATGATGCGACAGTCGCCTACCGTGTCTTGCTCGCAGGCAGCGATCATGCGCCCAAGCTCCGTCCGCAACGCCTCCAGGCTGGCGATCTTGCGCTCGACTTCGCCGAGATGGCTTCTGGCCAGAGCGTCAATGCCCGCGCAGGACCGGTCGGCATCATCGGAGAGATCGAGCAATTCCCTGATGCGTGCCATCGAGAAGCCGAGATCACGCGCGCGCCGTATGAAGTTAAGGCGCGCTTCCTCTGCAGGTCCATAGTCGCGATAATTGGCCTTCGTGCGCGGAGGGGCAGCGAGGATACCTTCGCGCTCGTAGAAGCGGATTGTTTCGGATTTGACGCCGGTTATCCGGGCAAGTTGACCAATTCTCATGACAAAGGCTCCTGCGGCTTGACCTTGTAGTTACTACAAGGTGCATAGGGCGGATCGACGCAAGGAGTCGAGTAAATGGGAAAGACCTGCTGCGGTCCCGATGAGGGCGGTGCAAACAACAACGATCCGACATGGCGGCGCATTCTGTGGATCGCGCTGGGCCTTAATGCAATCATGTTCGGTGTGGAGATCGTGGCAGGCATTGCTGCGGATTCGCGCGCCTTGCAGGCCGACGCGCTCGACTTTCTCGGTGATGCGGCAAACTATGCTATCAGTCTCGGCGTAGCGGGCATGGCGCTCGTCTGGCGCGCGCGTGCGGCTCTCGTAAAGGCGGCGACCATGCTGGCTTTCGGCCTGTGGGTGCTCGGCTCGGCCATCTGGGGTTTTTTTGTCGGGGCGTCGCCCGACCCGGGAACGATGGGCGCCATCGGTTCTCTTGCTTTGGCGGTAAATCTCGCCGTCGCCGCGATGCTGTTCCGGTATCGCTCGGGCGATGCGAACATGCGCTCGGTGTGGATCTGTTCGCGCAACGACGCGATCGGTAATATCGCCGTGCTGGCGGCAGCGATTGGCGTTTTCGGCACCGGCCGTGCGTGGCCCGATCTGGTTGTGGCGAGCATCATGGCAGGACTGGCGGTGTGGGGAAGTGCCGAAGTCTTCAAACAGGCACGTGGCGAACTGCGCTCTACCTAAACTACAGAATATGCCCGCGATTGCGGATTGAGGGAAATACGTTTCCGTCTAGACTCTGCTATTGCGAATTAATTGCAACAGATATAGAGACCCCTCATGCATCGCATCGTCTCCGCCACCGTCCATCCGGCACTGCGGCTCATTCTGCTGGCGCTTGCGCTGTGTCTGTCCGTCACCGCGAACGCGGAAGAACCCGATGTGCGAACCACCTGGCGTCTGCTCGATTATATCGCGGTCGACTACGCCTCCGCGGTTTCCGAGGGACGTGTTGCCGACGAATTCGAATATCGCGAAATGGTGGAGTTTTCCGATGTCGTGGCGCGGCAGGTCGCTGCATTTCCGGACACTAAAGACAATCAAGCACTCATCCGCCGATCGGACCAGCTGCGAGCTCTGATCGCCAACAAGGAACCTGCCGAGCAAGTTGGGCGCTTCGCGCGCGCGCTGGCAGCCTCGTTGCTGACAGCCTACCCGGTTCCGCTCGCCCCTTCGCAGGCGCCCGACCTTGTCCGCGCCCGCACTCTCTTCGCGCAGAACTGCGCCTCGTGTCACGGCGCCGCCGGAAGTGCGCCACCGGCCGCAATGCAGGCGCTCGATCCCCCGCCGATAGACTTTACCGATATCGACCGGGCACGGCAGCGCAGTGCGTTCGGGCTTTACCAGGTCATCACGCAGGGGCTTGAAGGAACGTCCATGGCCAGCTTCGCATCGCTGTCCGACGAGGATCGCTGGGCGCTTGCATTCTATGCCGGCAGCATTGCTTTTGAAGATGTGGCCAAAGGCGAGCGTATCTGGCGGGAAGATGATGGCATACGCCAGCTTGTCCCCGATCTCGAGACGCTCGCCGCGCTCACACCGGAAAGTCTGGCCGAGGAGATCGGAGAGGACCGTGCGCTCGCCGTCATGGCCTATCTTCGCGCCAATCCCAATGCGGTGGGACAGGCAAATGACACAGGTTCGCTCGCTTTCGTTCGCGATACGCTCGATCGCAGCCTGTCAGCCTATCGGGCTGGCGACCGTGAAGAAGCGCGGCAGCTTGCCCTGTCTGCCTATCTCGACGGGTTCGAACCCCTGGAGGCCCTCCTTGCAACGCGCGATGGCGGTTTGATGCGCGAGGTAGAACAGGCGCTCGGGCAATTTCGGGCCGGAATAGAGTCCGGTGCGGATCCATCCGAACTACAGCAACTAAGGGCTCGCATCGATAGTCTGCTGGCCAGAGCCGAGGGAGCGTTGGCTCCTGAGGCGGCCAGCGAAATCTCGACCTTTCTCGGGGCGTTCACCATCCTGCTGCGCGAGGGGATCGAAGCACTTCTGGTTGTGATCGCCATGATCGCCTTTGTGAAAAAGTCGCAGCGCTCCGAGGTATTGCCCTATATCCATGGTGGCTGGATCGCTGCTCTTTTCGCAGGTGTCGCCACCTGGGTCGTAGCAACCTACTTCGTAAGCATCAGCGGGGCGAGCCGCGAGATGACCGAAGGGATCGGCGCGCTGCTTGCGGCTGTCATTCTCGTATCGGTCGGGATCTGGATGCACGGCAAATCCCAGGCCGAGGAGTGGCGGCGCTATATCCAGGAAAAAATGGGCAAGGCGCTTTCGCGCGGATCGGCATGGTTTCTCTTCGGGCTCGCCTTTGTGGTGGTCTACCGCGAAGCTTTCGAGACTATCCTGTTCTACGCTGCCCTGTGGAACCCGCAGAGCAGCGGCATCATACTGTTAGGTGCCTTGTCGGCAGTAGCGCTGCTGGCGCTCATTGCTTGGGCCATGCTGCGCTACAGCCGCAAACTGCCGATCACCCAGTTCTTCCGCTACAGTGCTATCCTGATTGCGATCCTTGCGGTCATTCTCGCGGGCAAGGGCGTGGGCGCTTTCCAGGAGGCCGGAGTTCTTTCCGCCACTTTCATCGCCGGCTTGCCGCGCCTCGCCGAACTCGGCTTCTTCCCGACTGTCGAGACGATCGGCGCGCAATTGCTCACGCTGCTGGCCCTGATTGCCGGATTTCGGGTAAGTCGATCACCATCGGGACCGCAGCCGGCAGCTGTCGAGGGATAGGAGATCCCGGTTTGCGATCAGCGGGGTCCGGTGCCGAGACGGCGCGCGAGCCACAAGGTGGCGGTGGGAACCGCGACCCACATCACGATCGGTACCAGGCCGATTTTGGTCCCGGGCACAAGCGGCATGATTGCACTATAGGACCACCCCCAGTCGGCACCGACAGCCAGCACTTCGACCATGGCAGTAATGGCCAGGCCGATTCCCAGGAACACGACCAAACGCGAGATCGGCCAGTCTACGAGCCACGGCGTTTTACCACTGCCGACAGAGGCGCCGAGATAAGCGGCCACCATGATCCCGGCATCGCCGAACGAGGCCAGGCCGCAGCGACGTGCTGCCTCGGCAGGCGACAGATCTCCCGACTGGTAGAAAGGAAGCTGAAGCATCTCCCAGGCGAATGCGATAAGAATTCCGAATATCGCGATCCAGAGCGCTGGATGAGCACCGCGCCATTCGCGCGATTTCTCAGAGATTTGGTTTTGATCCTGCATCGTCTAATCCGTCACTCTTGCCATCTCCCTCCCGTGCCCATCGCTCAGGTATCGAATTTGGGAAGAGCGAGGCCGCGCAGGCGCAGGGCGTTGCCGATCACCGATACCGAGGACAGGCTCATCGCCGCGGCCGCGATCATCGGGTTCAAAAGCAACCCGGTCCACGGATAGAGAACACCTGCGGCGACCGGAATGCCGAGCGCGTTATAGGCGAAGGCAAAGAACAGGTTCTGCCTGATGTTGCGCATAGTGGCCCGAGACAGGACGAGCGCCTGAACAACGCCGACGAGGTCGCCGCGCACCAATGTCACGCCCGCGCTTTCGATCGCGACATCGGTACCCGTTCCCATCGCGATGCCGACATGCGAAGCGGCAAGCGCGGGTGCGTCGTTTATGCCGTCGCCGGCCATAGCGACCCGGCGACCCTCGCTCTTCAACTGCTCGATCTTGCGATGTTTGTCCTCGGGCGAGACATTCGCTTCGACTTCGTCGATACCGACCTGGCTTGCTACCGCACGCGCGGTGGCTTCGCTGTCGCCGGTAAGCATCACGATCTTGATGCCGCGCTCATGCAGCGCGGTAATAGCGGTGCGGCTGGTTTCCTTGATCGGATCGGCGACAGCGATAAGGCCTGCCGGTGCCCCGTCCACGGCCACGAACATCACCGTCTGTCCGAGGCTTCGACCCTCATTGGCCGAGGACCGCCAGCTTTCTTCGAGCGCCCCTATGCGCTCCATCATCTTTTCATTCCCGATCGCGACCCGGCGCTTGTCGACATTTGCCTGGATGCCTTCGCCGGTCACGGACTCGATATCGGAAGCGTCGAGAATGGCAGCGCCCCTGCTTTGAGCCCCTTCGACGATCGCGTGGGCGAGCGGATGCTCGCTTCCTCTCTCAACAGCAGCGACAAGGCTCAGCAACTCCTGCTCGTCGAAATCTGACTGCGGTTTTACGTCGACAAGATCGGGCTTGCCCCGGGTCAGTGTGCCGGTCTTGTCGACAACCAGCGTATCGATCTTTTCCAGCGTTTCGAGCGCTTCGGCGTTCTTGATCAGGATGCCGTGCTGGGCTCCCTTGCCGGTGCCGGTCATGATCGACATTGGCGTCGCCAGTCCGAGCGCGCAGGGACAGGCGATGATCAGAACGGCGACCGCGTTGACGAGCGCGTAGGCAAGGGCCGGTGCCGGTCCCCAGATGGCCCAGACGACAAAACTCACGATAGCGACAAGGACGACGATGGGCACGAACCATCCGGTGACCTGGTCGGCGAGCCGCTGGATCGGTGCCCGGCTGCGCTGCGCCTCCGCCACCATCTGCACGATCTTCGAGAGCATGGTGTCCGCGCCGACCTGCGTCGCGCGCATGGTGAAGCTGCCGGTCTGGTTGACAGTGCCCCCGATTACCTGATCGCCCGCGCTTTTCTTGACGGGAATGGGTTCGCCACTGATCATGGACTCGTCGATGGCGCTGCTTCCATCCTCGAGCGTGCCATCGACGGGGACCTTGTCGCCCGGACGCACGCGCAGCAGGTCCCCAGACGTCAATTCATCGAGCGGTACTTCGCGCTCGTCTCCGCGACCGAAAATCTTCATCGCGGTCGGGGGCGCGAGTTCGAGAAGCGCTCGCAAGGCGCTCGATGTCGATCCGCGCGCCTTGAGCTCGAGCACCTGCCCGAGCAGCACGAGGGTCGTGATAACCGCTGCGGCCTCGTAATAGACGCCGACCCGGCCCGCATGATCGCGGAAAGCCTCGGGGAAGATGTCCGGGGCGAGGGTTGCCACAAGGCTGAACAGATAAGCGATAGCGACGCCGAAGCCGATCAGGGTGAACATGTTGAGGTTCATGGTCCGGACCGATTGCAGCGCCCGGGTGAAGAAGGGCCAGCCGCCCCAAAGCACCACCGGAGTGGCCAGCAGGAGCTGCAGCCACTGCGCGAAAGCGGGTTCGATGACCTGATCGAACGGTCGCGACGGGATCATGTCGCCCATCGCATAGGCGAAGAGCGGCAGGGTGAAGAGCGCGCTCCACCAGAACCTTCGCCGCATGTCGACGAGTTCGGGATCGGGGCCCTCGTTCAAGGTGACCGTTTCGGGTTCGAGGGCCATCCCGCATATCGGGCAGGAGCCCGGCCCCGGCTGCCGGATCTCCGGATGCATCGGACAGGTGTATATCGTACCTTCCGGGACATCCTCGACAGCATCGAGGTGCGCCTTCGAAAGATACATCTCCGGATCCGCGCGGAACTTGTCGAGGCAGCGCGAGGAGCAGAAGTAATGGTCGCCACCCTCGTGTCGATCGATGAAGCGGGCGCCGTCCATCTTCACGCTCATTCCGCAAACGGGGTCGGTCGCCGTACCCTCGATTGCATTGTGCCCATCGCTCATCTGTCGTTCTCCCCTAATTGGCCGTGACCACGAACTGCCCCATCATGCCTGCGTCCTCGTGCTCGAGGATATGACAGTGATACATGTAGGGATTGTCGGGATCGGTATTCTCTTCAAACCGCAACAGCAGCCTGACCTGTTCACGCGGGTTGACGATAACGGTGTCCTTGAAGCCCGCCTCTTCCGCCCGCGGAGGCCGACCGTCCCGGTCGAGCAAGCGGAACTGCACGTTATGAATATGAAAGGGATGCGCCATCATCGAAGCGTTAGCGATTTCCCATATTTCCCACTGACCCACCGGTACGCGTTGATTGATGACGTCCATGTCCATGGTCTCGCCGTTGATCGACATGCCTCGACCCATCATGCCCATATCGAGCACGAAACGGCGGCTGCGAACGGCGAGCGAGGGGTCCGGCGCGGCAAGCGCGGCCAGGGTGGGCGGAAGCATAACTGAAGTCGACGCGCCGGAGGGACGCATATCGAGGATCGAAAAGGTGCGGCCCTGCCTCTCGCGACCGGTCCGGTTTCCCATCATTCCGCCGTCCATCATACCCCCGCCTTCTCCGGCCATCATGCCCATGGCGTTATCAGGACTGCTGGCATTCAGGCGCAGCGGGCGCCCTTCGGAAAGGTCGACGATCACTTGTGCGCGTTCGCCTGGGGCAAGGGTAAGACTTCGAACCTTCCGGGGTGCGGCAAGCAGGCCGCCATCGCTTGCGATGAGTTGCATCGGACGATCACCTTCGAGCGAGAAGGTGTAGAACCGCGCATTCGATCCATTGAGAAGCCGCAGGCGCAGCGGGCCGGCGGCGCCGTCGAAAACGGCATTGGCCGTTCCGTTCACATAGATGTGCTCGCCCAGCACTCCCATCATCCGCGAGTGCATGTTGAGCGGGTAAACGAGGCGGCCCGAGCTGTCGATCACGCGATCCTGCACGATGAGCGGTATGTCATCCACACCGTACCGGCTCGGCAGATCGAGGCGATCCTCTTCCTCGTCGCGCACGTAGATCGGGGCTGCGAGACCGGCATAGACCTGTGGTCCCGCCCGCTGATGTAAATGCGAATGATACCAGTATAGCGACGCGCGCTGGCGTATTTCGAAGGACGGGCTCCAGCGCTCGCCGGGCCGCACGAGCTGGTGCGGCCCGCCATCCGCGGTGGCGGGAAGTTCGAAGCCATGCCAGTGGACGGTCGCATCTTCGGCAAGCTTGTTGTCGATGTGAAATCGAACCTGTTCGCCGCGACGCATTTCGAGGGTCGGTCCGAGATAGGATGCGTCGATACCGATTGTCGGAGACGGAGTGCCAGGCACGAAGTCTTTCTCGCCCGATGTCAGGGACAGGCGAAAGACACGCTCCCCCCGTTCGATGGTTCCTGCCTGTAGCTCAGGTATGGCGAGGGGATTGCTAGCGCCTGATCGATCGAGCGACATCCTACTTTGCGTGTCGCAACCCACTAGCGGCAGCACCGCGAAACTCGTCGCCGCGAGGCCGACGCTCTTCATGAAGTCGCGGCGATCCTGAAAGTTGGGCCTGTCGATACCTGGCATATTCACCTGCTTTGGCGTGGGAGGCGCCGGCGCGACCGAGCACCTCCCACTTATTTTTCTATCGCGGCGTCACCGAGGTAACGACACTGCCTTCGGTTCCAGTACGAAATTCGAAGGCTATTCCCTCACCGATACTGACCTGTTCGAGGATCTGCGCGTCGGCTTCGAAGGCCATGGTCATTGCCGGCCATCCGATACTTTCGACCGGACTATGCTCGATGGTCACGGTGCCCGCCTCGGGATCGATGGCTGTAACCGTTCCCTCCGCGCTGGCGCTCTGCTCGCCGCCGGTCTCCTCCGCCATCGGCATTTCGCCTGACATGGGCATACTGTCCGAGTTCGCCATTTCGTCAGGCATCATGGTCTCGGAGGTATCGTCCGCAGCATCGCAGGCTGCAAGCGCCAGCGGTGCCGCGAGCAGGATTATGTAGGTTAGGGTACGCATTCTTCTTCTCCTTGAGAATTGGCCGGTTTTTCCGGACGGGGGCGCCGCAACAACAGATAAGCGGCGGGAAGCAGGAACATGGACAGGAGCGGGGCGGTGATCATGCCGCCGACCATCGGCGCGGCGATGCGGCTCATGACTTCCGAGCCCGCGCCCGTGCCGATCAGGATCGGAAAGAGACCGGCAAGGATGACTGCGACGGTCATCGCCTTGGGCCGCACGCGCAGGAGCGCGCCTTCCCGGATGGCCTCGTCTACTTCTTCGGCGCTCAGATCACCGCGCCGCCGCTCCAGTGCGGCTTTCAGGTAGATCAGCATCACCACACCGAATTCGGCGGAGACGCCGGCAAGCGCGATGAAACCGACCGCAGTCGCCACCGACTGGTTGTAGCCCATCAGATAGAGCAACCAGTATCCGCCCGTCAGCGCGAAGGGCAGCGTGCCCATGATCAGCAAGGCTTCGTCCCAGCGCCGGAAAATGAGATATAGCAGCAGGAAGATGATCGCGAGCGTCGCGGGAACCACGACCTTCAGTCGCTCATATGCGCGCGTCAGATATTCGAACTGGCCCGCATAGGACAGGCTGACGCCGGCAGGAAGATCGACACCCGCGGCGACGACCTCCTGCAGATCGGCGACCACCGAGGTAAGATCGCGGCCCCGGACGTCGACGTAGATGTAGCTGGTCAGTCGGCCCTGTTCGCTCTTGAGCATGGGCGGACCGTCGCTGACGGCGATACGGGCGACAGTGCCAAGCGTGATCTGTTGGCCGGACGGCGTCAGAACCGGCAAGGCCCTGAGTTCCTCGACGCTGTCCCTGATTTCGCGGGGATAGCGCACATTGATCGGATAGCGCGCCAGCCCCTCGACGGTCCGTGCGACATTGGCACCGCCAACTGCACCAGAGACGATCTGCTGGATGTCGGCAATGTTGAGCCCGTATCGCGCGGCCGCCATCCGGTCGATATCGACATCGACATACCGACCGCCCGACAGCCGCTCGGCCAGGGCGGAACTCACGCCAGGCACGGTCTTGGCGATACGCTCCACATCGAGTGCAACGCGTTCGAGTTGATCGAGATCGTCGCCTGAAACCTTGACCCCGATCGGGCTCTTGATCCCGGTCGCGAGCATGTCGATCCGGTTGCGGATCGGCGGCACCCAGACATTGGCGAGGCCCGGCACCTGGACGACCCGGTCAAGTTCCTCGACCAGCAGATCGGGCGTCATTCCCTCGCGCCACTCCTCGCGCGGCTTGAAGCGGATCGTCGTTTCGAACATCGTCAGGGGAGCCGGATCCGTCGCTGTATCGGCGCGCCCCGCCTTGCCGAACACCGTTTCCACCTCGGGGACCGACTTGATCAGGCGATCGGTGCGCTGCAGCAGCGCCGAAGCCTCGCCGGGGGAGAGGCCGGGCAGCGCGCTCGGCATATAAAGCAAATCGCCTTCATCGAGCGGCGGGAGGAACTCGCCGCCAAGCCGGGTGAAGGGGATCGCGGTGGTCAGGAAGATCAGCGCCGCGATCACCAGCGTTGCCTTTGGGCGCCGCATGACCCAGTCGAGCCCCGGACGATAGATTTTCGTCAGCCAGCGGTTGAGAAAATTGGAATCCTCCGAAGGGATCTTCCCACGGATCAGCCATCCCATCATTACCGGCACCAGCGTTACCGACAGAATGGCCGCGGCCGCCATGGCATAGGTCTTGGTGAAAGCGAGCGGAGCGAACAACCGCCCTTCCTGCGCCTGCAGGGTGAAGACCGGTAGGAACGACAGCGTAATGATCAGCAGACTGAAGAACAACGCCGGTCCCACTTCCTTCGATGCATCGGCGATGATCCGCCAGCGTTCCTTCACCGCGAGCACGGTATCGGGATTCTCGTGTTCCCATCGCTCGAGATGCTTGTGCGCGTTCTCAATCATGACGACGGCGGCATCGACCATCGCACCGACCGCGATGGCTATTCCACCCAGCGACATGATGTTGGCATTGACGCCCTGGATGCGCATCACGATGAAGGCCGCGAGCACGCCCAAAGGCAGGGTGATGATGGCGACAAGTGCCGAGCGCGCGTGCCAGAGGAACAGCGCGCATACGAGCGCCACGACGATAAACTCTTCGATGAGCTTCGTGGTGAGGTTCTCTATAGACGCATCGATGAGCTGAGAGCGATCGTAGGTCGTGACGATCTCGACGCCTTCGGGAAGGCTTGCCTGCAAGTCGTCGAGTTTCTGTTCGACGGCCTGTATTGCGCTTCTTGCATCCGCACCCTGGCGCAGGACGATGATGCCGCCGGCAACCTCGCCTTCGCCATTGAGCTCGGCGATGCCTCGGCGCAGTTCGGGGCCGACCTGGATCGTCGCTACGTCGCCCAGCGTGACCGGAACGCCGCCGCTCACCGCGCGCAGCGGGATCGCCCTGAAATCGTCGAGGTCGCCGAGATAACCCGAGGCACGGACCATATATTCGGCTTCGCCCATCTCGACGATCGAGCCGCCCGCTTCCTGGTTGGCGGACTGGATTGCGCTCACGATCTCGGCGTGAGTCACGCCGAGCGAGGCCATCCGGTAAGGCTCGAGCACGACCTGGTATTGCTTGACCATTCCTCCGACGCTGGCGACCTCGGCAATGCCGGGGATTGTCTTGAGCTCGTAGCGCAGGAACCAGTCCTGCAGGCTGCGCAGTCCGGCAAGGTCGTGTCCGCCGCTGCGATCGATCAGCGCATATTCGTAGATCCACCCTACCCCGGTGGCATCGGGGCCGAGCGTGCTCGTCACGCCATCGGGCAGGCGGACCTGCACCTGGTTGAGATATTCGAGCACACGCGATCGCGCCCAGTAGAGGTCGGTACCGTCCTCGAAGATGATATAGACATAGCTGTCGCCGAACATCGAGTAGCCGCGGACGGTTTTCGCCCCCGGCACCGAAAGCATGGTCGTTGCCAGGGGGTAGGTGACTTGGTCCTCGACGATCCGGGGGGCCTGCCCCGGATAGTTTGACCGGACCACAACCTGCACATCGGACAGATCGGGCAACGCGTCGACCGGCGTCGTGCGCACCGCCCAGAAACCGGCCAGCGTTACCGCGACGGCGGCGAGAACGATAAACAGGCGGTTGGCGATCGAGGCATCAATTATCCGAGCAATCATTGTCCGGCCCTCGTGATAGACTCGATCCGGGGGCCGGCATCCTGCTGGGTGAAGGTGAAGCGCACCCTGTCTCCCGTCTCGAGCCCGCGCATTTGCGCCGCGCTCTTCGTGCGGAAGGTCATGGTCATCGCGGGCCAATCGAGCCGGGGCACAGGACCATGCCGCAGCGTCACCGAACCATTGGCGATCGACTGGATCGTGCCGGTGGCACCGAAGGTCGCTGGTTCGTCCTCGCCGCCGGTGGAAGCGTCATCTGCCTGATCGACCGGACGGACGTCGAGTCCGGTAAGGCTTGCTTCGGAATCGAGCAGGAACTGACCCGATGTCACGACCTGTTCGCCGGCCGACAGACCGGCCAGAACCTCGGTCCTGCCACCCGCTTCGCGGCCGATCCGGACCTCGGCGGGCATGAAACCGCCCTCGTCCTGCTTCACCATCACGATGGTTCGACGTCCGGTCCTGATAACGGCTTCGGACGGCACCAGCAGCGCGCGGCGTGTGTCCGGGGTCAGCGAGACCTGTGCGAACATGCCCGGCTTGAGGCGACCGGATGCATTGGGCAGTTGCGCACGAACGGTGATCGTACGGCTTGCATCCTCCGCGCTCGGCAGGATAGCGACAATGGGTCCGGAGAAGCGTTCCTCGGGGAATGCGGTCAGCGTCGCGCTGACAGGTTGCCCGACGCGTACATTCGCCGCCTGCGTTTCAGGCACCGCGGCTTCGAGCCAGATCGGTGAGAAACCGGTTATCTCGGCGAGCGTCTGTCCGGCCATGACTGTCATTCCCGGACGCACGCCGAGCGATGTGATGGCACCTCCAATCGGCGCGGTAACGGTGATCGTGGACTGCGGACGTCCATTGCGCCCTACCGATGAGATCAGGCCTGGAGGCATGCCCAAAAGGCGCATGCGTTCGCGCATGGCCTGCGCAAGTTCTTCATCACCGCTGTTCAGGACGGCCAGATACTCCTGCTGCGCTCCGCCCCATTCGGGAACCAGGATATCCGCGAGCGGCGCGCCCCGTCCAACGACATCGTCGGGCGCGCGGCCGTAGGTTCTTTGTACATAGCCTCCGGCACGTGGCTGGACGATCGCGACGTCGCGTTCGTTGTAGGCCAGAACGCCTGTGACGGTTATTTCCGGCTCGAGGACGCCGTACTCGGCTTCAGTGGTGCGGATGCCGAAATTCTGCACCAGGCCGGGATCTATCCTGACGCCTGCAGTGGCCTCCTCGCCCGCGCACTTGGGCACCAGCTGCATATCCATGAAGGGCGAATTGCCCGGCTCGTCGAAGTGCTGCCCCGGCACCATCGGGTCGTACCAGTAAAGGACCTCCTCGCATTCGGTCGCACTGCCGCCCGCGTCGCTTGCACCACCCTGGCCTTCGCCGAGCTGCGAGAGACCATAGCCGGCGGCAAGACTGATGAGCGCGACCGTGCCTGCCATCGTCCAGGATTTCTGGCGCGGCGACAGCCTGTCCCACGCGGCTCCCATTGCGGCTCTCATCGGCCATACTCCCCATAGGTCAGTCGCAGGTTCGCGGCGGCTTCGACGGTCGCTTCCTCGCGTTGCAGAATGTCCACCCGCAGCACGGCGAGCGTTTTGATGGCGTCGATGACGTCGAGCAGTTCCGCGCGGCCCGCGGCAAAGCTCGCGCGCTCGAGGTCCACGCGGCTTTCGGCAAGGGGAAGCAATTCGTCGGTCGCGCGCTGCCATTGTCGATAAGCGCTGCGCCATGCCGCGAGATCGGTTTCGAACCGGGCTTCGAGTTCACGCAGCCGATCGGCTCTGGCCGACTGTGCCGCAGCCGCTTCGGCTTCGGCGGCGGCTATACGCGGGTTTTGGCGCCGGTCCGCGAAAATCGGGAGCGTGATCGAACCCATCACCGAGATTGCATCGCCAAAATCGGGATCGCGCCGTCCATAGCTCACATTGACGCCGAAATCCGGACGCCTTTCCGATCGGGCAAGATCGCTTCTCGCTTCCGCTTGGCGGACCTGCGCAAGCGCCACGACGAGCTCCGGATTGCTTTGAAGCATGGCCCGCAAACCTTCGGGATCGAGATCGGCCGAAGGGATGGTTCCGGTCGCGGTGGCGGTCGGCAGAGCGGTATAGCGCGACAGCATGGCCTGAGCGGCCTCTCGGTCGGCCTCGATCCTGGTCCGCATATCCTCGACTTCGAGCACGGCACGGCGTATTTCCAGACTTTCGGCGGGTCTGGCCGAACCGGCGGCGACAGCACTGCGCGCGAGTGGTACGAGCCCCTCGATTTCAGCAAGTGCATCGTCGGCGACGGTCAGAGCCCGTTGGGCATAAGCCAACGAAATCCATGCCATTCCTGCTCCGACGCGTACCCTGTAACGGGTCTGACGCAATTGTGCTGCGGCAAGGTCGATGTCGGCGTCCGCCATTCCGAACCGGGCCCGACGTTTCGCGAGATTGGGAATCTCCTGTTCGATACCGACTTGGATTTGCGTAGGGAGCTGGCGACCCAGCTCGAACGCAGCCGGCCCGCTTACCGGCAGGTTCTGGATGCCCGCGCGAAGGCGCGGATCGGGCAGTTCATCGGCAGCGTCGGCGATCTCGCGCCGGGCGTCCAGTCGCAGCTCGCTTGTGCGAACCTGGGGCTGGTCGCTCGTTGCTGCTCGCAAAGCTTCTTCATAGCCCACCGACTGGGCATTACTCGCCGGCGCGAGGGCCAGCAGGACCGGAATCGCGGTCCAAGTAATTCGTTGCATGATCGTTCATCCGCAAAAGGAGCGCGTCAGACACGCGTTCCGGATCACCGGCCCGCATCGAGCGCAGGTCGTCCATCCAGAGGCAGGAGCGCACAGGCTTATGCCTGCACGCGGGTCATGCCGGAAATTGCGGAGGTGGCGGTTCTGGCCCCAGCCTTGGGGCCGCGAGCGAATTGGAGACTAATCTGCTGAACTGAGAAGCCTGCGCCGGTATTTCACCGACCAGGGTCGAATCACCCCCTGGAACGAGGGGCGGGATGCAGCCGAATGCCACGAGACAATCCAGCCGAAGGTTCTTGCAAGGCACGCCGTCATGATCGTCCATGGAAGCTGCGCCCGCCATCATCTCCATCTCGGCGCAGGCCGGTTTGCCTGCATCGACCGCCTGAGGCAGGGCAGATGCATGCGCTGCCGACTGGACGAACAGCCCGCAGGCGATCAGTAGCAGTCCAAGGGTGCGCAAGACTCGCATAAAAAAAGCGTAAAGCTTTGAAGAGCGCAAGACAAGGACCTCGCATCGGGTGCGATGGTTCATCACGACGCGTGCTGCCAGGCACCCATCGAGCCCAGATATATATCGAGCTTGCCAAATCCTTTGCTTTGCAGCCAGCCCGCCGCCACACTCGCACGCATTCCACTGGCACACATGACGGAATAGGCGCGTTCGCGATCGAGCTCGGCGAAGCGGGAATTGAGCTCGCCCACGTAGATGTGGTCCGATCCCTCGATCGCGCCGCTGCGCCGCTCATCGAGGTCACGCACATCGAGCAAGGTCCAGTCGTCGCGCTTGCGCTCGAGACGATCCTGAACCTCGTTCGTCCCGATCATCGGAAGGCTCGCCATCTTCATTCCTTGCGCTGCAGCCGGCACGATACCGACATAGCCGCCGACGATCGAGTCGAGCCCGATCCTCACAAGGTGCGTCATGGCCGAAGCCAGCTGGTCTTCCGCCGATCCGACGAGGGCGATTGTTTCACCCTCCCTGATGAACCAGCCCGCAAACACCGAAATCATGCCGACCGGAAGGCATATCGAACCAGGCAGATGCCCGCTTGCGTATGCAAGCGGATCCCGCACGTCGACGACATGGTCGGCGTCGATTTCGCGGATGTCCGAGAGCATGAGACGTTTTGGTCGCAGGATCCGTGGCGCAGGAGATGTTCCCTCGACATTCAGACGCTCCATCAGTCTGAAATAGGGTGGCTGGTAATGATGCTCGGCGAGCTTCGCCTCGATGAATTCCTCGCGATCGGCTATCTGGAGCCGCGGATTGTTGCGACGTTCGTGGCCTATGGTCGAGAATTCCCGGTTCGCCATTCCCGAACCGCAGACCGAGCCTGCTCCATGCGCGGGGTAAATGATCGCCTGGTCACCCAGACCGCAAATCTTCTGCAGTGAATCGTACAGGAGGCCCGCGACCTCCCGCGCGCGCTCGGGATAGAAATCGGTGCGTCCGACGTCGCCAACGAAGAGCGCATCGCCGGTGAACACGCCGACCGGTCCTTCGGGAAAATCGTCGTCATGGAGGACGAAGGCGAGATGATCGTCGGTGTGACCGGGAGTTTCGAGCACCGAAATCCGCAACTTCCCGATCTCGAAAACGTCGCCCTCTCGCGCGGTGTCGGCGAAAACAATCTCGTCCGCAGGGTTTGGACCGTGCAGAACGCGGGCACCGGTCATTTTGGCCAATACCGGCGATCCCGTGATGAGATCCTCATTCCTGTGCGTTTCGAAGATATGCGTGATCTCCAGCCCTTCGGCGCGGGCACGCTCGACATAAATCTCGCAGTCCCGGCGCGGATCGATGACCGCTGCCTTGCCCTGCGAACCAATCAGATAGGAAAGGTGGGAGAGGCCGGGGGTCTTTATCTTCTCGAGCAGCATGTTTTGCCTCGTCGTTAGAGTGTTTCCGCGAGCCCGCGTCGATCTAGTCGATCCCGAATTCGGCTTTGAGCGCCGAGACGTTCTCGAAGCGGTCTGCTTCTGGCCGGGCGATAGCGGGTTTAGCGTTGACCCAGGTGTTCTCGCAGACGAATTCGAGCATGGCTGCCGCGAGGTCGGCGTGCCTGCAACGAAAGCAACCCTCGGCAAGACGCTCGTCGGTAATGACGGCTTCACCCGTATAGGGTTCGTCGAGGAGCCAGCCCGGTCGCGCAGCCGTCCATTTCAGGCCTTTCGCGCGCTCCAGAAGATCTTCCATGGCGCGCATCTGTTCGAGAATATTGTGCAAGGCTGGTCTTGCCGTGAGCTCGAACCATGCAGGAACGCTGGGTTGCGGCTCTACAAACGCCGCCGATATCACGACGATCCGGGAAATGCCGGTCGTCGACATCGCTTCCACCAGCCTGCGGGTTCCCTCCGTGTAAAGCGGAGGCGGATCGATCGTCGTGGATGGACTGAACCCTATACCGAGTGCGGAAATGACCGCACGACAACCTTCAAGCTCGCTGCTGAAGTCGTCATTGAGAACGTCGCACTGGAAATACTCGACATTGTCGACCCTGTCCGATGGTTCGGGCAGGGTGTGTTCGAACGCTCGTACCGCGATGCCCTTGCGGACCGCATGGCGCAATATTTCCGTGCCGGTCTTTCCTCCGGCACCGAAGACCGCAAGGGGGGCTGCATCGGTCACAGGCTCAGCTTCCACTGTAGCACCTCATTGTAAATTCGGCCGCGCTTGCCGGGCCGATCATGATTATGGAGCGGGCACCGACGGAAGCCGGCGCCCGCTCGCTCGTGTTCACGCTTCGCTGTTGCCGCAAGTCGTGTACCCCCAGAACCCGAACTCGTCCTTCATCCGGGGGCCGGCGACGATGAGCTCCTGCATTTGCAAGCCCGCGTCTCCTTCGTCATCGAGAATGCGCGTACGGATACGAAGCTCACCATTCGCATACTCACCCGAGGCGCTTGCCGTAACAGGGATCAGCTTGCCGTTGATCTTGATGGCCCCGCGACCGCTGTTGTCGTAGACGAATGACGGAAAAGCGACCTCGGTCAGGCGGAACTGGCACGTGTTTTCGGCTCCCAGCGCGGCGAGGTCCGCCTCGCTCATGGTCTCGGGCAGCATGAGGCCGGGGCTGAGGTTGGCAAGAGCGCTCGCAGCACTCTCTATCGGAGCTGCCGTCGCCGGAGGATCGAGCTGCGCTTCGCGATCATTGCCGACCGCGGTATTGGTGTTGCAGGCCGCCAGCGGGAGGGCTGCAAGCGTCAGAAGTGCGATCTTGTTCATTGCTGCATCTCCTCGGGCAGGCGTTCTTCGGTGCGTGGACCGTTCTCCTCGATGTCCTCGATGAGATATTTCATCTCGGCGATCTCACGCCGCTGCGCGACGATGATGGCCTGCGCAAGTTCGCGAACCCGCGGATCCTTCAGGCTCGCCCTCTCGCTGGTCATGATCGCGATCGAGTGGTGCGGGATCATCGCGGCCATGTATTCGGTGTCGTCGACCGTGGTCTGGCTGCGTACGAGCCATAGCGCGAGTGCGAATACGAGGGCTCCGACGCCCAGGATGATGAAGTTCTTGGTCCGGTCCTTGTACATGCCCCACATGAAGAGAAGCATGACCACCATCATCATCGCGCCCATGACGAACATCATCCAGAAGCGCGTCTCGCTCCAGAACACGTCGTCCATGTCGAAGCTGTTGGCGTACATCAGGAAGAACATGATCACGGTCGAGGTCGATACCATGGCCATGAATCGCCAGTAGTTGCCGCCCCCTCCCTTATCCGAGTGGGATGTGCTTTCAGTCATGCGTTTTCTCCTTCCTTCATCATGGTCCAGAACAATTGTGCCGAGCAGCTGATGAGCGCGAAGCCGGTCAAGGCTTCGACGCCGGCAATGACGCGCAGGTGCTCGGTCGGGTAGATGTCGCCGAGCCCCAGCGTGGTCACGTTGATCAGCGAGAAATAGAAATAGTCCATCGCACTCATCGCCGGCGTCTTGTCGAACCCGCCGAGGCCCAGCTCCGCGCCCAGCCAGAAACCGCCAGCGAAGAGCGTCGCGACAAGCAGGTGCGATGCCAGGACGAGAAGCGCGACCCCAAGTTTGGCGGAGAAATTTCCGGGTGCGTCGAGCATGCGATGCCCTGCGCCGAGGATCGACAGATGCACGCCGACCGAGGCCAGGAAAAGTGCAATGGCGAGAATTAGTGCGGCGATCATCGATGATCTCCATCGTCTGTGGCGGGCATTTCACGCAGCGCAGGATTCCGACGTAGATAGAACCATTCGGCTCCGAACACTGCGGCAATACCTGCGACCGCATAGGCAACGACCGCAGGGTCGGTTTTAAGCTTGGCGAGGGCAAAAGCTGTCAGGACTACGCCGTCCGCCATGAGCGCCGACCAGAGGATCCAGGCACGCGCGCCTATCTCTTCCCGCAAACCGCGCAGCACGCCCCAATGCACGAGCATGTCCATTACGAGATAGAAGAACGCTCCGAGCGAGGCGATCCGCGAAAGATCGAACAGGACCGCGAGCGTGCCGGCGACCACGACGGTATAGACCAGCATGTGACTGCGGATCGGTCCCTTCATCCCAAAATGGCTATGCGGGATCATCTTCATTTCGGTCAGCATCGTCAGCATTCGCGAAACGGCGAAAACGCTGGCGATGACACCCGAGGTCGTGGCTGCGATCGCGATTGCGACTGTGAAATAGAACCCAAGCTCTCCGAGCGCGGGGCGCGCAGCTGCCGCAAGCGAGTAATCGCGTGCTTGGGCTATTTCCGAAGTGCCGAGGCTGGCTCCGACCGCCACCGCGACCAGAAGGTAGACGACCACGCATACTGTGATCGAAATGATAATGGTTCTGCCAACATTTCGGTGCGGATCGATGATTTCGCCGCCGCTGTTGGTGATGGTGGTGAAACCCTTGAACGCGAGGATCGAGAAGGCGACCGACGCGAGCAACGCGTCGAGACCTGAAAGCGCGACTGGCTCTGAGAAGGCGCCGCCCGAAAAGCCGCTGGCCCAGATCGCCGCAATCGCGAACAGGGCGATGCCGCCGATCTTGATCGCCGACATGACGAGAGAGAAACCGCTGACCGATTTGTTGCCTGCCGCATTCACGAAATAGGCGAAGACGATGAGCGCAAGCGCTGCGACGGAAACCAGAATGCCGCTGCTCTCGAGCCCAAAGGGCCGCAAGGCATAGGTCGCGAAGGTCCGAGCGACCAGGCTTTCGTTGATGACCATCGACAGCGCCATCAGGAGCGATGCCGATGCTGCAACAACACCCGGTCCGTAGGCCTTCTGAAGAATCATCGCGATGCCGCCAGAGGAGGGCCAGCGGTTCGACATCTTGATGTAGCTGTAGGCGGCTAGGGAAGTGACCAGGGCGCCGACTATGAAAGAAAGCGGAAATAGCGGTCCAGCCAGTTCGGCAATCTGGCCGGTCAGTGCGAAAATACCAGCGCCGATCATGACGCCGGTTCCCATTGCGACACCGCCAAGCAGCGTTATCGATCCAGCACTCTTCCCATGTTGATCGTTGCCATCTGTCTGCAAGTCTTTCCCCTGTCGATGTCCTCCCGTCCGAGAAACATCACGACAAGCAGTACGTTGCGAAGCGGCTCACCCCTCAAAAAATTTTCTGGCGGGGCATGAGCCATCCTTGGGCTGGCCCCGGAATCGCGATGAGCTATCGATTTCCGGCGGCGCGCTCTTTCTTCCTGCAGCGATGCCGATGGCGGCGCGTCAAGGCACGGCAGTCCACGCTGAGTGCGCCTAATATTCAGCGCGTCAAATCAGGAAAACCGGGCCTGGAAAAACCGGTGCAGCGGGACCGCGATGAGTGCGATGTACCAGCCGTAGAGAAAACTGCCCACCGCTCCTGCGAGAAATCCCGACAGGGTCAGCCATTCGAACCATGGCAGCAACGGAGCCCAGGCTTGGTGCATGTGAAACCGCTCGGGTGCGAGGACTCCGAAGGCAATGCATAGGAGGTAGCTGACAAGCAGGAACACGCTGAGCGTCCAGCCCCATGCGAATATCGAGTTCTTGATTGATCCTTTTACCATCGCATTTCTCCCACTTCGTGCGTCCTAAAATTATGCAAACGGAAGGGTCCGGGACCGTCGGGGCAGCCGGCCCCGGACCCAGCGGGATGATCGACAGGCATCTTAGCGCCCGTCCCGGTGTCCCGGGCTTCTGTGTTATTCTCGCGCGATTGTTCTTCAACGAGACATCGCCCTTATTTCTCGCGCGGCCACTGGCGTCAGTTCCTTACAATCACCGATAAGATGCGAAGACGCTCTGTCCGGTCGGACCAAAGGCGATGACCTCATAGGGCTGGATCCGGTTTCCGGCCTCCATGCCGGGCGATCCCAGAGGCATTCCCGGAACCGCTAGACCGGCAACGCCGTCGGGCCGCTCGCGCAAAAGTCGGGCGACGGCTTCGGCGGGCACGTGACCTTCGATGATGTATCCATCGACCTCCATCGTGTGGCACGACCACAATTCTTCCGGTACGCCGCGCGCTGTCTTGATCGCCGCCATGTCGTTGCTATCGACCGATGCCACCTTCGCGTTCATCCCATCTTCAAGATGGCCTGCCCAGTTGAGACAGCATCCACATCCGGGGTCCCTAAACATCGTATAGGTCGCTGCCTGAGCCACGTTCGAACAGGCTGCCAGCACGAGCAAGGCCGCGCCGCTAACCGATCGCCGGAACAGGGCAGGCTTTTTCCAGATGATTGTGCAATTCCTTTCTTGTATCCGCGCCATAGCGAGATCGTCCCGGTCACCGTCGGGAGCCGGTGGAGCAGGCATGGCTCGGTGAAGATTTCGGCGAACAGTTTTTCGACTTCGCCGTCGGCGCTGGGCTGCGTGTCGCTAATGCCGTCAAGCGACTGGACGGTCGCCCGGAAGAGGCTCCGCATGAGTGGGCTCTCCTGCTTCATATAATCGGCGATCAAGACGGTTCCGCCTGGCACGAGCAAGCTTTCGATAATTTCCAGGATTGCCTGCTTCTTGCGCAAGGGAACTTGGTGAAGGACGAGGCTGCTGACGATCTTGTTCGGCTGCCACCCTGCGGGCAGCTCGAGGCTTTCGAGAAAGCCATTGTGCCATTTGACGAGATCGGCTCCCGCCCCAAACTTGCGCCGCGCAAGCGCGAGCGCCTCTTGGTCGGGTTCGACACCGATCAGACCCGCTTCCGGGCAATCCGTCATCAAGGCCTTGAGAAGTGTACCGGTTCCGCTGCCGACATCGATCACCCGGTCGCCGGGGACAAGGTGCAGCTCTTCGACAATCTTTTGTCGCCAGAGATGTTCGCGGGTGAACAGACCGAGCGCCCGGTCGTAAAGCGGCGTCAGAAAGCTCTTGCCAAGAAGAGGCGTGAATTCGCCGTGATCTTCAGGCGCGGTGATATTGTTCACGCGTTCGCTCCCATTCATCCCGGGTTCGACCCGATTCTGGCAGACCCGTCTCGATTACGTATGGCGGGGGACATTCCCTCAAAAAAAAGAAGTTTAAGGGATTGTGCAGGCGAGCGCGTATAGGGCACGTGGAACCCACAGGAGTTTTTCGGATGCGTGACAATCACTCTCTTGATGCGGTGCTCGGAACCCTTTCCGCCACCACCACCAGCGAGGTCCCCGCCGACTTCATGGATGGCGTTTGGCAGCGCGCCGGACAGCTTGGCGAAATCGCCGACCGACGCCGCAGGACGGCTCTGTTCGTCGGTCTGTTCGTCGTCGGGCTTGGAGCTGGCGCCGGAACGAGCGGTTGGCCCGGCGGCTATGGCACGTCTTCCGCGTCATTTGGCGAGAGTCTTATCCTCGGCGAACAGCTGTCCCCATCGGCGCTCCTCCATGTGGAGCAATAAGGTTTGAAGACGACGCATATCGTTCTCGCGGTGCTTCTCGCAGCACTTGCAGGATGCCTCGGCGCGATTGCCGCGGATCGCTGGGCCAATCACGAGGCTGGCTCCGGCCTCCACGATTTCGTGCACGACGAGCTCACCCTGACGGCCGACCAGGAGCAGCGTCTCGATGCGCTCGAGGCCCGTTTCGCGGTCGAAAGGGCACGGCTCGAAGGATCGGCGCGCGCAGCCAATGCCCGGCTCGCCCAGGCGATGGAAAGCGAGCACGAATACGGCCCCGAGGTCTCGGCCGCGATCGACGAGGTGCATGCACGCATGGGCGATCTGCAGAAGGCAACGGTGCGCCATGTCTTCGACATGCGTGCAATTCTCGAACCCGAGCAGCAACGCCAGTTCGACCGCAAGGTCTCCGACGCCCTGACCCGCGACCCGCGCGACTGAAGCGCCATGTCGGGGGCGGGCGACAATCCAGATGAGGCCCTTGTTTCGCAGGCGAGGGCTGGAAACAAGCGGGCTTTCAGCCAACTCGTCGAGTATGAAACGGGTCGGCTTCTCGCGCTCGGGACACGCATGCTTTCCTCTCCTTCTCAGGCAGAGGACGTTGTTCAGGACAGCCTCGCTTCGGTGTGGCTGACGCGCCATCGGCTCGATCCGAACAAGCCGATCGGACCCTATCTGACAACCGTCGTCCTCAACCGCTGCCGGGACCGTTTGCGCAGGCGCAAGGTCGCGGGCTTTTTCGGACTGTCGGGTGATGACGAACTCCATTCCATCGCCGACGATTTGCCGGGTCCTGAAGCGTTGGCCGTTTCCAGGGAAGAGCTCAATCTCGTTCAGGCCGAGATCGCGCGAATGCCTGTAAGGCTGCGCGAAGCGCTTGTGCTCGTGACCATCGAGGGGCGTAGCCAGGCCGAGGCGGCCGATCTTCTCGGAACGACCGAAAAGGCGATCGAAACCCGCGTATATCGCGCGCGCAACAGGCTGAAGGAGCGCTTCGAAAAACTTTGAGGGGTTGGCTGGGCGCGCGCGTAAGTAACGGTAAACGCCAAGTCAGGAGCCCTTTATGATCGCCGTCAATCGACGCAAGTTTCTCGGAGCCGGAGCAGGAGGAATGGGTCTGCTCGGCCTTGCCGGGGCGATGCCTGCCTGGGCACGGGGCGCGGACATCCTCGCAGGTAACGCCCGCAAGGGGCTGGACGAGATATCCGGCCCCAATATCGACCTCACCGTTGCCCGATCGGCCTTCGCGACCGGCAACAGGCGCGGCGGCGCGATCGCCGTCAATGGCACGATCCCCGGTCCGCTGTTGCGATTGCAGGAAGGCACGACCGTCCGGCTCAATGTCCATAACCAGCTCGAGGAAGATACCTCGATCCACTGGCACGGTCTGCTCGTGCCGTTTCAGCTCGATGGAGTGCCTGGCGTGAGCTTTCCCGGCGTCAAACCGGGAGAGACCTTCACCGCCGAATTTCCGGTTCGCCAGTCGGGTACCTACTGGTGGCACTCGCATAGCGGCCTGCAGGAACAGGCCGGGCATTACGGCGCGATCGTGGTCGACCCCGCCGGACCCGATCCGGTCCAGGCCGACCGCGAATATATCGTGGTGCTGAGCGAATTCAGCGAAATGTCGCCCCACACGATTTTCGACAAGCTCAAGAAGGGCGAAGGCTACTTCAACTACAACCAGAACACCTGGACCGACGATTACCCGCTTTCGGGCGAGGATCGCCGGATGTGGGCGAAAATGCGCATGATGCCGACGGACATCCTCGACGTGTCGAGCGCGGCTTATACCTATCTTCTGAACGGCCATGGCCCGCTCGACAATCTGGAATACCTCTTCCGCCCGGGCGAACGCGTGCGGCTGCGCTTCATCAATGCCGGCGCCATGACCTTCTTCAATATTCGCATTCCCGGCCTGCCGATGACCATCGTTCAGGCGGACGGGCAGAACGTCGAGCCGGTGGAGGTCGACGAGTTCCAGATCGGTGTGGCCGAGACATACGACGTCGTCGTGACGCCGGGCGCGCAACAAGCCTACACGCTGGTCGCGGAGTCGATGGACCGCTCGGGCATGGGTATTGCCACACTCGCGAGCGCACCCGGCGCGCGCGCCGCCATTCCGCCGCTGCGCGATCCGCCGCTTCTGACCATGGCCGACATGGGCATGAGCGGCATGGACCACGGCTCGTCTGGCGATGCCGGCATGTCGGGCATGGACCACGGAAGTGGCGGCGACATGGCGGGGATGGATCATGGTTCGTCCGGCCAATCCGAGATGGCAGGCATGGCCGGCATGTCGGGGATGCAGATGCGCGACACGTCGCTTCTGCCGCCCGATGTGAAGGTCGGGCCCGGTCTCGACATGGTCTCGATGAACCCGGTCGACCGCATGGGCGATCCCGGCATCGGTCTCGCCGATGTGCCGCATCGTACGCTCGACTATCGCAAGCTGCGCGCTCTGACTCCACACCGCGAGGGCCGCACGCCGTCCCGGCGAATGGAAATTCATCTGACCGGCAATATGGAGCGCTACATGTGGTCGTTCGACGGCAAGAAGTTCTCCGCCGTCTCAGACGAGCCGATCCGTTTCGCCTATAACGAGCGCGTGCGCGTGAAGCTCGTCAACGACACGATGATGGCGCACCCCATTCACTTGCACGGTCATTTCTTCGAGCTGGTCAATGGCGCGCCGGCCGATCGTCAACCGCTCAAGCACACGGTCATCCTGCAGCCGGGTGGCAGCGCGCAGTTCGACCTGACGGCGGACGAGCCGGGCGACTGGGCCTTCCACTGTCACCTTCTCTACCACATGCATGCCGGGATGTTTCAGATCGTCACGGTCGCCAATCCCGACGGGAGCGAAGCATGAAAATTCGTATTGCCAGCCTGCTCGCATCGGTCGCAGCCGGCTCAGTTCTCGCCTCCCCCGCGGCGGCACAGCATGCCGGTCATTCGCCGACGGAACCGCAGCAAAGCGCCGAGGCGCAGTCTGACGCGAAGACGAAGTGCGAACTAGAAGCCGAGCGCCATCGCGCAATGGGGCATCCCGTAGCAGATGGAGCATGCGAACCGGCTGCTCAGCCTGAAGCCGCCATGGACCGCTCCGAGATGGATCATTCAACCATGGATCATGGTTCGATGACCGCTCGGGACGGTCATTCTGGCATGACAATGCCGATGGACGCTGCCCGTCCACAGGCATCGCCCGAAAGTCATGACGGAATGGATCACGGCTCTATGCCGCAGGGCAAGCCTGCCGAAGGCGCGATGGATCATTCGCAGATGAATCACGGCGAGATGGGACAGGCGGAAGCCAGTTCGTCGATGGACCATGGGCAGATGGATCACAGCCAGATGAGCCATGGGGAGACGCCTTCGCAGGACATGCAGGGCATGGACCATTCGGCGATGCAGATGGGCGCGGACGATGATATCCCGCTGCTGCCGCCTCCTCCAGAAGCCGGGAGCGGCCCCGCGCGCGCGGCGGTCGCCATCTGGGGCGAGGAAGCCATGAACGAAGCGCGCCGCGAGCTTGTCCGCGAGACCGACGGAGGAATGCGCTTCTGGTTTCAGGGCGATCGGCTCGAATACCGCGCCCGCGAGGGGAAGGATGGATATCTGTGGGACATCCAGGGCTATTATGGCGGCGACATCGACAAATTCTGGTTCAAGTCAGAGGGGGAGGGCAGCTTCGGCGAACCCATAGAAGGTGCCGAGGTTCAGGCGCTCTGGAGCCGCGCCATTGCGCCCTTCTTCGATTTCCAGGCGGGTGTTCGCCAGGACCTCACCGGTCCGGAGCGCACCCATGCGGTGATCGGCATACAGGGCCTCATGCCGTACCGTTTCGAGGTCGATGCTGCGGCCTTCGTGTCCACCAAGGGCGATGTGACCGCGCGGATCGAGGGCGAACTCGACCAGCGCATCACGCAGCGGTTGATCCTCCAGCCCAGAGCCGAACTCGCGCTTTCTGCGCAGGACATTCCCGAGCTGGGCATCGGTGCCGGTCTTGATCGGATCGAGGCGGGCCTGCGTCTACGCTACGAGTTCGCGCGCGAATTCGCACCCTATGTCGGCGTTTCGCAGGAATGGCGCATCGGCGACAGCGCGGATTTTGCGCGGGCCGCCGGAGAGGATCCGAGCGTCACCAATTATGTCGTCGGTGTGCGATTCTGGTTCTGAAATTTCAAAAAGGATAGAACTTCCATGACCAAGACTTTGACACGCATCGCGGCGACTGCGCTTGTTGCCACGCTGATACCGCTGCCAGCCTTCGCCCAGCAGATGGACCACTCTTCCCATGCGAACCATCAGATGCACGCGATGGACGCTTCGGCGGACGATGTCGCGGGCGCTGAAGAAACCCTCAAGGCCTATCGCACCGCTCTTGAAGCGCGCGACGCGCAGGCAATGCGCGCGCTCTTCACCGAGGACTCGGCCATCTTCGAGAATGGCAAGGCCGAAGGAAGTTTCGCGAATTACATGGAGCATCATCTCGGACCCGAGCTCGACGCGATCGTGAGCTTCACCTTTACCGACCCCACGCTGACCGTCACCCGGATGGGGCACATGGCCCATGCCTATGAGACGTATGGATATCGTATCGAACTTACCGATGGCCGGGTGATCGAGCGCGACGGCGTGGCGACATCGGTGCTTGCTCACGATGCGGACGGGTGGAGAATCGTCCAGTACCATTCCTCGTCGCGCGCGCCGCGCAACTGATTACGGCTTTCGAAGAGGTAGCACCGGTTGGCAACGCCGTCGCTGAAGCTGCGCTTGCATGTGCTCGGCAGCAAGATCCACAAATGGCTGGCGATTTTCGTCGGTGTCCAGGTCCTCTTGTGGATGGGAACCGGCGCCCTCATGTCGTTTCTCGACCTGGAAGAAGTTCGCTCCGAACATGTCGTTTCGCGTGAACGAGAGGCGCTACCCGCCGACGCCCCGCTCCCGGCCTGGGTCGCAAGCGACGGTACTCTTGCAGCGGTAGCGACACGTTCGCTCGACGGCGATGCCGTGACCGAGGTCCGAAAGGTCGACGGTAGCGTGAGCCTCCACGATCCGGTGACAGGGCGGAAACTCTCCCCCATCTCTGCTGCGACGGCAAGATCCATCGCGTTGCGCGCATGGACCGGACCGCGCACGACGATCGAAGGCGCGCGGCTCGTTCACGAACCGGTGGGAACCGAGTTTCGCGGACCATTTCCGGCCTGGCAGGTCACCTATGCTGACGAGGCTTCGACGCGCATCTACATCGATGCCGCCAGCGGCACGCTCGGGGCGGCGCGCAGCGATACATGGCGCCTGTTCGATTTCATCTGGGGCCTCCACATCATGGACTGGACCGAGCGCGACCGCATCAACAGTTGGTGGCTGCTGCTGTTCGGCATTGGCGGCACGATCATAGCCCTGTCGGGTTTCGTCCTGCTGGCGAACCGGATGCCGAGGCTGCGTCGTCGCACAAAGAAGAGCAAGCTCGCCTGAGCCCATGGGGCTTATTCGCGTGGGCGCACTGGGCCAGGAGCCGAATGCGTTCGACGATCGCGATCGAGTCGTCAGCAGACGTGATACGGCGGACGCACATCTGTCGCACCAATACCATCAAATTAATGTGAGGGGCACGCGGCTGCCGTGCGTATCAGGCACATAGGTCGCACTGCAACTGCCGGGCCGGGAGACATACGAGACATGAAAGCCCCCTCATTCTTGGCGCTGCTCGCCGCAAGCCTGCTCTTCGTCGGACCCGTTCAGGCTCATGGCGACGAAAAGCACGGCGAACAGGCGAGCGCCGCGCCTGCTGCCACCAATGGCGATGCGCACGACCAGGCGGCCATGGCGCAGATGGGCGAGACTGCCGATGCTGGCGAGTCGTCCGGCGCGCACGACGAAGCGGGCGGAGGCCATGACGAGGCCGGTGGCCATGCGGATGTGGGCGAGGCCGGACTCATGGCCGTAATGAAGAAGCTGCATCCGGCAACGATCCATTTCCCGATCGCCTTGTTTCTCATGGCTGCGGCCACCGAATTGTTCGTGATGCGCCGGAAAGGAGCGGGCCTGGAAAGTGCGGTGCGCGTGCTTGTCTACGGCGGAGCCATCGGCGCGGTGGTCGCAGTCCTGTTCGGATGGATTCACACCGGGCTGTGGTTCGGCGGCGACACTGTCATGCAGGTGCATCGATGGAACGGTATGCTGATCGCGGTTCTCGGTATTGCGATGGCGTATCTCGCGAGCAGGCCGAGCCAGAGCCGTGCATGGTTGCGCGCCTCGATCTTCTCCATGGCGGCACTCGTTCTCATCCAGGGCTTCCTTGGCGGCGAGCTCGCGCATGGACCGAACCACCTCGGTATTTCCTGGCTCTGAAGGAGTTGAAAAGCATGCGTACTTCCAGATTGAATGTAGCGATCGGGTTTCTCGCGATCGCGCCCTTGATGTCCGCTCTTGCTGCTTGCGACGAGGCGCAGGAGAGCACACCGATCACCGAGGTTTCGCCTATGGGCGAAGCTGCGGTGGTGGCTGGCACGGCACCCGAGCCGGGCCTCGCCGATCCGGCAGCCTCTCCCTCCGAAGATGAGGCAGCGACTGCGCGGCAGGACGCTCTTTCGACAAATGGCGCCGCGCCGACCGCCTCACGGCCTGCTGCCTCTCCCGCATCACGCGCAACTGCCAAACCCGCAGCGCCAGCAGCGGGCACACAACCCGCGAGCGAAGCGACCCAACCCGCCGATCCCCATGCGGGCCATGACATGTCCTCGATGGCCGATCACGACATGGAAGGCATGTGATCGGACGCGTTTCCCGGTGACACAGTTATTCAGGAGAGACCCTCGGCAAGAAATCGCAACGAACAACGCAAGATCAGGAAAGGACGGCCCCGCCTCCCCCCGAAGCCCTGCGGGTCGCAGGTGCCCCCAAGGGGTCGTTCAGGAACCCCGCGTGAAGACCAACCCGCGCGGGGTTCCGTTTGCCCGGCTTCGCTGTCGCCGTGCCAGGCGCATCCCGGTAGGGCTTTGTGCTATGTGAGCAGCGTGCAGACGATCGCCTCGTTGGTTATGAAAGGAACCGCATATGTCGGAAACGGGAAAAGCCGGGGCGCTGTCGCGCTGGGAAGACGAAGGCGGGGCATTGCCCTGCGGGCCGCAGGAAGCGCTCGCTGCCGATTGCGAGAAATGGGATATTCCGCCACTTTCCGATGCCGAGATCATCCAATTGCGCATCAGGGTGATCGCCCTTGAGAACATGGTGCTCGGCCTTCTGTCGAAGGCCAGCGCCGATCAGCTTGCAGCAATCGAAGAAATCGCGGAATTCATATCCCCGCGTGCCGATGCGAAGCCGCATCCGCTTACCCTGCATGCCGCCACCCAGATGGAGCACTTCGTCGAGCGCGCCCGGCGGCTTCGCGAGCAACCCACCGCTGATTGAGCGACGCATGACCGGGCCACGAATGCTGGCCTTCCTCGCCGCGGCCCGACCGATGATCCGAAAAGAGTGCGATGGACCTTGATACGCTTCTCATCCGCTATTTTGGCACTGCCGATCCTGGAGCGACTGGCGCAGAAACCTTGGCCTCGGGGATCGAGCGATGCCAGGTCGATCTCGGTCTGGAGCAGGACCGGGGAAAACGCTTTGCCCTGTGGGCCATGCTCTACCTGCTCGGGTCTGCCCCCGACCTCGACGTGGCCTTCGAGAACGAGGAAGACCGGGAAGCAGCCCGCAACTTCATGGATCTCCTGGCGGCGTCGGAAGGCAATGAGGTAAGCTGATTGCAGCAGGGTCCTGGCACCTTCAGACCCGCACCCGATATCCATCCGGCTTTCTTCGCGAACAGTCCTGAACCAGGTCAGCTGAGGAGCCGCAACCCGTTCCTTTCCGGCCGTGTTGGCGGCTTCGCCGCCTGCCCGCACCACCCGTCATGAACAGGTTTCCCTTCGGCCCTTCAGGCCTGCGGTGCAGTCCTCCCATGCCCTGCTTCTTCTGGATGTTCGCAAGCCGGAGATGGTCTCCGGTTTGAGGAACTGAAGGAATTTCATCATGACCAATATCGCAATCCTCACCGGCCGCATCGCCCGCGATCCCGACACCCGCGAGACCAAGGGCGGCACCAGCGTCACCGGGATCACCGTCGTCACCGATCGTCCTGCACGCGACAAGGACGGCAAGACCTACAAGGACGAGAACGGCTACACCGCCAAGGACAGCGAATTCCACCGTGTGACCTGCTTCAACGGCCTTGCCAAGACCGTCGGTCAGTACTGCTCGAAAGGCCAGCTGGTCTCGGTCCAGGGCCGCATCCACTACACGCAGTGGGAAGACCAGGACGGTGTGACGCGGTATGGCTCGGAGATCCTTGCCGACAAGGTCGATTTCCTCTCGCGGGCCAATGGCGGCGACAACCAGGACGCCCCTCCGATCGACTGATCCGGCGCCATCGAACCAGCCAAAGGAGGCTCTGCCGGAAACGGCAGGGCCTCTTTCGCTGTTCACCCTTCCTTTCGCTCGGTCTTTTCTCCGGGGAATAGCCAGGCGCTGCCCGGAGGGCCCGACCCATTATGGCAGCGATCATCTGAAACGGTCGTTTGAGGTGGACTGGATTGGCCTGGCTTACCGCATTTCCAGCATGATGGTCCCGCGCCGCCCGCATCAAGGACGGCAGGGGCCCCACCATTTTGTCCGCCGCCGGATTGCATCCGGCACCGGACAAAACCGTTTCCCCCTGCGCCGCTTCGCGGTCGCCCTGTCAGGCGATCCTGTGACCCGGTCTGCCCGGGCCCATCGGCCAACCTCCTGTCGTCTCGCGACAGATTTCAGGAGGATTATCATGACCTATTTCACGAAATGCACACTGCCCTCGCGCAACTATTTCGAGGCTCTGGAAACAGCCGAGCAACGGGCGTTGCACAGCTTCTTCGACCAGCATGTCATCGAGGATGACGAGATCGGATATCGCGCGGTCGACGAAGGCGACTACAACGCGCTGCCCCCGCATCTTGCGATCCGGGTCGTTCATACCGTCCATGGCGGAATGCTCGACGAGTTCTGAGGCATTCGGCAGGGCAGGGACCAGCAGCGGTTCCTGCCCTTTTGCGTGTGTCGCGGCGGCTGGGCTTCAGGTTCGAGTTTCGATCCAGCAGCAATCGGCGGTTCTCCAAACATCGGCTTGGCCAACTGGCGATCGGGATAAATGGAGCGGGGCTGGGGACGCACTCTGTCCCGCGCATCTGGCGATACGCTCCTGAGGGTGCGGCGTTACGTGTTTTGGGGCCCCGCATGCACTTGCGACCCGGCAGCGGGTCGGGCGAGCGGGAAGCTACGGCCGCGACAGGCCCCGCTTGCCTTGCTTCCCACAGGCCCTTGGCCACTGCCTCTCTCGCAGGTGCGGTTCATTGCTCTGAGCCTTCGGCATTGCAGCCGAAAGCCTGCCGGGCGGCGCAATAGCGTCGGGCCCTGCACGGATGCCGCCCTTCCTCGATCCTGCCGAGTTCATGATCGGTAGGGGCGACAAGTCCGAACGCAGCATCGTGTCGCTCTCCCCATTGCCAGGGCATGCGCCATCACCCTCCGCAATCAGCGGCAGTTAGCCGCAGCCACCCGAGCCTCTTGGAGCTAACCCCATGCCCGCCGTTCCCGATCCGGTCCGTCCCCGCTACCTGCGCACCCCAGATGCCGCGGTGCATCTGGGGCTTTCGCCGCGCACGCTCGAAAAGCACCGATGCTATGGAACAGGGCCGGTCTACCACAAGCTCGGCGGCCGCATCGTTTACCGGCCCGAAGATCTCGACGCCTGGGCCGAGCAGGGCTTGCGCCGTTCCACCAGCGATCCGGGCAAGGGCGTCGTTCATCCTGCCAAGCGGATCGACGGCTACACCGGTCCGGTCCGGCGCTGAAGCGGCACCATGCGCTCCTTGAAGACATCGGACGGCGGGGCCGGACAGCTCGACCTGTTCGTCGGCGCGGGCAGCGACATCGCCGCGCGCGATGCGCAGGATCTGATGGCCTGGCCTTTCTTCAGCCTCGCCAAGACGAAGCGCGTGAAGCCGATCGACTTTCGCATGGGCGAGGTCGCCATTCTGGTCGAAGCGACCGCCGAACATGGCATGGCCACCATCTGGGACGCCGATGTGCTGATCTGGGTAGCGAGCCAGATCGTCGAGGCGCGCGATGCCGGCAAAGCCACCTCGCGCCTTATCGCGGCGACGCCCCATGAAATCCTTACCTTCACCCGGCGCGGAACCGGAAAGGCTGGCTACGAGCGCCTGAAGGCGGCGCTCGACCGCTTGCAGTCGACCAGCATTGCCACCTCCATCCGGCAGGCCGGGGCGCGACGCCGCCGACGATTTTCCTGGATCAACGAATGGCGCGAGCGGCTCGACGACAACGGGCGCGCGCTCGGCATCGAAATGATCGTGCCGGACTGGCTCTACGAGGGCGTGCTCGATCGTGCGCTCGTCCTGACCATCGACCCGGCCTATTTCGCGCTTACCGGCGGTCTCGAGCGCTGGCTCTATCGCATCGTACGCAAGCATGGCGGGAAGCAGAAGGGCGGGTGGAGTTTCGACATTTCGCACCTGCATGCAAAGTCGGGTGCGCTCTCGCCATTGAAGCGCTTCGCTTTCGAAGTGCGGGCCATCGTCCGCCGCCAGTCCCTCCCGGGCTACAATCTCGCTCTTGAACACCAGTTCGGCCGCGAGCGGCTCCTGTTCGTGGCAGCGCCTGTCGATCCCTTCGCGACTGCGCGGCGGCGCGTCGGGCTGCCCCCTGTGGAAAAGGGCGTGTGATGTTCGGACTATCGGGAACCGTGATGTTCGGACGATCGGGAACCCCATTCCCGGACTATCGGGAACCGGGAGCCTGCGCGACTCGCCGGAAATGTAGCGCTCGCGAAGCCCTTAACAATGCTAACAAGGAATCTTGCAGATTCCTGCTAACACAGCCACGCCTGTGCAAAAGCGCAGCGCGCGCTTCGCTTCCGCCTCCGGAACCGGTCGAGGCAGGTTCCGGTGATCCGCCACTTACGCATGTCACGCTGGTGTGGCGCGGCGGCGTGCAGGAAGACTGGCTTCGGTTCGGCAAGCCCGTTGCAGAGCGCATCCTCGATCGCCGGACGCGTATCGAAAGCTATGCTCCGGGACAGGTCTTTGCCTTGGTTCGGTGGGCTTCGAACGACTACGGGACCGTTGGCTCCACACTCACGGTCGCCCAAGCCGCCGGTTTCGGCGAGCCGTTCACCACTCTGCCGCAGGTCGATCCTGGCGCGCAAATCCTGCTCTCGGTGCGAAGCTGGCCAAAGGTTCGCCAGGTCTTTGCGCTGATCGATGCGATCGAGGACGTTGGCATCGATCCCTGCGATGTAGCTCCCGACCACTGGCATCATGTCCACAACAGGCTGGCAGGGGGCATGCAAGTACGTTCCTATTCCCCTGCGCGCCATCGCGACTGGCTGCGGCGGCGAAAGCTGCAATCATGAGGCGGCGCACCGCCTTTCTGGCAGGCATGGTCGCGGCAGCGACACTGGCCAGCATCGCAATCCCGCTCTCGCGACTTTTGGTCTGGAACGTGACGGCCAGCGTGCCGGTTGGACTGTACTCAATCGGCGGAAAGACCGGTCTCCAGAGGGGCGACCGCGTCGCGATCGATCCTGCTTTCAGGCTGCAGAAATACCTCGCCTCGCGCGGCTATCTTCCTGCGGGCGTTCCGCTCATCAAGGAGGTTGCGGCGCTTGGCGGGGATACGGTCTGCCGGCGCGACCTGCTCATCGAGATCAATGGGACACCTGCGGGCTCGGCGCGTCGGCGCGACAGCCTTGGACGCGAACTGCCCGTCTGGAAAGGATGCCGGACTATCGCTGCGGATGAACTGTTCGTGATGAACAGGCGCGCCCCCGGCAGCTTTGACGGGCGTTATTTCGGCCCGGTCGCACGCGCCGATGTCATCGGGCGCGCGCGGCCCGTCTGGACCGATGAAGCGGGCGACGGGGACTATGTCCTGCTCGCCTCGCCCGCCGACTTTCCCATTCCCAACGTAAATGATGGAGACGCACAATGACCTGTATCGGCACTTTTGCAGCCACACCCGACGGCTTTGAAGGGCGGCTGCAAACCCTGACCATCGACGCACCGCTGACCCTGGTGGCCGCCGACCCCGGCGACACCGAGAACGCCCCTGACTATCGCATCATGGCGGGCAACGGCGAGGAAACCTACGAAGTGGGCGCAGGCTGGAAACATGTCGGCGACAAGGCAGGCGATTTCGTCACGCTCGTCATCGACGATCCGGTATTGCCGCGGCCCCTGCGCGCCAATCTGTTCAGTTCTGACGACCAGAGCCATGTCCTGATATGGTCGCGCGGCGCGCGCCGCCCGGCAAAGGACTGATTCCGTGCTCCGCCCGCATCTTCTGCCGGGGATCCTGGCCGCCATGCTGGCGGCGAATCCGGCGCAGGCTTTTGCGCAATCGGAGCAGTTTGTCCGAGCTTCGCAGAGCGTCGAGATTGCCGCGCATGTCAGCGAAGCATCGCAGCAATTCGGCATTCCCGAGCACTGGATCTACGCGGTGATCCGCGCCGAAAGTGCGGGCCGGGTGCGGGCGGTTTCCAGAGCAGGAGCGATGGGTCTCATGCAGCTCATGCCCGGAACCTGGTCGCGGCAGCGCGCCCGGTTCTCCCTCGGGCAAGACCCGTTCGACCCGCGCGACAACGTTCTGGCCGGCACGTCTTACCTGCGCGAAATGTACGATCGCTACGGCGCGCAAGGCTTCCTCGCTGCATACAATGCAGGTCCGGGACGCTACGAAGACTGGCTTGCCGGACGGCGTTCGCTGCCACACGAAACGCGCCGCTATGTCGCCCGGATTGCGCCGCTGTTGCAGTCCGAGCGCATGTTTGCGGCGGCGCCTCTACAAGCCAGGAATGTTCCGGCTGGCGCCTTGCAGCCTCCCGGCGCAGCGCGAAAAGAGTTGGACGAGGTGGCTATGCCCGGCCCCGCGGCGAACCCCTTCGCGCGACCGGAACAAGCCGCGCACGATCTATTCGCGCCCGTCTCGACGGCTTCCTCCCAATGAAAGCGAGCCTCGCACCTTCGCGCAGCCATGCGTTCCCTGGCGAAAGCGGGCGAAGGACGGGAGGCTTGCGCACCAAAGGAAGGGAGGGATTGCCGCTGTATTTGGCGAGGACTTGGCGGCGCGCACGAAGGGTGCGCCACCTTCGTTCGCTGGTGATCTTGCTTGCACCTCTCCCGCGCTCGGCGCTTCCTCCGCTCCGGTTCAACGCAAGCGAAGGAGTCGGATGATGGAGTACTTTGCAGGCCTCGATGTATCGATCGAGGAGACCGCGATCTGCGTGGTGGGCGATGACGGCAAGGTGGTGCTGGAGACCGAGGTCCCGACCGAGCCGCAGTTGATCGCCGATGCGCTAGAGCGCTTTGCCGGGCGTCTGCGCCGGGTCGGCCATGAGGCGGGATCGATCTCGCCGTGGCTGCATGCTGGATTGATCGAACTGGGGCTTCCCGCTGTCTGCCTGGAGACCCGCCATGTGCGCGCTGCGCTGTCGGCCCAGCGCAACAAGACCGATGCCGCCGATGCGCTCGGCATCGCCCATATCATGCGCACCGGGTGGTTTCGCGAGGCGCATATCAAGACCGAAGACTGCTACCGGATACGCCTGCTGCTGGTGCAGCGGCGCAACCTGAAGCGCAAGTTCCTCGATATCGAGAACGCCATCCGCCACTCGCTGAAGGTGTTCGGGATCCGGCTCGGCAAGGTCGGTCGCGGATCGATGGAGAAGGCGGTGCGCAAGGCGGTCGCAGACGATGCGATGACCGCCGGGCTGATGGAGTGCATGCTCCGAGCCCGCGCAGCGCTGTGGGCGGAGTATCTGATCCTGCACAAGCTGGTCACCCAGCTCGCGATGCGCGACGAGCTGTGCCGCCGGTTCATGGCGATCCCGGGCGTCGGCCCAGTGACCTCCCTGAGCTTCAAGAGTGCGATCGACGATCCCGCCCGGTTCCGCCGCTCGCGCAATGTCGCGGCCTACTTCGGGCTCACCTCGCGCCGCTGGCAGTCTGGCTCATCGATCGACGTAAAGGGGCGGATCAGCAAAGCGGGCGACCCAGACGTGCGACGCGCGCTCTACGAGGCCGCTTCGGCGATGCTCACAAGGTTCAAGGGCCGCGACACGATCAAGACATGGGGGCTGAAGCTCGCGAAGACCAAGTGCCACGCCAAGGCGCGCGTCGCGGTCGCCCGCAAGCTTGCCATCGTGATGCACGCGATGTGGCGCGACGACACGTTCTATGTCGGCGATCCCGACGCCGAAGCGCACGAGACCGACAGCGCCTACGCAGCGAAGATGCAGCGGCTGAGCCTGGCGCGCTCATGATGACGAACACGCCAACCGCAGCCGGCTGACGGCTCGACGACATATGGAGGTCCGCTGAGGCGGCAGAAGGAATGATACAGACCAGGACAACGGGAAGCACGATATCTCGCCTGTGGCAGTGCAGACTGACCACGCTTGATTGCCTGTGACGATGCCCCGTAACTCCGATAGCGACATGTGCCGCGCGTACCAAAGTACCGCCTCAATGCAGAGCGATACCGGCCGCGATGAGCACGGAAGATTGCGCGGCGTATCAGACCTTGAACGCGACTTCGCAGACCTGCGCACGAGAGCGTCGAATATTTGGTCCAATAGTGCTAAAGAGAGGAAACGACGATGGCGAATACTTGCTCAAAAACGAAGCCAAATAAGATGGCGAGATAAAAGCAGCGCCGTCGGCCGGGCTGCAGGTGGTTGGTTTTGCGGGAGAATATGCGCCGTCTCTGCTGTACGCCTGCAGGCGCTTGGATCGGAATCCTTAGGCTTTTCAATGCTGAAAGCGCCGTCTTCCGATTTTCTTGTCTGTGGCTGACGACGAATTCGACATCAGGCCGGGTCGGTCGAGAGACAGCGATGCGCGCGCCTATCGCAAGGCCGGTTCGCTGGTGGGACGCGTGCTGCAGGCCTCACGCCGGTCAGGCTATACACCGCTCGGGCGAGGCCGGGCAGGTGGCGGAGCCGGTCACCTGGGGCGCGGCAAACATGCTGCGTTCAGAGGCAGCCCCCATGCTTTCCAGCGGCGGGTCATCATCAAGGCGCGCGTCGTTCGTCATGGCGGCAGCCGCTTCCGCTCTGCACCGCTCGCTCGCCACATCGCCTATCTCGAACGCGACGGCGTCACCCGTGACGGATCGGATGCCCAGATGTTCGATGCCTCGTCGGATGAGGTCGATGGCGATGCCTTCGCCGCGCGCTGCGAAGACGACCGGCATCACTTCCGCTTCATCGTGTCGCCGGAAGACGCGAGCGAGATGGCTGACCTGCGCGCTTTCACGCGCGAACTGCTTGAAGATATGGCGAGCGACCTCGACACCAGCCTCGACTGGGTAGCGGTCGATCACTGGAATACCGATAACCCGCACGTCCATGTTCTGGTCCGCGGAGTTGCCTCGGACGGCAGGGATCTGGTGATCGATCGCTCTTATATCAGCGAAGGCATGCGTGCCCGTGCCCAGGAGCGCGTCACTATCGAACTCGGGCCGCGCAGCGAGCGCGATATTCAGCTAGCGCTTCGCCGCGAGGTCGATGCCGAGCGCTGGACCTCACTCGACCGCCGGCTGCAAAAGCAACGCGACGATCTCGGCGTGGTCGATTTGTCCCCCGAAGTCGATGCGACACGCCGCAGCAACCGCGCATTCCTTATCGGCCGCGCACGAACGCTCGAACGCATGGGATTGGCCGAGCGGATCGGGGCGGCGCGCTGGACCTTGGCCGCAGATCTCGAACCGACCTTGCGCGCGCTTGGCGAGCGCGGCGACATCATCAAGACCTTGCACAAGGCGATGAGTGAACGGGGCGTACAAGTTGCCCCTGCAGCCTTCGCGCTGCATGGCGAAGACGAGAACCGCCGAGTCATCGGCAGGTTGGTCGAGCGCGGTTTCCATAACGAGCTGACAGGCGAGGCTTATGCGATCGTCGAAGGAGTGGACGGGCGTGCGCATTATCTGCGTTTTCCCGATCTGGACCAGACAAGCGATGCAGCACCCGGCGCAATCGTCGAGACAGGCGAATGGACCGACCGCAACGGGCGACGGCGCAGCAGCCTGCTGGTGCGTTCGGACCTGCCGCTCGAGCGGCAGATTGACGCGCGCGGGGCGACCTGGCTCGACCGGCAGCTGCTGTCGGCACGAGCCGCGTCGCTGGGAGGCGGCTTCGGCAATGAAGTCCGGAAGGCTCTTGACGAGCGCCGTGACTGGCTCGTCGATCAAGGTCTTGCGAAGCGACATGGTAGGAGCGTGACCTTGGTGCGCAACCTGCTCGGAACGCTCCGCAAGCAGGAACTGGACGCGGCAGGTAAAGCGCTGGCTGCGCGTCATGGTCGTCTGGCAAATCCGGTAACGCAAGGTGATCACATTTCCGGCATCTACCGCGAGCGCATTTCGCTGGCGTCGGGTCGCTTCGCCATGATCGATGACGGAGTGGGTTTCCAGCTCGTGCCCTGGAGGCAAGACCTCGAGCGGCATCTTGGAAAAGAAGTCGCTGGCAAGGTCCATGTGCGAGGCGGTGTCGACTGGAACTTTGCGCGTTCGCGCGGTCCGGCGGTTTGAGGAGCACCGGCATCATAACGGAAATCTTGACAAACGCACCATATGATGCTTATAAACGCATCAGGAGATGCGATATGGTAAGTGCAGCGATTCAGCATGCCGAAGCTCCCCCGGGGCTTCAGACCTTTGCAAGCGACGGTGATCGCAGCCGCCTCACCAGCGCTGCGGTAAAGGCCGTGCTGCGCCTCATCGAGGCCTGGGGTGCGAGCAACGCTGAGGGCGCTGCGCTGCTCGGCGTGTCCGAAAGTACCTGGGACCGGATGAAAGCCGGAACCTGGGAGGGCTCGCTCGGTCAGGACCAGCTGACCCGCGCGTCGGCGCTGATCGGTCTGTTCAAGGGACTGCATCTGCTGTTCGCCAACGACATGGCCGATCGCTGGCCAAAGCTCGAAAACAGGGCCCCGTTGTTTGATCGCCGCTCGCCCATCGGGGCGATGATCGAAGGCGGCATTCCGCGCATGCTGGAGACCAGACAATATATCGACGCGCTTCGTGGCGGGCTCTGAGGAGGCAGGCGAGCCGCCGCAGATCCGCGAAGCGTTCGAGCGGACTGTCCGGCTCGTTTCCAGCGCGCGCTTGCGCGAAGCGGTCATGGCTCCACTTGCCGACAGTGATGCCGAGCTTGCGCTGCTCGCTGAAATCGAGGGGGCGACGAGTTCGCGCCTGATCGCCGAAGAGCGCGGGTTTGGCGGGCTGACAGCCGACGAACTGGTTCACGGCGTGCCGCATGCCAGGTTCATCAATGCGAGCTTTGCCTACGCCAAACCGCGCGAGCCCAATCGCTTCAACCCCGCGAACCGCGGCGCATGGTATGCCGCGCTCGATGTCGAGACCTGTATTGCCGAGGTCGGCCATCACCTGACACAGGCGCTCGCCGATGCCGGCGATTTCGATGCCGTTGTCGAATATGGCGAGATGATTGCCAGCATGGCGGGCGTCTTCATCGATTTGCGCGAGCAGCCCGGACACCCGGCCCTCGATCCGGACAAGACGAAAGGCTATCCTGTCGGCAATGCTCTAGCGGCGCAGGCACGCGCAGCCGGTCATAACGGCATTATCTATCCCTCTGTGCGCCATGCGGATGGAACTTGCATCGCGGCCCTGTGGCCCAACGTCGTGCAATCGGTCGCGCAAGGGGCGATGTACCGCCTGACCTGGTCCGGTAACCCGGACTATAGTCGGGAAGCAATCTAGCCGTACGCCGCTTTTGCTACGCCAACCTGCGATCACGCAGCTTCCGACTTGAATATGCAATGCAAAGCCGCCGTGCTGTCCTTCACGAAAGGAGCCAGCCTTGTCGGCAACCCGGATATTGTGGGGTCAGATACTCGTCGTCTTTGCTCTCACGCTCGCAGGTGTGTGGGCGGGTACTCAATGGACGGCGCACGCGCTCGGCTATCAAGCACAATTGGGCGCGCCGTGGTTCAGTGTCTCCGGAGCGCCCGTCTATCCGCCTTATGCCATCTTCTGGTGGTGGTTCAGCTACGAAGCCTATGCGCCGCGCATCTTCGAGATCGGCGGAATGATTGCCGCATCGGGCGGTCTCGTGTCGGTGGCGGTCGCGATCGGCATGTCGGTCTGGCGCGCCCGAGAGATCAGGAACAGCGCGACCTATGGCTCGGCGCGCTGGGCGACCCGTTCCGAAATATCACGCGTGGGCCTTCTGGCAGGCAAGGGCGTCATTATCGGCCAGCATGCCAATCTCTATCTTCGTCACGACGGGCCCGAACATGTGCTCTGCTTCGCACCGACGCGCAGCGGCAAAGGTGTAGGCCTTGTCGTCCCGACGCTGCTGACCTGGCCCCACTCGGCGATCGTGCATGATATCAAGGGCGAGAACTGGGAGCTGACCGCAGGCTTCCGCTCCCGGTTCAGTCGCACGCTTCTGTTTGATCCGACCAATGAGGCGTCGGCAGCCTATAACCCGCTGATGGAAGTGCGACGCGGCATCAACGAGGTGCGCGACGTGCAGAACATCGCCGATGTGCTGGTCGATCCCGAAGGCTCGCTTGAACGGCGCAACCACTGGGAGAAGACCAGCCATGCGCTGCTCGTCGGGGCCATTCTGCATGTGCTTTATGCCGAGCCTGACAAGACGCTTGCCGGGGTGGCGAACTTCCTGTCCGATCCGCGCCGATCGATCGAGGCGACACTGACCGCAATGATGCGCACGCCGCATCTGGGGGAAGACGGCGTCCATCCGGTGGTTGCGAGCGCGGCGAGAGAATTGCTCAACAAGTCGGAAAACGAACGCTCGGGCGTGCTCTCGACCGCCATGTCGTTCCTCGGGCTTTACCGCGATCCGGTCATCGCCAGCGTCACGCGGCATTGCGAATGGCGCATCGCGGACCTCGTGGCACAGGGCCGGCCGGTCACGCTCTATCTCGTCGTCCCGCCGTCAGACATCAGCCGCACCAAGCCGCTTATCCGGCTCATCCTCAATCAGCTCGGAAGACGCCTGACCGAGGACCTGCAGGAAGGTGCCGGTCGCGAGCGGCTTCTCCTTATGCTCGACGAGTTCCCGGCTTTGGGCAGGCTCGACTTCTTCGAAAGCGCGCTCGCCTTCATGGCGGGCTACGGCATCAAGGCCTTTCTGATCGCCCAGTCATTGAATCAGATCGAGAAGGCCTACGGACAGAACAATGCCATTCTCGACAATTGCCATGTGCGGGTGTGCTTCGCGACCAATGACGAGCGAACCGCAAAGCGCGTTTCGGAATCGCTCGGGACCGCCACCGAAACCCGGGCAATGCGCAATTATGCCGGGCACCGCCTCTCCCCGTGGCTCGGTCATTTGATGGTCTCGCGCTCGGAGACGGCGCGCGCTCTTCTGACCCAGGGCGAGATCATGCAGCTTCCCGATACCGACGAAATCGTGATGCTCGCAGGCGTGCATCCGATCCGTGCCAGGAAAGCGCGCTACTACCGCGATCCGCGGCTCAGCAAACGGGTGGAGTGTCCACCGACGGTTGAAAAGCCGGAGTTCGCAGCGGACGAGAGCGAATGGCACGGGAGACATGTGACCGCGCCTTCGCAATTGGAGAAATCGCCGACCGCGTCTGAAGAGTTTCAGGTCGATGATCGCCAGTCCGATGGCGGGATCCGCCAATCCCCTGAATTGCCGGAATACGAAGATGTGGCGCCGCCGCCAGTCGAGATCCCCAACGAATTTGAGTTTGCCGACCGAACGGACGACGATCAGGCAAACCGCAATCGCAGAATGGCCGAGCGGATGCAGGCCAATGCGCGGCGCGCTGCGCTCGATCCCGGCGACGGGATCGAGCTATGAGAAAGGGCAACCGTATCAAGCATACCTTCCGCCTGCCGCCAGCCCTTTCCAGGCAGCTTGCAGACTATGCGGGTCGAAAGCGCGTTTCCCAGGCTTCGGTGGTAGAGGCCGCCGTCGGCTCTTTTCTCTCTCCCGATGGATCGGAACGCATGGAAGCGGCCTTCAGCCGACGCCTTGATCGCATAGGCCGACAGATCGGCAAGCTCGACTATCATATCGAGGTCGGGAACGAGGCATTCGCGCTCTACCTCAGGCGATGGCTGGCGGTGACCCCGGCCATGCCGTTTGAAGCCAATGCCGCTGCGCGTGCCGATGCAGAAAAGCGGTTCGACTTCTTCGTCGAAGCGCTCGCGCGGCGCATGGAAACAGGCAGGCATCTCGCTGACGATCTCATTCGCGCGGCTTCAGAACCAAGGCGGGGTGAGATTGAAAATCCGGACGGAGACGGCCCAGAGCCTCCGGCGTAGCCCTGACAAAGACCTTCGATAGTCCGGCAGGAAACCCACATGAATAGAGCAGAGGAACGCTTTCTTTCATGCGCCGGCGCACCTGCAGGAATGCGAGGGTGCAACCATTCCAAGTGCTTGCTAAAGGTCCAGTAATGCGCACCGAACTAGATCATCTGCCTCCGCAAAAGCAACGCGAACTTGAGCGCGTGGTGCAGCTGATCTTCGAAGAATTCGATGATGCCTTTGCGCTGGCGAAGCACGAGTGGAAGAAGGCCGGTCGCATTCTCAAGGTCATTCTCTACGGCAGCTATGCCCGCGGCACTTGGGTCGACGAGCCGCATACGGCCAAGGGCTACCAGTCGGACTACGATTTGCTCATCATCGTCAACGACAAGCGGCTGGTCGACCGGGTCAAGTACTGGTCGAAGCTCGATGACCGGCTGATGCGCGAGTACGGCGTGACCAAATCGCTCAAGACGCCGGTCAACTTTATCGTTCATACCCTGCAGGAGGTGAACGACGGTCTCGCGCACGGACGCTATTTCTTCATGGACGTCGCGAAGGACGGTATCGCGCTTTACCAATCCGATGACACCGAGCTCCACACGCCCAAGCCCAAGACTGCCGGTGAGGCGCTGGCGATGTCGCAGGAGTATTTCGACGACTGGTATTCCGCAGCGCTAAAGCGCTACGAAATCGCGAAGTTCGATATATCACGAGAGTTTTTCAAAGATGCAGCGTTCGATTTGCACCAAGCGACCGAGCGCCTCTATCATTGCGTTCTGTTGGTCTGCACCTTCTACACCCCTCATGTGCACAATCTCGGTTTCCTCCGCACCCAAGCCGAGCGGATCGACCGTCGCCTGACCTATGTCTGGCCGCGCGACACGAAGAAGGATCGCGCCCGCTTCGAGAAGTTGAAAGAGGCCTACGTCAAGGCACGCTACTCAAAGCACTACCGCATCACCAAGGAAGAGCTCGAATGGCTCGGCGAGCAGATTGGAGAGCTCGGTCGCGTAGTGCACGAGATATGTTCGGAACGGCTCGAAAAGCTCAGAAATGAACCAGGCACTTGATCGACCCTCGCCTATTGGGTCTGATCGTATGGTACGAGATGACTGCTTTGCGCCCCCATTCGAGACCTAGCTACTCGTGTTTTTAGCTCCCAATAGCGGACATTTGTCTAAGTCTCTGGACGCAGGTGGTTGCGCCGAGATGCGCTCGCCAAGCTATGATCGCGATTTCTCGTGGAGGAGCTTGAGATTTTCGTGGCAACCCAACAGCGAAAAGTTCGGTGGATCTGCATGGAGCCTCCGGCGAATTTCGATGACTTCTACGCTCCGAGGCCGCACCTAAGCTATTTGACTAGAGATACGATCAAGTGTGAGCGTTCCAGCAGTGTTGATTGCGCGTCGCCATTGCCGCGCTGTCCAGAATGTTCCCTCTAGTTGATCCTTCTCATTATCGTAAAACAAGCAGGCTGCTGCATCGAAACTTAGATCATCTGCTTGGTTATCGGTGTCGTTTTGCTGGCAATAGAAATAGCAGAGCGAGGGCCGCTCAGTTTCCGAACGCTTGCGCGGCATGACTATATAGCTTGTCGAGTTTTTAATCGGTGTATCAGCGCGCGGATTGGTTACTGTGATCTTGATGGACCACCACGATTGTTCGATCTCGGCGACCAGTGAGACAGGCAGCAACTCGGCAAGCTCGTCCGCGTCGCAAGTTCGAGGGTCGAAACTACGTCGCCGATCGGCGGCCGCATCAAGCAACTGCATCTGACGCGACCAATTGCTGCGAAGCGTCATAGCCCACTTGCCGTTGAGATCCGGGAACACGAGGTGTCCAAGGTCGGGCAACCAGCCAACCCTTTTACTCACCGCCCAAACCCATCGCCAGATCGGATTCCATGTAAGGGCAACACAGGTTGCCCAAACGATGCTTGGTATTGCCAGCCTTCGAATTTCGATATCGAATGCAGAAGTAGCGAGTTCTATCGCCAGGAAAACGCCCACGGCCAGGAGTGCCGCAGCGTAGATCAGCGCTTTTACCGGGAAAATTCTGTACATTGTTTGTTCGCCTCTTGATTTCGCTGTAACCTGCCGCATCTGTGTAGGAAAGGCCCGAATGAATTAGGAGTGCCGCCATGACTTTAGCGAACGCGCATGCCCTGTTTGTCGGGCTTCAAAAGAACCCGAGTTATCTTGCAAGCCTCGAAATCGAAGATAACGACCGGCAGCGGCTCTTAAATGCCCGTCAAACCATCCGCACAGCCCTTCGCAATGCAACGCATCGCCTCGAATCAGACAAAAGTTTTTGGCGGCGTGATTATTTGATCGAGACCGCCAATCGCATTCAGGACGATGTGAAGGTCAAGTTCATGACGCAAGGCAGCTTCGCGTATAAGACGCTAAATGCTCCAGCGCAGCCGGCTTTGCAGGAGATCGATCTTGACGATGGCATGTACGTTCCGGTCCGTTTTCTGAGGGATAATCATCCCGCGCTGGCGGCCGGCGCCCTGTTTACCTTCGTTGAAGATGTGCTTCGCCCGGTTTGCCAGGCTAACGGCTGGTCGCTCGACTCCAGCAAGGGCACGTGCGTGCGGGTCAGGCTCTGGAGAGGCGCGCATATCGACATCCCGATCTATTCCGTTCCAGAGGAGCGCTTCAGAGTCATGAAGGCAGCCATTGAGGAAGCCGCCTTCAGCGCGCGCAACCTAACTTTTGACAGCGTTCCTGCGATTCCGAGCGACCGCGTGATGCTGGCCCAGCGCAGCGGAGAATGGGTTCAATCGGATCCCAAACAGCTGCACGACTGGGTTGAAAACCGAGTTGATCGCCACGGCCCGGCATTCCGTCGAATGAGCCGCTTCTTTAAGGGTTGGCGCGATCATGTCTGGGCCAACAGCCCGCTATCCTCAATCTGCCTAATGTGTGCGATCGATGCGGCTCTGCTGGAACTCGGTCAGAGCGCAGATAACCGCGATGATAAAACTATACTCGATGTCGCGCGACTTCTTCCGCGAATTTTTTCAGGCGAAATCAAAAATCCGGTGGTGAAGGCGAGCTGTTTGAACAGCTGGAGCGAGGAGGAGCGCGGAGACATTCTGGCGGAAACGCAAGCCCTTGCTGCGACAATGGAGGCTGCGCTCGAGCGTACTGGCGACGCCGACCGGGTTATCGAGCATCTGCGCGATGCATTCGGACGACGCATCCCCTACAGGCCAGATATCATCGCGATTGAGAGTGGCACTGCTGCGGCTGTACGTGCCGCTCCTGCGGCGACCGTGGCCACACCGCACATTACTAGTTCCGATTCCGGATGATGTCGCAAGCCGATCGGTGGCGCGCAATTGCAGCTACGCTTGCGAATAGAGGCTTCACCGAACAGCAAGGCGCATCGCCAGAGTTTCGCGGATCGATAAACGTCCATGGCCGTGCGATCGATATTGAACTGGTCGTTCCAGATTCAAAGTTTGTGGAGCTACCCATTGTTCGGCTTGTCGATCGCAAGCAACTCCCCACTGGCGTATTCGGACATCTAAGCCGTGACGACATCGAAGGCTCTGTGGTTTGCTTTGCCCCAGCAACAGGCCTGCCACTCGACTTTCACGATCCAGGCGGATCCGTTTTGCGCGTGCTCAGACAGACCGAACTTTCGCTGGAGAAGAGTTTTGCCGGGCAAGGCGGCGCCGAAGTGGCGACCGAGTACCAAGAATATTGGATAACGAAGGAGCCGCATTTCCGAGTTCTCGTGAGCTGGGATGGGACATCTGAGCGACAACCCGGCTTGCAATATGCGGTCTTCAAGCCTGCAACAGGAAGTCCGTTTTTCGCGATCGCTGATACAATCAGTCTACATGACCACGAGGCCACGCGATTGTCTGGGGCCGTTGTATTCCATTTCGATGCCGAGTTGGGGCCGACCGCTGATCGAGTGGTACCGAACAGCTTCTTGTCTCTTGAGCAATGGTTTCGTGGGCAAACGGCTGTGGTTGCTGATCGCTGGAGCGAATGTGAGAGAGCGCTTCTGTCAGGGAAATTCGTATGCCTCGCAGCAAACAACTGCACTCTCGGCGTCACAGTTGAACTGCCGGCTAACATTGCAGTGGCGGTACGTGCAAAGAAACTGCGATCTTCGAAATTGCAACCACTTTTAGCCAAGCAGAAGACTAAACTCGATATCAAGCGCTCCGGTGGTTATTGGACGGGATTGGCTGAGATCGCTCAACGTAATTTGCACGGGATCAAAACATTGGACGGGAAGGCCATCGCTCTTGTAGGTTGCGGCACGCTTGGAAGCCATCTTGCCAAATTCCTTATCCAGAGTGGCGCGGGCGCCAGTGCACCCCTGACGCTGATTGATGGTCAGTTGCTTTCTGCCGGCAATATAGGACGTCATTATCTCGGTCATTCGCGGATAGGAGAAGCGAAGGCGAGCGCACTGGCTGAGGAGCTAAAGTCTTTTCACCCCCAATGCGATATCCGGGCCACGGTTGGCGATGCGCTAGCTCAAAAGACGGTGCTGGCTGACGTCAATCTACTCGTCGACGCGACAGGTGATTGGAACACGCAATATGCGCTGAATGAACTTTTTTATGAGGACGGCATATGGACTGATGCCATTCTGCATTGCTGGATAAGCGGTAACGGCGCAGCTGTTCAGGCTTTTCTGAATGTCCGCGGCGATGAGTGCTGCTTTCGCTGTCTGAGGCCGTCTATGGACGCAGGGCCGCGTTTCCCAGCTCTCAAACCGGGGGTCGAAGCCAATATGGCCCCTGCGACCTGCGGAGATGGGAACTATATTCCTTACTCCGTTGCTGCGCCTGCCACCGCTGCCGGATTAGCTTGCGACATGGCGATAGGTTGGGCCAACGATAAGCCGGGGGCGCGGCTTCGCACGATCGTACTCGACCACGAGCGCGGCATCGTGCGTAAACCAACGTCACCTTCAGCTCACAAATCGTGCCCATCATGCCTGGCGAGGGATAGGTCGTGATCGAGGGCATTCTTGTCGATCATGCAGCGGCAGAGAACATGCTAAAATGTACGCAGCAGCATCGCCCTTTAGAAGCTGGTGGATTGGTACTAGGGCTGCGCAAGGGTCTTTACCTTCATGTGACTGAGATCACCCGACCATTGCCATGGGATCGACAAAGTTCGACGCGCTTCCAGCGCTCGCCTAAGGGACACAGAATAGCTGCACTAAGGCGGTGGCGTAAATCCGGCGGAAAGATGGACTGGATTGGCGAATGGCACAGTCATCCTGGATTTTCTCTTTCGCCTTCATCCATCGATATACGCAATTGGCACGACATCGTTAGACAGCGCAAAGCAGAGATGATTTTCCCTATCTGCGACGGTCGAGAAACCGCCTTTTACCTTCAGTGTTGGGGTGATCGAGGTAAGTTCTTGCTCCGGCAATTCGAGAAAGATGCGGTTGGCACTTTCTACCTCACCCCCGCTGCTATCAAGCGTCGTCTGCGCGAAACAGGGAATGAGGCTTATGGTCCAACCGTTGAGTTGCCCTAACCTAACAGGCGAGCGCAAATACACTTTGCCCAGCTTCTGCGAACATCCGATTTGTGCGCGAGCAACAATAGGGCAAGCTGCGAGCCGCTATTGAAACCAAACGACCACAACAACCCGAGATCCTGAGCCTAACATTAATAACTCCCGTACGAACGGAACTGCGCAGCGACGAAAGATGCATCTCTTTTCTAAGGGTTAGAGCTGGCAACAGGATCTGGGACGAAACGGCAGCATTCCGTGTCAGGCTTGCCAATAGAAGCCAGTCCGCTACCGGTCCGATCCCAGACCTCGAGAGAGGTATGTTTGGAGCTAATGCGGGCCGGGACGCGAGCCTCGAAGCCAAGCGCTTCCGAATTTTGATTTAAACGCCAATAAGTTGGGCAAACATCCCGATAGCTTTTTTGGGACACAAAGCTGGCTTCGCAATTATTCCAACGACCGTGGCGGATGGCCGCGTTGCGCGCCAATGGACACTGTCTTACAGGCCTATCATCGCCGTCCCGAAACGAACGTTCGCTGTTTGCCGCCCGGACGTGGGTTGTCGAACGATCAGGGAAGCTGATTCAGCAAACAAGCCGTTGCTATACTGCAGATGCCGCTGTTCGAGCGAGTTGGCTTAATTGAGGCGCGCTCGCAGGTGCACCGCTCCGTTCGCCGATCTCGCTGCCGGTTAGCAGGTGGCGAGCAGGAACGAGAAAGCGACACGGCTTGCCAGATTGGCATTTCTTTTGCAGCCAACGAGTGCGGAGCGGGCGGCGGATCAGCAGACTGCATCTGTTTGCGATCAAGCACTGGCGCTTTGGCCGTGCGAAGTGATTTGCGAATTTTTCGGATGCGTGAAAGTGGACGCCGACCCGACGAGCGCCCCGAAGCAATCTCCGCATTATATCCTTAATTCATCGTACAACATCGTGGAGCGGCGGAGTCCGGAACTTCGGAACCCGCATTGAGCCAGCTGGTTAAGTCTCATGCCTTTAGAATAGGATGCTGCTCATGAAGAATGCCATTGGCCTAGCTGTTACCGCCCTGGCCTTTTGCGCCGCGGGTGCCGCTTTCGCAAGCGAGGACGGTGGGCCTCCTCCGATGCTGCCGGAGGAAGTCATTGCTATTGAAGCGCAGTCCTACGCTGCTACTTACGGCGTGAGCGAGGACGAGGCGCTTCGCCGGCTCGCCCTGATGCACGATGCGTTTGACTCGATAGAAGATGTTCGGGCGTCTGCTGGCGAAGATCTTGGTGGCATCTATTTCGACAACGGTGCTGACTTCGCTTTGGTCGTCAACACCACGAAGAAGGGCAAGCCGATACCGGCGGCAATCCGATCGAAAGGGCGCCAGTTCGCAAATGAGCCACCCAGTGAGCGTGGCCGCAAGCTCGGGCTGACCAAGCAGAAACTGGACAAGGTGCGCAGCATCGCCGGCAGGCCCCAAAGTGGAAAGGTGAAGCAGGTCAACTCCGCCCGCATGGCCAAGACCGAGGTCAACCAAGTGCGTGAACGCAATTCAACGCGCAATGCCCAGATTCCGGGATACAACGGCTCGCGCTACGACGACCGAACCGGCGAAATGGTGATTTACCTGGCCGACGAAGCGCGGCGGAGTGAGGCAGAGGTGCGCGTAGAAGAGCTGTACCCGAACGTGCCCTTTCGTATAGAAATCGAAATAGCGGTCAACGTTCAGACCCATACGCGCGGCGGATCGACTCTATCGCGCCAGTCGACGGGCCAGCGGTGCACCACTGGTTTCGTGGTCCGCGATCGATCGACCAATAGGGTCGGCGTGGTCACGGCAGGCCATTGCGAGGACGCGACACGCAACTATTCAGGCGTGGACGGGTCCAGCTATCCAATGAGCCGCGGGCAGTGGAACATGACCGCGAGTTATGATCTGGCGTTCTTCTGGACCGCGCATGAGGCACCGGGCGAATTCTACGCTATGAGTGGAACCACACCACGGTCGCTCGAGGGCTGGCGGTCGGTTTCCGAAACTTCAGAAACTAGCTGGTACAATACCGGCAGCTATCTGTGTCACTACGGCGTCGCATCCGGCACCCAAAGCTGTGGAGAGGTCATTGACAAAACAGCCGAGCCGGTTGTCATGGAGCGCACTGCGAGTGGACAATTAATCAACCGCGGCTGCGGTCGTCCTGGCGCAAGCTACGTGGCCTGCGGTCCAAACTTTGTTCAGGTTGAAAAGGTGGCGAAGCCTGGTCAAGTCGCGCTGCAATGCGTTCCTGGCGATAGCGGCGGGCCGTGGTTCGCCTATGGCAACGCCTATGGAATAGCTAAATCCTGTTCTTATACCAACGCAAGCGATCCGAGCACTGTCAAGTACGCATATTACACGCCGATCATTCGCATCAACGATCTCGACTTAACCCTTTGGTATGGCGGTACGATTGTGGACGGTTATGCGCGCTAAGCATCTTGGGTTGGTATTCGGTGGGCTTCTGCTATCTGGCTGCGGACAGGTAGACGGAAGGTCTAGTGACCCGCCTACGGCTCTCGAACCGTCAGGGCCAGCATCCCGTGGCACGCAATGGCCGGTGATCGCCGCCTATCGCGCTCCGCCACAGCGGGATGAAACGGTCACCGTAACAACCGAAGGCATTGTTGGTAATCTAGCCATTACCGGTCCCTGCGTGGTGCTCCAAGTTCCTGACGGAATGCGCTACGTCCTCGTCTTCCCTGAAGGCAGCGCCGCACGGACTGGTCCAAACAAAATTAGTTTCAATGGCACCATACTGCGCGACGGAGAGGAATTGTCGACCGGAACAAACGTTGTCACGCTAGCGGACTGGGAGGCGGGAAAGCGACCCGAATTGGTCGCACCTCCCGCCACCGAATGCGAAGGTGACGCGTACCTACTGATCTGATGGCTCAACCGGCGTCGGCGCTTTCTGGCATCTGTTCGGGAGGCTCATCGGCGCCCTCCAGACCGCGAAAGCGCCAGGTACTTCAGCGCATGCAGCTTTCAACAGAATGATCACAGACTGCCTTTGAAGACATGCGGTTGGCTCCGTGCGGCATAGCAACGGGGGCGGCGTCATTTCCTAATCCTACTGAGACTCCGCTTAAACGATCAGGAGCTCGGAGCGCTAGTCGCTAGCTTCTAGGCTCTAGCCGACCTATGAAATTACACTCACCCCGAGCTTCTCGATTTCGTATCCGCCGCCCTTCCTTCGCAAGCGGTATGAGCCGTGTTCCGCACCGAGGTTGCCATAGGTCGCGCCACCCGAACCGGCGCAGAAACCGCGATTGCCTGAGCAATCGATCCGGGCATCGATATACATCGCACTTTCGCCGTTTGCCGTCAGGACCACGCCGGGACCGCTCCATGAGCAGTCCGCCTGAGGATAAAGCGGGCCGAAACGATGCGATAGCCTCGCAAGCAAGTCTCGATCTGCTCCGCGCAGGCAGATATGGCTGCGCATATCGCCTTCGCGACCCTCGTAGGTTTCGAGAACATATGTAAACATCGCTTCGCGCGGGTCGGCGACGTTCCTGATCATTCTTCGCGGCCACCGCTGCCCGCCCCAGTGCTCGTCGAAAGCCTGCGACAGAAGCGTATCTTGCGCCGATGGAGCGGGAGGCGGGGGCGGCGGAGGATCGGGGATACCGTCTGGCTTCGACGGATCAAATTTCGCAATGTCATGAAGCTGGACGGCGGGTCCTTCGCAATCGGCAGGCACCTCGCCATCGGCCAGACCCGCCAAATCCGCATCGGGCGGATAGAAACCGCCTCCACCACGGACCATCTCCCCCTCGCGGATTCGCAACCCCGAGGTATAGTTGTTTACCAGCCAGTCGGTCTCGTCGAGCCGCGCGACCCGCACATTTTCGTCGCCCCAGAGTATTAAAGCACGCTGTCCTGGCGCATGCTCAAGATAGAGACACGATCCGGCTCGAATGATCCTGCCGATATACGCGCCTCCATCGCAAGGTCCGACCGGGCATGTAGAATGGCTGGCAGCGACGACGCCGTCTCGCCGCGCTCGGTCTCGATCTCGGTCTCGGGCGGTGCCAGGCAGCCGGAAAGTGTCACGGCAAGGACAGAGCAGAAGATCCTTTTCGTCATGCAGATCCAACTGTTTCTCCGTGCGGCCCGTTCCGCCTAGAATTGCCATTACGAAGTTGTTGCACGGCGCTCGGCATTCAAAATCCCCAGAAGCGATTGCAGTCGATCGGTTCGAGATCGGGGTCGCGAAGCCGCCGGTCAGCCTCGCGCCGCGCTTGCCGCACCGCACAGGAATTAGCCCTCTCGATTACTTGTGCAGGGCGGTCGCCACTGCGTTCGCCATAACGGCGCAGTGCCGGGTTGAAGCGTTCGGGCCAAGCGAACGGGTTGGTGACCGTCGTTATGCTGACGACCGTGTGATCGCCGCAAGCTGCCGCCAGTTCCGGCCAGGCTTCGGAAGCTTCGCTGAACCATCCCGTTTCTGCCGAAAGACCGACCCGAACGGTTCCCATCCTGTCTGGCTCGTATCGGGAACCGAAGGCCAGATAGCCCTCTTCGTCGATGGTCAGCGCAGTTCCGTAGGGAAAATGCACCAATGGATCGTCTTCGCCCTGGCGGTCGAGAAAGAAGCAGCCATCGCGCAGCACAATTGTGTGCTGGCTGCCGAGATGGAGAACGTCGCCTGCCGGTTTCTCCGCCTGCGGAAATGCGCGGATGTAATAGGCAAGTTCGGGCGGCACCGCAGACTTGGACAGCTTCGGCTCGTCTGTCACCGGCTGGGGCGGCCATTCCTTGTCGAGATAGGAGAATGGCGGCGACAAAGGCGCTTCCTGTATCGTAAGTCGTCCGCTCGGTTCCTGGGAAGCTCCGGATGGGATCGGTGCCGGCTCAACGCAAGCCGCGGTAGCATTGCCCGCCTCCATTACGATGCGCCCGTTTTCGTCGAATGCGCATAACTGCGGCGCTTCCTCCCGCTCAGAGCAAGCGGAGAACGCTGTGAGAAGCAGAGCTGCAATTGCTGGCCGCGTCATCGCGCCGCATTGCCTTTCAGCACATGTCCACCGCCAGCGATAATGAGCTCTCCGTTAGGCCCCACCAAATAACGTGGATCGGAGCGCATGAGATCAGCGAAGGCGTCGTCGAGAACGACGTATTCATCGGAGCAATTCTGCTCGGTGCTGGCGATTTCGTCTTTGACCAGCAAACGGTCTGCCCGGGTATCGAAAATGCCGAACAACGTGGCGCAGGAAGCTAGCCCCTGCCAGCTATCTTGCGAGAAGCGCAGATGCCTGTCGGTGGGACTCGAGCTTACCGTCTCCCCATCGATACTTCTGATCGTCCAGCGCGTGCCCTCCAGCTGCTGCGAGATAGGACCGGCGACAGGGATGCGCATGGGATCGGGTGATAGTTCTGAACCATTAGGCCGGCCCGTTCGCGCCAGCGTGAGCCGATGACCGGAGGAACGAATTTCCAGCTGACCGTTCTCGTAATGAACTTGCGGATTGCCGAGGAACAGTTCCGAGATGGCTTGCTCCTGCTCGTTCAGCCTGCCGGTGCAGCCCATCGCATCACCGCCCCAGCTATGCACCGCGATGCGGCCTTCGGAAAGAAGAGCCAGCCCGCCGAATGCATTGCAGCCGATCGAACCGCCGATCGCATCGCTCGAGATCGCGATGAAGGGTTTTTCTGCCCTGACTGGCAAAGCCTCGCCATTAAGACTGACCACCCGCCAGCGGCCTGCAACGTCCTCCAGTGATCGGAGATGATGATCGCTATCATCGTCAACGTCAGCGCTCTTGGTCTGATCGGTCGCGGGGGCGCAGGTGCACAGGCTTGCCGCGAGCAGGAGTATCCAGGCTCTCATCGCAGCATCGCACGCATGATCACCTCACCGTCCGGCAACGGCACGGTGTATTTCGGATCTTCGGGACATGCGCTGGTGCAGATGATGCTTGGAAAATTATTCTCCTCTATCCAGCGAACGGCATCGGCCACAGCGGGTTCGGTGACAGGTGAGCCGTTCGGTAGAGTGCCTGGGCAGGCGACGGCGCTAGCTACCCAGGAAGTTTTCCCGCCCATGTTTATTCGGCGGATGGGTGTGCAACCGTCGAAATAGGCTGCCGTTTCACCGCTGCCACGCCGCCCGCCGAAATCGTATTCTATCCAGAGGCGGGTCGGATCCGACAATTCCCGGTCGCCAATCCGGGTGATAAAGAAGCGACGAACCGTCGGGTTGCCGAAATTGTCCGCCGGGCGCAGGGGCGCGATAGTTCTCATCCGCTCCTCCACGGATCGTGCCAGCTCCCGCGCGGCATCGACGCTCGTTCCCGCGAAGCTTGCCGCCCCCAGCACGTTTGCGCCATCGGCCGCCTCGACCAGCTTATCTTCCACGATCCGCATCAAAGGCAGCGTCATCTGCACTACCCGCGTGTCAGAGGAAGGAGGGATGCCTTCGAACAGACGACCGGCGATATAGCCGGTCCTGCTCGCCAACAGCAGCACCTCTGTTCCAAGTGCGGGCGTGATCAGTGGGGAGCGGCTCTTGTCCTCCAGTGGCGGCATGCGCACGATCAGCAGGTCTCCCGTCCGCTGGCCGCCGCGCCAGCCTTCGCGCACCCGATAGAGGTAATCGAGCGACAGGCCGTCGCCGCGATCGACGGGACGAATGCCTTCCAGCACCGCAAGCGCGATGATCGGCGCGGAGGCCAGATGCTGGCGCAAGCCTTCCGGCGGATCGGGCGGGGATGCCAATAGCCCCGCCTCGACAGCCCGCGCGTGTTGCCATGCCGTCAGCCCCGAAAAGGCCAAGCGCCGCGGATCGGCGGGCGTCTCGACATCGGCCGATCCTTCGCCGCCCAATCCGACTGCACGCACAGCGAACGCGCTGCGCTTCTCACCCTCAAGCTTGGCGGCTGCCTCGGCCAGCTCCCGCGCCCACTGATCGGGCGCGAAGGCTTCAACATTACGCGCCAGTTCGGGAAACCGTGCCGCGGGCACTAGCGTCGCGCGCTGGCCAGGGATTCGCAGCGTCATGCGCGTTTCGATTGGCTCGGCGAGATAGGATGCCGCTGTGCCGAGTTTCGCGAGGCGGTCACCCAAGGTGCGAACGCGGCACCGTTCACCGAAACGAATGTACGAACCTCCGACCCGAACCTCCCAGTCGCGCTCGCCGAACCAGGCATTCGTGGCAACCGAGCAGTCAGGCCCGTCCACGCGATATTCAGCCCCGAACGTCACGCGGGTCAACTCGTCGCCGCGATAGGGGCGTCCGCGCATATTAGCGAGCAACCATTCGCCGCGGATGAAGCTATCACTAGGATAGGTTCCGGCAACATCGACTTTGGCGAACAGCCATGCCTCGCCGCCCCGTTCGACCCGCAATGTCTCGCTATCCGGCATCGTGATCGACACGTCTGCTCCATCGAAAGGTGCCAGAGGAGTAAGGGATCGGCAAGTTTGGGGGAGCCCGCCAAAACCATATTCGATTGTGAAGCGATTCTCGCCAAGATCGCGCAGCTGTCCCTGCGAGACGTTGCATCCGCTGCCCCAAGAAAACATCGGGCTCCAGATCGTCTGGCGATACTGTTGCGATACACCCGGCCACGAGACTGGGTGCCACTCGCCGTAGAGCTCCCTTACTGCGTCGGTCATCGGCGCGAGATAGGCAGTGGGCGGAGGCGGGAGGGGCGAAGCCGGTCCACCGGTCGGCTCTTCGCTGGTCGTGCAACCAGCCAGCAGCCCGAGGAGCAGCACTGAGGAGCTGGCACAGTTATTTCGCATCGAGATATTCCTGGCAAACGTCCTCCGCGCCCGGCGGCAGCGTTGCGGGTGGCGGCGGCGGAGCAGGGGGGCGCGCATCCTCGGGCTCTCGCCGGGGGGCATTGGGCGCGGGAAGATTGACCGGTTTGTATCCGGGCGGCGGCACCCATTGTTTTGGAGGTTGGGGAAACAGCAATCGGCATTCCTGTTCGGCGCTCCGCATCGATACGCTGGCGAGCGTTTGCAGGACCGTGTCGCAGTTTTTCTCGCTGTCGCAGGTACCCCAAAAGACGGGCTCCTCTTCTTCATGCCAGATTGCCACGGCGGCGCTGCCCGCTCCGCCATAATGGTTCGTGATCAGATAGCGTGTGGCGCCATTGTCGAGATACTTGCGGAAAGCAGGCTTGCCGTTGATCGTGATCGGGTCGCCCCAGTCGGGGCCCATCGGCACACCGCCATATAGATCGAGCATATAATCGAACCGCAGGTCGCCTGAGCGCCAGACCAGATGCGTGCTGTCATCCGCCAGCGGACAGTCGCTGGCTTGGTTGGGGCAGGTTTCGACAGCACCTGCGAACTTGAAACCGAACGGAAAGGAAAAACTGAGCCGGTCCAGCTCAATGCCACCGAAATCACGAATTTCACGCTCGGGCACCACGATGTCGGTTGGCTCGCCGCACCCAGCAAGAGCACCGACCAGAAGGCAGATTGGCAGGCATGCGAGCTTCATGGCAGCGTCCCCTGACGGTTGCCGTTCCCGCCATTGAGCAGCCAGATATCGCGCTCAATGCGCTGCATGGTTGCAAAGGTGGCGGCCTCATCCGCGCCGCTGACTTGCGGCAGGCGATCCACTTCGCGATCCAGCGGCCCGATCCTATTGACGAACGGTAAGCTTGCGAATGCGGTGGGCTCCTCCGCAACCTCGATTGCGACTAGGCGGGGCGCCGTTGTCGCCTGCTGCACCTCGCGAACCGACTGAGTGAAGGCTTGGGCAATTTGGTAGCCAAGGCCCGTGCCATAGACACTGTCCGGACCGAGCTTTCCGCGAAGGAATTCAGCCGCGCTATGATGGGGTTCGCCAATGCGTCCGCCTTGGCTGGTTTCCAGATAAGTACCCGCTCTTTCCAGCCAGGCGCGCTCCTGTTCGTGAGGCGCCGGTCGCACTTCCTCGATGAAATCGCCGCGCGAATAGTAAGCCGAACGGATCGTTGCCCCGGCAGCGCGTAAACTCTTCTCGACGGTGGCGGCGGAACTGCCGGGCCGCAAGTGAAGGAGCTGGATCGTAGTGTCAGTCGGATCGCGATACGCTGCAAGTCGAATCGAATAGAGCCAGAAATCCTCGTCTGAAAGCGCGACAGGCACAACGCCGAACGCGGGATGATTAGGCGCGGTAGCCCTTCCGTCGCTCATGGCCAATCGGTTGAGAACCCTGCCCTCCACATCGCGGAGGACGACGTAGAATCGCCCGGTCTCGGCGGTGAGACCGGGCGGGCTGCAACTCGTGGTGGGCGGCGGTGGCGGTGGGGCGCCTTCGGCAACCGGTTCTCGGAACAACTGCGAGGGACGTTCTTCGATGAAGGCGAACGGCGTCACTTGGCCCGTCTCGCTGGTAAAGTGTTGCAGGGCTCGGAGAAGATGCGTTCCTTGTCGGGCGAGAACGTCAGCGGCGCACCGAACAGGGTGAACCGGTCGGCGCTCTTGCCCTTGAATCGCGCGATGGTGCGTACGGTGATGATGCCGGTCGGACGCGCGTCACCGCCCCTGGTGCCGTCATCCTCCACGAGCACCAGATCGGCGTATGTCGCCGCATCCAGCATTTCATTCGCGAAATATTGGCCGCTGGCATGACCGACGGGTTCGGGGCGCTGGCTGTACGTACAGGCGTTTGCGGTTTCGGGCACCGCGCAGACGGCGATAAGGAACGCGATCAGGACAGATCTATTCATTTCGTTCACTCTCCTCGGTCCGCAACGCACCTGCGATGGGCGCCAATCGTTCGCGCAATTCATCGAGTGCGATTGGTTCCGGATGGAGTGAGACCGGACGCACCATGCCCTCCTCGTCGATGCGCGAGGGCGGCACCCAAGGGATCGAGATGAACCAGCGACCTTCCGTGCGCGCTGCGCCCTCTCCACCCTGGACATAGGCCGAGTGCCGGTAGAGCGCGTCGTTTAGATGCAGCACCCACCGCGATCCGGGTTCGAGCGAGTTTGGCAGTCCGGCCAGCAACACCGGCTCGTCCATCCCTTGCCCGTAAACGCGGTCCCCCGTTTCGTTCAGGCGCTCGCCCGAGGCAAGCCGCTGGCGCAGCTCGCTTCCTGGAGCGACATCGCCAGATAAGGTCTCGACTATTCGCCAGCGGACCGTGGACGCAAATCCGTCGGGCCCATTATCGAATGTATCGATCCCCACCGGCTCGGCGATCACGATATCGGTGGCGAGCACTGCGCGTTTTTCGACCGTTGCCCGCCCGTTCATGTCCTCCAGCGCCTCGATCGGGTCAAACCCTGCCCGCCGAAGATCTTCGATCCGGTCCAGCGTCTGGCCGTAGGCGACGAGAAAATGCGTCTGTTGCAGCGATCCGGCTCCGGAGGGTTTGCTGGCGATCCAGCGGCTGTCGGTCTCGCCGGGGCGTGGCGGTTCGAGCCGCATGATCGGCGTCTGCTCGACCAGCGCACGGATGGCGGAAAAGTCCGGATGCGCCTCCAGCGGATACCAGATGGCCTCGGGATCGCTGCGGATCGCGATGTCCTGTCGGTAGACGGCGGACTGGTTTTCCATCGTCAGCCGGACCAGCGCCGGGAATTCGATCCTGCCCGCTACTGCCGCCTCGGAGAGTGCGCGCACATTCTCGGGACGCACTCCGACATAGCCTTCGATCTCGTTAATGGTGATCTGCGCCTCGAGACCAATTGCGGCCAGCTGATTGGCGATGTCGTCGCGTGCGGCACTCAGTGCATTCGCACCATGCGGCACTACCTGCCCAGTCACGAAGGGCCGGAGCGCGGTGGGAGCGAGGGCATCGAGCGAGACCGCATCGGTGTGAAAGACATGGGCCGTGGCCTGCCCCTCGTCGACGTAGATCTGCGCGATTATGTCGCCGCGTTCCGCCATCACGCGATCTCGCCAACTGCGCAAGTCGGCAAAACGCGCCATGTCTGCAGCGTAGTCGGCTTCGGCCGCCGCCCGGCTGCCCAGTTCGCGCGTCCGATCGGCCAGCGCCGCCTGTTCGCGCTGCCTGTCCCAGACGTCGCGCGGCATAATCCCGCGCACAACGCGATAGGGGCCGGGGCATCCGTCGGTACCGACAGTGTCGATCGGCGGTGTCACTTCGCCCGGCTGCAGGCCCATCAGCACGACATCGCTGTTCGCAAAGACCTTGCCGCCGGAGAACCTGTTCATCACCGCGACGCGCGCCGGATCGGTCAGGTCGAGCGCCTCGCTTTGTTCCCATATCGCGATTCTGGGATCTTCACCTTCGGGATGAAGCCACAGGCATCCATCGCGCAGCTCGAGCCTCGCGGGGACATCCGGCACGCCGACGAGCGTGCGCGGCATACCATCGGTTCGGAACGCGAATTGGGGAAAGCTTTTGACGCGAAAGTCGCCCGGCGGGATCGGCGGCGCGGGAACCGGGAACGGGTCTGGTTCCTCGAACACCACGTAATCCGGCAGATCGATCTCTCCGCGCGCAGCGGCCTCGCGGATCGGATCGGCGCTCTGGCCGAGCTGGATTTCGACCTTGCCGGTCGTGACATTGCTGCCTGCACCAAACCAGTTAATGCCGAGACGGGACAGGTCCTCGACCAGACGATCCTGCGTCGCCCGCAGCTCGATCAATGATGGTCCGGGCCGTTCGACGGGGAAGAACAGCGGGTCGTTGGTATACTTTGCAAGCGTTGCCGCCGCGTCGCGGGTAAAGGCGACGGCCACACCGTAAGTCGGCTCGTGCTGGATCCACAGTCCGGCAAATGTGTCCGGTTCCTTCTCGCGAAGAACGCCTTGCAGATTACCGATGGAATCGTCGGGCGCCGCGGGTAGTGGTGGTGGCCCCGGTTCGGTGCGCGGGCCAATCGAGCCGCGCAACTGGATTTCGATGCGACGGTGCGCCTCCTCCACGCTCACGCAGTAGGCGCGGGCATACCAGGCGGTTTCGGCGAACTCGCCCTTGAAATTCTCAATGCCGTCAATCTCTTCGGCGGTAAGATTTGGACAGGTTTCTGAAAGAGGCTTTTCCTCCTGCGCATGGGCGGGCGGCGCCAGTGCGAAAACGACCGCGCCCGCGGAAAGCATAAATCGCATCATGACGCCTTCTCCACCGGGGTCGGGTCAGCGATGCGACCGATAAAGATTAGCGCGCCGCTCGCCCGGTCGCGGATGGTGACGAGGAACGGCCGATCGACGATCATACGGGGCACGTCCGGCACCAACCGCGCGCCAACCACTACGATCTTCACAGCCGTTGCCGCTGCCGCCTCAGTGCCTTCTTTATCGACCCGCAAAAAGGTTGCGTGGGCGACATCGTCGATCCTGAGCGGCGCGTTGGCCATGCCGGAAAAGTTCGCGCATGCTTCTGCGAAGGCGCAGGGCATGCCAGCAGCAATCAGCGCTTCTTTCACGCTCTGGTCGAAGCGCGCTTCGAAGCGGGGCAGACGAAGCAGAATGGTCTGCTCTGTTGAAGCGCCCAAATCGAACTTCGCATCGCTGCCCTGATCGGCAAGCATAAACGAAAGTGCGTGAAGGTTCTGCTCCCACCTTCTCAGGGTCTGGGCATCGTTCGGCAGAAACACTTCCATCACGAAGCGCTGGCTCTTGCCATAGGGCAATGCCACCGCTTGCCCGTCGCGGGTCTCGCGATATTGCAGCGGCGCGAGCCGCTCCATCATGTGGGCCGCAACCTTCGAGCCGTCCCCGCGGGTGAATTCGCCTGTGGAGCCGTCCTCGAACGGCACGGTCCAGTCGGCCCTGAACCAGACCGCGTTAGTCAACACCGCGGCAGTGCTATCGTTGAAGCCGCTCGCATCGACGATCTTGTTGATCCGCTCGCGCGTTTCCTCGGAGACCCAACCGTTGATCCGGTTCGCCGCGCTCTGCGGATCGCCCCCGAAATCGACAGTGTCCGCGGTCGCGCCGAACGCCGCGCGGGTAGTCCGCAAATAGTCCGCCTCGAAGGTCAGCTCGTCGGAAAGCCAGAGCGCGTTGGCGACCGAAAGCGCTACTTTGTCGTCTCGCGTTTCGGTCAGGAAATCGTCGTAGGCTTTGACCAGCAACTCCGGCCGAGTGGCCGCTTCCCAGCCAAGCAGATCCCGCATTTCTGCTTCGGTCTGCCCTCGCGCCCCCAACAGCGCAAGACCCAATCCTTCGCTCAGAGATAAGGGCGAGACGAACAGATTGTCGTTGGGTCCGGCCGCCTCGGCCAGCTCAGGATAAAGCCGGGCGGCGAGCCGTGCCTGTCCCGAAGTCAGATCATACGAGATGGCGTCCTTTGCCGCATCGCCCGGGCTTTGCTGCGGAGTGGTCGTGCAAGCCGCGAGAGTGGCTGCGAAGGCTGCGGTGAGTATTGCGGCTCTCATCGATCCTGCTCCAGAAACTCCGACAGCCACTCGGGAAGCGGCCGCAGATAGCCTTCGGGCGTCCGGCACAGGCCTATACTAAGGCTGCTGCCCGGCGGACAGTTCGCGGGGTCCACTACCGGGGGCGGCGGACTCATGATGACCATCAAAGCATCGATCGGCGGCATTCGCACGCCGTCCAGCCCAATTTGCCCGCGGCCCGCCTGCCGCTGCTCGAGCCAGGTGTAAGCGCGCCGCGCTAACGCTTCATCTAGGCCGTAACTCTCCCGCAACCGGCGCAGCGCGTTGACCTCGTTATCGCTCGCCTGCTGCCGGTCTCGCGCGTCGGCGCTTTCCAGCCCTTCCACCTTGATGACCTTACCCGGCCCGCAGGCCGCGTGGATTGGGCCGACCAGCACCGGCTCGGTCACTTCATAAATTGACCCCATGAACACGACTGTCTCGCCCACGCGAGCATAACCGGGAGTCTCTTCGCGGCCGAAGGCGAGGTAGTTCTGCGCGTCGACGAAGAGGCGTGCTCCGAAGGGAAACAGCACCAAAGCATCGTCATGGTTCGCTGCCCTGAAACAGCCGTCCTCGAGGACGATCTTTGCGCGGCTGCCGATGGCATTTACGGAACCGGCGGGCCGGTCGTGACGGGGAAAGATGCGGATGTGCGGTGCGACCGCTGCGGGCACGGCTTCGTCGCGCGCAGCAGGACGCGGCGGATTGATCAGCGGAACAATGGGCGCAGCGCGGAACTTCAGGTTCACCGGTTCCGGTATCGTCACGCCCTTGCGAGCGACCAGCGCGCGGAACTCTTCCTCCGACACCACCACCTCGGCGGTGACATGGTTGGCGGCGATCCCGGTCGACTGCAGCACCCGGTCCTCCCGGAAAGTCTCCCACATCCACTGCGCGTCAGTCTGCATCTGCTCCATTGACCAGCGCACCGTCTTGCCGAAGAAGCGCGGATGGCGCGTGTACTTGCGCAAGGTTCCCGGGCCATCGCGCAGGAACTGGAAGACAACCGAGGGATCACCTTCGTTATCGTAGTAGACAGAGACGTAATTACCGCGCTCCTCGCGCTCGAGTCGGCGAGAGAGCTCCGCCACTTCGTCACTCACTCGACCTTGAAAATCCGCGACACGCTGGAACTGCTCGTCCGCTGCAATCTGCTCGGCCGTGCGCGACGGCGGGTCGCTTGGTAGAACTGCCGTGAATTCAGCCGGAGGCGCATTGAGGATCGTAGCGAAACCCCGCTCGCCAAATTCCGCCCTGAACGGCTGTTTGGATGTTTCCGGCGGCACCTTATCGGCCGTTGCAGTGCAACCGCCACTCACCATGACCGCCAGGAACGGCAACGCCAGACGCCTCAGCGCAAGCGGGAGAGAGTTCGTCGATCGCTTCGAAATCACGTGCAAGGACCCTTCATCTGTCGCAATTCTCGGGATTAACAACGCTGTGGGAGGTGTATCAGCACCAGCGTCGATGTAATCGCGTCGAAGCTCGAGGGAGCCATTAACGCCGGCCTATCCACCGAAAGCAGGCTGCGCGATGGTGATCGGTCCATCTCCCGTCATATCTCCGGCACACACCGACAGCACATGGCCATGCCAGCACTAACCGCTCGCCCCTCGTCATCCTGCACCCCGCTCCACTGGTGGAGTGGGCGGGATAAGAATGGTCATCTCGCAGCATTGCGGCTCGTCCATCCCGCCGCGAAGCCTTTTGTCCGCCAGGACGCGCTCCTGCTCCAGCAGGCAATCATTGGCCTGGCGCAGCGCTTCCGCCTTGCTCAGCCCCTCGCGCGCGGCGTTTTGCTGCACCGCGAACCACACCCCGCCATAACCCGCCGCCTGATCGAGCGATTTCACCGATACCACGCGGTGGCGCCCGCAGGCTTCGATCAGCGCTGGCGGAGGCTCTGCCACTTCTGCGCGGTAGCCGAGTTGCATGCGGGTACCGACCCGGGCCAATTGTCGCGCGTTAGCGGAGTGGCGAGACCGGAAGGCCAGATGCCCTTCCCGATCACGGTGCACGCCGACGCCGAGGGGAAACATGGCCAGAGGATCGTCAGCGCCCTCTTCGTCGATGAAAAAGCATCCGTCGCGCAGCACGATCGCATCGTATGTTGCCAGGTCGGGCGTGGGACCGGCCAGCGACTGTTCGTTCGGGAAGTAGCGGATCAAAGGCCGCAGCCCATCGGGGACAGCGGGGAGATCCGGCTCCGCCCATTCGCTGAAACGCAGAGCAAGATTAGGAGGAATAGCCCATCGCTTTGCGGTTCGCATCGCCTCGAACTCGGCACGGGGGAGCGCGATGTTTATCCACGGCACACCGATGTTGCCGAACCCGGGCGATGCGATCCCGTCACCGATACGGTCAGCCCATTCGCGAGCGATGCGGTCTTGGTCGGTGCGAGCGAAGCCGGCAGTGGCGGGCTGGAACAGCGGATTGCCGGTATAGCGCCGCAAGGTCGCCGCAGGCTCGTTTAGGAAATAGGCGACGCCTGTGATCGTGCCCAGACCGTCATTCTCCGGCCCGTCGCGCCATCGCCATTCGATTCCCCCGAAGTTTCCGATCTCGCCACGCTTGAGACGGCGCAACATGGGCAGATGTTGTTCCTCAAGCTTGTCGGCAAACCGCCAGCGGCGATCCTGCAGCGTTGGGGAATACGGCTCCGGCTCAAGCTGGGTGACCGGCGCATAGGGCAGCGCCTCGAGAATCGTGGCGTATGCTTGACTTTGATCGGCCTGCGAAACGGAAGCCCCATCCGAACAGGCTGAAAGCATCATGAGAACAGCTGTAAAATGCCAGGGGATGACGCGGCTCCTCATGTTACAGTGGAACCTATTCAAACCACTCTGAACCATTGATAAATCAGGTCTGGACTTCGTTCGTGCTCGGGAATGCCGGCGCGTCGTACTCTACTAGGAGATTGGGTCCATGGCCTCCTCCGGCAGCTAGCTCTTGCGGGTGCTCGTTGACCTTCGCTCGGTTCGCTGCTTCGCGCCGTGTTTCAAGCCTCGCGGCAGCGAACCCAGCGCTTGCGTCCCGATCGCCACACCGACCCGTCATAGGAATGCGCCGCATCGTTCCAGTGAGCGATCAGGATGAGTTCTTTCCTGGTCGCATCTGCGGAAACCAGCGCGAGCCGCAATTCCGGTCCGCGCATCCACCACTGGGATACAGTAACCTCAATTTCTTGTTTATCATCGACGAGACGTGCCAGGAACAGTCCGGCGCTCGGCACATGCCCGAAGCCAAGTGACACCACTATCGGACGCTGATCCGCCGTCTTGCATGACAGTCCGCCAGTCGCATAAGCGGGTATACTGAGCGTAAAGAGCCCGAAAAATGCTAAGCTTCGAAAGAAAATCGACACTAAGATGCTCATGGCGGGCCACCAATGAATAGCGGATTACAGAGGCCGAGACCTCGGGCAGACGATCGGCACTTGCCGGCTGCCCGAAGTCCGCTCTGCATTTGCTACGTTACAAAGTCGGCAGTCTGCAAGCGGGATCGTTCAATCATTCGAGCCCACGCGATGCCGCACTTCCCTCAGCCGGATTAGCCGCGTTACACATCGTGGCTGATCCGGCACCTGATCGGCCGCTTCACCCATGAGAGCCTCCGTACGGGAAAAACGTCATCGAGCCCTTTTCCGCATCTTCCGACGTGGAAATCTCGAACGCGGTCGGTCAGAAACCAATTCCGACCCTTAACCCGACACGAGCATCTGGAGCGTCGCCGCATAATCCGGCGCGTGCGTCGAGACCCAGTCGAATGCGAGAGGGAAGGCCGGTTTCCAGGCCCAGGCCAACCGATTGATGGTTTTCAACGCTGGCGGTGGCCGATTCCTCGTAATTATAGGAAACTGTCACCGAACTCGCGTCGCTCAGAAGGAAATGACTGCCCACGGTTCCGGCTAGAGTGTTTCGAACATCGAATCCCTCGGGCTCGCCGATGACCGTGTAGCTAGCAGAAGCAAAGGGAAGCGTTCGCCCAAGCGGCCGCGAAACTTGACCACTTATTCCGTAATCGAGCTCGCCTGTTCCTAGGGCTTTTTCACGAGATGCGGTGGGGATCTTTACGTTGCCGGCGATGAAAGCGTCCATGCTTCCAAGTGGGAAAAGGTATCCGCCCTGAAGAACGAGATCACCGATCCCTTCACGAGTAAACTGACGGGATTGCGTCGATGGCTGGGAAAGAAGCGGCGTGCCAAGCACCCCGCCATTGCTGACGATGAGCTCCTCTGGCGCCGTGGTAATGACATACGGGACCGAAGCGGTGAGAAAAACCGGCCGGACCGCGCAGAAATTCCCGCGTTTATGGACACGGTCTCATAATCTTGGCCATTAACTTCCCCAGCGACATAGTCTGACCCGGCGAGCAATGTGACATCGGTGTTGGGAGCATTCTCGGCGTCTGAGGCGACCGCTGGCTCTTGCTGGCCCTGCTCTCGCAGCGTCACTGGCGCTGGCCGTATTCCTGCCGGGCCTGGGTGGAGAGGCATCGCACTACGCCGATACCCAGCTTGCAGCGGTGCTCGACGAACGCCTCGTGGCCAGCCAGTCGCAGACGGTGGAGACCCGCGTGCTGCTCTCATTCCGCGGCGAGGAAGGTCGCTATTGCCGCGCCTTCAGCGGCAGCGCGGGCGGCGGGATTGCCTGCCGCGACGACGAAGGCTGGAAGCTCGAGGCCGTCGGCAACGACAGCGAAGGCGCATCGACCGACTACCGCATGGCCGGGGCTGGCGACTCGGAGATTCTGGCGCTGGCGCAGGAGATGGCAGCCGGCCCCGCTCTCGATGCGGAAGGTGAAAAGGCTGCCCGCGCGCAGGGCTGGCGGTAAAGGCCGGCATTTCACCGGCTTCGTACCCTCGCTGCCTCTAAGAGCGTTACGCTATGCTCCTGTTAAATTCGCAGTCGAAGGTCGGTTTTACCCGTTTTCCAATTGGAAGCAGACGGTCAGCTCACGGCCCAAAAGCTGCCGCTTTGGCTCAGTTGCATTGAATGGCTAGAATGGGGCCGTTAGCTACCTGTCAGTTCTCGGATCTGTGGTCGGGTTTATCGGACATTGTGGTCACTACATCGGCGTGCTGCACCTAGCGATGGGCCGGAAATGATGCTATATTGATCTCGGAGGTCAGAACCATGGCGAAAAAGGGTCAGCATGTAGTCCGCAGCTCATCTGGTGGATGGGCAGTGAAGAAAGCTGGTTCGTCCAGAGCCAGTAGCGTGCACGACACGCAAGCAGATGCGATCAAAGCAGGAACGAGAATCGCGCAGAACCAAAAGACTGAACTCTATATACACGGCCGTGATGGCCGGATCAGGGAACGTAATTCCTACGGAAACGATCCACATCCGCCGAAGGGCTAAGTTTGCCTCCACCCTTCGAGAAGTCGGTTTTCCTCAACTGTCCGTTTGACGACGATTACGCGCCAATCCTGCAGGCGCTTGCTTTTTGCATCGTCTATCTCGGCTTCCATCCTCGGCTGGCTCCGGAGAACGCTGATAACGCGGCGGCGCGGCTTGACCGCATCGCTGATCTTATACGTGGCTCCAAATATGGCATCCATGATCTAAGCCGCTGCAAGGCGAGCACGGTCGACGAATACGCACGCATGAACATGCCGTTTGAACTTGGTTTGGATCATGCTTGCCGTCGATTTGGGCCACTCCCTCTGACGGAAAAGCGCATTCTCGTTCTCGAACATACGCGGTACGACTATCAACGGGCGCTCTCGGATATTTCCGGCTGGGATATACAGGCTCATGCCGGTGATTATGAAAAAGCAGTCCGGCATGTGCGAAGTTGGCTCATCGCTCAGGCTGGAGCTGCCGCGATAGGATCGGCAAAAATTCAAGGGAAATATATCGCTTTCCAAGAATGGTATTGGGAACGAGAGTGGGCGCTAGGATCTTCCGAAGAGGACATTCAAGAATATCCAACCGCTGAGCTCATTCGCGCAATGCACGAGTGGAAGGGTGCTGGAGAACCTGTTTAGGCAGCTGTTGGGCCGATTCCAAACTGTCTGCTGATAGGGTCGAAATTCGGAAAAGCAGCCGTTCGGCTACCGACCCGAGAGCGGACTGTCCGTTCTTAGCGACTTTATTGACTATGTGGACATTCGGGGCGGGGGGGACCTAAGTCCTTGCGACGCGTTACCTTTGCATGAGCATACTTCACACGCGACTAGGCCGCGGAAAACCCATCTGCTCGTCCACGGCTTGGGGGGAGCCGTCGGTCTTGGGATACGATCTCGCCTGCCCTCGCCCAGGCGAGGGAGGTGATTATCCTGGAACTGCCTGGCCATGGGCAAGCCCCCGCACAGGCCGACAGCGGTAGGTTCGAAGGGCTGGCGCGGAGCCTGGACGATTGGCTCATCAAAGAGAACTTTACAGGGATCGACATGGTCGGCATCTCCTTGGGCGCCGGGCTTGTGCTCGAGATGGCGCGGCGCGGTCGCGCCGGCTCAGTCGTCGCCCTGGACCCGGGCGGCTTCTGGCAAGGGTGGGAGCGGACGTTCTTCCGGACCACCATAACGGCATCGATTGCACTGGTACGGGCTTTGCGACCGGCGCTTCCCGCCCTCACGCCAAATGTCACAGGCCGGACTGGATTCATGCCGCAGCTTTCCGCAAGACCCTGCGCGCCCGATCCCGGTTTCGGCTTGAATGAACTGCAGTCGTTTGCCGATACGCCTACGTTCGACTCGTTGGTGAAGGACCTTGCCACTGGCCCGATGCAGGAAGGCCCTGCGACCCGGTCGACCCGGGTGGTCATCGGCCGGGGTCACAAGGATCGCCCGTGTCTGCCGCAGCAGGCCAGCCGCGCGAAGGCTGCCTACCCGGAAGCGACAATGCACTGGTTCGAGCGCAGCGGACACTTCCCTATGTGGGATCGGCCAGATTAAGCGATCAGCGTCATTCTCGATGCCACGGATCGCTAGGACTCTGGATGATGCTGCGGTAAGCTGGTTAGTATTCGAAAAAGCGCACAGCAGAGCTCGCCTCCGCGCTCACGCCATCTTTTTTGGGTCGGAAGAGGATCTTCGGTCCTGGCAGCAGTATCGTAGAGCATAGACATTCGCCGGATAATCTAGATTTCCGCCCTTCAGTCATCGCTTCCGATGCCGCGAGGTGTGTCAAGCACGCTACCATGGAAGAAGCCTGGCACCGGCATAAGCACTTGCAAGCGATGACAAACTACTGGTGTCATTGCAGGTTGAGAGGACAGTCAATTGTGATGGTGCTGTCAGTTCCATTTCGGCAACTCGATCGATGGCATCAAGCAAAGCGTAAAAAACGCCTCGGTCGATCCCAACCCAATGGCCGTCTAACATCTGCCAGACTAGGAACTTCCGAGGTTTGAAAGGGTAGAAGGAATAACCGAATTCATCGAAAAGGGTCCCAATATGCGCGCATTAGTCTGGAACGGAACGAACGACATCCGCTGCGAAACGGTCGACGATCCTCGCATCGAGGATCCCCGGGACTGCATTCTCAAGGTCAGTTCGACCGCGATCTGCGGCTCCGACCTGCATCTGATGGATGGTGTCGTTCCCAAGATGCAACAGGGCGATATCCTGGGCCACGAATTCATGGGCGAAGTCGTCGAGGTCGGTGCGGATGTCAAAAGGTTGAAGGTCGGCGACCGGGTGGTGGTGCCCTTCACCATATCCTGCGGCGAATGCTGGTTCTGCCAGCGCGAAATGTATTCTCTGTGCGATACGACCAATCGCACCGCGGAAAACGCGCGCGCGGCCATGGGCCACGCTCCTGCCGGACTTTTCGGCTATTCCCATCTGACCGGTGGCTATTCCGGCGGTCAGGCAGAATATGTCAGGGTGCCCCACGCCGACGTCGGTCCGATCAAGTTGGAAAACGACCTGCCGGACGACAAGGTGCTGTTCCTGTCCGACATCTTTCCGACTGGCTGGATGGCGGCGGAAAACGCCATCGGCGATGAAAAGGGCAAAACCGTTGCGGTGTGGGGAGCAGGACCGGTCGGCCAGTTCGCAGTGCGCAGCGCGTGGATGATGGGAGCGGAACGTGTCATCGTGATCGACCGGGTGCCTGAAAGGCTGGCACTCGCCGCGAGCTACGGCAAAGCCGAAACCATCGATTACAGCCAGACCGACGTCAAGGAGGCGCTAGACGAGATGACGGGTGGCCGGGGACCGGATGCAGGCATCGACGCGGTCGGCGCTGAGGCCCACGGGCACGGCGTGCTGGGCGATATCAAGGACAAGGTCGAGCTGCACACCACCGGCATGTCCGACCAGCCGTTTGCGCTGCAGGAAATGGTCATGTCGGTGCGCAAGGGCGGGACGCTGTCCGTCCCCGGCGTCTATGCCGATAAGGTGACGTTCCCGATCGGGCCTTTCATGAACAAGGGGCTCACCATGAAATCGGGACAGACACACATGCAACGCTATCTCGCGCCGCTGCTTAAGCGGGTGGAAGCCGGTGAGATCGACCTGTCGGAAATCATCACCCATCGCGGCGACCTCAAGGACGGCCCGGATTTCTACAAGACCTTCCGCGACAAGCACGATGGCTGCATCAAATGCGTGATGAAACCGGAGGAGCTATGATTCAGGTACCGGTTATCTGAAACTGAATGAGCTAACCCTCGCGCCAAGGATCGGACGTCTGATCGATCGTGAGTTCGTCTCAATAAGGTCGGCGGGCCGCCGCGGCGTCGGTGCGGTTGTGATCGAGCCAGCGATCGGCGGGTATGAGGATGACCGGCTTCTGGTTGTAGAAGCGCAAGGCCTCTTTCGAAGCGTCGGTGATGGTCATCGAATAGCTACGCCCTATTCGTCGCTGTCGCGCTAGATACCGGTGCATAGGGGCTTGTCGCCATCGGGGTGGTCGAACCAGATACGGCCTTTAGCGTCCTTTGGTCCTTCGGCATCGTAAAAGGATGAAAAGGGTAACAGGCAGCGGCGGCGAATGGGCAGTACGTCACGGCAGAGGATGTCGGTACGACCCCCCAAGACATGGCGCTGGTGCGAACACATACGGCCCATGTCGCCGGGTTACCGCTGGAAGCTGATAGCGTCGGCGGCGATCCATCGCCATGGACCGCACGGGGGGTCTTTCCTTCGATGTAGCTTGCCGCCCACAGAAGGCTGCATCGGCCACTGTCCGACTGCCCGATCCCCATTCGAGGCGTCGGTCACCTTGGCGCCGCACTCGCGCAGATGCTGCATCAGGCAGTGGCGCAATTGCTGGTGTCCGATGTCAACGCCGCCGCGGCAGCGCGCTTTGCCATCGCAACCGGCGGCACCGTCGTTGGTGCCGCCGACATTCTCTCGGCCAAGGCGGACATATTCGCTCCCTGTGCGCTGGGCGGCGTGATCGACGAAGTGGCGGCGGGCAAATTGCGGGCGAAGGTGGTCCGCGGGGCTGCCAACAATCAGCTGGCCACTACGGAGGACGGCGACCGTCTTGCCGAGCGCGATATTCTTTACGCGCCTGACTACGTCGTGAACGCAGGAGGAATCATCAACGTCGCCGCGAAATATCTGGGCTGGCCCCAAGCAGATTCGAACGCACGGGTGGAAGCGACCGCAGATCGTCTGGCAGACGTGTTCACCCACGGAAAAACGCACGGAGTCGCGCCACAAACCGCTGCAGATCAATTGGCTCGGCAGCGGATCGCCAAAGCCTCGCTGGACGCGCCTGACGAACTCGCTGTCGCTGCGTGACCGTGGACCGATTTCTTATTCGCGGGGTCGGCTCGCTCGACATGCCTTTGCGTGTGCTCGACCTCATGTCGCTACAGGGTGTAACTGTCTATCGTACCGTCATCGACAAAGAGGGGGACGATTATTGCGTCTTGGTCGAGGCTTGTGCGCAGCGCCCACAGCTGATGATCGAGAAAACCCGCGGCATGATCCTCGTCAGTTCGGTTGAACACGCCCTTTAGGAAGGCAAAATCATTAGGCGCGACTTCGCGAGCCGAGAGGGCAGAGCCAGGATTCCGACATGTTCCCGTCTTCGAGGATCAAGACGAACTCCGACGTTTCGTATCTTCCGTCCTGACTTCATCATGCCTGTCCCCCGTGTGCCGAGGGATCATGTATTCGTCTGGTCGGCCGGCACATCACTCGGCAAGTTGGCCGCGCCCGTTTTTTCGGAGCATGCCAAACCTTCAGTGCCAAGACCGTAACAGGTCATGGACACTGAACCCATCGAATAGCCGCGCACCAGCGGATCAAGGGTTTCGTTGCGGGCAACCGCCATTCCGGCAAGATAAAGCATCGGAACGAAATGGTCGGGAGTGGGAACCGCCGCGGCATAATCGGGATGCTCCACGAGGCGCAGCAGATCGCCCGGGTTTTTTGCCAGTTGGTTAACCGCTGCTTCGTCGAAACGCTCTGCCCAGTCGAACGCAAAATCGGGCTGGTTCCAGCGCACGGCTCGGAGGTTGTGAACGACATTTCCGCTAGCGACCACCAGGACGCCGCGGTCCTGCAAGGCTGCCAGTCTTGCGCCAAGGTCAAGATGATAGCTCAGCGGCTTGAGCGCGTTGATCGAGAGCTGCACCACCGGGATGTCGGCCTCAGGGTAGAGGTGGGCGAGCACCGACCACGTTCCGTGATCGAGACCCCACTGATCCTGGTCGAGACCCACCCACTCGGGCTTCACCAGCTCAACGATCTCTTTCGCGAGGTCCGGATCGCCCTTGGCCGGATATTCAAAGTCGAACAGCTCCTGTGGGAAACCGTAGAAATCGTGGATTGTGCGAGGGCGTGCCATGGCCGTCACCGCCGTGGCACCGAAATACCAATGTGCAGAAACCACGAGGATCGCCTTGGGGCGGGGCAACTCAGGCCCCAATGCCCGCCAGGCCGAGGTGTAGCCATTGCTCTCGAGCGTGTTCATCGGGCTTCCGTGGCCGATAAAGAGTGCGGGCATCCGATCCATAAAAAGACTCCTAGTGGTTCACCTTGCTGCGCGAAGGCTTGCGAAGGATACTTCACGCGCCAGTGGCAGGCTCAACGAGTTTAAATTCGGCTTCCACCGCCGATCCGGTTTGGGTTCTGTTCCTTCGAGCGATAATATCGTCATCTGACGCTAAAGCATCTCGAGTGGACGGCGGTCGCGTGGCCTGGGAAATGCCGCGTCCAGTGTCGCAAGCTGAGCGTCGGAAAGAACGATATCGGCGGCGGCGCGGTTCTCCCGCACATGGGCGACTGAACTCGCTTTCGGGATGGTGATGAGACCATCTTGCCGCAACGTCCACGAAAGTGCGACCTGCACAGGGGTTGCGCCAACCTCGGCTGCAATTTTCTCGAGAGCGGGGTGGGTAGAAAGCCGTCCCTGCTCGACTGGACTATACGCCATAACCGGTATGTTATGCTCGGCGAGCCACGGCAGCAGGTCCAATTCGGGGCCTCGCCGGACCAGATTGTAGAGGATCTGGTCGGTCACGCAGCCATTCCCGCCCGCAGCGACAAGCTCTTCCATATCGGAGATATCGAGATTGCTGACACCCCAGTGTCGGATTTTTCCTGCCGATTTGAGCGCCTCCAATGCCTCCACTGTCTCAGCGAGCGGTACCGATCCCCGCCAATGGAGCAGGTAGAGGTCCAGCCGGTCGGTGCCGAGCCGCTTCAGACTCGCCTCGCACGCACCGGCAAGGCGGGAGCGCGATGCGTTCTGCGGATATGCCTTGCTGACGAGGAATAACTGGTCGCGAACGCTGCCCAGCGCCTCGGATATCAGCGTTTCGGCCGCACCATCGCCGTACATTTCGGCTGTATCGACGAGCGTCATGCCCAGCTCGACACCCGCGCGCAGCGCGGCGATCTCATCGGATCGCCGCTCGGCACGTTCGCCCATCTTCCAGGTGCCTTGACCCAGTGAAGGAACCACTTCCCCGCCGGGCAATGTCACGTGTTTCATGTGCTTTCGTCCTATGAGATGAGTTCGGCGGTTCGGCCCGCGGGAGGCGGATTTGCAGATGACCACCAAGTAACGATCATATCGCGGCCGGCCATCGATCGAGTGCCATTTTGGCGATGGAGAGCAGTTCGTCGATCGTAGCGCCGTCGCGCGCCTGAACGGACATGCCTTCCATGACCGTATTGATGAATTTGCCTAGCACGGCCGGATCGGTGTTGGCCGCAAGCTCGCCCTGTGCGGCGCCGCGTCGCAGACGCTCGATCAGGAGGGCCTCCGCCGCGATACGCTTGTCGCGCAGCAGGCATTCGATGGCGGCGGACGCCGGCGAAACGGCTGCCGCTGCCGAATACATGAAGCAGCCGGCTGGCGTTCCAGGTTCCGAGAATGATGACGCCGCTCGTTCCAGCAGGCCTTTGACGGCCTCGTAGGTGGACAACGCCGGATCGTTGATGGGTGCATAGAGGTGGACGCTGAACGTCGCGGCGTAGCGCTCGATCACCGCCGCAAACAGCCCCGCCTTGTTGTCAAACGCTGCATAGAGACTGGCGGCGGCGACGCCAGTCTCCGCCACCAGATCTGCCATCGATGTCGCTTCGTAGCCGCGCTGCCAGAACAGCCGCACCGCCTTGTCGAGCGCAGCGTCAGTGTCGAACACACGAGGTCGACCTGCGCGGCGACGGGCTTTCGTCTCTGTCATCTCTGGTGCACGATATGGAACGATCGATAAATAATATCTTGAAACTGGTGGTCCGCTCCCTTACAGAACGATCATTCAATAATCAAGGAGTCTCCCATGAGCCGCACTGTCCGTATCCACGAATATGGCGACTCCAGCGTCCTCAGGATTGAAGATGTGGCAGTCCCCGCGCCCGCGGCCGACGAAGTGCAGATCGCGGTTAAGGCGATAGGCATAAACCGCGCCGAGGTGATGTTCCGCAACCATGCCTACCTTCAGGAAGCCGAGTTCCCGAGCCGCCTCGGCTACGAAGCTGCCGGCACTGTCGCTGCGGTCGGCGCGGACGTGACCGGGTTTGCGGAAGGCGATGCCGTCAGCGTCATCCCCCCGCTCGATATCGCGCGCTGGGGCACTTATGGCGAGGTGGCCAACGTGCCCGCCCGCCTCGTCGTCAAGCATCCGGCCGCGCTGTCGTTCGAGGAAGCGGCGGCCGTGTGGATGCAATATGTCACCGCCTGGGGTGCACTGGTGGAGCAGGCGAAACTCGGCGAGGGCGATTTCGTCATCGTCACTGCTGCCTCCAGCAGCGTCGGCCTTGCTGCCTTCCAGATTGCGCGGATGGTCGGCGCGACGGTGATCGCGACGACGCGTACCGGCGTCAAGCGCCAGGCCCTGATCGATGCCGGTGCACATCATGTCGTCGCGACCGGGGAGGAGGATCTGGTAGCGAGGGTGATGGAGATAACCGACGGCGCAGGTGCGCGCGTGGTGTTCGATCCGGTCGGAGGCCCGTCGTTCGAGCCGCTGACCGAGAGCATGGCACGCGGCGGCATCCTGCTTCAATATGGCGCGCTCAGTGGCGAACCGACGCCGTTCCCGTTGTTCTCCGTGCTGGGCAAAAGCCTCACGCTCAAAGGGTATCTCTACAGCGAGATCGTCTCGGACGATGCCGCCCTCGATCGCGCCAAGGCGTTCATCGTTGCGGGTCTGGAATCGGGCGCGCTCAAGCCGCAGATCGCGCGCACTTTCCCGCTCGACGCCATCCAGGAGGCTCACCGCTTCCTCGAATCGAACGAACAAATCGGCAAGGTCGTCGTTACGGTCTGACCGGCATACCGGGGGGAGTGAACGATCGCTCCCCCTTCCTCGACAGAGGATCGGACGATCGGCGTACATACCAGTATGCGAATGTCGACGAATTTGCGCTGACGCAACGGCCTGGCACCAGCAACCAGTTTAACTCAATAAGGGTATCCCAACATGAAATCTCGCGCCGCTGTTGCCTTCGAGGCCGGCAAGCCCCTCGAAATCGTCGAAATCGATGTCGCCCCACCGCAAAAAGGCGAAGTCCTCATACGGGTGACGCATACCGGTGTGTGCCACACCGACGCGTACACGCTGGAGGGGAGTGATCCGGAGGGTGTTTTCCCGGTGGTTCTGGGCCATGAGGGCGCGGGCATCGTTGTCGAGGTCGGTGAAGGCGTCACCAGCGTCGTGCCGGGCGATCACGTGATTCCGCTCTACACCGCCGAATGCGGCAAGTGCGACTTCTGCCTGTCGGGCAAGACCAACCTGTGCGTCGCTGTCCGCGAAACGCAGGGCAAGGGCTTGATGCCCGATGGGACCACCCGCTTCTCGTACAATGGTCAGCCCCTCTATCATTACATGGGCTGTTCAACCTTCAGTGAATATACTGTCGTCGCCGAAGTCTCGCTCGCCAAGATCAATCCCGAGGCAAACCCCGAACACGTCTGCCTGCTCGGCTGCGGCGTCACGACCGGCATCGGCGCAGTCCACAATACCGCCAAGGTCCAGCCCGGAGACTCGGTCGCCGTGTTCGGCCTCGGCGGCATCGGCCTCGCGGCGATTCAGGGTGCGCGCCAGGCGAAGGCGGGTCGCATCATCGCCATCGACACCAATCCGTCCAAGTTCGAGCTGGCACGCCAGTTCGGTGCGACCGAGTGCATCAACCCCAAGGATCATGACAAGCCCATCCAGCAAGTGCTGATCGAGATGACGGGCTGGGGTATCGATCACACCTTCGAGTGCATCGGCAACGTCCACGTCATGCGCGCCGCGCTTGAATCAGCGCACCGTGGCTGGGGTCAGTCGATCGTGATCGGCGTTGCCGGCGCGGGCGAGGAAATCTCCACCCGCCCATTCCAGCTCGTCACGGGCCGCGTATGGAAGGGGTCCGCTTTCGGCGGTGTCAAGGGACGGACAGAGCTCCCCGGCATGGTCGAGGACGCGATGAAAGGCGATATCGATCTGGCCCCGTTCGTAACCCACACGATGGGTTTGGAGGAGATCAACGAGGCCTTCGAACTGATGCACGAAGGCAAGTCGATCCGCTCAGTCATTCACTACTGACCCACCGATCCGAAGCGGCGCGAAGCGCTCGGATCGACAACTCAGCCGTCATCATGGCCCGACCCCGGCCATGATGACGCGCCCTCTGGCAAATGGGCAACGCGTCGCGATGCATTCATCTTTTGCCCGACCGTGATGAACCACGGGCCCACGGGCGAATAAGGCAGGAAGACTGAAGTGAAGAGCAAGGATATTCACGCGACGACGCCGGCCACCGATCATAGGCATGCAGGGCCGCCCGATTGCGTGCAGGTTCGCGGCGCGCGCCAGAATAATCTCAAAAATATTGACGTCGATGTACCGCGCGACGCCTTCGTGGTGTTCACCGGCATATCGGGCTCGGGCAAGTCATCGCTCGCATTCGGCACCCTTTATGCCGAAGCCCAGCGACGTTATCTGGAATCGGTTGCGCCCTATGCCCGTCGCCTGATCGACCAGGCCGGCGTGCCGGAGGTCGACGCGATCGACGGTTTGCCGCCTGCGGTCGCGTTGCAGCAGCAGCGCGGCTCGGCCAACGCGCGATCCTCGGTCGGCAGCGTGACGACGATCTCCAGCCTGGTGCGGATGCTTTATTCCCGCGTCGGCGAATATCCGCGCCATCAACCCATGCTCTATGCGGAGGATTTCTCCCCCAACACGGTCGCCGGCGCCTGCCCGACCTGTCACGGCATCGGGCGCGTCTATGACGCGACCGAAGAGACCATGGTTCCTGACGACAGCCTCACCATTCGCGACCGGGCGATCGCCGCCTGGCCGACCGCCTGGCATGGCCAGAACCTGCGCGATATCCTCGTTTCGCTCGGCTATGACGTCGATACGCCGTGGCGCGACCTGCCGAAAAAGGATCGCGACTGGATCCTCTTCACTGAAGAGGCACCGACGGTGCCGGTCTATGCGGGCCTGACGCCCGCACAGACCCGGACGGCGCTCAAGCGCGGCATGGAGCCGAGCTACCAGGGCACCTTCACCGGCGCGCGCCGTTATGTGCTGGAAACCTTCGCCAACACTAAAAGCGCGCTGATGAAGAAGCGCGTCTCGCAATATATCATCGGCCGCGATTGCCCGACCTGCGACGGCAAGCGCCTGAAGCGCGAAGCCCTGTCCGTGAAGTTCGCGGGCCTTGACATTGCCGAGCTCGGCGACCTGACGGTGTTGAAACTCCGGGATTTGCTCACGCCCGTCGCGCATGGCGAATACGGGGGCGCCGCGGCGGTCCCGAAGGGCCATGTCCTCGGCAAGGCGGCCCGCGATGCGGCGGTCGAACGGCGAGTCGCGGCAGGAGGTTCGGCGCACAAGGCTGCGCCCGACGTACGCCGCACGCCCAATCTCTCCGACGAGAAGCGGGTCGCCGCCCAACGCCTTGCCTGCGAATTGATCGAGCGGCTGGATCCGCTGATCGATCTTGGCCTTGGCTACATTTCGCTCGACCGCAGCACGCCGACGCTCTCCTCCGGAGAGCTGCAGCGCTTGCGGCTTGCCACGCAATTGTCGTCACAGCTTTTCGGCGTGGTCTATGTGCTTGACGAGCCTTCGGCAGGGTTGCACCCGGCAGATGGCGAAGCCTTGCTCACCATCCTCGAGCGTCTCAAGGCGGCGGGTAACTCCCTGTTCGTCGTCGAACATGATCTCGACGTGATCCGCCGCGCGGAATGGCTTGTCGATGTCGGGCCAGGAGCCGGGGAAAAGGGCGGTGAAGTCCTCTACAGCGGGCCGATAGAGGGGCTTGCCGACGTCGAGACTTCGATCACCCGCCGCTACCTGTTCGCAGAGCCGCTCCGCAGTGAGCGCACACCGCGCGATCCCAAGGCATGGCTACGCCTGGAAGGGATCAGGCGGAACAATCTCCATGGTCTCGACGTAAAGTTTCCCATCGGCTGCTTCACCGCTGTCACCGGCGTCTCGGGATCGGGCAAATCCAGTCTTGTCAGTCAGGCGCTGCCCGAGCTCGTCACGGAACACCTCGGCGGCTCCCCCGTGGCCGAGGAGGAGGCTATCGATCCGCTGCTCGATGTTGCGCAGAACGACACTGAAGGACGCATTGTCGCAGGCATGGAGCATGTTCGCAGGCTGGTGCGGGTCGATCAGAAACCGATCGGTCGCACGCCGCGCTCGAACCTGGCCACCTACAGCGGCATGTTCGACCATGTGCGACGGATCTTCGCTGATACGCCGCTCGCCCGCCGGCGGCACTACAGCCCGGGAAGGTTCTCGTTCAACGTTGCGCAAGGCCGCTGCCCTGTGTGCGAGGGCGAGGGATACGTCATGGTGGAGCTGCTGTTCCTGCCGAGCGTTTTTGCCCCGTGCTCGACCTGTCATGGCTCTCGCTACAACCCGCAAACGCTCGAAGTCGAATGGAACGGGCGCAATATCGCCCAGGTGCTCGAACTGACGGTCGACGATGCGTGCGATTTCTTCGCTGGCGAGGCATCTGTGATGCGCTCCCTCGATGTGTTGCGAGAGATCGGTCTTGGCTATCTGAGGCTCGGTCAGCCGGCGACCGAGCTGTCTGGGGGGGAGGCGCAGCGCATCAAGCTGGCGACTGAACTGCAACGCGCTCAACGCGGCAACACCATCTACATCCTCGACGAGCCAACTTCGGGGCTTCATCCCTCCGACAGCGACCGGCTGATGCAACACCTGCAGGGCCTCGTAGACGCCGGCAATACCGTCGTGGTCGTCGAACATGACATGCGCGCCATCACACAGGTGGACTGGATCATCGACCTTGGACCGGGGGCCGGGGAAGATGGGGGCCGTATCGTTGCCAGCGGCGTCCCTGACGTCGTTGCGGAAGCGGAAGGCAGCCTCACCGCCCGCTATCTCAAGTCGGCGCTGTAGGTCGTAAATCTGGTCGAAGGCACGTCGATCAGGTGCACCTCAAACCCACGCTGGAATGGGTCGATTCTGGATGCGAGAGCCGGCGAGGTGTCACCGCGGATTGACGCGGCTCAGGGTTCGATTGCCCGTGAGGTGGGCCATGTTCGTGTGATACGCGGCGTGGCGGACGGCCAATCGCTGGCCATCCGCCACGCTTGCTTTGTGCAGACCTTATCCATGGAGATGGCCCTCACGTGGTTCGTCGAAACGCCCCGTCTTAATTCCCTGCTGCGATTTCCTCGACGAGTTTGGCACAGAAGGCGGGCAAATCATCGGGATCGCGGCTGGTAACAAGCCCGTTGTCGACCACGACTTCCTCATCGGTCCATGTACCGCCGGCGTTCTCGATATCGACCTTCAGCGTCGGGTAGGACGTCAAGGTGCGACCCTTGAGCACGTCCGCCTCGATCAATGTCCAGGGTGCATGGCATATAGCCGCGACAGATTTTTTCTGATCGAAGAATGCCCGGATGAAACCGATTGCCTCGTCGCTGCCGCGCAGCTTGTCGGCACCGACGGTCCCTCCGGGCACGACAAGTCCGTCGAAATCGTCGGCTTTGACATCGGAAAACGTCTTGTCGATAGTATAGCTGCCGCCCTCGTCAAGATCGCCATTGACTGTGCGAGCCTTGCCCGGTTCAAAACTGACCACGGTCACTTTGCCACCAGCGTCCTCGACAGCTTGCTTGGGCTTCGAGAATTCTGGTTCTTCCGTCCCGCGGGGTGCGATCAGAATGGCAACTGATTTGCCTTCTAAAGTCATAATTTATCTCCTATTCCGTCGAAGACCAAGGTCAGGTGCCCGCCTTGAGCACGACCTTCGTCCAACCAGCATCACGCTTGTCGAAATGCTTGAAGGCGCCCGAGCCCGCCGCCGGCTGGGCCGTCACCGCGCTCCAAGGATCAGCCGTCCGCCAACGCCTGCGCCGCCGCCTCGGCCACGCCCTGGTCCTGCTTGCCGTTGCCGCCTAACACGCCCACCGCGCCGATCACCGTCTCGCCCTCCTTGATGGGCACGCCCCCGGCGAAGATCATCACCTTGCCATCGTTGGAGGCATGGATGCCATAGAAGTCGGCGCCCGGCTGGGCGAGCTTCGCCAGCGCCTTGGTCTCGACGTCGAACGCACGCGCCGTCCACGCCTTGTCGATCGCGATGTCGACGCTGCCGCGCCACGCATCGTCCATTCGCGCGAACGCTAGCAGGCAGCCGCCTGCATCGACCACCGCGATGTTCATCGGGTTGCCGATCCGCTCGGCCTCCGCGATCCCCGCATTGACGATTGTCCGCGCGTCGTTCAGGTCGAGCTCAGGGCGGTAAGCATGGTGTGTATCCTTCGCCAGTTCGGGGAAAACCGCTTCACGCACGCCTCCACGCGCGGGTCCTCCCCACGCGGGCGATAAGAGCGACGCACTAGAGTGCCGACCGCTTCGCTATTTCGCGGCCAGCAGGGTGAACTTGTGAATCTGCGGCGGTTCGGAAAACAGTTCGTCCGCCTTGTCCATCAGTGCGGCAGCGACCTTACCGTCAAGATGGGCCTGCCGATCCTCCTCTGTGTCGAAGGTATCGAAGATCGCGTACGCACCGGGACCTTCCTCGATCGCATACCAGGTCAGAGTGCCCGCCTCAGCTTGAACGAGCGGCAATGCCGAGGTCAGAAAATCGGCGACATCGCGCTCTTTTCCAGGCTTGGCCTTAAGTGGCACATACAGGGCAAGTTTGGGCATAAATGACTCCTCAAGTGAAACGGACAGATATTACTCGGCAAAGTAACGGTAGGGCGGGCTGGAACGTTCCTTATGAGGCGGAGCACACGCGGCCCCGCCTCCTCGTCGAAATCAGAACTCCTGTGCGGTCGGCCGGATGACGATCGCGTTGATGTCGACGTCATCAGGTTGTTCGACAGCGAACGCGATAGCACGCGCCACCGATGCCGTCGGGATGGCCTGCTTATAGAAGTCGAGCACCGTTTCGGCAGCCGTGCCTGATGTCGTGAACTTCAAATCGCTTTCGACAGCTCCAGGCTCGATTGACGTGACCCGGACCTTTTCCCCCACCTCGTGGCGCAAGCCTTCGCTGATCGCGCTGACGGCAAACTTGGTGCCGGAGTAGACCGTGCCGCCCGGTGCGAAGACCTTGATACCCGCAACCGAGCTCAGGTTGATGATGTGACCGCTGCCCTGCTCGAGAAAACCGGGAAGGGCCGCCGCGATGCCGTAGAGCGTACCCTTCAGATTGACGTCGATCATCTGGTCCCACTCGTCGGTGTTGACCTCGGCCATCGGACGGATCGGCATCAGCCCGGCATTGTTGATCAGCACGTCGAGGCGGCCGAAGTCGGCAATGATTGCGGCGACGACGGACTGGACCGCCGATTTGTCGGTCACGTCCAGCGCGTAGCTACGTGCCGTGCCACCGTTTGCGGCGATGTCAGCGACGACCTCGTCGAGCCTGTCCTTGCGACGCGCGGCGATCGCCACCTTCGCGCCGCGTTCCGCGAGAAGACGCGCAGTTTCCGCGCCGATGCCGCTGCTGCCGCCGGTAATGAGAACGACCTTGCCTTCGATACCCTTTGTCATGATTGCATTCCTTCAAGTCAGTTGTTGATTTTTTGCCGGATCGCGGCCCCGCGCGAGCCTGCCCGGCCTGATGGGATCACTGTGAGCGCAAGAGGACGGGCCCGGCGCCCACCCGGATGCGGAGCAGCTCGTAAGGCTTGCGGCGTAAATCCCGTCCGCCGTGAAAGCCGGGCTGGCGGTGGAGCTGGTTGGCAGTAAAGTAGAGATAGCCGTCGGTGCCGATCGACAGTGTGTCGGGCCAGCTGATGCGGGGGTCGCTGACTACCGTCGTCCAGCGGCCCTGGTCGAGCACGCGGATCGCGTTGTTCTCGTAATCGCCGGCGAACACGCGGCCCCGGTCGTCTTCGGCAATCCCGTCCGAGGCGCCTTTGCGCCCCAGGCTGCGTACCGCGCGGGCCAGTTCCTCCTCGGACACCGCGGGGTCACGCAGCATGGCCGTGGGGACCGCGTGCAGCGTGCGACCCGATAGTGGCCCGTAGTAGAGCAAGCTGCCGTCGGCGCTAAGCCCGATTGCGTCGCTCGCGATTGCTAGCGGCGTCACGGGTCCACCAGCGGGACGGTTCATCAGCACCACACCGTCGACAACCGGGGTGAAGCCGGGCTCCGGGTTGGTCGTCACATGGTTCGACAGGCGCCGGATCGCACGTCCGCTGGCGATATCGACGACGATGATGCCGCCGACACCGGCGTTGCTGCTGTCGGTGATGTAGGCGACGCCCTCGGCGCCCTGACGCAGATCAAAGCGCACGTCGTTGAGGTAGGTCGTGGGCAGCACCACGCTGGGCGGCAGGACGATCGTCTTCACCACCCGGTTGGTCGCAAGATCGATCGCCACCAGCTTTGCCCCGCCGGCCTGCGGCTGAGAGAATTTAGGCGCGGCCGTGTCGAGCACCCAGAGGCGGTTGGCGCCATCGGCCACCACGCTCTGCACCGAGATGAAGTGCCCCGCCGGGTCGGCCGGATCGGGCCGGTTGGTCGCGGCGTCGGGATAAGGCACCGCCTTGCCGTCGACCAGCTCGGCAACCGTGAACGGCGCGTTGTCGCCCCATTGCGGGAAGTTGACGAAGATGCGCCCGTTGGGGGCGACGGTCACGCCAGTCGGCATCGCGCCATCGAAGGTCGCGACCTGTTCGATCTGGGGCGCGGATGCACCCTCGCGGGTCGTCGAGCAGGCAGCAAGCGAGAGGGCAGCGCCAGCGGCCAGAAGCAGTTTGACGGAGATTTTCATGGGATCATTTCCTTGAGGATGCGGCCCGCTTCGTGGGGCTCGGACCGGAGATATTGCGGGGGCGCCTTTACCGATGCGCCAAGCGCCGCAGCGGCGTGCCAGGGCCAGCGCGGATCCCACAGCGCAGCGCGGGCTATCGCTATGGCGTCGGCCTGCCCGTCTTCGAGGATGCGCTCCGCCTGGTGCGGATCGGTGATCATTCCGACCGCCACGACAGGCATGGCGACCGCGTCCTTGACCGTCCGGGCCAGCGGCACCTGATAGCCGGGACCGACCGGGATCTGCTGGCGCGGGTCGAGCCCGCCGCTGGAAACGTGGATTGCCGAACAACCGCGCCGCTCCAGCTCCTGTGCAAACAATGCGGTTTCCTCCGCTGTCCAGCCGCCTTCAACCCAGTCGGTCCCGGAAACGCGGACGGTCACCGGGCGGTCGGCCGGAAACACTTCGCGCACGGCATCGAACACTTCGAGCGGGAACCGCATCCGGTTGTCGAAGCTGCCGCCGTAGTCGTCGCCGCGCCGGTTGGAGATCGGCGAAAGAAACTCGTGGAGCAGATAGCCATGCGCGGCGTGGATCTGGATGGCTTCGATGCCGAGCCTGCCGGCGCGCCGCGCGGCATCCGCGAACGCCTCCCGGATGCGGGCAAGCCCTGACTTGTCCAGTTCGACAGGGGGATGGTCGTCCGGAGCGAAGGGAATGGCGCTGGGTGCCACGGTCTGCCAGCCATTCTCCGAATCGGAAGCGATCTGCGTTCCGCCGTGCCACGGCTTGGCGCAGCTCGCCTTGCGCCCGGCATGGGCCAGCTGGATGATTAGCGGCATGTCCGACCAACGGCGCACACTTTCGAGCACGCTTCGCATCGCCGCTTCGGTACGGTCATCGTACAGGCCGACGTCACCGTAGGTGATGCGCCCTTCCGGGCTGACCGCCGTCGCCTCTATCGTCAGCGCGCCCGCGCCCGAGAGCGCCAACTGGCCGAGATGCATCCGGTGCCAGTCGGTCATCGCGCCGTCGACTGCCGAATACTGGCACATCGGCGCGATGACGATGCGGTTGGCGAGCCGCAGCCCGCCAACCTCAATCGGATCGAACAATTTCGCCATCACCATTCGCCCGTGTTGGGCATGGAGGCCCAGGGTTCGGCCGGAGCCTTGGGTTCGCCCTTCTGCAGCAGTTCGATCGAGATCCCGTCCGGCGAGCGGACGAACGCCATGTATCCGTCACGCGGGGGGCGATTGATCGTCACGCCGCCCGCCTGCAGCCGCGCGCACGTTTCGTAGATGTCGTCGACCCCGTAGGCGAGATGGCCGAAGTTGCGGCCCCCGGTATAAGTCTCGGCAGGGCTGCCGTCCTCCGGCGGCCAGTTGTACGTCAGCTCGACCTCGGCATCGCCCTGCTCGCCACCGCCGCGGAAATCCTCGTCGGCGGCAAGGTAGATCAGCGTATAACGCCCGGCCTGGTTCTCCATGCGCCGGGTCTCCTTGAGACCCAGCAGCGTGAAGAACCGGATCGCCGCCTCGGGATCGGCGACGCGCACCATGGTGTGGAGATAGCGCATGATCAGGCAACCTTGTCCTTGAGGGCTTCCATCACGAGCTCCGCGGTGCGGGTAGCGCTGGCGGGGTTCTGGCCGGTCACCAGATTGCCGTCGCGCAGGGCGAAAGGGGCAAAATCGGGGCCGCCCTCGTGCTTGCCCCCAAGTTCCTTGAGGCGCGTTTCGAGCAGGAACGGCACCGCCTGATCGAGGCCGACCGCGCGTTCCTCGCTGTCGGTGAAGCCCGCGACACGGCGGCCAGCCACGAGGGGAGTGCCATCGGCCTTCTTCGCCGAGACCAGCCCTGCCGGTCCATGGCAGACGGCGGCAACGATCTTGCCTTCGCGGTCGAAGCGTTCGACCAGGCGGGCCAGTTCGTCGCTGCCGGGGTAATCGAACATGGTGCCGTGGCCGCCGGGCAGGAACAGCGCGTCGTAGCCGGCGGGATCGATGCTTGTGAATACAGGGGTGCTGGCAACCTCGGTCTTCAGGGCGTCGTCCTTCAGATAGCGCTCGACCGAAGCGTCGTTCTCACCGTCGGCGTTGACGCTGCGCTGGTCGACGGGGATGGCGCCACCCTTGATGGAGGCCAGCGTCACCTCGGCGCCCGCATCGCGGAAGGCATAGTACGGGGTGGTAAGTTCCTCGAGCCAGACACCCGTCGGTTCGGTGCCGGGAGTCATGCGGTCGGCGGATGTGGCCACCATGAGAATGCGGGTCATCGTCAATTGTCCTTTTCCATTGATGTCGGGGGCACGAGCAAACGCAACCGGCGCAGCCGCACCCGCCACAAGGGCAGCGGTGAAAGCTTTCAGCAGTTGGAGGCGATTTTGCATTCGCTCGTTCCTTTCGGCGGCCTAGATAGGCAGGGAACGGCATCATGAAATCCAGCGGGAATGGTGGACGGCCATAAATTCGCTTATGGAACCGGAATGTCCCTCCTGCAGTTGCGCACCTTCGTCGAAGTCTACCGCCGTCGTTCACTGAGCGAGGCGGCCCGGGCAATCGGCATCACCCAACCGGCTGCTTCGCAGCACATCGCATCGCTCGAGGCGCAACTGGGCCGTCCCTTGTTTGATCGCCATTCACGGGGTGTTCGACCAACAGTAATTGCCGACGATCTCGCGGCTTCGATCGGAAGCAGCCTCGACACGGCGGAATCGGCACTGGCCAGCGCGCGGGCCCGATCGTCGCGCATCTCGGGCACGGTCCACATCGCCGCGCCGTCGGACCTGCTGGGAGAGATGATCACGCCTCGACTGGCTCCGCTGCTGGAAGCAGGGCTGGACCTGCGCCTGCATATCGGCGGGCGCGAGGCGCTTTATGCCATGCTCCTCGAAGACAAGGTGCATCTGGCCGTCACCGCCTCGCAACCCGAAGAGCCGCGGTTGGCCTTCCATGCGCTGGGCGAGGAACACCTGCGCGCCATAGCCTCGCCCGCCGTGGCGAGCCGGATTGCCGAATTGCCGCTGGTCGAAGGGCTTAATCAAACAGCCCACCTCGCCTACGATCTTGACCGGCCGCTGCTGCGGACCTGGCTCGAGGCGAACCAGATCGAGCTGACCAGCCAGCCTGCCTTGACCGCGCCAGATTTGAGAGTGTTGCGATCCGGATTGTGCGCGGACCTCGGCTGGACGGTACTGCCCGGCTATCTCACCCGCAGCGAACGCGCAGCCTGCACGCTGATCGAGATACCCGCCCCGGTCACGGTGCCGCTCAACGCTTACTACCTCGTGTGGGCACGCTCATCGCTGCGACACCCGCGCGTGGCCATGGCTCGGGACGCCCTGATTGCTGCACTCCGAATATAATTGTGGCCACGCCTGCTCGGCCGTCAGCGCAATGTCGGGTCTGAACCGGTTTAGCGCTGGCGGAAAGAATGGCGGCTTTCGGGATCGTCGGCGACAAGGCCGAACGGCCGGACGGGGGCGCAATCCGGACACACGGGCAAAGCCTATTATTGGAAATTCTCCACAGTTGGTGTGGCGAATTCCAGGAACTTGCGGGTTGCCCCTTCACAAACACTGGCGCGCCCGGCATGAATATGATGGGCACTGTAATCATTGGGGAATTTCAGTTCCCCTACCCCGATAATGTCCGCTTCGCGCCCCCATTCCGGAAATCGGAGATACAAATGCCGATCTCGAAAGCCGACATTCTCCAAGTGCAAGGCAGACTGTTCGCGTAAGGCTTTTGACAACACCAGATCAATGATCTAGCAGTTTGACTTCGGGCACTTATTCCGGCGCCCGGTAAGGCAATGCGCCCAAGTCCGGCTCGATGAGCTGTGTGCGAAGGACGCGTTGATGAATTCTCCCGCTAATTCAGGTTCCGTAGAACAAACTCCGATCCCGTTTTCCGAAGGGGTGCGTGTCTGGGCGCGCGTGGCCGCGTTGAGCTTTGGTGGACCAGCGGGCCAGATCGCGGTGATGCACCGCATTCTAGTCGATGAAGAGCGCTGGATCGGGGAGAACCGGTTCCTGCATGCGCTCAATTACTGCATGCTCCTGCCCGGACCGGAAGCCATGCAGCTTGCCACCTATATTGGCTGGTTGCTCCACGGCGTTCGCGGTGGCCTCGTCGCAGGATGCCTGTTCGTCCTTCCCGGCTTCCTCAGCATTATGGCGCTTAGCGTGCTCTATGCCAGTTTTCAGGAGGCCAGCTTCGTCCAGGCGATTTTCTTCGGCATTAAGGCGGCGGTGCTCGCCATAGTCATCGAGGCCCTGCTGCGCATCGGGAAAAGGGCATTGAAAACTTGGCCCATGTATCTGATTGCCGCCGCAGCCTTCGTGGCGATATTCGCATTCGATGCACCTTTCCCGCTGATTATCGCGGCCGCCGCGCTGGTCGGTTTTCTTGGAGGGCATTTCGATCCTGCACGGTTTCTGGTCATTCGCGCCCGTGAAACGACCGAGGACGGGGAGAGCGAGCCGGAAGCCGTGCTTCATACAGGTGGCATGGCGAAAGCGCAGCCTACATGGCGCGGAGCAGTCCGCACGGCCTTGATCTGGGGCAGCATCTGGGCAGCTCCCATAATTGCGCTGATCCTTCTTGTTGGCCCAAATCACGTGTTCACGGAACTGGCGGTTTTCTTCTCCAAGCTCGCGGTCGTGACATTCGGGGGCGCGTATTCCGTGCTGGCCTATATGGCGCAGGAAGCCGTGCAGACGCATGGCTGGCTTGCCCCCGGTGAAATGCTCGATGGGTTGGGCATGGCGGAGACCACGCCGGGTCCACTGATCCAGGTCGTCCAATTCGTGGGGTTCATGGGGGGATATCGCGAAGCAGACATGTTAGGCCCGGTGGCTTCGGGCATCGCGGCTTCGGTCATCGTCACGTGGGTCACGTTCGTGCCGTGCTTCCTATGGATTTTCCTTGGTGCGCCATTTATCGAAAAACTGCGCGGCGTGAAGCTTCTGACAGCGGCGCTTTCGGCGGTGACGGCAGCAGTCGTCGGTGTGATCCTAAACCTTGCCATCTGGTTTGCGCTGCACGTTGCCTTCGCACGGCTTGACGAGGTTCGAGGTTACGGCGCACGCCTGCTCGTGCCGGACTTCGCCACGATCGACGTCGCCTCCGTCGTCATTGCCGCTGCGGCCCTGATCGCCATGCTGCGCTTCAAGATCGGGATGTTGCTCGTTCTCTTCGTGAGCGCACTCATTGGGTCGCTGTATTACCTCGCAACGATGGCTGGCACCTGAAATCACATCCAAGGAGAACTAAGATGAAGCAATTACGCAGAACATTGTTCGTCGGCGGCTTGGCTCTATCGCTATCAGCGATGTCGGCGGCTCTTCACGCGCAGGATAATCTCGGCAATCTCGAGGCGCTAATTTTCGAGGCATCGCACTCGGAGGTCACCATGACCGACGATGGGGTCGCACGCATCGGTTGGACGCGCGCCGACGTGCCGGTGATGGTCGACGGCATGCGCCTCGATCCCCCGGCAGGTCTCGGCTCATGGGCTGCCTTCAAACCCGTCGATGGCGGAGTGATGGTCATGGGCGACACGGTCGTATTCGAGGATGAGATAACAGCCGCGATGGACGCTGCCCTCGCCAACGGGTTGACCGTCACCGCGCTGCACAATCACTTCATATTCGACGATCCGCCGGTCTATTTTATGCATATCGGCGGGCATGGGGAAACCGCCAAGTTGGCAGCGGGTGTAAAAGCCGTCTGGGATGCCATCAAGGAAGTGCGCGCCGCCTCGCCGACGCCGCAGCGCAGTTTCGGTGGCATGACGCCGGATGCAAACGGCACGATCGAAGCCCTGGCGCTGAGCGAAATCTTGGGCACCGAGCCAAGCATCGCCGATGGTGTCGTGAAATACACCTTCGCTCGCCAAGGCCGCATGCACGGCGTTGAGATCGGTGGTTCGATGGGGCTTACGACCTGGGCGGCGTTCTCGGGCACCAACGACCTTGCCGCCGTGGATGGTGACTTCATCATGACCGAGGACGAAGTCCAGCCCGTGCTCCGCGCACTGCGCGAGCGGGATATCCATATCGTAGCATTGCATAACCACATGATCGGCGGTGAACCGATGTTTTACTTCCTCCACTACTGGGGAGTGGGTCCAGCAAAAGAGCTTGCAGCGGCGATTGCTGCTGCCCGTAACGAACAGGCCGAAACCGGATAGGCGCAACCATTCCGATAAAAATCAGTAAGGCAGCGATCGCTTGCACCTCATTGCGACAGGCATTGTCTTCGAAATGGCCGGGACGTGAGTTATGTCGTTAACTTTACGGGGTTGCCTTTGAATGCGATTTGGGTTGCGAACGGATTGTCCGTTTCCTTAGGAAAACGCCCGAAACCAGACTGTCTCGAAGCGGCCCCAAAATGGCTGAAGCGCATAAGCTGAGTCGACGGCAGATATCGGGAAGCAGGAGGCTGTCTCACATGGCCGCTTTGGCGTCGCAATCTGCTGGTCCGCTTCTGGCACAATCCACACTTGGTCTTAACGGCGAGAACGGGGTGGAAAGCTGACACTTGAACTTACAGCACCGGGCTGCCTGAAGATAATGCGAACCAGGCAGCTCCTATGAATGCCAACACTTCGAAGACCAACAAAGGGCGCCAAGCGCGACACTGTTGAGATGTCACTTTGCCGCCCCGTTCCAGACGAGCCACCGAGCCAACAAACCCGAGCCAATTGATGATTAGCAACGGAGCCAAAACAGCTTCGCGTGAAACGAGCGGAACCGCAACAAGGCTGGCAGACGCTATAAGAGAAACAACGGCGAGGACTAGAAACAGGCGCATCCCGGCAAGCCTCTCACGGCAAGCGAACGTCCGCAATTGTTGCCGTGGACGGCTCTCCATCCCTTGGGGGATAATTCCCTCGAGTGAGTCGGAAAAGGAGAGCGAAGATGGAGACAGTTGCGGTAGTAGGCGTGGACCTGGCGAAGTCGGTTTTCCAGATGCACGGGGTAGACGAGAGCGGCGCGGTGGTACTGCGCAGGCGCGTCTCGCGGGGTCAGTTCGTGAAGCTGTTTGCAAAGCTGCCGCCGTGTCTGGTGGGGATGGAGGCGTGTTCCTCCTCGCATCACTGGGCCAGACAGCTGATGGCGCTGGGCCACGAGGTGAAGCTCATGCCGGCCCAGTACGTGAAGCCCTATCTCAAGCGCGGCAAGAACGATGCCGCCGATGCCGAGGCGATCTGCGAGGCGGTAACCCGGCCCACCATGCGCTTCGTTGGCGTGAAGTCGCCCGAGCAGCAGGCAGTGATGATGCTGCACCGGGTGAGGAAGATCTTGACCCGCCAGCGCACCCAGCTGACCAATGCCCTGCGCGCGCACCTTGCCGAGTTCGGGATCACCGCGCGTGTCGGAAGGCTGGGCCTCGATCGCCTGCTCGCTGTAGTGGCCGATCCCAACGATGACCGCCTGCCTACACAGGCACGCGAGAGCTTGGCTGTGCTCGCCAGCCAGCTGGAGATGGTGAAGGAGCAGATCCTCGACAACGACCGGCGGATCATGGCCGATGCCCGCAGGAGCGAGGCGGGTCGCCGCTTGATGAAGATCCCTGGGATCGGACCGCTGCTCGCCAGCGCGATCGTCGCCTCGGTCGCGGACCCGGCGATGTTCTCCAATGGCAGGAGCCTGTCGGCGTGGATCGGGCTGACCCCGCGCCAGAACTCGAGCGGCGGCAAGGAGCGGCTCGGCTCGATCACCAAGGCGGGCAACGGCTATCTGCGTGAGCTGCTGGTGATGGGCGCGATGGCGGTCGTGCGCCATGCGCAGCGCAGCAGCGCGAAGCGCCCCTGGCTGGCCCAGTTGCTCGAACGCAAGAAGCCCAAGGTGGCCGCGGTGGCGCTGGCGAACAAGAACGCCCGGATCATCTGGGCGATGATGACAAGAGGCGAGAGCTACCGCGAGATGCAGGCCGCCTGAAGACACGCGCCTTGCGGCGCTAACAGAGTTGGAAGGGGCATGAATGAACTGATGCAACAAGCCGGTTGAAACCGCCGGAGCAGGACAACCCGAACGACCCGAGCACTTTGAAGTGCGTGCAATTGGACAGGGACCTGAACCGCGCGAAAGGCATCAAGGCCAGCGGTCCATGTGAACCGCACACAAAGGCCGGACACATGGGCGCCTCAACACGCTACGCTAAGTTCAAACTAACCCTTGCCAACGGAGAGCCGTCCACACAGGGGTCGGAAGCGGAAGTTCCACTTTTAGAAAAATTTGGTCAAAAGTAGCCGGACCGCTAGTGGCCCCGAAGTTGCTGACACACCGCATCAGTGCTCGCGGCAAATTTCAGGCTCGAAGGCCCGCCCGGTCAATCTCAGATAATGGGGTTGTTCATGGCAGGTGGCTTTCTGTCCAGACGAGCAGAGCGCGATGGAGGACAGGGATGGGGACGGCATTTTCCACATGTCGGAGCCAGACGACCCATTAACCGTTGGTGTTGGAATGACCCACTCTATTCGTAATTCTCTACTCGCTTGCGCATGCTGCGCTTCTTTAGCGGCCTGCGGCACTACAGATCACGAAGAGAGCAATGCTGAGAACTCGGGCGCGGAGCACGGGCGGCTGCTGACATCTCTGCGTGAGATTGAAGGGTTCTGGCTCATTGAGCGGTTCGAGAATTTCACACCCTCATGGCGAAACGGCACGTCATGGCGCAGCGCATATCTCCAGATCGACGATGACAGGATAACCTACAACGTCGGCTGCAATCAGTCTGGTAATTCAGCTTCCCTCGGTCCGGATGGCATCCTGCGTGATAGCGGCGACGGAACACGCCTGCAGACGCTGCAAGGTTGCGGACCTGCTCGAGAAGCGCGCGACAAGCGCTTCTTCGCTTTCTTCGGCAGTAACCCCGAAGTTCGCAGCATCGGACCGGGGCGCGTTTCCCTAAGAAGCGAGACAGGTGAGTTGGTGCTCATTGAGCCAGATTTCTGGCGCCAGGCGCATAAGCCCGATTTCCGCGAGATTGAAGGGCGGTGGGTGCCGCAAATGTCGACAACCTACGACGGTTGGGGGTCGGCCGGGTTTGGGATTGGAGATGACCCAGGTGTTCTAACGATCGGGCGGGAGCGCCTTTTGTGGTCGCGGTGTCCCAATCTGCAGATTCCTATACGATGGACTGCAGACGCACGGCTGGCAGCGACAGATGATATCGATGTAAGCGCGTGCCCCGCCGTCGGTCGCACGACAAGCAATGGACCGGGAGCGGTAATGATGATGCTGTCCGCCAACCCTGCAGTGATCCGCACCGGAGCAGACAGCATCGTGCTGGTAGATGGATCGGGCGAAGAGGGCCGTCGGCTCGATTTACGATCAGAGGAGAGCGTTCTCGAGCCCCCGCCGCCCCCGCCAATGCCGGAAGGTCACATTCCGCCCCCGGCCCCTTCGCCGCCTGGAAGCTCCCGGTAGCCGCAACAGGTTCGCCTATCCGTACTCAGTGCCATGCACGGGAAGCAACATGCGGGGTTCGTTAACACGCTGCGGTCGGAAAATGATCTCGCAAAAACCGCGTCATCTAGAGGCGCTCCAAGTGGAAGTTTTGCCTTCGCAACCATGGCGGCTGGTCTGAATTGGGGGAGTCAGCGGAAAGGCAGTTTCCCCAGCCCGGTGCCTAAAACCGGACGGACCGCTATCGGCCCAGTTCGTGTCTTTCATCATTTGTTTTTGTAGAGGGTCAAAAGAGACCACCGCACCTATCTCATAGCGCGGCTGTAGCGCACTGACCAAACAGTTCGCTGTTTGAGTCTCTTAATCTAGCCACGGCCGTAAGCGATCCCATGCAATTTCCGCCAACCTTCGCGAGCGTTGACGCACAAATTCCCCGTCCCAGTCGGACGGACATTCGACGAGCGGAATCAACAATCTCGCGTGGGTTGCTTCGGCGAGGATCGCTTCCGATCTTTCGGGCAAGTCATACCCCAACTTTCTGGCTTCTTCGCGCGCGGCCTCGAAGGCTTCGGGCGTTCGCGATGCCAAGGCGCGGTAGCTTGCCATCTTTTTCGGTTGGGGATGATTTGACACCACGATGTTGTGGTCGCGATGCAGCAGCGTGAGGTTGCCCAGAGTCTGGAACAGCTCTCGCTCGTCGTAGAGGTCAGCGGGCCAGTCAGTGCTAGCCCCTTGCTGTGGAGCAATGTGCTCGACCTGCATGGGCGAAAGCAGGTTCCACGCGTCCAGCGTCAGGGTTGGATGAACACCTTTCCTGCCTGACACGACCAAACCCGGATTCTTGAGGTCGGGTTCTACGTCGTGCGCCGAAGCTATCAGAAGGAATTTCGCAACCTCGGTTGCGTGCTTGGCTAGCAGGCTCGTTTCGACTTTACCGGACCAGCTCCCTTTCTCCGAAATGCCGGCCTTTTCCAGCGCATCGCACAGGACGCGTTTGTAAAGTGCGATGTCGAGCGCGCTCTTGCGTTTGGTGGATGGGTTTCCTGAGAAGGGCCGTGCCGCAAGGGCAGCCTGCCCGTCGCCGGAAAGCATGACATCGCGATACACCGCATCGATGCCCGACGTCGTGCCGAATGCTCCGCGCCAGATCGCAGTGAAGGCAGCGCTCGCCTTGATTGCATCGGCAAAGGCCACCGATTTCTGAAGGCGCTCTTCCGGATCGGCGGATAATGCGGCCCCGAAAAATCTGCTGAGCGGTGGAATCGTGACCGTATGCTTAAGTCCGCGCAGAAACTCGAACGCGACCTTCGCCGGCTCGTCGATGTTCGAGAGGCCGCCGAAGCTGGGATTAAGGGTTTCTGCAGGATCCCACGAAGTCGACATGAGATCGGACACATCGCCCAAACGCTTTACGAAGCCCCGCCGGAATTCCGTCCGGGTCTTGTCGTCCGGATCGCCGTATTGTGCGCGCAAGTAACGCCGTTGCTCGTTGAGCTTCTTACCCAGCTTCTGGCCCGTTTCTGCGAGCGCGAAAGCGACAAGAAGTTCGGAGGTCGTGCGCTGCAGCTTGCTCGCGTCCTTGGCGTAGCGATCGACGTATTTCTCGGTCCGCAGCATGTCCGCGTGCGAAGGGGTGGATTGATAATCCTCTAGCCCTTCCGCGTCGATCACCCGGGGCCGAAAGGTTTCGAAGGCGGTGAGCGGTTCGCCGGTCGTATTGAGAGCCTCGAACATATCGAAAGCGTCATCTTCGCCTTCGCTTTCGACAACTGTGAAGGCCATTCGCCTTTGCAAATAGTGAGCAAAAATGATCGCGGCAAAGGCAAGCCGGAAACGCTTGCCCGTGGTCGTCTCGTCATCCTTGCGGAGCCTTTCGGCGACTTCGGATGGGACTTCGAAACCAAAGAGTGCTTCGCCGAAGCCCGCTTTGAGCGCGTGCTCGATCAGGCTGGGCATCTCCTCCTGCGGTTGCACGAGGTCGCGAAGGCGTTTGTTCATATGCCGGAAGACGGCGGCCACATTCTTGTGCGTCGAAGCTTTTTCGCCATCGGGCTCGCTCGGACGAAACTGCTTGGCCTCGGTCTCCTCGTTCTCGATATGCTTGAGGTAGTCCCAAATCAGGCGGGCGATCGCGCTCGAATACCGGGCTTCCGGTTTTGAAGACCACACATCGTCGAAGGATCTGATGAGACGTGGATAGTACCTGTTGAGCGCCTTTCCGCTGCGTTTGTCGAGAATGAAACAATCGCGAAGTTCCGCCATCATCTTCTGAATTTCTTCAAGCAGCCAGGCGCTGCCTTCTTCGTCATCCTTCTCGACCGAGGGCAGGCAGGTCGCCAGAAGATTGTGAATTGAGACAAAGAGCAGAATGAACGTCGAGATGCGCTGCTGGCCATCGATGATCGTCATCACCGGCCGTGGCATCTCGTTCCGGAAATGCGGCTTCACGGTCACATACTGGGTGTCGTGGATCGCGATGATCGTACCGAGGAAGCTGATCGTTTCCTCGCGCTCAGGGAGCAGGCTCAGGCCGTGAAGCGCATCCTCGAACAGTCGATTGACGTTTTCTTTATCCCACCGATATTCCCGTTGATATGCGGGAATGTAGCAACCCTGCCCCGGGACCTGCAGGAATTGTAAGACGCTTCTTGGATTTGCCCGAAAGGCCTTTTCTACATCGATGGTCAAGAGACCCTACCCCCAGCGGTTGTATCCATGTGCTTTGATTACCTAGCGATATTTCGGCTGGTAAGAAAAGCATGCTCGGGCAAGAGGCAACAGAATTGTGATATAAAAATTCTCGGACCCGGGACACTCCGAGGCATATACTGGGTGCGGGTTCGCGCCTTCGTTGAGCAGAAAGCTGGCGGCTGGCTATTTGTGGCAGACGAGGCAGCCGCTCTCCTCGTCGGCCAGCATCTGTTCCACCGTCTCATCGGTGATCCGTGCTCGCAGCGGATTTGGCATTCTGCGAGCGAGCGCCTGTGCCTTGCGCTCTTCATGATTACGCTCGATCTCGGAAACCCGCTCCGGCCGCGCCAGTTCTTCGAGACTTTCGTTCTGGGTCCAGGTGAACGGCGAACCGTGCTCGATGGCTGATTTTTCGTAGCGCTTGGCTTCCTCGAAGGCGTCCGGGTGCTCGCGCATCAGCCGCACCCATTCGATTTTCTGCTGGTAAAAGCAGAATGTGCAACCGCTGCGAGAGCGCCAGCGGTAATAGTCCGGCAGGCCGAGTCCGGAGTTTTCCAGCAGGCCGATGACCGATGCCTTGTCAAGACCGGCCTCCCTCAATGGGAAATGGACGTGCATGTTGGGGTGGGTTGCGATCATCCCCGAACGGCTCGGTTCGTCGGCGCGGATCGCGACATAGGAATGCACCTCCACGCCTGCGTCGAGATGCGGTTTGAGCCACTTCTGGAATGGCTGAATTTTCAACTGCCGGGTGCACCAGCGTGTCCGCGGGGAAGGCAGAAAATGGCCGTATTCGGCTAGCCAGAAATCGAAGTCCCGACCAGGGTTGAGCATTTCAATGGGCTTGCCAAGGAAGCCCTCAAGGCGGCCGAGATAATCGTAGACCTCGGGTAGCTCCTTGCCGGTGTCGGTGAAGAAATACCGCACATCGATGTCCGGGCGGTGATCGCGCATCCAGACCGCGAGGGCAGCGCTGTCTCGTCCACCGGACAGACCCAGAACATGCATCGCCTCGCCGGTCACGCTTCCTTCTCCGCGCTGATGGGCACAGTGACATCGCGCTCGCCGTCATCCTCGATATAACGCTGTGCGAGCTCCGCGATCACGGCGAGCACCATATCGGGCTCGAGCTGTGCGGCGTCGAGCGTCTTGCCGATCTCGTCGAGGAGTGGCCCGAGGCGCTTCTGCGCCTCGGTTGCAATCTGTGCTCTGCGGACGACGCTTCGTTCGGTCGACCCGACACCCGCCATCACCATCACCGCGGTCTGGGTCGGTTGCTGGTCGCTGTCGCCGAACAGTTCCACGCGGCGGAACCGGTAGGCGTATTCCGACAGCTGCATCCCCGCCCGACTCGGCTCGAGATCGTGCCACGTCGTCACCGGCTTACCCATCACGAGACCGCAAATTTCCGCCATGCTTTCCGTCGACCCATCGAACTCGGCCAGCCTCGTGATGAAGCCTCGAAGCTTGAGGTCGTCTCCCCCGTGACCCGCTATTCGCTTGGCTCGTTCCACCAACTCGGAGAGATTTCCTGCATCGCGGTGTTTCAGGCCCTCCAGCATCCGGGTTTTCAGATCCTCGATCATGTCTGGGTAAGCGTGATCAAGTTCGCTCAGGACCGTGCGCAGCGCAGGTGCGGTGCCTTCGCCCGAAGCCTCGAGCGCTTCGGGGATGTCGACGAAGAGGAGCTGGTAGGGATCGTCCGCATCTAGCAACAAGCGACGCACATCGATTGCTTGCTTGGAGAGCGTGGCTTGCGCCTTGCGCGACCAGTTGGGAAGGCTGTACGCAAACTGCACGAGCGCCTGTGCTATCTCGAGCGGCTCCTCCGACGGCGCCTCTTCGACGAATTCGCTCGCGACGGCTGCAAACTCCTTCAGCGCGACCGCATTCGCGGCATCGGTCGGAACCGATCTCAGCGCAATATGGTCGGGGTCCTGCAGCAGAAGATCCATGACCAGATCGGATATTGCCGGCTGGAAGGCCTCTTTCGCATAGATCGCAGTGCTGTGACGGCGCGAGAAAAGATAGGTCACGAGCAATAGGGGCATCACGCCTTGCTGCACGCCGTAAGGCGGCTCGCCCCAAGCCCGGTAGATGTCGGCAACACCAACCTGCTCGCCGGCTTCGAGCAGGCCATCGGTTAGCGACCAGAGAGGGGCGAACGTGCTGGTTTCGCCGGGCGGAACGAAGTCCCACCGCTCGCCTTGCCGGACATAGAGACCCGCGCGTTCCAGAACGGTAACCGCTAGGCCCTTCTCGGCCGGATAGCCCTTGATCCCGAAGTGCTGCTCGCCGCGGCCCACTACAATAGCATGCAACAGGGCTCGCAACGCCGCATTGGAATTGCTCGAAGGCCGCCGACGATTGATGAGTTCGGAATGCACGATCGGAGCCTGCCGGAAAGTCCGCCGGGCGATATCGCTTGCTGCTTGCGACAGGCCATAGGAAAGCGACTGCAAATCGAGCGGCTTACCAGTGTCGAACCAGTGCGCGCGCTCGAAACCCTCTCTCAGGAGACCTTCCAGCTGCGCGGACAAATGGGCAATGCGGGCATCGATCTCGCGCCTGGCGGCTGCATCTCCGGCCAGTTCGGGGCTTTCGTTGCGCACGTCTCGCGCGGCTTCGAGCTCGATCGCTGTTTTGCGAATGTCCGCACTGTTCGATGCAAGACCAACAATTACGGGCAGACCGTGCCGATGCTCCGTGCGCGAGACTTCGATCAGACTCGCCTCCGCTTGGCCGGGATCGACGTCGATCCCAGGCAGAAGCAGCAGGAACTTGCCAGCAGCCCCGGCGCTAACCCGAACGTCTTTCGGACCAAGCCCTTGCGGCGCCAGTTCGCCGATTTGTGCGTCGAACCAGCGCGGCGTGCCATATTCGGCGTAATGCCGCTTGGCCAGAATCGGCTGCAGCGAGGCGAGATCGTTCAGAGACGCTATCTCGAGCCGCCCGCGTTCGGCGATGCGGGCCTCGATTTCGCCCTCAATGTCGAAATCGCTGCCGGCATAGATTGCATAGGCGCCGAGATGGCGACGGTAGACCAGCGCCGAAATCTTCACGAGATCGGCAAGCTGCTCTTCGACGTCCGCATCGGAATGACCGAGGCTTGCCGCAATCGTCCGGGATGAGGCTGCCAGACCCGATCCATTGCTGAACAGATCGATGACCGCCACGGTCTTCGCGATCTGCAAGCGCAGGTGGGTGCCGTCGCGGCCCGCCCTCGCTATGGCCTCTGCGGCCTGTGCCCATCGATGGCCGTCGGGCGAAGCCATGATCGCAGGCTCCAGATTGACCTGCAGATAATCCCAAAGTTCTGCCGGTCCGAAGGTTCTTCCCGAGGCGAGTGTCGTGCGCTGAAGGAATTCGGTGAAGCCGCTGGGTTCCGCCGAGGCAAGAAAACCGAACAGGCTGCGTTCGTTCTGGCTGAAGCGCCGCCGGGTGATCGGCCCGAGCAGCGCTGCCGCCGCAGGGTTGAGAGGCCAGCAATCGTCGAGCCTTTCCGCAAGATCCTTGGGCACACCTGGTCGCCGTTCGGCAATCTCGCTGGCAACAATAGCGGCAATTTGATGCGACTGAGGGTGCGAACGCTCTGTCGTGACGGCACGACCGACCAATTCGATGACCTCGTCGACCGCCGTAATGATCGGGACATCCGCAAAGCGGCCCTGAACCTTGCGCCATTCGTCCTGGACGCTTTGCCCGAGGCGATCCGCATAGCGCTCGAAAGCCTGGTGCAGCACGCCCACAACGATAAGTCTTCCCTCGCTGCGATTGGCGGCCTCTGCGAGATCCTGGAAGAAATGGATGTCGACGGCGTGATCGGCAGCACCTTCCAGATATTTGCCCAGTTCGTCGACAATGACGAGAACCCCGCCCTTGGGACGCGCTTCAACCTCGCGTTGCAGCCGCTCGACGATATCGCGCCCGTCAGCGGCTTCCATCCTGGACCGCTTGGTCCGAGCGTGGCCCGGCTCGCCAGCGATTGCGGATGCGACCGCTTCGCGCAGGTCCCCCACCGGGTTGCCCCGCCGACCGCTCACCGGCACGCAGAGCCAGTCTTTGGGCGCACGCCCGAAAACGGCGGTTACTTCGGGCACATCGCCAAGGAGTTGTTTCGCTTCTTTGAAGGCAGGTCCGCGCCCGAGCGAGTAGGAGGCAAGCGCAAGCGCGAGGCTCGACTTGCCGCCGCCGTAAGGGCCCGTCCAGGTGAACGCGCCCTGGCCGTTTGTCGCGAGGCGGAGCGTGGTGGTCAACGCATCGCGCGCCGATCCTTGAAGTACATAGCCGGAGAGGGGATCGGCCTGGCCAAAATCGGCATCGATCCTGATCGATCTTTGGTAGCGCGGGGCGACCGAAACATGGTCTGAGAGATAGGCCTGCGTCATGCCGCGAGCGCCTTGGTGTGCGGATAGGCGCTGGCGATGAAGGAGGCCGGATCAGGCAGGCCTTCTCCCCGCCTGGCAATCGCGCGCACACCTGCGCTGTCGGTCCACAGAAAGGCGCCCTTGGCGACCCTTTCGATATCGACAAGCCGGTCGATCAGCGCATCCTCGTCTAGCTTGAAGATCCGCCCCGGCGATCCGGGCTCGTATACCAGCGTATCGATGGCGAGCGTTGCTTGCTCGGGCGCACGCCTCGCCCAGAAATCTGCAAGCGCAAAAAGGAAGATACCGTCGGGCAAGCCGGGCTTGGGCCCATGGCGGAAAGCGAACGATCGCGATGACACTTCGCGCATAAGGCCAAGTTCGCCAAGTACGGTTTCCACCTGATCGTCAACCGCGCCCGCGCCGACCTTGGCGACATAGGATCTGACAAAGCATTCCACGTCGCGCTTGATCGTTGTGGAGGAGGCCCGCGACCGGTCGAGTTGGGCACACAGCAGCCGGATCGGCTCGGCAATGCCGTCGCGGTCGAACCCATGTGCATTCAGATGGTTGAACGCATAATACCACGTCGTGGCGCGCTCGAAATTGCTGGCGATCTGCCAATGGAGCAGCCATGTGGTCGCGAGGCTTTCCATGAACGGATCGAGACCTGAATCGCGGTCAAAGATGAGATCTCCGAAGGGCGTTGCCTTCAAGGCACCGACACCCCTCTCCGGGTCTTCTTCAATGATTCGGCACGCGAGCGCCCAATGCTTGATCGCCGCAACCATATTCTTGCCGACCCCGAACCGGATGATCCCTTCGTCCTTGTCGAAGGTATTGGGGGCCGGAGCTTCCGAATCCTCGCAGACGGCATCGTAAGCCTTGCGCAGCCACAGCCGCCTCAGCGGGAAGGTTTCATGTCCCGCGAAGCGCGTCTTGACGCCGGGCTGTCCAAGGGGTCCTCTGAGCATGATTTGTTCCTACTGGGGATTTCCCCCAGTTGGCAACCCTGCCCGCGCCTCTTGTACGAAGTTTTAGGCTTCAGGCAGCGGCGCGGTAGGCTTTCTCGTACGCAGCCAAGAGCGCAGTGACGGCACGGTCAATGTCCGCCTCGGAAGTGGTTCGGCCAATCCCGATGCGAACGGACGACGAAGCCTCGTCAAAGGAAAGCCCTTGCGCCAACAGGACGTAAGACGGCTCGATGCTGCCTGAGTTGCAGGCTGAGCCTGTCGATGCCGATAGTTCGCCGCGGGCATGCAAGAGGATGTCTTCCGCATTCACTCCCTCGGCCCTGAGGCTTGTGCAACCCGGGATGCGCTCGGCATGCGGATTGATAGTAAAAGGGCATCCCTTCCTGGTGATCCGATCTTCGAAAAGTCTTTGTAATGATTGAATATGTGTGCGTGCCGACTGGCCGTGGCGCTCGTAAAGCCGCGCCGCCGCTGCAAGCCCGGCGCAAAGCGGAACCGGCACTGTACCGCTGCGTCCGAGAGGCTGCTGTCCACCGCCATCAAGCTGCGGAACGAGCCGCAACCTCGCGGCGCGCGACACGACAAGCCCGCCGATCCCTTTGGGACCGTAGAACTTGTGACCGGAGAAACTCAGCAGATCGGCACCGATATAAGTGAAATCGACATCGATCTTTCCGACGGTCTGCGCCGCGTCTGTGTGAAACAGGACACCCTGGCGATGACAGATTTCGGCAATCTCGCGAACGGGTTGAATGACGCCCGTCTCGTTGTTGGCGTGCATGACCGATACGAGCGCCGTGTCGGGTCTCAGGGCCTGCGCGATGGCTTCGGCGCGAACCCGGCCATCTGACCCTGGTCTGACCTCGGTGACCTCGATCCCGCGTTTGACGAGCGAACGGGCGGCTTCCAGCACGCATTTGTGCTCGATCGACGACACCACCAGATGGTTTCCGCGTCGTTCGGCTGAGCTCATGACACCTTTGATGGCGAGGTTGTTTGCCTCGGTTGCTCCGCTGGTGAAGAGGATCTCGTCCTCCCCGGCACCGAGCAGCGCCGCAAGCGCTTCGCGCGATCGTTCGACAATTTTCGAGGCTTGCAGGCCATGCGCATGATCCGAATGCGGATTGCCACAGTCATGGCTCATCGCGTCCGTCATCGCATCGATCACCGAGGGATCGACCGGAGTTGAGGCCATGAAATCGAGATAGGCGGGGCCGGGTCTGCGCAAGGAACAACCTTCATTGAAATCGGTGCACCGATAAGACCAAACCTGGCCTGGCAAAGCAACCACGATCGCGCGGTGTTCGAGCCTGAATGGCGACGCCCTCCCGATTTGGCCTTGCCTTTTATTTCTTATTCTTCGCCTTTCTACGCCGATTGCAGATCACTGTTGCCCGAGGGCAAAGTAATGTCTTTTTGATCTGCCTCGCGAACGCAGCCGATGGTCGGTTGCCGCATCCGAGGCAGTCCATGAGCGTCATCCCCCTTCGATCCGAAGTCTCATCGCGCGGCGCGCGCATGCTGCGCACTGCGCTTGGCGGCGACATCGCCCGCTGGCTCGACGAGCCCGATGTCATCGAAGTCATGCTCAACCCCGACGGGCGTCTCTGGGTGGACCGGTTGGGCGAGGGTCTCGCGGCGAGCGAATGTCTGATGAGCGCAGCCGATGGCGAGCGGATCATCCGGCTGGTCGCCCATCATGTCGGCGCCGAGGTGCATGCAAGCGTACCGCGTGTGTCCGCCGAACTGCCGGAAGGCGGCGAGCGCTTCGAAGGTCTGCTGCCACCGGTGGTTGCCGCCCCGAGCTTCGCCATCCGCAAACCAGCCATCGCGGTGTTCTCGCTGGCCGATTACGTGACGACCGGGATCATGAGCAAATGGCAGGCCGAAGCGCTTGCCGGTGCGGTCGCTGCGAGAAAGAACATTCTGGTCGTCGGCGGCACCTCGACCGGCAAGACGACGCTCACCAATGCGTTGCTCGCCGAGGTCGCAGCCACGTCCGACCGTGTCGTCCTCATCGAGGATACGCTGGAGCTGCAATGTGCAGCGCCCAATCTGGTATCGCTGCGAACCAAGGACGGCGTTGCGACTTTGTCCGATCTTGTCCGGTCGGCGCTGCGCCTGCGGCCCGATCGCATTCCCATCGGAGAGGTGCGCGGTGCCGAGGCGCTCGATCTGCTGAAAGCCTGGGGCACCGGTCATCCAGGCGGGGTCGGCACGCTTCACGCCGGCTCGGCGCTTGGCACACTGCGGCGGCTCGAACAGCTTATCCAGGAAAGCGTGGTCACCGTGCCGCGCGCGCTGATCGCCGAGACCATCGATATTATCGCCGTGCTTGTGCGCGACGGCACCGGGCGGCGCCTTGCCGAACTCGCCGAGGTGCGCGGACTCGATGCCGCGGGCGAATACGTCCTCGCACCCCTTCCATCCACAACAGGAGACCATTCGTGACCCATATCTTTTCGCGGGCGCGACCGCGCCTGTCCGCTTTGATCGTTGGGAGCGTCATTGCGCTGGCATTTGCGGCGCCCGCCCAGGCCGCCGGCTCGTCGATGCCGTGGGAAGCGCCGCTCCAGGCGATCCTCGAACCAATCCAGGGCCCGGTCGCCAAGATTGTCGCGGTGATCATCATCATCGCCACCGGGCTGGCGCTCGCTTTCGGGGATACATCGGGAGGCTTCAGGCGCCTGATCCAGATCGTCTTCGGGCTTTCGATCGCCTTTGCCGCGTCCTCCTTCTTCCTTTCGTTCTTCTCCTTCGGCGGCGGAGCGCTGGTCTGATGGACAGCGGTCAATCTCCTCTGCCGAACGGCTTTGCTGTTCCAGTTCACCGGGCGCTGACCGAGCATATCCTGCTCGGCGGTGCGCCGCGCGGGCTCGCTATCGCCAATGCGACGTTGGCGGGCGCAATCGGACTGGGTCTGCAGCTGTGGATCGCAGGCGCCGCGTTTTTCGCGCTCGGCCACATGGTCGCGGTCTGGGCCGCCCGGCACGATCCGCAATTCGTCGATGTCGCGCGGCGGCATCTGCGGTTCCCCGCACATCTGCAGGTCTGAGCCATGCTGTCCCTGCGCGAATATCGAAACAAGGCCGACCGGCTTGCGGATTTCCTGCCATGGGCGGCGCTCGTCGCCCCCGGCGTTGTGCTCAACAAGGACGGCAGCTTCCAGCGCACCGCCCGCTTTCGCGGGCCGGATCTCGACAGTTCGACTCCTGCCGAACTGGTTGCCACGACCGCTCGATTGAACAGCGCGCTGCGCCGGCTCGGGTCGGGCTGGTCGATCTTCGTCGAGGCCGTGCGCCGTCCGGCACTTGATTATCCCGTCTGCGCCTTTCCCGATCCGGCTTCGGCACTGGTCGAACGCGAGCGCGCCGCGCAGTTCGCAGAAGAGGGCGCGCATTTCGAGAGCCGCTATTTTCTGACCCTCCTATGGATGCCGCCAGCCGAGGATGCCGCGCGGGCTGAAAGCTGGCTCTACGAAGGAAGGGCCGAGAAAGGCGTGGATCCGCGCGAGCTTCTCGAGGGCTTCGCCGATCGGACCGACCGGCTGCTGCGCCTGTTCGAAGGGTTCTTTCCTGAGGTCCAATGGCTCGATGATGGCGAGACCCTGAGCTATCTTCACAGCTGCATCTCGACGCGACTGCACGATGTACGCGTTCCCGAAACCCCGATGCATCTCGATGCGCTGCTTGCCGACGAGCCGCTGACCGGCGGTCTCGAACCGCGCCTGGGTGCGGCCCATCTGCGGACACTGACCGTGATCGGCTTTCCGAGCGCGACATTCCCCGGCCTGCTCGATGAACTCAATGCGCTAGGCTTTGCCTATCGCTGGTCGACGCGGGCAATCATGCTCGACAAATCCGATGCGACGAAGCTGCTTTCGAAAATTCGCCGCCAGTGGTTCGCCAAGCGCAAATCGGTCGCCGCGATCCTCAAGGAAGTGATGACCAACGAGGCTTCGGTGCTGGTCGACAGCGATGCCGCCAACAAGGCCGAGGATGCCGATGCCGCGCTGCAGGAGCTGGGCGCCGACCATGTCGGGCTCGCGCTGGTCACCGCGACCGTTACGGTGTGGGACGAGGAACCGGCGCTTGCCGCCGAGAAGCTGCGGCTGGTCGAAAAGGTCATCCAGGGCCGCGATTTTACCTGCGTGACCGAAGGCATGAATGCGATCGAGGCCTGGCTCGGATCGCTGCCCGGCCATGTCTACGGCAATGTTCGCCAGCCCCCGATCTCGACGCTGAACCTTGCGCATATGATGCCGCTTTCGGCTGTCTGGGCCGGACTGGAACACGATGCGCATTTCAACGCGCCGCCGTTGTTTTACGCCAAGACCGAAGGCTCGACCCCGTTCCGGTTTTCGCTTCATGTCGGTGACGTCGGACACAGCCTCGTCGTCGGTCCGACCGGGGCGGGCAAATCGGTCTTGCTGGCAATGATGGCGTTGCAGTTTCGCCGCTATGCCGGGTCGCAGATTTTCGCTTTCGATTTCGGTGGCTCGATCCGTGCGGCCGCGCTCGTGTGCGGCGGCGATTGGCAGGATCTGGGATCGAGTCTTTCCGAGGACAGCGACGAGCCAGTCCTGCTGCAACCGTTGGCGCGGATCCATGAGCCGGCACAGCGCAACTGGGCCTCGGAATGGCTTCAGGCGATCCTCGCTGCGGAGGGCGTCGCACTCGATCCGGAAACCAAGGATCATCTGTGGTCGGCGCTGAGCTCGCTGGCGAGCGCGCCGGTCGCTGAGCGCACGCTCACCGGGCTTGCTGTCCTTTTGCAATCGCAGGCATTGAAGCAGGCGCTTGCCCCCTACTGCGTCGGCGGGCCGTTCGGACGGCTCCTCGATGCCGAGAGCGAACGGCTGGGCGAAGCGAGTTTCCAGGCGTTCGAGACCGAAGGGCTGACCGGATCGGCGGCTGCGCCTGCCGTGCTGTCCTATCTGTTTCACAGTATCGAAGGCCGCCTCGACGGCTCGCCGACGCTCATCATCATCGATGAAGGCTGGCTGGTGCTCGACAGTCCGGCCTTCGCCGCGCAATTGCGCGAATGGCTCAAGACCCTGCGCAAAAAGAATGCGAGCGTCGTTTTCGCCACTCAAAGCCTTGCAGATATCGAGACCTCGGCGATCGCGCCCGCGATTATCGAAAGCTGCCCGACGCGAATCTTCCTGCCCAATGACCGGGCGGTCGAACCCCAGATTTTGAGTATCTATCGCCGCTTCGGGCTGAACGACCGCCAGATTGAAATCCTCAGCCGGGCAACGGCCAAGCGCGATTATTACTGTCAGTCCTCTCGCGGTAATCGCCTGTTCGAACTGGGCCTTGGCGAAGTGGCGCTCGCCTTTGCCGCCGCTTCTTCCAAGAGCGACCAGCTCGCCATGTCCCGCATCATCGAAGAGCATGGTCGGAGCGGCTTTGCCGTCCACTGGCTCAGGTATCGCGGCCTCCACTGGGCCGCCGAATTGCTCGGCAGCGATGCGCACTCTTCCGACCCCCCAAACCCATCAGAAGGAGACCTGAAGTGACCTCTCGAAAAATCATCCGCAGCCTGGCCATGGGCACCGCGCTCGCCTTGGCGAGTACGAGCGCCTTGGTATCAACGCCTGCACACGCCCAGTTCGGCGGGATCGTTTACGATCCGTCCAATTACGCGCAGAACGTGCTGACTGCCGCGCGCACGCTCGAGCAGATCAACAACCAGATCCGCATGCTGCAGAACCAGGCGACGTCGCTCATCAACGAGGCGAAGAACCTTCAGAGCCTGCCGCTGACGATCGTGCAGCCCCTGCAGGACCAGATCCGGCAGACCCAGCAACTGCTGAATGAAGCCCAGCGCATCGCCTACGATGTCCGCACCATCGAGGGCGCTTTCGACCAGCATTACAAGAACGTACCGCTCGGTGCCTCGCAGCGGGCGATGGTCGAAGGCGCCGAGGCGCGCTGGCAAAACAGCGTGGTGGCTTTCGAAGATGCCCTCAAGGTCCAGGCGGGCACGGTTGCCAATATCGAAGGTTCGCGCGAAGCGCTCGGCAGCCTCGTTTCCGCAAGCCAGTCCGCCACGGGCGCCTTGCAGGCAGCACAGGCTGGCAACCAGCTGCTGGCATTGCAGGCCCGCCAGCTGGCCGACCTGACCGCCACGATCGCCGCTACTGGCCGGGCGCAGGCGCTCGATGCCGCCGAACGCGCGGCGGCCAAGGCACAGGCGCGCGAGCAGTTGAGGCGGTTTCTCGCTATTCGTCCGCGCTATCTGCCCGGCGGATCGGACTGATCCGCGATGGACACCAAGCTCCTCGCGCGCATCGGTGCCGTTGTGTTCGTCGGTCTCGCCATCGCGACGACGATCGTCCAGCTGCGCGAGGAGCCCGCGCCGGTGCGGCAAGCTGACCGGCGCATATGGGTGCCCGACGGTGATCCGCTGCCAGCACAGCTGAGGGCTTGCGCTCAAATGGGCGAACTGGCGCTGTCCTCGCCCGATTGCCGCGCGGCCTGGGCCGAAAAACGCCGCCGCTTCTTCGGCGTCGATCACCCCGAGGCTTATTCCGGGATCGGCGACAGGGCGCTGCCTGAGTCCTTTTCCCGCGAAGCGAGAGGAGAGAACTGACATGGGCGGCACCGGTGTTGTCGATCGCTTCCTCGCGATCTTCTCGCAATATATCGACAGCGGCTTCGGGCTGCTTTCTGGCGAGGTCGCCTTTATCGCGACCACGCTGATCGTGATCGATGTCACGCTCGCCGCCCTGTTCTGGAGCTGGGGCGCGAACGACGACATCATCGCCCGGCTCGTCAAGAAGACGCTTTTCGTCGGAATCTTTGCCTACATCATCGGCAACTGGAGCGCGCTCGCCAATATCGTGTTCAACAGCTTTGCCGGGCTAGGCCTGAAGGCGAGCGGCTCGGGGCTTGGCGCGAGCGATCTGTTGCAGCCGGGACGGGTGGCGCAAGTAGGCATCGATGCCGCCTGGCCGCTGCTCGAATCGATTGCCGATCTGATGGGCTATGTCGGCTTCTTCGAGAATTTTCTGCAGATCATCATCCTGCTCGTCGCCTGGGCGATTGTCATCATCGCCTTCTTCATTCTCTCCATCCAGCTGTTCGTCACCCTGATCGAGTTCAAACTGACGACCTTGGCGGGTTTCGTGCTCATTCCCTTTGGACTGTTCGGCAAGACCGCCTTCCTTGCCGAACGTGTGCTCGGCAATGTGGTCTCCTCGGGGATCAAGGTTCTCGTTCTCGCCGTCATCATCGGCATCGGTTCGACGCTCTTCGCCGAATTCACCGGCGCCATCCCCGGCGAGCCGACCATCGAGGATGCGCTGGCCATCGTGCTCGCCAGCCTCACCCTGCTTGGTCTGGGCATTTTCGGGCCGGGGATCGCCAATGGCATTGTCGCGGGCGGTCCGCAGCTCGGTGCAGGCGCTGCCGCAGGCACCGCGCTTCTTGCAGGCGGTGCTGCGGTTGGCGGCGTGGCCGGTGCCAAACTTGCGGGCGGCGCGGTCGCCAGTGCTGCCTCTTCCGTCGCGCGAGGCACCTCGCGCGCTGCCGGAGGTGCGACCATGGCCTATGCCACCGGTTCGGCGGGCAAGAGCGGCGGCGCCGCGGTTGCAAGCGGAATGGCGGGTGTTGGCCGCGCAGCAGGAGGTGCCGCCATGTCGCCGCTACGCAAAGCGGCAGACAGCGCCAGGAGCAATTTCCGCGACGGGGCGCGTGCGTCGGTCGGGAACATGGGTGGCCGCATCGTGCCCGCTCACGGTGCTTCGTCACCGGATCCGGAACAGACGAACGGCCCGCCGGCCTGGGCGCGGTCCATGAAGCACAGGCAGAGCCTGGGGCACTCGGCCTCGCTTGCCGCGCACACCGTGCGCTCCGGTGATGGCCACGGTGCAGGCGCTTCCATCGACACCAAAGAGAAGGATTAGCTTTCAATGTTCAAACGGCCTTCGATCCGCTACGCAAAAACGCCTCAAGCAGAGACGCCCTACCAGCGCGCGGCGCAGGTCTGGGACGAACGCATCGGTTCCGCGCGCGTCCAGGCAAAGAGCTGGCGCTACGCCTTTTTCGGCGCCCTCGGCCTGTCGGCAGCGCTGACGGGCGGGCTCGTGTGGCAGAATGCGCGCGGCACCATCGTGCCCTGGGTGGTCGAGGTCGATAGGCTCGGCGAGGCCCGCACCGTCGCTCCTGCCGCTGCGGATTACGAGCCGACCGATCCGCAGATCGCCTTTCACCTCGCCCGGTTTATCGAGCATGTCCGCGCTATCCCCGACGATCCGATTGTGGTGCGCGAGAACTGGCTCAGAGCCTACCAGTTCGCCAGCGACAAGGGCGCCTTGGCGCTCAACGATTATGCGCGGGCCAACGACCCGTTCGCGGCAATCGGCCGCGAACAGGTTGCGGTCGATGTCACCAGCGTGATCCGAGCCTCGCCGCGCAGCTTCCGCGTGGCCTGGGTCGAGCGGCGCTACCGCGACGGCGCGCTCGCCGAAACCACTCGCTGGACCGCTATCCTCGGCGTTGCCGTCCAGCCTCCCAGAACGCCCGACGCGCTCACCAGCAATCCGCTCGGGATCTTCGTCACCTCGATCAACTGGTCAAAGGAGCTTGGCTGATGACGCACTTACTTCAATTCTCCCGTCCGGCGCTGCTCGCAGCCGGCGTTCTACTCCTTGCCGGATCGCCCGCGTCAGCGACGCCTGCGCCGCAGGCCCGGGCCGCATCGCGGGCGATCACCGCCTTCGACCTCGCCGATGCATCCCGCCTTGTTCAGGCCATTGCATATGCCAACACCCCCTCGCGGCAGGCCTCCCCCACTGCCGCGCGCCGCTCCCCTGCCTCTGACCCCGCCCCTGATCCTCAGAGCCATGTGGGAGCGGCGAACGAGGCCGCCAGGATCGAACCGGACAATGCCGGATTTGACAATGCCATCCAGCGCTATGCCTATCGCGAAGGTGCGTTGTTCCAGGTCTACGCCAAACCCGGGCAGGTGACCGACATCGCCTTGCAGGAGGGCGAAACGCTGGTCGGCCCCGGGCCGGTCGCTGCAGGTGATACCGTGCGCTGGATGATCGGCGACACGCTGAGCGGCTCGGGAGCGACGCAGCGGGTGCATATCCTTATCAAACCGACGCGGCCCGACATCGCCACCAATCTGGTCATCAATACCGACCGCCGCACCTATCATATCGAACTGCGCGCCAATCCGGACATCTATATGGCCTCGGTCAGCTGGTCCTATCCGGCAGACGAACTGATCGCGCTGCGCCTTGAAGAAGAGCGAGCGGCGCGAGCCACACCAGTCGCCGACGGGTTCACGCTTGAGGCGCTCAATTTCGATTACCGCATCTCGGGTGACAAGCCTGACTGGCGCCCGCTACGGGTCTTCGACGACGGACAGCGGACCCTGGTCGAGTTTCCACCCGATATCGCCCGGGGCGAAATGCCGCCATTTTTCGTGGTTGGCGCCGGTGGCGCAGCCGAGCTGGTCAATTACCGGGTCTCCGGGCGCTATCTCATCGTCGACCGCCTCTTCCACAAGGCCGAACTGCGCCTCGGTGCCGGTCGCAGACAGGTCCGCGTGAAGATTGAAAACCGCAAGAGGGGGCGGTCGTGAACGAGGAAAGCAAGACCGAGCCGCCACCCGATGCCGAAAGTATCGTTCAATTGCGCGGGGAAGGGCCGCGCGTGGTCAGGCTGTCGCGCAAGGCTATCGGCATTGCCAGCGCCGCGGGTCTGACCGTCCTTGGCGGTATATTGCTCTACGGCCTGCAGCCGCCCTCACAGGACAGCGGCGAAGAGCTGGTGAACACCGACGGGATCGCTGTGGCAGACGGGCTTGCCGCAGCCCCGGCGGACTATTCCCAGGTTCCGAGGTTAGGGCCACCGCTGCCGGGCGATCTCGGTCAACCGATCCTCGAGGCGCAGGATCGCGGTGCTATTGCCGCGCTGCCCCCTGTCGGCGCCCCGCCTCCGGTCCCGCCCCAGCGGGCGGCGCCGAGCCCTGAAGAAATAGAGCGCGAACGCCTAGAACAGGAACGCGAGGCGGCGCGCGGCAGCCGCCTGTTTTTCGGCGGCGGGACACAAGCTGCCAGTTCTGGTCCGGCAGCTTCGGGGGCTGGGCCACAACCGGCAGTACCATTTCAGCCCTCCGTCTCGACCGCGCGGGCAAGTTTTCTCCAACAGCCTGCCGAGACGCGGACAGCGTCCGTGCAGCGGCTTGAGGCGGTGCCATCTGGCGCGCTGCTTCAGGCCGGGTCGATCATTCCGGCAGCGCTGATCACCGGCATCCGCTCAGACCAGCCCGGCCTCGTGACCGCGCAGGTTACCGAGAATATCTATGACAGCCTGACCGGACGGCATCTTCTGATCCCGCAGGGTGCGCGCCTGATCGGTGAGTACGAATCCGATGTCGGGTTCGGGCAACGCCGGGCGCTGCTGGCCTGGAACAGGCTCATCCTGCCTGATGGTCGCTCGATTGTGCTCGATCGCCAGCCAGTCGCCGATCCCTCGGGCTATGCCGGACTGGAAGACGGCGTCGATTACCATTGGGGCGGTGTCGTCAAGGCGGCGCTCGTTTCCACTTTGCTCGGGATTGGTGGCGAACTCGGCGCAGGTGGAGATGATGATCTGCTGCGCGCTGTTCGCCGCGGCAGTCAGGACAGCATCAATCGCGCTGGCGAGCAGGTGATTGCACGCGAGCTCGATATCCGCCCGACGCTGACGATCCGCCCCGGCTTTCCCGTGCGGGTGCTGGTGACGCGCGATATCGTGCTGGAGGGTGGAGCATGACCCGGCTCAAACTCTCCGACATCACCGATGGCAAGCCTGTAAAGTTAACGATCGAAATCCCTGCCCGGCTCCATCGCCGGCTGATCGAATATGGGACCGTGCTCAATGGCGGGGTATCAGAGGGTGCGCCTGTGCCTGAGCTGCTTATTCCGCCGATGATCGAGCGCTTTGTTGCAAGTGACCGGGATTTTGCCAAGGCACGCAGAGGATCGCGCGCACTATCCAAACAATAAGCACCTACAATATCGGAACTTTTTCTGGTTCTTCCAAGCCATTCTTACTTGCGAAATGCACACGTAGGTAGAATTGCGCTGTTTCCGCGTGCATGATTGGCCTTATCGTGAAGTAGCGAACGCATGTTCCTAGCGACCGGGTGGCGACACGCATGTCCAGGCGAAAAGCTAAAAGTGTCGATACACTCGCCAACGGGTGTTTCCATCACCCGGTCGCATCTTCGACCACACTGTATTTATAATTCCATTATAAGTTGGTCTGAATTCCGCTCCGCGCTCACTCTCCACTTGCGACGTCCGAGTCGCGATACCAACCACAGGAGTGAATCATGAAGGAGTTCGACCATAACCAGAATGAGGTTATCGACCTCGGCAAGGCCTCGGTTGAGACCAAGGGCGCCGTCGGTTTCTACATCGACGCCAGCGGCGGGCAATTGGCCAACAGCCCGGGCCTGCTCGACGAATAAGTCCTCGGCGGGCCGTGCGGCGCAATCCTGCCGCGCGACCCGCCGATTCGGGCTCCCAATCGATGGATCTCCACCGCGAAGGACTGGCGTGGCGCATTTTGGATGGCCAGCTCCTATTTCTCGATGTTTCCAACGATCGCTACTTTCGGTTGTCGGATGACGAAAATCGCAGATGTCTCGAAAAACTTGGCCGGTATCCCGAGAAGCAATGGCACCAACCGAGCAGCCTCGCCCGGCCTGCGGACTGGACCGTCCCAGAACAATCGAGCCCGGCAATCGCCGAGCACACCTTTAGTCTGCCCGCAGTCGCGAGAGCGCTTTGGATGCAACGCCGCGTTGAAGCGCGGCTCGCGAAACACTCTTTGGCGCTGGTCCTTTCCCAATTACGGAGCGTTGTCGAATCCAGGTCGGAAAGCCAATTCGAGATCAGTGAGAAGGGACGCAGGTGTATCGGGGCTTTTGAGGATGCACGATTGTTGCGCACCGCTGCGGACCGGTGTCTTTCGCGCTCCATCGCTCTCGCGACTTGTCTTGCCGCATATGGCGACCGGGCGCGGATCGTCATCGGCGTCCATACACCCCCTTTTGCAGCACACTGCTGGACGCAGCACCGAGACACGGTCTTGAACGACAGTGTCGAAGAAGTGCTCCGCTATGAACCAATTCTTGTCGTATGAGACCGCTACGTTTTGTTCTTGCGGTTCCTCATGGCGCGAACGGCCAAATCTTGCCGTCAATCGTTGCAACCCCGGGTCAGGTTTGTTCCGATGTCGCGGCCTTGTGGTGTGACAGCGAAACGCCCTGCCATTTCCTGAACCGACAGTGCTGCCTGATCGGGATCGCTTTTTCCCGAACGACATATCGCCGCGTGCGCGCCGCCGAGGAACTCGGGTTGGCCCCGGCCGAAGCCGAGGAGGCCGCCAAGCATCTCGTCGCCAACGTCTGGGGTGGATATGTCGCCATCCTAGGCGATTGGAGCAATGGGCCAATGGGTGTGCTGGTCGATCCTTCCGGACTCTTGCCCGTTTACCTTCTCTCCACATCCGAGCACGTCATACTGACCAGTGACCCGCTCCTGATTGCGGAAGCGGGAGGATTGGAGACGCCGGTTTCGTACCCGGCGCTGCACGCGCATCTGCTACGGCCTGAACAACGCCACCGGAAAACGTGTCTTGAGGGAATTGACGAACTCGCGCCTGGATCGCTGCATTTACTCGCGCGCCAGGGTTTGCAGATCCGTAGGATATGGCATGCAACCGACTTTCTCCCACGAATGCCGATCCCGGCATTCACGGATTACGCCGCGCAACTGAAGGAGCTCGGCGCCGCAGTGCTGCAAAGCTGGAGCGGCATGTTTGGAAGAGCAAGCGTAGCGGCATCGGGCGGCGTCGATTCGTCATTCATTTGCGCTGCTCTGGCCCATTCGGGCGAACGCTTCGATTGCGTTACTCTCGCCACTCCGGATCCGTCCGGCGACGAGCGCATATACGCCAATCGCGTGGCGGAATGGTTCGGGGTTCGGTGTGTCGAACGGATATACGACCCGGCGTTTTACGATCCTTCGAGGTCTTCCTCCCGGGGGTTGCCGCGACCGGCCCGACGTTCATTCCAGCACATTCTTGACGCCTTGCTTGTCGATGCGATGGCGGACCTCGGCGCCTCGGTCATCTACGATGGCAACGGAGGCGACAATCTGTTCTGTTTCCTCCATTCCTCTGCGCCGGTAGCCGACCGGCTGGCAGCGGAGGGTCTGGGGACAGGCGTGCTGCGCTCCCTGATTGACATGTGCCATATCACCGGATGCTCGGTCCCCACCATGGTCGCCGCAGTTCTTCGCAGACGGCTTGGTAAGGGAACGAGGGAAAGCTGGCCGGTCGATGCGAGTCTGCTTACCTGCGGAACTGACGCTGCGTACAGCGAGCCACTCGTGCCCTGGCTGAGTCCTCTAGGGATCTCAGGTTCGGGAAAACGCGACCATATGGTCCTGATCATGCGGGCACAGAACCACATTCATGGACTGGCCGCCGGCCCGCCTCGATTTTCGCCACTAATGAGTCAGCCGCTCATGGAGTTTTGTCTCGGTGTTCCGACTTGGATATGGGCACACGGCGGCAGGAACCGCGCTTTGGCCCGGGCGGCATTCGCACAGGAATTGCCGCCTGCCGTGCTGGCCAGAACATCGAAGGCCGGACCCGACAGCTTCGTAAGGCAAATTTTCGCCCTGAACCGAAATTCGATCGCCGAGCGCTTGCTGGATGGGTTGCTCGCCGCGAACGGGGTAATCGACCGCCATGCCGTGGAAGCCGCGCTGCGCACTGATGAACGAGACGACAACAGCATGTTCGGTCGCATACTTGACCTGCTCGAAGCCGAGAATTGGGCTCGCTCATGGACCCGCTAATGGTTCAGCATGGCAGCGAAGGTCGCGTGTGGGCGGGGCACCCTCCATGGCGCTCCAGCGGGCGTACTGTGCTTCTCTTGAAGGATTGCAGTTCAGCCTGCCCATAAGCCAGAACTCGAACCATTCGACGACGCGCTCGTACATCGCCAGGCGATGCGACGATTGCCATTTGACATGAGACTCATCGGGGAACACGTAGAGTTCGATAGCCTTATTGTTATGCGAGAAGGTTTCAACGACATCGAGGCTGCCTTCGTACTCGCTGTCCCCTGCCTGGATCAAAATTGGAACATCGATCCGGTCCACATTGAGTATGAGCGACATGGGCTCCCAGAATGTTTCGGCACCGGGCTCGAAATAGCGATAACCCATGTCCCGCAAATACTCGGTAAACCGTGGCCCTGCAGCGAGAGCGAAGGAGTAGAGATCCTCGCAGCACGATCCCATCGAAGCGACCTGGAAAAGGTCCGAGTTGATCAGCGCCCACTGGACGGTCGATCCGCCATCACTGAATCCGCTGATCCCCATGCGCGTTGGATCGACCGCACCAGTCTCGACGGCGCGTCGTACAGCGAGCTCTAGTGCTTCCTGCACCTGGCGCCGGTCCGCCCAGTCATCTTCGCTCAATGTCCGTATTTCTGCATCGGTTGTTGCCAGATACGCCTCTGGCGGGAAATCAGGCCGGTCGAAACTGAGGACCGCGAATCCGCGTGCGGCGAGAGGCTGGATCGGAACCTCGTCCCCGGTTCCTCCGCGAAGGAAGCCCCGGCTCCGGTACTGCACCACGATCAGGGGATGCAGTTCGCCAGGTCGATGAGTGGGCGGCAGGACAAGGTCGGCGAAACTCTCGACACCGCTTGCCAGGCGGAAGCGGAAACGCTGGACGGAGCCATACTCCATGTTCTCAAGCTGCGGGTTTGGATCGTGGATCAGTCGTTCTGATCCCGTTCGCATGTCGAGCGCCACTAATCGGCGAGGCTGTGTGCTGCCCTCACGCCCGCAAATAAGTTCGTTGGCATGAGGGGCGCACCCGATGAACACATCATCGGAAATCAGGACTTGGCGAGGCGCAGCATCGCGGGGATCCCAGCGCAACAATGCCGTCTGGCTGTCGGCCCATCCAGTACGCTGGACGAGGAAAAGGGCGCGCTCCGAGGCCGACCAGAACAGTTCTCGGATGCCGTCGCATTGCGTGACAGGGCAGACTTTTCGGCTGCCGTCCGGAGCGGCCAGAACCAGCCGCGTCGGGCTGAGGAGACGCTCGGGGAACTCTGCTTCGAGCCAGGCCGAAAATCCGCCCTCTCCTGATCGAACATTTCGTGCGTTGTCCGGTATCGCTGCCGGTCGCGGCGGGGCAATAAGCACCTGCTCCATTTCGGTTGCAGGTCGCGATGACCCGTCCCGAAGCGAAACCCATGTATAGATCGGATCGGCATGGCCGGTCGGTATCGGTCGGTCGGCTGCCTGCGGCGCAAACCGCGCGTCGAAGAGAAAGCCGCGTCTGCCTTCGCTGGCGATTGCCGCGGCGGCGAGGCGAATTGCAGGCCTTGTGCTGACAATGAGACCCATTCCGTCCTGAGCCCAGGCGAAATCGTCGACATCGTCGGCCAGATTGGTTGCTCGGACCGCACCCGTTTGCCCGGTTGGGCTGGCCAACCAAACCTGTGTCGAACCGGCTTCTCTCCTCAGATACGCAATTCGCATGCCATCCGGCGACCATCGCGGCGCGCTTGTCCTAGGCCAACCGGCCAGTATCGCGGTGAAGTCGCGAAGCCGGAAATCGTCGCGAATGAATTCCCCGCCGCGCGCCACCTCGATTGGAGAACCTTCGCCGTTCAACGGCGCGACCAGCAGTCTTTGGCAATAGCTATTCGTCTCGGGAATTGCGCGACGGACGGTGAAGGCAATTTGGCTGTCGTCAGGCGAGATGCCAAATACACTTCGATTGGGAGTTCCGACCGGTGCGCCAATATCCGCAATCCGGACTTGTCCGTCCACTGTCCACTCACCTAATTCCGCATTTGCCGTTTCCTGGGCGATGGGCAGTGCATCACACGGATCTTCGGCCGATGGCGGATCTTCAGCTGTCGGCACGATCGTCAGGCTGAGCGCTAGGGTAAGGAGCGCAGTCATTACCAATGCCTCCTTACGCCAAACGCGATGAAGCGCCCGATCGGAGAATAATTGGTTGAATCGTAGGGTGTTGTGTTGGGACCGGTTTGGCCGATCACGTCCGGCTTATCGTTAAACAGGTTTTGAATGGTCAACGAGAACTCGAGGCCGGGATCACGGTCGTCGCCGCGAATGACCGCATAGTGCATGCCAAGATCGACAGTTGCGCTTGGTGACAGCCGCTGCACGGTTGCAAGCCGTCTGTCGACGAGCGCACCGATATAACTGACTGCCGCATTGGCGGTAAGGCGGCCTGCCCGATATCTTGCTGCTCCACGCGCGCGGTAGCGGGGCGGGTTGAAAGTCGTACCGGCAAGCTGGACTTCAGGTAGTTCGGATGTGATGGTTTGCCTGCTGCGCAACCAGCTGCCGTTGAGATCCAATCCTATCGAGCGGTCATTCCCGAGATCGCGGTTCCAGGCAATCCTGGCATCCAGCCCTTCTACGCTCCACGCCGCGACATTGATGTTCCTGTTATCGAACAGAACGACAACATCTGCAGGATCGAACGGGCGGCCTGTAAAGTTCTCCAATCCGAACTGGGCACCCGCGATGAGTTCGGCCAAATCGGCCGGATCAGGTGAAAAATCGATGAGGCTGGCATAGCCCGGATTGTTGATAGCAGCTGCGATCGATCCAGCGATCGGCGCAACGACGCGGTTGTCATAGCGGATATCATACCACGTCGCGGAGGCGGTCAATCCTCGGACTGCCGCAGGCTGGAACTCGAATCCCGCCGTCCAGCTTCGGGCGCGCTCGGGACGGAGGTTGGGATTGCCGCCCCCGCTCAGAAAGACTGTGTCGGAGCCGGTGCCCGCTCCGAACACCGCAGCAGGCACCAGAATGGCCTGAGAAAAGATGTTTTGCTGGAAAAGCGTGGGAGCCTTGAACGAGCGTGCCCAACTCGCTCTGAACATCAGATCACCACTTGGCGAATAGGTAATCCCAAGGCGCGGGGTGGCGAGCTGGTCGAGTCCGGGATAGTCTTCGTAGCGAACTGCAGCGGATAGCGTTAGCTGCTCGATTCCATCGACGGCGTTCCGACCCGACACGAATGGAACATACAGTTCCGCATAGGCGAAGCGAGCCCGCTGCGTTGCATCGAATTGCGCATTGAGGATCGCGCTTTCCAGAGAGTACTCGAGTCGATTGTTACGAAATCCGATGCCGACAGCCAAGCGCGTCTCGCCGCCGGGAAGAGTGATAACCGGGCCTTCCGCACCCATTCCCAGCGAGGTGATCTGATGCAGGTAGCTTCCCGTAGAGACGCGCGCCGGACCTGTCTCTGGAATGAAACTGGTCTGGAAGCGGGTTCGATCGCGCCCGAAGACACCCGCGAGATTGGCCTTCCAACTCGGCCCAAGGTCAAACTGCAGCGACGGCGCTACGGAAAAGGTCTCGAGGTCGGGCTCACGCCGAATGCGCTGGGCCGGCGTGCCATCAATGGTGGTTGATTCGCGATACGAATAGAGCGCGTCGAGATTGGCCTCCACGCCTTCTGACAAGCTCTGGTGCGCCGAAAATGTTACGGCGTGGCGCCGGTTTGAGGGATAAAGCAAGGTTTCCGGTAGCAGTGATCCTGCATAGGCGCGCTCCCTCGCCTCAATCCCGGAATTGTTCGCGAAGTCGTAGGCGAAGACGAAGCCGCCACTGTTCCAGATTGTGCCTGCGACTATGTCGGCCTGTTGGCGAAAGTTGCCTCCATCGGTGCTCGCTCCAATCTGGGCCGAGGTTGTCACGCCCTCAAAGTCGCGGCGCAGGATGACGTTCACAACGCCGCCAACCGCGTCCGAGCCATAGAGCGCTGAAGCTCCATCGGGGACGACCTCGAGCCGGTCGACAATGGCGAGCGGAATGGCGGAGATGTCGACGCCCTGGGACGCCGAGTTGTATGGAAGGCGATGACCGTTGAGCAATGTCAGCGTCGCATCGGGCCCAAGCCCGCGCAGATTGGGAGACGATGCTGAATTTACATTTTCATTGCCGATGCCGCCGCCCGAACCAACCCCAGGGTTCTGACCGCCCGAGAAATTCTGGGGTAGGTTGCGGATCGCTTCGCCGAGGTCCACCTGGCCCGTCTCGACGATCGTCTCGCGATCAAGCTCGATGACTTCACCTACGACCCGTGCGCCTCGGATACGCGTTCCCGTGACAACGATCGCGGAACTCTCTTCGTCCAAAGCTGTATCGCCAACCTCGGCAGCGTCATCTTGTGCCTGTTCGCCTGGACTGTCTTGGGCGAAAAGAGGAGGAGCGGCACCTGCAAATGCTGCCCCGGTTAGAAGGACGGAAAGTGTGCGAATTGTCGACGACATTGATATCTCCCTGTTTTGGCGCGGACCGGCCGCTACAGAAGATGACGCTCACTTTTGCGAGCACCTTAGTTTCAATTGAAATTAAATTTTGAGTGGTCCCTTTTGGCCGGATGCCTGCAGTCACCAACTGTGACCCAGCGCTTGACGCAAATGCGCAAGAGCTTTCATCATGTGATAGTCGACCGTCGGCAGTGCGATGCCGAGTTCGATATGTATCTCTCGGTAGGATTTCTTCTCGAAGCGGTTCATCGCGAAGATACGCGCGCACTTTTCGGGGAGCTCTGCGAGCGCGATTTCCAGCGCTTGCCGGGTTTCACGGACATGCACGGCATCTTCTTGCGCAGCACGGCTTGGCGCGTCTGCGTTCTCCAGAAGTGGCTGGGTCCTGACCCGGCACTTTTGCCGCCGCGCCTCGTCCACCATCAAGTTGAATGCAATCCGCCTCAGAAAGCCCGCCGGATTGACGAGTTCCGTCAGCTGCTTGCTGGTCGCCGCACGCAGGAACACGTCCTGTGCCAGGTCGCGGGCGCGTTCGGAGCCCACGCGGCGCGCAAGATAGGCGATCAGTCCAGCCCGTTCCTCGCGGTAGAGGGCATCGAGTGTGCGGCGGCGACCGACCGTTCGGCTTACCTTTGCAGCGCAATATGCGGGACCCACGCACTGGGGAGATTGGTGCCGAATTTCGGCGGCAATTTGAGTCATGCTTCGAACTTGGAGGCGACCGCAACCTGAGTTCGCCGTGGCGAACTGCGTGCGGGTTCCAGGTCTGTGCCGCCGTCCGGGGCCTAGTTTGTGCCCCTTGATCGGTCCGGCCGCCGGGCCTGCGATGGACCGGCGTGCATGATGTCCGGCGGAAAGATCCACGCGGATGGTGCCAGAATATCAATCCGCGCGCTGTCAATCTGCCCAACATAGGAATGGCTTGCAAGAGGTAAGTAGAGCCGTTTTGGACCCGCTTGTGGCGGCGGTCGTCGCCTTCCCTAAGAAAGCAACGGTCTCGGCGAGCGCCTGATCAAATATGCCCAATATTGGGGAGGCGGCCCCCTAGGTCATGGAATGTCGGCGCGGTGCTGGCGCCTCTAGCGAAATCGGCGAGAAAGGAGGTGCTCCATGGATCGACCATTTGACAGCAACGACCGGACAGGCGCATTCGACTATTCGGATTTCGCGCAGGAATTCCTGCGCCGCAATGCCGCGTACCGGCAACAATACGCACGGATCGCCAGCGAAAGCGGTTTCGACCCGCAATCCCCAGCTTGCCGCCGAATGGCGCGTTCATGGGGCCTTGAATTTCCCGATTGATCCCGACCTTTCAGCTCGCAGCCATCCGGCGATCTGGCAAGCCGAGGAAAACGCTCATGTGGTAATTCTTGGCGGTGGGCGCGCAGTCAAGGCGGCGCGCGCAACGTGCGACCTGATCTCCAAGCGAACCAGCAATGCGGGAGATCATCTGGTCCTCGCCGGTGGTGGCGCTCGCCATCGGCTGCTCGTTATGGCCTCCGCCCGGTTGGGTGGAGACAATTATCTGATCCCTCGGGACCAGTCGTTTCCGATCAGGCTGGCGGCGCTCGATGCGTTTCACTGCTGTGTAGATGGTTCCGCTGCTCCCAGCGTGCGAAACCAGTTGCAGCCCACTGCCTATCAGTCCCACCGCTTCCACTTGCTGCTCGCCATACTTGATGCTTTATCCCGGGCGCCTGAGGGTGTTATGCTAAAAGATATCGCTGGAACCATTGTTTATCGGGGATTGTCCGCGCAGCGCGCCATTGACTGGAAATCGTCATCGCAACGCCGCCAGACCCAGCGTCTCGTGGTTGAGGCGCGGCGAATGGCGTCGCACGGCTATCTCGGCTTGCTTCGCCAAAGCCGGCTCCGCTCTTTTCAAACGCACTGAATGCACTATGGTTTTTCGTGGGGCATGCTGCTGAAATTTGCGGCGCGCCCGGATTGGAACCGGACCTTGAGGGTCGCAACTGCAACTGCTGGAACAGGTGGAATGGAACCGTCTGATCCGGCACCGAGCAGGCGGTCAGGTGGCGGCGTGTTGGATTGCGTGCTGCCGATCGAACGGCAGGTCTATGTACGCATATCTCGCGGAGGAATTCGCAACTGAACTTATCAATGTCCGTTCGGACACTGAACTCGACGGTGCGCTTAAACAGGTTTCCCGGCGCCTTGGCTTCGACCACTTCGCGCTTAGCCTGGAGATGCGTTCGACATCGTGCGAGGCACCGGGCCTGCTATTGCACGACTATCCCGACGAATGGGCGAAAGTCTATATTGCCTTCGACCTCGCAGGGCAGGATCCGGTGCGAAGAGCCTGTGACAAGACCATCATCGGTTTCGCCTGGGACTGGATTGACGAACTCGTCCCTCTCACGCGCGGCGACCGTCAAATGCTCAATGTCGGCCGGGAATGCGGAATTGGCAATGGTTATACTGTTCCGCGGCATTTGCCCGGGATAGGGCGCGGCACCTGCACCTTTGCTGTTCGACCCGAGCGAGAACTGCCCCGACGGCGCTTCGCCGTCGCGGAAATGATCGGGACGCTGGCTTTGAGCTGTGCGCTGGGCCTGAGTTCAGAAAAGTTCGATGAGAAGGTCCCTTCCCTGACCGATCGGCAGCGGGAGTGTCTGCTTTGGGTTGCAAGAGGGAAGACTGCAGCTGAAACGGCCATGATACTCGAAATCAGCACCGAAACCGTCATTCAGCATCTTAAGATGGCCCGCGAGCGCTACCAGGTCCATTGTAAACAGTCCCTCGTCGTCGCGGCGCTGTTCGACGGGTTGATCGGGTTTGCCGACATTATCCGTTGGCGGGACACAGGCTAGTTTTCGCGCCACTGCCTCTCAATCACTCGAACATGGCCGTACTGCCTATTTCGCAACCGTTCAGAAAGCAATTTGACTTCTCTCGGCATTTCGATATTTTAATAGTTATCGAATCATTGGAGTGAGCGATGCAAGCCGACCGCGTGATCCGAGCCCTATCTGCTCTGGCACAGGAGCATCGCCTCGCCGCATTCCGCCTGCTCGTGCAGGCCGGGGAGCAAGGCGTTGCCGCTGGGGTGCTAGCTGAGAAACTCCAAGTGCCTCCGTCTTCAATGAGCTTTCACCTTGCCCAACTGGGCAATGCGGGGCTGGTCACCCAGCGGCGCGAAAGCCGCTCGATCATCTATTCGGCGGACTATGCCGCGATGAATGGCCTGATGGGCTACCTCACCGAGAACTGCTGCGGCGGCATGTCCTGTTCCCAGGATACCGAATGCTTTCCTTCTCCTCAACGAAAGAGCGCCTGATGAAACGCTTTCACGTGCATGTCGGCGTGACCGACATCGACCACTCTATTGCCTTCTATTCAAGCCTGTTCGGTGCCGAGCCCGACGTGGTGAAGGCCGACTATGCCAAGTGGATGCTGGAAGATCCGCGCATCAACTTCGCGATTTCGATGCGCGAGGCTGCTGCCAAAGGCATCGAGCATGTCGGCTTGCAGGTCGAGGACAAGAGCGAACTCGAAGAGGTCTATGGCCGCCTCAAGGCTGCTGACCGCCCGGTGCTCGAAGAAGGCGCGACGACTTGCTGCTACGCGCAGTCGGAAAAGAGCTGGATCGCCGATCCAGATGGCGTCGTCTGGGAAGCTTTTCTGACCGATGGCGAGAGCACGACCTATGGCGGCAGTCCTGACCTCGACCAGCTCGCATCTGCCATTGCCACTTTGGGCGCCTGCTGCGCGCCGCAACTGGCACCTGCCAAGACGTCCTGCTGCTGAGGTAACTGATGTTAGATCAACCGCTGAACGTGCTGTTCCTGTGCACGGGCAATTCCGCTCGTTCGATCCTGGGTGAGGCAATCCTCAACCAAGACGGTGAGGGTCGATTCAAGGCCTACAGCGCCGGAAGCAATCCGATCGGCACAGTGAATCCCTGGGCGATCCATACGCTCAAGACACTGGGCTATCCGGCAGATGGCTATTCCTCAAAGAGCTGGAGCGAGTTTGCCGAAGGACCAGAATTCGATCTGATCTTCACCGTCTGCGACAGCGCGGCGGCCGAGACTTGCCCAGTATGGCCGGGTCGTCCGACTTCCGCGCACTGGGGCATTCCTGATCCGGCGGCGGTCGAGGGCAGCGATGCAGAGAAGGCAGCGGCCTTCCTCGATGCGTTTCGCATGCTGAAGCGCCGTATCGACCTGATGCTGGCGCTGCCGATTGCCAGCTTCGAGCAGATTGCCCTGCGCGAAAAGCTGCAAGCCATTGGCCACGAGGCGGATGAACAATGACCGCTGCAGCTGCTGACATGGACGCCCGCGCGGCGGGGCTAGGCCTGTTCGAGAAATGGCTTTCGGTCTGGGTCGGCGGCGCGATCCTCGCCGGGATTGCGCTCGGCAATGCAGCGCCAGAGCTATTCGCCTCGCTAGCGGGCATCGAATACGCCTCGGTCAATCTTGTCGTCGCAGTACTGATCTGGGCGATGATATTCCCGATGATGGTGGCGGTCGATTTCGGCGCGGTGCGTCGCGTCGGTGACAAGCCAAAGGGCCTGATCATCACGCTGGTAGTGAACTGGTTCATCAAGCCTTTCACGATGGCTGCACTTGGCGTGTTGTTCTTCGAGGTCGTCTTTGCCGACCTGATCGCGCCTGCCGATGCCCAGCAATACATCGCCGGGCTGATCCTGCTGGGTGCGGCCCCTTGCACCGCGATGGTCTTCGTATGGTCGCAGCTCACCAGGGGCGATCCTGCCTATACGCTGGTGCAAGTCGCGGCGAATGATCTCATCATGATCGTGGCCTTCGCGCCCATTGTCGCGCTGCTGCTGGGCGTGACCGACATTGCGGTCCCGTGGGAGACGCTGCTGCTCTCGGTCGCGCTCTATGTGGTCGTGCCGCTCGCAGCCGGTGCCATTGTGCGGCATCGGCTTCTCGCGACCCATGGCGGCGATGAAGCGGCGGTGTCCGAATTCACGGGGCGCATGAAGCCGCTCTCGATCATCGGCCTGCTGCTGACGGTGTTGCTGCTGTTCGGCTTCCAGGCGGAAACCATTGTCGCCCGACCGCTGTTGATCGCGCTGATTGCAGCGCCCATTGTTGTCCAAAGCTACGGCATCTTCTTCATCGCTTATGGCTGGGCCAAAGCGTGGAAGGTCCCGCACGCAGTAGCCGCGCCCTGCGCTCTTATCGGCACGTCCAATTTTTTCGAACTGGCGGTGGCGGTTGCGATCGGCCTGTTCGGCCTAGGGAGCGGAGCTGCTTTGGCTACGGTGGTAGGCGTCCTCGTAGAAGTGCCTGTCATGTTGTCGCTGGTAGCGATCGCCAATCGGACGCGTGGTATATTCCCTTTGGCTTGATGCGGATGTGCCTCATACCGGTCTGGGGGCGAGCAAGATGACGCCGGCGCCTACAAGGCAGATCGCCACGCCCAGAGTGTCCCACCGATCGGGCTTCACGCCTTCTGCGATCCAAAGCCACAAAAGCGCGGACAGAATGTAGACCCCGCCGTAGGCAGCATAAGTTCGACCTGCATGCTCGGCATCGACCAGCGTTAGCAAATAGGCAAAAAGGACGAGTGAAGCCACGCCCGGAACGAGCCACCAAGCCGACTTGTCCATACGCAACCACGCCCAGAAAGCGAAACAGCCCGCAATTTCAGCAATTGCAGCACCGAGATATGCGAGAAAGGTCATCATCTGACCTCTATCGAGATTTCGACTGTCGATCGCAAACGGGATTACCCGGTTGATGGCTTTACTGGACCAAGCGAGGCGCAACTACGATAGCATGGAGCCAAGATCGGAGCCCACGCTCGGATACACCGATACCATTTTCTTGAGATCGCTTGTTGTCAGTCCAAGTCGGATGGCCAAACCGAAGAAATTAATGATTTCGCCATATTCGGGTCCGAGCAGATGGGCGCCCAGGATAGTGTCGCTGTCCTTATCGATTATAACCTTGGTTGCAGCGCAGCTTTCGCCAACGCGAAGGTTGGAATACCAGTCGCCGGTGTCATTCTCGACGACGCGGATATCGTGCCCGGCCTCTCGTGCATCCTGTTCGAGCATGCCAACGCGGGTTAGCTCCGGTACGGTAAATACAGCGCTCGGAACTCCCGAATAATCCGGCTTGGTCCGGTTGCCCTTGAGCATATTGGACGCAGCTACCTTGCCCTCGAAAACCGCGACAGGCGTAAGCGGGGCACCCTGCGTATCGGCGGCATCCCCGGCAGCGTAGATTTTCGGGTTGGACGTGCTTTGCAGGTAGGCGTTGACCGCAACGCCCTTGTCACCTGCCTCGACATTGGCTGCGGCCAGATCGAGCTGATCAATTGCCGCGACGCGGCCCGCGCCTTGGACGACGAGATCGGCGCGCAAATCTTTCGTTTCGCTACCCGTTTCTACCGTGACAAGAAAGTCCGTCCCGTCCTTCTTGATGGATTTGAGTGACGTGCGCCGTCGCAGTTGGACGCCGACTTCCTCGCCTCGCGCGACGAGTCTTTCAACAAGATCGGCATCGAAACCTTTAAGCGGTCTCTCGCCGCGATCGATCATGCACACCTCGCTGCCGGCGCGTGCTGCGATATGGCCAAACTCGAACGAGATGAAGCCGCCGCCGATGAACAGGATGCGTTCGGGCAGCGCATCGAGCCGCATGAACTCGGTGCTGTCGGTAAGGTGTTCGGAGCCGGGAACATCTATCGTCCGCGGCTTGGCACCCGTTGCGATCAGGAAATGGTTTGCCTGAAACTGCCCCTCGCCGTCGATTTCGACGGTATCTTCGCCGACGAAGCGCGCTTTCCCGTGAAGGGTAGTGACGCCGTTGCTCTCCAGACCGTTTTCGATCCGACCGGGCATTTTGTCGGTGAACGTCTGCGTGAAGGCGACCAGATCGGGCCAGTTGATGGCGATGTCGTTCGGTTCGATGCCCTTGCCGTGCATGAGCCGCGCTGCGTCGATGATTTCCGCCCCGCGGCGGAGCATTTTCTTCGGATCGCAGCCGCGCAGGGCGCAGGTGCCGCCATAAGGCAGTTCGTCGACCACCGCGACCGACCAACCGGCTGAGGCGCATTTGTTGGCGGCATTTACGGCCGCCATACCAACACCCAGCACTATAAGATCGAAGTTTCGCGTACTCATCTCACCGCCCTCCGCAACATGTGGCGCCCTTGCGATCGGCACGCGTTTCCTGGATCGGCGGGCAGGGGATGGTGCCGAATGAGCAGAAGACACAGCAATCGCCCGCATTGGGGCGGAGTTTCACACCGCAACCATTGCAATCGTAGAAAAACCAGCAGGCATCCGTCGGCATTCTTTCGAGCTTTTTGTACCCGCAAGTAGGGCATGTGATCTCGGACTTCAGTTCGATCATAGCGCGCTCTCTGAAAGGATCGCCGGATATCCGGCCTCGGTCGACGCCGCGGCGATCGCGCTTGTGGTTGTTCGCTCAGGATCGAACTGCGCAGTCGCCGTCCTGGTCTCGTAATCGATAGTCACCTCGTGCACGCCTGCCACGCCTTCCATCGCGCGCCGAACCGTTATCGGGCAGGTCGCGCAGGTCATATTCTCGACCGCAAAACTTGCCGATTGCAGATGCGCGGAATTTTGTTGAACCCGTTCGTCGGAGTTTGGCGGAAACAAGGTCGCTGCCCAGATACCCGCTCCGGCCAGTCCCAGTATCGCAACTGCGACGATCATCGTCTTCTTCATCTTTCGAACTCCTAGTAGAATTGCGGCGCCCACCACTCGACCGTGGACGAGGCAGCGACCAATACGGTCGCCAGCCACAGGGAGCTTTTGACGAGCAGGTTTGCTCCGGGCCGCGCGCAATATGTTCCGTCTTCGCAAGGTTCGGCTTGCCGAAAATAGACGTGCCGGAATCCAAGGGCCAAAAAGACAACCGCAATGGCGATAAATACCCATTTGTACGGTTCGAGCGCAGTGAGATTGCCGATCCACGCGCCGCTGATGCCAAGGCTCAGCAATAACAGCGGGGCAATACAGCAGGACGAGGCGAGTATCGCGCCGAGCGTCCCGCCGCTCGCCCATAAGCGCTGCGCGTTCTTGTGCATTTGATCGACCATGGAAACCAATGTACTCCCTGTAGTAACTACAGGTTCAAGCACTAATTGGCATATGGCTCATGACAGCATCGCAAGTGATCAAACGGGGAGAACTGGCCAGACGGTCGGGCTGCAACCTTGAGACAATCCGCTACTACGAGAACATCGGTCTGCTTCAGCCTCCCGAGCGTACGGCAAGCGGGCACAGGCTCTATCCACCCGGCGACCAGGCGCGGCTCGGCTTTATCTTGCGCGGCCGCGATCTGGGTTTTTCGATCGAGGAGCTCAAAAGCCTGCTCAGCCTCGTTGATTCGCACCCCTACAGCTGCGGCGAGGTTCGGGATCTGACCAATAACCATCTGGCCAGCGTGCGAGCTAAAATTGCTGATTTGACTAGGTTGGAGCGCACGCTAGCCGATGTATCAGCCCGCTGCGAAGGCGGTGATGTTCCGGAATGCCCCATCATAGATACGCTCTTTGGTCGTGGTCCTGGCGCCCGATAGTGAAGCTATGCCGTCGGAACGGGTGCGCGTCTTGAAGCTATTTCGATCGAAGCCGGATGCGACGAGGCGAGGGAACGAATATGCGCCCTGTCCGTCCCCTCACTACAGAGCCTCGTCATTTAACTTTTGATAGCTTTCCATGCCGACCACCATTCTGATTGTCGAAGACGAATTCCTCATAGCTGTCGAAATGGAGGCGGTGGTTCACGATCTCGGTCATGAATCCGCAGGGATTGCCGATGACATGCAATCAGCATTGGCGAAGGCTTCGGACGCCATCGATGTGGCTCTCGTCGATGTCAATCTGGCCGATGGAGCCACTGGTCCGAGGATCGGCGAGAAGCTTGCTGCGGATTTCGGGATCGAGGTTATTTTCGTAACCGCCAATCCCGCACAACTCGGCGAAGGGGTGAGCGGAACGCTGGGCGCGCTGGAAAAACCGGTCGATCTTAGCATTCTCAAGCAGGTTCTCGACTATGTCATTGCGGTCCGGAAGGGCGAAAAAATCGATCCGCCAGCCCGTCTTAGGCTCTTCTTTAACTAGGCTCCTGCAACCTGCTTTTTCGGACATCCATGACGAGTTCAACGCCATCGTCATGCCAGGTTCTCTCGTAATTGCCTCCTAGCTGTTGCTTCACGGCCAACTCGATGAGGCGACTTCCGAAACCCGTTTGAGGCTCACTCGCCTTGTCGATGTGAGCTCCGTGTTCCCTCCAGCGGAAGCGGACCATCTCGTCCTCGGTTGAAAGGTCCAGCGAAATCCTTCCCTCGGGATTGGACAGAGCTCCGTACTTCATCGCGTTGGTAGCCAGCTCGTGGAACACCAATGCAACCGGCGTGGCGGCGCGGCTTTCGACCGCGATATCGGGGCCGGAAATAGCAATCCTTCTTTCGGAAAAGGCAGGATAGGTCTCGAAGATCGTCGCAAGCAGCGTGGCGAGGGTCACTTCCTTGCCCTCGGGCTGGGACTTTTCGCTGTGGGGCCGGACGAATTCGTGCGCGCGCCCCAGCGCGGAAATCCGGCCCAGCAGGTCGCGCGACGCTTCACCGAACGCTTCATTTGCGCGCGCTGTCAGGCTGATCAAACCGGAAACAATCGCGAAGATGTTCTTGATGCGATGGCTGAGCTCTTGACTCAGGATTTCGTTTTGGAGGGCGGTGCGCTTCTGCTCGTCGATATCCGTACAAGTGCCGATCCAGCGCTGGATCTCACCCTCCTCGTTGAGGATCGGCAGCGCACGACCGATCATCCAGCGATAATCGCCGCTGTGATGCCTCAGGCGATATTCAACCTCGTACGGTTCGCCGGTAGCGAGGCTGTGGTTCCATTTCTTCCATGTGTCGGCCTGGTCATCCTCATGGAACATCCCGGCCCATCCTTCGCCGTCGGTTGATCCGACAGGGACACCCGTGAATTCATACCAGCGCGCATTGTAATAATCGTGGGAGCCGTCGGGAAGAGTCGACCATACCATCTGCGGCATGGTGTCGGCGAGCGCATGGAAAGCAGCTCCGGCGGATTGCAGCGCATGCTCTGTAGCGAGGGGCAAGACATCAGGCGCCGAAGAGGATTCGCGGCTGCCAAGCTGGAAGTTCGTGATGACTTTTGCATTCATAGCCAGCTTGTGACCTTCCCGGGATGAACAGAATCGGACCGATAAGATACCTGTCGTATCTTGATGATTTTCAAACGCTGACGCTCATCGCAAAGGTGGGATGGCCAGTAAACTCTCCCCTGTAGAGCGCCAGATGTGGCCCTCCCCAGTTCTTGGTATGTCGCTGCCTATCCGGATTTGATGAGATGCGAGCAGTCATCAAGTTCACAGGTAATCTTCATGCAGCAAAGCAGCGGTATAAATGGTGCAAACTTGGTCGATCCGGCACTTCGCGCCATGTTCGAGGCGCGCAAGCGCGTGTTCGTGGATCTTCTTGGGTGGGACGTTCCGGTGCTCGACGGGACCTTTGAAATCGACCAGTTCGATACGCCCTCGGCCGCCTATCTCGTCCTCACCGGCGAAAAGTGCGAGCATCGCGCATCGGCCCGGCTCCTGCGTTCTGATGGACCTCATATCTTACGCGATCTCTTTCCGCAGCTGTGCACCGGACCTGTTCCGCAGGATGAGGCATTTCGCGAGATTACCCGATTCTGTATCGATCCCACGTTGCCGCGCGCTGATCGCCGGAGTGTCCGCAACCAGCTCGTCTCCGCACTCGCCGATTTTGCAATATCGGAAGGGATCTCTGGTTATTCGGCGGTCGCCCCAGTGCCCTGGTTCCGTCAGATCGCCCAGTTCGGCTGGCGCTGCCAGCAGCTTGGACCGTGCGTTTCTATCGATGGGCAGCAGCTTGTCGCTCTTCGGATCGACATCGACCAAGATACACGCGCGCAACTCGCCAACGCAGGGATCTACTGCCGCAATCCTAAGCCGGAAGCCTATGGCGGCATGGAGCTGGCAGCATGACTGGGCCGAGGGAGGCGCATTGGCTCGATCAGCTGCAAGAGGATGGCTATTGCATCATTCCGCAGCTTGTCGCCGAGCAACAGATCGCCGCACTCGATGCCGACCTGGAAGGTGCATTTGCGCAGGCGCCCCTCGGCAAGGGAGACTTCTATGGCCATCGGACCAAACGGTTTGGAAGCCTGCTTCGCCGGTCGCAGGTCGCAGGCGATCTAGTCCTGCAGCCGCTAGTCCTATCGCTCGCCCGCGCAATTCTCGGCAGCGCCTGCGACCGGATACAGCTCAATGTCGCCCAGGCGATCGCGATCCATCCCGGCGAGATAGAACAGTTTCCGCATTGCGATCAGGATATGTGGGCAGGCCGCAAGGGCGATCACGAATATCTTCTCAACGTCATCTGGCCGCTGACCGAATTTACTCGCCTCAATGGCGCGACACGCATCTACCCCGGGACGCACAGGAAGCCTGTCGACAATCTCGAAAGTCTCGACGATCCCATAGTAGCTGTTTGCAAGCCCGGCGATGCGATCTGCTTTCTCGGCTCCACCGTCCATGGAGCGGGACCAAACCAGACCGAGGATGTCCGCCGCGGTGTCGTAATCGGCTACAGTCTCGGCTGGCTCAAACCCTACGAGAATCTCTGGCTGGCCTATCCACCAGCAGTAGCAAAAGAGTTCTCTCCCGAACTCGCCGAGCTCGCCGGATATGTGCAGCACCGTCCGAACCTGGGTAATTTCGAAGGGCAATGCCCGTCGGTTTTGCTGAGCGACAAGGTGCCCGAATTCCCTCAGGCAACCGATAGTCTGCGCCCCGACCAGAAAGAAGCGGTTCGTGAGTTCGCCAAGACGCGCCGCGGCGGACGATGAGTCCCGCTCACGTCCTCGAGCCTACGTACAGGCGGTTGAAAGATGCATTGCTGGAAGGGCGCTTCCGGGCCGGTACGAAGCTTGAGGCGATGCGACTCGCTGACGATTTCGGAGTGAGCATGACGCCGGTAAGAGACAGCCTGAACCAGCTTGTCGGTGAAGGGCTGGTCGACCTCACGCCCGGCGAAGGATTTCGCGTACCGCTGCTTACCGAACAGGCCTTGCGCGACATTCTGCAAGTCAACGCCCTGCTTTTGGAGCAGGCTCCCGACAACGATCACAAATCACTGACAATCAACGAAGGATCAAACGACACGCGAGGTGCTTATGCCGACCGATTGGCGCGCGCCTTCAGAGACATCGCGGCAAGCTCAGGCAATCGGTTTCGCGTACATTTGGTCGAACGCATTAGCGACAGACTCCAGCCGCTACGTGAACTCGAGCCGGTGATTTGGCCTGGCGCGCCGCATGCCCTTGAGCAAATTGAGCGAAAAGCGCAGCAAGGGTTCGATGGCTCAAACCGAGCGGTACGCGCATATCATCAACACATTGAGGATCTGGTACCCGCTCTTGTCGGACGTTTGAACCAGCAGACGCCCTAGCCCTCGCCAATATTTTAGGTCGTCTCCCCACTCTCGGACAGAACCGTCGCGAGGTGGTCATTCCAGGCATCGAGCGCCTGGCGCTTTTCGTCCTTCCAGTCGTGGCGCTGGTAGATGCCGGCGACTCCGGCGCGAGATCCGCCCACATGGTTGAGAACGGCTTCGGTGACTTCAAACCGAACGCCAAGCCGCTGGAAGTTCGTTGCGAGGGTTCGTCGTAGATCATGAAGGCGCCAGGCTTCGAGCGGCTCTTCGCAACGTTCCTCAATCAGGCTGTCGAGCTTCACCTTCCCTTTGGCGTATCCCGTAAAGCCCGCCCCGCTAGCTGTCGCGAAAACACGGCCCTTACGCGGCCACCTCTCGCCGCGAGCCTCCCGGTCGAGCTCGGCGATTGCAAGATCGTTGAGGGGAATGGAGTTAGGTTCTCCGTTCTTGGTTCGAGATCCGGGCAGGGTCCATAATCTTTCGCTGCGACTGAGCTCCTGCCAGTGCATCCCGGAGACTTCTTCACGGCGCTGTCCGGTTACGATCAGAAGCCTGACAATTGGACCAAAGCAGCGATGACATTCCGGCGCCGCATTCCAGATATGGCGGAGTTCGCCATCCTTGAGCCAGCGCTCTCGTGGCTTGACCGGAGGCGGCGTTTCCATGCCCTCCATCGGATTGCGATCGATATCTCCGCGACTGACGGCCCAGCGAAACAGGCGGCGCATAACGGCAAAGACATTTCGCCGGTTTGCCACCTGCTTGGGCGGCATCTGATCGAGAACCGAAACGACGTCGATCTTCGTAATCGCTGGCAGCGCCTTCATTCCGAATGTGGGCTTGAGGTAGAGGCGAATGGATCGCTCCACGAGGCGACGCCATCCCTCGCGTTTGCAGGAGCGAGTGAAGAGGTCAGCGTAATTCGAGAAGGCGAGGTCGACAGCTTCCCGGCGGCGCTGCTTTTCCGCATCAACCGGATCAATGCCCTGCGCAACAATCACCAACAATCGCTCAGCTTCCAAGCGTGCAGTAGTCGGTGTCCAAGGCGATCCATGTGATCCGATCGTGAAACGACGAGTCTTCGCTTCTCGTCCGCCCATTCGGAACTGGATTATGTAACTGATTGATCCAGCAGTTGTAATCTTGACGCCAAAGCCCTTGAGATCGGTGTCCCAAAGATAGTTTTCCTTTGGTCCAACCGGGAGCGAATCGACCGTGCGCTTGCTGATTTTTCCTGTTGCCATGCGATACCTCGTGGCCTTTTCTGGCAATCACCGGGTAATCACGCAAGCGGAAAAAGGGGCGAATTGGAGGCAATTCTGGCGTAAGTGTTTTGCGCTAAGTCGTTGTTTTTACAACATCAGCGTAGTCTAGCGTCGCCTGAATCGAAAGTACCAGACTTCGTGGCCCATCTGTTCGCGGGCCTTTTTCTCGTAACGCGTCTGGCACCAGCCCGAGGGGCGGTTTTCCCAACTGTCGCGCCCTTCGACCTGCCATTCGAATTCGTCCGTGAAGCGACGCATCACCATCAGCGCGTGGCGCAGATAGATCGGATGGTCGGTTCCGAAGCGGAATTCGCCGCCCGGCTTCAACTTGTCGGCGATCATCCGCACCGGGCCGTCATTCATCATCCGGCGCTTGGCGTGCTTGGCCTTGGGCCAGGGATCGGGATGGAGCAGATAGACCATGGTCAGCGCCCCATCGGGCACGCGGGCCAGCGCCTGCAGCGCATCGCCATGGACGAGGCGGATATTGGCGAGCCGCTCCTCCTCGATCTGCGCCAGACATTGTGCCACGCCGTTCACATAGGGCTCGGCCCCGATCAGGCCGTGATCGGGCAGCATGTCGGCGCGATAGGCGAGATGTTCGCCGCCGCCGAAGCCGATCTCGAAATGGAGGGGGCGCGAATCGCCGAACAATCGCTCCGCCGTGACCGGGCCTTCGTCCGGCACCGCGATCCGGGGCAGCAGATTGTCCACCAGCCCCTGCTGATGCGCGCGCAACGGCTTGCCGATCGACCGGCCGTAAAGCCGGTTCAGCGTGGTCGGGTCGCCTTCCTTGTAAGCAGTCATGGCGCGCGCCCTAGACCAATCAGGCGAAGGCGGTCCAGACGCCGTAAAGGCTCGTCGCCGTCAGCACCACGCCGACCAGGATCAGCATCAGTTTCGGGCTGAAATGCTTGGCCGCAAAAGCGCCGAACGGCGCGGCGATCACGCCGCCGAGCAACAGGCCCGCAGTCGCTCCGGCAAGATCGGCGATGCCGAGATGGAAGATAAAGGTCGCCGAGATCGCGATCGTCAGGAAGAATTCGACCGAATTGACCGTGCCGACGACCTTGCGCGGCTCCGCCCCCTGGATCAGCAGATTGCTGGTGACCACCGGCCCCCAGCCGCCGCCGCCCGCCGCGTCTAGGAATCCGCCGAGAAGGCCCAGCGGGGCGACATGCTTCGCCTCGCGCTTGGTGGGCGGATAGACGATGCCGCGCACCAGCAGATAGATGCCGATGCCCGCCAGATAGAGAAGGACGAAGGGCTTGATCTTCGAAGCGTCGATCGAACTCAACAGGTAAGCGCCCGTCACTCCGCCGATCATGCCTGGGATCAGCAGGCGGAAGAACAGTTTCCTGTCGATATTGCCGTTCAGAAGATGGCTGATGCCCGACGTCGCCGTGGTGAAGCATTCGACCACATGGACCCGCTGCGAGGCGAGGGCGGGGGGCACGCCCATCACGCCGACCAGCAGCGTGTTGGTGATGACGCCGAACGCCATGCCCAGCGCGCCGTCGACCATCTGGGCTGCGAAACCGATCAGGATGAAGGGAAGAAGACCTGCCCAGTCGAAACCGGCAGGATCGAAACCGAACACTTCCATGCGAGCGTATCTTTCGGCGATTGGAAGCCGCCAGTTACGCTGCGCCGCAGAAACGGCATACGGGGAAAAACTAGGGGGCCGCTAAAGAAAAACGCCCGGTGCTGCGGGGCACCGGACGTTTTCCTCGCTGTCCAAGCGGGTCGGGTATTGGAAAATCAGTGGGTCAGGCGGCTTCCTGCGCCTCGTCCGGATCGCGCAGCACATAGCCGCGGCCCCAGACGGTTTCGATGTAGTTTTCACCGCCACAGGCGTGGCTCAGCTTTTTGCGAAGCTTGCAGATGAAAACGTCGATGATCTTGAGTTCGGGCTCGTCCATGCCGCCATAAAGGTGGTTGAGGAACATTTCCTTGGTCAGCGTGGTGCCCTTGCGAAGCGAGAGCAGCTCCAGCATCGCATATTCCTTGCCGGTCAGATGCACGCGCGCACCGTCGACTTCGACGGTCTTGGCGTCCAGATTGACGGCCAGCTTGCCGGTGCGGATGACCGATTGCGAATGGCCCTTGGACCGGCGCACCACGGCGTGGATGCGCGCCACCAGCTCTTCGCGATGGAAAGGCTTGGTCACGTAATCGTCGGCACCGAAGCCGAAGCTGCGGATCTTCGAATCCATTTCCGAAATGCCCGACAGGATCAGAACCGGCGTCTGCACCTTGGCCACGCGCAGTTTCTTCAGCACGTCGTAACCGTGCATGTCCGGCAGGTTCAGGTCGAGCAGGATGATGTCGTAATCATACAGCTTGCCCAGATCGAGGCCCTCTTCGCCCAGATCGGTCGAATAGACGTTGAAGCCTTCGGTCGTGAGCATCAGCTCGATCGCCTTGGCGGTGGTCGGTTCGTCTTCGATCAGCAATACGCGCATGGGTCTGGTCCCCTGTACCCCGAGTATGGCTTGGCCGCAGCCTGGCCGGAAAATGGTGGCCCTCGCTTGGCCCTTGCGTGACGACGCCCTTCCTATGGGTTCCGCCTCGTTAACCACCCCTCTTCTGAACGGAAAAGGTTAACGGTGGGTTACCCGCGTTAACGTTTTCGTATGTGGGCTCTGTGTAGGCTCGATTCTTCAGCAGCTTACACAATCGGCGCCGCTTCACAAACCTTGCAGTTTCTTCGCCCGGCGACGCTGTGCGCTGGACCCGATGCCGATCGCCTCGCGATATTTGGCGACGGTGCGGCGGGCGAGATCGAATCCCTCGGCTTTCAAAACATCGACCAGCGCCTGGTCGGATAGAACCTTCTTTGCGTCCTCTGAATCGATCAGCGCCTTGATGCGGGCCTTGATGGCTTCGGAACTCGCGCCTTCCCCATCGGCCGCGCCCACTCCGCTCGAAAAGAAGTATTTGAGCTCGAACGTGCCGCGCGGGCAGGCGAGATATTTGTTGCTCGTCACCCGGCTGACCGTGCTTTCATGCATCTCGATGCTTTCGGCCACTTCGCGCAAGGTAAGCGGCTTCATCGCGGAGACGCCTTGCCGGAAGAAGCCGTCCTGCCGCTTCACGATATCGGCGGCGGTCTTGAGGATGGTCTTCTGCCGCTGGTCGAGCGCGCGGATCAGCCAGTCGGCCTCGGAGAGTTGCTCGTTGAGCCAGGACAGCGCCTTCTTGTCGCGCGCGCCGCCTTTCAATTCGACGTAATATTCCCGGTTGACCACGAGGCGGGGCAGGCTCGCCTCGTTGATGCGGATTTTCCAGCCGCCGGTCTCGTCGGGCGCGACCAGCACGTCGGGCACGATGCCGGTTTCGGCGGTGCCGCCGAAGCGCAGGCCCGGCCTGGGATCGTATTCGCGCAATTCGGCGAGCATGTCGGCGAAGTCTTCATCGTCGACCCGGCAGAGCCGTTTCAGCCGCGCCACTTCGCCTGCGGCGACGAGATCGAGATTGGCGATCAAACGCTCCATGCACGGATCGTAACGATCCGCCTCGCGCGCCTGGAGCGCGAGGCATTCCGCAAGGTCGCGTGCGCCGACGCCGGTCGGGTCGAGCCGCTGGACGAGGTCCAGTCCGCGCTCCACTTCGGCGAGAGGTGCGCCGAGATCTTCGGCGATGTCGCGCAAGGCGGTTTCGAGATAGCCCGCCTCGTCCAGCTCGCCGACGATGCGCAGCGCGATCAGCGCTTCACGCTCGCTGCGCGCTTCGCCGCCGATCTGTGCGGCGAGATGTTCCGCCAGAGTCGGTCCGTCGGAAGACCGGTTTTCGAGGTCGGGCAGGCCGTCCTCGCCCAGCGAGCCCGCGCCGCCCGCCGCCTTGCCCCAATCGCCCTGATCGGACTGAAGATCGGCGCGCGAGGCCTCGGGATCGACCGCGTGGCTCTCGATATCGAGCGCTTCGGAACCATCGGGCCCCGGATCGCTCTCGTGTTCGGATGGGGCGGGGGCTTCCTCGCCGTCGCGCTCGCCCTTTTCGTGGCGCACTTCGCCGATGTCGAGCAGCGGGTTCGATTCCAGCGCTTCGCCGACAAAGGCCTCGATTTCGAGATTGGACAGCGCCAGCAGCTTGATCGCCTGCTGCAATTGCGGCGTCATCACCAGCGACTGGGTCTGCCGCAGATCGAGGCGGGGGCTCAACGCCATGGAATTATGCGATCGATGGCATCACAGCGTGAAATTCTCGCCCAGATACAGCCGCTTCACATTCTCGTCCTGAACAAGCGCCTGCGGTGTCCCGGCGAACAGGACCTGGCCGCCATAGATGATGCAGGCGCGGTCCACGATCTCCAGCGTCTCGCGCACATTGTGATCGGTGATGAGGACGCCGATCCCGCGCGTCTTCAGATCCTTCACCAGATCGCGGATGTCGCTGATCGAGAGCGGGTCGATCCCGGCAAAGGGTTCGTCGAGCAGCATGATCGATGGCTTCGCCGCCAGCGCGCGAGCGATTTCGGCGCGGCGGCGTTCACCGCCCGACAGCGCCATGGCGGGGCTCGTCCTGAGGCGCGTGAGGCCGAATTCGTCGAGCAGCCGGTCCAGTTCCGCCTCGCGCGTGGCCGGATCGGGTTCGACCATTTCGAGGACACAGCGGATATTCTGTTCCACCGTCATCCCGCGAAAGATGCTGGTTTCCTGCGGCAGATAGCCGAGGCCCAGGATCGCGCGGCGATACATGGGCAGCTTGGTCACATCCTCCCCATCCATCAGGATGCGGCCGGCATCGGGGCGCACGAGGCCCATGATCGAATAGAAGCAGGTCGTCTTGCCCGCGCCATTGGGCCCGAGCAGGCCGAGCACCTCACCCTTGCCGACGGTGAGGGAAATATCGCTGAGCACGCTGCGCTTGTCGTAGCTCTTGGCGATCGAGATCACTTCGAGTCCGCCCTGCGGGATCGGCGGCGCGGCATCCGCCACAGCCTCTTCGGCCAGATCCTCGCGTTGCAATTCGGTTGCTGCAGTGTCGCTCATGCCTTTCGCTTTAGGAGCAGCGAGCGTGGCTGAAAACCCCGCCGGTCCAAGCGCGTGGGCATTTGGCAGGAAACCTGCATGGATTGCAGCGAACCGAGACCGCGCAATATCCGGCGTGCCGCGGGCTCGCTGAGAGGCGAAAACTTGCCAATCCCGATAGTTTCTGAAATGTTTCGAGTCGGGAAAAAGGATGCAAGGGGAGAGCGCTGTGGGAAAAGCGATCGACGAGCGGGCCTATCGGTACACGCATGGCGAAGCACGCAGGCCGGGGACTCGCGATTGGCGCAAGAGCATGAGCGACAATGTCGCGCTCGCCCTCATCGTCTATACCGGCCTCCAGATCTTCGTGACGGTCAAGGCGCTGGAAAAGGGCATGCCCTCGTTGCTCCCCTATCTCTTGCTGGTCGTCCTCGTGGTCGCGATCATTCCCGCCTGCCGCTGGTTCGAAAGGCGGTGGAAGGATATCGACGATGCGCATGCGGCGGACCCGGCGCTGTCGGGCGATTACCGCCGCGATCAGGGCCCGTTGTGGACGATGGCGATCGGCTTGCCCTTCGCGATCGCTTACGGGTGCAAGGCGATCCTCTGATCCGCCCGGCGGTTGCGCCGCCGCCTTCGTGGACCTAACCGGACCCCAAAGCGGCGATCCGGAGTTCACCGTACATGATCGATAGCGATACGGCGCTCACCCGCTGCGAAGACCTCATTGCGATTGCGCGAAGAATGGGCGCCGACGCGGCCGATGCGGTCATGCGCGCCGACGCTTCCGAAGGCGTGGAAGTGAGGCTCGGCAAGCTCGAGGAGGTCGAGCGTTCGGAAAGCGAATCGATCGGGTTGAGGGTCTTCGTCGGCAAGCGATCCGCATCGATCCACACCAGCGATTTCAGCGCCGAGGCCTTTCGCACTCTGGCGGAGCGCGCTCTGGCGATGGCAAGGATCGCGCCCGAAGATCCCTATGCTGCGCTGGCCCCGCAGGAACGGCTGTTCGATGGCGATTTGCCTAATCTCGATCTCTACGACGCACAGGAAACCGCGCCCGAGACCCTGCGCGAACGTGCGATGGAGGCGGAGGATGCGGCGCGCCGGATCGAAGGCGTTACCAATTCCAACGGTGGCGGGGCGAGCCGGTCGCACAGCGTGGTCACACTCGCCACATCGCACGGTTTTGCGCGCGGTTATCAGGCGACCGGCCATTCCGTTTCCGCCAGCGTCGTCGCGGGCGAGGGCGGCCGGATGCAGACCGACGGCTATTTCCGCAGCGCGCGCCACAGCGCCGATCTGCCAAGCGCAGCGGATATCGGGGCGGAGGCCGGGCGGCGCGCCGTCGCGCGGCTCGACCCGGCCTCGCTCAAAAGCGGCAGGATGCCCGTCATCTTCGATCCGCGCGTGGGCGGCGGGCTGGCTGGCCATCTGCTTGGCGCGATGAGCGGTCCCGCCGTGGCCCGCAAGGCGAGCTTCCTGATCGGGCACGAGGAGGACGATCTCTTCGCGCCCGGCATCCGCATCCTCGAAGACCCGTTGAGGCGGCGCGGCCTGCGCTCCCGGCCCTTCGACGGGGAGGGGCTGGCCTGTCGGCCCCGCGCGCTTGTCGAGAACGGACGAATCTTCGGCTGGATGACCAACACGGCCTCGGCGCGCCAGCTCGACCGCCCCCTCACCGGCCATGCCGCGCGCGGCGGGGGCGGTGCGCCGGGCGTTTCGCCCAGCAACGTCTATCTCGAAGCGGGCGAGGCCAGTCCTGCGGCCTTGATGGCTGACATCGCGGACGGGCTATACGTTACGCACCTGTTCGGTCAGGGCGTCAATCTCGTCACCGGGGATTACAGCCGTGGCGCATCCGGCTTTCGGATCGTGAACGGCCAAATCGCCGGGCCGGTGGCGGAAATCACCGTTGCGGGCAATCTGCTCGCCATGTTCAAGACCCTGACCCCCGCCAACGATCTCGAACGCCTGCGCGCGCTCGACGTGCCGACTCTCAGGGTCGATGGCATGACGGTGGCCGGATCGTGAGAATGCTGAAGATGAAACATCGCCTCGCCGCCCTGCTGGTCGTTCTGGCCGCCGCCTTCGCCAGCCTCCCGGCCTCGGCCATGCTGCCCGCCGCTCCGGAAACGCCCGAAGCGACGGCGAGCGCGGCGCCCGAACAGGTCATCGACGATACGCAGGAAGCGGGCAGCGATGCGCGCATCGCCAATCGCATTCGCGGCATTTTCGGCGAATTGCCCGCCTTTGAAAATGTCAGTGTCGACGTGCAGCAGGGCGTCGTCTCGCTGGCGGGCACCGTACCCGCGCAGGAGGATATCGCGCGCGCCGAAACCATCGTCGGGCGTATTTCCGGCGTCGTTACTGTCGAAAACGCGATCGAGCGCGATCTTTCCGTGAACAGCGCGGGCAGCCTCGCCAGCCTTCAGGACCGGATCGATCATTTCATCGCGCTGCTCCCGCTTCTCGGATTGGCGGTCGTCGTCGCTCTCGTCATCGGAGCGGTGGGGTATCTCATCGCCGGGCTGACGGGCTTTTGGCACCGCATCGCGCCCAACTCCTTCCTCGCGGAATTGATCGCGAGCGCGATCCGTTTCGTCTTCATCATCGGCGGTCTCGTCGTCGCGCTCGACATGATCGGGGCGGGCGCGCTTCTGGGGGCGGTGCTGGGCGGTGCGGGCGTGGTCGGCGTCGCGCTGGGTTTCGCCATGCGCGACACCATCGAGAACTACGTCGCCAGCCTGATGCTGAGCCTGCGCCAGCCCTTCCGCGCCAATGACTGGGTGCTGATCGACGATCTGGAGGGGCGCGTGATTCGCCTGACCAGCCGCGCCACCATTCTGATGACGCTGGACGGCAATCATCTGCGCATTCCCAACGCGCAGGTCTTCAAGGCGGTGATCACCAATTTCACCACCAATCCGCAGCGCCGCTTCCAGTTCGACCTGGGCGTCGATGCCGACGACGATGCGCGGGCCGCGCGCAAGCTGGG